>Ga0233335_1000010_pt1 | contig 114948 bp, 103 predicted proteins | sample GEONDECOMP222_FD_180695 | JGI IMG/M metagenome (GOLD analysis project Ga0233335, IMG submission 180695) | Leaf litter microbial communities from Shasta-Trinity National Forest, California, United States - GEON-DECOMP-222 | ecosystem: Environmental > Terrestrial > Plant litter > Unclassified... | reverse complement strand
AGCTCGGCCGGGCTGGTGCCCATCTCGGTTGAGCCGATGGGGATCACCGCCATCTCGGCACAGTCCGGGCAGTCGCGAAAGGTTTGTGGGCTCACGGCGGCGGCGAGCGCGAACAGCAGCGCAGCGATCATTTCAGCACCAGCCGGTCACCCGAAAACGCGCTGGGCACGTGGTGGCGCAGATAGTCCCAGGCGACGCGATCGACGACGGTCGAGGCGCCGGTCTTGCGCATCTGCCCTTTGTGGAAACCGCTGCCGAGCGTCTCGCCGAACCCCATCCACTCGGGTAGCGCGTCATAAACGAACGAGAAGAAGCCACGTGCCTCGAGCACCGGCGCATCGCCGAGCGCGGGACCGCGCGGGGCAATGATCTGCAACCGGGTCTGGCGCTCGGTGATGCCAGGGCTGCCGAGCGCGGGCAAGCTGCCGTCGAGCCGTGGGAAACCCTGCAACGTACCTTCGATCTGGGTCAGCATCGCGCGCGTGGCGTTCACTTCGCCCGTGGCGATTGCCCGGTTGGTGCGCGTCGCGGCGGCGGCAAGGGTAAGGGTCATGCCATCGGCTCCCGGCGTCATCGTATAGCGACCGGGCCCCTCGACGAAGAAGGCAGGGATTGTCTGGGTCTGGTCGGTGAAGACATTGTGCCAACGATCGGTCGGCAGGCCGCTGTCGAGATCGGAAAAGAAGCCGATCGTGCGGAAATCGACCGCCAAGCCGCTGCCCGTCACGCTGGTGCGTGCGATCGTGATCGCGTGGAAGCCCGCGACCGGAAATTCGCGCAGCCGGTCGACATGCGATGACGTCGTCCCCTGATACCACCAGGCGAAGGTCTCGCCAATCGGGCCTGCGAACAGGGTGCGCCATAGCCTGGCGCTATCGACCGGGGCGGGATCGACCGCGGCGACCAGGGGTAAAGCGGCGCCAAGCGCGAGCAGGGAACGACGGGTGGTCTGCATCGGAATAGCCTCAGACGATAGGAGGTGCGCGGGGACGGAGGATCCGCCGTATCGGTGCACCGAAGACAAGGATGAGCACAAAGCCGAACAGCCCAATCGCAGCCTGCAGCGCCCAGAAGGCCGGAGCCGGCATCCGGCTGTAGAGCCCGCCGACCACCCCGACGATGTTGTTGGCGAAGAACACCGAGGTGTAGAAGATGCCGATGAACATCGCATTCACCGAGGGCGGGGCGCAGCGCGCGAACAGCGACATGCCGACTGGCCAGATGAACAGGTACGCCAGCGCGAACAGGCTGTGATACAGGATCAGCCAGAGCCAGCTGATGCCATCGCCGATGCTCCAGGAGAGCAATGCAAGCAAGCTGTAGGTGAGGGTGGCGACGCCCAGCCCGACGCGCAGCTTGCCGATCTCGTCGGGCTCGTGGCCGCGATCAGCCTGGAAGCGCCAGAAGCGCAGGATCATCGGCGGCAGGAACAACGAGGCGATCGCGGTGAATGATAGGAACCAGGTCACGGGGATTTCGAAGCTGCCGACATGCCGGTCGACGTGGCTGCGCACCCACAAAGGATAGGTGTTGCCCATCTGCCCGCCCGGCGTGAGGTAGAGCGTAACGATCAGCAGCACGAACACCAAGGCGCCGATCACCTTCCACTCCTCGCGACCCAGCGGTTTGCGGACCTGGGCGATCCGGGTCTTGCGTAGGTCGGGTGGCAGATAGCGGCGCCCCGAGAGATAGATGCCCAGCCCGATCATCATCCCGATCCCAGCCATGCCGAAACCGTAATGCCAACCGTAAAGCTCGCCCAGCGTCCCGCATACGAACGGCGCGGCCACGCCGCCGATATTGATTCCGAAAGCGAAGATCTGGAACGCATCCGTCCGCCGTCGGTCGTTCGGACCGTAGAGGCTGCCGACCTGGGTCGAGATATTGCCCTTCAGGCAGCCCGAGCCGAAGATCAGCAATGCGAGCGCAACTAGGAACGGCGCCTCGAACGCCATCAGCAAATGGCCGGCGGCCATCAGCACGGCGCCGATCGTTACCATCCGGTGCTGCCCGGCCCAGCGATCACCAATCAGACCGCCGAACACGGGGAGAAAATAGGCGAAGCCCGAATAGAGGCCGAAGATCATCGACGCGAACGCCTGGGTGCTCAGCGGCCCCATCAGTCCTTCGAGGCTGTGGCGCAGTCCAGCAAGCCCGAGCACGTTTCCAGCCGTGCCCGGCACCAGCAACTGATCGACCATGTAAAGGACGAGCAGCGTCTGCATGCCAAAGAAGGAAAAACGTTCCCAGGCCTCGGTGAAGGCGAGGACGGCCAGCCCTTTGGGGTGGCCGAGAAAGGATCGGTCGTCGGTGCTCACCAGATTTCAGGCACGGCATGATCTTCCGGATGGCGCACGAAATGATTCTCCGGACGTTCAAGACCCAGGTTTTCGCGCAGCGTGCTGCCCTCATATTCGGTACGGAACAGCCCGCGCTGCTGCAGGATCGGGATGACGGTATCCACGAAGCGTTCCAGTCCACCCGGGAGCCACGGCGCGCCGATGATGAAGCCGTCGCACGCCCCTCCGGTGAACCAATCGGCCAACCCATCTGCGATCTGGTCCGGCGTGCCGACTAGGTTGCGGCTGGTGCGCTGTGCGGCGATTTTGTCGCCCAACTCGCGGATCGAGAGATTGCCCTCTTTGGCCCAGTTCAGCACCCGCTCGCGGGTCGACTTGGCGTTCTCGGTCTCAGGGATTGCGGGCAGCGGTCCATCGGGATCCTCGCCAGACAGGTCGACCCCGCCCAGGAATGCGCCGAGCATGCTGATCCCAAGATCGGGATGGACCAGCGCGTTGAGCTCATCGGACATCCGTCGCGCCTCTGCTTCAGTCGAGGCAACCATTGGCTGCACCGAGGCCATCACTTTGACCATGTCGGGGTTACGCCCCGCAGCAGCGACCTGCTGCTTGACGTCGGCATAGAATGCGCGGGCCGTATCGACGGTAGGATGCGAGGTGAAGATTGCCTCGGCGAACCGCGCAGCGAAAGCCTTACCGGTGCCCGACGATCCCGCCTGCACTAGCACTGGGTGGCCCTGCGGCGGCCGGGCGATGTTGAGCGGGCCCTTTACCTTGTAGAATTTGCCGTCATGGTCGAGCCCGTGGATCTTCGACGGGTCGGAATAGCGGCCCGAGGCCTTATCCATCACCAGCGCTTCATCTTCCCAGCTGTCCCACAATTTCTGGACGACTTCGACGAATTCGGTCGCGCGCTCATAACGGTCGGCGTGTCCGTAATTTTGGTCGAGTCCGAAGTTATGCGCCTCATTCTCGCCGGTCGAGGTGACGATATTCCAACCGACCCGGCCGTGGCTGATATGGTCAAGTGAGGCAAATTTGCGTGCCAGGGAATAGGGGTGGTTGAAGCTGGTCGAGGCGGTGCCGACCAAGCCGATGTTCTTGGTGGTCGCCGCCAGAGCCGCGAGCAATGTGGTTGGCTCAAGCTTCACATGGTCGACGCAGGCGAAGGCCTGCGCGCCGCGAGTGCGGTGGAAGCCGACCGAATCGGCGAGGAAGATCGCGTCCATCTTGCCGCGCTCGGCGATCGCGGCGACTTTCTGGAAGAATTCCAGGCTGTGCTGGCCTTCGTCGGTGGACTCGGGGTGCCGCCAGCCGGCGACATGTGCACCGGTGTTCCACAGAAACGAGAAGAGCTTCATTCGTCGCATGATTTTGACCAATCTCGGTAGCTTACGGGCAATCGTATCGCCCGACGGCATGGGTGCCCCCTGCGGTGAGGATCGGCAAAGGGAGAGGCAATTGCGCCCGCTATGCGGTGCGGCCTCGCAAGCGGCGAGCGCCGACGCAACCGAATATTGGTCGATCGCGATTCGACGAGGCCCTGGCGATTGACGGCGATTGGTGACGAGTTGCTTTATATGGCCGATCGTCGGGGCGCATTGCCAGTCGCTGTGCGACGTACCGACCGCAATCCGAGGAAAATCATGCGCTCTATCGCCGCCCGCCTGTTGCCGTTCGGCATCGTCTTTGCCGGGGCCCTTGCGGGTCCGGCATTCGCCGCGCCCCCTGCCGGCACGCCGCCATATGCCAAGCTGCCAGTTCACGCCGGCTGCACCGACAACAGCCGCGCCTGCCTCGAGGCGGTTGCGCGCACCTATGTCGATGCCTTGCTGTCGCACGACGGATCGAAGATCCCGCTCGCGCCAGACGTCCGGCGCACCGAGAATGCGCTGACCAATGCCAAGGGCCCGCATGAAGTGGTGGAAAGCTTCGCCCGCACCGATATGATCGAGTCGATCAAGGACGTCCGCTTTTACACCGATCTCGCCAAGGGCGAGGTGGTCGGCTTCTTCGTCCTCAACATCGATCTCAAGCACGGCAAGGGCGCGGACGACGTCACCGCCAAGGCTGGCAATACCGAATATAAGGTCGCGGTAACCGTTCCCGCCGGCACCTACACGGTTCATGAAGTCGAGCGCTTCAAGATTGTAGCCGGCAAGATTCACGAAATCGAGATCGTCGCTCATGTCGAGAGCCCTAAGGACCTCGGTTCGGGGTGGCCGATCGAGCGCGATTCGGTTGCGAAGAAATAATCGACCTTTCAAGGAGAATGACGATGCGACTTAGATCGATCGCGTCCTGGATCGGGGCCATGTTGTTGGTCGCGGTTCCGGCGCAGACGGTGATGGCCCAGACGGCGCCCAAACCCGTCCAGGAAATGAGTGCCGCCCCCGGCAAGAGCGGCGGCGAAGGCGGCGGCTTTGCCACCAACGTCACGCTGAAGGCGGCGACGCTGCAGGAGCCGTTCCTGCAGACCATCGTCGGCCAGCCGGGGCCGACGCCGGACGGCACGACCCCCGAAGGGCGCTGCCTGCTGCTCGCGTATCACGATTTCTCGACGACCAAGGACGCGCCGACCCAGTTGACCGGCGCCTCGGTGCGCGCCGGCAATGACGGCACCACCGAAGTGTGCCAGGTCGACGGCTTCATCGCGCCGCAGGTCGGCTTCCGTATGGTGCTGCCGACCACCACCTGGAATGGCAAGTTCATGCAGTCCGGCTGCGGCGGACGCTGCGGGACCTATCTGCCCGACGCCTGCGAAGAGCAGGTCAAGCGCGGCTATGCCTGCATGTCCAACGATCTTGGCCACAAGTCGACCACCTATGACAATCTGTGGGCGATCGACAACGTACCCGGCGAGATCGACTTCGGATTCCGCGCCACGCACGTCGCGGCGCTGACCGGCAAGGCGATCATCGAGGCTTATTACAATCAGAAGCCGAAATATTCGTATTTCATCGGTGCTTCGACCGGCGGCCGTCAGGCGCTGGTGGCGGTACAGAAGTTCCCGAACGACTATGACGGTGTGGTCGGCGGTGAGCCGGCGATGTCGGTTCCCGGCGTGTCGCGCGAAGAAGGCCGCATCCGCATGGGTGGCAGCCTGATCGTCGACGGCAAAGCGTTGATTACTCCGGACGATGTGAAGATGCTCAACCGGGTAACGGTTGCCGCCTGCGATGCCAATGATGGCCTCAAGGACGGGATCATCACCGATCCGCGGACCTGCAAGTTCGAGGCGCAGACCCTTCTGTGCCGCGGCGATAAGACTCCTGACTGCCTGACTCAGGTGCAAATCGACGCCGTCAACACGATCTATCGTGGTGGCAAGGGCCAGCAGAAGGGCTCCGAGCTTGCATGGCTCGGCGCGTACATCGCCAAGGATGGCAGCGCCGGTCGCTACAGCACCCGCCGTTCTGCCAACCCGTATAACTACCCCTATACCTTCGTGTTCGATGATGCGACCAACCCGGAGATCCGTCCGTTCGAGGCTGCTGGCGGCAAGTTCATCCTCTACACCGGCTGGGCCGACGAGGTGATTAACCCCAACGGTCCGGTGCGTTACTATGAGGGTGTCGAGCGTCTTGTCGGCAGCCGCAAGGAAACGCAGGACTTCTTCCGCTTCTTCGCCATCCCTGGGCAGAGCCACATCCCAGGAAATGTCGGCGCGGAATCGATCGACTATGTGAAGGCGATTGAAAATTGGGTCGAGCATGGCCAGGCGCCGGACGTACTGATTGGGCGCAAGCTCAAGTGGATCACGCAGATGATGGGCCCGATGGTCTTGGCCAAGGACAACGTCCCCGCCAACTACCTCTATTCGCGTCCGCAATACCCCTATCCGATCCAGGCCCGCTACAAGGGCAAGGGTGATCCGACGCTCGCCGAGAGCTTCGGTCCTTGGGATCCGATCAAGAAGACCTGGCTCAAGTGAGCTATGGGTGGCGGGTGCTTCGGCGCCCGCCACTTCGTTATTCGGTTATTCCGGGGGACCCCGGGACCGGAGGCGGATGGGCAGGGTGGCTTTACGCCGACCGCCGGCGCGCCTTCGACCAATGCCGGGCACGACCCGCGCACCGCGCCTTCTAGACGCTTCCACCGGCGCTACGGCGCGGTCGGACCAACGGTGCCGCCCGTTGTTAAAGCGCCACCGCGCTAGGGAGGGCGATTTCGTGTCGTTGTCGCCGCCATCTGCGCGTTTCGGAAAAGCGGATTTTTCCTACATCACTCGAAAGCGCTGCAGTCGGTCCGGGTCTGTCGCTTTTTCCATGCCGTCATGATCTCACGCGGCATGCGTTCCCGGAACATGAAGCCCGACGATATTCTTGATTTTTGGCGTGGGACGAAACGACCGTCACCATACCCGCGGATCGTGATGTCGCGCGGGATCGACCACGAACCCGTTCTCCGGCCGCGCGATCCCCAAATGGTCGCGCAACGTCGTCCCCACATAGTCCGTCCGGAACAGCCCGCGCTTCTGTAGTATGGGCACCACGGTGTCGGCAAAGGTGAGAAAGCCTCCGGGCAGATACGGAGCGACGATCATGAAGCCGTCGCACGCGCCTTCGGCCTGCCAACGCTCCATTACGTCGGCCACGCCTTCAGGCGAGTCCGCGACGATATTTCCGGTCCGCTGCGCCGCATGTCGGCGTGCGAGTTGGCGGATCGTCAGCCCGTCGCGCGCCGCCCAGTCGACCAGACGCGCGCGTGTCGCCTGAATGCCCTGAGTCTCGGGGATCTCCGGCAGCGGCCCGTCCAGATCATAGCCCGACAGGTCGAATCCGCCGAGATTGGTCTCCAGCAGACTCATTGCCTGGCGTTCGGGAATCAGGTCGTTGAGCGCCTCCAGCTTTGCCAGCGCAGCGTCGCGCGTCTCGGCGATCACGGGATGGATCGAGGGCAGGATTTTTACAGAATTAGGGTCGCGTCCGGCGGCGGCGACAAGCGCCTTCATCTCGCGGTAGAAGCGCTGCGCGCTCTCGATCCCGGGATGCGAGGTGAAGATGCAGTCCGCATAAGCCGCAGCGAACGCCATGCCGGTAGGCGATCCGCCGGCCTGGACCAGAACTGGGTGCCCCTGGGGGGGGCGCGCCATGTTGAGCGGTCCGGCAACCTTGAAGCGCTGTCCATCATGACCGATCGCGTGGAGCTTGTCGGGATCGATATACCGGGCCTCGCTCTTGTCGATCACAAAGGCGTCGTCTTCGAAACTGTCCCATAGGCCCCGTGCAACCTCGACGAACTCTTCGGCGCGGGCGTAGCGTTCCTCATGGTCGATCTCATGGTCGATACCGAAGTTGCGCGCCTCGGGCTCGCTGGCCGAGGTGACGATGTTCCACGCCGCGCGGCCCTTGCTGAGATGGTCGAGCGACGCGAACTGGCGGGCGAGAGTGAAGGGGGTGCCATAGGTCGTCGAGCAGGTCGCGACCAGGCCGATCCGGCTGGTGCGCGCGGCGATCGCCGATTGCAGCGTAATCGGCTCGACCTTGGCGAGATCGGCGCTGGCGAACGCCTCGCGACCGCGGATCGGATAGAAGCCAGCAGAATCCGCGAAGAAAATCGCGTCGAACTTTGCTGCCTCCGCGCGCAGGGCGAGCTCACTGTAGAAATCCAGGTCGTGCAGTCCGCGGTGCGCGTCCGGGTGCCGCCATCCGCCGATGTGGGTGCCGGTGTTCAGAGGGAAGAGGAACAGGTGCATCGGGGGCATGGCGGATCCTTGTCGCAGAAAGGCGGATACGAAAACGGGGCCGTCTTTCGACGACCCCGTGTCCGTTATTCAGTCTGGAGCTAGGCTCAGATCTTGACGTGGACGCGGACCCCGACGGTGCGCGGCTCGGCGACCGCGCCAAAGAAGGCGTTACCGTAGCTTGCGTTGCTGGCCAACGAAGTGCCCGAACCATAATCGGGCGCCACCGAACCGCCGACATAGTTGCGGTCGTTGAGCACGTTGGTCATGAAGAGCTCGACCGTCAGGCCATCGCTCGATGCGCCCATGCGGAAATCGACCTGGCTGCGGCCCTTGATGAAGGCCAGATTGCCGGCATCGACAAACTGTTTGCCGCGATAGACATAAGCGACCGTCGCAAATCCGTTCCACGTATCGGTTACCGGATGGCTGTACGAGCCGACCGCCGAACCCGAGAACTGCGGGGTGTTGGCCATCTGTACGCCGTTCAAGTTGGTCGTGCCGTATTGAGCAAGACCCGAGGTGAACAGGAACTTGTTACGATCGGTGTGGTTCCACGAGAAGGTCGTGCTGAGCGACAGGTCGTGGGTGAAGTTGTAGTTGCCCTGCCATTCCAGGCCGTAAACCCGGGTCTGACCAATGTTGTCGATTGCGACGACGCTGAAGCCAAGGGTCGGAATGAGCGCGCCAAAGCCGATCTGCTGGTTGTTCAGCGTCCCGTAATAGCCGTTCAGATCGAAATAGCCCTTGCCCCCTGCGAAATTGCCCTTCACGCCGAGCTCGCCGATCTTGAGCTTCTCTTCCTTATAGGCAAGCGGGGTGCCTGGAAGATATTTGTTCAGATCGGCAGTAAGAGCGGCGTTACCGCGCAGCAGATAGGAATAAAGGTTGGTATTGAAGCCGCCCGGCCGGGTGCCGGTCGAGTAGGATGCATAAACGCTGCGATGCCCACCCAGGTCATAGGCGACCGAGAAGCGTGGGTTGAAGCTGTCGAACGTCGCCCGCGCGTCGAGCAGCGGATCGAGATAGTTGAATGACTTCGCCACACCGTTGACCAGGATCGTCGACCCCGTCGGACTGGCCGTTTGCTGCACGCTGCGACGCTTGTCGATCTGGTAGCGGCCTTCGGCGCTCAGCGTCAGTTTCTCGTTGAGAAGCTTCAGATAGCCGCCGCCGAAGAAGCCGTACGTCTTTGCGTATTCGGTGCCGATGTTCTGGTAGCTCGGCGTAAACACGGGGGTGCCGCTGGCGGGATTGTTGTAAAATGCCAGTAGGGCGTTGGTCGCATTCGATGCGTTCACATAGTTGGTGCCGAGCGTCCAGCTGAACATCTTATGTTCATCGGAGCTCAGACGCAGTTCCTGGCTGAAGTCCTTGGACTTGTTGGTGATCGAGTAGACGTATTGCGAATAAGGGAAGTTGGCCGAGTCTCCGGTCGTCACCGGCTGGGCGGTGCCGTCGGCAGCCTGGAGCGTGGTATTAGTGTGATAGCCCGTGATCGACTGAAGCTTAAGGTAGCTGTTGATCTGCCAATTGCCGATGAAGTGGCTGTTGAAGGCGTTACGCTGCAGACCCATCTTGTCGTCGAAGCCCTGCCCCTTGATCAGCGTGCTGCCGAAGATGACCGGCACGGCCGAGGCCGGGATCGAATTACGGAAGTAGTTGATCGAGTTGGAGAAGCCGGGAATCTCACCGCAGAAGGTCTTCTGGGCGGCGCCGCTCGCCTTACAATTGTCCAGGGTGGCGGGGACGAACACCGTCGCCGACGGGCCGTCGTCGTCGTGGAAATAGTTAGCGTAGGCCTTGAACTCCAGGTTGCTCGCCGGAGTAAATTCGACGGTTGCCGATGCCGACTTGCGGCTCCGGTCGCCAAGCATCGAGCCGTCATAGGTATTGCGGATATAGCCGCCCGAATTCTCGGTCAGCCCGGTCAGGCGCAGCTTGAGCACGTCGTCGATGATCGGGCCGGCGATGCTGACTTCGGCGTCCACCCGGCTGCGTTCAGCGGCGGTGAATTCCGCTTCCATCGTCCAGTGATCGGGGATCGCCTTGGTGCGATAGGAGACCGCGCCGGTCATGGTCGAACGCCCGAAATAGACGCTCTGCGGACCGCGCAGCACTTCGACCGCGCCGATGTCCAGGCTGCCGGGAATCTCGTTGCCGACTACAGCTGCGCCGTCGAGGAACATGCCGCCCGCGGCCGACACGCTGCCGCCGGTGCCGACGTTCAGGCCGCGGAAGATCAGCGGGCGCGTCGCGCCGCGATCGTTTCGGGCATAACCGGGGGTGTAATCCGAGAACTGCAGACCGGGGACGTAATTGGCAAGGTCGACGGTCGACTTGATGTCGAGCTTCTGGAGCTTGTCGGCCGAGACTACCGAGATCGCGAGCGGCACGTCGACGATCGACTCGTCGCGCTTACGCGCAGTGACGATAACATCGGAACCGGTTGCTTCCTGGGCCTGGGCCGGTGCGGGCCTGCCGGCGGTCTGGGCCGACGCGACCTGAGGGAGCAGGCCGATGGAACTGATGGCGGTCGCGCAGAAAAGCGCCGTCCGGATTGTGTTGCGCATGGGATTTCCCCTTTGTGAGAGTGTCTCGATATCCTTGGTTCCGGCACCGCCACCTGGGTGGTCTGGCATGCGGGAAGCTCGGACTGTGGGTAGAAAGTGTTTTTTTCGGGCCTTCGCTACAAGCCACTCGCGCTAGTCACCCGACAGTCGGGGATTATCCTGGAGCATGAAATAGGGGGCGCTAGGATATTGGTTCGAGGTCAGCGACTTGGCCGTGACAGCCGCGTGCGGCCACCACCGGTCACTTGCCGTTGGCGGGCCAGAGCGGTTGGTCGGAGGTGCTCCCGTAATTGAGGATCTCGACCTGAGTGATCATGCCCTTGACCACGCGAAAGCGCTGCGCACGCCGCACCGTGAACGGCTTGGCGCCGTTGACCGAGCGAACGTCGACCAGCACGAAAGCCGTCACGTCGCCGCTCTTCTCGTCGGTATAATAATGCCGGTCGCGGACGTCCTTGATCGCCCCCGATTCCTTGAACTCGGTCAGAAATCCGGCGCGGGTGGTGACCGCTATGGTTTCCTGCTCGGTGGCGCGGACGTCTGGGGCAAAGGGTACGGCCGAACCGTCGCCTTTGAGCAGTCCGGCGAAATAAGCATCAACGGTGCGCTCGAGGCAAGCGCGCGCCGGGCTGGTGCACAAGGGGGCAGCAGCGGCAGGTGTTGCAGCCAGCAGCAAGGCGGCGCTGGCGAGCGCCGTCCGGAAGGTAACTGGGGTCATCGGCTATCCCTGTGTTGGAAGGCGCCGCGGCGCCGGTGGAACTTCGGCCATGGCAGCCCCATATCCGCCCTCCAACGGGGCGGCGGATTTTCGCCCGCCCTGCGGGCACATGATGTATCGACTGACGGTTTCGTCATGGCTGGCCGGTTTCGGCGCAACCTCTTGTCCGGCTAGGCGCCCGCGCGCCATAGCGCACTTTCTGCAGATGAAGGATGACGATCATGACGGCTACTCTCTTGCGGCAGCAATGCCCGATCGACGGCGCCTGGGTGGATGCGGACAGCGGCCAGACGCTGGCCATCACGAATCCCGCGACCGGCGAGGTTATAGCGAGGGTGCCCAATATGGGGGCCGCCGAGACCCGTCGTGCGATCGACGCCGCTTATGTCGCAATGCCGGCCTGGGCGGCACGTACCGCTGGCGACCGATCACGCATTCTGCGCCGTTTCTTTGATCTGATGATCGAGAATCAAGACGCGCTCGGCGAGTTGCTGACGCTGGAGCAGGGCAAGCCGCTGCGCGAGGCCAAGGGCGAGATCGCTTATGCCGCCTCGTTCATCGAGTGGTTCGCCGAGGAAGCCAAAAGGGTCTATGGTGACGTCATTCCTAGCCATGCCGCCGACAAGCGGATCGTCGTGCTTAAGCAGCCGATCGGCGTGGTGGGCGCGATAACCCCGTGGAACTTCCCGAGTGCAATGATCACCCGGAAGATCGGCCCGGCGCTGGCTGCGGGCTGCACAGTCGTGCTGAAACCAGCCTCGCAGACGCCGCTGTCGGCGCTCGCGCTCGCGGTGTTGGCTGAGGAGGCAGGGGTGCCCTCGGGCGTGTTTAACGTCGTCACTGGCAGCGCGCGCGAAATCGGCGGCGAGCTGACCACCAACAAGTTGGTGCGCAAGATCAGCTTCACGGGATCGACCGAGGTCGGTCGCACGTTGATGCGCCAGTCGGCCGACACCATCAAGAAGATGAGCCTTGAGCTGGGCGGTAATGCGCCATTCCTGGTGTTCGACGATGCCGATGTGGATGCGGCGGTCGAGGGTGCGATGACCTCTAAGTTCCGTAACAATGGCCAGACATGCGTCTGCACCAACCGCTTCTATGTCCAGGCCGGCGTCTATGACACGTTCGTCGAGAAGCTCGCGGCGCGTGCCAAGGCAATGACCATCGGCAACGGTATGGATGCGGGCACCGATCTCGGCCCGTTGATCGATGCCAAGGCGCTCGCCAAGGTCGAGGAGCATGTCGCCGATGCGCAGGCCAAGGGAGCTACGCTTGTTACTGGTGGCGCACGCGGCAGCGACGATCGCGGCGCGTATTTCGAGCCGACGGTGATGTCCGGCGTCACACCCGAGATGATGGTCAGCTCCGAAGAGACCTTCGGCCCACTCGCGGCGGTGATCCGTTTCGAGAGCGAAGCCGAGGTGATCGCGCTCGCTAACGATAGCGAATTCGGCCTAGCTGGTTATTTCTACACGCGAGATCTGGCACGGGCATGGCGCGTGGCGGAAGCGATCGAGACGGGGATCGTCGGCATCAACACCGGACTGATTTCTACCGAGGTTGCGCCGTTCGGCGGGGTTAAGCAGTCGGGGCTCGGCCGCGAGGGCAGCCACTATGGGATCGACGACTACGTCGAGACCAAATATCTCTGCATCGGCATTGGCTGAGACGGCTCGTTTTCCGCCACCCCGGTGCACATTGGGGTGGCGGGATCAGACGATCCCGGCGTGGACCGCGCGCTTCACGGCTTCGGGAAAGGCGCCGGCCATGCCGGCGCCAGCGGTGTTTGTGAGCAGCACCGCGGATAGCTCGGCGGCTGGATCGACCCAATAGCTATGGCCATAGACTCCGCCCCATTGCCAGCTGCCGGCGCTGAGCGGTGATCCCGAAGCGGCAGGGTCACGGACGATCGATACACCAAGGCCCCAACCGAGGCCGGAGCCAGGCATTCCGACCGTCACGTCGTCCACCGCATGAGTGACCAGCGCCTCGACCATTGCCGAGCTGAGAATAGGCGCGCCGCCGGTGCGAAGCGCTTCGAGGAAGCGCACATAGTCGCCCGCGCTACCGATCAGACCGGTGCCGCCCGACGGAAAGGCGTCGGCCCGCCACGCGCGGCCGGGGGCATAATGGATTGCGCTTTGTCCCATCGTCAGGGTGAACCGATCCCCCATCCGCTCGGGCAATTTCGCTGTGCTGGCATAAGGTGTGACCAGTGCGGTCTGTGAGCGCGCGATGAAGGCGATGCTGTCGAGCCCGAGCGGTCCGGTAACCAGAGTGCGGACGATGGCTGTGAGCGATTGTCCGCACGCGACTTCTAACACCGCCCCGAGAACGTCAATCGCCAGCGAGTAAGACCATGAGGCGCCGGGCGGGTACAGCAGCGGCACTGAGGCCAGCCGGCGCAGGTTTTCCTCCAACGTCAGCCCCGAATCGTCGAGCCCATCGGAGATGCCTGCTGCCGGATAGTCGCCGCCGCCTGCCTGGCTGAAGCCATATCCGAGCCCCGCCTGGTGCGTGATCAAGTGGCGCAGCGTGATTGCCGGGGTCTCGCCGCTGCGCAGCCGCGGGGTGAACCACGGCAGCCAGTCGGTCACCGGCGCGTTGAGCTCGATTGTCCCGCGCTCGGCTAGCGCCAACGCGGCGACGCAGACCACCGCCTTGCTCAACGAGGCGAGTCGAAACACCGCGTGGCGGTCCATTGCCCGTCCGGCCTCGCGATCGTCGAGCCCGGCGGCATGAAGCATGATCGTCCCGCGATGCGCGATCGCCGCTACTGCGCCGACGATCCGGCCGCTGCCAGTCGCGTCTGCAAGTATTGCCTGGAGTGGGGCCGGATCGAACGCGTTCAATCCGTGTCGCTCGAACAGCCAGCCAGTGGCCACATCTTCTGCAGGGTCGGCGGCTCAGCGAAGCAGGCGATCATTGCCTCATGGCCGATGCTGGCCTTGAGGTGACGTTCCTGGTCGGCTTCGGTGGCGAAGCCCTCGATTACGACATATTCGTTCTCACGGATCGCTGATTTATAGAAATCGTAGATCAACGTGAAATCCTCGTCGCGCAGCACCTGGTCACGACGCTTGCGCAGGATCGCTTCCCATTCGTCGATCTTGTCTGGCAAGATCTTCATCGTGCCGATCAGGCGGAACATCGCGGTCTCCTTGATATCAGTGTGCAGCGGGTATCCGCGCGAAATGGCTGGTGGCGAGCCGCCCAGCCTGGAAATTGCCGTCGACGCCATAAGCGGCCTCTTGGAAATCCATGCCGGCCGCGTCGAACCCGATCTCCATGCCGGTGTAGCGTGATTTGCCGTCGGGATAGGGGATCACGCAACTGGTCGGCACGGTCAGGATACGGAACCCGCCGGGCTTGCCGATCATGTTCATCTGGCAGCCCCGGCCAAAATAGGGGAGGTTGGTCGGCGACAGGCCAGCGAGCTTCTTGGGGTCGAGATCGCCGCGTGCGTAAGGCGCGAAATTGAGGATCGGATAGAAGGTCGCTAGATTATGGGTGCGCTTGGGATCGGTGTCGAAGGTGATGATTCGCATCCGTACGATACGCCCGGTGGGACCGCCTTCACGCACCTCCTGGAACAAAGTAACGCGCGAAAATTGGGGAAGATCGACCCGCTTGACCACTGCCCAGGCGGGGAGTTCGTCAATCTCGGGCCGCTTGGCAAAGGCGCCAGGCCAGCGGCCGACATACTCACCTTGTGCCAGCGCGACGAAACGGTCGAGCCGGGCGTCGAGATCATCGGTCAGGACCATGCCCGGGGGTACGCGATTGTCGGCGCGGGTCACCTGCGCCGCCGCCGGGGCTGCGAGGACAATTGCGGCCATCAGGATCGCGCGCTTCATGACAGATCTTCCACCAGCCGAAAGCCTAGTACGGTATTGCGCGCGCCGATCAGGTCCGGGTGCTGCGCGGCCGAACGGACATATTTCGGCGAATTGGTCCAGGATCCGCCGCGGTCCATGTGCGAGGCGCAGTCGCCCATCCGCGCGCTCGTATCGCCGGGCGCGCCTGTCTGGTTTGCGTTGAGGCAGTCGGCAGTCCATTCCCAGACGTTGCCGAGCATATCGTACAGGCCCCAGGGATTGGCCCGAAAGCTGGCGACGGGGGCGGTGTAGACATAGCCGTCGTCGCAGCCAAAGAATTTGGCGGGATCGACGACGCCGTTGTTGTGCGCCTTTTGGCGCTGGACGTCGGAAACGCTGGCGTTCTTGCAGACATTCTCCTGCTTCGAGCCGTCCCACCAGCGCGCGCTGGTGGTGCCGGCTCGCGCAGCATATTCCCACTCAGTATTCGTCGGCAACCGGAAGTGCCGCCCGGTCTCGCGGCTGAGCCAGGCGGCATAGCTCTCGGCATCGGCTAGGTTGACACATATTACCGGGTGGCTGTCGGTCTGCGCGAAGCCGGGATGCTGCCAGTCACGGGTGGCGCTGGCCGTCCAAGTATTGGCGGGACCGTCGACCAGATGCGCACACGGGCCGTCGGGCTTCCAGCCGGTCGCAGCGACAAAACGGGCGAAGTCGCCGCGGGTCACTTCGGTGCGGCCGATCGCGAACGGACGGGCGACAGTCACCGGGCGGGTCGGCTGCTCACGCGCGGCGAGCAGCGCTGGATAGTGGACCGCGTCGGTCTCTTCGGGGGTGCTGCCCGCAATATAACTCCCCGCGGGGATGCGAATCATGGCGGGAGCGGCAACGCGCGCCTGAGCAACGGTGCCGAGCAGCAGCGCGCCGGCGAGAGCGATCGATATCCTGTGTTTCATTCTTTATGGATAGTGCGGTCAAAACGGACGCGCACTGGGCCGTTGTAATTTCGACCGTCCTTCGGTGTAGATCGTATCGCCCGCGAAAGAACCGATTGACGGGCGCATTATCGTCACGACGATGCACCGGGACCGTAATCTCGGCACTCGTCGGGATTGATCCAGCCGCGCCAGGTGCCGGCGACGAACGGGGAGCGATACGTGAAGGCCACCATCGATCAGGCGCAAAATCGTGAATCGCCCGCCAAATTGTCCAATGTCGATGTCACACTGTGCGCACAGCTCGAGACAATCGTCGGGGCCGAGCATGTGCTGACTGAGGACGGCCAGCGGCTGTTCTTTTCGACCGACATTTTCACCAGCGGCAAGCCGGTTGTGGCGGTGGTTGCGCCCGCCAATGCGACCGAGCTCGCCGCCGTGGCCAAGCTTTGCACCACGCTGGGAACGCCGATGACGCCGCGCGGCGGCGGATTCTCCTACACCAAAGGCTATGTGCCCGTGGTCGACAACAGCGTGTCGGTCGACCTGCGCCGGATGAAAGCGGTGCGCGAGATCAATGTCGAAGACCTGTACGTGGTGGTCGAGGTTGGCTGCACCTGGGCGGCGCTGTACGAGGCGCTCAAGGCCAAGGGAATGCGCACCCCCTATTTCGGGCCGATGTCGGGCTTCCGCGCGACCGTGGGTGGCGCGCTGTCGCAAGGGTCATTCTTCCTCGGCTCGACGCAATATGGTACCACGGCCGATACGGTGCTTGGGCTTGAACTGGTACTGGCGGACGGTACGATCGTCCGCACCGGATCGGGGGCGGGGACCAACACGGACTCCCCGTTCTTCCGCAATTACGGTCCCGACCTGACCGGGCTGTTCCTGCACGACTCGGGTGCGCTTGCGTTCAAGACGACCGCGATGCTCAAGCTGATTCCCTTTCCCAAGCATCACCGCTACGCGACCTTCGCATTCGAGGCGGACCAGTCGGCCCAGGCGGTCGCCACCATGTCCGGCATCGCTCGCGCGGGAATCGCGGGCGAATGCTATCTCTGGGATCCGGGTTTTTCGACCAAGATGAGCCAGCAGAATTCGCTGGTCGACGACCTGCGCTATTTCTCCAACGTCCTGAAAAGCGGCAAGGGCGTGTTCGGGGGGCTGGTCGACGGGATCAAGTTGGCCAAGGCGGGCAAGAAGTTTCTGGCGAGCAACCGCTACCTGCTCCACGTGACGTTCGACGATGTAAGTGATGCCGGCGCGCAGGGCCGGTTCGAGGAAGCGCTGCGAATCGCGACCGAGCATGGCGGCGATGCAATCGAGCCGTCGATTCCGCGTGCACTCCGGGCGATGCCATTCAACGACTTCACCGCAATCCTGTTCGCCGACCAGAGCCTGCGCAACCTGCCGACCCACGGCATGTTCCCACATTCCAAGGCAGGTGAGGTAGGCGGCGCGATCGAGGCGTTCATGGCGAAGAATGCCGAGCGGATGGCCGCGCAAGATATCACAGTCGGCACGATCTATTTTGCGGTTGGATCTGCGGCGATCGCCTGTGAGCCCTTGTTCTACTGGCGGGATCCGCAGCTGGCGGCGCACGATCGCGAGGCGGAGCGCAGCGATCTCGACCGGCTGTCGGACATGCCAGAGCGCCCCGCTGCGGGGCAGGTAGTGGCTGAGCTTCGCGCGGAGCTAACCGCGCTGTTCACCAATCTGGGTGCAGTGCACATGCAGATCGGCAAATCCTATCCGTATCGGCAGACGCGCCAGCCCGAGACATTCGCGCTGCTGCAGGCGATCAAGACTGCGGTCGATCCGGCGACGCTCATGAATCCAGGGGCGTTGGGTCTCGACTGAGGTCTAACCTATCCTCCCTCTCCTTGGGCCTGCTGAAGCGTCGTTCTGAGAAGAAGGGCGGTGCTGCGACAGGCTGAGCCCGCACAGGGAGAGGGAGCCCTACCTCGCCATCGCCCTTGCGCGCACCGCGTGCGGGCCGAGCGCGCGGCGGATGAGCCAGAAACCAGGCGCCACCGATACCAGAGCGACGAGCGCCAGCCCCACGCCGACCTTGGCCGGATCCTGCAAAATGTGCTGGACGATATAGCCGACGCTCGGCGGCCCGAGCACAAGCCCGATCAGATTGCCGAGCAGCAGATACAATGCGATCATCTGCCCGCGTATCGCCGGCGGCGTAACCGCGACGAAGCTGGCAGTCGCGACCCCGAAGCATAACGCCGTCGCGAAATAGATTGCCGCGATCGCGGCTTGAGCCAGCAGCGCGCTCGGCAGCAGCGGCCCGATCACGGCGGCCGGAACCAGCAGCCCCGCGCCGATCGTCATCGTCAACAGCGTGGCATTGGCGCGTCCCGCGCGTAGGAGCCGCCCAGCAAGGCCGCCGCTCAGTAGATTGCCTGCCAGTGCACAGATCAGGATCACGATGCCCAGTCGGGTCCCGACCATTGCTGGCGCCCAGCCGAAGCCGCGGACGAACAGCGTCGGCATCCACGCTGCCAGTGCGTTGGTGAACAGATAGAGGAGCGAGGTCCCCACGAGTAACGGCACAAAGATTGCTTTTTCCTGCCGCAGCCAGCCGGCCAGCGAGATCCCGTCAGTCGCGCGGTCTGCCACCACCGCGCGCCGTGCCGGTCCGGGTAGGCACAGGATCAGCAGTCCGAGCGGCAAGCCGCCCAATCCCGCCAGCATCAGAACAATCTGCCATGGCGCGCGCCCACCGAGCATCGGCCCGATCACCGGCAACTGGGCCGCCGCGCCACTGTTGGCAAAGGCGATCAAGGCCCCGCTGAGCACCAGCGACAGCCCTACTCCGACCGAAATTCCCGCGGTGAAAATCGACAGCGGCATGGCCCGACGTTGTGGTGCGAAGCTGTCGGCGAGCAGCGACACTGCCGCGGGCACCAACGCCGCCTCGCCGACCCCCACGCCCATCCGCGCCAGGAACAGCATCGGATAGCTATCGGCAAAGCCGCACAAGGTAGTCATTACCGTCCATAGCAGCATTCCGACGGCGATGAGTCGCAGCCGATCGACCTTGTCCGCCAGCCAGCCGAACGGCATTCCGAGCAGCGCATAGAACAGCCCAAAGGCGGGCCCCTGCAGCATGCCGATCTGGGTATCGCTGATGTGTAGATCGGCCTTCAAACCGCCCACCAGCAGACTGAGAATCTGGCGATCGACGAACGAGAGGGCATAAGCGGCGACCAGCACCGCGACCAGCAGCCAACCGCGAGAGGCGGAAGGATAGGGCGGCTCGATACGACTGGCCAGATCCACACCATTCCCCTGATTGCCTAACGGACTCGCACGATCGCCTTGTTCGCAGTTGCGGCAAACATGCAAGCCGATTCACAAAAACTCATGGCAACCGGCCTTATGATGCGGTCTGTTGCATAACCGAAAGGCGGTGATAGCTTTGGTTTCAGAAAAAAGACGGTCACAGAATCGTCGAAGCCGCAGCGGACGCACTTTCAACCGAAAGGGGTTTATCGACATGAAAGCGGACCAGGAATTGCGCTCGCTCAAGCGCGGCTTGAGGGTGCTTGCACTCCTCAACCAGACCGAGACGATTTCGATCATCGAACTCGCCCGGAATCTCGATCTGCCGCGCACTACCGCGGAACGTATCCTGCTCACCCTGGTAGCCGAAGGCTATGTCCAGCGTGTACCAGATGCAAAACGTTACCGCCTCAACGGCAAGGTCTGCTCTCTGTCGGGCGGCTTTTCCGAGGATTGCTGGATTGTCCAGTCGGCAACGCCTCTACTGTTCAAGGTCACCGAGCAGATCGGCTGGCCGCTGGCGATCGCGACGCCGTCGGGTGACCGGATGACGCTGCGCACGACTACCGATCCCGCGACCTCGCTGTGGCTCAACCGCCGACGAATCGGAGCGGAAATCCCGATCCTCAATTCGTCGAGCGGGCTGGTCGCTTATGCCTTCTCGCCGACCTCGGAGCAGACGGTGATGCGGCACATCCTGTCGCTGTCGAGTGATCCCTACAACCGCGAACGTTCGGATGCCCAGACGCTCGACATGCTCGTCCAGCCGGTGCGCGAGAACGGCTTCGCTTTCCAGCCGCCGCCCAACAACAACCCCGAGCAGAGCATCAGCTTCCCGATCTTCGTTGCCGGCAAATATGTCGCCAGCTTGCTGATGATCTACATGACCCGCTCGATGAGCAGCGCGACGGTGATCGAGCGGTATGCGCCGCATCTCCGCGTGATCGCCCGTCAGATCGGTCATGCCGCCGAGGCGCGCGAAGAGATGGATCTCGCCGACACTGTCTTTCCGCCAGCGTGGATGCCGCACATGTCGATGACGGGCGCCCACGCCAACTAATCCAGCGCAATTACCGACCCAATCCGCGCGATCCGGGCTTAGGCCCGGGTCGCGCTTTGTTTTTGGAAATGCCAATGCTGCCCGATTATTTCGATGCCTTCCCCAACATCGCCCTAAAGCGCACCGACAGCGGCGTGCTCGAAGTCCGGCTCCACAGCCATGGTGGGCCATTCCTGTACAGCGCGAGCGCACGCACGCAGCTGCTCGGCGCATTCCAGCGGCTCGGGGCGGACCGCGCCAACAGGGTGGTTATCCTGACCGGCACGGCGCAGAGTTGGTGCGAAGGCTTCGATCGATCACCCGAAGTGAGCCCCGATCCGTCACTCACCGTTGCCGAGCGGTGGGATATCCAATTCTGGGAAGGGCGCCGGCTGATGCAGGCGATTCTTGACGTCGACGCGCCAATGATCGCGGCGGTTAACGGCCCGGCGCTGATCCACAGCGAATATATCCTGACCTGCGACATCATCCTCGCCTCTGAGGCTGCAGCTTTCCAGGACCTGCCGCACTTGACGTACGGCGTCAGCCCGACCGACGGGATGCACGTATTGTGGCCATATGTGTTGGGGCCAGTGCGCGGGCGATATTTCCTACTAACCCAGCAGAAGCTAAATGCCGCGCAGGCGCTCGAATTCGGGGTGTGCAGCGAGGTGCTGGCGCCCGACGCGCTGTTACCGCGGGCATATGCGCTGGCCGAGAAGCTGGCGACGCAGCCGGACATGACGCTGCGCTATGCGCGGCTCGGGCTGACCCAGCGGCTCAAGAAGCTCGTACACGACGAGATGGCGTTGGGGCTTGCGGTGGAGAGCCTATCGGCGCTGTCCAAGGGATAACTCTCCACCCGTTCCCCGGCACAGGCCGGGGAACGGCAGGCGGTCAATCCAGGATCGCTAGCCCTGCTGCGACTACCGCTGCGGTGATGATCTCATGGTCCACGTCCGGTGCGCCGCCCGCCAGTGCTGCGCCGCCCAGGATCGTGCCCGCGGCATCGACTACCACCACGCCCCCGCCCAGCGGCAGAAAGTCGCCGCCTACTGCGGCGTTCAGGCCGGTGACAATGCTCGGCTTATCGCCGAATACGCTGGCGGTCTTAATTGACGAGCGGCGCATGCCCAGCGCCGTTCGTGCTTTGGCTCGCGCAATATCGATTCCGAACGGACCAGCTTTGTCGGAGCGCTCAGCCGCGCGGATTGCGCCGCCAATATCGGTGATCACTACAGTTGCGCCCGCCAGCCCCTTGGCGGTCGCGCCGGCGAGTGCGGCATCGACGATCGTCTTGGCGGCTTTGAGGGTAATGTCGGTCATGAAGAACTGTCCTGGGAAATGGAGGAATCGAACAAGCTGCCCGCGCCATGGATCGGATCGGCAATATCAAGCAGTTTCAGGGCGTGCCACAGCAAGGCCTGGGCGCCGCTGATCACTGGGCGACCAGTCGCTGCCTCGATGACGGCGATCGCTTCCATCGTCTGGATCGCGGTGCATGGGATCCAGAGCGCGTCGGCGGCCGGATATTTGGCCATCTCCGAGATCGCGAAGGCGGCGATCTCGGCGGGGTGTAAATTGCCGATCTGGACAATGCCGACCGGGGTGGTGATGAACGCCTCTACCGTGAAGCCGCATGCCTCAATATAGGCGGCGACCCAGTCGTTGGTCTCCGGCGTATAGGGGGTCATGATTGCTATCCGCCGTCCACCTACCTTCTTGAGCGCCTTGGCGGAAGTCGCGCCCAGGCTGATCGCCGGACGGCCCGAGGCGGCCTCCAGCGCGGAGATGAGGGCGGTCTCGCCGGCAATTCCCGCATAAAGGCTGCCGATCGTGCAGGCATAAGCAATCAGATTTGCGCCGGCGCTTGCCAGGTCTCTGGCTGCATCGGGGGCCGCAGCGGCGATTCGGTCATACCCTTCCGCGCTGCCATCGGTGAAACGTACGCGCCCCATCGGAAACAGAATCTCGGGCGGCAGCCAGCGCGGCCATTCGTGTTCCAGCATCACGCCGGGGGCAGGCTGGATCACGCCGATGCGGCCGCGCGCACCGGGGGGACGTCTCTCGGGCAGGGGCATGGCGGTCCTGACGATGGTGAACCCCGATCTACCGCCGACGCGGGCCAGGCGACAAGCGCGCATCGCCCGGATACCGGGTGCACCGAATTATCCGCGCAAACAGCGGTGGTGCGGGCAGGGGAGAAGGTCGTAAACTGCGCCCATGACCAACTCTCCTTCTTCCGAGCGCCGTCCGCGAATGCGAGCCGCGCGTGGCCCCAAGCGGCCCGATTATATGGGCAATCCCGATCTGGATCGCTTCATGATGATGTTCACGGCGCTGATGTCGGACGTCAGCGCGCTGCGCGACCGGCTCGACACCCACGAGCAGCTTGCGATCGAGGGCAAAGTCGCCACCCCCGATGCGATCGAAGCATTCGAGGCCTCGCCTGAGGATGTCGCGCGCCGCTCGGCCTTGCGCGATGCCTTCCTCAAGCGCATCTTTCGGGTGGTGTTCGAGGATCTCGAGCGCGCGGAACGCGGGCCGGATGGCAGCGTTTCGGGTTCCGATGACGCCGAAGCGCGCAACGCCTGACCGCCCCTGATTAGCATAGGCAGCCCCCAGCCATGACCCAGACCCGACACGCAGTTCTTCCCGACCAAACCCATGATGAGGCGGCGCGCGAAGCGTTCGTTGGCAACATGCGCAAGCTGTTTACCGAACAGCTCTGGCCTGGCACCCGCGACGTCTATGAGACGCAGGCGCGCCCCGCCTTTGAGCGCAAGACGGGCCACGCCCCGGCCAACATCCGCGAAGTGCGCGAGTCGCTCGAGCCAAGTTTTTTTTACCGCACCGCCAATTTGATCGGGCGTTCTGCGCAGGAGATGCTGTGGGATACGGTCGGCGAATCGATCGAGCGTCAGCTCGACGATCTCAACGCCAAGGCCGCCAACGTGCCCGCGCCGCAGGGCACGATGCGCGTGAACCCCGATCTGGAAGCGCCGCGCTATATGGACATGGTCGACATCCACGTCATGCCGGGTAACTTCCACACCGAACTCGGCGAAGGCGATGTATTTGCCGCAGCGCTTTATGATCGCGGCGTGCACCATTTCGCTTATGGCGGGATGGGGCCGGAAAATGAGTTCCTTGGCATCGCCATGTCGGGCTGGCTCAAGGCCAATTACCCCGATTTCGCGCCCAAGCGGATCCTCGATATGGGCTCGGGGCCAGGCTTCTCCACGCTGCCGTGGAAGCGTCTCTACCCTGACGCCGAGGTGTTCGGAATCGATGTCAGCGCTCCAATGGTGCGCTATGCCCATGCGCGCGCCGAGAGCCTGGGCGTGGCCGTGCACTATTCGCAGCAGGATGCAGCGCATACCGATTTCGAGGACGGCTCGTTCGATCTCGTCACTTCTTGTCTGCTTACCCATGAAAATCCGGTGCCACAGATTCGTCGGATGTTTGCCGAATCGAATCGCCTTCTGCGCAGCGGCGGGATGATGTTCATCGACGGTGCGCATCCGCCGGCACGCGACCATGAGGACGAGTTTTTCACGACCTGGTTCAACTATAATGCCAATGAGCCGTTTGCGACCGGCCTGCGCAAGCTCGATCTAAAAGAGGCATTCGCTACTGCCGGCTTCCCGACCGACGCCTATTTCACCTCGGGCGCGCGCGAAGCTGTCTATCTCAAGGGCATGGCCGGCAAGGCGAAGCGCTCCAGCGCGTCAGCTGGTTATCGCGGGACGATCAAGCCGTAGCGCACCGGATAGTGGGCGGTCAGGCAACTTTGCTTGCACCGCTCGCGTCGATGCGCAATGCGCAGAGCTCAAGGCTAACCCCCTAAGCAGACCTCGACCGCATCGGAGCTCCCATGTTTCATCTTGCCTGGTTCACCAACCCCCGCGCACATGGCTGGACGGCAAACGGTCCTGATCGTTGGGCCGGCAATGATATTCTTCCCGAGCGTTGGCAGACGCTGAAGTTTCTGAAGGATATGGCGCGTCAGCTCGACAGCGCCTGCTTCGATTTTATCATGATCGAAGATCACGTTGTCCTCACTAACGACAAACAGAATCTCGAGCCGCGAATCGATCCGATGATCGTGATGCCGGTGCTGGCAGAAACCACGGAAAAGCTCGGGATCATCGGCACCTTCTCCTCGTCCTTCTACCCGCCATTCCTGCTCGCGCGGCAGATCAACTCGATCGACCATATCTCGGGTGGGCGGGCTGGCTGGAACGTGGTCACCTCGAGCGAGGATTGGGCGGCGCAGGCTTTCGGCCGCGACAAGCAGCCGCCGCATGACGAGCGCTATGCGATTGCCGACGAGATGCTCGACTTAGTCAAGCAGCTCTGGGACGCGTGGGAACCCGATCCCTGGGAAATGAGCGCTGAGACCGGCCGTTATGTTGACCCGACCAAGTTCCGGGAGTTCAAGTTCGAGGGCAAATATCACAACTCGCTCGGCCCCCTGAACGTTACTCGATCGCCGCAGGGCCGCCCGGCGATCTGCCAGGCGGGGTCCTCTCCCGCGGGCCGCGATTTCGCCGCCAAGCATTCTGATGTGATCCTGTGTTCTACCTTCGGGCAGAACAGCGTCGCTGCGTTGAAGGCATTCCGCGACGACATCCGAGAGCGGATGGTCAAGTTCGGCCGCGATCCGGACGAGGCCAAGGTGATGTTCCTGATCTCGCCGGTCCTGGGCGATACCGAGGAAGCCGCGCAGCTTCGCTATGACGAAGTCGTGGGCATGACGCCGACGATCCTGGCCCAGCGGCTGGGGCGGCTCACGCTGCACACAGATATGGACTGGACCAAGTTTGATCTCGACGCACCGTTCCCGGATATCGATCCGGCTAAGGTTACGCAGGGGTTCCAGGGCATGATCGGGTCGCTGAAAGCCTTCTCACGCGGCAAGACACTGCGCGAGACGCTGGCCGAGCAGGAAACCACCTCGCTCAAGCTGATCGGCACTCCCGAACAGGTCGCCGACAAGATGCAGGCCGCGATCGAAGAGATTGGCGGCGATGGCTTCCTGATGCACGCGCGTCCGTTGACGCGGCGCTATCTGGCCGAAGTGCTCGACGGCTTGGTGCCCATCCTGCAAAAGCGCGGCCTGGTGCGCAGCGAATATGAGACCAGCACACTGCGGGGCCATCTGAAGCAATTCTGATCTCGGAGCGCAGCGCGTGAAGCATCGAACGATCCTTTGCGCGCTGCTCGGCGGGCTGCTGCCGTCCCCCGTAATGGCGGCGGACCCCAGCGCGTTTCACGCGCTTTATAAGGTGCTGGTCGAGACAGATACTAGTCTCGCCACCGGCAGCTGCACCGCCGCCGCTGGTAAAACCTCCGCGGCGATGCTGGCCAGCGGCTTCCCCGCCGCCGATATTCACACCTATGCTACGCCCGACCACCCCAAGGAGGGCGGGCTGGTGGCAATTCTTCCTGGCGCCGATCCCCGCGCCCGGGCAGTTCTGCTCGTGGCGCATATCGACGTGGTCGCTGCGCCACGTGCCGATTGGAAGCGCGATCCGTTCGTCCTGACGGAGGACAGCGGTTATTTCTACGGACGCGGAGTGAGCGATAATAAGGCGATGGCGGCCACGCTGGTTGACACGCTGATCCGGCTCCATGCCGAGGGTTTTCGTGCGCGCCGCACGATCAAGGTGGCGCTCACCTGTGGCGAGGAAACAGCGACTGCGTTCAATGGATCGGACTATCTCGTCAACCATCGCCGGGACCTGATCGACGCCGGGCTGGTGCTGATCCCGAGCGGCGGCGCAATCACCGACGAACATGGGCATAAGGTTTCGCTTGCGATCCAGGCCGGCGAAAAGACCCAACAAAACTATCGATTGCAAGCGACCGGCACCGGAACCCACGCCTCGCGCCCGACTCGTGACAATGCAATCTATGCGCTGGCGGCGGCGCTTGTGCGGCTGGGCGACTTGGTCTTCCCGGTCACGCTTAACCCGACCACACGGCTGTTCTTCGAACGTACCGCGGCCACCTCCGCGCCGGACGACGCCGCCGCGATCCGCGCGCTGTTGGCCGATCCCGGGAATATCGCTGCCCAGGCAACCATAACCGCGAACACGGCGTGGAATGCGATGCTGCGCACTACCTGCACTGCTACCGTGATCGAGACGGGCACCCAACTCAACACGGTTGCGCCGCACGCCGCCGCCAACGTCAATTGCCGGCTGCTACCCGGCCAGCGCCTCGATCAGGTGACGGCCGCGCTAGCGGCGGTGGCCGGCCCGACGGTCACTCTCCGAGCGATCCCGCCGATGGCGCTACCAACACCGTCGCCTCTGGTCTCAGCCGAAGTGCTCGGACCGATTGAAGCGGGCGCCGCGGAGCAATGGCCGGGCGTGCCGATCGTCCCGACGATGCTCACCGGCGCGACCGATGCGCGGCACTTCAACGCGGTTGGAATGCCGGCCTACGGCCTGACCGCTTTCTTCTATGATGCCGATGGCAACAACGTCCACGCGCCCAACGAGCGCGCGAACGTCGCTGAGGTCTATGCCGGGCGAGCGTTTATGTACCAGCTGATCCGCCGGTACGGCGCCGGGCAATGATCGCCTGAATCATCGTCGCAATTGGGTCCCTGGCGAAGACTTTTCGCCAGGGAATATCATCAAAGCTTTCGCGCAGCCGCCTGGATCACCACTGCGTCCTGAGTGGCGGTAAAGGCATAAGCCGAGCCTGCCGGTGCGCGCAGGCTGTCGCCGGCGACTGCGTCGAAAGTCGCGTCGCCGATCGTCACCTGGGCGGTCCCACTGATTACATAGAATAGCGTGTCGTGGACGTCACGGCGCGGCGCGGTGGGGCTGCCGGCAGGGAGGCGGGTCTCGATCAGGTCATGGCCGGGGACGCTGAAGATGTGACGTGTATGGCGCTTTGCATCGCTCGGTGCCCAATAGGTGTCTGGGCCTTCGGCACTGCCGTTATCCCACACTGCACAGGGAATTTCGCGTGCCTCGGACGCCTTGATCCACAGGCCGCGGGCCTCGGAGCCGCTGCGCTCGGGGGCGGGGAGGGCGAATTCGACGAACGGCCCCCCGATCAGCTGATACGTCGAATGGTCGACACCGTGCGGCTCAAACGAGACGTCACCCGCATCCAGCGTACCGGATTCGTCTTGGCACAGCTGCACGCGACGGCCGCCGATTTGGTAGAACAGCACGTCTTCATAGCTGCCGTGATGGTGGGTGCTCGCGCCGGTCTTGAGGACGATTTCGCGTACCGAGCCGACCGGAAAGGCGATGATCTTGAGGGTGATCTCAGTCCCATCGGGTGGAACGTTCTTCCCCTCACCCGACCAGGCTGTCTGCATGTGACCGTCGCGCATCCAGCTATGGACGGTCTCCCACGGTAGCGTGCTGCCCGAGACGTGCAGCGCGTCGGTGATCGCGGGGTTGCCGTAGCTTGCGTCAGCCATGTCTATTACTCCTAGGAGGGGTCCTGCGCGGCGAGCACCGCGCGGAAAGGTCGGATCGCGAGCAGCGCGACCAGCGCGCCGCCGAGTCCCAGGCAGCCATGCAGGGCCCAGAAAGCGAACGGGCTCATTGTCGCGTAAAACCCGCCGAGAAAGCCGACGAGATTGCTTGCGACGAATGAGCTGAGGAAGAAGATGCCGATGTACATTGCCCGCGCGCCGGCTGGCGCGATCCGCGAGAATAAGGCGATGCCGACCGGATAGACGAAGATATACGCCATGGACACCAACAGATGGGTCGGCAGCAGCCACCACCAGCCGATCCCGCCGAACGTCGATAGCAGCGCCAATAATATCATCCCGCCACCGGCCATAGCCAAGCCGATCCCCATCTTGGCGAACAGGCTGGGTTCGCGCGCGGAGATCGCTTGGCGCTGCCACAGCCGCAGCACCAACGGGGTTAACGCGACCGAGAAAAGCGGGGTGAGCGACTGGAACCAGGTGATCGGAATCGCATGGCCGCCGACGGTGCGGTCGACGTGGTCCTTGAGCCATAGGCTGTAGACGTTGCCGAGTTGCCCTGCGGTCAGCAGGAAGCAGGCGGTCATCAGGAACACCAGCGCCAGGATCGGCAGCACGCGGCGGTCGCTCGGCAGCATCGGACCCTTGGCGGCGGCGCTGCGATCAATGGTATCCGGCGGCAGATAGCGCTGGCCCGAAATGTAGATTCCCAGACCGATCAACATGCCGACCCCGGCCGCACCGAAGCCGTAATGCCAACCGTAGAGTTCGCCGAGCGTCCCGCAGATCAGCGGCGCGATGATGATCCCTGAGTTCATCGCCATCGAGAAGATCTGGAAGGCGTCGCTGCGACGGCGGTCGTCGTCACGATAGAGTCCACCGACCTGCTTGGAGATATTGCCCTTTAGGCAGCCGGCGCCGACGATCAGTAGCAGCAGCGCGAGTAGGAACGACGCTTCAAATGCCATCAGGAAATGCCCGGCGGCCATAAACAGCGCGCCGGCCATCACCATGCGGTGCTGGCCGAACCAGCGATCGCCGGCATGGCCGCCGAGTACCGGCATAAAAAAGACCAGGCCGGTGTAAAGCCCGAATATCGCCGAGGAGAGCGGTTGCGGCGCCAGCGGTCCGTAGACGCTCTCCAGCGCCGAGCGTAGCCCGCCGAAACCGATCACATGCTCGATATGGCCGGGATGGAGCAGTTCGCCGACCATGTAGAGCACCAGCATCGCCTGCATGCCGGAGAAGGAGAAACGTTCCCAGGCCTCGGTAAAGGCGAGATAGGCGAGGCCCTTGGGGTGCCCGAGAAAACTGCGGTCGTCACGGTCAGTCATGAATGGGCGTTCCGCGGCAAGGGGGGCTTGAGCAGTAGGATCAACACCGCGGCCAGCGCGAACAGGCCCGAGCAGATATAGAGGGCGTTGGTGTAGCTGCCGGTGACATCGACGATGTTGCCGGTGACCAGCGGCCCGACGCCGCCGCCGATGCCGTAGAGCGTGTAGAGCAGGCCATAGGTCTTGCCGTAATGCCGCCGCCCGAAATATTTGGCGCAGAAATAGGCGGCGATGTCGTGCTCGGCGCCCGCCGCCAGCCCGACGATCGCAATAGCAATCCCGCACAGCAACAGGTTGTTGCCGGCCACGCTCAGCAACAGGATCGACAGGGCGGGGAGCGCGAACATTACGAAGGCGACCAGCGGGCCGCGCACATTATCGAGCGAATAGCCGCTGATCAGCCGCCCCACGGTCACCGCGATGCCGAGCAGTCCGGCGAGACCCGCCGCGGTGGTCCGGTCGATCCCACGGTCGGTCAGCAGCGGTACGCAATGCACCACCACCGACGAGATCGCGAGTGCGACGATGGTGAATGACACCACCATCTGCCAGAAACATAGGGTTCGCGTCGCCTCGGCAAAGCTGAAACTGCCGTCATCGACCGTGACCGCGATATCCGGCGCGGCGACATCGTCGGGTGCGTCGCGGAAGAAGGCCAAGCTCAGCGGCAGCCCGAGCACCAGCGGCAGAGCGGCAAGCCCGACAAAGGCCGCGCGCCACCCGTGATGTTCGGCGAGATAGCCGACATAGCTCGGCATCAGCGCGCCAATTGTGCCAGTGCCGATCAGCGAAACACCGAGCGCCAGCCCGCGCCCGGTGACGAACCAGCCCGTGATGGTGCGCGCCCAGGTCATCGTCATGGTGCCCGCGCCAAGCACCGCAATCAGGACATAGCCCGCGTAAAAAAGCGGGAGCGAGCGCGGCAGCAGCGCCAGGCTGGCAAAGGCGATGGCGAGCAGGATCTGCGACCCGATCACGATCCGTCGCGGCCCGAAACGATCGGCCAGCCCCCCAACGAACACGCCCGCGACCAAACCGCCGAGCGTCAGGAACAGCGGGGCGGCGGTGATCTGCCCGCGGCTCCAGCCGAATTCGCGGGCCAGCGGCTCGATGAAGCTGCTGAAGCTGTAAAAAGCGAGCGGCACCGCGCCGCTGCCGGCGCCGAACGCCGAGGCGAGCAGCACCCGCCAGCCGCGGCGAAATTCCTCCGCCTTGGTCCGCACGCCGGCCGCCATGCTCAGTGCCCGGCCGGCGCGTCGCCGCGGAACAGCGCGTCGAGTTCGGTGATGTCGGCGGGGGTCGCTTCCCAGGTTGCGGCCGCGGCATTGCTGACGACCTGCGAGACCTTGGTGGCGCCAGCGATCACACAGCCAACACTCGGCTGGTGAAGGAGCGCGCCGATCGCGATATCTACCATCGTCCGGCCGCGTGCCTCTGCAAAAGCGGCGAGGCCCTCGATCATTGTGTAAGTGCGGTCGTCAATCACGCGTCCCGCCATCCGTGCGCCTTCGGGTGCTGGACGATCGCGGCGATACTTGCCGGTCAGCCAGCCGTTGGCCAGCGGGAAATAGGGGAGCAGGCCCACGCCGAACCGCTCGCAGGCGGGGATCAGTTCCTGTTCGGCCTCGCGGGCCATTAGGCTGTAGTGGTTCTGCGCCGAGATGAAGCGCTCATGGCCGTTGGTGCGTGCGACCCAGTCTGCGTCGGCAAGCTCCCAGCCGCTGAAATGCGAATGGCCGATGTAGCGGACCTTGCCCTCCTGAACGAGTTCGTCGAGCGCAGCGATCGTCTCCTCGATCGGCGTGCGTGCGCATTGCCAGTGCATTTGGTAGAGATCGATATAGTCAGTATCGAGCCGCTTGAGGCTCGCTTCGCACGCCTGACGGATATAACGGCGCGAGCCCCAGGCGATATCGTGGCGATTCTCCATGCCCGACCCCCATTTGGTGGCGAGAATCACCTGATGGCGGCGACTCTTGAAAATTTCGCCGAGTTGCTCCTCCGAGCCGCCGGCGCCATACACATCTGCTGTATCGAAGAAGGTGATGCCGGCGTCGAACGCCGCGTCGACTACGGCGCGCGTCTCTTCCAGGCCCATCAGGCCGTAGACGGTGCCGCTATCGGCGTTAATCGCCTTGCCGCCGAAATTGTTGCAGCCGAGGCCGACGACGGAGACGGTAAGGCCCGAGCGGCCGAGCTGGCGATACTTCATGCAGGTCGTTCCATATGGTGGCGTCATACGCCGGTGAGCGCTGAACGCTATCGAAGCAAGGACGCGCTTGCGGGCGCAATCCTTCGATCACCCGCTCTGCGGGCTGTCAGGTGAACATCGTGTCCGAGAATTGGACTGCGGCGGCCCATGCGGAAAGTTCGGTACGAGCAAAAGCGATGGCGGTCGATGCCTCGAAACAGGGCAGGCCGAGGCGCTCGGCCTGCGCGCGGCAATAGGTCGCGCTACCGATGTCGCCGCCTTCGTCGAGGATGTCGCACCAGGCCGAAAAGCGCGCGATGCGGTGCGCGCTGAGCAGCGCATTAGCGATCTCGGGCAGCGAGGCGCGCTCGCGCAGCACGTTGCGTGCGACCTGGACCATGATGTGACCGGGGGTCACCAAATCCTCCGCTACCGCGTCGGGATTGCCGGCGACGCGCAGCGTGAGCGCGCGCTCGGCGGCGGAGATGCCGGTTTCGGAACAGGCCACCGCCTCGACCGAATTGACCAGATAAGGCGCGTCGCGCTGGCGCGGAATCGGCCCCTGCGGCATAAGTCGCAGCCGCGCTGCCGTGTTTTCGTTAATTGTGACGGTGCAGATCCCACGGCCGTCCGCCGCCATCCGGTTTACGTCCTCCGCCTGGGCGAGATGCGCGGCGAGGAAAAGGATGCCTCGGCCCCGCCCGCAACTCGGCACAGGATCGACCAGGACCGCTAGCGCGCCATCGTACGGGCTCATGCGGCACGTGCGCCGATTATGATCACCGCCATGATTGGCCAGTCGTCGCCGTGGTTGTGCCAGCGATGGCGGGTGCCGTTCTGGATCAAGGTGTCGCCGGCACTCAACTCCACTTCGACGCCCTCGTCGAGCTCGAGCCAGATCCGTCCAGAGATCACGACAATGATGTCGGCGCTGCAGCTCGCGTGGAAGCCGGCAGCGTCGTTGATGTCGGGCCATTGATTAGGGCTGGCCACGGGCGCTGCGCGTAGCGCATCGGGCTTACGCGAGCTGAGGGTCACCCGGATGCCGCCAGCGGGCGGCCACCAGCCTTGCGCGGCAGGTGGGGCGGAATCGCCCATAACCGGCGGGGCGTCGGTGCTCCAGATTGGCAACCCGCGTTCGTCGCCACGTACACGCTCGTCGGCGATCACTACCGCCTTGCCTCGGGCATCGACTCCGGTGGTGACACGGCGGACACCGTCGGTCAGGCGTTCGGGGAAGTTCAAGGCTGTTTGTCCTCCGGGAAGATGTCGTTCACGGCGCCATCTAGATGGTCGAGCCGCGCGGTCAGCGGGTCCGGCGTCGCGGCGGTGCTGGGTTTGGCGATGTGCAGCACCAGCGTTTGGCGATAGCGCGGCCACTTCGGGAGTCCTGCACCGTTGGGATCTCTGGTACGCGCCATGTTGAGCCAAAAGCCCATCATCTCGCTCGAAATGCGGCGGTCGGCTGTGTCGATCTGGGCCGGTGCGAGATGCCCCAACGTCAGATTGCCGAATACATAGGGAATCTCCCCCGCGTGCGATGCGCCGAGCAACTTGGCGCCGGCCGGTCCTGATGGAACGTCGAAGCGATAGACATAGGTGGGATGGCCGTTAGCTGCGTGGCGGGCGGCGATGGCGCGGGTCTGCGAGGTGAAGATGATGTCGCTTAGCAGCAGTCGGTCGCGAAGCGCCTCGCTGCCGTAGAATGGCGTCAGCGCGTTCCAGCGAGCAGGTGGCACCACAGCCTCGGCCCAGGGCCGCTGAGTGGCGGAGGCCATTGCCCCCATCTCATAACTGTTGGTGCCGAGCATGAAGGGCACAGGCGCCTCGGCTCCGTGCGCGAAAGCGGCCCAGATGTCCGACGTCATGGTGACCCCGTCGATCACCAGATTGTAGTCCTGCGTCAAGTCGGTGGCTGTCAGAATGCGATCCGCTGGAAGCGCACGAAGTTCGGCGAGCGTGGCGTTCGGCATTCCCAGTTTCGCAGCCAGGGTGGCGCCGACCTCGTGTGCCGGCGGGTCGCCATCGGCCGAGCGCGTCGTTAACCGCGGAAAGGTGCCACGGCCGTAGCCCGATTCGGAGATGGCTGCCCGGAACAGCCCACGCGCCGCAGGTGAGACCATCAGCGCATCGACCGACGCTCCACCTGCGGATTCGCCGAAGATCGTCACCTTGGCCGGATCGCCACCGAATGCGGCGATGTTGCGTTTGACCCACTCGAGCGCCGCGATCTGGTCCATCAAGCCGTAATTGTTGAGGCGCCCGCCATCCGCATTTTCGCGGGTCAGATCGGGATGGGCGAAGAAGCCGAGCCGTCCGACCCGATAATTGATCGTCACCACCACCGCGCCGCGTGCAGCTAGCGCCTTGCCGTCGTAATCGGGCTCGGACCCTGATCCGCTGCTAAATCCGCCCCCGGGAATCCAAAATAGCACCGGCAGCCCGCGAACGTTCCCCGCGGGACGAAAGACATTCAGGAATAGGCAATCCTCACTTTGCGGCTGGGCGGCGGGGCCGGGACGGGCCGGCTGAACGCAGATCGCGCCGAACCGCTCTGCCAGACGCGTGCCGGTCCAGGGAATCGCCGGTTGCGGCGCGCGCCAGCGCAACGCCGCTATGGGCGGTGCGGCATAGGGAATTCCGCGGAACACAGCCTCGCCGTTCTCGACCGTGCCGCGCAGCGTGCCTGCTTCGGTGACCGCAATCGGCTCTGGTCCATCGGCCGATGCGGTGGATCCCGCGGCGACCAGCAGTAAGGCGATGGCGGATCGCGCGATGGTCATCGGTCTGGCTCCCCCCAGTAATAGTAAGGCTGAGAATGACGGTGCGGCGCAGACGGTCGCAATCGAGTGTCGCGCGGTTACCTGACATACGGTTAAATCCGTTCAGCCGGGAACCGAGAGACCGCGGGCAACTGCGGGCCGGGCGAGCAAAACATCGCGCCAGCGTCGGATCGCCGGATAGGCGGCCAGATCGATCGCGAAAGCCGGAAAGCTCGTGGCGACTACCGGTAGAGCATAGAGATCGACGTAGCTGATTGTCTCGCCCGCTAGCCATCCGCTGTGGGCCAGCCGAGAATCCATAACCGGCAGGTAGCGCTCGATCCGCTCGCGAAATTTGGCGATCAATGGCGCGGCGGGATCGCCGATCAGTGCTTTTGCATAATGGATCGCCGAGAAATTTGGCTGGATGCCCGCTTCGACGATCGAGCACCACCGGTCGGCCTCCGCACGCGTCGTCGCGGTGGTCGGCAACAACCGACCAGCCTTTTCGGTGAGATAGCGCAGGATCGCGAGCGATTCGGCGAGGACTAATGGCGCGCCGTCCGGGCCTTCTGAATCGCGGATCGCCGGTATCTGGCCGACCGGGTTGACCGCCAACACCTCGGCGCCCAGATGCTCGCCGCCGGCCAGATCGACCATGATCGCGCGGTAGGGCAGGCCGCATTCCTCGAGCATGATCGAGACGCGATGACCGTTGGCGGTGGGGGCGGAATATAAGTCGATCATGCGTTTGCCTCGTTGGTCAATGGGTCATCGGACCTGATCGCCTGCACTTCTGCGCTTCAAGTCCCGCAGCGCCGGCCACTGCATGTCGGTTGCTTGACACCTAAGGCCGCGCGCCTCGCGTCTTGGGCGATAGGGTGGTCGGCTCACATCGCCGGCCGCTTCCCTTTGGAGCCGGCGCCAAGGACCGCACTCAATGGCAAATCCAATCCTCCGCCAGAAGCTAGACCGGCGCGAATTCTTCGTCGCCCCCGGCATCCAGGACATGATCACCGCGGCGATCGCCAATCATGTCGGGATCGATATCGTCTATGGTTCCGGCTATTGGCTGACCGCTTCTGCGTTTGGCCTGCCCGATGCGGGCATTGCCACTTTTACCCAAATGCTCGACCGAATGGCGACGCTGGTGCGGACATCGAACGGCGCGGTGATCGCCGATGCGGATACCGGTTATGGTGGGCTGCTCAACGTCCACCACACGGTGCGCGGTTACGAGGAGGCCGGGGTTAGCGCGGTTCAGCTCGAGGACCAGGAATTTCCCAAGAAGTGCGGGCACACGCCGTTCAAGCGCGTGATCTCCAAGGAGGACATGGTCGAGAAGATCCAGGTCGCCTGCGCGGCGCGCAAGGACCCGAACATGCTGGTGATCGCTCGTACCGACGCGCGTGCTAGCGAAGGGCTCGATGCCGCGCTCGCCCGCGCCGAAGCATATCGTGCGGCCGGTGCCGACATCCTGTTCGTCGAGGCACTAACTAGCGAGGAGGAGATGCGGATCGCATGCGAGCACGTCCGGGCGCCGATGATGGCCAACATGTCGAACGGTGGCCTCACGCCGATGCGTAGCGCCGCGGAGATGGAGGATATCGGCTTCGCGCTCGCAATCTTCCCGGCAATGACCAGCCTGATCGCCGCCAGCGCAATGGAGACGGCGCTGCGACGCATGAAGGCCGAAGGCACTGGCGAGCCTTCGGGAATGCCGATCTTTAACTTCAAGGAATTCTGCAGCCTGATCGGCTTCGAGGACGTCTGGGCGTTCGAGAAGCAGTGGGCAAAGGGCTGAGGCGGGCCGCGATGATCCGTAAGATCTATGTCGATGGCCCGTTCGGGCAGATTCATCTCCGGCTTACCGCGCGCGTCCCAGGCGTGGCGCCGCTGGTCTGCCTGCACGCGACGGCCTATTCGTCGCGCACCTTCGTGCCGCTGATGCAGATGGCTACGGGCCGTCAGGTGATCGCGGTCGATATGCCGGGCTATGGCGAGTCAGACGCGCCGCCGGGGCCGATCGATATTCCGGGCTATGCCGATGCCGTGGCAGTAGCGATCGCTGAGTTGCCGGAGGCAGGACCGGTAGCGCTGCTCGGCTACCATACCGGCGTCTACGTCGCGACCGAATTGGCGATCCGGCATCCGGCGCTGGTCGAGCGGCTGGTGCTGATCGGCATCCCCTATTTTCAGGCACTCGATCTGACGGCGTGGCGCGAGAAACTCGCCGCCCGGCACATGTTGGTTGAGACGCTCGACCAGTTTGATGAGCGCTGGGACTTCTTCATCACGCGTCGTGCGGCGACGGTGTCGCTGCAACGCGGCTTCGAAAATTTTGTTGACGAGCTCAAGGGCTGGCCCAACGGCTGGTGGGCGCACGAAGCGATGTTCGACTATGATAGTGACACGCGGCTGCCGCTTTTCGCGCAACCCACCCTTGTGCTCAATGCCGGCGGGTATCTCGACGTACCGTCGCGGATCGCAGCGGGATTGATGCAGCGCGCGGAAGTCCGCGACCTGCCAGACGTCACCGGCCCGGTGCTCGATGCAGCCCCCGATCGCATTCTGGCCGAAGTCGAGCCGTTCCTGGCTTTGCAGTCGCGTGTTGAATAAAGGTATAAGTCACTGACTATCCGGTCGCGGGACGTCATGGAATCAGCTATCGTATCCGCCGGGGCCCGCAGCGTCGAAACCCGCTGACGATCCAAGCGGGATCGTTGTGGCTCGGGTTCTGGTGGGACGCTCATCACGGTTAGGTGTAAGGCGAGATATTTGGCCGGCAGCGCCTTTCGGCTCTTGCAGATCGTTCCTGATCGATAGCCGAATCTTCCGACCCTTTGGCGCGGGCAGGTATTTGGACGGCCATACTCGGAGTCCTCTAAGTAGCCGACATGTCGGCCGGCCCGATCTCGATCGAACCGGGGGACCCTAAGGTCCTTTTGAACTTTCAGAACGACAAAAACACCGTAGTCTCCACGCTCTACGGATGGTGCGCGAGTTTTCTCCATTGAGGGTCATGCCGAAGGCGCGGGCACTCAACGACCATCGCGTAAGCCTTACGGAAGTACAGCCTATCGGGATCGGCCATTTCCCAAGCGGCTAGTCCTTTGCGATCTGTCTCAACGCGGCAGTCGTCGGTACACGGGTGGGAATCTCCGGTTTGCGTCGGTGATGGACGCCGCACTTGCCGGGCTTGTCTCGCATCCCTTGGCGGCATCGCAGAGGACCCGGGTTGATCGGCTTGGTTGGCGCGGCGACAAAGGCGGCGAGGGGGTGTGGCGGTGGAGCATCGATGCCCCGGCGCGAGGTGCAACTGCGGGAATGGCGATTGGAGCCGGTACAACGCTACCGAGCCGCAGCCGACCCCGTCGGATGGCAGATGATGATTTTCGTGGTAGAGGCGCGGCTGACGCTGGAACTTGAGACGGGGCGGCCGAGGTGAGCGCGGCGAGTCACGTGTTTGATAGCCCCCAGAGGCACGCCTTTCCCAATTTAGGAAAGAAATCGATTCGCTTCTTCCGCTTTACTGTGTGGTATGAAGGGGCTTGGAGACGTAGGTGGATATGAACGAGCGGCCGTAGTGGCGTAGTTAGGGAGCCCATAAAGTGCCGCCGATGGTGGCTTGTAGGCCGAGGCGGCGGTAGGCCGGGAAGGGCGGTATCGGCTCTTGCTTCCTTCAGGGCGGTCGGACGGCAGTGCCCATCCTGGACATGATTTGGCGCAGCGCCACTTGCCCGAAAGCTTCGAGATACATCGTAACTAACCGGCCTCGCACTCGGCGCCCGCCATTTGCCGCTTTTCACCGACATGCAACACGCCGTGTTCAGGTTTTCAGTTTAACATGAGCAAGTCGCTGAAGACCAACACCCAAGGACGATTGATGCGCGTACCCCTGCTTTCCCGCCTGCTTCTTTCCGGTATCGCCGCAGGCTTCCTCGTCCCGGCGCCGGCGACCGCAAGTTCTCCTGAGCTCATCGGGCTTGAGCGCAGGCTGAGCATGCTGGTCGCAGAACGCTCCGGTGAATATGGCATTGCTGCACTCGACCTTCGTGATGGCTCGACCGTTGCCGTCAACGGCGACACGTCGTTTCCGATGGCGAGCACGGTAAAGCTCGCGATCGCAGCCGCCTACCTTGCCGAGATCGATCAAGGCCGACGGAGCCTCGGCGATATGATCGTTGGCCGGTCCGCCGCGAAAACTCTGGAGCTGATGATCGTTCGCAGTGACAACCATGCGGCCGACCAGCTGCTTGCCACTCTCGGCGGTCCCGTCGCTGTCCAGCAGTGGTTGGGGTCACAAAAGATAATCGGCATCCGAGTAGACCGGACTATAGCCCAGCTGCTTAAAGAGCACGGCCATCTGGCCGACAGCAGGGATGTTGCCACGCCGGTCGCCATGGTTGCGTTATTGTATAAACTCAGCAACGGCACAGTTCTGACGGCTCAAAGTCGCGCCTTTCTATTCGAATTGATGAGCCGATGCGAGACGGGTACTCGTCGTATTCGCGCTCTACTTCCCGCCGGCACTCCGGTAGAGGATAAGACTGGCACCCTTGACGGTGTCACTAATGATGTGGGGTTCATTACCATGCCTGACGGCCACCGCGTGGCCGTCGCGGTGTTCGCTCGAGGGGGACGCGATCGCCAGCCTGTCATCGCTGAGGTCTCACGCGTGATCTATGACCACTTTGCGGATGGCGCCCGCAACGCACTCTCTCTCTTCATGCGAATGCGGTGACTCTTGATTCACCGAGCGGCCCCGTTCACACTTTAGCTATAGCGTTACCGCTGCGGCCGCCGCAATGACCAGCCCAGCGACGCTTGGATAGAAGGTCAACGCGAACCCAAAAGCGCGCGCCTGGGCACCTCTCGCATATCCGATGCAGAAGAGGAGACGCCCAATCGAGAAGAGTGCCGCGAGCGCGACGATCAGCGGAATCGATGACGTAACCAGGATCGCCAGTGTGGCATGGATCGGAATTGCCAATGCCACCTGCTCAAGCGTGTTCTGCAAAACCGCGCCGGCGCGGCCCACGTCCGTCGAGGCGGTTCCTGGAAAACTGCCTGCGATATCGTCGGCTGAGACGAAACGCAGTCGCGCGACATTGCCGATCGCCGCGGCAAGCCAGCAGAGGACGAACACATCTGCCCTTGCCGCGACGTACAGGCGCTCTGTCAGACTAGCGGGGGCTGCGGCACCCCAACGAAGGCATATTGTCGATATCAGTATAGTGACGCAAAGCGCTGCCGCCATCCTGAACGCGACGCCACGCTGCTCCTGCGGAAAACTTTTCGGGGCAACCATCCGGTCTCTTCCTTCTCCCAGCCAGCCGTGTAGCTCAGCCTGAATCGACGCTCGCCCGTTCGTGCTCCGTTGCGCATCCATCTCGGCGGCCTCAAATGCGGCAGGGCCAAAGGTAATCCGTTGGAATAGCGGACGATCGGCTCGCCTTCGAGAACGAGCTGGAACATCATGCCTTAGTTCAGCGCGTTGCCCCACAGCTTATCAGCGGACGACTTGAGTGAACGAGCGTTCGCTTCGGAGCAGTCAACCGGCTCCTGATGGCCGCTGCCGGGTCTCGTCGGACGCCATCTGGAGAGAGCGGCTATCTCGCCGCGGCTTGCGGCAGAGCCGCGGGGTAAGTTTCGTTCAGAGTTTCGGACGCCCCTAGGCGTACTTCGCTAAGGGCGGAGGCCCAACGATCCAGCCGCATGCTTAACCACGGGCTAAACAGCGACACACGCCCAGCGACCAACCTGTGCAAATCCGACAGACTCCCCGCCGGCTCAGGCGGATAGCAACTGGTTTCGCCCGTTCTGCTTGGCGCCGTAGAGCCGCCGGTCGATGATCTCACAAAAGTCGCGTGCGCGTTCGCCTTCGACGGGCACCACAGTACCGACGCCGACACTGACAGTGACGAACGGACTGCAGTCCGAGGCCTCGTGCGGGATTGCAAGCGCCTCGATCGCGTGGCGGCAGCGCCGTGCGAGATCAAGCGCGGTGGCTTCGTCACTATCGGGCAGCAACACCACAAACTCCTCGCCGCCGAAGCGGGCGACCACATCTTGCGGGCGACCGATCTTTTTCAGCGCTGCTGCCACTGTGACCAGACACTCGTCGCCACGGACATGGCCGTAGTGATCGTTGAATCGCTTGAAATGATCGATATCAAGGAGGATCATCGACAGCGGCCGAGCGGTGCGACATGCGGCGTCCCACTCGATCCCTAGTTGCTCGTCGAACCGGCGGCGGTTGGCGGTGCGGGTCAGCCCATCCTCAAATGACAGCGCCTCGAGTTTCTTCTGCATCTTCACCAATTCCTGCTCGATCCGTTTGCGCTCGCTGATGTCGAACATGAAGCCGATCAGGCTGTCGACCTCTCCGTCGGCGTTGCGCACAACATGGACGACGTCGCGGATCCACACAAAGCCGCGGTCCTTTGTGAGCGCGCGATAATCGGCTTCATGGTCGATCCCGGCGATCGACTGGGCGACGCAGTAATTGACGACGTGCTCGCGATCGTCGGAATGGATGCGCGATGCCCAATCCTCGACCGAAATCCAACTGTCCTGCGGCCAGCCAAGCAACGGTGCGATTTGCGGGCCGATATAGGTGAAGCGCATCGTTGCCCAGTCGATCTTCCACGGGATCGCCAGCGTCGATTCGAGCAGGGTTCGGTAGACAGCGTCATCGGGTTCCCGGCCCACGTTGGCGGGGCCGACATGAACCGGGCTGTGGTCGACGGGCGCAGCAAGGGCATCGCTCAGGGGCATGGCAGGCCTATCGGGCAATTGGACGGAGAGTGCCGAGCATCGGCGACATCCGCTTACGCGCTTGATTGAGGTTGGGAAATCATAATAATCCGGGTCGTCGCGCAGCGGGTAACGGCTCATGATCGCCACGAAGATCACATGAAAAAAATATCCAAAATCAGGAGAGAACAGAATTTCTCTACCGAATTTTCCTTGCCCAAATTGGAAATTTTGGTGGTTTTTATTTAAATAATAGTATAGTTGCGCCGCTGTCATCTCCGTCAAGCGCATTTTTACCGGCGCCGCGTCGTAGCCGACGCAACTTACCTTGTTGCACCGGCACGAGGACGCGGCGGGACTTTTTGACCGCTTAGCCTATAGCCGATCCTCGAATTGAGGATCAGTGCTCGGCGGTGCGCGGATGCCGCTCCGCCAGGTCCAGCATCGCGGTCTCAACCATCGCCTGATAGCGACGGCGCACGTCCGTTCCGTTGAAGTGATGATCTGCGCGCGCCATGGCCACCATCCGGGCAGGCGCGAAGGCGCGAAGCCCACGTGCGTTGCGGCCAAAATGCCGCATCATCTCGCCGAGCCCGGGATCTTCGTCGCTGAAGATCAGCAGCGTCTCAACGCCGCGTGTCGCCAATGTCTTCAATTGGTCGCGCACGATTGCAGGTTCGGAGCCGGGAGCAGGAGGCAGCAGACTTCGTGCAGCGTGGACACCACGGGTTAGACCACGCTTGGTCAGCACACGGACGATGCCGAGCAGATCGGCGTTACCGCTTAACGCCCGGCGCCATTCAGCAGGGTTGCGCATCGAGCGCGCATAAGAGCGTAAGGTGCGCTTGCTGTTGCGGGCAATGATGCGCAGATCGTCGCCATAGTTCCAGATGAATTTCTGGAGATTGACGATGAAGATGCCGACCACGCGCTCGTCCGCGAGCCCGGCCTTATAGGCCGCATCTGCGCCCGAGCACAGGCCGAAAGACACGACCCTGCCGTAGCCTGCTTGCTCTAGGCAATCGATACCGGCGAAGACTTCGACCATCCGCTCCGGGTCGTAATAGGGGCTGCGCGCGTTGCCGCTGGTCGGGCTGTCGCCCATTCCTGTCAGGTCCATGCGCAGGGAGGCGATGCCGGCGCGCGCGAGGCGGCGGGCGAGCGTGACATAGGCGCGGCCGTCACCGATATGATGACTGCTACCCTCGTGCAGCAGCAGTGCGGCAACGGAAGCACCCGTTCGACCGGTCGGGCGGCAGAGCATGCCGAATACGGCATTCTGTGGGCCGAAGCGCATCGGCACTTCTTCGACGCCATCGAGCGCCAACATGGTCGCTATCTGGACAGAGGCGACCGGGGGCGCCTCGCTGGTCGGTAAGGCCGCCAGCCACGCCTCGAGTGCCGCGAAGGTGGCACTGGGTATCTCGTGGGTGGTCGGGTCTTGCATGAAACAGTCATAGTCGACGAACGGCCGTTCGGTGACGATTGCACCTTGCTCGCGCAGCGACGCGGCGAACGCGGGCAGCTTGCGTTCGGGGCGCCCCATCGCCAGCAAAATCTGGGCCGCGGGCGCCGGAAGGGTGGTCAGGTCAAGCGCGGCGATATCACGCTGAAGCGCTGCGCTCCACAAGAAGCCGTTAGTGTTGAGCGGCGCGTCGGAATCCGCCCTGGGTACCGGATCCAGCATCGATAGGCTGGAGACGCTGGCGGCAGCACGCGTTTCGCGCAGGAAGGTCTGGCCGGTCAGGATCGGAGCGAGCATCGCCACGCCGGCGACACCGTCGATCGCGGCGGCGGCGGAGACCGCCACTGCGGATCCCAGACGCAGGCCGCATAAGGCAACCGCGCCTGCGCCGCTTTCCTGGCGCAGGCAGTCTACCGCGCGTGACACATCCATGCGCAGCGTAGCGAGCGTAACGTCCGCGTCGGCGCTATCGCCAGTGCCTAGATAGTCGAAACGTAGTGTAGGCATGCCCCTTGCGGCGAGCCGATCGGCCAGGATCATTAGCCCGTAGTGAGTGCACATTTCCTCTTGCGCGAATGCCGCGCACAGCACGACCCCCAGCGGCGGGGTGACCGAATGCGCGCCGGGCGGTGGAAGGTGCAGCCAACCGAACCGGCCTTCGAAGAAGACCGAGGTCACGACTGTTTTTCCGACAGGTGAGGCGATCCCCGGCATCACAGGATCAGCCAAGGCTCAGCGTCTCGCGGACGCCGGCGGGCCAGGCCGCAATATCGAACCCATGGTGGCGCAATAGTGCAAGCACCAGCCGCTCCATGCCGAAGCCGACACATGCGGTTTGCGCCTGTTCACCGTCGGGCGTCCTAATGCCCCAGGTATCGGCAAAATACGTCATGTGATAATTGAAGCTAAGGCACGCCGTCGGCTCGAGCCCATCGTTGACCGGTATTAGTAATTCGAATTTTAGCGTCTGCGCGCGCTGCGCCTCTGCCATCAATTTGCCGGCGCGACCAAAGAACGGGTCGTTTGCGACGTCGACTTCGAACGGAAGTGCGAGCGACTGTATAAATGCTTGGCCACGTTCCATCCACGCCTCGCGAAATGCGATAACCTGCTCCGCAGTGCCGATCCTGACATACTCGCGCATCCGGAACATCTGGAAGCGGGTTGGCTCCAGCGATGGCTCGTGGCGGAAACAGTAAGAGGCGACGTCGACCAGATGGCCCGCTTCGGCCAGCACGCCGCGCTTGGCCACGATCGGATAGACCGCATAGCAGGCAGCCGGAGTTAGGACGAGATCGGCGGGCCGCTGGTCGGCGAGCCAATCCTCACCGCGCTCGATCTGGCCGAGCAATGTGCGGTGCGCGCGCTCGTCGCCACAAAAGCAATGTACGGTTCCCGCGAGTTGCGGGAAATTCTTCATGTAGCCGCTCTTCTCGAACACGGTTTGCGCCATAGCCGGCGGGAAGCGCATCACCTCTGCATGCTGATCGATCCCGGTACGAGTAATGGCCTGTTCGAGGCCGTCGTGGATACGTTCGAAGACGCCGCTGCGGCCCCAGACGCCGTCAACGCCGGTTGGGAACAAGATACCCTCGGCGATCAGCCGTTCGCGAAAGCAAATGTCCATAAACTTCAGAGCCTCCCCAGCTCGGAACGTTGTGCCAGCAACAGCGCGCCGGTGTTGGCCGCAATGCGATCGTTGTTGATCATTAATTGTGCCGACAGCACATCGCGTAAGTGGCGGCCTACGCTAAAGTCGGTGTCGTTCTTATAGCCGGCCATGCCGCAGATCAGCATCGACTGGAGCACGGCCTGATGGCACATTTCGGACACGTCGTGCTTGAGCATATTGAGTGTTGTGGCGCGGGCGATACCGGTCGGCCAGCCGGCGAGTTCGTCCGACACGACGCTGCGATCGGAGCCGAGCGCGTGGCTAGCGTCATAGTCGCGGATCAGCACCGCCAGCCGCGCCTGCATCGAATCAAGTAGGCCGATGGCGTGCATTAGCCTGGCGCCGCCGGGGAGCGGGACGCCCGGATGGCGGCGCGCCTGGGCTCGCAGGAATTTTCGGGCGCGGGCCACAGCCGCCACCGCGATGCCGGTCCACACTCCGCCCCACAGCAAATGCGATGTCGGCGTCATTGTCTCCGCGGCGATATCGGCAAAGGGGGTGGTCAGAACCTGATTGATCGCACCGGATGCGATACATTCGAAACCTGTGCTGCACGTGCCGCGCATGCCCAGTGAATTCCAACTGCCGGTCGGCGTCATTGCGCAATCGCTGGACGGGACGGTGACGAGCACCTGGCTGGATCGTGGCGCCGCGACATCGGTGCGGGCGGTGATCAGAAACAGATCGGCATAAGCGCCATAGGATACCGTCGGTGCCTGTTTCGTCAGCGTGAAGCGATCACCGACAACGTCGAGCGCGCATAGGCTGGAACGCATATCGCCGCCGATGCCGACTTCCGAGGTGATCGAGGCGAGCAGCAATTGATCGGTGGCGATGAGGCGTGCGAGCGCGCGGTACCAGTCCTGATCAAGCCCATGCGCAAGGATGCACGCGACCTGGATCTGGTGCATGGCGAAGACCATGGCGGTCGACGCGCAGGCGCCGGCAAGGCGCTGACAATCGCCGACCAGTAGCGCCAGCGTCGCGCCTTGGCCGCCGAGTGCTACCGGAACCATCGCACCGAGCAGACCCTCTTCACGCAATGCCTCGATTGCCTCGTTGGGGAAGCGGCCCTCGCTGTCCACCGCTTCGGCATGCGTCGCGGCGATCGCGACGACCCGGTCTAGCCCGCCGTTTTGGCGAGCGCTCACCAGCGCTCGATCATGCAGCAAAGCGATCGGCCTGCAATTTGACGATGACCGCCTTCAGGGTGTCGATCGTCCGGAAGGTTGCGCGATTGAGCATCTGATCGGGAATTTCGATGTCGAAACAATCCTCGATCCCGAGCATGACCGTCACCGTCGCGAACGAGGTGAGGCCGGCGGCAAAAAGATCCTGATCCGACGCGATCGTAGCGACGGGCGCCGCGAGGCCGCCAACCTCCCCCAGAATGCCGCGAAGCTGGTCTTCCATGATAGCGTCCTTGAGATGAATTTTCGAGGGCGATCGGGGCTCGCGGTCCCTCAGCCGTTACAGTGTTGCTGCTAGGAGGTGACGGTTAAGATTGCGTCACCCATTCCCGTCTTCAGGGGCGGCGCGGGCGACTGCGACGCAAGTCGGCGAGCACGGATACCAAAAAGCCAAGGCTACTCGGGCCGTAGCGGCGCAACATGCGTCGCGGTTCGAGCAGTATCCGCCAGAGCCATTCGAGGTTGAGCTGCACCATCAGGGCGGGGGGAGGTGAGGTCAGGCCAAGTGCGATCTTGAACGACTGCCCGACGCACAATGCCCAGCACGGCGGCAGCAGTGAGCGGTGGCGGTGGACGAAGATTTCGCTGCGCGGCGCACCCACGCACAGGAAGAGCAGCGTCGCACCGAAGGCGGTGATGCGCGCCGCCAAGTCTGCGCTGTAATCGGGATCCGCGTCGAACCCGAAAGGCGGGATCAACAGCTCCAGCGCGGCGAACGGGGCATGTTCAGCCATCCAGGCTCGAGTGGCCGCAACGGTTTCTTCGCTGTCGACAACGAAGAACATTCGGTGATCGGCGAGGCGTTCGGGCTCCGCGAGCATCCGGTCGATCACGTCGCGGCCAGTGATCCGGCCCGGGAGCGCCTGCCCTTGCAATTGGGCGTAGCGAAACACCGGAAAACCGTCGCACACGACGATCTGCGCGCCTTGCATCGCCGCGGCGAATTCGGGATTGGTCCGCATATCCGCGACATGCTGGATGTTCGGCGTAACGAACAGTCCTACTCCCTGCTCCGCGGTCCGGCGGTTGGTCAGCATGTACGTGGCGGCCTGGTCAACGTCGAAATCGCGCAGCCGCATCTTGAGCAACGGTTTGCGCTTACGGCGTTCGACACCGGTATAGGGTTGCGACGACCACGAGTCGTCGAGAGGATGTTTCATGCGTCGTCCCGAATGAGGCATGCGGGCAATTGCGCCGCGCATTCGATAATTCGACGATCGGCATTTAGGGCAAAACTATTAATTTATGTTTAGATTTTTACGAAACCTGTGGGAAGCCACCTCGCTTCAGGGTTAACCCGTGCGAAGCGTTTTGCCCGTATCGCTGCCCGCTATGATAATGGATGCCACCGAATTTCCGCACGCGTCGGCCTTGTCCGCCCGGGTTTGTATCGTGGGCGCAGGTCCGGTTGGGATTTCGCTGGCGCTGGCACTTGCCGAAAGCGGAGTGGACGTCTTGCTACTCGAAGCGGGCGGCGCCCACGCCGATGCGACGAGCCAAGCCTTTTACCAAGGCACGGTAGCCGATGCCGCGATGCATAGTCCGCTCGACGAGTATCGTGAGCGGCGCCTTGGCGGATCAACAACGATCTGGGGTGGCCGTTGCATGCCGTTCGATCCGATCGATTTTGAGGCGCGCGACTGGATTCCGAACAGCGGCTGGCCGATTGGCCCTGAAGCGCTGGCGCCCTATTATGCCCCAGCCAACCAATTGTGTGAGGCGGGTAGCTTCGCCTACACGATTGCCAGCGCCTTCGATGGCCCCATGAAGCCAATGATCGAAGGTTTCGAGGGATCCGATTTTTCGACCGACACGCTCGAGCGGTTCAGCTGTCCGACCGATTTCGGCGAGCGCTACCGGGAGCGGCTGACGCAAGCGCGGACGCTTCGATTGGTGTTGAACGCCGCTGTGACCGAGGTTGACCTGGACGCCGATGGCTCGATCGTCACAGGCCTCGCTGTCCGCACCGCCGCTGGGGCCAGCTTCACGGTCATGGCTGACCAGATCGTGCTCGCGATGGGCGGGCTTGAGATTCCCCGCCTGTTGCTCGCAAGCCGTCGGGTTCAGCCAAACGGAATCGGCAACCGGCACGGCGTGCTCGGCCGATATTATATGTGCCACATCGCCGGCACGATGGGGCTGTTCCGCGCGCTTGGCGGCAGCGATGCGGTATGGCACGGGTATGATGTCGCCGACGACGGCAGCTATTGCCGTCGCCGTCTCGCGCTGCGCCCCGAGACGCAGCGTACCCAGAAGCTCGGCAATTTCGTCGCCCGGCTGCACCATCCGCGAATCGCGGATTCGCACCACCAGACGGCGGTGCTCTCGGCGCTATATCTCGGGCGCGTCCTGGTGCCGAAACAGTATCGCAAGCGGCTGCAAGACGCCGATCCAGACGGCTTGGCCGGGACGCTACGGCATCTGGGCAATGTCGCGCGCGATCCCGTCGGGGTGGCCCGTTTCGCACAGGCCATGCTGGTCGGCCGCAAGCTGGCAGCGCGCAAATATCCTTCGATCGTCGTCCGACCGCGCAACGGTACCTTCAGCCTTGATTTCCATGCAGAGCAGGAGCCGAATTGGCAGAGTCGCGTCCTGCTCGGCGAGGAACGCGACCCGTGGGGCATGCCCCGGCTCGAAGCGGATTGGCGCTATTCGCGCGGCGACGTCACCACCGTGCAGGGTGCGATGGCGTTGCTCGCGGCCGACATCAAGCGGTCCGGATGCGGCACTTTTGACTATGATCCGAATGTCGTGGAGGAAGAAATGACCCGTTATGGGGCTTATCCTGGCCACCATATCGGCACCGCGCGCATGGGAGGCGATCCGCGCCACAGCGTGGTCGATGCCGATTGCCGCGTGCACGACGTGTCCAACCTGCATCTCGCTGGGGCCAGTGTCTTCCCCACATCCAGTCAGGCCAACCCAACGCTTACCGCTGTCGCGCTGGCGCTACGACTGGCCGATCGACTAAAGGTAATCGTGGCGTGATGCGAATATTGGTGCTGGGGGCGGACGGTTTCGTCGGCAAACGCGCGCTGGCGGCGCTCGCCGCCACCGACTGGGCGACTCCGGTGGCGGGCGGACGCCGCGAATGCGACAAAGGGGTAATTGAGCGCATTGTGCTCGACGCCACTGACCAAGCGGCCGTGGCAAAGGCGGTGGACCGGGTCGATGCGGTGGTTAATTGCATCGCCGGCGATAACCGCGCGGTGATCAACAACGCCAAGGCGCTGGCTGCGGCGGGATCCGGCAAGCGAATTGTACATTTGAGCTCGATGGCGGTCTATGGCTCGGCCACGGGGACGATCGACGAAGCGGCCCCCCTGCTGGCTGATAACGGTGCCTATGCCGCCGCCAAAGCGCAAGCGGAGCGCCATCTGGCGGGCGTCGCCCAGTTAGTGATCCTGCGTCCCGGGTGTATCTATGGACCCCATAGCGCTCAGTGGACGCAACGCATTGCCGACCTGCTCATCGCCCATCGTATCGGGGATCTGGGAGCAGGGGGCGACGGGTATAGCAATCTCGTGCACGTCGACGACGTGGCGACCGCGATCCTTTCGGCGCTGCGGTTTCCTGGGGCCGCCGGCCAGGCGTTCAACCTGGCGATGCCCGACGCGCCGGATTGGAACGGCTATTTTCTCGCGCTGGCGCGTGCGCTCGGCGCGGTGCCGATCCGGCGACTGCCGGAATGGCGGCTCAAGATCGAAACCAGGCTAATCGCCGCACCGCTCAGGATCGCCGCAAGCGGCTCACACCGGCTGCCACCGCCGATTCCGCCGTCGCTCGCGCGATTGTGGCGTCAGGACATCCGACTGAGTTCGGCACGCGCTTCTTCGATGCTGGCGATGCGCTGGACGTCGCTCGACGAGGGAATCGCTGGATCGGCGGCATGGTATAGCGGGCGACCGCGGAACGACGCGTAAAGCGCGCCCAGCGGAACAAAGCCCAGTCGGCGTCGGGCGACAATTGTGACCGCTACGGCGTTGAACACCATTGTCAGCGTGACCGCCGCGGCCGCACCGTCGGCACCGAACGGCGGCGCGAACACCGCCAATCCGGCGAGCAGGGTCACCAGGGCGATCGAATTGACCCGAACTAAGGCGTTTGCGTAGCCGGTCATGCCGAGCAGTTCGGGCGTGGTGGTCGACAGCGTCGCGGCGAGCTGGCCGATCAGCAGGATTCGTAGCGTCAGCGTCGCCTCGACGAAGCCGGAACCAAATAAGCCCAGAATACGCGCCGATTCGATCGTCACTAACGCGATCGGCAGGATCGCCAGCGCCAGTGCATAGCCGACCGCCTTTGCCGATTCTTGCGCGAGCCCTGCTTTGTCGCCGAGCGCATAGAGCCGGGCAAAACGTGGCGAAACCATCGAGGCGACACCGCCGACGAACATGTAAATCACCAGCACTACCCGCCACGCAATCGAATATAGCCCCGCTTCCGCGGTTGGAGCGACTATACCGAGCACGAAGGTGGGCGCAGCGCTGATCAGCAATTGCACGATCTCAAGGCTGAACAGCGACAGGCCCGTTTTCAGCAATGGGGCGGGGCGCGCGCCAGGGAACGCTGCATCTCCGCGCCGGGGCGGTAGACTGGCGACCAGCAGTCCGCCACCGATCAGCATCGAGACGACCATGCTGGCAGCCACCGCGGCCAGCGCGTGCGCATCGCTCATCGCAAATGACAGAGCCATCGCGCAGAAAGCGGCCGGCCATAGCCAGGTGTAGACAACTTGGCTGAGCGTCACCCGGTGGAGCCCTGCCAGCGCGCCCGCCGATACCGTCGTCAGATTTTGCGGGATGACGATTGCAGCACCGATCAGGAACAGCGGTGCCATATTTGGTTTGTGTAGGACATAGAAAGCAAGTGGCCAGGCGATGGCTGCCATGGTCGCCGCGATCCCGAGCGAGAATAACCCGACCATCAGGAAGGCACGGAGCATCGAAGCGCGCGCCGAGGCAGTGTCGCCATGTGCCAGCGCGCGGGCCATCTCGCGGGTCAACGCCTTGTCGATGCCGAGCCGTCCCAGGCCCGATACGAACGTCATCGTGCCGAACACGATGTAGAAGGCGCCGACCTCATCGAGTGTCAGTCGCAGCGCGATCAGCAGGTGCATGCCATAGCGGAACGGCAGGTCGATCAGCCGGGTGCCGGTGGTGATCAGCGAACTGCCGTATTGCGCGCGCAGGCGCCCGATCCGGTCAGTGAACATCGGATTTAAGCACGAACAAGGTTACACTTTGCGGTGGGAGGACGGCGGGTAGCGTAGCCGCATGATAGCGCGCATGGACAAGCGGTGCGAGGGCGCCCTTAGCCAGACGTGCACCCTCTATCGTGCCGGCTGATGCGAAATGAGACAGGGCAATCGAAATTTGTGCGGCACGATCGAGCTGCTTATTGATGGCGATGATGGTCAGCGCGCCGTCGCTTTGCCGGAGCGCCGCGAAGGTCGAGACAGCATCGGGTTCGGGCGCGCGGGCGGTAACGCTGGTCTCGCCGAAGCCGCTGCGCTGGCCGTCGTAATTGCGGAACAATTTCATGGCCAAATAGGTGGGCGTGTTACGCGCGGGCGCCGCCCAGCGCGCCGCCATAGACAGGTCTTCCCGACCAAAGATGCCGAGAATATCGGCTTGGGTAGTGGCGCCGTTCATGTGATGCTCGGCCCCCCAATTATACTCGGTGATCGCAAGCGGCGTGCCCGCATGATAATATCGTTTGGCCCAGCCGCGTAGCCGCGGAATCAACGCCACGCGATCGCCGATCCAACTGCTGTCGGTATAGCCGGGATCCCACAGCGACCGGGTCGATCGATTGCGCAAGCGTTGCATCGCAGGGGAAATATCATCGCTGCCCTCGCGATATTCGCCCCCCTGTGGGTAATAATGCACGCTAATTATATCGATCGGATTACCGGTTTGTTTCAACCGGGCGAGTAGCCACGGGAGCAGATCGAGGTCGCCGGTCTGGTCGCGCCGGTCCGGCAGGTCGCGATAGCCGTGCGCGTCGCCGATCTGCTGGTCAAAGCCGCTGTAGCGATAGCCGTTCCAACCCCATTCCTCGGGCGCAACCACTTTCGCGGAAGGATCGACCGATTTCACGATCCGGGAGTAGTCGAGGATACGCTGTGCGATCTCGGTCGCGTGCAGGCCGATCGGATGTACGTCGCGGTGGATGTCGTGCCAGCGGCTGGGCTCGTTATCCATCGCATAGAAGCGAACGCCGCCATGCGCAGCGGTGCCCCAGCGCGCAACTAGGCTCTCGATCCACGCGCGCTGATCGGCCGGTGTATCAGGAAGGGCTGCGTCGTGAGGCTCGTTACCGGTGATGGCGCTACCGTCGCTATGCAGACCATTGCCGGCGTCAGGAAAGCCGGGGTTTTCCGAGGCTTGCTGCCAGCCGTATTTTGCGATCGAGAAACTTGGTAGCTTGCCGCCGCCGGGCGCGAGTTGTGCCACCCAGCCGATCATCGGGACTGTGACCATCGCCGCGGCGCCGCCGGCGCGGGTGCGCTCCACAAAGCGTGCGCCATATTGCGCCCAATCCGCCGGGCCGATCGCCATGCTCTCGAAATACCAGTCGCGTCCGGCGTTCCGAGCTTCGTTACGCCAATTGTAAAGCGAGGCGCTGTTCCCGCCGGCCCGGTTAAGCGGCAGGTTCAGGTCGACGAGGGTGTCGACGCTGGCGAAGCTGACGCCGTAGATCAACGGGCTGATCTGGTGACGCCCGGCCGCCGCATCTACCGTGATCTCGGTGACGCGTCGGTCGAGCGGCGGCGGCGCGAACGACGCGGTCAGGCAGAACAACGGGAACAGCAGGCAGGCAGGCCCGCGCATCAGGAGCGCACCCGCCCGGGAGGGCGCGCGCGTTCTAGGACATAGACTGCCAGCGCCAGGATGACGCTGAATTCGCCCGGAGCCATCGTCAACGGATAGAGTTCCGATATCAACACGGCATAGACGACATAGTCCTGGACCGCACCGAGGAACGGGTCGTCCAACAACCCCCGCGCGCGCCGGACAAGGAAGAAGGCGCGCGCCGGAATGGCGATTATCAGTGCCGCGCCCAACAGACCGAATTCGAAGATCACTCCGATCCAGGTGATGTCAGCCAGGAAGAAGAAGTGGTTGAAATAGGTCATCAGGCCCGCCGGATCTACCGGGCTGATCGTCCCCACCCCAAACAGCCAGCGCAAGGGATTGAGCCCCAGGAAATCCACTGCCTTCACGGTCGAGATCCAGCGCACGTCGAACCCCGAGTTGGAATCGGTACTGAACACCGACGCGACATAAGGAACGGAAAACAGTCCGGCGAAGGCGAGTGGCAGCACCGCGATCAGCAGGATGCGCACCCGCATACTTGCTGCAGTAAAGGCGTTGATCGCCGCGATCGCCGCAATTCCCAGCACGATCGAGCGGGTCCGCACCAGCCCCACGACCAACCCGAAGCCGATCGCCGCGAGCATCAGCCAAAGCCAGCGCCGCGTCGCGAAGAACCGGCGGTAGGCATAAAAAATGCCGATCAGCCCGAAGTACATCGGCATGCGGATGCGGTTGCCTCGGCCGTCGGCACTCAGCAGCGGCGATTCGCCAGCGACATAATGATCAGAATACCAGGACTGCGGCGCCGCCGCCCAGGTGAGCACCAGGATGAAATAGGTGATTGCGGCCCAAACCAGAAAGCCGATCGCTATTTCGCGCAGCGATGGTCGCATCCAGCGCAGCAGGCCAAGGAACGAGAAGAAATAGAGGATCGGCAGCAGTTTCACCTGCGCTGCCAGACCCAAGAAAAAAGTCTGCTGGAAGGTCGAGATCGCGATGAACGTTGGCGCCAGGGTGAGCCAGACGAACGTAATCAGGATCTGGCGCGCACCCTCGGGCCGTACGCCGCGGAACAGCAGGAACGCCAACGGCAACGACAGCAGCGGGAACGCTTTGGACAGCGCCCACAACGGCGCTGCATCCTTCATGTAATGGAAGCTCTGCCCAAACAGCGGCAGCACCGCCGCAAGCGTGAGCACGCGCCGCCACGACAGCGCAGGCGCTAGGCCCTGCACCCGGAGCGGCATCTCTTGCCCGGCACCGATAGAACCCGGCCAGAGGGCGCCCGGGGCGAGCGTCATCTGCCGGTGACGGTGTTCACCGCACCGTTGCCGACGCTGTAATTCAAACCGCGGCTGAAAGGCAGCAGCTTGTTGATATATTGATCTACCCAGACGTTGGCCTCGGCGATCGAGGATTTGGGCACAAAGACGATATCCTGCGACAGCAAGGGTTCTGCCCCCGCTACGGCGCCGTGGCGGACGTAGCTGCGCAGGTCGATGTAATGCTGCACCGGGACCCCGTTTGCATCGCGGCGGATGACCACCACCTTCTTGGAGCGCGCGGTATCCAACAGCCCGCCGGCGACGATCACCGCTTGCAGCGCGTCCATGCCCCCGGTTAGCCGCACCGCGCCCGGCAAGCGGACCTCGCCGCCGACGAAGACGCTCGCGCCATATTGGCGGATGGTCAGCGAGGGACGAGCGTTCTCGACAATGCCCGATCGGCGCAGCGCGGTCGCGATCGTCGCCGTAGCTTCAGAAATCGTCGCATGGGCGAGGAGGATGTTGCCGACCTCCGGCATAGTGAACCGACCATCGGGACCGACCGGCCCGTCGTGGTTCAATTCTGCATTATAGGGGAAGGTGACCGACAGATCGTCGCCCGCGCCGATGCGATATTCGGGGGGCGGTGCGATTGCCGAGGGTATGCTCACATCCTGTGCGCCGGCCGGCGACAAAGCCGCGCCCGCCCACAGCAAAGCGGCAAACACACGCAGGACAGTCCGGCGACGGGGCGTGTGCACCTTGGTGTTGCCAGGGATTGGGCCGCTCACGATTGATCCTTCCGACAGCCGCGGTTGATAGGCAGGCGATACCCTCGAAGGATTAACGGAAAAATAAGCGTGTCCGCGGATAAGCCCTTCGATCGCCTCCTCTTCGACGGGCGGCTAATCCGGGCGAAAGTATAGATGCTGGAATTTCCGGCTTTGATTAAAATGCAGGACCGTACGGGCGCTACCAATGAGGTGGCGCTGCGCGATTTTCTGAACAGTATATTCTATCATCGCCGTGCGGTGGCGATTATCGCCGGCGTCGTGGTGGCGATCGGCATGCTCGCCGCCATGCTGATGCCGCCTACCTACCGCGCCGAGGCGCGACTGCTACCGCTGAGCGCAGGCATTTACGACATGCAGTCCGCCAACAGCGCCAGCTCGCCGACGCAGGTGCTGGATCCGGTCGGCGTAGTCAATGTCGAGATGCAGTTGCTCGGCAGCCTAGAAATCCACCGTGCGGTGGTGCGCAAGCAATTGGGATCGCTGGCGAGTCAGGCGGAGGTCAATGCGGGGCTCAATACGCTCGAAGCCAATCTTCATGTCACCAAGGCGACCGACGCCAATGTGATCGAGCTGACCTACACCGCCCGCGATCCGGCGACCGCGGCAGACGTGCTCACTCGCCTGCTGGGCGAATATTTCGAAAGCCGTGCCAACGTCTTGACTTCGGGACGGGTGAATTTCTTGGTCGGGCAGCGGGACAAGGTGAAGGCGCAGCTCGATACGGCCAATGCGGAGATCGTGGCCTTCCAGCAACAGAATAATGTCGTCGACATCGCCGCGCAGATCGCCGGCGCAGTGCAGCAGGACGACCTCCTGCGGCAGCACAAGCTCGATTCGGAAGCATCGCTTGCCGACGGCCGTCAGAGCATCGCGAGCCTGCAATCAGGCGCGCGCAAGGTTCCGGTCCAGGTCGAGCTATATTCCGACAACAGCGAATCGGCCCGCACTATCGGCGAAATGCAGGCGCAGGTGCTCCAGCTCCAGAGCAAGCGCGCCGATCTCGCCTCGCGCTACATGGTCGGAGCGCCGATCGTGGTTCAGGTCGACAAGCAGATCGCCGGGCTGCAGGCCTCGATCGCGCGGCAGAAGAGCAATTTGGTGATGACGCGGCGCACCGGGCGCAACCAGTTCTTCGATTCGTCGCAGGACCGCCTGGTGCAGGCCAAGGCGACGGTCGCGGGCGAATCCGCGCGCAGCGGCACGCTCAATGGCCAGATCGCCACCTCGGCTGCGCGCTTGAAGCAGCTGATCGCAGTATCCGACACGATCGCCCGGCTAAAGCTGGACCGCGATGTGCTGGCCGATACCTTCCGGGCGCTATCGACCCAGGTCGAGCAGGCCAGTGTCCAGCTCAATCAGACCACCAGCGCGGGCAGCCCTAACGTCCGCATCATCGAAGCGCCGACGCCGCCGAGCAAGCGGAGCAATCCCCCGCTGCTGCTGGTGGCTGGTAGCATTCTGGCGGCGCTGCTGATCTCGGGCTCCGTTCTGCTCGTGTTGTCCAGCCTGCGCGACACTTTCTTGGCCCCGCAGGAAGTGGAGCGGATCTTAGGGCTTCCGACCCTGTATGCACCGCTGGCGCGTGCCGATCGCGCGTTGGGCGCGGACCGGCACGATTACGGCCGGCTGATCTCCGGGATCGACGCGAAGGTCGGGCAGGGGGGCAGGACGCTGTTGCTGGTGGCCCCCAATTCACGGCTCAGCCTTCAGGCGGCTGCGCTCGGGCTGGGCAATGCCCTCAACCGCCGGGCCCCCGGGCACGTGCTGCTTGTCCGCTTCGCCGAACGGGCCCCCGTTCCGGCGGACGGCAGCGGGATCGAGATCGAAATGGTCGACGGCATGGCGACCTGCGTGATCGGTACCGAAGCCTGTTCCGCGCGCCGACTGGACGCTAAGCTGCTGGCCGACCTTAACGCGCTGTACGATTACGTGATCGTGACCGCGCCGCCGACGACGGCTTCGTTCGAGAGCATCGAACTGGCACAGGTCGTCAATGTCGTGCTGCTGGTCCTCGAAGCCGAGCAGACGCGCCGGCCGGTCGCGCGGGATCTCGTCTCACAGGTCGAAAATGCGGGCGCCGGAATTCTCGGAGTGATGTTGCTCGGCAGGCGACAGCATATCCCGCAGTGGCTGTATCGCCTGCTCATCGAACGTCGGTTGTTTGCGTCATGAAAATTAGTGCTATCCTGCCCCTGAAGACCAAGGGCCGTCATTATGCGGAGAACGTCGCGCGGTGCGATATCCTCTTCTCGTCGCTGCGCCACTTCACTGATCCGTCGCTGTTCGACAGAATCTTGATCGTCGTGCCCAATGATGAGCTTGAGGCGGCGCAGCATTACGCCAAGGCGTGGAGCGACTTTCCCGTGGTGGTGATGGACGAATCGATCCATTTTGCTGCGTTCCGCGATTTCAACGCGCCGCATCAGGTGCGCCCGTGGCATCGTCAGCAGATCATCAAGCTGGCCGCCGCGGCCCTCATCGATACCGAATATTTCATGGTGTTCGATCCGGACGTGTTCGCGCTGCGACGGTTCGACGAGAATATCCTGCTGCCCAGCGGCCGAGCGCTGACCCATTATCAGCCGCGCGCGCGCGAGGGCCGGTATTGGGAGGCCTCGTCCGTCCTGCTCGGGCAGGAGCCGCATCTGGAGCGAGACGGGCTCTGGTGGACTCCGGCCTTGCTATCGGCGACCTTGTGCCGATCGCTCCACCGCCGGCTGGAAGAATTGCACCATGAGGAATGGATGCGGGTTCTCCTGTCGCGGTACATGGTCGATTGGACGGAATATACGCTTTACTGGCTGAACGCCGAGCGTGAGGGGTTGCTTGACACGTTTCACACCGCGCCGCCGCCCGGCTACCCCGAGCTCCATGCCGACGAGAGCGTGTGGTTTGCTGGTCGCGATGGGCACGGGCTGGATCGCTGGGATGCAACCAAGCATCTCGGTAATGAAGGCAAGGGGTTGTTCGCGGTGGTCCAGAGTAATACTCGCATTCCGCCCTCCGCAGTGGCGCACAAGCTCGAACCCTTTATGAAGATCGATCTCCAGCCGTTCGATCGCCACCGCAGCTTGCCGCTTGCAATCGTCGAGTTTTATTCGGCTGTCGCGAGGCGCGTCATGCGTGCGATCCGATAGTGAGCTGATCTCGCCTTCTCCGGTCTTGTCGATACATATGACAAAATGGCCGATCTGATAATAGGAGAAGGCGAATACAGAGCAAAGCGGTCTCGTATCCCGTCCAGCTCCAAAGAGCGGCAAGAGTGCGGCGCTGAATACGCATGCGAATAACGTCATCGCATTTCCAAGTTCCCTGCGTCTCCGCGACCCTGGATACCGCGGCCGCCGGTCTCATCCGCGGTGGCCAGCAGGAAAGGCACCTGTTGGGCCGCACGCATAAGGAGTTGTTGCGGCGGCGGCAGCAGCACGCTCGGGGCTCGATGGAAGCGACCTTTTAGAACACGCCTTGCCCCAGGCCATGGCGTGAGCTTGATGGTCACCTTACCCTGAAGTAGCCCGCTATGACGACGCGGCGAAACTCAGGGCCAAAGCCGCCAGAGGTGCAGGCGGCAAGGGGTGCCACAATCCGGTCCACAGACGGCTTCTTCCAGGCTTGTCGGCGATAGCGCACCACTTTGAGCGCGATCCCAATGCCATGCAATCACCGCGCGGCAAGAATGAGATCATCATATTCCCGTCTCTTGTGGAGAAGCGTCGAAATGCCCCAACTGACCAGGAACAGGGTGACGATCGCGAAGCCGGCAATGTCGGCATGGCCGGACAGGCCGTAAATCCAATCCCATAGGCCGCCGCTCAGGCCAAAGTGATCCGCGACGAGCCCGAGTGCCTCCATGCCACCCACCACGACGGCGATGACGACTGAAAGAAGAGTCATCGTCATATTATAGTAGAGTTTGCGGATCGGCTTGACGAACGCCCAACCATAAGCGCTGGTCATCAACACGCTGTCGGTGGTGTCGACCAGCGACATTCCTGCGGTGAACAGCGCGGGAAACACCAGGATTGTCCAGAAAGGCGCGCCTTGGGAGGCCTGCGATGCCGAAATGCCCAGGAGTCCGATCTCGGACGCGGTGTCGAAACCCAGGCCGAACAGGAAGCCGAGTGGATACATGTGCCAACTCGCGCTGATCAGGCGGTACATCGGCTTGAGAACGCGCGACACGATCCCGCGTCCGGTGAGGGACGCGTCCAGGCTGGCCTCCAGGAAGGATTCCTCTCGACGCACCCTTCGGAAGGTACGCCAAGTCGTCCTCAGGATCGTCAAATTGATCGCGGCGACCCCGAGCAAGAACGCAGCGGAGATTGCCGTTCCGAAGGTGGCGCCGATCTCGCGCAGCCCGGCCAGCCGGACATGCAGCACGTTTCCGATCACCGCCAGCCCGACGCAGGCAAGGACGACGACGGTGGAATGGCCGAGCGAGAAGAACAGTCCGACGCTGAGCGGCTTACGATCCTGCTGAATCAGCTTGCGGGTCACGCTGTCAATTGCGGCGATATGGTCGGCGTCGACCGCGTGGCGAAGGCCGAGGCTATATGCGAGCATGGCGGTGCCGGTCAGCACCGGCTGATGGCGGAAAGCGATCAGCGCCCAGCCCCAGGCAAGTAAATTAAGAGCGATCAGCCCCGCATAAAGCGCGACGATCCGGGGAACGAGACGGCGGTTTGAAAAGAGTGTCGTTATGGCTCTGTTCCTTGGCGGCAGGCGCACCGCATTCTTATCCCGGAGCGCATGATGGCGGTGCCCGAGGCATGCGCCTATTAGTGTTTTCCCCAAGAGACGCTTGCCGTCGCCCGTGCGATTGCCCGGCGCCTTGGAGGCGTTGTGGCGGACATTTTTAATCTCGTGAACTGGATGCGCCCCGGTCCGGGCATGGCATGAGCCATATGTCGGCGCTTGCCTGGCTCGGGCTGCTCGTGGTGCTGGCCGGGGAAAGCCTGGCGCTGCTCAACCGCGGCGACTTGCGGCGTATGCTGTTCTTTTCGACCGCGTCCGAGCTTGGCTACGTGCTGATGGGATGGGGTGTCGGATCGCCGATTGGCGAGAGCGGCGCAATCATGCATCTGTTGTACCAGCTGGTGATGCGGGCGCTGGTGTTCGTCGCCGCTGCCCGACTGATCCGACGGGCGGGGTCGTCACGGGTTGAGGCGCTGGTCGGCAGCTATGCCGCGGCGCCGCTCACCTCTCTGATGCTCGCGTTCGGTATGTTCTCGGTGATGGGGCTGTCGCCATTCAAGGGCTCCTTTTCGAAGTTCGTCATCCTCTACGCTGGCATCGAGAGCAGTAACTGGATCGTCGCCGTCGCAGGAACGATCGGCAGCATCATCGCCGCTTTCTACTTCTTGCCCACGGTGGCTGCCGTCTGCTTCCGGCGAGGCGAGCCGATACCGGCACGCACGGTCCGCTTTGGCATCGACGGCGCCGTAATGCTGGTGCTGGCGGCAGTCACGATCGTGATGAGCCTCGATCCAGAGCCGTTTCTGGTGTTTGCCGCTCATCTCGCCGGAGTGGCGAATGCAAGCCGTTTTCCCGAATTCGAGGCGAGTTGGAGTCTGCCGATCCTGCTTCCCAGCGCCGGCGCCTTCGCGGTTTTCGCGCTTGGTCGGATATCCGCGCGGTTGCGCGAGGTCGGGGCGGTGACGCTGGCGATGTCAACGCTCGCGCTGGTCTGGGCGACCGCTCGGCCAGGCGATCTCGGCGATCTGTTCGCGCTGCTGTTTGCTGGCGGCGGGCTGGCCGTGGTTGTCTATTCCACCGCAGCGATGCGCGGCACCCATGCGCCCGGCCGGTACTATTTCTTCCTATTCCAGATGATCGGTGCGCTGATCGGGGTCGCAACCTCACACCATCTCGGCAACTTCTATCTGTTCTGGGAGCTGATGACGTGGGCGTCCTATATTCTCGTCGTCCACGACCAGACCGAGGACGCGCTCAAGGCAGGCGCGCGCTATTTCCTGGTCTGTACGTCGGCCGCCTATGTGATGCATTTCGGCGTGCTGTTCCTTCATGCCCGGCTCGGCAGCTTCGACATGGGCGTGATCGCGGCGGGCGCGCCCGGTATCTCTCCCGGGCTGCTGACGCTGATCGCAGTGACATTCATGATTGCGTTCGTGGCCAAGGCGGGGCTGTTCCCGCTGCATTTCTGGGTGCCCGAGGCCGAACGAGTGGCGCCGACAGCGATCTCGGCGCCGATGTCGGCGTTGCTGGCCGCGGCCGGGCTGATGGGAGCGATTAAGCTGCTCTATATTCTGCTTGGCGGGACGTTGCTCGCGGGCGCACGCAGCTTGCCGGGGCTGCATTTACCCGAACAGGCGCTAATGGTGCTCGGCGGCATCACCCTTCTGCTGGGCGAGATCGGCGCCTGGCGGCAGACCGACGTCAAACGGATGCTGGCGTATTCGACGCTCGCCCAGATCGGTGAAGTAGCGCTGGTGTTGGGGGTCGGTAGTTCGCTCGCCCTGAGCGGCGCGTTGGTGCATCTGGTCAATCATGCGCTGATGAAGTCGGTGCTATTCTTTTGCGTCGGTGCGTTCGCGCTGCGCACCGGAGCGCGGTCGCTGGACGATCTGCGCGGGCTCGGCAAGGCGATGCCGCTGACCGCGCTGCCGATTGCGGTCGCGATCCTGGCGATCCTGGCCCTGCCGCCGTTCGGGGGCTTCGTTGGCAAATTCCTGATGATCTACGCCTGTGTCCAGGCCGGACAGATCGGAGCTGCGGTGGTCATGCTGATCGGCGGGGTGATCGCGGCAATCTACTACGCGCGCTTCCTGCGCATCCTGTTCTTCGAGCCCTATGCTGGCCCTGCGGTGCGTGAGGCGCCGATCGCGATGCAGGCAGTGAGCGCGACACTGGCGCTGTTAGTGACGGTTAACGGCTTCTATCCCGCGCCGCTGCTGCGGCTCGTGGGGCCGGTGGTCGCGGCACTGGGCGGGCAGGGCAGGCTAGTGGCGCTCGCGCTGCCGCCGCTGGCGATGCATTGGTCGGCGGGTGCGCTGATCGCCGCGATCGGTTCAGTGGTGGTGTTCTTCGTCGGCAAGCGCTCGGCTGCGCGTAGTGGCGCGGCGGCGGTGCTGACGATGGCTCTGGCGCTGGGCGGTGTGCTGCTTGAGGCAGGGCGTTACGACCTGCTGGCCTTCGCCTTCGCGCTGCTGATCGCCGGAGTGGCGATCCTGAATCTGGCCTATTCCGCGGGCTATATGGCGCGCGAGCACGCGCCGAACCGCTACTACTTCTTCTTCACGATGATGGTTGGCGGTCTGCTCGGGCTGGTCGCGGCGAAAAATCTCTTCGATTTCTTTGCCTTTTGGGAGTTGATGAGCAGTTGGACGCTGTATCTCGTCACCATCCATGAGGAGAGCGAGGAGGCGCTGCGCGAGGGTACCAAATATTTCCTATTCAACTTCGTCGGGGCAAGCTTCCTATTCCTCGGCGTGACGGTGCTGGCGGCGCAGACTCATAGCTTTCAGTTCACCAATCTCGCACATACCGCAGCCTTGGTGCCGGCAGCGGCGCTATACGGCTCGCTCGCGCTGATCTTCATTGGGCTGCTGATGAAGGCGGCCCAGTTGCCGGTCCGGATCGATTATCAGATGCACCCGGTGCCAGCGCCGACCCCGGTCAGTGGCTACATCTCGGCCGTGCTGCTGAAGGTCGGGCCGTGGGGCGTACTCAAGATTTTCGTGACCGTCGGTGCGGCGGCGACCTTCGGTCGCCTCACTCGGGACCTGCCCTGGGCGCCCGATCTGATGGGTACCATCGGGGTCATCGCTGCGGCGACCCTTCTCTATGCCGGCGCCAAGGCAATGGTCGAGACTGGGATCAAGCGGGTGCTGATCTACAGCACCGTCAGCCAACTCGGCTATGTGCTGCTGGGTCTGTCGCTTGGCACCCCACTCGGGATCGCGGGCGGGCTGATGCACGCGGTCAACCATATGCTGCTCAAGAACACCTTGTTCCTGGTCGCTGGCAGCATCCTGTCGCAGGCACCGGTGCGGACGCTGGACGAGCTCGGTGGGCTCGGCCGGCGGATGCCGGTCACTTTTGCAATCTTCTTCTTCGCCGGCCTGTCGGTGTCCGGAATTCCGCCGTTCAATGGCTTTTCTTCGAAGTGGATGATTTATCAGGCCTGTTTTCAGAGCGGCCATTATCTGCTCGGTCTAGCGGCAATGCTGTCCAGCCTGTTCACGCTGGCGGCGATCCTGAAGTTCGCCCACGGCGCGTTCATGGGGCCGGCGAGCCCGGTTGCGATGACGATGCGTGAGCCGCCCGGAGTGATGCTGGTGCCGATGCTGACGCTAGTGGCGGTGAGCGCGGTGATCAGCGCCTTCCCCGGCGTGCTTCTAGTGCCCGTGTCGCACGTTCAGACTGCGCTCGGGTTGGAGGCGGTGCAGGCAACCTGGCTCGGCGGCGTGCCGGGGCCGAGCCCCTGGCATCCGCTGGGACTCGCCCTTGCATTGGGCGGCTCGGGGCTGCTCGCCTGGAGCTATCGTCGGCTGTCTTCGCGGCGACGCACCACCGGTCCGATCTACTCAGGCGGCGTGATCATTCCGGCCGGACGGGTCGAGCTACCGGCCTCTTCGCTGTACGAGACGCCGGCGCGGCTGGTGCGCGAACTGCTGGCCGGGCCGGACAGGGCCGCAGCTGATGAGTGACATCATCCTGCGTGTCCTGCTCGCGGCGCTGGTCTTTCCAGGCGGGCTGTTCGTGATCGTTCTGGGGCTTGGCCTCAAGGGGCTGGAGCGGCGGATCGTCGCGCGGCTGCAACGCCGGATCGGGCCACCGCTGCTGCAGCCATTCTACGATCTCGCTAAACTGATGCGGAAGGACGGGTTCGTCCCTGAATTGGCCCAGCCGGGAGTCTTTCTGCTGGCGCCGCTGATCGGGGTGGCCAGCATGAGCGTCGCGATGGCGATGTTGCCGATTGCGGGGGTGTACACACCAGCGCCAGTGTTCGGCGATCTGATCGTGCTTTTCTACCTGATCTCGCTGCCCGCGCTGGCACTGATGCTGGCCGGCTCGGCGTCGAGCTCGCCGTTCGGGGCGATCGGCTTTTCGCGCGAGATGGCGCTGATGCTCGCCTATGAAGCACCGATCCTGCTCGTGATCGCGGCGGTTGCGCTGCATGTCGGTCGGGGCACGGGCGCGGTCGCCAGCTTCGATCTCGCGGGAATCGTTGACTATCAGCGCGTCCACGGGCCGTTCCTGCTCGAGTGGCGGTTGGTACCGGCCCTGCTCGCTTATCTCGCCTTCATGCCTGCCAATCTCGGCATTCCGCCGTTCGACATTCCCGAGGCCGAGACCGAACTCGCCGAGGGGCCGCTGCTAGAATATAGCGGTGCGTCACTCGGTTTGTTCAAGCTCGGCGCGGCGATCAAGACGTTGGTCATCGCCGCGCTCGGCATCGTATTATTCTGTCCGAACGGTCCCACAGGCGCGCTTGGCCTGCTGTTGTTCGTCGTCAAATGTATCGTGGTGATCGCCGGCCTTGCGTTGTTCCGGGTGACGATGGGGCGGATGCGGATCGATCAGGCGGTGCTCTTCTATCTGAAATGGCCGGTCCTGCTCGGCGGCCTGGCGCTCGCCGCCGTCACGCTGCGGATTTAGGAAGTTAAATGGGCCTCTTCGGAAAAGCCGCCAGGAAATCGCCCTGGATCTATCGGATCAACGCCGGCTCCTGCAACGGTTGCGATGTCGAGTTGATGACCACCGCCTGCATCCCACGCTATGACATCGAGCGGCTGGGCTGCCAATATTGTGGCAGCCCACGCCACGCCGACATCGTGCTGGTGACCGGGCCGATCACCGTCGGCGTAAAGGAAAAACTGCTGCGCGTTTACGCGCAGGTGCCGGATCCCAAGGTGGTGGTCGCAGTCGGCATCTGCCCAATCTCGGGCGGCGTGTTTCGCGAGAGCTATGCGATCGCGGGGCCGCTCGATGCGTTTGTGCCGGTTGACGTCAACATTCCCGGCTGTCCGCCGCGGCCGCAGGCGATCATTGAGGGGCTGGCGCTGGCGATCGAGATCTGGGCCGCGCGGGTGGATGCGCTCGCATGAACATCCTGAAGCTGCTGCTTGGGAATTTAATCAAGGGGCCGGCGACCGACCCCTATCCGCTGGGCGAGGCAATTACGCCGGCCGCCTATCGCGGCCGGGTGGCGATAGACGAGGCGACCTGCGTCGGTTGCAAGATGTGCGAACATGTCTGCGCGGCCGGCGCGATCCGCTTCACGGAGGACGAGGCCGGGCTGCACTTTCTGATCTGGCACAATAGCTGCGTCACCTGCGGCCTATGCGCCGTCTATTGCCCGACCAAGGCGATCACTCTCACCACCAATTGGCAGACCTCGCATCGCCAGGAGGACAAATACAAGCAGGTGGACCATGCGACTATTCCTTTCACCAATTGCTCGTGTTGCGGGGTACGTTTCCTCAAGGCGCAGGATCCGTTGATGTTACTCGCCTATAAAACCGTTGGCCCGAACGAAGAGCGCCTGCGCGACCTGTGCCCTCAATGCCGGCAGGTCGAGAGCGCTAAGGGAGCAAAAGTATGACCAAGCCCGCGGCGTTGCTGCCGAAACTCCGCACCCTGTTTGAAGCAATCACCTCCAAGCCCGGCCCAAATGGGCGCGACACGCTCTGGGTCGATCTGCCCGGACCGACCGGCCTGGCGGCGCTGGCGCGGGCGCTCAAGGAGATAGGTGCACGCCTGAGCGTTATCACCGCTTTCGGCCGCGACACCGCCGACGCAAGCCCGCTCGCCTATACCTTCGATCTCGACGGTGTCACGCTGACGCTGAAATTCCGGGTCTTTCCCAACGAGGCCGTCGAGACGATCGTGCCGCTATTCCGCAACGCCGACTGGCTGGAGCGCGAGGTGATGGAATTATTCGACGTTCGTGTCTTTGGTCGGCCGCACAACCGGAGACTTTTCCTGGACGAGAGCGTCGATGGTCAGGTCATGGATCGGCTGATCCCGCTGTCAGTGCTTTCCAACTCGGCCAGCACCACGATGCTGTTCGAGCGGATCGCAGAGACAGGGATGAAGGAATGACCCGCACCTTCGACATTCCAATCGGTCCGCTCCACGTCGCCCTCGAGGAGCCGATGTATTTCAAGGTGAGTGTTGACGGCGAGACCATCACCGGACTCGAACTGTTCGCCGGGCATGTCCACCGCGGCATCGAATATCTTACCTCCAAACGCAACATCTACCAGAATCTCGTGCTGCTCGAGCATGTCTGTTCGCTGTGCTCGAACAGTCATCCCGAGACCTTCGCGATGGCGATCGAGGCGATTGCTGGCATCACCGTTCCGCCGCGCGCGCATTATCTCCGAATGGTCACTGACGAGATCAAGCGGATCGCCTCGAACATGTTCAACGTCGCGATCCTTGCGCATCTGATCGGCTTCGATTCAATGTTCATGCACGTAATGCAGGCGCGCGAGATCATGCAGGATACCAAGGAGACGATTTTCGGTAATCGCATGGACATTGCCGCGCATATCATCGGCGGAGTGCGCTACGATCTCACCGCGGAATCGACCGCTTTCCTGCTTGGCCAACTCGATCGACTGGAGCCGATCCTGCGCGAGGAAATTATCCCCGTCTATGCCAAGAACCGCACGATCCTGTCGCGCACCCGCGGCATCGGCGTGATCACCCGCGAGGAGTGTGTGGATTATGGGTTGGCCGGGCCGACCGCGCGGGGGTCGGGTGTCGCGTACGACGTGCGTTCTGCGGCACCCTATGCCGCTTATGGAGCAATCGATTTTCAGCTCGAATCCATGCCCGATGGCGACGTCTGGTCGCGGGCGATGGTCCGACTGCACGAGGCGGTCGCGTCGATCGGCATCCTGCGCGAATGCGTGCGCCGGATGACACCCGGGCCGGTCTCGGCCGGCCCGTTACCCCACATTCCCGCGGGCGAGGCGATCGCCCGTACGGAGGCGCCGCGCGGAGAACTGCTCTATTATGTCAAGATGGTCGGTACTGACGTGCCCGATCGGGTGCGCTGCCGGGTGCCAAGTTACATGAACTGGGAAGCGCTGACGGTGATGATGCGTGGCGCGCGGATCTCCGACATTCCACTGATCGTCAACAGTATCGATCCGTGCGTATCCTGCACCGAACGCTGACCTGGTGCACGAGTTAACGATTGCCGCGGCACTATTCGACGTCGTCAGTCGCCAGGCACAACGCTTTCCGGGTGAACAGGTAGTCGGCGTTGGCATGAGCATCGGTGGCTGGCAGGCTTTGGAGCCTGAGGCCGTGCAGAATTGCTTCGCGCTGCTTGCGCAGGACACACCGATCGCCGGCGCGGTTCTGATGATTGAGCGCCGGCCGGTCGCGATCTTCTGCTCAGGCTGCGACGCCGAGCGCGTGGCGGACGCCGCCTTCGTCTGCGCGACATGTGGCAATCACGTAGTGCGGTTCCTGCCCTCGCCCGGCATGACGGTCGACAGGATCACGCTGCGACGCCGGGAAGACACATGATGGAGCCGGCAATGAACGGTCGACCGCCACGAGAAAATCTGATCATCCATGCGCAGCCCGATCTGTGCATGGGCTGCCATGCCTGCGAACTCGCCTGTGCGGTGGCGCATGTCGAGGGTCACGATCTGCTGAGCGCGGTGGCGGCCAAGCTGCCGTTGCAGCCGCGCATACATGTCGTGATGGTCGATGGCGCGACTATGCCGATGCAGTGCCGTCAATGCGAGGACGCGCCTTGCACCAAGGTGTGTCCAACCGGCGCCTGCCGCCAGACCGATGGCCAGGTCGAGATCATCGAGCAGCATTGCATCGGCTGTAAGCTGTGCGTGATGGTCTGCCCGTTCGGGGCGATCACAGTGCGTTCGGAGGTGGTCGCCGAGGGGATTTCGCTGACCAACCACGGCGTCGCTACCAAGTGCGATCTGTGTGTCGACTTCCGGGCGGAGACCGGCGCGACCGAACCGGCCTGCGTCCAATCCTGCCCCACCAAAGCGATCCAGTTGGTGGACCTCGACGAATATCGCGCTGCGCTGCGCGAGGCGCGCGCGCGTGAACTCGTCGAGGCTAGCCGCCACATCCGTTTCTAATCGCGTCCGGAGGACGACATTATGGCCTGCTCTACCTGTTCCGATACCGGTTGCTCCAAGGGCTCCGACGACGTCGCTGCAACTCATATGATCGAGGTGGCGCAGGCCGCCGGCATCGAGACCGCGTGGAGCCGCTACAAGGCGCAGCAGCCGCAGTGCGGTTTCGGCACCACCGGGCTATGCTGCCGCATCTGTCTGCAGGGACCATGCCGGATTGATCCGTTCGGCAACGGCCCGCAATATGGCGTCTGTGGCGCCGACCGCGACACCATTGTCGCGCGCCATCTGGTCCGCATGATGGCGGCGGGAACCGCCGCCCACTCCGAACATGGCCGCCACATCGCACTGGCCCTGCTGCATGTCGGTGATCACACGCTGGCCGATTACGACGTTCATGATGCCGAAAAGCTCCAGGCTGTTGCCGCTCGTTTGGGTGTCGCCACCGAGGGGCGTGAGCAATCGGCGATCGTGCATGATCTCGCAGTGCTGACGCTCGGTGATTATCAGAATCAAGAATATGACAAGCCCTGCCACTGGCTTAATTCGTCACTGCCGGCCAAGCGGTTAAAAAAACTTAATGATCTCAAATTACTGCCTCATAATATCGACGCGATGGTCGCGCAGTCGATGGCGCGGACCCACATGGGGTGCGATGCCGATCCGACCAACCTGATCCTGGGCGGACTGCGGGTGGCGCTTGCTGATCTTAACGGCGAGATGCTCGCGACCGAATTGTCCGACGTCTTGTTCGGCACGCCGATGCCAGTCACTAGCAGCGCCAATCTCGGCGTCCTCAAGCAGGACGCGGTCAATGTCGCGGTCAATGGGCATAATCCGCTGCTTAGCGAGATCATCTGCCAGATGGCGGCCGAGTTGCAAGGCGAGGCGATCGCCGCCGGCGCGCCAGCTGGACTTAACATCGTCGGCATCTGCTGTACCGGCAACGAGATGATGATGCGACACGGCGTGCCGCTGGCCACCAACTATCTGTCACAGGAATTGCCGATCCTCACCGGCGTGCTCGAGGCAATGGTGGTCGATGTACAATGCGTGATGCCCTCGCTGCCGCGACTGGCGAAGTGCTTCCACACCAAGATCATCACCACCGACGACCAGAATAAGATCGCCGGCGCCACCCACATTCCCTTCGACGAAGAAAAGGCCGGCGAGATCGCCCGCCAGATTCTGCGCGTCGCGATCAACAATTTCCGGATGCGCGATCTCAAACGGATCGACATCCCCAACATCACGCAGGAGGCGCTGGTCGGTTTCAGCGCCGAGGGCATTGTCTCGGCACTGGCTAAGGTCAATCCGCAGGATCCGCTGCAGGCAATGATCGATCCAATCATCAGCGGCGATATCCAGGGGATCGTGCTGTTTGCGGGCTGCAACAATGCCAAGATCAAGCAGGACCATAATTACCTCGCGATGGCCAAGTCGCTGGCGCGGCGTAATGTGCTCGTGATCGCCACTGGCTGCGCCTCGGGCGCATTCGCCAAGGGCGGCATGATGACCAGCGCGGCGACCGCCGAATATTGCGGCGAGGGACTGCGCGGCGTGCTGACTAAGATTGGTGAGGCGGCCGGGATCGGCGGCGCTTTGCCCTCGGTCCTGCATATGGGATCGTGCGTCGACAACAGCCGCAGTATCGCGCTGGCGACGGCGCTTGCCAACAAATTGAACGTAGATATTTCCGACCTCCCGCTTGTCGCCAGCGCGCCCGAGGTCATGTCGGAAAAGGCGATGGCGATCGGCACCTGGTCGGTGGCGCTTGGCATTCCGACCCATCTCGGCTCGGTTCCGCCAGTGGTCGGTTCCGACGTCGTTACCGATCTTGTGACCAATGTGGTCAAGGATCTGCTCGGCGGCTATTTTATCGTTGAGACCGATCCGGAAAAAGCCGCGGATGCGCTGTTCGACGCAATCCAGGATCGGCGTGCGGGCCTCGGCCTGGCGCTGGCCCCAACCGCCCGTCCACAACCGAGCTATCGGCTCGCGCCGAAACGGCCCGCGTTGATGGCGTCATGAAGATTGCCGTCACTGGCAAGGGCGGGGTCGGGAAATCGACCGTTGCCGGAATGCTGGCGCGCGCGCTGAGTGAGGACGGTTGGAAGGTGCTGGCGATCGACGCCGATCCGGATGCCAATCTCGCTTCGGCGATCGGCGTGCCGGCCGAGCGGTTTGCCGAACTTGTGCCGATCTCGGCGATGAAGGAACTGGCGATGGAGCGCACCGGCGCAACGCCAGGGGGCGGCAGCTTTTTCATTCTGAACCCGAAGGTCGACGATATTCCTGATCGCTTCGCGGTCGAGCACGAGGGTATCAAGCTGCTCGCGATGGGCACAATTGAACACGCTGGGGCGGGCTGTGTCTGCCCCGAACACGCCTTGGTCCGTACGCTGATGCACCACGTCCTTACCCGTCGTCATGAGGCTGTGTTGCTCGACATGGAGGCCGGGCTCGAGCATTTCGGCCGCGGGACGGTCGAGGCGGTCGATCTGCTCGTGATCGTGATCGAACCGGGGATGCGCAGCGTCAGCACTGGCGCCCAGATCGAGCGGCTCGCCACCGAACTCGGCATCAAGCGGATCGGCTACGTCGCTAATAAGATATCCTCGGCTGAGGACGAAGCGTTCATCGCCGAGCAGATGACGGGTAGGGACGTGCTGTTGATCGCGCCGTTCGACCGCGAGATCCAACTCGCCGATCAAGCGGGCATGTCCTGCTATGATCGCAGCGAAACGTTCCGCGCCCGCGCGCGAAACTTCGCCCGGGAGGTCACTCGCCGGGTCGTGAGCCAAGAGGAAATCATCCATGTGTCTCGGTAAGGTAATGGTGAGCGGTGGGAGCGCTGGCGCGCAGGAAATCGGAGATGTCGTCGACATCCGCACGGACGGTGGCGTCGTCACGCTTTCTACGCTGTTCGGAGAGACGCATCGCTTCACCGACGTGGCGATTGATCATATTGCGATGCGCTCTGGAATCGTTGTGTCGCTGGTCGCATTGACATGACGAACCGTCCGGTCGAGCGCTTCGCCATCACTCTCGACCATCTGATCGAGCACACCCGCAGCCACGGCGAGGAACTCGCGTTGGGCAAGGCGCTGTTCGCGGATCAACCCGCGCTCGCGCCGCTGTTCGATCGGGCGATTGCCGATTTGGCTGCGGCCCACGCCGCCCTCGACGCGCTGCTCGCCGGCATCGGCCCGGTCCCGCCGCACGCCCATGATCATCGCCATTCCCACTGACGGCTCGCCGATGCGGATCTGCGGCGTGGGTCTGGGTCATGATGCGGCGGTCGCGCTGATCGAGGACGGACGGCTGGTGTTCAGCGTCGAGATGGAAAAACTTGCTAATCGGCCACGCTTTGCCGATGGAGCGGAGCAGCCGGGCTTCGTGACTGCGACGCTGGCAGCGTTCGGCTATCGCCCGGAGGACGTGGATGTGCTTGCCGTCGACGGCGATCCAGCCAAGCTCGCCGCGGCGTGGGGCCCCCTTCCGCTGCCGTCGCGGATCGAGCGATATGGGCACAGCCTAGGCAATATCGCCGGCGCGTGGTGCACCAGTCCGTTCGCGCAGCGCGGAGAGGCCGCCTATATCCTGGTGTGGGATGGATCGGGCGTGCCCGAACTTCACCACCTTGATCCAAACGGCGCCATCATCGCGCTGGGGTCGGTCAGTCGTGTACCTGGCCGTGCCTATGCTGCCGCCGGCCGGCGTTTTGGGCCGTTCAGCCCAGAGGGTGGGGATCTGGATATCGCGGGTAAGCTGATGGCGTTCGTAGCGCTTGGCCGCGCCGATCCGGCCCTCGTAGAAGCGATTGCCACCGCCTGTGCCGAAGCCTTCGGGGAGGATATGCCCTCCGATCGGGTGCCAGTATTCCTCGACGCTGTCGCAGCGCGGGCGGGGAATGCCTCTGGCGCGGACATTCTGGCAACGCTTCATCTGTTCATCGAGCGCAGCCTTGTGGTGGGTCTCGCCAAGCTGCTGGAAGGACGCGCACGAGGCGCACTTTGCCTGGCCGGGGGCTGTGGCCTCAACATAAAGTGGAACGGCGCGATCCGGGGTGCAGGCCTGTTCGACGCGGTCTGGGCACCGCCATTTCCGAATAACAGCGGTGCAGCGATCGGCGCAGCGGCGGCAGCGCATCTTGCCCAAAACGGATTTTTGGCGCTCAGTTGGTCCGTTTATGCAGGACTGCCCTTACCCCGGGCCGAGCTTCAGCCCGGGTGGGTATCGCGCTCTTGCGGCGCGGACGAGCTCGCGGCCCTGCTCGACGCGGGCGCGGTTGTCGCCTTACTGTCCGGACGCGCCGAGATCGGCCCGCGCGCACTCGGCCATCGCAGCATCGTCGCGGCGCCGGTATTCGCGGCGATGCGCGACCGGCTGAACCGCATCAAACGGCGCGAAGCCTATCGCCCGATCGCCCCTGTCTGCCTCGCTGACCGCGCGTCCGAGATATTCGATCCGGGCTGCGAGGACCCTTATATGCTGTTCGGGCACCGGGTGCGCCCCGATTGGGCAGCGCGGATTCCCGCAGTGGTGCATGTCGACGGCACCGCGCGCGTACAGACCGTTGATCGGGAAGATGGCAGCATGATCGCCCGGCTGCTGGTCGAATATGAGCGCCTGACTGGCATTCCACTGCTGTGCAATACCAGCGCCAATCGGCCAGGGCAGGGCTTCTTTCCCGATCTGGTGTCCGTGGTCGAATGGGGCGAGGTCGACCATGTCTGGTACGACGGCCTGCTGTTCGAACGCGACCGCCCGGCACTGCGAACCACCGCTGCGGCGAGGAGATAGATGATGTGCAGCGTATGTGGATGCGGTCAAGCCCGGCTCGAGGGCCATAGCGACGACCATCGATCGGCGCAGGATGTCCATGCCGCGCTGCACGCCGCCGGCGTGGCGCATGCCCATGCCGGTGAGGATTCGCATGGCCATGTCCACGACCACGGGAATACGCTCGACTATGGCCGCGGCAGCGCGGGCGTCGCAGTTCCGGGACTGGCGCAGGAGCGGGTGGTCGCGATCGAAAAGGCGGTGTTAGGGCGTAACGATGCCCTGGCCGAGCGTAATCGTGCTCGCTTTGCCGAGCAGCGGTTGCTGGTGCTCAACCTGCTGTCGAGCCCTGGATCGGGTAAGACCAGCCTGCTTTGCGAGACGGTGCGCGCGTTGCGGGACGAGCTTGCGGTCGCGGTGATCGAGGGCGACCAGCAAACCAGCTTTGACGCAGACCGTATTCGTGCCGCAGGCGCGCCCTCGATCCAGATCAACACCGGGAAGGGCTGCCATCTCGATGCCGCGATGGTCGCTCGTGCCGCTGAGGTGCTGGCGCCCGCCCCGGCCACGGTTCTGTTCATCGAGAATGTCGGTAATCTGGTGTGTCCGGCAGCGTTCGATCTGGGCGAGGCTGCCAAGATCGTCATTCTCTCCGTCACCGAAGGCGAGGACAAGCCGCTCAAATACCCGGACATGTTCGCCGCTGCCGATCTGTTGCTGCTCAACAAGATCGACCTTGCTCCCTATGTCGAATTCGACGAGGTGCGTTGCCTGAAGTTTGTGCAACGGGTCAATCCGGGGCTGGTCACTTTGCGGATTTCGGCGCGGACCGGTGAGGGTATGACGGCCTGGCTTGACTGGGTCCGCGCCCGACAGACGCGCGCCACATGAACCCTGCGCATACCCTGACGCTTGGCGGCGATTTTCCGGTCGTGCTCGGGCTGGGCGCCTTTTTGAAGAACACGACGACGCTGATCGACGGCGACTGTGCCTATGTCGCGCAGGATGTCGGCCATACCGACAGCGTGCCCTCAATCCTCGCGATGGAAGAGCGCGTGCGGGTGCTCCTCGCCCGTGCGTCGGCGCTGCCGGTGGCGATCGCGCATGACCTTCACCCGGACTTTCCGTCGACGCGGCTGGCGATACGTCTTGCCGCGGAATTCGAAGTGCCGCTGGTGCCGGTGCAGCATCACCACGCTCATGTCGCCGCGGTGGCGGCGGAGCATCACGTGACCGGGCCGATGCTCGGCCTCGCACTCGATGGCTTCGGGCTCGGACCGGCACGACAAGCCTGGGGAGGGGAGTTGTTGCTGGTCGAGAGTAGCCGGTGCCGCCGGCTTGGTGGTCTGCGACCACTGCTCCAGCCCGGGGGGGACGTCGCCGCACGCGAGCCGTGGCGGATGGGCGCGGCAGCGCTGCACGCATTGGGCCGCACCGCCGAGATTCCTGCGCGCTGGTCCGGCTACGCGGGCGCTGACATACTGCCGGTGATGCTGGCGCGCGGGATCAACAGTCCGGCGACCTCCTCTGTCGGCCGATTGTTCGACGCGGCCTGCGGTTTATTGGACGTTCACCCGGTGACCACCTTCGAGGCGCAGGCCCCGATCGCGCTAGAGCAGATGGTGTCGCGTCCCGAGGTTCTCGCCCAAGGCTGGCGGATCGTAGACGACATGCTGGATTTTCGTCCGCTTCTGGCGGTTCTCGCGGACCTGTCCGACCCGCAGCGCGGTGCGGATCTGTTCCACGGCACGCTCGCCGCTGGGCTGGCGGAATGGGTGATAGGCGCACAGGCGCCGGCATCGCCCCGGCGGATCTCCTTTTCCGGCGGCTGCTTTTACAACCGTATCTTATCGGCCGACCTCGGTACGCGATTGGAGGCAGCGGGCTTTGAGGTGCTGCGTCCTGATCGGCTCGGTCCGGGCGATGGCGCGATTAGTCTTGGCCAAGCCTATGTCGCGGCGCTCGGCGCCTTGGAGAGCGCACCATGTGCCTAGCCGTCCCAGCCGAAGTGGTCGAACTGTTGCCGGGCAATATGGCCCGGGTCAGTGTTGGGGGCGCCGGGCAATTGGCCAGCTTGGCGCTCGTCGAGGGCGTAGTGGTGGGCGACTACGTCCTGCTCCACGTCGGCTTCGCAATCAGTCGCATCGACGAGGCGGAAGCTCGTACGACGATGGCGCGGATTGCCGAGTTCGCTGGGCGATGAGATTTATTGAGGAATATCGCGATAGCGGGCTCGCCCATGATCTCGCCGCCGCGATCGCTGCGGCCTGTCAGCCGCAGCGTGATTATGTGCTGATGGAGGTCTGCGGCGGCCATACCCACAGTTTCGCGCGGCACGGGCTTGAGGAATTACTGCCTGAGCGGGTGCGGCTCGTACATGGTCCCGGGTGCCCGGTGTGCGTACTGCCTGCCGGCCGGATTGACGCCGCCATCGCCCTTGCCCGCAACAGCGACGTGATTCTGTGCAGCTATGGCGACATGATGCGCGTACCGGGTTCGAAACGCGCGACGCTGATCGCGGCCAAGGCCGTTGGCGCCGATGTTCGTATGGTCCTGTCGACGCTCGACGCGCTCGGCATAGCGCGCGCCAATCCAGAACGCGAAGTGGTGTTTTTGGGGATCGGTTTCGAGACTACTGCGCCCGGCACTGCGGTGGCTTTGCAGATCGCGCGGTCTGATCGGCTGACCAATTTCAGCGTGCTCAACAATCACTTGCTCACCCCGCCCGCCATCCGCGCGGTGCTGGCGATGCCGGCGGACACGCCGCTGCACGGACTGATCGCGCCGGGGCACGTCTCGGCGGTGATCGGCACCCGCGTCTATGACGAGTTCGCGGTCGGTGGTCAGGCAGTCGTCGTCGCCGGCTTCGAGCCGCTCGACCTGCTGCAATCGGTGTTGATGCTGATCCGCCAGATCAACGCTGGCGTGGCGCGGGTGGAGAACGGTTATTCGCGTGCGCTGAACGCCGATGGCAACCGCCTAGCCCTGGCCGCGATCGCCGAAACGATGCCCGGCCGGCGCGCGTTCGAGTGGCGGGGCTTTGGCCTTTTGCCAGAAAGCGGAATGCAGATCGCCGAGGACTTCGCCGAGTTCGACGCGGAACGACGCTTTGCACTCAATTATGTCTCGGTGCCTGACCCCAAATCCTGCATTTGCGCCGATGTGGTGCGCGGCGCGCGGGTACCGGAGGCGTGCAAGCTGTTCGGCACGGTTTGCACTCCGGACGATCCGGTCGGCCCGTGCATGGTCTCCAGTGAGGGTGCCTGCGCCGCCCAGTGGCGCTATGGCCGTCACCGCCTTGCCCCGTCGGGCGAGCAAATCTCGGCATGAGCGGCCGTTTCACTCGCCCGCTCGATATCGCCGGCGGACGGGTTGAGATGACGCATGGCGGCGGCGGGCGAGCGATGGTCCAGCTTGTCGCCGAACTGTTCCAGGCGGAATTAGGCAATCCGATCCTCGCGCAGGGTAATGACGCAGCACTGCTTCCGCCCGCGGCAGGGCGGCTGGTAATGTCGACCGACGCGTATGTCGTATCGCCGCTGTTCTTTCCGGGTGGCGACATTGGGTCGATGGCGGTGCACGGCACGATCAACGACATTGCAATGAGCGGCGCCCAACCGCTATATCTCTCGGCCGCGTTCATTCTCGAGGAAGGACTGCCGCTGGCCGATCTCGCGCGGATTGTCGCGAGCATGGCGCGCGCCAGCCGTGAGGCTGGCGTGCCGATTGTGACCGGCGACACCAAGGTGGTCGAGCGCGGTAAGGCCGACGGCCTGTTCATCACCACCACCGGCGTCGGGGTGGTCGCCGACGGGTTGATGATCGCTGGCGACGCGATCCGCTCCGGCGATGTGATCCTGCTATCCGGCTCGATCGGCGATCATGGCATAGCGATACTGTCGCAGCGCGAGGGCCTTTCCTTCAGCGTCCCGATAGAAAGTGACAGCGCGGCGGTGCACGGGTTGGTCGCCGATATGGTCGCTGCCGTGCCTGAGATCCGCTGCCTGCGTGATCCCACCCGCGGCGGCCTCTCCGCCACGCTCAACGAACTCGCTACCCAATCGGGGGTTGGGCTGGTGATCGAGGAGAGCGCGATCCCGATTCTGCCGGTGGTGCGCGGCGCCTGTGAGATCCTGGGCCTCGATCCGCTGGGCATCGCCAACGAAGGCAAGCTGATCGCGTTTTGTCCACCAGAGCATGCCGAGGCGCTGCTGGCGGTGATGCGCGCTCATCCGCTGGGGCGCGACGCCGCCGTGATCGGCGTGGCGATTGAGGATCCGCGTCGCTTCGTGCGGCTGCGCACCACGCTGGGAACAGAGCGGGTGATCGACTGGATGTTCGGGGCGCAGTTGCCACGTATCTGTTGATCGGTTTCAGTGGGGCCGGGTGGTCCGGTGGAGGGTTTCGAACAGGGTGTCGTCCTGCAACGGCTTCTCCAGCACCGCCGCGAACCCTGCGGCTTTGGCCGCTTCGGCAAGCCTTGTTGTGCCATGCGCGGTGATCAGAATTGCAGGTTGCTGCCATCCGCGGGCGCGAAGATCGCGCAGCACGGCCAGTCCATCCATGTCGTCGAGCCGATAATCGGCAATCAGGCATGCCGCTTCAGACAGGCGCGGGTCGGCGAGGATCTGGTGTCCGGTCGAATAGGCGCGAACCTCATAGCCGCGCCCGTGCAGCAGCAACTGCAGGGATCGGCGGACGCCGGCGTCATTCTCGACGAGAAGTAGCTTGGTGCGGGGCGCGCTGCCCTGCGAGGGGGTGTCGATCATCGTCCTCCCGCTCCTGGTCCGGGACGTCGGATCATGGCGGCGAACCGGAGCGTCGTCTCTACGTAGATTCGCCCGACCGTTGGGCGGTTTTCTCAACCGGCAATCTACGTAGGTATCCGGATACAGCTTCCTCGCGCGAACGCCCATCGACGTCGCAACGGCATTGGGCGCTCGCCCGGAAGGAAGCGGATATGACCTTTGCAACCACCAACCCCTTTACGGGCGAAGTCCTCAAGACCTTTCCTACCGCCACCGACGACGAAATTCGGCAGGCGATCGGCAACGCTGACGCGGCGTTCAAGCTGTGGCGGGAGAGGCCTTTCGCGGACCGGGCGGCCGTGATGCAGGCCGCCGCCGACATCTTGCGCAGCGACAGCGCCTCCTTCGCTGAACTGCTGACACTCGAGATGGGCAAGCTGATCGGCGAGGCGAAGGCCGAGGTGGAGCTGTCGGCCGCAATCTTCGAATATTATGCCAAGAACGCCGAGACGTTGCTCGCCCCGGAGCCGCTCCCCGTCGCCGATCCCGCGGAAGGCGAAGCAATTCTGGTCTGCGATCCGCTGGGCGTGTTGCTCTGTATCGAGCCTTGGAATTTTCCCTATTACCAGATCGCGCGCATCATCGCCCCCCAGCTATCGGCAGGCAACACGATGCTTCTTAAGCATGCGTCGAACGTGCCGCAGTGCGCGGTGCGGTTCGAGGCGCTGATGCAGGCGGCCGGATTACCGGACGGCGCGTTCATCAATCTCTTCGCCGATCACGACCAGATCGATCTGATCCTCAACGATCCGCGCGTGCACGGCGTCGCCCTGACCGGTTCGGAAGCGGCGGGCGCAGTCGTCGCAGCGGCGGCGGGTAAGGCGCTCAAGAAGTCCACCATGGAACTGGGCGGAGCTGACGCATTCGTCGTACTGGCCGACGCCGATATGGAAAAGACGGTCAAATGGGCGGTGTTCGGCCGCCATTGGAACGGCGGACAGGTCTGCGTTTCCTCGAAGCGGATGATCGTTGACGACGCGGTCTATGACGAATTCCTGACGCGCTACACCAAGGGCGTCGCGGAATTGCGCATGGGCGACCCGTTCGATCCCGCAACGACACTGGCGCCGCTCTCCTCGCAAAAGGGGGCCGACGATCTCAAGGCGATGATCGACAAGGCGGTCGCACTGGGCGCGACCGCCACGCCGGTGGGCCCCGACGTGCCCAACCAGGGTGCGTTCGTTCAGCCGACGATCCTGACCAACATCGGCGAGGAAAATCCTGCGCGCTATTGGGAGTTCTTCGGGCCGGTCTCGATGCTGTTCCGGGCGAGCGACGAAGCCGACGCCGTGCGCATCGCCAATGATTCTCCGTTCGGCCTGGGCGGATCGGTGTTCACTTCCGATGCCAAGCACGGCGCCGAGGTCGCACGCAAGATCTCCACCGGCATGGTGTTCGTAAACCATCCGACGATGGTGAAGGCCGACCTGCCGTTCGGTGGAGTGCGTCGCTCGGGCTATGGCCGCGAACTGCTCGGCTTGGGCATCCGGGAATTCGTCAACCACAAGTTGATCGACGTCGTCGATATCGACGCACCATTCTGATCGGCCTCTTCAAGGAACTCCAGCATGCAGAAGACCATGAAGGCGGCTGTCGTCCGCGCATTTGGCCAGCCACTCGTCATAGAGGAAGTTGCGGTGGCTATGCCCGGACCAGGGCAGATCCTGGTCAAGGTCGCGGCCACCGGCGTGTGCCACACCGACCTCCACGCCGCTGAGGGCGACTGGCCGGTGAAACCCAATCCGCCGTTCATCCCCGGCCATGAGGGCGTCGGCTACGTCGTCGCGGTTGGTCAGGGCGTCACGCTGGTCAAAGAGGGCGACCGTGTCGGCGTGCCGTGGCTCTATTCGGCGTGCGGGCATTGCGTGCACTGCTTGGGCGGCTGGGAAACCCTGTGTGAGACACAACAAAATACCGGTTATTCAGTCAACGGCAGCTTCGCTGAATATGTTATTGCAGACCCGAACTATGTCGGCATTCTGCCGGACAGCGTCGGGTTCGTGGAGATTTCGCCCGTGCTGTGCGCCGGCGTGACGGTATATAAGGGGCTGAAGGTCACCGACACCAAGCCAGGCGACTGGGTGGCGATCTCCGGCATTGGCGGACTCGGCCATATGGCGGTGCAATACGCCAAAGCGATGGGGCTGAACGTTGTCGCCGTCGACATCGACGATGCCAAGCTGCGGCTCGCGACCGAGCTTGGCGCGGACCTGACCGTCAATGCGCGTAACGAGGATCCGGCCGCCTTCATCAAGAAGGAGATCGGTGGCGCGCAGGGGGTGTTAGTCACTGCCGTGTCGCCCAAAGCATTTCAGCAGGCGATGGGTATGGTCAGGCGCGGTGGCACCGTGTCGCTCAACGGCCTACCGCCCGGGGATTTCCCTTTGTCGATCTTCGATACCGTGCTGAACGGGATCACCGTGCGCGGTTCTATTGTCGGAACCCGGCTCGATCTGCAGGAATCGCTCGACTTCGCGGCGCGCGGTAAGGTCCGTGCAACCGTAAAGACCGATCGCCTCGAGAACATCAACGCGATCTTCGATAGCATGCGGCGCGGCGCCATAGAGGGACGGATCGTGATCGACTTCGAGAACGACCCGGTGCCGGCGCCCTGACTCCTCCTTTACCTCCGGTCGCTGCGCGTCCATCGAACCCCGTAACGGGAAAAGGCGCGCGCAGATGACCGGTAAGGAGAGTTTTCAACGACTCGATCAATATCTGGCCCGCTGGCGCCACAGTTTGTTCCGTGGCCCGCAAATCGCGGGCGACGTTACCGGGCAGGCGGAGGTGTTGGCAGCTGAACTCAGCCTGCTGATCGACGGGGCGACGAGCTACGCGATTTACATGCTTGACGCCAAAGGTCGCGTTGCGATCTGGAACAAGGGCGCGGAGCGGATCAAGGGTTGGACCGAGGAGGAAATCGTCGGCCAGCATTGTTCGCTCTTCTACCCGCCGGAAGATGTGGCCGCGGGCAAGTGTGAGCAGGACCTCGCTCGCGCCGAGGCGCTGGGACGCACCGAGGAGGAAAGCTGGCGGCTCCGTAAGGACGGATCGGAATTTCTCGCCAGCGTGACGATTACAGCGCTACGCGACGAGGACGGTCGCTTGCACGGGTTTGGCAAGGTGCTGCGCGACGTCACCGACGAACGCGCTGCCGAACGCATGGTTGAGGCGCGCGAGGCGCAACTTGGCTCGATCTTGGCGACCGTTCCCGACGCGATGGTGGTGATCGACGATCGCGGCCTGATTCGCTCGTTCAGCGCCGCGGCCGAGCGGCTGTTCGGCTACGAGGAGATCGAGGTGCTCGGACGCAATGTCAGCCTGCTGATGCCGTCACCGGACCGGGAGCGACACGACGACTATCTCGCACGCTATCTCGCCAGCGGCGAAAGCCGGATCATTGGAACGACCCGCCGCGTGATCGGGCTGCGCAAGGACGGATCGACCTTCCCGCACGAACTGGCGATCGGCGAAGCAGTGGGTGGGGGGCGGCGGCTATTCACCGGCTTCGTCCGCGATTTGACCGAGCGCGAAGCGATCGCCGCGCGGATGGCCGAGCTGCAAAGCGAGCTGATCCACGTCTCGCGGGTCAGTGCGATCGATGCGATGGCCTCGACCCTGGCGCATGAGCTTAACCAGCCGATCACCGCCGTCGCCAATTATGTCGAGGCGGCACGTGACCTGCTTGCCACGCCGGATTCCGACACCATCGCCACCGTGCGTGCGGCGCTGGGCGATGCTGCCGGCGAGGCGATGCGCGCCGGCCAGATTGTCCGTCGGCTGCGTGATTTCATCGCCCGCGGCGAGGTGGAGAAGCGCGCTGAAGATCTTCCCCAGCTGATCGACGAAGCGTGTGTGCTGGGCTTGGCGTCGGCTCGGGAAAGGGGGGTCGAGGTGGAGATCGTGCTTGATCCGGCCGCCACCCCGGTCCTGGTCGATCGCGTGCAGATCCAGCAGGTGCTGGTCAATCTGATGCGCAACGCGGCCGAAGCGATGTCTGCCGAGTCGGTGCGGCAGCTGAGAATATCTACCCAAATCGATGGTCCGCAGTTGGTGCGCGTCGTCGTCTGCGATACCGGGCCCGGTCTGGCGTCCGAAGTGGCCGCGGAGCTGTTCCGTGCGTTCGTCAGTACGAAGCAGGAAGGCATGGGACTGGGCCTGTCGATCTGCCGGACTATTGTCGAAGCCCATGACGGCAGGATATGGGCCGAGCCGGCGGTAGGGGGCGGCACTTGTTTCAGCTTCACCCTGATGCGCGCCGGCGTGGAGGAACAGCGTGGCGGAAAAGCGAACGATCCATCTGGTGGATGATGAGGAATCGATCCGCCGGTCGGTTAGCTTCCTGCTGCGTACCTCGGGCTTTGCGGTAGAGACCTATGCGTCGGGCGCCGATTTTCTGAAGGTAGCGCCCGGCGTGGAGCCGGGCTGCGTCCTGCTCGATGTGCGGATGCCAGACATGGACGGGCTGGAAGTGCAGGCGCGGATGCGCGACGCGGGGGTAGCATTGCCGGTGGTCGTGCTGACCGGCCACGGCGACGTGACGATCGCCGTGCGCGCGATGAAGGGCGGGGCGATCGATTTCCTGGAAAAACCGTTCGAGAAGGCGGCGCTGTTGTCCTCGATCGCAGGGGCCATGGAGTGGCTCGACCACGCCGATAAACGCCTTGACGAAGGCGCCGAGGCGCATGTCCGGATCGCCGCGCTGACGGTTCGCGAACGCGACGTACTGGAAGGGCTCGCGCGTGGTCTGCCCAATAAGACGATCGCCTATGATCTTGAGATCAGCCCGCGCACGGTCGAGGTGCACCGCGCCAACTTGATGATCAAGCTGGGCGTCCGCAGCCTATCCGAAGTGCTGCGCCTAGCCTTTGCGGCGGGACTGCCGCACGATCTACCTGGCGGCCCGGTAGGATAATCGGGCTCCGGCACAAGCCGCGCGAACGACAGGACTACGGATCTCTACGCATAGCGGTGGCCGCTTCAGCGGGCCAGTGACCGGGATCGATATATGAGAACGGGGGTCGTGCCATGGCTGATAATGAGACGTTCGACTGTTTGACGACCCGGGACGGCGTGCGCCTGCGCATCCGCCCGGCATGCGCCGAAGACGAGGGGGCGCTTGGGGAGTTTTTCACGCATGTGTCCTCGGACGATTTGCGGTTCCGTTTTCTCAGTGCCGCCAATATCGTGCGCCACGATCAACTGGTTGCGATGACCCGGCTCGATCACCGTACTGAAAGTTTCCTCGCCTTCGACGAGGCGGACGGTAGGTTGGTGGCCACTGCGATGCTAGCGTGCGACACAGCACTTCACACCGGCGAGGTAGCGATCGTCGTTCGCTCCGATTGCAAGCGCAAAGGACTGGGCTGGACACTGCTTGCATATGTCGCCGATCATGCTGCGGCGAAGGGGCTCTATGTGATCGAATCGGTCGAGAACCGGCAGAACCGGGCCGCACTCGAGGTCGAGCGGGATATGGGATTCACGATCGAGGCCTATCCAGGCGATATGACGCTCAGCCTCGTGAGGCGTCATCTGCGCGGTCCGCTTCCTTAAGAAAAGCCGGACATCCGTCTTACAGCTTCGTCCCGTTCAGTCTGAGCGCATTGGTCACGACGGTGAACGACGAGAGCGCCATCGCTAGCCCGGCGAGCATCGGCGACAGCAGGATGCCTGCCACAGGATAGAGAACGCCCGCCGCGACCGGCACGCCGATCCCGTTGAACAGGAACGAGAAGGCCAGATTTTGGCGGATGTTGCGCATCGTTGCCCTAGCAAGGCGGCGAGCGCGCACGATCGCCGACAGATCACCGCGCGTCAGCGTGATGCCGGCGCTCTCGATAGCAACGTCGGTGCCGGTACCCATCGCCAGCCCGACATCTGCGGCGGCAAGTGCGGGGGCGTCGTTGACGCCGTCGCCGGCCATGGCGACCTTGGCGCCTGATGCCTTCAGGTCGGCAACGATCCGCACCTTGTCTTCGGGGCCGAGATCGGCGCGGACGTCGTCGAGACCGCCGACCGCCCGAGCCACGGCCTGTGCCGTGACAGGATTATCGCCGGTCAGCATGACGACGCGCAGTCCGTCGGCGCGCAGCGCGGTGATAGCTGCCTGTGCACCTTGGCGAACCGGATCGGCGACGGCCAGCAGTCCGGCGAGAACGCCGTCGACTGCGATCAGCATCACGCCGGCGCCGGTACGCCGGTGTGCGTCCGCGGCCACGGCCAGCGACGCGGGGTCGATGTCGATCCGGGACATTTGCGCGGGATTGCCGATCACGATCTGACGGCCGGCGACGGTCGCGCTGACTCCGAGCCCGGTCTGCGATGCGAAATCGGTCACCGGGGCGAGCAACAGTCCACGCTCGACAGCGGCGATGACGATCGCGTGCGCCAGCGGATGCTCCGATCCGCTCTCCACTGAGGCGACGAGGCCGAGAAGATCGTCCTCGCCGATCCCCAGAACCTCGATCGCGGTGAGCTTTGGCTTACCCTCGGTCAGCGTACCGGTCTTGTCGATCACCAGCGTATCGACCGTCTCGAACGCCTGCAGCGCCTCGGCATCGCGAACCAGCACTCCGGCTCGTGCGCCCCGGCCCATGCCGACCATGACCGACATTGGGGTAGCCAGTCCGAGAGCGCAGGGGCAGGCGATCACCAGCACGGCGATGGCATTTAGCAGCGCGTGGCCGAAACGCGGTTCCGGCCCCACGGACAGCCACACCGCGAAAGTGGCAGCGGCGATCAGCACCACCAGCGGCACGAACCAGCCCGAGACCCGATCGGCCACCGCCTGGATCGGTGCGCGGCTGCGCTGCGCTTTGGCGACCATCGCGACGATGTGTGCGAGCACGGTGTCGGCGCCGATAGCCCCAGCCGTGATGATGAGCCCGCCGGTGCCGTTGACGGTGCCGCCGGTCACCGCCGCACCGATGGTTTTGAACACCGGTGCGGACTCCCCTGTCAGCATCGATTCATCGACCGAAGACCTTCCCTCGATCACCTTGCCATCGACCGGGATCGCCTCTCCCGGGCGCACCCGGAGGCGATCCTCGACCGCTACGTCGCTGAGCGGCACGTCCGTTTCCGTGCCATCGGCTGCGATCCGCCGCGCGGATTTGGGAGACAGGTCCATCAGCGCGCGGATCGCCTTGCCCGTTGCGGCGCGGGCGCGGAGTTCCAGCACCTGGCCGAGCAAGACCAGGGTCACCACGATGCCTGCTGCCTCGTAATAGACCGGCACCACGCCGTGCATGCCGCCGAAGGTTGGGGGAAATGCACCGGGCGCGAGTGTCGCCACTACGCTGTAGAGAAACGCCGCACCCACGCCGAGCGCGACCAGCGTGAACATGTTGAGATGGCGCGTGCGCACGGATGTCCAGCCACGCCGGAGGAAGGGGAGCCCCGCCCAGAGCACGATCGGTGCGCAGAGCGCGAGCTGTATCCACCGCAATAGCGCAGGTGGCGGCAGATGCAGCCCCGATATCTCCGCTCCCGTCGAGAGGATCAGCAGCGGAACCGCCAGCACCGCCGAGACCCACAGCCGTCGCGTAAAATCGACCAACTCCGGGTTGGGTCCATCCTCCGCCGAAGGCTCTTCCGGTTCGAGCGCCATGCCGCAGATCGGGCAGGTGCCGGATCCCTCGCGGCGGATTTCGGGATGCATCGGGCAGGTCCAGATCGCTCCCGGCGGCGCCTGTGCCACCGGGGGCCGCGCATTCCCCAGATAGCATGCCGGATCGGCGACGAATTTACTCCGGCAGCCTGCACCGCAGAAATCAAACGACCGGCCCTCCCAGTGCGCATGATGCGGTGTTTTGGCGGGATCGACCGTCATGCCGCACACCGGATCCTTCGCCATCGTCGGAGTGTCGCTGGTCGTCATCGGCGGTCAGCCGTCCAGGTCGTGCAGGGCGCGAAACGCCTTATAGAGGTTGCGTGGGTCATGCTGCCCCTTGAACACCGCTGGCGGCGTCCGGTCGAGACCCAGCAGTACATAGACCGCGGTCATCGCCGATCGTACCGAATATTCGACCGTAAAGACCACGTCGTCGGGCTGTTCGCAAAACTGTCCGGTGATCGCGAAATTGGCATAGCCGTCGGGGTTAATCTGCGGTCGGTCCCCCTTGGCACGGTTGAGAAACTGGCTGGTGATGAACGGCATCAGGCACGGCAGGCAGATCACGCCGTCGAGGCTTGTCGCTGCCTGGTCGATTTTTCCGAGGTGCCCGAGCAGTTCCTCCATCAGTTCGCGGCCCGTGCAGGCCGACATCGGCTTGTCCACGTAATTGCCGGGCGCATCGACACTGAGGCCATAGCCCCAGAACACCCGCACATCATCCGGCTGGCCGATGAAATGCGGCTGGTGGGGCAGGACGATCGACATCAGCCAGTTGGACTCGACGAAAGTAATCAGGCCGCCTTCGCCGGGTACGTTGCCGGTGATGTCGCGGACGCGGTCGAACAGCGCCGCATCCTTCAGCGTGGTCGTGAACGACAGCCATTTTGAGTCGTTAACATGATTGGTGAACTTGGCCGGCCGGCCAAGTTCGGGGCGGCCATCGGCAATTGTCTCCCACAGCGTCCAGGCGCCGCCTTCGCGCTTGTCGTTGAGCACGGGCGCCTGTTCCATGTCGCCGATCGAGGCGCCCTCGGTCATTGACCCCAGCGTGGCGATCACCAGGTCGCCGGGCGCGACCGCCACCTGCGTTGTCCCCCCGGCGCTTTGGCATGTCAGCGCCGTGGCGACGGTGTCGCCGTCGTGCTCGGCGAAAGTAATGTCGGTCACTTTGGTGCCGAGCCGGAACTGTACGCCACGTTCGTCGAGCCAGTTGCGCAGCGGCAGCACCAGCGAGTCATATTGGTTGTACAGCGTGCGCATGATTCCGTGCAGTTCATTGAACCCCGAGACCATATGGGTGAAGCGCACCAGATAGCGCTTGAGTTCGATCGCGCTGTGCCACGGCTGGAAGGCGAAAGTCGTGCACCACATAAACCAGAAATTCGTCTTGAAGAACGCTTGGTCGAAATGGTCGGTGATGCGGCTATCCCCGAGCATTGCCTCGGGCTCGATCGCCAATTTCTCGATCGTCAGGATATGGCGTTCGGACAGGCCGAACTCTGGAGCGTCTATCTTGCCGGCGCCGCGCACCAGCCGGGATTTGGAGCCGGTCTTGATGACCTCGTTCCATTGGAAAATTTCCTGGGTTACGGTCTGCCTGCCGTCGAGTGTCGGCACCGAGGAGAACAGGTCGTAGGTGCATAGATATTTGCTCTCCATCATCCGTCCGCCACGGACCATATAGCCGTTGTCCGCATCGCCTGATCCGTCGAGGCTGCCGCCGATCCGGTCGAGCTCTTCGTAGACGGTGATATTGCGCCCCGACAGGTCGCCGTCGCGGATGAGAATCGCGGCGGCTGCCAGCGACGCGATCCCCCCACCGACGAGATGTGCCTTGTGGTGGCTGCGATCGGGTCTGGACATGGGCGCCTCTTCGGAAGGGATAAAGTAAGGTTTTGTAACGAAAATCGTGACGAAATAGATTGGTTCGGGACCAAGCGTTCATTCGATACGGTCGACAGCCTGAGCTCCAACGTATTCATGCTCTACAGAGGGGCTGAGCGTGGCATCCATACGTATAGAAACGGATGTCCGCCGTCGGTGCCGCCGCTAGGTAGCAACCCCATATTCGGCAATTACTTCGGAGTGAGTTCGCTATGACGGATGCTGCGACAAAGCAGGTTAAACCGACCGCGCTCGACGTGCCAACCGAGGGCCCGCTGTCGGCGGACATGTTGCGGCGCATGGACGGCTACTGGCGGGCGGCCAATTATCTGTCGGTTGGGCAGATCTACCTGCGCGCCAATCCGCTGCTCGAAGAACCGCTCGCGATCGGGCATATCAAAACGCGACTCCTTGGCCATTGGGGAACTACCCCCGGGCTCAATATGCTCTACGTCCACCTCAATCGGCTCATCGTGGCGCATGACCTGAACATGATCGCGGTAATCGGACCCGGGCACGGCGGGCCGGGACTGGTCGCCAACACCTATCTCGAGGGCTCCTATACCGAGCGCTATCCCGCGATCGAACGTAGCCGCGGCGGGATGGACCGGCTGTTCCGGCAATTCTCTTGGCCCGGCGGCGTCCCAAGCCATGTTGCGCCAGAGACACCGGGATCGATTCACGAAGGCGGTGAGCTCGGCTATTCGCTCGCCCATGCTTATGGCGCGGTGTTCGACACTCCCGATTTGATCGTTGCGTGCGTCGTCGGCGACGGTGAGGCCGAAACCGGCCCGCTGGCGGCGAGCTGGCACAGCAATAAGTTCCTGAACCCCGCGCGTGACGGCGCGGTGCTGCCGATCTTGCATCTCAACGGCTTCAAAATCGCAAATCCGACCGTGCTCGCGCGCATCGGCCGGGACGAGTTGAGTGATCTGATGCGGGGCTACGGCTATGAGCCGCATTTCGTCGAAGGTGACGATCCGGCGTTAGTCCACCAACTGCTCGCTGCGGCGCTCGACACGGTGCTCGCCGAGATCAAGGCGATCCAGGCAGAAGCGCGATCGGGCGGCGATGTCACGCGGCCGCGCTGGCCGATGATCGTGCTGAAGACGCCGAAGGGTTGGACCGGTCCCAAATTCGTCGACGGACTGCCGGTCGAGGGCACGTGGCGTGCGCATCAGGTGCCGATTGCCGATTTCAAGGATCCCGAGCATCTGGATCAGCTCGAGCAATGGATGCGAAGCTATCGCCCGGCAGAATTGTTTGACGGGAACGGTAAGTTCCGCGACGACTATGCCGCCCTTGCGCCGACCGGCCACCGGCGGATGGGGTCGAACCCGCACGCTAACGGCGGCGAGCTGATGAAGCCGCTGTCGCTCCCGGACTTCCGCGACCATGCGGTCGCACAGACCGCGCCGGGCACAGTGAAGGCGGCAGCTACCGCGGTTCTGGGCGGCTATCTGCGCGACGTGATGGCGTTCAACCTGGAAGCCGCTAATTTCCGTTTGTTCGGTCCAGACGAGACCGCGTCCAACCGCCTGCAGGCTGTCTATGAGGTTAGCGGTAAGGCCTGGATGGCCGAGATCCGAACGAACGACACCGATCTCAGCCGCGACGGCCGGGTGATGGAGGTACTGAGCGAACATCTATGCCAGGGTTGGCTGGAGGGTTATCTGCTCACCGGCCGTCATGGGTTGTTTTCGTGCTACGAAGCGTTCGTCCACATCGTCGACTCGATGGTCAATCAGCACGCTAAATGGCTCAAGGTCACGCGCGGCATTCCGTGGCGCCGGCCGATCGCCTCGCTTAACTATCTGCTGACCTCGCATGTCTGGCGGCAGGACCATAATGGCCTGTCGCACCAGGATCCTGGATTCCTCGATCATGTCGCCAGTAAGAAGGCCGACGTCGTGCGCATCTATCTGCCGCCCGACGCGAACTGCCTGCTCTCCGTCGCCGACCACTGCCTGCGCAGCCGCCACTACATCAACGTCATCGTCGCCGGCAAGCAGCCGGAAGCGCAGTGGCTCGGGATCGACGATGCGGTGCGCCACTGCACGACCGGCGCCGGTATCTGGGAATGGGCGAGCGACAGCATTGAAGATGGCGGCGAACCCGACGTCGTGATGGCCTGCGCCGGCGACGTACCGACGCTGGAGACGATGGCGGCGGTGATGCTGTTGCGTGACTACGTCCCGGATATTCGTATCCGGGTGGTCAACGTCGTTGATCTGATGGTGCTCCAGCCGCAGTCCGAACATCCGCACGGGCTCGACGAGCGCGCTTTCGACGCGTTATTCACCACTAATACGCCAGTGATCTTCGCGTTCCACGGTTATCCCGCCTTGATCCACAAGCTGACCTACCGCCGGACCAATCATGCCAATATCCATGTCCGTGGCTATAAGGATGAAGGGACGACGACGACCCCATTCGACATGGTCGTGCTGAACGATCTTGACCGTTATCGCCTCGCGCTCGACGCGATCGAGCGGATACCGCGGCTGCGCGATAGGGTCGTAGCCGAGACTGCGCGTTATTGGGCGCTGATCGAACGGCATAAACTATACGTCTACGAACAGGGCGACGACCTGCCCGAGGTGCGCGATTGGCAATGGCGGCGGTGAGCGGGGTCCTTACGCTCAACGAGGGCTCCTCCTCGCTGAAGTTCGGCTTCTATGCGGCCGGGCCTGAAGGCGTCGAGGAACGGGCCTCAGGCGAGGTGGAGGGCGCGCAGCCAGCCGACCCGTTCGATCGGATCGATGCAGCACTCGGGGGCGCCCGGCCCGAGGCGATCGGGCACCGCATCGTCCATGGCGGACCCGATTTGTTCGAGCCGATCCGCATCGACGCGGAGGTGATCGCGCGGCTGCAACGGGCGACCGCGTTCGCGCCGCTACACGGTCCGGCTGCGCTGTCGTTGATCCGCGCGGCGCAGATTCATTATCCGGACGTGCCGCAGGTTGCCTGTTTCGACACAGGCTTCCACGCCGACCTGCCCGACGTCGCCGCGATATTGCCGGTTCCTAGGGCGCTGCGCGAGGACGGGGTACGACGTTACGGCTTCCATGGTCTATCCTGCCAGTCGATCATCCACCAACTGGGCGAGGACATGCCCGAGCGGCTGATCATTGCCCATCTCGGCAGTGGCGCGAGCGTGACTGCGGTGCGTAGCGGCAAGTCGATCGACACCAGTATGGGCCTCACACCCTCTGGCGGAATCGTAATGGCGACGCGCGCCGGCGACCTCGATCCCGGACTGTTGCTCTATTTGCTCCGTGAGCGAGGCATGGATACAGCAGGCGTGGAGGATCTCGTCGACCGACACTCGGGGATGCTCGGTATATCGGGCCTGTCGGGGGATGCGCGCGCGCTGCATGCGGCAGCGGGAACGAATCCCGACGCAGCACTGGCAATCACCATCTTCTGCCGCTCAGTGGCTAAACAGATTGCGGCGATGATGGCGGCTCTTGGCGGAGCGGATATGCTCGTCTTCACTGGCGGCATCGGTGAAAATGATGCGATCGTTCGCGCGGCGGTCTGCCGTGATCTCCGATGGGCCGGCGTAGCCGCGGATTTGACCGAAGTGGGCGGGCAAGGCGTGGCCGTAAGGACGCTCCGGTCGGATGAAGGGGCGCAGATCGCCCGGGGAGTGTTTCGTTCGATCCGCGCCTGAGCGGACCTACGTCTGGGGGATCGCTCGCGCTTCTTCGAGTTCGCGTATCAGCTTTCGCGCATGCTCCCGCACCTCTTCGAGATGCTGTTGCACGAATTCGGGATGCATGCCCGCACAGATCGATCCGAAGTGAAAATGACGGGACGGCCGCATCGAGAAGGCGTGCTGAATATAGCGGTCGAACCCCTGGATAAGGGATTCGAGTTGGCCCTGCTCGTCGAGCCAGATTTCGGTCAGGCCGGACGAGGTGAAGCTCAGCAGGCGCTTTCCCGCGAGCGCGCCGCGCGCCGACCCGTCCTTTACGGCGCCTGGCACGACCCCGTAGCCGAGCACCCGCTCTACATATCCCTTCAGCATCGCCGGAGCCGACCCGAACCAGATCGGATAGACGAATACGAATACGTCGGTATCGCGCAGAATGCCGAGTTCGTCCTCAACGTCGACGAAATGGCCCAGTCCTACGCTTGGCTGTTCAACGGACTTTAGCACAGGATGAAATCCCATCGCGTACAGGTCGCGGACGATAACCTCATGGCCCGCCGCGCGCACCGTATTGCCATAGGCTCTGGCGACCGATGCGTTGAAGCTCTCCTGCTCGGGATGGCACAGCACGACCACGTGGCGTGGCGGGACTTTTTCTGGATGGTCGGACAAGATGCGTCTCCTTCGTCCGCGATTTAACACCGGCGTTCGACCGGCCGCCTTTCGTAGATATACGGAGTGCCCCCGGACCGGTGCGCACCCCAACTTACCTGATCGCAAGGACATCCGTCACCAGATCGTCGGGAGCAGGCTGGTGCGCTCGAAATAGAGCGGCAGCTTTCTCAGGACAGGGGAAATGGCGCTTGCCGGCTGCCGATGCGCGATCGGTGTCACCCGCGCGCCATGTCATGATCATCTCGGGAGTTTTGGCTATGTACGGCCGGCGTTTCGCCGCGCGCGGTGAGGCTCTTGCCAATTGCGCGGGTCTGGAGCGACGGGCTCTGCGGACCTGATATTCGCGGTCGCTGGTGTCCGGCAGACGGAGAGGGTGCTGTGTCGGGGGGTGCGTGATCTCCGTCTGCAACCTACGCTGCGTCCTTAGAGGACACTCGCGTCCGCCCAACCGACGAGGATGACGATGATCGATCGCCGCACGCTCAATCTTGGCCTTGGTGTCTTTGCCGCCAGCGTCCTCGCTGCTCCCGCCACCGCGCAAGTGGCCTTTTCGGAGCCGGGTAACGGACCGTGGACCGGGGGTGGAGTGCTCCGCCGCGCGGGCGGGTTACTCCAGTATAAAACATTGGGGGACCGCGCCTCCACCAAGCCGCCGGTCGTGCTGTTGCACAAGCTGGGCGGCTGGCTGTCTGACTGGCGCTTCGTCGCACCTGCACTGGCGCGGGACCGCTACGTCATCGCGTTCGACTTGCCCGGCCACGGAGGATCGCGCTGGGATGGCGCGGCGCCCTATATCCAATCGCTCGCAGAGAGCGCGGCTCTGTTGGTCGGCGCGTTGAACGAAATGGGAATCGCGCAGATCGATCTGATCGGCACCTCGCTCGGTGGATGCGTATCGGTGCCGCTGGCGGCCTATTTTCCGGAGCGCATCCACCGCCTGGCGTTGGTTTCGTGCGCACTCGGCGGCCCGCATACGCTAGCCGAGATCGCCACTGCGATCGACGCGCCGCAAAAGAAGATTTTCACGCCCGACGGCCTGCCGTTACCCAAGGATGCCGGCCTGCTCGAACAGATATTCGGCATCGTCCACACCGGACCGATCAGCGCTGAGGGCAACGCAAGTCGCCGCCAAGCCGGTCGCTGGATTCAGCCATCGGAGCGTGGCGTGGCGATAACCGATATTAAGGGGCTGCTCATGCGAGTCGAGGCTCCGACGTTGCTGCTATACGGTGCTAAGGACAAGGCCTATATCAAGTTTCGCACAGGCGCTGAGGCCGCGCTCAAGAACTCGCGCACGGAATTCGTCCCCGACGCAGGGGCGTTCGTGATGCAGGATAACCCGCCCGCCACCGCCGCCGCGCTCACCCGGTTCCTCGACCAAGGCTGAGGGGTGCAAGACGGTGGCTCGGGAATAGCGACGATGTCGATGGAGGCTGTCGCCTGAATTAAACTATCCCGGGTTGCGTCGGACTTGGTGGCCGATGCTACTGCTGTTCGCGGCCGGTATCCTCTACAATATCGACCGCGCGATCGTCGGTGTGCTTGCCGAGCCGATCCGCGGCGCATTTGCGATTTCCGACGTACAGATGGGGTTGCTGCTCGGCCTGGCAATAGCCTGCCGAGCGGCCTGCTTGGACTCGCGCTCGGCACCTTGCTCGATCGACATGTCCGAACGATCCTGGCGTGCAGCGTCATCCTGTGGCGCTTTCTTCGTCTCGCGCACGCTGGTCGGGTTGGGCGAGTCGGCGCTAGCGGCGCATGGGATAGCGCCGGCAGGCCGTTTGACGTGATGGGATTTCACACCGGATCGGTGATCGCCACCGACATGGCCAAACGTCGTGCCGATCGCGTGCGAAGGTTGGTGCTGTTCGGCCTGGCCGCCTATCGGGTTGAACTGCGCGCCGAGAAGTTTGCTCGGTTGCTCGAGAATTTTCCAGTTCCGATGGAAGCCTGCACCATGTCGAGAAGCTGCGGGCGATCATCGGGCGCGGAGCGATCCCCGCGTGTCGGCCGAGGATCGCCACATCCACATGGCCGAGTGCCTGCGGCTCGGCGCACGGATGCCGTGGGGCTATGCCTCGGTCTAAAGCTATGATTTCCTCGAGGCGCTTACCGAGGTCGTGCACGAGACGCTGGTGATCAATTCGGAGGATGACCTGTGGGAGATCACCGGGCGGACCGCGCATCTCCTTGGCAACGTCACCCGCTATGACATGCCAGGGGCGGTGCAGGGCGTGCTGACGCTGGAGCTTGATCGTGTCGTCGACAGGATCGAGGACTTTCTCGCCTGAAGGGCGTATGTTGGACGGAGGACAAGCAAGGCTACCGAATAGATCTTTCCACGTTCGACTTGACCGCCTAAGCCGCGCCATCCCCGGGGGGCCGCTGACGCGCGGCTGAGAGGTGGGCAGCAGCCCATGACCCGCTGAACCTGATCCGGTTGATACCGGCGTAGGGAGGGTTGGCGGCAGGTCCGTTGTCCCTCCCAGAGGAGCGACGTGCGACGATGGCGGATGTGTTTTCCGAGACTGGATGGGCCACGCTGGCGTTGTCAGCGGCGCTCCTTGCGTCCCCTGCCGCCGCGTCGACCGGGTCCGCAGGCGATCAGGCTACAGACGTTTTAGTCGTTGGCCATCCCGATCCGGAAGGCCTGCTGCCCGACCAGAGCGTGGCTAAGGCACAAAGTGCGATATCCGCCGATTTCATCACCAAGCAGGCGCCGACGCTGAATGCGTTTCAGCTGGTGAACCTGCTGCCCGGCGCCAACGTCTCTTCCAGCGATCCTTATGGGCTGTCGACTAGTTCCAGCCTCACGCTGCGCGGATTGGGACAGGACGAGATCGGCGTGCTCATGGAAGGCGCACCGCAGAACGACATCGGCTATTATTATGCTTATCCCGCTCAATTCGCCGATGCCGAGAACGTGAAGCAGATCACGCTCGCACAAGGAGCGGCGGACGTGGTATCGCCAACCATCGGCGGCGCCGGGGGGCTTCTCTCGCTCTCGCTCGACGACCCGAAGGCGCGCCCGCAAGCGCTCGTTAATCTCTCGGTCGGGTCCTACAACGCGCGGCGCGCCTTCGTCCGATTGGACACAGGCACGATCGGCAACACCGGGCTCAAGGCCTTTTTCTCTTACTCCAACATCCGCGCGGACAATTGGCGCGGGGCAGGGTATGACACACGCCAGCATATCGACGCCAAGCTGCTCAACGAATGGGGCAATGGCAACCGCGCCAGCATCTCGGTGTCGTTCAACGATGCGAATTCGTCTAGCTATCCGAGCCCCACGCTCGCCGACTGGCAGGCTGAGGGCCGGAATTTCAACTACGATCGGAAGTATAGCGCCGGGGACACTAACTACTGGCGCCTGTACCGCCAACCTTTCCGCAATATTTACGTCTCGGCTCCGGTGCATCTGACGCTGAGCGATCGGGTGACGCTCGACACCACGAGCTATCTCCAGTTCGGCTATGGCAACTCGCCATATGGAACGCAGTTGGCCACTACCGGTAACACCCTCGGCACCGAGGCGCTCGCCCAGCCTATCGCTCTTCCCGGAGCGGTGGATGGTGTGGCGACGGTGCTCGGCAATTTCACCGGCAGCCAATTCCGCGGCGGTAATGTCAGCAAAGTAACGGTCAAGGCAGGCGCCCATAAGATCACCGCCGGCCTGTGGTTTGATTATGGGACGGATCGTGTCCTGCAAAGCTACACCTCGATCGGCGCCGACGGACACCCGATTGACCCATGGGGCTATCAGGACCAAGCGATCCGCACGGCGGATGGCCGCCTGCTCGCTTACGAGAATGAGCGCACGGTCACTGTCACCAAGGGGTTCTTCGTCGCCGACAGCATTGCTGTCACGCCACAGCTGACCCTGGATGTCGGCTTCAAGGGTGTCGACGTCCTGCACAATGGCCGCAACTATTTGCCCGGGCCGCAGGCGTCGGTGCGCTTCGACAGCTTCGCTGCGCTGCCACGCGGGGCGGCGCATTATCAACTTGACGACCGGCAGCAAGTTTTCGTCAACGTCACCACCAACTTCCGCGCGCCGGACGAATATACGCTCTACAACAGCTATGTGGGCGGGGCGCTGGTCGGTCAGGGGACGAGCGCGCTCAAGAACGAATATTCGGTGTCCGAGGAACTCGGCTACCGCTATATCGGCGCCAACCTCTCGGCGTCGCTGACCGCCTTCCATTATCATTTCCGCAATCGTCAACTGGCGACGGTGATCGACCTGGGTGGAGCGCAGATCAACTCGACGCTTAATGCCGGCCGGCAGACCTCCTACGGGGTGGACGCTGAGGTGGATTACCGCCCCGCAGCCGGCGTCAGTTTCTACGTGTCGGGGGAGTATCTGCATGCGCGACTGGACGACGATTTGCCGATCGGCGCGGATTTCCTGCCGACCCGCGGCAAGCATGCGGTTTCCAGTCCGACGTTCCAGTTTGGTGTCGGCGGCACCTATGACAACGGCCTTCTCTTCGGCAGCTTCGCGCTCAAATATGTCGGCCGGCAATATGCCACGTTCATGAACGACGAGAGCATCAAGGGCTATGCGACACTCGACGTGTCGATTGGCGTGCATCTGGCAGAATGGCTCGACGGCAAGCGCACGGACCTGCGGCTCAACGCGATCAACGTGACCAACCCGCAGGTATTGTCTGGCGTCGAGGCGGTCAGCACTAACGCACAGGACGTGGTCGGCCGCAACGGCACCGTAATTTCCGGCTCCGCTCCGGCCTATTATGTAGGGAGCGGCGCTGCCATCATCGCTACCCTGTCGCGCGCGTTCTGACGCCGTGGCGTCATCCGCTGGCCACCTTGTCCATGGGATGGGCGCCGAGCACGAGGCTCCGACTTGGCCCCCCATCACTACTGATGAAGCACAAGCAGCGCTTGCTCGCTTCCCAGTGGCCGGGGATATATTAGGGCTGGAATGGCATTCGCCACGCCCGTTCTCTGCAGCGACTCTCCTGGATACGACGCGCGGCGCGTTTTTCCTGAAGCGCCACCACCACACGGTGCGTTCGCTCCAAGGACTAGCGGAGGAGCATAACTTCATCACTCATTTGGCCCGCAGCGGTCTCTCGGTGCCGGAGGTGATGCCGACGGCAAATGGCGGGAGCGCCATCGCGATTGGCGATTGGAGTTACGAACTGCACCGCAAGGCGCCAGGGGTGGATCTGTACCGCGACAATCTGTCGTGGACGCCTTTCCTCTCCCACGCGCAGGCGCATGCTGCGGGAGGGGCGCTTGCACGGCTACATGAGGCTTCGCGCGGGTTCGTCGCACCTGCGCGTCGGCCACGGCCGCTGGTCGCTAGTTTTACCATCCTGCCGAGCCGTGACCCCATGGCCGCGGCCGAAGCCTATGTGGCAGCACGTCCCGCTCTGGCGGCGTTTCTGGCGCGCCTTCCGTGGCAACAGCAACTGGCGCGGCTGCTCGCGGCGTCGGCCAAAGGATTGTCCGCGCTGCTGGCCAATCGAGAGCCGCTGTGGACGCACAATGACTGGCATCCTTCCAACCTGCTTTGGACGCAAGGGGGGGAGGTGGCGACCGTCTTCGACTTCGGGCTGTCCGATCGCAGCTGCGCGGTTCACGATCTCGCGACGGCGATTGAGCGCACTGCTGTCCGCTGGCTTCATCTCGGGCAGGGGACGGACGATGCGATCGCCGATTGCGATGCGGCGCTCGCCCTGCTTGCGGGTTATGCCGCGATTCTGCCGCTCGCCCGCATCGAGGTCGCGACCATCGTCCGCCTGCTGCCGCTGGTGCATCTCGAATTTGCGCTATCCGAAATCGCCTATTTCAACGGCGTGCTGGCCGATCCTGACCAGGCGATGCTGGCGTGGGACGGGTATCTCTGTGGCCATGCCGAGTGGTTCCTTTCGGCTTCCGGGCAGAATTTCCTGCGTCGGATCGCGCGCTCGGCGCACCGCTGATGTCCGCACTGGAAATCGCTGCCGTCATTGCCAGTTTTATGGGAATTTGGCTGACCGCGGCGCGTCGGATGCTGTGCTGGCCGATCAACCTCCTTGCCTGTGCGCTCTACTTTAAACTGTTTCTCGAAGTGCGGCTGTATGCAGATATGGTACTGCAGGGGCTGTTCGGTATTGCGATCCTTTACGGCTGGATCGCTTGGGCGAGAGGCAAGGGCGATGCCGGAGAGATCGCCGTCGAGCCGCTGCGCCCGGCGCACGCATGGGGGGGGATGGCGGCCGGCGCCGCGGGTGCGGTCGCGATCGGCTGGGTCACTAGCCGCTATACCGATGCGGCGCTGCCGTGGATGGACGCGGCACTCAGCAGCTTCAGCCTGGTTGCGCAATATTGGACGGGGCGGCGCCATACGTCGAGTTGGATACTCTGGATCGCCGTAGATATCCTTTATGTTGGGATGTTCGTCTTTAAGGGATTGATGCTGACGGCGGGGCTATATGCGGCAATGATCGTCCTCGCCGCACTAGGTTACAATCGTTGGCGAAAGGCTCGATGAGCACCGGGCACCTACCCGCAATCCCCAAGTCATCATTCGCCAACGCGACCGTCACTTGGATCGCGGGATCATTATCAGTGATGCTTTCCTTCCGGCCGACTGAGCGTGCTCGCTGACGCGATCGATCAGATTTCTCGACACGCGGGCATCTCTCGACCATCGGATCGGTCGACTCGGCGTTGAGTTGGGGGTAAAATGACATTGCCGCCTGAGTTGCGATAGCACCCAGCCCGCGGACCTCATCGTGCCATACGAAATGCTTTTCGTTCGGCGGCGATACGCGCAGGGAACGGACAGCGTTCCCTGTAATGTGAATTCCCGGTTTGTTCCTTATTCTGCTGGCTTCCCGAGCAATCGTCAGATAATCTCGATGATGCAAACAGCGGAAATTTAGACCCATGGGCGCAAATGGGATCAAGATGTAAGCAATTGATTTGCAAGCCAGACACAGCGCAGGCCAATCGCACTACATCCATGTCGCATGGACGCGGTTTTCGTGTGATCTGCTATCATTGCCGTCTTATTCTTGGCTGGAACGCCGCGCAACTTCCGGCGTTTGAAAGCCAACAAAGTCTATCGTTTGGCGAGACCATACTTCATCATGAAAAGTTGGCCCGAAAAGTTGTGGATTGTGCGGCATGGCCAGAGTGCCGGCAATGTCGCACGCGACGCCGCGCACGCCGAGGCGCAGGAGAGGATCGCACTGACCGGCCGCGACGTCGACGTTCCGTTGAGCGATCTCGGCCGCGAGCAGGCGCTCGCGCTCGGCAGCTGGTTCGCTGACCTGCCACGCGACCGGCGGCCCAACGTCGTGCTGGTGTCGCCTTATGCCCGCGCGGTGGACACCGCCGGCTTGATCCGATCGGCTGGTGGGCTCGAAGATAGCGACGAGCCACTGTGCGCCGATGAGCGTCTGCGTGAGAAGGAGTTCGGGATCCTTGATGGCCTGACGACCTCCGGTGTGGCGAACATCTTTCCCGATCAGGCGGAATTTCGGCGCATGCTCGGCAAATTCTATCATCGGCCCCCAGGCGGGGAGAGCTGGTGCGACGTGATCCTGCGTCTGCGCTCGCTGCTCGACACCATTTCGTTGCACCACGCCGACGATCGCGTGCTGATCGTGGCACACCAGGTCGTCGTGCTGTGCCTGCGCTACATTATCGAAACGCTTGACGAGAAGACCATTCTGGGAATCGACGCCCAAGGCGATGTCGCCAACTGCTCCGTCACCGAATATCGCTTTGACTCAGATGCCCGTCGCTCCGGCCGGCTCCTGCTCGATCGCTACAATTACGTCGTGCCAGTCCTGGATCAATTCGTGCCGGTGACCCGTGCGGCGGACCCTGCGATCGCGGCGCGCGGATGACTCCGCAGCGTATCGACGCGGCCTGGTGTGCGGCACATCCGCTCCCGGACCTGGGCGCTGGAATGGACAAGGATGCGCGCGGCCAAGCGCTCGTCGTCGGCGGGTCCGCTTTCGTGCCCGGAGCAGTGTTGCTAACTGGGGAAGCCGTGCTGCGGACTGGGGCTGGCAAGATCACCCTCGCGACGATCGACCGCGCCGCGGTCGGCGCCGCCTTTCCGGAGGCGGCGGTGATTGCGCTGCCGGCTGACGATGAGGGCGAGATCGATGCAGGAGCGCTGGCGCCGCTCGGACGGTATTTGGATAGATGCGATGCGCTAGTCCTCGGCCCAGGGATGATGCAGCGCCCGCAGACCGCGGGACTGGTCGAGGCCTTGCTCAACCAGGATGCCTGCGCCGCCCCGGTCCTGCTGGACGCGGGCGCGCTGACCGCGATGCGCGCGGGCGCGGCGGTGCTGCGCCGCCGGAGCCAGGCGGTTGTGATGACGCCGCACCATGGCGAGCTTGCGGCGCTGACCGGGAACGACAAGGATGCTGTCGCCCGAGATCCGGTAAAAGCGGCGTACGAGGCGGCCGCCGCGTTCGGCGCGATTGTCGCGCTCAAGTCGGAGGAGACGCTGATCGCCGACCGGGAGGGCCGGATGCTCCGATATGTTAGCGAAGCACCCGGTCTCGGCACCGCTGGATCGGGTGACGTGCTGGCTGGGATCATCGGCGGCTTGCTCGCGCGCGGGGTCGATCCGCTGGTAGCCACGGCCTGGGGCGTGTGGCTGCATGGCGAAGCGGGCAAGGCTGCGTCCGCAGCGATTGGGCGCATTGGCTTTCTCGCGCGCGATCTGCTGCCGCAGATTCCGCGGCTGTTGCCGTGATCTGGCTCTCGCATCCATTGGAGCAGGCGACCGAGCCGATGGAGGCCAGACTCGTTGCCGGGCTTCCGGAAGGAAGGGAGTGGCAATTCGAGCCCAAATGGGACGGCTTTCGCGCGATCGCAGTCCGCGACGGAGATGCGGTGGCGATCTGGTCGAAGTCCGGAAAGCCGCTGGGGCGCTATTTTCCGGAGATCGAGGCGTTGTTGCTAGCATGTCGCGCCCGGCGTTTCATCCTAGACGGTGAGATCGTCGTGCCGTGCGCTGACCGCCTGTCGTTCGGCGCGCTGCAGGCACGGTTGCACCCTGCGCCGAGCCGGATCGCGCGCCTGTCGCGGGAAACTCCGGCGCAGTTAATCCTGTTCGACCTTCTGGCTCACGGTGAGAACGACGTAGCGGCCGAAGTGCTGGCGACGCGGCGCGCGAGGCTGGAAGACTTTCATGCGTCGGAGGGCGGCACGCAGCTGCTACTGTCGCCCGCCAGCGGCGACGTGGCGCGCGCACGCGAATGGCTGGCGAGCGCGGGCGGAGCGCTCGACGGCGTCGTGGCGAAACGGCTTGATCTGCCCTATCGTAGCGGCGAGCGCGCGATGGCGAAGGTCAAGCAAATGCGCACTGCGGACTGCGTGGTGGGCGGATATCGCGCCACCGCGGACGGTAAGCGCCTCGCCTCCCTGCTGCTCGGACTTTACGACGAGGCCGGGAATCTTGACCATGTCGGCTTCACTTCCGGAATAGCCGCGGACGAACGCTCGGCCCTGTTTGACCGGTTTTCCACCCTCGCGGGTGGCGTCGGCTTTACTGGCAAGTCCCCGGGTGGTGCGAGCCGCTGGGCGAGCGCGCGCTCGGCCGAATGGACACCGGTGCGCCCCGAGGCCGTGGTGGAGGTCGTCTACGATCAGGTGACGGACGGTCGGTTCCGCCATGGCACGCGGCTCCACCGCTGGCACCCTGACAAGATCCCACAGCGCTGCACGCGTGACCAGCTCGCGCGCGAGATCAGTCCCGCTGAACTCGAGGCGCTGATGGAGGGCGCGTCCTTCGCGGACCGGTCTGAGGCGAGGTCGAGCGGAAGTGGTTGAAACATCGCGCGCGCTTCGTGCGTTGATTGCCAAGTTGCAGGAGGGGCTCGATGCTCGAACATGTTCCGGCTTGGTTAGGCGCCGCATTGAAAAACGTTCGGGCGGGTCATGACAGGCTGATCCTCGCGGATCCATCGCTGTTGCTTCCGGGGGACATGGTCAACCTATCGAGCCCCGCCTTCGCTAATCGCGCGCGTTTGCCCGAACGCTTCACCGCCGACGGGGCGGGGGTTTCGCCGCCACTGCAATGGAGTGAACCGCCGCCGGAAACCAGGAGCTTCGCGCTAATCGTCGAGGATCCGGACGCACCCGTTCCAAATCCGCTGGTACATGCGATCCTATGGGATATTCCGGCATCGATTCGTACTCTGGACGAAGGGGCCATCGTCTCCGACAGCGCAGGTGCGAAAGGGGGCGATGTCGGTCGCAACAGCTTCTTACGCGAGGGTTGGCTGCCACCAGATCCGCCGACCGGCCACGGCGAGCATGATTATGTCTTCCAGCTTTTTGCGCTTTCGACGATCGGGGCGCCGTCGGCGAGCCCAGGACGTGGGGATTTCTTGACCGCCATCGGCGGCAGGATATTGGCTGCTGGAGTCCTCGTTGGCACCTACTCGCGCAGCGCCGCTGCATCGGCAGCATCAACGGACCTACATCCTCAAACAGCCTAAAGGCGAAAGCGTGTGGGGCCTCGGTCGCCTCGATACGTCATGATGGACGCCGCCGGAGCAGGAGGAAAGCTGTCGCTTGCGCCAGCCGGTCGCGGCCGCATCCAGGATCGCCTCGGCCACTAGCGTCCGGCCGTAAACCCGCGGTGGGATCAGCGCCTCGACGACATGGTTCTCGGCATGTTGCGCGAGCCGGGTATCAATACCTGAGGGTTAGATCCGCGTGACCGCGATCGACACACGGTCTGCGATAAGTTCCATGCGCAGCGCGTCGATGAATCCTTTCACCGCGTGTTTAGAGACGCAACACACGCTGAGGATCGGCGAGAAAAGGTCGGGCGCGATCGATCCAAACGTGATGAGAGCACAGCCTTCTTGCGCAGGCGCCCGAACGCGGTCGGCGAGCCGTGGACGGTGCCGAATAGTTGGTGCGAACAGCCGCTCGTGTTCATCGTGAGGGCCCCGACGAGCTTGTCGTAGATCGCGGTCCCGCATTGTTGATCCAGGTGTCGATCCGGCCGAAGCGCACGATCCCGGTGCATACGGCGGCGCGCGCCTGCTCGATCTCACCGACGTCGACCATTGCATAAATGGCGATATCGACCTCTGCCGCGATCCTCTCGACTGCATCGCGCAGCGAGTCTTCGTTGCGCGCGACCAGCATTACCTTCGCGCCGCCCGCGGCGGCCGGTTCCGCGGTCACCAGCCCGATTCCGGAACTTGCGCCAGTGAGGCGCAAGCGGCTTCAGGCGGACTCTCACGATGCCACCGGAACGCGCGCCTTGGCGAAGGCGTTCGCACCGATCGCGATGGCGCCGGCAATGGCGACGCCGGCAAGGAACGGCCTAGCCTTGGTCATGAACAGGCTGCGGTCGGTAGTGTCGGTGAGCGTAGTAGGGTCGCCGGTGAAGAGTTGTAGGAGGTGGCGTGCGACCGCGTCCGGATTCTCGCGTTGAATAAAGTGGCCGACGCCGGACACAGTGACGAACGCGAACGGGCCGGAAAATTTGCTCGGCACATCCTTGCTCGCCGATGGTGGGTTCACTCCGTCGAGCGCGCCCTGCAGGTAGATCGTCGGCAGCGAGAGGGTTTGGGTCGCCTTGATCCTGTCCTCAAGCCACTGGCTGCGGGGATCGGGTTTGGCTTCGTCCCAGCGTGTCCGGTAACTATGCAGCGTGACGTCGACCCAATCGGTGTTGTCGAACGATCGGGCTACCCGCTCGAAGGTCGCCTCGTCGAACCAGCCCGGCGGCGACCAGTTCACCCAGTGCAGATGTGCGAAGCTGCGACGGTCGTCGCGCACCGCCTGCGCGCCGCGGCCGGTGGCCATGAACCAGTGATACCATTGCCGCTGGGTTTGTTCGAAGGGCGGAGTGGGCATGCCGCCAAGCCGCGGCGGTGTGGCCAGCATCGCCAGCCGCTCAACCCGATCAGGCCAGCCGACTGCCAGCGCCTCGCCGATGTTCGCTCCCCAATCGTGTCCGGCGACCAGGAAATGATCCACGCCGAGCGCATCAAGTAGCGCGATCGCGTCGAGCGCTAGCATCGCCGCGTTGCCGGTGCGCGGAGCCTCGGGGGCTAGAATGCGCGTCCCGCCGAACCCGCGCAAGGTGGGCACGATCGTGCGTAACCCCGCCGCGGTCAATTGTGGCGCCACGTCTGTCCAGGTCGACGAATCGTCAGGCCAGCCATGCAAGAGCAACACGACCGGCGCGTTGTGGTCCCCTTCGTCGATATAAGAGATTTCGAGACCGCCGGCTTCGATCATCGCCATGAACGCATACCTTCTAACCTGAGGGAGCGGCGATCAGGCCGCTCCCTGGCGACTACATTTTCATCAGCATCGCGATGTGCATCTGGACGATGGGGACGATCTTGGCCGCCGCGACCTGGAGCGGCGCGACGGTGCCACTCGCCGCATAGGCTTTCTGAATCGTCAGCGCTTGCCCGTGCGCCGCGCGCTGCTGCGCGACATAGGCTGCGTCGCGGGCCGGACCGGTCTCCGACCGTAGTTCCGTGATCATCTCGTCCTGCGTCGGGGTCAGCATCGGCGGATCGACCGGGACATGCGCCTGCATTGCGGCGGCTTTGACCATGTCGGTGCTCTGCTGGTGCGCGCGCAGCATCATCGTTGCAAATGAACGAATTGCGGGGTTGGCAGTGGTTTCCAGCACGGTTTGTGCCGAGGTGCGCTCGTACAGGTCGCTGGCGCCGGCAGTGGCGACGTATTCAGGCGCCGACATTACCTGCGCGATTGCCGGCGACGCGACGAACGCGGTCGCGGCGAGGAGGGCATATATTTTCATCATGAATCCTGTGTCCGGAGGATAGCTTTAGCGTGCGGAAAAGGCGGCTTGCAGGCGCTGGACCGCATAGTCATTGGCGTTGGCGGCTCCACGCACGACCTTGGCCATGCCGAAAAACTCGTGCGTCACCCCGGGGAAGGTGCGCTGCTCGACAGTATCGCCGGCCGCCCGCATCATCTGGGCGAGCGTCTCGCCGTCGGAGCGCAGCGGATCGATCTGCGCGTTGACGATCGTCGCTGGCGGCAGGCCACGCAGATCTGCCTTCACTAGGTTAAGCCGCGGGTCCATCAGGTCGGTCGTGGTTCGCGTATAATAATAGCCGAACCAGTCGAGCATCGCGGCGTTAAGCGGTTTGGCGTTCGCGGAGTCCACGCGCGATGGCAACGTCTTGCTGCTGTTCGCAATCGGATAGACCGCCAGTATGTGCAGCGGCAGCATTAGGCGATGATCTCGGGCGTAGATCGCAGTGGCAACCGCCAGATTGCCGCCAGCGCTTTCGCCCGCGAGCGCGATCCGCGCCGGGTCGCCACCCCAGGACGCAGCATTCTGCAACACCCAACGATAGGCGCTTGCCGCATCGTCGTGCTGCGCGGGGAAACGGAATTCCGGCGCGTGACGATATTCGACCGAGACGACGATGGCGCCCAACTGTTTGGAAAGCAGGCGCGGCGCGGCGTCATAGGTGTTGACGTCGGCAATGACGAAGCCGCCGCCGTGATAATAAACGACCACCGGCATCGGGCCATTGCCTCGCGGCGCGGCGGGCTTGTAGATACGCGCATATTGCATCGCATCGCCGCCATAAGCGATATCCTGCGTGACCACCGCCGGGTCGGGCGCGGTCGAAATGCGTTTGGCGCGCATCAATGCTTTGGTCGCGTCGGCGGCGGATGGCTGTATACGCGCGGCAACCGGAGTGAGCGTTTCGATTGGCTTGGCGCCGAGGGCTGCGTGGGCATCAAGCACTGCCTCCATATCGGCAGCAGGCTTGGCGGGCATGGTGGAAACGGCAGGAGGAGGAGGAGGAGGCGCGATGTTGGTCGCGGACTGCGCCACCGCCAGAGTAGAGAGTGAGCAGCCAAGTGCAAAAGATGCGACGACCCCGAGTGACTTGATCGATATTAACTTCATACTGCCTCCCCGTTACTTGCGATAATGGGAGCCGAACGGAGATCAACTTGTTAAGTTCCCTTGGCTGCAGTATCCGGATAATCGGCGGTAGACGGGCTACATCGACAGCGCCCCGACGGATCGCAGCCTGACACGCTCGGCGTTCTGGCTGAGGCGGCGCGCCAAGTGGCGCGCACTTGACCGGTAGGCACTATATCTCCGACGAGTAGGTCGGGCTAGCCGCGCCGATCACCTTCGACGAACGATCGCCCAGCATGTTTGCGCGATGAGAGTTACAGCTTCCGCTATGGTCTAAATCTATTGGACCGGTCTCGGGCGTTGTGATTGCGGCGTCGCTCCGACCGTTCACTTTCACCGCGCGTGATCATCTGCCTGTGACAACGACTCTATGGTAATCGACGAAGGCGCCAATACCTGGTCGGTCAATGGCGCTTCCGGAATAGTTGGCATATTCTTGGCCAATCATTGGTCGCACCGCTTTTGGCTGGTGCGATTCGCGCTATCCGTTCGCCGATGTTCGCTGACTATCGTATTCGGCCGCGGCTTGACGTGGAGGTGTGTGAAACGACTTCGGTCTCAGAAGCCAAATTCGCAATATATTCAATGCGATAGCATAGAGAGAATGGTGCCCGCACGAGGAATCGAACCCCGGACATCCACTTTACAAGGGTGGCGCTCTACCAACTGAGCTATACGGGCAGGCCTTAGGCCATAACGGCTGAGGTTGCCGACGCCAAGACCGCCAGCGCGTGTTCGTGCGCAAAATGCGTCGATATCGTGCCTTCGAACCATAATTGGGTGTGAGGAGAGATCCCAAACGGCGGTTACAGGCACGTGCCCCTCTGATCTCCTGGGTATGCGGAGGCTGTCGGCTGTCGATCGAAAGGCTAACGGACGCGCATTAACGGAGGCCGATCGCCATGCCCGACGGGCGAACGGCACGGTCGCGGTCTTTTCACGCTTCTTTATTCACCGTCGCGCCGCAGTTTATCCCAGTAAGCTAGGCGCTCGCTCAGCCGTTTTTCGAAGCCGCGCTCGGTAGGGGTGTAAAATTCCTGCCGTCCCATTTCTTCGGGCCAGTAATTTGCGCCCGAAAATCCCTCGTCGGTGTCGTGGTCATAGGCATAGCCCTCGCCGTAGCCGATATCCTTCATCAGTTTTGTGGGCGCGTTGAGGATATTGTGCGGCGGGCTGAGCGACCCGGTTTCCTTCGCCGAGCGCCACGCCGCCTTCTGTGCCTTATAGGCTGCGTTCGATTTGGGTGCGGTGGCCAAATACAGGCACGCCTGGACGATCGCGAGTTCGCCTTCGGGGCTTCCCAGAAAATCGTAGGTGTCCTTGGCGGCGATGCACTGCACCAGCGCCTGCGGATCGGCGAGGCCGATGTCCTCCACCGCAGCGCGGGTCAAACGGCGCAGCACGAACAGTGGCTCCTCGCCCGCGGTCAGCATCCGCGCGAGATAGTAAAGTGCGGCCTGTGGATCGCTGCCGCGGATCGATTTGTGGAGCGCCGAGATCAGGTTGTAATGCCCCTCGCGGTCCTTGTCATAGATCGCGACTCGGCGCTGCAGGAAGGCGGACAGGCCCGCCGAATCGAGCGGCTCGGGCAGATTGACCGAGAACAGGGTTTCGGCCTGATTGAGCAGGAAGCGGCCGTCGCCGTCCGCGCTGGCGACCATTGCCGCGCGCGCGTCGGTGGAGAGGGGCAGAGGGCGCTCCTCGGTCGCTTCGGCGCGGTCGAGCAATTTTCCAAGCGCGGCGGCATCGAGCCGGTGCAGAATCAGCACTTGGGCGCGGCTGAGTACCGCAGCGTTGAGCTCGAAGCTCGGATTTTCGGTGGTCGCGCCAACCAGGGTGACGGTGCCGTCCTCGACATAGGGCAAAAAGCCGTCTTGCTGCGCGCGGTTGAAACGATGGATTTCGTCCACGAACAGTAAGGTGCGTTTGCCGATCCGGGCGTGCTCGCGCGCCTCGGCGAACGCCTTCTTGAGGTCTGCCACACCAGAGAAAACCGCAGAGATCGCGACGAAGCGCAAATCGACCGCGTCGGCGAGCAGCCGGGCGATGGTGGTCTTACCAGTGCCCGGTGGCCCCCACAGGATCATCGACGACAGCCGCCCAGCGGCAACCATCCGCCCAATGGCGCCCTCGGGCCCGGTGATATGTTCTTGACCCACCACTTCCGCCAGCGTGCGCGGCCTCAGGCGATCGGCGAGCGGCGCATTCTCGGCCGGCGCCTGCGCGGGTTGCTCGGGTTGGAACGTCGCGAAGAGATCGGCCATTATCACAAGATAGGGCGTCGTGGGCCACTCCACTAGACTCCGATCCTGCTCAGCGGGACGAGCGACTCTGCGCGACGCGACCGCGAGCCACTGGCGATTGTGCGATCGTCGGGCTAGGGCGGCCCCATGACAGACCGCCTCACGATCCGACGTCCCGACGACTGGCATGTCCACCTGCGCGACGGCGAGATGCTGCGGGCGGTGGCCGGCTTTACTGCCCGCCAGTTCGCCCGCGCGATCGTGATGCCCAACCTCGGCCCGCCGATAACCGATGCGGCCGCCGCGCAAGCCTATCGCGCGCGAATATTGGACGCCCTTCCAGCGGACAGCGATTTTGCGCCGCTGATGACGTGCTATCTGACCGACGGTGCGGACGCAGCGGAGATTGCGCGTGGATACGAGACCGGCGTCTTTGCTGCTTGCAAGCTCTATCCCGCACACGCGACGACTAATTCCGCGCACGGGGTTACCGATATTCGGGCGCTCACTGCGGTGCTGGAAACGATGCAGCGCGTCGGCATGCCGCTGTTGATCCATGGCGAGGTCACTGATCGCAATGTCGACATCTTCGATCGCGAGGCGGTGTTCGTCGAAACGGTGCTGGTGCCGCTGGTACGCGATTATCCCGAGCTTCGGATCGTGCTTGAGCACATCACAACCGCGGAGGCTGCCGCTTTCGTGATGGACAGCGGCGCGCAGGTCGCTGCCACCATCACCCCCCAGCACCTGATCCTGAATCGCAACGCGATCTTCGATGGCGGGATCCGCCCACACGCTTATTGCCTACCTGTGGCTAAGCGCGAGCGCCACCGGCTCGCGGTCCGCCAGGCGGCTGTCTCGGGCTCGCCCCAATTCTTCCTCGGTACCGATAGCGCGCCACACGGCGTAGGTCGCAAGGAAGCCGCTTGCGGGTGTGCCGGCATCTTTAACGCGCCTTTCGCGCTGGAGAGTTATGCGCAGGTGTTCGACGAGGAAGGAGCGCTCGACCGGTTGGAGGGATTCGCGTCAGAGCACGGCCCGCGTTTCTATGGGTTGCCGCTCAACGAGGGCACTGTGACGCTCGAGCGCGGCGGAGTCACAGTGCCGGCGGTGATCGGTGAAGGTGCAACCGCAGTCGTGCCATTCCACGCAGGCGAGACCTTGCGATGGCGCCTGATCGACTGAGGCGCGCGTCAGTCCCGGAACACCACCGTTCGCGATCCATTCACCAATACGCGATCCTCGACATGATATTGCACTGCGCGGGCAAGGACACGTCGCTCGATATCGCGGCCCTTACGGACCAGGTCCTCGGGAGAATCGGCATGGCTGATCGCTTCGACGTCCTGGTGGATGATTGGCCCTTCGTCGAGGTCCGCGGTGACGTAATGCGCGGTCGCGCCGATCATCTTCACCCCACGAGCGTGCGCTTGGTGATAGGGCCTGGCGCCCTTGAACCCTGGTAGGAAACTGTGGTGGATGTTGATGCAGCGCCCCGACAGGAACGTCGCCATCTCGTCTGACAGAATTTGCATATAACGTGCTAGCACGACCAGCTCCGCACCTGAGTCGACCACCAATTGCTGGATCTCCTGCTCTTGCTGCGGCTTGGTGTCGCGGGTGACCGGCAGATGGTGATAGGGGATGTCGCCAATCAGCGAGAGCGCAAGCGCCTCGCGCGGATGGTTAGAGACAATCCCGACCGGCTCGATTTGCAACTCGCCGATCCGCGTGCGGTACAGCAGGTCGCCCAGGCAGTGGTCGAACTTCGACACCAGCAGTAGCACCTTCAGTCGTGCGGCATTGTCGCGCAACGCCCAGGTCATCCCGAATCCCGAGGCGAGCGCCCCGAAGGCGTCGCGTAGCCCGACCAGGTCCGGCGCCCCGTCGAGCCGCTCAAGCATCACCCGCATAAAGAAGCGATTTTGCGCGACGTCGCTGAACTGTTGCGATTCGAGGATATTGCACTGGTTTTCCGCGAAGAAGCTGGCCACCGCGGCTACCAGACCCGGCCGGTCCCGGCACGACAGCGTCAGGGTACAGGAGGTCATCGGTGTTTTTCCCTTGTGCACCCGGTCTATCCAGGCTGCCGCTCCATGCCGCCGGAAATCCTGCGCGGATACCCATTTGATACCGTTGCCGCCCGATTGACGGTCGTGGCAATTTCCCGCACTTGAGGAAATGGTGACACAAGCGGCGGCGGACGCAGCGACATCGATGACGATACGAGGAGATATCGGCGGGCTCGACGCGATCCTCGGCTTCCATATCCGCCTCGCCCACAGTGTGGTTTATCGCCATTTCACCGAAACGTTCAGCATGCTCGACCTGACCCAGAAGCAGGTGTCGGTGCTCTGGCTGATCCAGGCGAATGCGGGAATCGGGCAAGCAGAGATCGGTCGCCGCTTGCAGATCGACCGAGCGACAGTGATGGCGATCGTTAACCGGCTGCAGGGGCGGGGCTTCGTAGAACGCACTAAGTCTACCGGCGACGGACGGCGCCAGACGCTACATCTCACTGCGGGCGGGCAGGAAGCGCTGGCGAGCGCGCGTGCCTGCATTGTGACCCACGAGGATTGGCTCAAGAGCCGCTTCACACGGGACGAGGTGGCGAGCCTGATCCAGCTGTTGCAGCGAATCCACCAATAGGCGCTGTAGCAAATCCGCGAATGGCTAGCGGGTGCCGCCGCGTCGCTGCGCCGAGGATAAGTGCGTAGGTCGCCAAGCCTGCGGCCGTAGCGATCATACCGCCCGGCCCGCCAAGTGATCGGGTGGCGAGCGCCATCGCCAGCCCAGCGCTCCCGGCCATCAGCGGCAAAGCCAGCGGCCGGATCGGTGGGAGCACCTCCAGGAACCGGCCGAACGCGACGCGCCGCAGTGCGGCCTGCAGCGTCGCGGCGAGCAGCATCGCCCCGGCGGCCGCGGAGATCCCGCCGGTCGGGATCATCATTATCCCAGCAGTCACCGCGCAGACGAAGCCCGACAGCGTAATCGCGAAGCCGGTCCTCGGTCGCAGGTAGACAAACAGCAGATCTCCGAGCCCGAGCGTACCCTGCACGGCCTCTGCGATGGTCAGCAGCACGAGTGCGCCATAGCCGATGCTGAATCCGGCGCCGAATAGCTCCAGAAGCGGCGCACCGACTGCAACGATCAGGATCAGGAAAGGAAGCTGGATCGCAAGAATTAGCCGCGCCGCGCTGGCAAGAGCGACGACGGTGGCGGCGGCGCCCTTGGCTGCGAGCGTCCGGGCGACCATCGGCACTAGCAGACCGTCGAAGCTTTGTCGTACCTGTCGTAGCGGCGTGCGGATCTGCTGGGCCATGCCGTAAATTCCCGCCCAGCGCTCGCCGAGAAGTAGCCCGACCAGATAAAGATCGACCCGGCTAGAGATAGCACTCAGGAAATCGCTCCCGGTATTGTGCAACAACGCCCGCCCCATTCTCCACAGCCGTCGTGTCGGACGGTATCCGGCGAGCCCACAACCGGGGTAGCATCGGCGTAGTCCGACCACCGCGTAGATGTTGACCGCCACGTTACCGACCCAATAACCAAGAATAAGGCCGGTCTGGTGGAAGCCTGCAACGAAGGCGACCACGGTTCCAAACAGTAGCGCATAGGGTTCGACCAGGCTGCGCCCGATTACTTCGTAGCGGACGGCATGGGTCCAGCGAGTGGCGGCGAACAAGATGTCGACGATCGCTTGTCCCGCGACCATCGGCGCGATCCAAAATAACGCAGCGGCGGTGGCGGGTGCCAGCGTCGTTGCAGGCAGCACGGCAGTAGCCGTCATGATCGCCGCGGCGACCAGCGCGCTTGTTAGCGCGACCAACACGATCGCGTCGAGGATCCGGTGGAAGACGGGGACCTCCGCTCGGTCGTCGGCATCGAGCAGTTGGAACAAGGTCTTCTTCAGTGACAGGCCGGCCAGTCCGACGCTCGCCTCGATCGCAGCGACAGCAAGGCTATACGCCCCATAGAGCGACGGCCCGAACAGCCGACCGGCAACGAACAAAAAGGCCAAGCGTGCGCCGAAACGAATCAGAAATCCCGAGGCGGTCGCCAGCGCCCCCCGTGCGATCAGGCTGTCGGCGCCCGCGGTCGAATCCGCGGTATTATCAGACACCAAGCGGCGACCCTCGCGAAATCCGGCTCGAGCCAAGGTCGGTCCCGGAAGTCTCGCGCAAGAGTGGCCGGATCGCGAGGAGGATGAACCCGAACCATACCGTGGCAAAGGCTAGTAGGCTGAACGTCACCACCCATCCCCAGCCGACGACGATCACCACCGCAATCGCCAGCGCAAAAAAATCGCGGCTGGTCGCGATCACTAGTGCGTCCACCACCGCGGCGGCCATGCCGGTTGGAAAGCGTGCGCGATAATAGCGCTTGAGGAAGTTGAAATTGCCACGCTCGCCGATCCGACGCGAGAGCCACGCCATGATTGTCAGCCCGGCCGCCGCCAGCACGGTCGCACACAGCCCGGCCGCCGCCTGCGGCCAGCCGTATAGCCCGGTCAAGCAGAGCGTGACGCCGAGGAAGAAGCCGATATTGGTCGCCATGTCGACGCTGGTATCGAGCACCGCGCCCTGGCTGCTGCTGCGATAGGTGGCGCGGGCAATCTCACCGTCCACGCCGTCTATGATCGACGCTGCCTGAAACAGCAGGGCGCCGATAACCAGACCGCGAGACCCGCCTGATAGTAGGCTCAGGAACATCGCAATGCCCAGCAGAGCTGCAACCGCGGTGGCATGCCAGGGCCGAATACCGGGGACGAGCAGCAGTACCCGCGAGAGGCAACGTGAGATCGGCCGATTGATCCAGCGCGAGACCGCGCCGTCGCTCGATTTGCCGGTCGACAAGAGCACCGCCTTGCTCGTCGGGACCGCGAAGTCCACTTCGTCGACGCGATCGCGCGCCGCGTCCGGGGCGCTGGCCACGGTCACCGTCGGACAGGCGCGGCGAATGTCTTCGAGCGCTGCGGTCGACAGGTGCTCTCCATTGGCCACCAGAAGACGAATTTCGCGAACGCCGCGCCGTCGCAACTCAGCGACGCCGTGCGCCGCCGAGGCGACGCCGGCGACGCGCCGCTCGGCAATTGCGGCGTCCGCGAAGCGCAGACGCACGGTGGCTTTTGATCCCACGATGCTACCTTTCCCCGAAAGGCCCACGATCATCGTGATGTCCGTGCGTGAAAATCACCCCTTGGTGTACCCCCGCCGCCATCGCCTGAACGCCTGACCTCGATTGACCCGTTTCTCCGAACCACCTCAACGGCTTGAACGAGAAAGCGATCCGACGGCTGGTGCGTTTGCGTAACGAATTTTGCGGGAGGTGGTTTTCAAACGTTCGTCAACGACCGACTTTGTCCGGCGCCAGCGCTATTTAGCCGCGGTCGCCGCCGGATTTTCCCGCGCCCAGATCGCGTCGAGTCGCGCCTGCGTGCCGCCGCGCTCGCGCAACAACAATCCTTCCAGTTTCAGCGTTCGGCCGCGCAAGAAGCGGCCTTCGGTCTTCCACACCACGTCGTAGATTGCGACATCGGTGCGTTTCTGGTCGGCATCCCAATAGCTCGCCGAAATTAGCACGGGGATGCGCCCTTGCGCCTTGTCCGGTCCCTTCGCGGTCAGTGCCAGGATCGGCTTGGCGATCCAGCTCGAATCGATCTCTGGCTTCAGCACCTCGCTTTGCGTCGGTATGTCGAGGGTATGCGGGAAGGCAAGGTCAGCGCTTTGAACCGGATGCTGCGGGTCGCTCAGCGTCAACGTGTCGCCTCCATCTTCCCGCTTGGCTTCGAGTCGCACAATAGAACGAACCTTCGCTTCGCTCTGCTTGTCGGCCCGCCGCGCGGCCTCGTCGGCGCGGCGATCCGTCCACCCGGTGTATAGCGAGAGTGCGGCAATGATCACGCCAGCAATCGCCACTAGCTCGGCGATCGATACCCAGCGCCGCCGGGTGGCCGCGGCCTCCGCCTTGTCGGTGGCGGCCTGGACGGAATCGGTCGGCGGAGCGGGATCGAGACTCATTGTGTGACGAAGTCTGCCAGAACCTTGGGGTAAAGGCGATGCTCCTCTTGGAGCACCCGTTCGGCCAAGGTTGCGGGGGTGTCGTCTGGCAGGATCGCCACCTCGGCCTGGCCAAGTACGGCGCCGCCATCAAGTTCCTCGGTCACGACATGCACCGAGCAGCCGGCATGCGAGTCGCCTGCTTCGATAGCCCGCCTGTGGGTATCGAGGCCCTTATACTTCGGCAGCAACGAGGGATGAATGTTGATGATCCGGCCCTTCCAGCGCGCCACGAATGCATCCGACAGCAGCCGCATATAGCCGGCCAGTGCGATCACTTCGACACCCGTACTGAGCAGCGCGGTTTCGATCGCGGCTTCATACTCGGCCTTGGCTATCCCCTTGGGGGATTGCGCGAAGGTGGCGACGGCGGCGGCCTTGGCAAACGTCAGACCCGGCGCGTCGGGCTTGTCGGACGCAACCAGAGCGATTTCGAACGGGCAATCGAAATCCTGCGCCGCGGCTATCAGCGATGCCATGTTTGATCCCCGGCCGGAGATCAATATACCGACCTTGGCCTTAGGCTTCATGGGTCGCTATCCAGTCGCCCCGCGCGCTCCACGTGCCTGCGCTGCCTTTGACGGTGCAGCCGCGCGCGCCTGCCTGAACCACGCCGACCCGCACTACTGTCTCTCCCGCGGCTTCCAGTTCGGCGGCGACCACATCGGCGGTATCGGCCGAGACTACCACCACCATGCCGACGCCACAGTTGAAGGTACGCGCCATTTCCTCGGGCTCGATCGCGCCCTGCGCTTGCAGGAAGGCCATCAGCCGCGATTGTTCCCAGCCGTCGGCATCGACCACGGCATGCGCGCCCTTGGGCAACACGCGCGGGATATTTTCCAGCAGCCCGCCGCCGGTAATGTGCGCGAGGCCCTTAATCCGGCCTTCGCGGACCAGCGGCAGCAGACTCTTCACATAGATGCGGGTCGGCGCCATCAGCGCGTCGGCGAGGATTTGCTGTTGGTCGAAGACTGCAGGGCGATCGAGTTTCCACCCTTTGTCCTCGGCAAGCCTGCGGACCAATGAGAAACCGTTCGAATGAACGCCCGACGAGGCGAGGCCCAGGATCACGTCGCCCGCGCCGATATCGGCGCCGGTCAGCACCCGGTCGCGCTCGACCGCGCCCACGCAGAAACCGGCGAGGTCATAGTCTCCCGGGGCATACATGCCCGGCATCTCTGCGGTCTCGCCACCGATCAGCGCGCAGCCCGCCTGACGGCAGCCCTCAGCGATCGAGGCGACCACGCGCTCGGCAAGATCGGTGTCGAGTTTTGCGCAGGCGTAATAATCGAGGAAGAAGAGCGGCTCGGCCCCCTGGACGATCAGGTCGTTGGCGCACATCGCGACCAGGTCGATGCCGACCCCATCATGGCGATTGGTATCGATCGCCAGCTTGAGCTTGGTGCCGACCCCGTCATTGGCGGCGACGAGCAAGGGATCGACGAAACCGGCAGCCTTGAGGTCGAAGAAGCCGCCGAAGCCGCCGAGCTCGGCATCCGCGCCGGGCCGCCGGGTCGCCTTGGCGAGCGGGCCAATCGCACGGACGAGGGCGTTGCCAGCGGCAATAGAAACGCCGGCCTGGGCATAGGTATAGGGGGCGGAGGGCTTGTCTGTATCGCTCATCCGGCGGCCCTAGCGACAACGCGCTTGGATTTCCACGCCCGCTTCGCCAAAAGGGCGCCGATATGCGCTTTTGCTCCCCCCGCACCGCCACGATCGCCGCCTGTGGCCTGCTGCTGGTGGGCGGCGCCGTGCTCGCCCAGCACGTTGACGGGGTTAGCAAAGGCTTTGCGCCCTCATCCGGCGGAAGCTTCGAGGTTGGCGGGGTAGACGTCGATGTCACTGCCAAAACGGCTGACGCCGCGCGCTACGGCGGCTGGCGGATTGCCCAGCGCAAGGGATTCGCGCTGCTTGCCCGACGGCTTGGGTCGTCGGTCACCCAGGCGTCGGACGGCACGCTCGACGCGATCGTTACCGGCATTATCGTCGAAAATGAGGAGATCGGCCCCAACCGCTATATCGCCCGGCTCGGGGTGACCTTCGATCGTGGGCGTGCCGCGGCGATCCTTGGCGTGGGCGGGGCGGAAACCCGCTCGCCGCC
>Ga0233335_1000009_pt1 | contig 124904 bp, 131 predicted proteins | sample GEONDECOMP222_FD_180695 | JGI IMG/M metagenome (GOLD analysis project Ga0233335, IMG submission 180695) | Leaf litter microbial communities from Shasta-Trinity National Forest, California, United States - GEON-DECOMP-222 | ecosystem: Environmental > Terrestrial > Plant litter > Unclassified... | reverse complement strand
GAGAAGGTGTTCGAACTGCGCCGCATGGTCACCAAGGTGCGGATCAGCGCGATCGCCTATCGGCGCTTCCTCAGCCCGCAGCGTGCGGCGATCGAGAAATTGGCGGCGCTGCCGGTCGACTGGCTGCAGGACGACGACCGGCTGCATCTCGCCTCGGCGGGGGACCGTGCGGCGCGGATGGCCGAAGAGCTCGAATCGATTCGCGAGCGTGCCGCGCTGACCCACGAGGCGCTCACCGACCTGCGCGCCGAGCAGATCGATTCGCGCTCATTGCTGATCTCGGTGGCGGCGATGGTGTTCCTGCCGATCACCTTCATCACCGGCCTGTATGGGATGAACGTCGACGGGCTGCCCTACCAGCACGCACCTTGGGCCTTCGACGCGATCTGCGCGGTCTGCGCCGCGATCACCGCCGGAGTGGTGATCTATTTCGTGCAGCGTCATTGGTTTGCAGGGCGCTAAGTTCCTTTCCCTCTCCCATAATCGGGAGAGGGGGATTGGCTCACCCCGGGCGGCGCATCTTGAAAAGCCGATCCTCGGTGATCTCGAAATAGTCGGCCGGGCCGCCGCCACGCAGGATCGGGTGCGCCCAGGCGGTCTGATATACGCCGTCCTCGATCAGCGCGGTGTCGATATGGATGCCGACCGCCTCGCCGATCACCAGCCACTGATCGAGCGCATTGCCCTCCTTGGTCTGCAGCCGGATCAGCTGAGTCAGCTTACATTCGAACGACACCGGACTGGCCGCTACCCGGGGAGCGGCCACCAGCCGCGACGGCGCCGATTCCAACCCGGCGAGCACGAATTCGTCGACCTCGCTGCCGACCACCGCGGCGCTCGCGTTCATCCCTTCAGCCAGCTCGCGAGTTGCCAAATTCCAGACAAACTCGCCACTTGCCTCGACATTGGCGACACTGTCCTTCCAACCTTGCGAGGAAAAGCCGATCAGCGGCGGCTTATAGTTAAACGCGTTGAAGAAGCTGTACGGCGCGAGATTGCGCACGCCGGTGGGCGAAACCGTGCTGATCCAGCCGATCGGGCGCGGCGCGACGATCGCGTTGAGCGGATCGTGCGCCAGCCGGTGACCCTGGGCGGGCTCGTAGAAATGGGTTTCGGTCATATCGACACACCTGCTAGGCTGCTGGCATGTTGCGTCAACCCGGCTCGATCTTTCGCCACCGCCTCGCCACCCGCATGTGGCACTGGATCACCGTGATCACGATTTTCATCCTGATCGGCAGCGGCGCAGGGATCCTCAACGCGCATCCGCATCTCTATTGGGGCAAGTACGGCGCGAATTTCGACCATCCTTGGTTCAATCCGCCGAGAATGCCGAGCTGGCTGACGATTCCCGGGCATTACAATCTCGCGATCTCGCGGCGCTGGCATCTGCTTTTCGCTTTGGTGCTGGGGTTCGCGCTGCTCGGATTCATGGTGCTCAGCCTGATCAACCGCCATTTCCAGCGCGACCTGCGTGTCCGCGCGGCCGAATTGAGGCCGCAGCATTTGTGGGCGGACGTCAAAGCGCACCTGGCGTTCCGCTTCCATGATCCCGCGCGACCCGGCGCGTATAATACACTGCAGAAATTCTCCTATGTCGCGACGATCTTTGTGCTGATCCCGCTGATGATCGGCACCGGCCTGACGATGTCGCCCGGCATGGACGCGGCTTGGCCCTGGCTGCTCGAGCTGTTCGGTGGTCGCCAGTCCGCGCGTTCGATCCACTTCCTTGCCGCGAGCGCTCTGGTGCTGTTCATCGTCGTGCATCTCACGCTGGTGATCCTGGCCGGGGTCGGCAATGAATTGCGCTCGATGATCACCGGCTGGTGGCGCGTGCCGGAGGAAGGAGCATGAGCCCGATACTCGATCGCCGCACGCTGGTGCTCGGCGCCGCCGGGCTGCTGGCGGGGTGCGACCGCATTGCTAAGGTGCCCGCGGCGCGCAAAATCCTGTTCTCAGGGGAGGCAATGAATATGGGCCTCCAGCGCGCGCTGATCAATCGCGATGCGCTCGCCCCCGAATTTGCGAGCACCGATCGGTCGCGGATCTTCCGCTCCAACGGCACCTCCAACCCTAACACGCCCGATTACGATGCGCTCGCCGCCGGGCGCTTCGCTGAGTATCGGCTGCAGATCGGCGGTTTGGTCGCGCGTCCGCTGAGCCTTTCGCTTCCCAATTTGCGAACCCTGCCGCAGCGTGCGCAAATTACCCGCCACGATTGCGTCGAAGGCTGGAGCGCGATCGCCAAATGGCAGGGGCCGCGGCTGGGTGATCTCTTGAAGCTGGCCGGCATGCGGGATGATGCGCGCTACCTCGTCTTTACCTGCTTCGATCTGTTCAGCGGCGCGAATTATTACGAATCGATCGACCTGATCGACGCCTTTCATCCCCAGACAATCCTTGCTTGGGCGCTCAACGACGCGCTGTTGCCCGTCGCCAACGGCGCGCCGCTGCGGCTGCGGGTCGAGCGCCAGCTTGGCTATAAGCAGGCTAAATACATCGCCCGGATCGATGCCGTCGCCAGCCTCGCCGGAATCGGCAAGGGCAAGGGGGGGTATTGGGAGGATGTGGTGGATTACGACTGGTACGCAGGCATTTAGCATTTGCACTTGAGCCTGGTCCCCCGAAATGGTTACGGGGCGACAATGGCTCTTATCGACACTTTCCTCGCCCACCGCATCCAGCGTGGTGAACTCACCGTTGTCCATGCCGACGGCACCACCCGGACCTTCGGCGCGCCCGATTCCGACCTTAAGCCGGTGACGATCCGCTTTACCGACGCTGGCGCGGCCAATTTTATCGTCCGTCACCCGAGCTTGGGCGCGGGCGAGGCGGTGATGGACGGCCGGCTGACGGTCGACGACGACGCGGTGTTCGATTTCATCCGTCTCGTCACCGAGAACGACCGCTGGGAAGAGGGGGCTAACAAGCTGGAAGCCTCGCGGCCGCGTCGACTGCTGAGCGCGATTAAATATCGCTTCGACCGGGTCAACATGGCGCGGGCCTCCAAGCGTAACGTCGCCCACCATTACGACCTTAGCGACACGCTCTACGATCTCTTCCTCGATCGGGACCGGCAGTATAGTTGCGCCTATTTCACCGATCCCGCGCACGAGACGCTCGAACAGGCGCAGGCCGACAAGCTCGCGCATATCGCCGCCAAATTGCGAATCTCGCCGGGAATGCGCGTGCTCGACATCGGTTGCGGTTGGGGCGGGATGGCGCTGTATCTCCACCGCAAGCTCGGCGCCGACGTGCTGGGCGTGACGCTCAGCGAGGAACAGCTCAAGGTCGCCCGCCGCCGTGCCGAGGAAGCGGGTGTGGCCGATCACGTCAAATTCGAGCTGATCGACTATCGCCACGTCACCGGTCAGTTCGATCGGATCGTCTCGGTCGGTATGTTCGAGCATGTTGGTCCAGCGCATTACCGCACCTTCCTGCGCAAATGCCGCGATCTGCTGACCCCTGATGGGGTGATGCTGCTCCACACGATCGGCCGCGCCGGCGCGCCTGGCGTCACCGACGACTGGACCGCGAAATACATCTTCCCAGGGGGCTATAATCCGGCGCTGTCGGAAATCATCCGCGCCAACGAAGGGCTGCGCTTCTTCGTCACCGACGTGGAAGTGCTGCGCCGTCACTATGGTTGGACGTTGCGCCACTGGTATGAGCGGACGATGGCGGCCAAGGAGAAGATCGTCGCGCTCTACGATCTGCGCTTCTTCCGCATGTGGCAATTCTACCTCGCCGGGGCGACCGCCGCATTCGAAAATGGCGGGATGGTCAACTACCAGATCCAGTTCAGCCGAAGCCGCGATACGCTTCCTTACACGCGCGATTACATGCTCGAAGGTGAGCAGGCGTTGCATGAGGTTGCCGAACCGCCGCGCGCCGCCTAGAGCGCGGGCCGATTTCCCTGATCGTTTCCGGAGCCGCCGCCATGTCCGACCCTATCAACCGCGTCGTCCTCGCCTATTCAGGCGGCCTGGACACCAGCGTCATACTGAAATGGCTGCAGCAGACCTATAATTGTGAAGTGGTGACTTTCACCGCCGATCTCGGCCAGGGCGAAGAGCTGGAGCCGGCGCGGGCGAAGGCCGAACTGATGGGAGTGAAGCCCGAGCACATCTTCATCGACGACCTTCGCGAGGAGTTTGTGAAGGATTATGTGTTTCCGATGATGCGGTCGAATGCGCTGTACGAGGGGCTATACCTGCTTGGCACCTCGATCGCACGGCCGCTGATCGCCAAACGGCAGATTGAAATCGCCAAGATGGTCAATGCCGATGCAGTTAGCCACGGCGCGACCGGCAAGGGCAATGATCAGGTGCGGTTCGAGCTCGGCTATTACGCGCTTGCCCCCGACATCAAGGTGATCGCGCCGTGGCGCGAATGGGATCTCACCAGCCGCACCCGGCTGATCGAATTTGCCGAACAGCACCAGATCCCGGTCAGCATGGACAAGCGCGGCCAAGCGCCTTTCTCGACCGATGCAAATATGCTGCACACCTCCTCGGAAGGCAAAGTACTCGAGGACCCGTGGGATGAGGTCCCGGACTATGTCTATTCGCGCACGGTCAACCCCGAGGACGCGCCCGATCAGCCGGAAACGATCACGATCGATTTCGAGCATGGTGACGGTGTCGCGATCAACGGTGTCGGTATGTCGCCTGCAACTTTGCTTGAGACCCTCAACGATTATGGCCGCAAGCACGGCATTGGCCGGCTCGACCTGGTCGAGAATCGCTTCGTCGGCATGAAGTCGCGCGGCATGTACGAGACGCCGGGCGGCACCATCTATCACCTCGCGCACCGCGGCATCGAGCAGCTTACCCTCGATCGAGGGGCCGCGCATCTGAAGGATGAGCTTGCGCCGCGCTATGCCGAGCTGATTTACAACGGCTTCTGGTTTAGTCCCGAGCGCGAGATGCTGCAGGCCGCGATCGACCATAGCCAGGACAAGGTGACGGGCACTGTTCGCCTGAAACTCTATAAGGGCAACGTCGCGGTCACCGGGCGCAAATCGCCTTACTCGCTCTATTCGGAGAAGGTGGTGACGTTCGAGGACGACCAGGGCGCATACGACCAGCGCGACGCGGCCGGCTTCATCAAGCTGCAGGCGCTACGACTGCGGCTGCTCGGGCGGCGCGATCGGTAAATCTTTTCCTCTCCGATCGCGAGAGGGAAAGTTAACCACGACCCGCTAACACGGGTCCGATGGCCACATGCATATCCAGGCGGGAGTCCCGGGGCGACGTAGCGCTCGCGTGCCTGCTCGCTGTGGTGCTTGCCGTCGCCTGGAGCTGGCGCGCATGGGGAGACCTGAGCGCGCTGCAGCTGCCCGATACCGACGATGTCATGCGGCTCCAGCAGGTTCGCGATTGGTTGGCTGGCCAGCCGTTCGCCGACCTGCGCCAGCATCGGCTCGGCGTCGGATTGGCAATGCACTGGTCGCGACTCGCCGATCTGGTTCCCGCGGCGCTTATCGAGATGCTGCGTCCCGTGTTCGGACGGCACGGCGCCGAAGTGGCGATGGTGATTATCTGGCCTACGCTGTTGTTCGCCGCCGCTTTGGCGCTCGTTGCGAGCATCGCGCGCGCTCTGGGCGGAGGCACGCTCGCGCGGACCGCGCTCGTGGTCGCAGCGATCGCGTATCCCGCGACCACCGTGTTCGTTCCTGGCCGCATCGACCATCACGGGTTGCAGGTAGTACTCGCGCTCGCAATCGTGCGCGCGCTGCTCGGTCGGTCGAGCGTTGCCAGCGGCGGTATCGTGGCGTTATGCTCGGTCGCCAGCCTGGTGATCGGGCTCGAGACCACGCCGTTCCTCATTGTCGCCGGCGTGATCCTGTTGCTCGAATGGACGCGCGGCGAGGATGTCCGGATGCGCGGCTATGCGGTCGCCCTGCCGCTGATGCTAGTGGCGGCGCGTGGCGTGTTTGCGACCTGGCAGTGGGAGTATCCGGGCTGCGACGGCTTTACCGATCTCGCCTGGCGCGCGGCGATGATCGGCGCGGCGGTGCCGGTCGCGCTGACCCTGTCGACCGGTCGGGTTCGTACGCCGCGCGCGCGCTGGCTGCTGGCGGGCCTCGCCGGTGGAATCGCGTGCGTCGGGCTGACGCGGAGTGCGCGACAGTGCCTGTCGCCTTACGGGGATATCGATCCACTGTTGGCGCGGCTCTGGCTCGCGCATGTCGGCGAGGCACAGCCGCTGTTTGCTGCGTCGGCGACGGTTGCGATCGGCTATGCCGGGGTGATGGTCGCCGGCATAGCAGCTGCGACCGTGATGTGGGCGGGCACGCATAAGCGCGGCTGGGCGCTATTACTCGGGTTCCAGCTCGCTGCGCTGTTGCTGACCTGCGCCCAGCTGCGCGGCGCCTATCTGGGCGCAATCCTGGCTGCGCCGGCGCTTGCCGCGATCATCGCTGCGGCACGCTCGCGCGGAACGCTCTGGCTGGCTGGGGCATGGCTGGCGTCGGCCGGAATGCTCTATCCATTGGCGGCCGATGCAGTGACGGCCGCGCCCTCGCGTAAAGGGCATGCGCGAACTGCAACGGCTGGCTGCACCACGCCGGCGGCCTTCGCGGCGCTGGCGAAGCTGCCGCGCGGACGCGTCCTCTCGCCGGTCGATCTGGGCGCCTATCTGCTAGCCGAGACCCCGCATGATGTCGTCGCGGCCCCGTATCACCGCAACAATGCCGGCAATTCGGCCGCCTATCGCTTTTTCCTCGGCACGCCGCCGTGGGCGCAAAAGATCGCGGGCGCGTGGAAGGTGGATTATGTGGTGCTCTGCCCGGACAGTTTCGATGAACTTGGCGCCGCCGTCACCGGTGACAAGAGCCGCATGATTGCGATGTTACGCTCGGGTCACCCGCCTGTGTGGCTGCGTCGGGTGGCGATTGGTCGCAGCGAACCAATGGTTTTCGCGCTCGACCGCTTGTCCGCGGACGCATCCGGGCGGTAAGGGCGGTCCATGTTAGGGCAATCCATGCAGCTGCGCTGGTGGCAGACACGTACATTCGTCGTGTGTGCGGTATTGGTATCAATAATTCCGCTGCTATGGCCGACGATTCCGCCGATGGTGGATTTGCCCGGGCATATCGGCCGCTATCGGGTCCAGCTCGCTCTGAACGACGCGCCGTGGCTGACCGGCTGGTATAATTTTCAATGGTCGCTGATCGGCAACCTTGGGATCGACCTGCTGATCATTCCGCTGAGCAAGATCTTCGGGCTAGAGCTCGCGGTGAAGCTGATCGTAATCTCAATTCCGGCGCTGACGGTGGCTGGGCTTCTGTGGATCGCGCGCGAAGTGCACGGTCGGATTCCGGCGACCGCGCTGTTCGCGCTGCCTTTAGCCTATGGCTATCCGTTCCATTTCGGCTTCGTCAATTTTGCGCTGTCGATGGCGCTCGCGCTCAACGCCTTCGCTCTGTGGCTGCGGCTTGCGCGGCTCGGAAAACTGAGCCTGCGGACCTGGATCTTCATACCGCTCTCCTGCGTATTGTGGGTCTGCCATACCTTTGGCTGGGGGACGCTGGGCATCCTGGCTTTCTCCTCCGAGATGATCCGCCAGCACGATTGCGGACACCGGTGGCTCAAGGCATGGGTACGTGCTGGGCTTGGCTGCGTGCCGCTCGCGCTACCGATGCTGTTGATGGTGGTATGGCGCTCGGGTGAGCATGTCACCGGCTTCACTGGCGACTGGTTCAACTGGGATGCCAAGGCCAGCTGGCTGACGATGGTCCTGAAGGACCGCTGGATGGTGTTCGACCTGGTCAGCACGATGGTGGTGTACGGGGTGCTGTGCCTGTCGGCATTCTATTCGACGCTGTGGCTGGTGTGGAAATTGCGCGGCGAGCCGACGCCCGTCCCCAGCGGCCAGATCGAATTTTCCCGAAACCTGGGATTGTCCGCCCTGTTTCTGCTGACCGTCTTCATTCTCCTACCACGGATTGTGTTCGGCTCGGCCTATGCCGACATGCGTCTCGTTCCCTTCATGCTCGCCTTCGGGGTGATTGCGATCCGCCCGCGCGCAGGCCTGTCGATGCGCGGCGCGGCAACGATCGCGGCGCTGGGTCTGGCCTTTTTCCTGGTCCGCACCACCGCCACTACGGTGAGCTTTTGGATGTATTCCAAGAGCTACGACCATGAGTTAAGAGCACTCGATCACCTGCCAGTCGGCGCGCGGCTGGTCAGTTTCGTCGGGCAAAATTGCCACAACGAATGGTTGATGTCGCGGCTCGAGCATCTGCCCGGAATCGCACTCGAGCGACGACTTGCCTACACCAATGACCAATGGTCGATGCCGGGCGGGCAATTGCTCACCACCCGCTATGCCCGCGCGAAGCATTTCGCGCATGATCCCTCGCAGATCGTGACGCTGGCGCAATGTCCGCGCGAGTGGTGGCGGCCGATCTCGCGTTCACTGGCGTTCTTCCCGCGCGAGGCGTTCGACTATGTCTGGCTGATCAATCCGCCGCCCTATGATCCACGCTATAACCAGGGGCTGATTGAGGTGTGGCGCGAGGGATCGAGCGTGCTGTTCAAGATCGACCACGGTGAGCCGGCAGTGACACTGACCGAAAACGAGTTGAAAATCCCGGCGCGCAGCCGACACGTCCAGACCAAATAAGAGCTATCCCTTCTTGAAAGGGGTCATCTCGCCCAAAAACTCACGGTCGGCAGCGACAGCTTCGCGTTCGCGCTCGAGGAAATCGCTCACCGCGCGGCGGAAGCCGACGTCCGGGATGAAATGCGCCGACCAAGTCGCGACCGGGGAATAGCCTCGCGCCAGCTTGTGCTCGCCTTGCGCGCCGGCCTCGACGGTCTGCAACCCACGCGCGATCGCGGCGTCGATTGCCTGATAATAGCAAAGCTCGAAATGGAGGAATGGTACGTCCTCGCTGCACCCCCAATAGCGGCCATAGAGCGTGTCTGCGCCAATCAGGTTGAGCGCCCCGGCGATCGGCCGGCCGTCGCGCTCGGCGAAGATCAGCAACACCTTGTCGGCCATCTCCGCGCCGAGCAGCGTGAAGAATTGACGCGTGAGATATGGCCGCCCCCATTTGCGCGACCCCGTGTCCTGGTAGAAGGTCCAAAAAGCGTCCCAATGCGCCTCGGTGATGTCGGCGCCCGACAGATGCCGGATTGTCAGCCCTTCCACTGCGGCGGCGCGCTCCTTGCGAATTGCCTTACGCTTGCGGGAAGCGAGCGCGGCCAAGAAATCGTCGAACCCGGCATAGCCGTCGTTGGTCCAGTGGAACTGCGTGCCGGCGCGGATCAGCCAGCCGGCGGCCTCGAATAGCGCCAGTTGATCGGGTGAGACGAAGGTGACGTGGGCCGAGGACAGACCATGCTGCTCGGTCATCGCCTCGATCGCCGCAATCAATGCCGGCCCCATTGCGGGATCGCGCAGCAGCAACCGGGGGCCCGGCACCGGGCTGAATGGGCTGGCAACCTGCAATTTGGGATAATAGCGCCCGCCCGCTCGCTCCCAGGCGTCGGCCCAACCCTGGTCGAACACATATTCGCCCTGGCTGTGGCTCTTGGCGTAGGCAGGCGCGACCGCGGTGGGGAGGCCATCGACGCCGTCGATCACGATCGGTACCGGCTGCCAGCCGGCCCGCGGGGTCGCGCTGCCCGAGCGTTCGAGGATCGATAGGAAGGCGTGGCTGACGAAGGGGTTAGCCGTGCCAGCGCAGGCGTCCCATTGGTCAGCGGGAATGGCGGAGACGCCATCGGCGATGCGGGCGGAAACGGAGGTCACCCGGACTAGGTAGGAGCTTGGACGGTCTTCGTCACCCCAACGAAGGCCGGGGTCTCACGCTTTGATCCGCACGCATGTCGCAGAAGGTCCCAGCTTTCCCTGGATACCGGCCAGGGTCAGCCGACGAGCTGCACGATCGCGTCGACCTCGACGACTGCGCCGAGCGGCAACACCGACACGCCTACAGCGCTGCGCGCATGCTTGCCGGCATCGCCGAACAAGGCGACCATCAGTTCCGACGCGCCGTTGGCGACCTTGGGCTGGTCGGTGAAGTCGGGCGTCGAATTGACGTACACGCCGAGTTTCACAATCCGCTCGACCCGCGAGAGGCTGCCAACCGCTTTCTTGATCTGTGCCACCAGCATCAGCGCGCATGCCTGCGCCGCCTTGGTGGCATATTCAGTGTCGCGATCTTCGCCGGCGCGGCCAGTCATCAGCATGCCCGACGTAAACGGCAGCTGCCCCGAAACGTGGAGCAGCCCGCCCGCCTCGACGGTAGGCACATAAGCGGCGACTGGCGCTGCGGCTTCGGGAAGGGCGAGGCCCAGCTCTTCGAGCTTGCGGTCGATGCGATCGGTCATGCCCTGCCTCACCACATCCGCGCCCGGCGGGTCAAGCCTTGGCGGGCGCGCCCGCCGCGAACTTACGCGCGATCCAGGCATGCGCCTCCTGCCAATCGTCGATTCGCGCATGGGCATAAGGCGAGGGCGGATGGTGCGGGGCGAGCGTCGGCTCGGACACCATTTGCAGCCGCCACACGTCGGGCGCGTGGCGCGAGACCGACTCGTGGTGCATGGCAAGATCGTCGACGAACACGGTGACCGTGCTGCCATATTCGGCAACCAGTTTGGCGACCGGCCCACCCTTGCCGCCGCTGTTGCACACCACGCGGTGCTCGATCCCGAACGCGGCGAGTTGCGTGACGCGGGGCTGCTGGCATTCCTCGGTGAGATTGGTGAGGATGACGATATCAGCCTGTTTGCTCAACGCCGCGAGCGATTCGGCGGCATAGGGCACCAGCGTCTGGCGGTGCATTTCGGCCGGGAAGAAGCCTCCGAGTAACTCCCACATCTCGCCTTCGGTCGGCGATGGCGAGCCGTCGCGGCGGGACATGGCGCGCATGAAATTGCCTTCGGGGATCGCGAAGTCGATGTCATGGACCTCGTCGAGCCAGCTGCCGAAATGGCGGACCATGTGCAGCAGGACTTCGTCGCAATCGGAGATCAGCAGCGGCCTCATGCGTCGAGCGCCGTGCGGGCGGCGACAAGTGCGGTGGGCGTCACCTTGAGTGACTCAGCGCAGGCGATCAGGTCGGGTTCGTAGGATTCGAGAAAACCCAGTGCAGCGGCAAGTACCGCCGGCTCGCCGGCGCGCGCGCGCAGTTCGGACGGATCCAGCCCGGTCAGCGCAAGCAGCCGATCGGCGCGCGACGGTTCTGCCAAAATCCACACCAGTGCGTGGAGCGCGGTCTCGGCGGGGTCGGCATTTGTCTCGGGCGCACGCATTGACTAGGAGTCCTCAGGAAAGCGAGGGTGTGGCGTGGCAAAAAGGGTGCTCGTTGTCGAGGACAACGAACTCAATTCCAAATTGTTCTGTGATCTGCTGCGTGCGCACGAGCACACCGCCGAGCCGGTCCGCGACGGTCGCGAAGCGGTCGGGCGCGCGCGGGAATTCAAGCCCGACCTGATCGTGATGGACATCCAACTGCCGCACATCACTGGCTATGAGATCATCGGCATGATGAAGGCAGACCCGGAACTCGCGCTGGTGCCGATTATGGCGGTCACGGCTTACGCGGGACGTGAGGACGAGGAGCGAATCCGCGCGGTGGGGGCGGATGCCTATGTTTCCAAGCCGATCTCGGTGATGCGTTTCATGGACGAGATCAACGCGCTGCTGTGAGGCCCGATCCCATCCGTTTGTGCTGATCCTGTCGAGACACCGCTTTTCTTGTCAACGGCGCGCAGAAGGGTGGCCCTTCGACGGAGTCGGGGCAAATAAGATGCTGATGCGGGATTCACGCGGCCCTGGCGTTCGCCAGAGTTAGGCGCACGAAAAGAGCCGCGAGAGTGACTCCCGCGGCCCGAATCCGGCTATCAAGCAGCATCTATCCGTCGGCATGACGCCGACGGCGAGATCACTTGATCTTGGTTTCCTTGAAGTCGACGTGCTTGCGCACGACGGGATCATATTTCTTGAAGACCAGCTTCTCAGTCTTGGTTCGCGGATTCTTCTTCGTGACGTAGAAGAAGCCGGTGTCCGCCGAGCTCAGCAGCTTGATCTTGACCGTGGTCGGCTTTGCCATGACCCATAACCTCTATCGAAAAAATGCAAAAGGCGGCAGCACGAAAGGCTACCGCCGACAGACCCGGGCGCTTGGCCCAGTGTCACGAGGATGTCAAGCTTCACGGCCATAGCCAACCCGCTTAAGCCCGTGTTTACGAGCTTGGGCGCACCTTCTTGGTTAGAACGGAGCCCGATCATGGCACAGGCAGACACCGCATTGCAGAACGTCCAGGCCGAGTTGGTGGCGCGGGTGGGCGCGATTCACGCTCGAGTCGGGCTGGTATCGACTGATTCGCTCGCCTACGAACTCGACGAGATCCGCCGGATCGCCCAGGCGCACGGTATCCTGCCTGCGGTCACCGTCGCTCGCGCGCTGGATTCGGCGCTGTCGCGCGGTGAGGCGGGCGGTTTGATCCAGGGTTGGCTGACGATCTTGCGCGACGCGGTCGATTCGGTGCGCCACGATCGTGCCGCGTGCGACACCTATGCTGCCGCCTGCGCGATCCGCTACGCCGGCTGATGGACGCTCTGGTCGCGGCCTTTGTCGCCGGCCTGCTGTTGCAAGCCGGCGACCGCATTCCTTGGTTCACCGCGATCCTGGCCGACCGTTTACGCTCCACGACTGGCGTGCTGATCGCCAGCGTGCTGGCGATTCCCGCCGGCTATGGAGTTGCGGCGGTGGCCGGCCAAGTGCTGGCCCAGCACATGAGCCCGAATGCGAGCGCACTGTTCCTGGCCTTCATGCTGATCTCGGCGGGGGGCGCCGGGCTGGTCACGCTCAAGCCGCCGAACCGGTTCGAGTCCGGCAAGGGCGGCGGCTTTGTGCTTGGGCTGATCGGCGTGTTGTCGCTTCTGCTGGGGGACCGCACCCAATTCCTGGTCGTGGCGCTGGCGGCGCGCAGCCCAACCCCGGCCTTTGCTGCGGTGGGCGCGACGCTCGGCACCCTGGCGGTGGTGACGGTGGCGACGCTGGCCGGCGAAGCGGCGCGCAAAGGGCTGCCGATCCAGGTGTTTCGGATCGCTACCGGCGTGGCCAGTATCCTGATCGGACTGATTGTCGCGGTGAATGCGCTGCGACTGACCTGACTAATCTACTCCTGATCGATGGAACCGATCGCTCTGATCGCGATTGATCTGCGCCATAGGCGGCACCATCTGCTACTCGGAACGTTAGCGTACCGAACCTATTAGATGGAGACTCCCCATGGCCGATCCCAATCCCGCATTGAAGACACCGACCGATCTTAACCGCACCGACACCCAGGCGGTCGCGGAGGCCCTCAACAGCGCATTGGCCGATTGCTTCGCGCTGTATTTCAAGACCAAGAACTTCCACTGGCACGTCTCGGGTCCGCATTTCCGCGACTATCATCTGCTGCTCGACGATCAGGCCGCGCAGATCGACGCGGTGACCGACGCTATCGCGGAGCGGGTACGGAAAACCGGTAACACGACACTGCGCTCGGTTGGCGACATTTCGCGGCGCCAGACGATCAAGGATAACGACAAGGACTTCGTGTCGGCCGCCGACATGCTCGCCGAACTGCGCGAGGACAATCTGTCGCTGATCGAGAGCTTCCGCGTGGTCAAGGCTGCCGCCGACGACGCCAAGGACAACGCCACTAGCGGTGTGGTCGATACCTGGACCGACGAAGCCGAACAGCGCGCCTGGTTCCTGTTCGAAGCCAGCCGCAACAGCTGACGGGAACCGCGAGGCGGGGCGATGGTTTCTCTTCTGTACCAACAGGAGGTTCCCATGCTCCGTCTCGCACTCATCTTCCTCGTCGTCGGCGTCGTACTCGCCGTACTCGGTTTTGGCGGCATCGGCGGAGCCTTCATCGGCATCGCCAAATTGCTCTTCTTCATCGCGGTCGCGCTGTTCGTGATTTTCCTTGTGCTCGGCCTGATGGCCGGCAAGGGGATCAAGAACGCAATCGACTGAGCTAGGCCGCGGCGAAGGCAGACCATATGCACGCTTTCGCCGCGCTACTCGATTCGCTGATCTACACGCGCTCGCGGACCGCCAAGCTCAAGCTGATTGGCGATTATCTGCGTGCCACGCCCGATCCCGATCGAGGGTGGGCGATGGCGGCGCTAACCGGCGAACTCTCGCTCCCTGCGGTCAAGTCCGCGCAGGTGCGTGCAATGATCGAGGCCCGGGTCGATCCGGTGCTGTTCCAGATGAGCCGCGACTATGTCGGCGATACCGCCGAGACGGTCGCGCTGCTGTGGCCTGAGTCGGCGGTGGTGCCCAATGCCGTCGGCCTGGGACTGGCCGATGCCGTCGACCGCCTGTCCATGCTTTCTCGATCCGATGCCCCAGCGGTACTCGGCTCGATGCTTGACCGGCTCGACGCCGAGGAACGTTTCGCCCTGCTCAAGATGGCGACCGGGGCGATGCGGATCGGTGTGTCCGCCCGCCTCGCCAAGACGGCTCTAGCGCAAGCCTTCACGCTCGATCTCGAGGCGGTCGAAGAAATCTGGCACGGCATCGACCCGCCCTATACTGCGCTGTTCGACTGGGCCGAGGGTAGGGGCGAGCAGCCCACCCCCGCCGATGTGCCGGTATTCCGCCCGTTCATGCTCGCTCATCCGCTCGATGAGGCGAGCGTGGACCTCGCAGATTATGCTGCCGAGTGGAAATGGGACGGAATCCGCGTCCAGATCGTCCACGTCGCGGGCGAGACCCGGCTCTACAGCCGCACCGGCGACGACGTGACTGGCAGCTTTCCAGAAGTCGCCGCCGCCTTTCGCACGCCCGGTGCGCTCGACGGAGAATTGTTGGTGCAGGGCGAATTTCAAGGCGGAGAAGCGGCAAGCTTCAACGCATTACAACAGCGGCTGGGTCGCAAAACGGTGTCCGCCAAGATGCTCGTCGACTATCCCGCGTTCGTTCGGCTCTATGACATTTTATTCGATGGCGCCGAGGATCTGCGCAGCCTCCCCTGGACCCAACGCCGTGCGCGGTTGGAGGATTTCGTGCCGCGGCTCGATCCCCGCCGCTTCGATCTCAGCCAATTGATCGACGCAAAGGATTTTGCCGAGCTCGGCGAAATCCGTGCGGGCGCCCGGGATGCTGCGATCGAGGGCGTGATGCTCAAGCGCCGCGATAGCGCCTATGTCACCGGGCGACGGGCAGGGCTGTGGTACAAATGGAAACGCGATCCGCTCACCGCCGACTGCGTGATGCTCTACGCGCAGCGCGGCAGTGGCCGGCGCTCGTCCTTTTATTCCGACTATACCTTTGGCTGCTGGACCGAAGAGGGCGAATTGTTGCCGGTGGGGAAGGCCTATTCCGGGATCACCGACGAGGAACTCAAGCGGCTCGACAGCTTCGTGCGCAATCATACGCTCAACCGCTTTGGCCCGGTTCGCGAAGTGGAAAAAACACTGGTGCTCGAGATCGCGTTCGATTCGATCCATGCGTCCAAGCGCCACAAATCGGGGGTGGCGATGCGCTTTCCGCGAATCCACCGCATTCGCACCGACAAGCCGGCGGCCGAGGCCGATCATATCGCCACCTTGGCAGCGATGGTCACCTGATACGAAGAGGCCCGCCGGATTTTCATCCGACGGGCCTCCGGGGCACTTCAACTATACCAATGCCCCCGGCCGTTCAGGGAGTACGCAACAGGAACGGCCGTCGATCCAGGAAATTCTAGGGCATCATCACCGTATCGATGACGTGGATCACGCCGTTCGATTGATAGACGTTGGCGATCGTGATTTTCCCCACATCGCCCTTTGAATCCATCACCTGCCAGCCCATTCCGGCCTTCTTGAAGCGGAGCGTTCCGCCGTTGACGGTGGTGTAGGTCGCGGTGCCCATATGTGCTTTCGCGTTGGCGGCGATGTCGGCGGCGGTGATGCGGCCGGGGACGACGTGATAGGTCAGGATACCGGTCAGCGTCGCCTTGTTCTCTGGCTTAACCAGCATGTCGACGGTGCCGGCAGGGAGCTTGGCAAAGGCTTCATTAGTCGGCGCGAAGACCGTGAACGGGCCCGGGCCGGACAGCGTGTCGACTAGTCCGGCGGCCTTGACCGCGGCGACCAGCGTGGTGTGGTCCTTCGAATTGACGGCGTTCTCGACGATGTTCTTGGTCGGATACATAGCGGCGCCGCCGACCATCGGGTTCTTGGTAGCGGCGGTTGCGGCGCCGGTGGCGGCGACCGCGATCGCGATGGCGACCATGATCTGGCGGGGCGATGTCATCGAGGCTTCTCCTGTTGCACGGCCCTCGTTGGGGTCGTGACGGAGATACGGGGGAGCCGGGCCGGCGGATGCAGCGGGAGCGAAATTAGTTGGCGTTATAGTGGCGCAGCTTTGCTCGGAATCCCCGTCTTCCGTTCGGGCGATGCGGATACCTTGAACAGCGCCTACCGCTTTTTTCACATCGCTCAAAACGAACAGGGTACAGTACATCATCCGGCGTCGGCATCGGATCTGCTCCGTTTGTCCTGAGCTCGGAAGAACGCGCGCGCCTACACCCTCGACAGCGCACCCGTCGCCACCACCGGTCCGGTCGGTACCGGTTTCGGCGACCCGCCGAGCGGCTCGACCGACACCGCGAGCGTCGTCCCCGCCGCCATCCGCGCGCGATTCTCGGGCGCAATCTGCACCGTGGTCGCCGCGCCCGTCTTCAGCAGCCCCAGTGCATGAGGCACGCCGTCACCGGCAATCGCCCACAATTGCGCTACGCGACCCTGCGGAGCGAGCGTGGTGCTTGCGACGCGCACCTCGCCCGACGCGCTATCATAGACCGCGGCAAGTGGCGGGCTCTTGTCGGTCGGCGCGAGAGCAGCCACCAGTGGCGCAGGGCGCGCGACCGGTAGCGGCGGACGGGTCTCGGGCCGGAAGGCGAGCGCCAGCAGCAGGCAGGCGGCCAGTGCGGTCGAGACCATCGCCAGCGCCTGCCAAATCCGCGTCACCGGGGCCGCGGGCGCCCATAATGCTGTTTCGATCCGGCTAAAGCCGTCGGGAATCTCAGCCTCTGGCCATTGGGTGAACAGCGTCGAAAAATGTGCGCGCCAGATTTCCACATCGCGCGCAAAGCTTGGTTCTGCCAGCATCCGGCGCAGCGCGACCGCGCGCTCCTCGCCCTCAAGCAATCCCAGTGCCAGTTCGGCGGCAGCCACGTCGGGTTCCCCGGTCTCAGGCGTCGGCATCGAGACAATCCTTGAGCCGCGCCAGACCGCGGCGCACCCAACTCTTCATGGTCCCCAGCGGCACCGACTGGCGCTCGGCGAGCTCGGCATAGGTGATGCCATCGAAAAACGCGGTGCGAATTGCGAGCCGCTGCCGCTCCTCCAGCGCGTCGAGGCACAAATGCAAGGCGCGGTCGGCTTCGTCACCGAGCATCGCTTCGTCGGCGGAGACTGTGTCGTCGGCGATCTCAGAGGCTTCTTCAAGTCGACCAGTGCGGCGCACGCCCTGCGCGCGGCGCCAGTCGATCGCGCGGTTGCGGGCGATCGTCGCCAGCCAACTGATCGGACTCGCGCGGCCCGGCTCATAGCCGCCCGCCCGTTTCCAGATCGTGAGATAAACCTCGTGCAACACATCCTCGGCGGCTTGGCGTTCTCCGCAGATACGGAGCACCACGCCGAATAGTTTCGCGGAAGTGAGAGTGTAGACGTCGCGAAACGCGGCTCGGTCCTCCCGCCCCGTCGCCACTAAGGCTTCGGTCAGGCGCAGACGTGCGGCATCTACGGAAGGGTAAGCGGTCACAGGCGGCAGACTAACAGGGCTATGTGGCGCGGCAATAGCTTTCACCGTCCTTCACTCGAAGACACTCCTTCTTGCCCGCCAAATATTTGAGCCCGGTGCCGGTGCCGTCGGTGGGTTTGAGTGCTTCGGCCTTGCCGTCACGGGTGAAGACGATCGTGTTGCCCTGCGCCTGACCGGGCGCGGTGGCGGTATGGTCAAGGTCGTAGTGCATTTCCAACGTGTAGTGGCCGGGCTGATCGCGCGTTTTGGCAACCACCAGATACAGACCCTCCACCCCGGTCCAGCGCCCGGTATAGTCGGGCGCTACCGGCTTGATCACGGCCGGATCCGCCGAGAACATCGCGGTATTCACCACTACGCTGGAATCCACAGTCGGCTCAGGCTTGGAGCAGGCCGAGACCGTGGCGGCGATGACGACGGCATAAGGCAGTAAGCGCAAGCAAGTTGGCCTTTCGGAACGGTATGCAAGCGAAACCCGCGATCCGCCGTTTTCGTTCCGCTCATCCTGCGCGGGTTAGCGCCGCAGTCCAAGCGTAGCCGCGATAGCGCGGGGTGAAGTCGAGTCCGAGCCGGTGGGCGTCGGCGATGCGCTCCAGCACCCGCGGCAGCTCGGCGCGCGGCGTGACGTCGAATTTTCGAAGCCAAGCGAAGAGCAGCGCTCGCCAGACCGGTGACAGCCCTTCCTGCTGCCCGAAGTCGACGAGGTGCAGCTGGCCGCGCGGCGCCAGCACACCTGCAGCGACATCGATCGCCGTCCGCCACTGCGGGATCATCGATAGCGTATAGCTGAGGAAAACGCGGTCGAACGCGGGAACGCCGAACAGGGCGTCTGAATCGAAGGCGGTGGCGTCGCTCTGCGCCAGCGTGATCCGCGCTGACAGCCCGGCAGCGGCCACTTGCTGGCGCGCTGTGGCCAGCATCTCCTCGGAGATGTCGAAGCCGTAGCAGCGCGCGTCAGGCCAGTTCCGCGCCACCGCGATCAGATTGCGCGCAGTGCCGCAGCCGACCTCCAATATGGTGGAAATCGCAGGTGGAGCGAGCCCGTCGATCAGCGGGTCGCGGCCAAGCAGATAATATTTCCGCGTCAGGTCGTAGATATGGCGCTGGCTCGCATAGATCGCATCCATCCGCCGAGCGTGGTCGCGGGCCATCAGGCGAGGCGGTAGAGGTGAACGCCGCCGTAGATGGCCGAGCGATCGCGCAGGGTATAGTCGCGCGATCGCTCGGCCATATAGTTCCAGCGCGCGAGGATCGTGTCCGGTACCCGGCCGGGCAGCAGCGTCGGCCCAGCAGCGGTGCGGAATAGGACGCGCGCGCTCGGGCGGGCCGCGCGGGTGATTGCAGTCCATAGCCGGGTGAGCTGCGCGTCGGTCATCCAGTCCTGCGCGTCGAGCAGGACGAAGCGATCGAGCGACCCCGTGGGCATCGATTCGACATAGTCGGTGAAATTCTGGTGGCGCACCTCCACCCGCTCGGCACGCGCAGCGACATCTTCATAATGGCCAGGCTGGAGATAGGGCGGCAGCGGTGCCTGTGGGCCCTTGCCATATCCGCGGCCGAACGCCTGCCAGGCGAAGTAATTGTCCGAGACGTCGAAATCGCAGGCGAGCTTTTCGAGTCGACGCTTAAGCACCGCGCCCATTCCGCGCGGATCGTCGGACGCGAGCGACTCATATTGCGCGGGCGGAATACCTAGCCCGAACAACGACGCCGGCTGGTCGATGACCCAGCGAACGAACTTCTTTTCGAACAGCGGCGCAAATTTCGCGTCGAAGATCGCGCGCTGTTCCTCGAGGGAGCGTGCTGCGAGGATCGCCTTGGGGTCAATCCCGTAGAGTTTTGCAAACAGATGCGCCGCGCCGATGAAGCCGCCGAGCAGACCTTTTTTGTAAAAGCCCTCTGCGAAGCCCGAGATGCGACGGGGCCCGTTCAGGCTGCGTCCCTCCCAATAGCGGCGCGAGGTCTCGTCGAGGTGTGGCCGCACGTAATCGGCATATGCGTCGACATTGCCGACAAGATCCGCCTGCGCGAAAAAGCGGTGCAGCGCGTCGTGATCCGGCAGATGCTGCGTGGCGACGAGCTTGAGCTTGTTGAGCGCGATATGCGCGGTGTTGAGGTCGACTGCGGTGATCGCGCGCGGGTCGGCGGTCAGATAGGAGAGCACGTTGCACCCGCCCGAAGCGATCGTCACGACATGGCAGTCGGGCGTGATCGCAAGCGCCTCCAGATCAATGTCGGGGTCTTCCCAAATCTGCGCGTATACCAAGCCGCGGAAGGCGAAGGTGAAGGTGCGTTCGAGCACCCCCTGCTTAGAGAGCTGGTCGTGGCGATGGACGGCGCCGCGGACCGCCTGGTTCGTCGTTTTTATCGTCGCCGATTGCATAGCACCATCCCGTCCGCGCCGGTTCGCGGTATCCGGCGCATAGCCGCGGTGTGTGACGCGGCGGCGTCGATCGCATGAACTTTGCGTGACCGCTGCGCACGGGGTGGCGTTTCGGCGGCCCCGCGACTAGATAGCCCGCGTCCCCAGCCAGGAGCGCCGATGCGCATCGCCATTGCCTCAGACCATGCCGCCTTCGTGCTGAAGGCCGAGCTCGCCAGCTGGCTGCGGGAGACCGGTCATGACGTGCTCGACCTGGGTCCGCAGAACGACACACGGGTCGACTATCCCGATTTCGGGTTCAAATTGGCCGATGCGATCGCCACCGGCGCGGCGCAGCGCGGTATCGCCTTGTGCGGGTCAGGGATCGGCATCTCGATCGCGGTCAACCGCAACCCGGCGGTGCGCTGCGCTTTGGTGTCCGAGCCACTGTCGGCGGCGCTTGCGCGCCAGCATAATGACGCAAACGCAATCGCGATGGGCGCCCGGTTGACCGGCGTCGATATGGCGCGTGCCTGCATTACCGCCTTTCTTACGGCCGAATTCGAAGGCGGCCGCCACCAATCCCGCGTCGACAAGCTCGGCGCAACTGCGAAGGAACCCGCATGAGCACCCAGCTAGAAGCGCTGCATGACGTCCAGCCCGACGGCTTCTTCACCCGTGGCCTAGCCGAGGCCGACCCCGCCGTGTTCGCGGGCGTCGCCCATGAGCTCAAGCGCGAGCAGACCCAAATCGAGCTGATCGCTTCGGAAAACATCGTGTCAAAGGCGGTGCTCCAGGCGCAGGGTTCGGTGTTCACCAACAAATATGCCGAGGGCTATCCCGGCAAGCGCTATTATCAGGGGTGCGCTCCGTCCGACGAAGTCGAGCAACTCGCGATCGATCGCGCCAAGCAATTGTTCGATTGCGGTTATGTGAACGTCCAGCCGCATTCGGGCGCGCAGGCGAACGGAGCGGTGATGCTCGCGCTGGTCAGGCCGGGCGAGACCATCCTCGGGCTCAGTCTCGATGCCGGCGGCCATCTGACTCACGGCGCGCGTGCGGCGATGAGCGGCAAATGGTTCAACGCGGTCCAGTACGGTGTCGATCCGGTGACGCATCTGATCGACTTCGACCAAGTCGCGGCGCTCGCCCGCGAGCATCGCCCCAAGTTGATCATCGCCGGCGGTTCCGCCTATCCGCGTCAAATCGACTTCGCCAAATTCCGGGCGATTGCCGACGAGGTGGGCGCGTACTTTATGGTCGACATGGCGCATTTCGCAGGCATCGTCGCTGGTGGGTTGCACCCGTCGCCGCTGCCGCACGCGCATGTCGTCACCACCACGACGCACAAAACGCTGCGGGGGCCGCGTGGCGGAATGATTCTGACCAATGATGAGGCGATCGCCAAGAAGATCAACTCGGCCGTGTTCCCTGGCCTCCAGGGTGGCCCGCTGATGCACGTGATCGCCGCCAAGGCGGTCGCGTTCGGCGAGGCGCTGGAGCCTGGCTATAAGAGCTACATCGCCGCAGTGGTGGAGAATGCCAAGGTGCTCGCCGCCACGCTCAAGGAGCGCGGTGCCGAAGTCGTCTCGGGCGGCACCGACACCCATCTCGCGCTTATCGATCTGACCCCCTTGGGCGTGACCGGCAAGGACGCCGACGAGGCGCTCGAGCGCGCCGGCATCACCTGCAATAAGAACGGCATTCCCAACGATCCGTTGCCCCCCACCAAGACCAGCGGCATCCGTGTCGGCTCACCGGCCGGCACGACCCGCGGTTTCGGCGTCGCCGAGTTCCGTGAGATCGGCAATATGGTCGCCGACGTTCTCGAGGGTCTCCGAAAAAAGGGCGAAGTCGGCGATCCGCAGGTCGAGGCGAACGTGCGCGAACGGGTGCGGGCGCTGTGTCTGCGCTTCCCGATCTATCCCGAGGCCTGAGTGCGCTGCCCGTTCTGCGCCCATGAAGACAGCCAGGTAAAGGATAGTCGCCCCACCGAAGACGGGGCGGCGATCCGGCGCAGGCGGCAGTGCGAGGGATGTGGCGCGCGTTTCACAACTTTCGAGCGGATCCAGATCCGTGATCTTACGGTGATCAAGAGCGAGGACAAGCGCGAGCCGTTCGAACGCGAGAAACTGCTTCGCTCGATCGCGATCGCGACGCGCAAACGCCCAGTGGACGCGGTGCGGATCGAGAAGCTGGTCAGCGGCATCCAGCGTCAACTCGAAACGCTCGGCGACAGCGAAGTAACGTCCAAACGGATTGGCGAACTGGTGATGGATGGGCTTAAGGCGCTCGATTCGGTTGCCTATATACGCTTTGCCAGCGTGTACCGTGACTTCAGCGAGGCGCGCGATTTCGAAGAATTCGCAGGCAACGTGAACGAGGTGAAGGGCTAGCTTGCCATTCTTTTGCGCTACCGAAGTCGGTTCGGTATCCCTGTGGGGCATTCCTTTAAAAGTGGCGCTCGTTTTGCCCGATCGCGCTTGGCCCTGAAACAGGTCGGAGATGACGCAGAGCTTGTCGGGATGGCGGTTCGGAGGATAGGGCCGCGTAAATGAGCGTCCACGTCTATATTCTGCGCTGCAGCGACGGCAGCTATTGCACCGGCCACGCCGAGGATCTCGAGTCCCGGATCGCGCAACACCAGGCCGGCGAGATAGAAGGCTTCAGCCAGAATCGCCGACCGGTCGAATTGGCATGGTCGCAGGAATTTCCTGATATCCTAGAAGCGCTCGCCACCGAGCGCGAGGTGCGGGACTGGTCACGCAAGAAAAAGGAAGCCCTGTTCCGTGGTGACGAGAAGGCGCTTGCCAAGGCGGCGCTGAAAAGCCTGCCGCGTTACGCTGGCGCAACGTCGGCGCCCGGCGAATCGCCCGCAGAGGGCATAGCTCCACCCCCCGTGCTGGTTCTCGTCCGCCCCCAGCTCGGCGAGAATATCGGCAAGGCTGCGCGTGCCATGCTTAACTTCGGACTGGTCGATCTCCGCCTCGTCGCGCCGCGCGATGGCTGGCCCAATCCGAATGCCGGTCCTGCCGCGAGTGGTGCGGACCTCGTGCTGGAAAAGGCGCAGGTGTTCGATACCGTCGCTGACGCGGTCGCCGATTGCGCCCACGTCTATGCCACCACCGTTCGCAAGCGCGGCGTGGTCAAGCCGGTCGTCACCCCGGAGGTCGCCGCGCGCGCGATTCACGCAGCGTCCCACGAGCGCGCCGCGATTCTGTTCGGCCCCGAGCGCTCCGGGCTCGAATCGGACGATGTTGCGGTCGCGCGGACGATCGTCACTGTGCCGATCAACCCGCAGTTCGGCAGCCTCAATCTCGCCCAGGCGGTGATGGTGGTGGCGTATGAATGGTCCAAGGGCGTGGGGCTCGCCTCGCCGCCGCGGGTCGAGATCGATCCGCCCGGCAGCCACGAGGAATTGGAAGGCATGCTCGGCCAGCTCGACGCGATGCTGGAGGAGACTGGCTTTTTCTTCCCGCCCGATCGAACTCCGCTGACAAAGCGCACGCTGCGCACGATCCTGACCAAGCCCGGTTGGTCGAGTCATGAACTGCGAACGTTGCGCGGCGTGTGGTCAGCGCTTGGCGGCAAGAAACGGCCGCGGAACTGATCGGATGCGGGGTTGCAGTCCGCATATCGCCTGGTTACTTCCCGAAAGTTCATGGTGTTGCATTGCATCATTCGCTTTCAATTAACCGGGAGATTTCTTTGATGCGTTTCTTGCTTTCCGCCTGTCTGATGGCGGCGACTCTGTTGGCGGCTCCCGCAATTGCGGGCGATAAAAAGCCGGTCGATCCCGATAAGAAGGTCTGCCGGCGCGACTATGGCTCGACCGGCACGATTCTGCCCAAGTCGATCTGCCACACCAATGCCGATTGGCAGGCGATCGATGACGCCAATCAACGCAATGTCGAGCAGACTTCGCGCAACCGGAACATGGGGCACTGACACGACGATTGACTCGGGGCGCCTTGCCCGTTAGGCGCGCCCCTTCGCAATGGCTCCGCACTCCGGTGAAGCGGCGGCCCTGTCGATGCTCGGACTCGTCCTTGAATCCCAACAGAGCGATACCGGAAACCACGTTGTTGCATTTGCAAGGAATACAAAATGTCCAAGCGCCATAGCGCCAAGTACAAGCTCGATCGCCGTATGGGCGAGAACATCTGGGGCCGTCCGAAGTCCCCGGTGAACAAGCGCGAATACGGTCCCGGCCAGCACGGCCAGCGCCGCAAGGGCAAGGTCTCCGATTTCGGCATCCAGCTGCGCGCCAAGCAGAAGCTCAAGGGCTATTATGGCGACGTGACCGAGAAGCAGTTCAAGCACTGCTACGAGGAAGCCAGCCGGATGAAAGGCGATGCTTCGCAGAACCTGATCGGCCTGCTCGAGCAGCGCCTCGACATGATCGTCTATCGCGCCAAGTTCGCGCCGACGGTTTTCGCGGCCCGCCAGCTCGTTTCGCACGGCCACATTCGCGTCAATGGCGTGAAGTGCAACATCGCGTCGCGTCGCTGCTTCGTTGGCGACGAAATCTCGCTGGGCAGCAAGGCGCAGGAGATGGCGCTGGTGATGGAAGCTCAGAGCCTGGCCGAGCGCGATATCCCCGATTATGTCGCTCCGGACGGCAATGCCAAGGTCACCTTCACGCGCGTGCCCACGCTCGACGAAGTGCCCTATCCGGTGAAGATGGAGCCAAATCTGGTCGTCGAGTTCTACTCGCGCTAATTTCGGGCCTATCGCAGAGATACAAAGGGCGGTCCTTCGGGGCCGCCCTTTTCTTTTGACCCTCCCCGAGCTCGCTCGGGGAGGGGGCGTTCGCGAAGCGAATGGGGAGGGCGTAGCCGCGAGCGGCGCTGCCTGCGGCCTTGTCCCTCTTCCCAAGCTCCGCGCGGGAGGGTCTCGCGCCGTTCACATCGCCAGCGAGGCCCGCAGGAACCCATCGATCCGGTCGAGCATCTGCGCGCGGACCTGGCCGTCCTCAAGGTAATGATCGAGGCCTTTATACGCGACCAGTTCGACCTTCTTGTCCGCGCCTCTCAGCCGCGATGCCATCAGCCGTGACTCGCTAATCGATACATTCTGGTCCTGATCGCCGTGGAATAGCAGCACCGGCGCGGTGATCTTCGCGGCGTTCTGCGCGGGCGATCCCGACTTCAGATGTTCGCCGACGCCGACGAACGATTCGACCAGATGGAAGTCGGCCCATTGACGATGGTCTTCCTTGAAGGTCGGCGGGTCGGTAACCGGAGCGACCGCGACGAATTGCTGGAGGTTCTTGCCGTCAAGATCGACCGCGATCAGCCGGCGGTAGCCGAGCTTGAGGCCATAGGTCGGCTGAATGATGTAGATGCCGCACACCAGCCGGGTATTGGTCGACCAATGGCATTGGCGCAGCCGGTCGGGATTTCCCGTGGATGTCAGAATCGGCGTGATCGATCCGTCCAGCAGGCTGACAACCACCACCGCAGTGCCGCGCGCACCGGCCGGCTGGAGATAGGCGACGTGGGTGCCGTCTGGCGACAGGCTCATTCCCCCAACAGCTTCACGTGCACCGAAGCGGGTAGCGGCATCGCTTGTGGCATACGCTGCCGGTGCCGTCGCGACGATTGCGGCAGTCATCCTGCTCAAATAGCGCATGAAATGTCCCCCGCGATAGATCCTATCTTCTGGAGGCTAGGATGCAAGCGCGGGCAGGGGGATGGACGACGCAGCGTGCGGCTGCCAGAAAGCGAGGCCATTTCGAGGAGAGATCCATGCGCCGCGCGCTCCCCTTCCTGCTGCTTGCCACCCTTTCAGGCGCGGCCGTCGCGCGCGATCCGGCGATCCCGCTCGACACGCTCAAAGAGGTCACCAGGACCCTGTCCTCCGATGCGTTTGAGGGGCGCGCGCCCGGGACCCCCGGCGAGACCAAGACACTCACCTATATCGTCGAGCGATTCAAGAAAGCGGGTCTCAAGCCGGCGAACCACGGCGGATGGTTCCAGGACGTGCCATTGGTCGGGATCGCCGCGCACGACGTCGCGCCGTTCGTCTTTAGTGGCGGCAAGGCGCCGGTGTCGCTTGCTTATGGCGCCGACATGATCGCTGCCACCCGCCGGGTTGTGCCGCGGATTGATCTCGCGGCCAGCCCGGTGGTGTTCGTCGGCTATGGGGTGAATGCGCCCGAGCGCGGCTGGAACGACTATGGGGGGATCGATGTTCACGGCAAGACCGTCATCATCCTGGTCAACGATCCCGACTGGCAGACACCGGGTACCCAAGGACTCTTCGAGGGTCGGGCGATGACCTATTATGGCCGCTGGACTTACAAGTTCGAAGAAGCCGCGCGCCAGGGCGCCGCGGCCGCGATCATCGTCCACGATACGGAGCCTGCAGCATATGGTTGGGGGGTGGTGCGCTCGAGTTGGAGCGGTCCGCAGCTCGAACCCGACGAGGCCGGCGGCCATATGGATCAGAGCCAGATGGTCGGTTGGATGCAGAAAAAATCGGCTGAGGCCGTGTTTGCGAGCGCGGGGCAGGACTTTGCGGCGCTTTCCGCCGCGGCCGGCCACAAAGGCTTCAAGGCGGTGCCGCTTGGGATGACGATGTCGGCGTCCTTCGCCAATGCGATCCGCCGGCAATCGTCGAAAAATGTCGTTGGCATCCTGCCTGGCGTCAAACATCCTGACGAAGTGGTGCTGTACAGCGCGCATTGGGACCATTTCGGGCACTGCACACCTGTGAAGGGTGACGACATCTGCAATGGCGCGGTCGACAATGCGACCGGGATTGCCGGGCTGGTCGCGATCGCCGAAGCTAACCGCAAGGCGGGTCCCGCGGCGCGGTCGATCGTATTCCTCGCGGTCACCGCAGAGGAATCGGGTCTGCTCGGCTCGGCCTATTATGCGGCCAATCCGGTCTTCCCCTTGGCCAAAACGGTCGGTGGAGTGAACATGGATGCGCTGCGCATGTACGGCCCGACCCGAGACCTGGTGATCACCGGCGCGGGCAAGTCCGAACTCGAGGATCTGGTCAAGCCGCTCGCCGCCGCGCAAGGGCGCCGCATCACCCCGGAGACGACCCCGGAGAAGGGACATTATTACCGCTCCGACCATTTCAGCTTCGCCAAGCTGGGCGTGCCGATGTTTGACGGCGGTGCGGGTGAGGATTTGGTTGAGGGTGGCCCGGCGGCGGGCCGCGCAGCGAACCAGGACTATGAGGACAATCGCTACCACAAGCCCCAGGACGAATATGACCCGAACTGGAACTGGGGTGCGGCGCTGCAGGATCTTAACCTCTATTACGCGCTCGGCCGGCAACTCGCCGATGGCAATAGCTGGCCGAACTGGTATCCGACCGCGGAATTCCGCGCCGTCAGGGACAAGAGCCGACCATAATGCCGCACACTCTCCGCCAGCCCGCCGAATGGGCGCCCCATAAGGCCGTCTGGATCGGCTTCCCGAGCCATGTCGAACTGTGGGAGGACGATCTTGAGCCGGCCCGCGCCGAAGTGGTCGCCTTCGCGCGCGCTGTCCATGCCGACGGACGCGGCGAACGCGTGCTGCTGGTTTGCGCCGATGAGGAAGCCGCGGTTGCGGCGCGCGCCATGGCCAGCACCATCGCCGAGACCGTGGTCGAGCCGTTCGGCGACATCTGGCTGCGCGACACCGGGCCGATCCTGCTGTCCGATGGCACGGCGCGGGACTTCGGTTTCAACGGCTGGGGCGGCAAATATGATTTGCCCGGCGATGACGATATCGGCGAGCGGCTCGCGCGGCGCCGCGGGATCGAAACCGAGACCTGCGATTGGATCCTCGAGGGCGGCGCGATCGATAGCGACGGTACCGGCCGCGTCGTCACCACAGAGCAGTGTCTGCTTAACCGCAATCGCAACCCCAATTTGTCGCGCTCCGAGATCGAGCGCCGGCTGCGCGCGGACCTGGGGTTTACCGAGGTAATCTGGCTCGGAGATGGGCTGGTCAAAGATCATACCGATGGTCATGTAGACAATCTCGCACGCTTCGTGGCGCCGGGCCGGCTGGCGATTCCCAAGGCGACCGACAACGATCCTAACTGGCTGGTCTACCAACAGGCCGCGCGCCGCGCCGAAGAAGCCGGCGTCGAGGTGGTGTTGGTGCCCTCGCCGGGCCGTGTGCTGCGCGACGAGCAGGTGATCCCGGCAAGCTATATGAACTTCTACATCGGCAATGCGACGGTGGTGGTGCCGCAATATGGATCGCAGCATGATGACGAGGCGGTGGCGGCTTTCCAGGCGCTGTTCCCGACGCGCAAAGTGGTCGGGCTGCGCGCGGATGCCATCCTGACCGGGGGCGGCAGCTTCCACTGCATTAGCCAGCAGGTGCCGGTATGACCCAGATCACCGTCGCCGCGCTGCAACTTGGCTTCTCGTCGGATCTGGACGCCAATCTCGCCAATGTCGCCCGCCTCGTCCGCGAGGCGGCAGGCAGGGGCGCGCAGGTGATCTTGCCGCCGGAATTGTTCGAAGGCGAATATTTCTGCCGGGTTGAGGACGAGGGGCTGTTCGCCAATGCCCGGCCTACTGCTGAGCATCCCGCGGTGCTGGCGATGCAAAAGCTCGCCGCCGAACTGAACGTCACCATCCCGACCAGCTTCTTTGAGGCCGATGGGCCGCATCATTATAATAGCCTGGCGATGATCGGTCCCGACGGCGTGGTGATGGGGGTCTATCGCAAGAGTCACATCCCCGATGGTCCGGGCTATGAGGAGAAATTCTATTTTCGCCCCGGCAATACCGGCTTCAAGGTCTGGCCGGGTCCCGGAGCGACACTGGGGGTCGGCGTATGCTGGGACCAATGGTATCCCGAGACGGCCCGCGCGATGATGCTTATGGGCGCGGAAATCCTGTTCTATCCAACAGCGATCGGCTCCGAACCGCATGATACGTCACTCGATACGGCGCGGCTGTGGCGCCGAGCGATGGTCGGTCATGCCGTATCCAACGTGGTGCCGATCGTCGCCGCCAACCGGATCGGCGTGGAACATGGCCAAACCTTTTACGGGACCAGTTTCATCACCGATGAGCGCGGCGATATCCTCGCCGAACTCGACCGCGAGGAAGAAGGGGTGATCGTCGCGACGCTCGACCTAGCGCGGGTCAAGCGTCACCGCGCGGCGTTCGGCTTTTTTCGCGACCGGCGGCCCGAGCTCTACGGGCGGTTGGTGCAGGACATTTAGCCGCGCGGGGCAAGAGGCACGGCCAAGTGTCGCACCGCCTGAGCGCGGGCGAACACCTCGTCGAACATTTCCCGCGTCAGCCGTCCGGTGTTCTGGTTGAGGCGAGACGGGTGGTAGCTGTCGATCAGTATCCGGCCGTCGGGCACGCGGTGCTCGGCGAGGTGTGCGAATCGGCATTTGGGTAGCCGCCCGCCCATCGCCTTGACCGCCGATTGGTGCGCAATCTCGCCCAGCGCCACGACCACCCGGACGGACGGCATCGAATCGAGCTGGGCCTCGAGGAAGTCGCGGCAGGTGCGCATTTCTTGCGGTGTCGGTTTGTTGCCAGGCGGCAGGCAGCGCACAGCGTTGATCACGATCGCGCCCGTCAGGATGAGGTCGTCATCGTTGACATCGTTGACGAAGGTGCCGGTCGCGAGGTCCTGGGCTGCGAGCGTCTCGTAAAGCAAGGGCCCCGAGGCATCGCCGGTGAATGGCCGCCCGGTGCGATTCGCCCCTAGCCGGCCTGGCGCGAGCCCGACGATTGCGAGCCACGCGGTGGGGTCGCCGAATGCCGGTACCGGGGCATTCCACCATTCGGGCTGTTCGATGCGCAGTGTTTCGCGCAGATCGATCAGCCGCGGGCAGCGCGGGCAATCATGGGGAGGTTCGGTGGCGGGCAGCGGGCTTGGCGGGAACATCGCGCCGCCCTAGGCGGGAGTGGTGGCGACGCCAACCTATCTGATCGGCCTAGGGTCGAATCGCCTTGGGCGCCACGGCGGCCCGGCGGACGCCGTCCGTGCTGCGCTGGCTGCGATCGGCGGCGTGATCGCGGTTTCTCGCATTTCGACGAGCGCGCCGCTGGGCCCGTCCAGCCGGCGTTTCGCCAATGCGGCGGCAATGATTGAGACCAAAGAATCGCCGCCCGAATTACTTGCCCGACTAAAAGAGATCGAACGCTGTTTCGGCCGTCGCTCAGGGCGGCGCTGGGGCGCGCGGGTGATCGACCTGGATATTATCCTTTGGTCACAAGGACTTTGGGCAGATCGACAGGTCACGGTGCCGCATCCAGCGTTCCGCGCGCGGGCGTTCGTAATCCTCCCAGCGGCCGAAATCGTCCCTAATTGGCGTGATCCGGTAACCGGTCTTCGACTACGTCATTTGCGTGCGCGGTTGACCCGGGCGCGCTCCCTGCCTAACCGCATCGCCGATGGTAGGGGCCCGTAGCTCAGTTGGTAGAGCAACGGACTTTTAATCTGTAGGTCTCGGGTTCGAATCCCGACGGGCCCACCATCTCAGCTAAAATATCCGCCGACAGTCTAATCCTGACCCAACGACAGGAAGAAATGACCCAACCGCCGCTCGCTCCAGCGTTTGGCGCAGCGCGGCAGTCTCGTCGGCTCGATCGCGGCGCCCCATTGCGACGGAACCGCTGACCTGCCTGGTAGGGAAAGATTCACATCAATCGAGCTTGAAGGCGACGCAAGGCCGGCGTGGGAAGCTACCGCGCCCGATGGCATCCAATATTCGACCGAACCCGTCGCCACGATCGGCCTCTGACTCCACGGATAGTCATCCTCTGCGGTTGCCGCGATTCGCCAGTCCCGCCCGCGCCGCGCCTCATGGTCGACCACCTGCAGCTCGAGATAACCGCCGGCGGCGCGGTCGAACATGCGGGAAACAAATGGATATTGCGAATCTGCGTCGAAGGCCGCATCGAGAACGGCGAAGGACGCGCCGCCATATAGTGGCGAAGCTCGACGGGCCCAGGCGGGCGGGCAGGATCTGGTCGGTTTGATACGGACGCAGCTTCGATCGAGCCGGAAAATCAAAGATTCCGGGCGGTATTTCTGCTAGACAGGATGTCGAGTTCGCCAACTCATTGAACAATTGGTTTTTGGGACTCTTTCGAAGGGACCACCACCTTTGGAAAGGCGCCGCTTGGCCGACCCCGCTCCCTTCGCTACCGAATCGTCGCTTTCCGAAGGTGCGCGTCATCCGCCCAGACTTTTGTGGGCGGCGGGGATTGCGGCGCTTGCGGTAGCGATGGTCCTTCTGACCGGGGTGATCATTGGCCGGCGGCCGTTCGCCTTCGACCGCGCAATCCTGCTCGCGCTGCGGGTGCCGGGCGACACGGGTACGCCGATCGGGCCAGACTGGCTGCGTCGCGCGATGGTAGACCTGACCGCGCTTGGTGGACCGACCGTGCTGGTGCTGGTGGTGGCGCTCACCTTCGGATTGCTCGCCACTCACCGGCTGTGGTTGACCGCTTGGCTCACGCTGGCGGCGACCGCTACTGGGGCAACGATCGTCGAACTGGTCAAACTCCACGTCGATCGCGCGCGTCCCGAAATTGTGCCGCATCTGGTCGAGGCGGCCGGCTACAGCTTCCCAAGTGGTCATTCGACGAGCAGCGCGATCGTTTATCTGACGATCGCCGGGCTGGTGACCCAGATCACCCGCGGCGCGTCGGCGCGCACCTATGTGCTGGCCTGCGCCATTCTGTTGGTCACCGTGATCGGCATCAGCCGGGTCTATCTCGGCGTCCATTGGCCCAGCGACGTGCTCGCGGGGTGGAGCTTCGGCACGCTCTGGGCGCTGGCCTGGTGGTTGCTTGGGGCACGGGTGCGCCGCGCGCTGGGCTAAGGCATTCAGGTCCGCGCAACCTTGCCTGCGCCACCCCAAGCACGCCAACTCGGTCCCGGGAGACGACAAAGTGGCTTGATACTTTATATCATCTTATCTATTGCGCTGCACAGCATCGCATAAAAGGGCCGACTCTCCCGATGAACCGCATCTTCCTGCTCGCCGGAGCGAGTCTATTTGCCATTCCCACTGCCCAAGCGCAGACCGCGGCCGCTCCGGACGCTCCCGCCAAGGATATCGTCGTCACCGGTCGACTCGACGCGGCGCGCGCCTCTATCCAGCCGAGCCTGGGCGCGACCACCTACACGATCAGCAATGCGACCATCCAGGCGCTCCCGGGCGGCGACAACCAGCAACTCAACCAGATCCTGCTGCAGTTGCCCGGCGTGGTGCAGGATGGTGCGGGGCAGTTCCACGTTCGCGACGACCACAATAATTTGCAATATCGTATCAACGGCACGATCCTGCCCGAGGGCGTCGCGGTGTTCGGCCAGACGTTGTCGCCGCGGCTTGTCCAGCAGTTCGACCTGCGCACGGGCGCGCTGCCCGCGCAATATGGCCTGCGCACCGCCGGTATCATCGACATCACCACCAAGAACAGCTTCGACAATAGCGGCACCGTCTCACTCTATGGCGGGAGCAACGGCACGATCCAGCCGAGCTTCGATTATGGTGGGCAGAGCGGGAACACCAATTACTTCGTCACGGGCAGCTTCAAGCACAGCGACCTCGGCATCGAGGCGGTTGATGCCGGTCGCACGGCGTTGCACGACCAGACCAACCAGTATCAGGCGTTCGCCTATGTCGATCACACGCTGGACGCGAGCAACCGGATCTCGTTCATCGGTGGCTATTCCGACCAGAGTTTTCAAATACCCAACCCGCGCGGGCTGCACCCCGACAGCGGCTATTCCGTTGGCGGGGTCAGCGATTTTCTGAGCGATGACCTGAACGAGCGCCAGCATGAGAAGACCGCATTCGGAATTGTCAGCCTGCTCCACGATTCGGGCCCGCTGACGCTCCAGGCATCGCTATTTGCGCGCTATTCGGCGCTCGATTACAGCCCCGACATGCTCGGCGAACTGCTGTTCAACGGCATCGCCCAGCAGGCCGCAAAGCGCGACTTTACCTTCGGCGGCCAGGTCGAGGCGGCCTATCGCTTGAGCGACGCGCACACCCTGCGCGGCGGGGTGGTGATCACCCGCGACCGCGGCACCAGCAGCAGCAACACCCAAGTCTTTCCGGTCGACGCTGACGGCAACCAGATTGGCCAGCCGGTCACCCTGGTAGATCACAGCGCGGCGACTGAGATGACCTACAGCGTTTATCTGCAGGACGAATGGAAGCCGGTGAACAACCTCGTCATAAATCTCGGCGGCCGCTTCGACCATTATGACGGTTTCCGATCCGAGCAGCAATTTTCGCCACGGATCAACACCGTGCTGACGCCGACTAAAACGACGACGCTGCACGTTGGCTTCGCGCGCTATTTCTCGCCGGCCCCGTTCGCCAATGTCGCGACCACTAGCGTTGCCCGCTACGTAGGCACCAGCGCTGAGGCCCCCGGCGGACTAACCGATACCGTGCCGTTCGCCGAGCGGCAGAGCTATTTCGACGTAGGAGTTGAGCAGAAGATCGGCCGCTTCGTCAGTGTCGGCGTGGACGGCTACCACCGGCGCTCGACCAATCTGATCGACGAGGGACAGTTCGGCGCGCCGATCATCCTGACCCCGTTCAACTATGCGCGCGGCCGGATTGACGGGGTTGAGGCCAATATCAGCTACACGCGTGGGCCGGTGCTGCTATATGCCAACGGCGCCTATGCCAAGGCGCAGGGGACGAACATCTCTTCGGGCGAGTTTAACTTCGATCCGGGCGACCTGAATTATATCAAGTCGCACTATATCTATCTCGACCACGACCAGACCTACACCGCCTCGGCCGGGGGCTCCTATCGTTTCGATGGTGGGGTGCTGGCGGGCAGCAAGGTCGGTGCGAGCATGATCTACGGCTCGGGCCTGCGCAAGGACGGCGATGTGCCCAATGGCGGCAAGCTGCCGGGCTATGCGGTGGTCAATCTGACGGTGAGCCACAAGTTCGCAGGGCCCGGGATCGAGATACGCGCAGACATCTTCAACGTCGGCGATCATATCTACGAAATCCGCGACGGCTCCGGGATCGGGGTTGGTGCGGCGCAATATGGCCAGCGGCGCGGGTTCTTCTTCGGAATCAGCAAGAGCTTATAGCCAAACTGCTTGCCGGCCGAAGGCCGGGGGCAGCCGCGGAGCCACTTACCGCTCCGCCAACGACCGCTCCCATGCCAGCGCGTCGCGGACGATTTGGTCGAGGTCGTCGTGCTTGGGCCGCCACGGCAGTGCTGCCAGAATCGCCGTATTGTCGGCGATCAGCGCGGCCGGGTCGCCGGCGCGGCGGTCCTGCAGCGTGCGCTCGATCGTCATGTTGGTGACCCGGTCGACAGCGTCGAGTACCTCGAGCACCGAATAGCCGTGGCCGTAGCCGGCGTTGAGGATGTGGCTTTGCGTCGGCTCCGCGATCAACAGGTCGAGCGCATCGACATGCGCAGCGGCGAGATCGCTGACGTGGATATAGTCGCGCACTCCGGTGCCGTCGGCCGTCGGAAAGTCGGTGCCGAACACGCCGACCGAGGAACGCTTGCCGGTAGCGGCCTCGGCGGCGATTTTAATCAGATGGGTCGCGCCGGCGGTCGATTGCCCGCTGCGGCCCTGCGGATCGGCGCCAGCCACATTGAAGTAACGCAAAGCGGCAAAATTGATCGGATGCGCGGCGGCGACGTCCTTGAGCATCGCCTCGGTCATCAGCTTGGACATGCCATACGGATTGATCGGTACGGTCGGATCGCCCTCGGCGACCGGCACCTTTGCCGGCGTGCCATAGGTGGCTGCGGTCGAGGAGAAGATGAAGTGAGGGACGCCGCAGGCCACCGCGCTCTCGATCAGCGCACGGCTGGCGACCGTGTTATTGCGATAGTATTTAAGGGGGTTGCTGACCGATTCGGGCACCACCACCGATCCGGCGAAGTGCATGATCGCGAGCACGCCGTGATCGTGGATCGCGGTCCGCACTGCTGCGTCTTCTTCGATATTAGCCTCGATCAACGTGGCGCGCGCATCGACCGCCCAGGCGAATCCGGTGATGAGATTGTCTATCACCACCACCTTCCAGCCGGCATCGAGCAGGGCGAGCACCGCATGGCTACCGATATAGCCAGCGCCGCCCGTTACTAATACCGTTCCGTCGCGCATCCTGATCTCCCTGTCTCGGTACCGACTATCAGCCATGATTGTCTCGCGCCACCGCGATCCTATTTAACGGACGACAGAAGGAGCAAAAAATGACCGACTATGCGATCCTTGCCGGGGGGTGCTTCTGGTGCACCGAAGCGGTGTTCAACGACGTGATCGGGGTGACTTCGGTCGAAAGCGGCTATATTGGCGGGACTGTCTCAGATCCGACCTATAAACAGGTGTGCGACGGTAATACCGGCCATGCCGAGGCGATCCGGGTCGGCTTCGATCCCGAGAAGCTGAACTATGACGATTTGCTCGACATTTTCTTTGCGACACACGATCCGACCACGCTCAATCGACAGGGCAACGACCGCGGCACGCAATATCGCTCGGCGCTTTTCCCGACGCCCGAGCAGGAGCCGGCAGCACGGGCGGCGATCGTCCGCAACGCGAGCTATTGGCCGAGCAAGATCGTCACCCGCATCGAGCCGCTGTCGACCTGGTATCCGGCCGAGGACTATCACCAGGAATATTGGCAGGGTGATGGGCAACGCAGTGCCTATTGCCTCGCAGTCATTCCGCCCAAGCTGCAGAAGCTGCGCAAGAGCTTTGCGGACCGATCGAAGGAAATGGTCGGCGCCTGATGCGATAATGCCGAGCTTGTCGAAGCACCGTTCTTCCCGACCGTCTAAAGAGGAACGGCCCTTCGACAGGCGCAAGGCGAACGGATCAGATGTGTGCGGCTCTGGTGAGCCGATCGTTGATCGCCACGCCGATGCCGTGCGTGGGGATTGGGGCAATGGCGATCGTGGGCCGGTCGCTGGCATCGGCTCGGTGAAGCGCGTCGAAAAGGTTCGCCGCGGCCTCGGTGAGCTCGCCGGTGATAGAAAGGGTAGAGTCACCCGGGATCGGGCCAAAGCCGATGTGCCATTCGTTGGGGGTGGCGGTCTGCGCGTTCAGCCTAAGCGGCTTCGCGGGCGCATAGTGGCTTGCGAGCTGCCCCGGTGCGGTGACGGCGTCCCCCGACGCCGCAGCAGACGCTGAGGCCTCGCGCAGCTCCAGTGCTATACTGGCCGCGTCAGATCCCAGCGTGTGCTCCGATGACAGACGCGGGCTCAGTATTTCCTGGGTGATCGGCCCGGGCCGCAAGATCGCGGGTTCTATCCCCGTCCGCACGATCGTCGATTCCAGCCCGGCCTCGGTCGCGCCATCGTCGATCACCAGCGGCAGCCGCCCGCCAAGACTCGCCACGACGTGTTCCGCGCGGGTCGGGCTGATCCCATTGCTAGCATTGGCCGAGGGTGCCGCGAGCGGCCTGCCGGACGCCTCCAGCAAGGCGCGCATCGCCCGGTGCGCCGGCACGCGGATAGCGATCGTTGGCAGGCCGGCAGTCACCAAGCTGGCAATTTTGCTGTCGTGCTTGTGCGGCAGCACCAGGGTCAGCGGCCCGGGCCAATAGACTGCCGCTAGCTCCAGCGCGAGATCGTCGAACTCGCCCAATTCCTGGGCTGCGGCCAAATCGAGCACATGCACGATCAGCGGATTGAACGACGGTCGCCCTTTGGCCGCGTAGATGCCCGCTACAGCTCGCGAATCGGTCGCGTCGGCAGCCAGGCCGTAGACCGTCTCGGTCGCTACTGCGACCAGCTCGCCGGCCAGGATTAGTCGCGCGCCTTCAGCGATCGCGGCCGCGCCGTAAGGTAACACGCGGGTGGGGATCGGGGAGTTTGGAAGCGCCATCGGACGGGGCTATAGCGCGCGCAAACCCCGGACATAAGAGGATGCCCATGCCCTTTACCCCCGCTGTCGCCGAACAGCGCTTCGTGCTCGATACCGTCGCCAAAATTGGCGAGCTCGCCGCCAGCGAGCGTTTCGCTGCCGCGACCCCGGATCTGGTCGATGCGGTGCTCGAAGGTGCAGGAGCGTTCGCCGCGGGCGAATGGGCTCCGCTCGCGCGCAAGGGCGATACGGATGGTCCGCGCTGGACCCCCGAGGGCGTGAAGATGCCCGAAGGCTTCGGCGCGGCCTACGCCGCCTATGTCGAGGGCGGCTGGGGCACGATCGGCTCGCCGGAAGCCTATGGCGGGCAGGGGCTGCCGTTCGTGCTGTCGGCGACGGTGCTTGAGACGCTGGGCACCGCCAACATGGGCTTCGCGCTTTGCCCAACGCTGACCGTTGGCGCGATCGAGGCGCTGACCCATCACGGGTCGTCCGAGCAGCAGAACCTCTATCTCCCCAAGCTCGCCACCGGGGAATGGACTGGCACGATGAACCTGACCGAGCCTCAGGCGGGCTCGGACGTCGGGGCTCTGCGTAGTCGGGCAATTCCGCTCGGCGACGGAAAGTGGTCGGTGAAGGGCACGAAGATATTCATCTCGTTCGGCGATCACGACATGGCCGAGAATATCGTACATCTCGTGCTCGCGCGGACCCCGGACGCGCCGGCCGGTACCAAGGGTATTTCGCTGTTCCTGGTGCCCAAGTTTCGGCTTGACGCCGAAGGCAAGCCCAGCGCGGCCAACGATGTCCGCACCGTCTCGATCGAGCATAAGATGGGCCTCCATGCTTCACCGACCTGCGTGCTGAGCTTCGGCGACCATGATGACTGCATAGGCGAACTGATCGGCGGCGAAGGCGGCGGGATGCGCGCAATGTTCACGATGATGAATAATGCGCGGCTTAACGTCGGCCTGCAGGGCGTGCAGGTCGCGGAGGCCGCGACCCAGCAAGCGGTGGCCTTCGCGCGGGACCGTATCCAGTCGGCCCGCGCGGGCTCCCCTAGCCGTGCGCCCGTCGCGATCATCGAGCATCCCGACGTTCGCCGCATGCTGCTGCGGATGAAGGCGCAGACCCAGGCAGCGCGCGCGTTGGTCTATTATGCGGCGTCGCAGGTCGATCGCTCTGCGCTGGGAGGCGCGGCTGCGCAGGAGCGGCTCGAACTTCTCACCCCGCTTGCCAAAGCGCATGCCACGGATATCGGCTGCGAGGTGGCCTCGATCGGCGTGCAGGTTCACGGTGGCATGGGCTTCATTGAGGAGACCGGCGCGGCGCAGCACTATCGCGACGCACGGATTACCCCGATTTATGAAGGCACCAACGGTATTCAGGCCGCCGATCTCGTCGGGCGCAAACTCGCCATGGACAACGGCGGCGTGCTGGTGCGGTTGATCACCGACATGCGCGACGAGGCGCAGGACGCCGGTCTGCGCGGCCTGATCGATGCCTGCGAGGAGGTGTCGCGGCATCTAATGGGGGCCAATGTCGACGACAGGCTGGCCGCGAGCTACCCGTTTCTGACGATGTTGTCGGTGGCCGTTTGCGGCTGGCTGATGGAGCGCCAGGGGCGGATCGCCGGCGAGGGCGACAGCGCGTTCCTGAAGATGAAGGCAGCGGCGGCCCGTTTTTATGTCGCGCAGGTCGTGCCGGAAGCGATCGGGCTGAAGGCCGCGGCGCTTGCTCCGGCGCAGGTGCTATACGAAGTGGATGCGGAGGCGTTCGCGGCGTAACGGTTCCGCTCGTTTCGTCCATCAGCCTTTCCGCGCTCGTGCTGAGCCTGTCGAAGCACCGTCCTTTCTCCTCCACGGAGAAAAAGAAGAACGGATCTTCGAGGAGCTCAGGGCGAAGGCGAAAAGGTCCTTGCGGGGTTCACGCCCGTTCGAGCAGCTCGGCCGCGTCGAGCCCGAGTAGTTCGATATAATCGCGGATCTTCGGCCAGTGCGTTCCTACGAACTGGTCGCGTTCCGCGGTGCGCAGTCGTTCGCCCGCACCCGGCAGCACGAACATGCCCACCCCGCGGCGGACCTCGACATAGCCGTCGTCCTGGAATGTCTGATAGGCTTTGGCGACGGTCAGTGGATTGGCGCCATGCTCGGCAGCCAGCGCGCGCACCGAGGGAAGCTGATCGCCTGCGCGGAAATCGCCTCGGAGAATACCCGCGGCGATCGTACCCCGCAGCTTGAGGTAGACTGGACTATCGTCACCGCTAAATGCTGTCATGGTGATCTAATACAGCAAGGGGCCTGTGGAGTCGACCCTCAATCCGGCCATTTGGATACAATCCCGGCCATATCGGGCCGCGGCCGTTCCTCCAGGGTACGCTCTGGAGTGCCGATAAAGACGAAGCCGGCGATCTTCTCATGTGCCACGCAGAGGGCGTCGCGCACCCCGTCCGAATAGCTCGGCCAGCCAGTCAGCCAGCCGCCGACGAAGCCCGAGGCGGTGACCGCGGCGAGCAGATTCTGGCACACTGCGCCGGCCGAAAGCTCCTGCTCCCACACAGGAATCGGGCTCGGCACGCGGGGCGACGAGAGTATCGCCACCAAGGTCGGCGCCTGGTGGGCGAACTGCTCCAGTTTCTCGATTTCCACCGGCTTTGGCTCGGGCTTCTCGGCGCGCAAGGCGCCGACCAGCAGCGCGGCGAAGGCTTGGCGATCCTCGATGATTACGAACCGCCAGGGGAAGAGCTTGCCGTGATCGGGGGTGCGCGCAGCGATCTCCAGGATCTGCGCGAGTTTGGCAGCATCCGGCCCGGGCGCGACCATGTCGCGTGGTTTACCCGAGCGACGGGTGGCGAGGAAGGTAAGGGGGGTGGAGAGATCGTTGAGCATGGCTGTGCCCTATCAACCGGTATCGCCCGCAACAACCTGTCTTCACAGCGCCGGTTTCGCGGTTAGGATGCGCGAGCACAATCGGGAGGATGCGCTGGATGGCGAGCGGTATCGAAGTCGGCGGCTACACCTTTCCCGAAAAAACCTTCTTGGGCCACCCGCGCGGGCTGTTCGTCCTGTTCTTCGCCGAGATGTGGGAGCGCTTTTCCTATTACGGGATGCGTGCGCTACTCGTGTTCTATCTCACCCAGCACTGGTTGTTTTCTGACGAGAAATCCTCGGTGATCTACGGCGCCTATACCGCGCTGTTCTTCATCACGCCGGTGGTCGGTGGCTATCTCGCTGATCGCTGGCTGGGGCAGCGCAAGGCGGTGCAGTTCGGCGCTGTGCTGCTTACCTTCGGCCATCTGCTGATGGCGGTGGAAAGCTCGCTCGCGCTGTTCTGGCTGGCGCTTGCCTTCATCATTGTCGGGGGGGGCTTCCTGAAGGCCAATATCTCGGTGATCGTCGGACAATTGTACGAACGCACCGATCCCCGCCGCGACTCCGCCTATACGGTCTTTTATGTCGGCATCAACATGGGCGCCTTTTTGGGGGCGATCGTCGCCGGATGGCTCGGACAGAGCTGGGGCTGGTCGTGGGGATTCGGCGCGGCCGGGGTGGGGATGCTGCTCGGACTGCTGGTGTTTGTTTGGGGCAGGCCATCGCTGGTCGGCAAGGGTGAGGCGCCCGATCCGGCGCGGCTCGATCGGCGGACGGCCGGAATCCGGTTCGAGACCTTGCTCTACGCTACCGGCATCGTCTCGGTCGGGCTGATTTGGTGGCTGATTCAGCGCCAGGCGCTGGTCGGCAGTCTGCTCGCGATCGCCGGGGCGGCGCTGGTCGGTTATGTTGTGCTCACCGCGGTGGTGAAGCTGCCGGCTGAGGACCGCGACCGGATTTTTGCCGCCTTGTTCCTCATCTTCGCCTCGATCATCTTCTGGGCACTGTATGAACAGGCGGGATCGTCGTTAAACCTCTATACCGATCGCAACGTCGACCGCTTGATACTTGGCTATGAGGTGCCGGCGGCTATCTTCCAGTCGGTCAATTCCTTCTACATCTTCGTCTTCGGGCCGCCGCTCGCGCTGCTGTGGACATGGCTGGGCCGGCGCGGGGTAGAGCCATCGGCCGGAGCCAAGTTTGGCATCGCGCTGCTCCAGCTGGGTTTCAGCTTCTTCGTGCTGGTGTGGGGCGCGCGCATGGCCGGGATCGGACATCTCACCCCGGTGCTGTTCATTTTCCTGATCTATCTGTTTCAGACAACCGGCGAGCTCTGCCTCTCACCGGTCGGCCTGTCGGCGATGAATCGGCTGTCGCCTGCCAACATGGCCAGTTTGATGATGGGGATGTGGTTCTTCGCAAACTCGGCGGGCAATTTCGCGGCCGGGCTGATCGCGGCGGCTACCGGTGCAAAAGGGGTAGAGACCGCGGGGCAGGAACGGGTGTTGGAGGTCTATTCGACGGTCGGCTGGGTCGGGATTGCGGTCGGTGTGGTAATGCTGCTGATCGCGCCACTGATCGGACGGCTGATGCACCTGAGCACGCTCGGCGATGCAGACCATAGTCTGAGCGGCCAGGGCGCAATCGGCGAGCCGGCCGCGGCGGGGATGGATTTGCGCGGTGAGGTGCGGGGTTAGGAGCCCGCCTACCCACCCATTCGTTCGAGCATAGTCGGAAACGGCATGGGCGTCTGCGGCGGTTCTCGACTGTGCGCGCAACGAGCCGTGGAGGCTTGGCCTGACGGCGGCGGGGAAGCCTAATGCTCCCCCTTATCGAGGATCCGATCCGCCGCCGTCTGTTCCCCCGGATTGCGCGCCGCAATCAGCATGGTCGCGGCGAGGTCCATCGTCACGTTGCCGAGCGTGCGAAAAATGTCCGGGATCGTCTCGACTGCAACGAGCAGCCCGAGCGGGGTGATTGGCACTCCCATCGTCACCGAGATCGGCGCGATTGCGCTGATGAAGCTGATCTGTCCGGGCATGCTGACCGATCCCAGCGAGGTCAGCGTTGCCACCAGCACTGCCGCCGCCATCGTCGCGGGGCTCACGACCACGCCGAACCACTGGGCGACGTAGATCGCCACCGCCAGATTCATCGCCGGGCCCGTGGCGCGCATCATCACTACGGCGAGCGGGAGCACGACCCCCGAGGTGCCGACGTGCACGCCCAATGTCTCGGCCCCGGACAGCATTGCCGGCAGAGTAGCCAGCGAGGACTGAGTGCTGACCGCCACGGCCTGCGACGGCAGCGCCGCGCGCGCAAAGCGGGCGAGCGCGATCCGTCCGCCGATTGCCGCCACTGGATAGCCGAGTAGAGTGATGACGATGCCGACACTGGAGATGATCGTTACATAGTGCAGCAGCGCGCCGAATGCGGCGGTGCCGGTCTTGGCGCCTACCACCAGCGCGAGCGCGAACACGCCGGCGGGCGCGATCCAGATCAGCCAGTCGATCATCACGAGCATCGTGTCGCGCAAGCCAGAGAAGAAGCCGGTCAGCGACGCGCGATCTTCGGGTGCGATCCGGGTCAGCGCGAACGCGAACACCAAGGTGAAGATGATCAACTGCAGGAAATTGCTGCTGGCCGCCGCTGCGAACACGTTGGTCGGCACCACCGAGGCGAGAAAATCAGCGATCGGCGGTGCGCCGATCGGAGCCGGGCCAGCGCTGAGCGCAGCGCGCAAGGCCGCCGCGGAGTCGGTCGGCATCGGCAACAGTTCCAGCAATAATGGGGTCAGGAAGGCGGCGATGGCCGCGCTCACGGTCAGCACCACCAGGATCAGCGCGATTGTCTGGGCCGCGATCCGTCCGGCGCGTACCGCCTCGGCGGTGGCGGCGATCCCGATCACCAGCAGCGCCACCACCAGCGGGATGATCGTCATCTGCAATCCGTTGAGCCAGGCCGCGCCGATTGGGGTGGCAATCGGGATCAGATATCCAGCTACGACCGGCGACAACCTCGCCATGCCGATGCCGAGCGCGAGGCCGAGCACCAGCGCCAGCAGGATACGGGTGGGTTGTGACATGCTCGCCCTTTGTTGTTTCTGCCGCTATCACGGCCCGAACAGACGATAACGGATGGGATGCCGACCAGTGGCAAGAAAATATTTCGGCACCGATGGAATCCGCGGGCTCACCAACGTCGCGCCGATGACCGCGGCGATGGCGATGCAGGTCGGTATGGCGGCAGGTGCGCACTTTCAGCGCGGCGATCACCGGCACCGGGTGGTAATCGGTAAGGACACACGGCTCTCCGGCTATATGCTGGAGAATGCGCTGGTCGCAGGCTTCACCAGCGTCGGTATGGACGTGGTGCTCTTGGGGCCGATGCCGACCCCGGCAGTGGCGATGCTTACCCATTCGATGCGCGCCGATTTGGGCGTGATGATCTCGGCCAGCCACAATCCGTTCTACGACAATGGCATTAAATTGTTCGGACCCGACGGCTACAAATTGTCAGATGCCGACGAGCTCGCGATCGAGGCGCGGATCGACGGCGAGGTGCCGCTGGCGCCGGCTGCCCAGATCGGGCGCGCCCGCCGCGTGGAGGACGCCCGCGGCCGATACATCCATTTCGCAAAGTCGACCTTCCCCGAGAACATGCGGCTCGACGGTCTCAAGATCGTGATCGATTGCGCCAATGGTGCGGCCTATCAGGTCGCGCCCTCGGCGCTGTGGGAATTGGGCGCGGATGTGATCGCGATCGGCGTCGAGCCCAACGGCAAGAACATCAATGACCAGGTCGGCTCGACCGCGCCGCAAACGATGTGTGAGACGGTGGTGGCGAGTGGAGCCGCGATTGGCATCGCGCTCGACGGCGATGCGGATCGGCTGATCGTCTGTGACGAGAATGGAAAGATCGTTGATGGCGACCAGTTGATGGCGACGATCGCGACCAGTTGGGCGCGTCAGGGACGGCTCGTTGGCGGAGGGCTGGTGGCGACGGTGATGTCAAACCTCGGTCTCGAGCGGCACCTGGCCGCACAGGGGCTGGGATTGGTGCGTACCGCGGTCGGCGATCGCTATGTACTCGAGGCGATGCGCGCGCGTGGCTATAATCTGGGCGGCGAGCAGTCGGGGCACATCATCCTGTCTGACTACGCCACCACCGGCGACGGGCTGGTTGCGGCGCTGCAGGTGCTTGCCGAGATCAAGACCGCGGGCGCGCCGGCCAGTGAAGTGCTGCACCGCTTCGAGCCACTGCCCCAGCTGCTTAAAAATGTGCGCTTCGCGGGCGGCAAGCCGCTCGACGATGAGAGCGTGAAGGCGGTGATCGCTGAGGCGGAGGCCGAACTGATCGGCCGCGGGCGGCTGGTGATCCGTCCCTCCGGCACTGAGCCGGTGATACGGGTGATGGCCGAGGGAGACGATCCGAGCCAGGTGACGCGGCTCGTCGATCGAATTTGTGACGCCGTGCGCGAGGCTGCCGCCTGATGCTGACGATGCACCCGGATTGCCAGCGCTGCGGCGTCGACCTCCCCGCGCAGGCGCCCGGCGCGTTCATCTGCTCGCACGAATGCACTTTCTGCGCGGAATGCGCCGACGCGCTCGACGAGCATTGCCCAAATTGCGGCGGCGAACTGCTTGACCGGCCGACGCGGGTTGGCGAGTCACTGAAGCATAGCCCGGCCTCGACGGTGCGCGTCTTCAAGGGATGACCCCCCGCGTTCTGATCATCGCCGGCTCGGATTCGGGGGGGGGCGCGGGCATCCAGGCCGATATCAAAACAGTCACGATGCTCGGCGGTCACGCGATGACCGCGATCACCGCGATCACCGCGCAGAACACGCTGGGTGTTCAGGCCGTGATGCCGGTACCGACCACGATGGTGCTCGCGCAGATCGACTCAATTGTGTCGGATATCGGCGTGGATGTGGTGAAAATCGGCATGATCGGATCAGCCGAGATCGCCGAGGCGGTGGCACACTGCCTTGCCGGCCTGGCGGTGCCGATCGTGTTTGATCCGGTGATGATTGCGACCAGCGGCTCGGTGCTCGCCGATCCCGCAACGATTGCAGCCTTTAGCCGGCTGATGCGGGTCGCATCGGTAGTAATTCCCAACGTCCCCGAGCTTGAGGCGCTCGGCGGCGAGGAGGCGATCCTCGCCCACGGCTGTCACCTCGTCGCCAAGGGTGGTCATGGCGAGGGTCATGAGATCGTCGACCGGCTGCTGTCGCCATCCGGCGCGTTGCTGTACGAACTGCGCGGCAAGCGGATCGACACCAAGGATACCCACGGCACCGGTTGCACCATGGCCAGTGCGCTTGCTTGTGGGTTGGGACAAGGCATGCCGATTGTCGATGCCTTCACCCGCGCGATAGCGTTTGTTCGGATCGCGCTTCTCAAGGCGCCCGGGTTCGGTCAGGGCCATGGCCCAATGGGCCAGCAATTCGTATATGATTTCCAATGACCAAGCCCCGCCCGCATCTCCGCCACGAAAAGCTCTGCCTCGCGCCCGTCGCTGGCGTCGATGAGGCCGGCCGCGGCCCGCTTGCCGGACCGGTCGTCGCGGCCGCGGTGATCCTGCCGGCAAAGGGCGTGCCGCGCGGAATCGACGATTCGAAGAAGCTTTCCGCTGCCGAACGTGCCCGGCTTCACGCCCGACTGATCGACTGCGCGGTGGTCGGCGTCGGCATCGTCGAGGCCGACGAGATCGATACGCTCAACATCTATTGGGCGACGATGAAGGCGATGACGCTCGCTGTCGATGCGCTCGGCCAGTCGCCCGGCCACGTATTGGTCGACGGCAACCGGCTGCCGCGCTGGTCGTACCAGGCAACCGCGCTAGTCGGCGGCGATGCGCTGTCGCTCTCAATCGCCGCCGCCTCGATCGTCGCCAAGCACACTCGCGACATGATCATGCTGGCCCATGCCGAATCACACCCGCAGTACCAGTGGCATGCCAACAAGGGCTATTCGGCGCCTGCGCATCTGAAGGCTTTGGCCGAATATGGCCCGTGTTCGCTGCACCGGCGCAGTTTTGCGCCGGTCGCTAAGGCATATCTGCTGTTATGAGTCTTTTTTGGCACACCACTAGGGGTTGAGTCGGCGATTCCCTCCTGACTCAATATGTCGTGAGGGTCTCGAAATGTTCCGCTACGTTAGCGAATCCTCAGCCATTTCCGTTAACTAAACACTGCTTGAACCTCGGCCCAGACCCAGACAGGGTTGCACCTCACGCGGGGGAATGAGTTCGATGAGCGTTCTGGAGAAAATTCGCGCGGAGCCGCCGGTGTCGAAGGACGCGCTCGTCCGGGTTACCGGGGCCGACCTGCCGCTCGACCAGATCCTGCAGCAGGATTGCATCACGGCGATGCGCGCGCTGCCGGCCAAATCGGTCGATATGATTTTCGCGGATCCGCCCTACAACCTCCAGCTGGGCGGTGATCTCAATCGTCCCGACGGCAGCCATGTCGATGCCGTTACCCAGGATTGGGACAAGTTTTCGTCGTTAGACGCTTATGACACATTCACGCGCGCCTGGCTGACCGAGGCGCGCCGGATCCTTAAGGATGACGGCGCGCTCTGGGTAATCGGCAGCTATCATAATATCTTCAAGGTCGGCAGCGCGGTGCAGGACTTGGGCTATTGGATCCTTAACGACATCGTCTGGCGCAAAGCCAATCCGATGCCCAATTTCCGCGGCACGCGTTTCACCAACGCGCATGAGACGTTGATCTGGGCATCGACCGGTGAGAAGGCTAAATATACCTTCAATTATCGCAGCATGAAGACGCTCAACGACGAGCTACAGATGCGCTCCGACTGGGAGTTTCCGATCTGTGGCGGCGGCGAGCGGCTCAAGAAGGATGGGGTGAAGGTCCATCCGACCCAGAAACCCGAAGCGCTGCTCTACCGCATCCTATTGGCCTGCACCAAACCGGGCGATGTGGTGCTCGACCCCTTCTTCGGCACTGGTACCACCGGTGCAGTCGCCAAGCGGCTCGGCCGGCGCTGGATCGGTATCGAACGCGATTCGACGTATATCGAGGCCGCGCGCCAGCGGATCAAAGCGGCACTGCCGCTCGACGAAAGCGCGCTGACGACGATGATGTCGCCGAAGTCCGCACCGAAGGTATCATTCGGATCGCTGGTCGAGAACGGCATGATCGCGCCGGGCACGGTGCTGACCGACACCAAGCGCCGCTGGACCGGTACGGTGCGTGCCGACGGATCGCTGCTCAGCGCATGCGGCGCGGTGGGATCGATCCACAAGCTCGGCTCGACGCTGCAGGGTGCGCCCGCGTGCAACGGCTGGAGCTTCTGGCATTACGAGACGCCGGGCGGTCTCAAGCCGATCGACGACGTGCGGCAGACGTATTTGCTGGCGACGCAGCCGTAACCACCCCGCTCGCCCCGAGCTTGTCGAAGGGCCGTTCTTTCCGGCAAGAAGAACGGTGCTTCGATAGGCTCAGCACGAACGGATTTTTTGATGGCCCCTGGCAAGCTCTACCTCCGCCCGACCCAGTTCGTTGACACCCCGGTTGGTCATGCCGACGGCAGCGTTGCGCGGCTCGCCGGCGGGATGCAATGGTTCGGCGCCTATGAGGTGATTGCCGTCGACGGCGGCGGGCGCTCGTCTACCCATATCCCACTCGCCCAGTTCGCGCCGACCGACCCACGGCTTATCCAACTTCACGCCGCGATTATCGCCCCACGCCCGGCGCTCATGCTCGGCGAACGCACGCTGCGGCTCGACCAGCCGTTGGTGGCTGGCATTCTTAATGTCACCCCCGACAGCTTCTCGGACGGCGGTACCCATCAGGACGATCCGGCGGCGGCGGCCGATGCGGGGGTCGGCATGGCGGCGGCGGGCGCGGCGTTGGTCGATATCGGCGGCGAGTCGACTCGCCCGGGCGCGCCGGCGGTGTGGGTGGACGACGAGATCAAGCGGGTCGTGCCGGTGATCGAGCGGCTCGCCCGTGCCGGCGTCACTGTCTCGATCGACACACGCAAGCCCGAGGTGATGGCGGCGGCGCTGACAGCCGGCGCCGGGATCGTCAACGACGTCGCCGCATTGCTATGGGACGATCGCGCGGTGCAGGTGGTCGCCGACGCCGGTTGCCCGGTAGTGCTGATGCACTCGCCAGACCCGAAGCAGGGCGGCCACGGCCGAACGACCTATGCCGACGTGCTGACCGAGGTCTACGACTGGCTGGAGAATCGGATCGCAGCGGTGGTGGCGGCAGGGGTCGAGCGCTCGAAAATTCTGGTTGATCCGGGCATCGGCTTTGGCAAATCGCTGGCCGACAATCTGGCACTGATCAATGGCCTATCCCTGTTTCACGGCCTGGGCTGCCCGATCCTGCTGGGCGTCAGTCGCAAGCGTATGATCGGTGCACTGTCGAACGAGGCCCCGGTAACCGAACGGCTGGGCGGCTCGATCGCGCTGGCGCTAAAGGGGGCGGAGCTCGGGGCGCAACTGCTGCGGGTGCACGATGTCACCGATACGGTGCAGGCGGTGAAGGTGTGGCGGGGGCTGCGGGACCGCGCAGTGGTGGGGTGATATCGGCCTTGCCACCAAGTCGGCCAAACCATCATTTTACTGGCTAGCTGCGCTGCCATATGATATTGAATACTATGAGAAAAATACTTTTCTTGGCATTTTTCGGATTGCTTGCAGGCTTTGCCGGCGAAGGTATGGTCGCGGCGGCGAGCACCGCTTCTCGCGATGCGTTATGCTGGAAGCGTGGAACCACGCTGGATATAGCGAACTGCTTCGCGGTGCACGGTGACAAATCGGACGCCGATTTGAATGGCCTATACCGGCGGATTATGAGCGCGCTGGACGCAGACGATCGGCAACAGCTTCAAAAAGCGGGCCGTCTGTGGGTCGAGTATCGCAGCGCGGCCTGCAGGGCGGAGCGGAGCTTGTGGGACGGGGGAAGTGGCGGCAATCCGGCCTATCTAGCGTGCATTGACGACGAGACCCGTCATCATCTGGACTATCTGCAAAACACCTACCGCCTGCGCCTGCAAAAAGCACGCCGGTGACGGTTGCCGCATCCTGATCGGGGATTGGCGGCTGTGCGGCTCACGCCGCGTTGTCGATCCCCAATTCCCCCAGCTTGCGGTATAGCGTCGATCGCCCGATTCCCAGTCGTCGCGCTACCTCGGTCATCCGCCCGCGATAATGGCCGATCGCGAGACGGATCACGTCCGCTTCGATCTCCTCGAGTTGGCGCAGATTGCCGTCCGGTTTGAACAGGGTGACGCCGCCCGGCGCACCTTCCTGGCGCTCGGGGCTCGCAATTCTTTTGCCGCTGAGGGCGGCGATCTGCGGAAAGTCGACCGCGGTCAGCGCGTTGTCGTCACACAGCACGGCCGCGCGAAACAGCGCGTTCTGCAACTGCCGCACATTGCCCGGCCAATCGTAGCCAGCCAGCAATTGCAACGCATCGTCGGTGATCCCCATCTCGCGCAGTCCCGGTTGGCGGGTGATGCGCGCCAGCAAATGGCGGGCAAGCGCGGGTATATCGCCGGTGCGGTCGCGGAGCGGCGGAATCGTCACCTGCACTACGTTGAGCCGGTAATAAAGGTCCTCACGAAACCGGCCTGCCTCGACCTCGTCCGCGAGGCGCTTGTTAGTGGCGGCGATAACCCGAACGTCGACTTCACGGGTGTGGCGCGCGCCGATCGGCTGGATCTCACCCGATTGCAGTACGCGCAGCAATTTAACCTGCGCGTCGAACGGCATTTCGCCAATCTCGTCGAGGAAGATCGTACCGCCATCGGCCTCCTGGAACCGGCCGATCTTGCGCTCGAACGCTCCGGTGAATGCGCCTTTCTCGTGTCCGAACAGCTCGGATTCGACGAGGTTGGCGGGGATGGCCCCGCAATTGACGGTCACCATCGGCTTTTTCGCGCGCGGGGAGGCCGCGTGGATCGCCTCTGACACTACTTCTTTGCCGACCCCACTCTCCCCCTCGACCAGCACGGGAACGCGCGCGCGCGCTGCCTTGGCGGCGATGGCGAGTGCTGCTCGAAACAAGGGCGCCGAGCCGACGATCTCGTCGAACCCGAGGTCTGCCGTCAGCTTCTCTGTCAGCGGGCGCAACTCACCCGAGGTGGTGCCGCCGGCGGCGACTTCCAGGGCGGTAAGGAAACGTTCCGGCGCGAGCGGCTTGACCAGGAAGTCAGTCGCGCCGGCGCGCATCGCCGCTACGGCCTGAGCGACCGAGCCATTGGCGGTCAGCATCAGGATCGGTAGTGCAGGGCGGCGCAGGCGAATCTCGGCGATAGTAGCAGCGGCATCCGCATCCGGCGCCCAGCTGTCGATCAATATCGCGTCGAGCTGCATCCCATCCTGGGTGCCGAGTGTGGCGATTCCCATCTCACCATCGCTGGCGAAGACCGTGCGCCATCCCCCGCGCGCGGCGACCGCCGCGACCAGGCGGCGCTGCGCCGGCTCGTCGTCGATCAGCATCAGCAGGCGCTGCCCGTTGCGCGTCATGCGTATTCCAGCCCCATGTTCGATGTCCCGTCTGGGCACAGCTGTAAGGCAACTATGTGAAAGTCCCCTTAAAGCGTCCCGTCATGGGACGTGAAAGGTGGGACTTGAGGGGAGGGGGGCTGGCGGCTAAGCTTACCTATAACAAGCGCGCTGAGGGGAAGACGATGACCGAGCACGGCGATATGGTTGCCCATGAGCAGACCTACGCGAAAGTCATCGGCCTGTTCAAATGGGGCGCGCTGAGCGTGGCGGTGGTGGTCGCAGTCGTGATCTGGTTGATCGCCCGATAACGTGAAGATAGCCGTCCTTAAGGAAATCGCCCCCGGCGAACGCCGCGTCGCCGCGACCCCGGAGACAGTGAAGAAGTTCGTCGGACTGGGCGCTGAGATGGCGATCGAGGAGGGCGCGGGTGAGACCGCGTCTATCGCGGACGCCGACTACGCTGCGGCCGGAGCAAGCGTCGGCAGCCGCGATGTGACGCTGGCGGGTGCCGAGCTCATCCTCGGTGTGCAGGGCCCTGAGCCGTCAAGTCTGTCCGCGGCGGCGCCGGGCGCTTGGTTGGTGGCCGGACTCAACCCGTTCGGCGAGCGCGCGCGGGTCGACGGCTATGCCGCTGTCGGCGTGGAGGCGCTGGCGATGGAGTTCATGCCGCGCATCACCCGCGCCCAATCGATGGACATCCTCTCGTCGCAGTCCAACCTATCTGGATATAAGGCCGTACTCGACGCGGCGGGCGTCTATGGCCGCGCCTTCCCGATGATGATGACCGCAGCCGGCACGGTAAGCGCGGCGCGGGTGTTCGTGATGGGGGTGGGTGTCGCTGGACTACAGGCGATCGCCACCGCGCGGCGACTGGGCGCGCAGGTCTCCGCCACCGACGTGCGCAGCGCGACCAAGGAGCAGATCCAGTCCCTCGGCGCCAAGCCGATTTTCGTCGAGAATGTCGCCGGCATCGAGGGCGAGGGATCCGGCGGTTATGCCACCGAAATGTCGCCCGAATATCAAAAGGCGCAGGCAGAGCTGGTCTCGGCGCATATCGCCAAGCAAGATATCGTTATCACCACCGCATTGATTCCGGGGCGCGCAGCCCCGCGGCTGATCTCCGACGCGCAGGTGGCGAGCATGCGTCCGGGGAGCGTAATCGTCGATCTCGCGGTGGAGGCGGGCGGGAACGTCGAGGGCGCGGTGGCGGGCGAGACAGTGGTGATTCACGGCGTGACCATCGTCGGTCACCGCAATGTGCCGAGCCGGTTGGCAGCGGACACGAGCGCGCTGTTTTCGCGGAATCTGTGGAATTTCCTCAGCGCCTTCTGGGACAAGCAAACTGGCCGGCCGGTGTTGCCGGAAGGTGATGAGATCGGTGATGCGGTGCGGCTGACGCGGGGCGGGGCGGTGGTGAACCCGAGACTGCTCGGGTGATGGGAACTCTGAGGGTGGTTGTGTTGCACGCGCAAATTCCGGTTGTCCAACCGACTCCTTCTAAGCTCACTGCTCTCCGATTACCTATGGACATCGAAGATACCATTGTTCCACGTGTGGGTGGCCGAAATACGGATTGTGAGGACGGTTTCCGTCGGCGGTTTGAAAAGCGATCGTCCGATCTGCGAGCGAAGATAATCGAGGAAATTGTGGGCGATGTGGAAGGATGTGATTATCCGTCAATACTCTTGCACTGCAGCTATTCCAACGATGACGCGTTCGATATTGCGAGAAGAAATTCCGGCCACAGATTCGCGGTAGATTTGAGGGCGCTGGAAGCAAAATGCAGCCTAACCCAAAGCCGCAGTCACTGAGGGAATCATGGATTTCATCTCGATCCTGTCAATCTTCGTCATGGCCTGTTTCGTGGGCTATTACGTCGTCTGGTCGGTCACCCCGGCGCTGCACACGCCGTTAATGGCGGTGACCAATGCGATCTCCTCGGTGATCATCGTCGGTGCGCTGATCGCGAGTGCGGCTACGGCGGGGGGCTCGGCGACGTCCAAATGGCTCGGGCTGGTCGCGGTGACGCTTGCCAGCGTTAATATCTTCGGCGGCTTTGCGGTCACCGCACGGATGCTGGCGATGTACAAGAAGAAGGATCGGCCGATTGCCGTTCCCAAATAGACGTCACTCCAGCGCAAGCTGGGGTCTCGTGCGGTTTTGATCCGCCCGAGCAACAGGCAGATGCCGGCTTTCGTTGGCATGATGGGGTAGGGCGGAATGGAACACACGTTAGCTGTAAATCCTTGGGCGGCACTCGCCTATCTCGTTGCAGGAGTGTGCTTCATCCTGGCCCTGCGAGGTCTGTCGAGTCCGGTGTCGAGCCAGCGCGGCAACCGCTTCGGCATGATCGGCATGACAATCGCGGTGGTGACCACGCTGGTGACGCACGTCCCGCAGTTGCCGCTGAATGGCCTGGACGCCGCCTCGCTCGAACCTGGTCTGACGGTTGAGTGGACCACAGTCCTCGAAATCCTCGCCGCGATCGGCATCGGCGCGGCGATCGGCATCACCACCGCGCGCAAAATCGCGATGACCGACATGCCGCAACTCGTCGCCGCCTTTCACTCGCTGGTCGGGCTCGCGGCGGTGCTGGTCGCGGCAGCCGCTTTCCTCAATCCAGCGGCGTTCGGAATCGCCGATATCGTCGTCCCGCTAATCGGCCAGCCGTTCGCGTCAATCCACCCGGTCAGCCGGGTTGAAATGGGCTTGGGCATCGCGATCGGCGCGATTACGTTCTCCGGCTCAGTAATCGCCTTCCTCAAGCTCAACGGTAACATGGGCGGCAAGCCGATCCTGCTGCCCGGGCGCCACGTTATCAACCTGACCGTGCTCGCGCTGATCGTGCTGCTGGTTGCACACTTCACCCGCACCCAGGACGGCTGGGCGTTTTGGGGGCTGACTGCGCTCAGCTTCGCGATCGGCTTTCTGCTGATCGTGCCGATCGGCGGAGCGGACATGCCGGTGGTGGTGTCGATGCTCAACAGCTATTCGGGCTGGGCCGCTGCGGCGATGGGCTTCACGCTGCACAATAGCGCGATGATCATCACCGGAGCGTTGGTGGGCAGTTCGGGCGCAATCCTCAGCTACATTATGTGTAAAGCGATGAACCGCAGCTTCATTAGCGTGATTGCCGGTGGTTTCGGCGCGAGTAGCGATGCCGGCGGCCCTGCTGCCGCGACCGATCGCCCGTGGAAGCGCGGCTCGGCCGAGGATGCCGCTTTCTTACTCAGCCAGGCCGAACAGGTCATCATTGTCCCCGGCTACGGCATGGCGGTGGCGCAGGCACAGCATGTGCTGCGCGAAATGGGTGATAAATTGAAGGAGCGCGGGGTGCGCGTGAAATATGCGATTCACCCTGTCGCGGGCCGCATGCCCGGACATATGAACGTGCTGCTCGCCGAGGCTAACGTGCCCTACGACGATGTGTTCGAGCTAGAGGACATCAACTCTGAATTCGCGCAGACCGATGTCGCCTTCGTGATCGGCGCGAATGACGTCACCAATCCCGCCGCCAAAACCGACAAGAGTTCGCCGATTTACGGAATGCCAGTGCTCGATGTTGAGAAGGCCAAGACAGTGCTGTTCGTGAAACGCTCGATGGGTGGAGTCGGTTATGCCGGAGTCGACAACGATGTGTTTTATATGGACAATACAATGATGCTGCTCGCCGATGCGAAGAAGATGGTCGAAGACATTGTTAAAGCGCTCGCCTGACGGAGATGATATCCGGAGCGGAGGGTGATTTAGTCATAATGGCATGGTTGCGCGCCTCTCAGGCGTAGATCTTCTGGATGATGTGCAGACCCCTTTCCGGGTCGGCCCGTATTATCTGAGGAACGGCCATGAACCGCCGTCCGGTGAACGCCGGCCCTGCTCCCGGTCCCGCACGGTGACGGCCTTAGCTTGGAACGCGTCGCCAAACTTCACTTGGCTTAGCTTCGTAGCCTTGCGCACTGCCTTCATATCGACCGTGGCTACCAGCCGCGCGAATGTTCGTTTCCGGCATAGGCGATTGCGTGGTTGATACCCATCATCATATCGAATGCTTTGGACGTTTTTCAGCTCCAGGCTCAGTTCGCAATGGTGCGATGAAACGCCGGGCTCCGCGCGCCGTCGGGTGATATTTGAGGCGGTTTACCAGCGCGAGCCCGCCCTAGTGGTCAAAATCACACGCTTGGTACCCTGCCCCGGAATGGCGACAACCGCCCAATTGCTGCCATTGCCTCCCGGCAAAAATCGTGGTGATCTACTCGAATGAGCAAGATGTTGGCCTTCGTTTGCTTGGCAGCGCTAACCGCCTGCCACCACGCGCAAAAAGAGGCACATCCTGAGAAACGCCTCACCTGTAAGCTGCCAACTGATAAAGACCCGCAGGATGCCGCTCGCGCGGCGCTGACGCGAGGAGATTATCGCGTAATGATGCACTATGGTAACGGTGAGTCACCTCATTCTTGGCCTCTCGGCATTGAATATGCGGGTCGCTCCGGGATGCTCGACCCGCTCCAGAGTTCGTACGAAATCAACGGCCATCAATGCGGATACGAGATCAATATCTCCGAGGGCGAAATTCCAGCTAACAGCGTTGATCAGCCAGCCCCGTTTACTCAATGTGGGGAAAAGCAATACGCCTATGCTGTCGCGTACAATCGCCAGGTCATCAGATCGTCACAATTTAAGAAATTGTGCGGCGTTTACAGGCCGGATGGCGTTGTCTTGAAGTAGTCCGTGGTTTGAGGCGAGCGTCTCGCGATGGCGAACGGCGGCTTTCCACCAATCCCGGCCATTCGCGGCGATCGTAGCGGCGGACAATCCCTCCGCCCTACACACGAATATCTGCGCTTCCCTCAGACTCGGTACCCGCCGTCAGGCGAAACGATACCCTCTTCCAACCAACGGCAGAACTCGCCCATTTGCGGACACTCGCTGACCCGCCTACACCGGCTGCGGGAGGATCAAATGACACAGGGCAAAGTGTTAGCGGTCGCTAAAGATGCGGCTCATCAGTTCTCGAAACGGCTGGCACCAGAGATTGAAGTGATCACTGGACTTGGCGTCAAAGGCGACGCGCACGAAGGTATTACGGTCAAACATCGCTCGCGGGTCGCCGTCGATCCAAGCCAGCCAAACCTCAGACAGGTTCACCTAATCCACGCTGAGCTATTCGACGAGCTAGAAGCGAAGGGGTTCGAAGTCAGACCCGCTGATCTTGGCGAGAATGTCACCACCGCCGGCATCGATTTGCTCGCTCTCCCAAGGGGCGCATTGCTGCGCATCGGGCGCAGTGTGTTGTTGGAGGCTACTGGTCTGCGCAATCCCTGCGCTCAGATCGAGCGCTTTCAGGCGGGCTTGCTCGCCGCTGTGCTGGACCGAGGGCCGAACAACGAAGTGCTACGAAAGGCCGGTATCATGACGGTCGTACGAGCGGGCGGGGTGGTCCGTCCGGGCGACCGGATCGACGTCGAGTTGCCACCCCTGCCCCACCTGCCGCTGGAGCGTGTCTAAACGTCCGCTTACCACCACTTCTTGCCGTTCCCGTAGGCGCCGTGTTGGTACCAAGCGTTGGGTTTTGACCACTAGATTGCAAAGCGCACCTCTTCGGTAAGCCAGGTCGACGCATTATTGATCGCTGGCCTCCCGCGACTGCCTTGCTGATCATAAAGGAGGCGTCGTTTGCAAACTTGCTTTCAGCGGAAAGTCAGACCGCTGACCGCTGGTATTGAAACCGCAAAATAGAGGCTGATGCGTCCGCCACCGATCACGACCGAACCTGACGCTCGGATGACAGCCGGTTCAGGAATGTGACGTGGCATGGGGCGTAAGGCGACCGTAGCGATCGACGGGTACGGGAGAAGGTTCGATGAAACTATCGCAGGTCTTAGCTGCGGCCTGCTTGGCGGTTGCGGCGTTGGATGTCAGCGCAAGCGCCGAGGCGCAGCGCTGGAGCCCTGGATACTATCATGGCTATGACGATGACTATGGTTGGCGCCATCGGCCTCATTATCGGCGCGGATATGGCGATTACGGTCGCGGTTGCGGGCGTGGTTATGGTTGGCACGGAGATTGGCGCAGGCGCTATCATGGCGGCCAGTGCTGGACCAAATGGCGTTACCACCGCCGCGTTCGACTCTGCGATTGATGTCGCGAGGGCGGTGCGTTGCCGCCCAACCTCGAACGCGAGATCTAGGCGGAATTTTGCCCTTGCCGCAGCGGTTTGGGTTCCAATAATCGCGGATTGTAATGCGTGTTAAGACACTCGCTCTCGCCGCCGTCCTCGCTATGGCCGGTGTTGGGCTTGCCGGCTGCCACGATCATCCGGGATATGCGAGCGACCACCACCGCGGCAATTACGGGCACCGGGACGGTGGCGATCACTATCACGACTAAAAGTGGCGAAATCGACTGGGGGACGGAGCGCCTGCGCCTCATTCCCGATATTCTTCGATCGGCTAAGTCTTGCCGACGGCGGAAATGGCTGTATTACGCAGGCTCCCCGACAGGGGGGCGCTTAGCTCAGCTGGTAGAGCGGCTCGTTTACACCGAGTAGGTCGGCGGTTCGAACCCGTCAGCGCCCACCATAACCCATTTTAACGAATCTTCATCCCCTCTCACGAGGTTATGAAACCCGTGGACTTGCGTGAGTTGCGAGCCGCAGGGCTTTTCGCCGGCCGCCATCCAAGCGACTCCTACTTGGGGGGGGGGGCACCTCGGGGGTGGCATCCCTATACAACCCAGGGGCCTTACGGCACTGACCGATATTCAGGTTCGCAAGGCTGCAGCGGGTCCCAAGGATTTCCTTGTATACATAATATTTGACCCATCCGACCGGCTGGGGCATTGCTCCTTGCAATATCGCCGATGCGAAAATTATTATTTTTTGAGCGTCGCGTTTCGGTATACATTGACTCGAGGTGGAGGCGGGGTGCTTCCCCGGCGGCCTCCTCCCGTACGACAGGAATAGCAATGACCAACCTTGGCGCGCTCAATGACATCCGGGTACTCGAACTCGGTCAATTGATCGCGGGTCCGTTCTGCGGCCAACTCCTCGGCGACATGGGCGCCGAGGTGATCAAGGTTGAGATGCCCGGCAAGGGCGATCCGATGCGCGACTGGGGGCATGGCGACGCCAAATTGTGGTGGGAGGTCGTCGCCCGCAACAAGAAGTCAGTGACCGCCAATCTCCGCATCGCGGAGGGCCAGGATCTCGTTCGCCGGATGGTGCCGCACGTTGATATATTAATTGAGAATTTTAAGCCCGGCACGATGGAGAAATGGGGCCTGGGTCCGGACGTGTTGCACGAAATCAACCCGCGGCTGATCATCGTCAGGGTGTCCGGCTACGGCCAGACCGGACCCTATTCCGAGCGCGCCGGCTTCGGCGGGATCGGCGAGGCAATGGGCGGTTGGCGCGCGATCGTCGGCGATCCCGACCGCGCGCCCTCGCGGATGGGCGTGTCGATCGGCGACAGCCTGGCGGCGACCTATGGCTGCATGGGTGCGCTCGCCGCGCTTCATGCCCGCGAACGCACCGGAAAGGGGCAGGTGGTCGATTCCGCGCTCTACGAGGCGGTGCTGCAGGTGATGGAAAGCCTGGTGCCAGAATATGTCGTCTCAGGACATGTCCGCAAACGTTCGGGCTCCAAGCTCGAGGCGGTCGCGCCGTCCAACGTCTATCCGTGCAACGACGGCGAATTCCTAATCGGCGCCAACCAGGATGCGGTGTTTCGCCGCTTGTGCGCGGCGATGGGGCGGCCTGAACTAGCCGACGATCCGCGCTATGCCACGCATGTCGCGCGCGGGCAGGCGCAGGACGAACTCGATGACTTGATCGGCGAATGGACCAAGAGCCATTCGGTCGCCGATCTCGAGGCGTTGATGGTCGTGCACAGCGTGCCTGCCGGACGGATCTTCCACGCCGCCGAGATGCTGGAAGATCCGCACTTTGCCGCGCGCGATGCGCTGGTCGACGTCGAGCACCCGCGCTGGGGCACGATGAAGATGCAGAACAGCTTCCCTAAATTATCGGATACGCCGTCCTCGGTGCGGACGCTGGCACCAGCCACTCCCGGGCAGGACAATTCCGAGGTCTATGGCGCGCTGCTTGGACTGGACGGCGTAGCGCTGGCCGAACTGCAGGCGCGCGGCGCGCTCTAGCGGATGCCGGGCGCGATCCTGCTGGAGCCGTCAAAGGGCGTAGATGCAGGTTATCAGCCAAAGTGGGGTGACGCTGTATAGTAAATTTCTCAAAATCGTATCGTGGCGGCTAGATATCAGGGTCAAGCAGCCAAGGACATAGAGATCGCATAATATGCGCAGATACCCAAAGGGTTCAGTCCATATGGCGATACTGAAAAACAATAGCAGCGTGAAGTAGAACCCCCAGGAATAGACTAGGCTCGGGTGACGTACCTTTCTCGATGCAATATTCCACGTCACCGTGAGGACGAATGCCGCAACAGCTATCAAGCTGAGCGCATTATAGGCGTGGCGCAGCAGATGGCCTTTCGATGTGAAATCGTGAAAAGCGATCGATCCGGCCTGGAAAAAATCTACGAGGGGCGGAAAAGTAAAATCGTCACTGCTCAATTTGCTGAGCGGCAGCGTGCCCCATGCGTGTAACAAAATGAGGTGCCACAAGATGAGAACTGCTGGCGGCACAAGATAAAACCAGAGAGAGGGGTCTACCTTTCTGCGTTTTATGGAGGCGAGTAAAATGGCGACGCCGAATCCTGCGAGATAAAAAAGCGTAGTTTCGCGCACAAGGATCGCGGCTACCGCCAACATCGCGGCAGGAACGTGCTTGCGGTTCAATGCGGCATAAACGGCGCACATGGCAAAGAGCACCGCGTAAATTTCGGCCGTATCGCGGACCAAGCTCAAAACAAATCCGGGATAGAATGGAATGAGGAGTCCGAATTCGGGTCGCACTCCGAGTTGCTCGCATAGCAGCAAAGAGACCCAGCATATTACGCCAAGGGAGGCGATGTTAAGTATCACTAGAAAATAAGGGATTAGATAGGCGTTTCCGAGGCTCAGCAGCCAGACCGTCGCCGGATATAGAATGCGTTGCGACCGCACCTCTGGATGATCCAAGGTAATGCCATATTGAATGCGTTCGTGTGTGAGCGGATTCAACGCTAGCCTGTAATAAAATTGTCCGTCATATCCATCGGAGTGCTTCAAGACGTAAATAGGGTGGGTCAAGGCGCTTTCGTTAACGAACCGATCGCCGGCGATGATCAATCGCGACACGTCGAAGTTTCCAGCGCCGACTTTTATCAAAATGAACAGTACATAGAGCAGCACCGTGAACACGGTCAGGGCACGTTTGGTCCCGAATGTCATTTGCGTTTGTTTGGCAAACTGAACTTGAAAGTAGGTCATGCCGCCGCCTAGGGCTCTTTCGGCAATACTTCAAACAATATCAATATTTTAAGGGAATTTTTGACGTTTTCTTGGTACTTCTGCGAAATTGTTATCCCTCATCGCGAACTGACCGCCCGAGCAACGTCTCGATCGCTGACGGCACGTCGCGCGTACCGCGGATGATGTCGCGTACTACGTCAGCCAAGGGCATCTCCACCCCTTCGGTAACGGCGCGCTCGGCCAGCGCGCTTGCGGTTGCGGCACCCTCGGCGAGCGGGGCATCCGGATCGTCGACCACCGCGCCGCCCGCGCCGATCCGGCAGCCGAGGTCAAAGTTGCGCGAACTGCGGCTGGTCGCGCTCAGCGCCAAGTCGCCGAGGCCTGCCAGTCCCATCAACGTTTCGGGTCGGGCGCCGAGCCTCGCACCCAGCCGTAGCAGTTCGGCAAATCCGCGCGCGAGCAGGGCTGCGCGCGCGCTCTCGCCAAGTCCCGCGCCCTCGGCGATGCCGCAGGCGATCGCGTAAACGTTCTTGGCCGCGCCACCGAGTGCGACGCCGACCAGATCGTCAGTCGCATAGGGCCGGAACACCGGCCGTGCGATGGCCGTCTGCAGTGCGCGTGCCACCGGCAGCCGGGCGGCGATGGCTACGGCGGTGGGCAATCCCTTGGCAACGTCGCGTGCGAAGGATGGGCCGGACAGCACCGCCGGCTCGAGCTCGGGCGCCTCTTCGGCAACCACTTCATGGAGCAATTTGCCGGTGCCAAGTTCGATCCCCTTCGAGCAGATCACGATCGGCGTACCAGCGCGCAAATGTACTTTCGCCGCGCGAAGCGTCGCGCGCAGATATTGCGCCGAGACCACCACCAGCACCGCATCCGATTCGCCCAGCGCCGCCGGGTCACCGGTGGCGCGCAGGCCTTCGGGCAGCAGAACGCCGGGCAGAAAGCGCCGGTTCTGTCGGGTTGCGGTAATCGAATCGACGACGTCGGGTTCGCGCGCGCACAACATCACGTCGCGGCCGGCCTGGGCTGCGGCTAGCGCTAGCGCGGTGCCCCAGGCACCCGCACCGAGCACGCCGATGGTTTGATAGGAATTCTCCATGCGACCGGCCTATCGCAACGGGCGCGCGAAGGCCATGTCCGGGCGATCCGTGGTGTTGGAGTTTTTACGCTCTCTCACTACAGACGCCGTCACGACACTTTCGGCGAAGGACTGCGAATGCGCATCACGATGATCGGTTCGGGCTATGTCGGTCTCGTGTCGGGGGCGTGCTTTTCGGATTTCGGCCACGACGTGACCTGCGTCGATAAGGACGAGGCCAAGATCGCCGCGTTGCAGGCCGGGCGGATGCCGATCTACGAGCCGGGGCTCGAGCAGCTTGTGGCGACCAACGTCGCTGCCGGACGGTTGACGTTCACCACCGATCTCGCCGCGGCGGTCGCCGGGGCGGACGCAATCTTCATCGCGGTCGGCACACCTTCGCGGCGCGGCGATGGCCATGCCGATCTCAGCTATGTGCTCGACGCGACGCGCGAGATCGCCGCGGCGGTGACTGGGCCGACGGTGGTGGTCACCAAATCCACCGTGCCGGTCGGCACCGGCGACAAGGTCGAGACGATTCTGCGTGAAGCGCGGCCCGACATGGAGATTGCGGTCGTCTCCAACCCGGAATTTCTGCGTGAGGGTGCTGCGATCGGCGATTTCAAGCGCCCCGACCGGATTGTGATCGGCACCGAGGATTCACGCGCCAAGACGGTGATGCACGGCGTCTATCGCCCACTCTACCTCAATGAGAGCCCGATCCTGTTCACCAGCCGGCGGACCTCCGAGCTGATCAAATATGCGGCAAATGCGTTTCTCGCGACCAAGATCACCTTCATCAACGAGATTGCCGATCTATGCGAGGCGGTTGGCGCGGACGTACAAGACGTGTCGCGCGGCATCGGTCTGGACAATCGCATCGGCAAGAAATTCCTTCATGCCGGGCCCGGCTATGGCGGGTCGTGCTTCCCCAAGGACACGCTGGCGCTGCTCAAGACCGCCGAGGACTTCGAGAGCCCGATGCGGATCGTCGAGGCGGTGGTGCAGGTCAACGACGCCCGCAAGCGGGCGATGGGCCGTAAGGTGATCGCGGCCTTGGGTGGCGAGGCGCGGGGCAAGACGGTTGCGGTGCTCGGACTCACCTTCAAGCCCAATACCGACGACATGCGCGATGCGCCGGCGCTGGCGATCGTGCAGAGCCTGCTGGACGCGGGCGCGGTGGTGCGCGCCTATGATCCCGAAGGGATGGAAGCCGCGAGGCCGATGCTGCCTGGCGTGGTGTTCGCGGAGGACACGTATGACGCGGCTGCGGGCGCCGACGCGGTGGTGATCGTGACGGAGTGGGATATTTTTCGCGCCCTCGATCTGAAGCGCCTGGCGCGGGCGATGGCTCAGCCGGTGCTGGTCGATCTTCGCAACATCTACTCCGCCGATATGGTTGCGGCAGCGGGGTTCGCATATAGTTCGATCGGGCGGTAGCTGACGGCCGCGAGGCCCTGTCATCTTGAAATGAATCCGCCTGACGGACGGGCGCGCTCCTACCCGATCAGTAATCCCGCCAACGCTGCACTCATCAGATTTGCCAAGCTCCCCGCGGCGAGCGCGCGCAGGCCCAGTCGAGCGATGATCGGCCGCTGGTTTGGCGCCAAACTGCCGGTCACGGCCATCTGGATCGCGATCGACGAGAAATTGGCGAAACCGCACAAGGCAAAGGTCACCACCGCGATCGTCCGCGGCGACAGATGTGCGGCTTGCTTGCCAAGATCGATGTACGCAACGAACTCGTTGAGCACGATCTTTTCGCCGAAGAAGCCACCGGCCGCTCCTGCCTCGTCCCACGGCACGTTCAGCAGGTACATCACCGGCTGAAAAACATGGCCGAGCAGACCTTGGAAGGTTAGCCCCTCGATCCCGACCCAGTGGCCGATCCCGGTGAGCATCCCGTTGGCCAACGCGACCAATGCGACGAATGCCAGCACCATCGCGCCAACCGCCACCGCGAGCCGGACGCCGGTCTGCGCCCCCTGTGCGGCGGCCATGATGATATTGGCGGGCGCCTCCTCGTCGTGACTGGCCTCGGCGATCGCGATTACCTCATCTTCGGGAATGTCGCCGAGCGGCAGCTGGCCGTCCTTCGAATCCGGCACGTCGGGAAAAATGATTTTGGCCATCAAAATTCCGCCTGGGGCGGCCATGAAGCTGGCCGCGAGCAGATATTGGATACTGATCCCCATTGACGCATAGGCTGCGAGAATCGTGCCCGCCACGCCTGCCATGCCGCTGGTCATTACCGTGAACAGCTGCGCTGGCGTCAAGCTGGCGAGATAGGGGCGGATCACCAGCGGCGATTCGCTCTGCCCGACGAAGATATTGGCTGCGGCGCACAGAGATTCCACCTTGGAGACGCCGATCACTTTCTCGATCCCACCGCCCAGCCAGCGCACCACTAGCTGCATGATGCCGAGATAATAAAGGATCGACACGAGTGCCGCAAAGAAGATGATCACCGGTAGCGCCTGGATCGCGAAGTTTTTGCCGAGCGGATCGGCGGCGAGATTGCCGAACAGGAAGCTGGTGCCGGCATTGGCATAGCCGAGCAGATTGCCGACCCCGCCTGACATCCATTCGAGCACCGCGCGGCCGATGGGTACGTAGAGTACCAGCACCGCAATTCCCGCCTGCAGGGCGAACGCCGCGCCGACGATCCGCAGCCGGATCAGTCGGCGGTTGTTCGACAACGCAAAGGCGATCCCGAGAATCACAAAAATGCCCAGGATACCGATCAGAAAACGTGTCATGCGTGTGGAACCCGCGTTGTTGGACGCCGCCCCCCGAGGCCACGCGAACCACCGAACATAACGCCGCTTTACGGGCGCGCTAGGGGGTGGCTTTCGCAGGTGCAAAATTGCGGTTAGCGTGGGCTCCTATGGACACACCCACCCTTGCCGCTGGCGCGATCCCGCGCTCGCTCTTCGTCTATTCAATCTTTTACGGCGGGATGGTGTGCATCTCTGGGGTGCTGGGGGTGAAGCAGGTCGCGCTGGGGCCGCTTGCGGTGGAAGCCGGGATTTTCGGCTTCCTGCTGCTGGTGGTGATGGGCAGTGCGGTAACCGAACTCCACGGTCGGGTAGCCGCCAATAGCCTGGTACGGCTCGGCTTCATTCCGCTGATCGTTTCCGCGCTGCTGATCCAGATAGTGCTCGCGCTGCCGACCGATCCGGGGATGTATCCTCCGGCGGTCTCGGCCTTCCCAATTGTCGTCGGGCAGAGCGCGCGGATGATGGTCGCCGGGCTGATCTCCTACGGCACGTCGCAGACGCTCAATGTGCTGATCTTCTCGAAGCTGGCGAGCGGAAAGGGGAAATGGGTGTGGCTGCGCGGGATGATCGCCAGCGTGGTCAGCCAGATCGTCGACACGATCCTGTTCATCTCAATCTCCTTCTACGGCGAGCGGCCGATCTTGGGATTGATGGAGGGGCAGATGCTCACCAAGGTGGTGCTCTCGATCGTGCTCGTACCGGTGTTGATTACCGCGTTCGTGGCGTTCGGACGGCGGATGGATCGGGCATAGCCTGTAGAGATCTGCTCGCTTTGCGCCTGTCATAGGGCTGTTCTTTTGCTCGCTCGAAGACAGAAGAACAATGTTTCGAAAGGCTCTGTACGGCTGCGGCGAGGAGCGGCTTTTTCGGCGGGGTGACGGCAAGGAACGGGGGCGCTAAAGGCTCAGCCATGACGAACCATAGCCCCGATCCCGCGCTTCTCGCCAAGGCGGAAACCCTCACTGAGGCGCTACCTTATCTGCAGCGCTATGCCGGCATGACTTTCGTCGTGAAATATGGCGGCCACGCGATGGGCGATCCCGAGCTCGCCCGCGACTTTGCAGAGGATGTCGTGTTGCTGAAAGCGGTCGGCATCAATCCGGTGGTAGTGCACGGCGGTGGACCCCAGATCGGCGCGATGCTCAAGCGGCTCGGCGTCGAATCGCGCTTCGTCGATGGCCTGCGCGTCACCGACGCTGAAACCGCGAAGATCGCTGAGATGGTGCTGGCGGGATCCATCAATAAGGAAATCGTCGGCTGGATCGGCGCAGCCGGCGGCCGGGCGGTCGGTATCTCGGGTAAGGACGCCGGGCTCGTCCGCGCGCAGAAGGTCAAGCGCGATGCGCCCGACAAATTGCAGGGCATCGAGCGCCATGTCGATCTGGGCTTTGTCGGCGAGCCTGTCGGGGTCGATACCCGCATTCTTAAGACGCTGGCCGCCGACGGCATCATCCCGGTGATCGCGCCGATCGCAATCGGCGACGACGGCCACACCTATAATATCAACGCTGACACTATGGCGGGGGCGATCGCCGCCGCGCTGGGCGCGTCGCGGCTATTCATGCTGACCGATATCGCGGGCGTCATGGACAAGTCGGGTGAATTGCTCAGCGACCTGACCCCGGTGCAGATCGCCGAGCTGCGTGCCGACGGTACCATCACAGGCGGGATGATCCCCAAGCTCGAGACCTGCGTCGCCGCGGTCGAAGGCGGGGTGGACGCTGCGGTGATTCTCGACGGGCGCGTCCCGCACATCATGCTGCTGGAGATCTTTACTCAATCGGGCGCGGGGACTCTGGTGCGGCGCTAGCTTGCCTTTCGCTGCCACAGTGTAAGCTGAGTCCTGTATGACTCGTGTCTCGAAAAGCCGCTTGAGACCCTAGCCCGCGCTGGAATGATGCCGGAGCGCACCAATATTGCACCCGCATGACGTTTCTGCGTCTGCGCCGTCATGCAACCGACACCGCGGTTTCACATCGCGCCGCTATCGCAATCCCGCATGTAGCAGGAGAGTCCCGATGTTCCTCGCGCCGATTACGTCCGACCACGCCTATGCCGAGTGGATCGCCAAGATCTCCACCTATCTCGACCGCGCTACCGCCTGTGCTGCCCCGATTGGCGCCGCCAGCCTCGCGTTCCGCGTCGACGTCGACGGCTGTGTGTCGGAACTCCGCGTCGTCCATCCATCAGGCGACGCAAGGCTCGATATGCGCGCTGTCGCCCGGTTGCGTGCGATCGGCCAACTGCCGGCTGGACCTGCGGGCGCGCGTCCGCGCACCCATGTCGTGCGTGTTGCCCTCCCGGCCAAGTTCGGCACAACCGTTCCTGCCGACCAGGCCTGGAGCGACCGAGCGGCGGTAGTTGAAGCAGCACGGCGCCGCGCTTTCGCCTGATCCTCTTGTTCCCGACGGTGGGATTGGGCTATCGCAGCCGGGTATCGCTCGGGAAGGGTTTCGCTTGATCGTCATACTGCAGATCGTCCAGGTGCTGCTCACCGTGCTGTGGTGGGTGATCGTCATCCAGGCGATCCTCTCGTGGCTGATCGCGTTCAACGTGATCAACACGTACAATGATTTCGTACGCTCGGTTTGGACAGCGCTCGAGAAGATCACCGAGCCACTCTATCGCCCGATTCGCAAGATCTTGCCCGATTTCGGTGCGCTCGACCTGTCGCCGCTCGTCGTATTGCTGGTGCTCTACATTCTCAGCAACATCGTGATCCCGGCGATTGCGGTGCAGCTTTACGCGCCTCCGGTCGTCTGACGTGCCTGCGTGGGGGCCGCGCGAAGGCGGCCTCGCGCTTGCCGTCCGCGTCACCCCGCGCAGCAGCCGCGAGGCGCTCGGTCCCGGCACCGACGACTATCTCGCCGCCCGGCTGACCGCGCCGCCGGTCGAGGGGGCGGCCAATGTTGCGTTGGTGGCGCTGGTGGCCAAAACGTTCGGAGTGCCAAAGCGCGACGTGTCGATCCTTGCCGGTGAAACCGGACGGCTCAAGCGGCTCCTGGTCGCGGGGGATGCGGCTGCGCTGGCGCAAACCGCAGCTCGCCTTTATGGCACTGCCGCATGAGCGCAGACATCATCGACGGGAAGGCCTTTGCCGCCCAGCTTCGCGGCCGCATCGCTGTGGCGACGTCGGCCTTCCGGGACGTCACGGCGCGCGCGCCAGGCCTTGCGGTAGTGTTGGTCGGCGACGATCCTGCCTCCGCCGTCTATGTCCGCTCCAAAGGCAAGCAGACGCGCGAGGTCGGGATGGAGAGCTTCGAGCACCGCTTGCCCGCCGATGCCACGCAGGAGGTATTGCTCGCGTTAGTCGATCGTCTGAATGCCGACGCGTCGGTCGATGGTATCCTCGTCCAGTTACCGCTCCCGGCGCATATCGACGAAAGCGTGGTAATCACCCGAATTGATCCCGATAAGGACGTTGATGGCTTTCACCCGGTCAACGCCGGGCGGCTGGCGACGGGCTTGCCCGGATTTGTGCCGTGTACCCCGCTTGGCTGCATCCTGCTGCTGCGCGATCGGCTCGGCGACTTGTCTGGGCTCGACGCAGTGGTGATCGGCCGGTCGAACATCGTTGGCAAACCGATGGCGCAATTGCTGCTCGCCCAAAGCTGCACCGTCACGGTCGCGCATTCGCGTACCCGCGATCTGGCCAGCGTCGTCGCCCGCGCCGACATCGTCGTCGCGGCGGTCGGTCGGGCGCAGATGGTCAAGGGCGACTGGATTAAGCCCGGCGCGACGGTGATCGACGTCGGCATCAACCGCACCCCGGCGGGTCTGGTCGGCGACGTCGACTTTGCCGGTGCGGCCAGCCACGCTGGCGCGATTACTCCGGTGCCCGGTGGGGTCGGGCCGATGACGATCGCGGTGCTGTTGCGCAACACGCTGGTGTCGGCACATCGCCGGGCGGGAATCGCTTTCGACGCCGACGTGCTGTGACCCAGCCGCTGCTCGAACTCTTCATTTCGTCGTTCATCACCTTCTTCGTGGTGATCGACCCGCCGGGTTGCGCGCCAATCTATGCCGGCTTGTCGGCGGGAGCGTCGTCCGCCGACAAGCGGGCGATGGCGATCCGCGCGGTTCTGGTGGCCGCGGCGATCCTATTCGTGTTTGCGCTGTTCGGCGAGAAATTGCTCACCGGACTCGGCATCAGCCTCGACAGTTTCCGGATCGCAGGCGGGATCATGCTGTTCCTGATCGCGCTCGAAATGGTGTTCGAGCGCCGTACCCAGCGTCGCGAGGACCGCGCCGCGCAAATCGTCGACACACCCGAGGCGGACGACGTGTCGATCTTCCCGATGGCAATGCCGATGATTGCGGGCCCTGGATCGATTGCCAGCGTGATGCTGTTGATGAGTCGTACCGATGGGGTGGAGCGCACCGTCATAGTACTCGCTGCGCTAGTGACAATCCTGGCGCTGACGCTGGTGGCATTGCTCGCAGCCGGGCCGATCATGCGGCTGGTGGGAGCGAAGGTCGAATCCGTGATCACGCGATTGCTCGGCGTGCTGCTGGCGGCGTTGGCCACTCAATTCATCATCGACGGCTTGCGCGCCAGTTTCGGTTGAACGCGTCGCTTCGGATACGTTTGCCGGTTACTCGAATCCGTTACTGGGAATGCCTTTTGTCGATCGAGCAGAAACCCATTGCGGATATGTTTTTACTCTCCTAGTCTTAGCTAATGGCCAACGCGGGGGCGGATATGACCATAGCTTACGATATTTGCAGTTTTGTCACGAGTAACGCGCCGCAGGCGTTTTGCGATGCGTGCGTCCAGCGCTCGCTCGCGATCCGCCAGCGGCCTCAGGTCGCGATTCGCACCGAGGCGTTCGGTGCAACCCGGGATTTCACCCGGGTGAACGGGGAATGCTCGATCTGCCGGGCCACCAAATTGGTGATCCGCGCGGCCGAAGCCTAAGCCAGCTCGCGAGCGAAGGCGTTTGCCTCGTTGTCGAGCCCTTCGGCGAGCTGTTGCAGCTTCTCGGCGAGGCCCGGGGTGCGCGCGCCCTCGGCGATCGCGCGGCAGCGCGCAGCGTGGTCCCGAAGAAGGCGGATATCTTGCTCCATTACCGAGCTATATACATCCGAATCCGGAGATGAATCCAAGGATTTTTACCAGCCCCGGTGCCTGTGAAATTGCACAAGCAGATCAAGGCGATCCGTAGGCAATCCGGAACAGGCGGAACGGCGTTCCCCGCTGCACCGGCAGCGGCACAAGCCAGGCAGGCACCTGATTGTGCGCCAACTGGCCATAGAACCCACCCGGAGAGCGCGCACGGTAAACGGTCGATTCGGCCATGTTTGGACAAATCAGCAGCAGCGATGCGCCGTGGCGTTTGGCGATCGCGCGGAAATTGTCGGCGGTCCCGGTGAAGGCATGTTGCACGTCCAGGATCGCGTCACCGTTGCGGTGATAGGGGCCGGCGATGGCGCTGTGGTGGGTTGTGACGATCAGTCTCGGGCCGAGGTCGACGAAGGTGAAGACGGTTTGCGCCGGATAGCGATTGAGTGCGGCGAGACGCGGCAGCGACAGACAGCTTCCGGTAGCGTGGTTGACCTGCTCGACCCGCTTCGAGGGCCGGTCGATCGGCAGATATTGGATCATCAGCCCAGCGAACAGCCCGGAGACGACCAGGAACGCTACGACCGTGCCAAGCACTCTCACCGGCAGCAGCCGGTGGTTCAGGAACCACGGCAGCACCAACCAGGCGAGCGCGGTCGCACCCGGCACCGCGAGCAGCTGCGCGCCCGGCCCGGCGCGGACCTGCCACAAGAGCATCGCGCAGGCGAAGGCGGTAAATAGCAACACCGGCAGCCAGCCAGCGATTTGTGGCGTGCGGCGCGCGCGCCATGTGGCGAGCCCAGCGCCGATCACCCCGACCACCGGCAGCGCCGCGATCGGGAAGGCGGCGCGGAACGGATGCTGGTAGATCGGCTTGGCCTCGCGGACGTTGTCGAGCCAGTTCTTGGCGAGCTCAGGCGAGACCTGCTCGGGGCGGCCGAGGCATTGCGGAAAGAAATGTGCAAAGAAGCCTGCGATCACGCCTGCCGCGACCAGGCCGAGCGCCATCCGTACCCAGCGTTGTGCCGGGTTAAGCCGGGTGAGCGCGAACAGCAGCGCCCCCGCCAGTACCACGGTTGAGAGCCACACCGGAGTGAGCGCGTCGCAGCGCAGCACCCGGTTGGCATCCGAGGCAAAGCCCGCATAGCCGATCGCGCTGCCGCCGCTCAGTGCGAGCGCGTAAGCGGCCAGGCGGGGCGCCTCGCTGCGGTCAAGCGCCCAGCGCAGCCCGAGTATACCTCCAGCCATCGCCGCATAGGGCAGCATCTCGAGCCCGATAGTCAGCGAAAACGCGCTCGCGGCGCCGACCAGCGCGCCGCCGCGCGCAAGCCGCGGATCGGCCAGACCCGCGACGGTGATGCTGAGCATCGCCAACTGCCAGCCGTGATGGTCGATCCGCTCGGGCATAAACATCAGCAGCGTGACGGTGCAGCCAAGCAGAAATACGATCGCCAAGGGCCAGGCGAGCGGCGAGACCAGCCGGCGCACGGTGAACGACAGCCCGATCATGGTTAGGCTCAAGGGGAGCAGGGGGGCGACTCCGCACGCTATCCGTTCCGCCCAGCCGGTGCCCACAAACGGCTGCAGCAGGAGGATGATCGCAGCGATCGGTAGGTCGACCAGCCGGCTCCAGTGGATGTCGAACCCGATCGGCGGGTTGAGCCGATATTGGCGGAGGTCGAACCAACTCTGGCCGTGCAGCAGGGCGCGAACCTGTGCCAGCCGGACGTTATCGTCGGTGTCGCCAAGCGCTAGCCAATGAACCTGCGGCCACCGGTCAACCAAATACCAGGCGCAGATTAGCGCCCAGGCGAGCCAGGTCAGCCGCAGCCATTCGCGGTCGACAAAAGAGAGGATGCGGGCGTCGCCGCGGGGGGTATCGTTCAAATGGCTTTCCTCGCGGCTGCACGCGCATTACTGGCGCGGGCAGGGTACAGGCAAGGCGTAGTGTGACAGCGATAGGACGACAGATAGAGTCGATGCGGGAAAGCGGCCTGCTCGGACAGTTGGTGCGCTTCGGCATCGCCGGGGGCGTGTCGACGCTGATCTACTCGGCGGTGTACCTGCCGCTGTCGCTCTACGTGTTCGATCGGGATCATGCGGTCTATGCCGTGCCCTTCTCCTTTGCCGTGGCGGTGACCGTCGGATTCTTTCTGCACAGCCGCTGGAGCTTCAAGGGTCATGGCGCGCGCGCGCCCGGCGGCAGTCAGCAAATCAAGTTCGTGGGTGTCCAGGCCTCGGGCATGGCGCTTAACGCCGTCATCACCTGGGTCGGCACCGCGCTGCTCGGCTATCCCGCCTGGGTACCGTTGCTGCCGGCAGTGGCGCTGGCGACGATCTTCACTTTCATCCTCAATCGCTGGTTGGTGTTCGCCTGATGGACCGTATCGTCTACGACCGGATGGCAGCGCATGACTCCACCCATTGGTGGTATCGTGCGCGGCGCGATATCCTCGCCGATTATCTTGCGCGGTTCGGAGCGCTGCCGACGCGGGCGCGGATCCTGGAGATCGGCTGCGGCACCGGGCACAACATCCCGATGCTGCAAGCGTTCGGCGAGGTCGACGCGATCGAGATCGATCCGGCAGCGCGCGAGATGGCGAGCTTGCGGATCGGCAAGCTGGTTAGCGGATCGCCGCTGCCCGCGCTGCCCGACGTGCCGCGCGGGTTTTATGACCTGATCGCGGTGCTCGATGTGGTCGAGCATATTGAAGACGATGTCGCGGCGCTCAAAGCGATGGCGACTTGTCTGAAGCCCGGCGGTAAAATTCTGATCACCGTACCTGCGCATCAATGGATGTGGAGTGCACATGATACGGTCAACCACCACCACCGCCGCTATTCCAAGGGCAGTCTGAAGAAGGCGATCGCCGACGCCGGGCTCAAGCCTGCCAAGCTCGGCTATTTCAACTCTTTGTTGTTTCCGCTGGCGGCCGCGGCGCGGGTGCTGGGGCGGATCACCGGCCGCGAAGACAGCGACGATTCGCCGCCACCCCCCGCGGTCAATGCGCTGTTCGAAAAGATCTTCCGGATGGAGCGGCATCTGGTCGGACGCGTGCCGATGGCGCCGGGCGTATCGATCATCACTCTCGCAATGCCGAGCTAGCCCGCCACCTTAGCAAGCCCGAGCCCCGTGTGGCGCCTGTTTCGCTCCGCGGCTAGACCTTGGCGTGCACTGGGATGAAGGACCTACGAAAGGGGCAGATTGGGGGCGAGGGGAACCACCTCTACGGCGCCGGGACGCGGCTGCGCCCGATAGCCCAGCGTTGCTGTCCCCTGGATCGGTCCGGTGACGTCTGCCACCAGATATAGCGGCCGCCGCTTCGATTCGACGTATAGTCGCCCGAGATATTCCCCAATCATTCCCAGCACGAACATCTGCACGGCTCCCAGGATCACCACCACCAGCATGGTCGAGGTCCAGCCGGCCACCGCGGTGCCCGACAGGAAGCCGATCGCGATATAGACCACCAGCAGCAGCGACGCCGCCACCAGCCACAATCCGACATGGCTGGCAAAAGTCAGCGGCTTGGTGGAGAAGCCGGTCACCGCGTCGAACGCCAGCCGGACCATCTTGCCAAGCGGATAATTTGTCTCGCCCGCGTGGCGCTCGGCACGATCATAAGGGAAGGGCACTTGGCGGAAGCCGATCCACGCCACCATCCCGCGGATGAAGCGCGCCTGTTCCGGCAGCGACAGGAAGGCATCGAGCGCGCGGCGGCTCATCAGTCGGAAGTCGCCGGTGTCGAGCGGGATCGGCGTCTCGGTGACGCGAGTTAGCATTCGGTAGAAGAGCGCAGCGGTTGCCTTCTTGAAGATCGTCTCGCCTTCGCGCTTGCGGCGTACCGCATAGACCACGTCGGCGTCTTGCGCAGCCATGGTGGCGCGCATTTCGACCAGCAATTCGGGCGGGTCCTGCAGATCGGCGTCGATGATCAAAATCTGCTCGCCCGAGCACAGGTCGAGCCCGGCGGTGAGCGCCAGCTGGTGGCCGTGGTTGCGCGACAGGTTGATCGCCACGAGATGTGGATCGGCCGCAGATAGGCGCTGCATGGTCGGCCAACTCGCATCCTTCGAGCCGTCGTTGATCAGAACAAGCTCATAATCCTCGCCGACCGCGCTTCGCGCTGCGGCGGAGACGCGCGCGTGAAGTAGTTCGAGGCAGGCTTCCTCATTGTAGCAGGGGACGACGATCGAGAGGGCTGGACGGTGCATGGCGCAGGCTTAGCGGGTCGTCGCGGCCTCGTCACGCCCGGTGTGCGCAGGCGGGCGCTCCGGATAACCCCAAATATCCATTCGAGCCTAGCCGATAAGCGGCCGTCACGCGCCTGGATCGATTTCTCGAGGTCGCCCGAAGCCGACGGCAACAGATGTCTCGTCTGGCGTCGCTGTCAGATCCGCTCGGCGGAACTCACCGAATCCGCTGAGCGCAGCGCCGCCAGCACCCGCATCAATTGGTGCGCGTCGTGAACCTCCAGGTCGATCGTATTGGTGTGGAAACTGGTGTCGCGGTTGTCGAGCCGCAGATTAAGGATGTTTGCCTTGTGCGCGCCGATGATCGTCGAGATCACGCCCAGCGCGCCGGGCTCGTTCTTTACCACTACCGACACCCGCGCGGTGCCCCCCGCGGCGCCGTCGCCCCAGCCGAGATCGACCCAGTCGGCATCGTCGGCATCGATCAGTTTCGAACAGTCGATCGCATGCACCTCGATCCCCTCGCCGGGACGACGCAGGCCGACGATCCGGTCGCCCGGCACCGGATGGCAGCATTCGGCAAGATCGAACGCGACGCCCGGAGTCAGACCATTGATCGCGATCGGCGCGCGCTGTGCGGGAAGCTCTTTCAGTGATTCGGCAGTGACCGATCCTGGCATGATCGCCTCCATCACCTCCGCGTCGCTCAACGTGCGCCGGGCGATCGCTTCCATCAGCGCGGCCTCGTCGGCCAACTTGAGGCGTTTGAGTGCGGGCGCCATCGCATCCGCGCCGACCGGTACGCGCAGCCGGTGGATGATATCGTCGTAGATCTGGCGACCCAAGGTCACCGCCTGCTCGCGCTCGACATGGCGCAGATGGCGGCGGATCGCGGCGCGCGCCTTGCCAGTGATCGCAAAGTTCAGCCAGTTGGGCTGCGGGCTCTGCCCCTTGGAGCGCAGGATCTGCACCTGGTCTCCATTCTCGATGATCGTCCGCAGCGGCACCACCCGGCCCGCGATCTTCGCGCCCACCGTCTGGTCGCCGAGATCGGTGTGGACGGCGTAAGCGAAGTCGATCGGGGTTGCGCCCTTGGGGAGCTGGATCAGTTCGCCCTTGGGGGTGAAGGCGAAGATACGGTCCTGGTACATCGCCATCTTGGTATGTTCGAGCAGCTCTTCCGGGCTGTCGGCATTTTCCAGGATTTCTACCAGATCGGCGATCCAGCTGTGTTGGGTGTCTGGCCGCACCTTGCCTTCCTTATAGGCCCAGTGGGCGGCGAGGCCGAACTCGGCCTCGGCGTGCATTTCTGGCGTGCGGATCTGAATTTCCACCCGCGTGTTCTCGGCGTGGATGATGGTGGTGTGCAGCGAACGATACCCGTTACGCTTGGGAGTGGAGATATAATCCTTGAACCGTCCCGGCACCATGGGCCAGCGGCGGTGGATGATGCCGAGGGCCGCATAGCAATCTTCGATCGTCGGCACGATCGCGCGGAACGCCATGATGTCGGACAGTTGCTCGAAGCTGATGTGCCGCTCGGCCATCTTCTTGAAGATCGAATAAGGATGCTTCTCGCGCCCTGAGATCTCGGTCTGGATGCCGCCGCGTTCGAGCAGCAATTTCACTCCCGAACCGATCTTGGCGATCCGGTCCTCACCGCCCTCCTTGAGCTGGATAAGGCGCTTGGTGATCGATTCATACGCTTCGGGTTCAAGCTGCGCGAAGGCGAGTGTCTGCATTTCCTTCATGAACTCGTACATGCCGATCCGCTCGGCGAGCGGGGCATAGATGTCCATCGTCTCCTTGGCGATGCGGCGCCGCTTCTCGGGCTTGGCGATGTGGTGCAGCGTGCGCATGTTGTGCAGCCGGTCGGCGAGTTTCACCAGCAGCACACGAATGTCGTCGGACATCGCCAGCAGGAATTTACGTAAGTTTTCGGCGGCGCGCTCGCTTTCTGTCTGCGCCTCGATCTTGGAGAGCTTGGTTACCCCGTCGACCATCCGCGCGACGGCGGGGCCGAACAGGCGGAGAATCTCCTCCGGGGTGGCCACCGTGTCCTCGATCGTGTCGTGCAGGATTGCAGTGGCGATCGTCTCGGCATCGAGATGAAGGTCGGTCAGGATGCCCGCGACTTCAATCGGATGGCTGAAATAGGGGTCGCCGGAGGCCCGCTTTTGGCTGCCATGGGCATGTAGCGAAAACACATAAGCGCGATTGAGCAACGCTTCATCAGCGTCGGGATCGTAGCTCAGAACGCGATCGACAAGTTCATATTGGCGCAGCACCTGTCCTAGATGCGGGCGCACGCTACTGGTTTGCAACACATCTTTGCAGGTTATTTCTCACCGACCGCCAGTTGGGTCAGGTAGCCGCGCACCGCATCGTCGATCCGGACCGCATTTCCGCTGAGCAGGTCGACGTTGACGATGGTCATTTCGATTACCGTACGCAGTTCTCCGGTCGCGGCGTGATGGAGGTCGATAACGGCGGTCAGGCTGCTACCGCCGATACGATCGATCCGCACCCGCGCCTCGATCGTGTCGCGCCAGACGAACGGGCGCCGGTAATCGACGCTTGCGTGGCGGATGTGAAATTCGCTTTCGGCCCACACCGCACCGAGCGTCTCGATCCCGGTCCACTCCCAATATTCGGTCATCGCGACGTCGGCATATTCGAGATAGCGCGAGTTGAAGACGATCTTTTGGCCGTCGATCTCGGCGTAGCGCACACGGAAGCTGGTGGAGAAGGCTGTCATGGCCGCGCTGTTGGCGGATGAAGGTGGGCACGGCAAGGCCCCTCTCCCAGCGGAGAGGGGCCTTGCGCTTACCCCGCGTTGCGCGCCGGGGTGTTGACTCCCATGCTCGCCAGATATTTCTTCACGTTGCGCGCGGCCTGACGCAGGCGCTGCTCGTTCTCGACTAGGGCGATGCGTACGAAGCCCTCGCCATTCTCGCCATAACCAACGCCGGGCGCGACCGCGACCTTGGCATGAGTGAGCATCTGCTTGGAAAATTCCAGCGACCCGAGATGTGCCAGCGCCGGAGGCAGGGGCGCCCAAGCGAACATGCTCGCCCGGGGAGAGGGAATATCCCATCCAGCCCGGCCGAAGCTCTCGACTAGCACGTCGCGGCGCTTGTGGTAGAGTTCGCGGTTCGCCGCGACGATGTCTTGTGGGCCGTTCAGCGCAGCGCAGGCCGCGGCCTGGATCGGCGTGAACGCCCCGTAATCGAGATAGGATTTCACCCGCGTCATCGCCGCGATCAGCTTCGCATTGCCGACCGCAAAGCCGATCCGCCAGCCGGCCATCGAATAGGTCTTGCTGAGCGACGTGAACTCGATCGCAACATCCTTGGCGCCCTTGACCTGTAGGATCGAGACGGTTGGGTTGCCATCGTAATAGAGCTCAGAATAGGCGAGGTCGGAGATGATCCACACCTTATGCTCCTTCGCCCAGGCGACGAGCCGCTCGTAGAAGGCGAGGTCGACCGTTTCGGCGGTGGGGTTGGATGGGTAGTTGACCACCAGGATCGACGGACGCGGCACGGTGAACGCCATCGCGCGCTCGAGCGATTCGAAATAATGCTCGTCGGGCGTGGTTGGTACGGCGCGGATCGTCGCGCCGGCGATGATGAAGCCGAAGGTGTGGATCGGATAGGAAGGGTTAGGCGCGAGTACGACGTCACCTGGCGCGGTAATCGCGGTTGCCAGGCTGGCGAGCCCTTCCTTCGAGCCCATCGTCACCACGACTTCGGTCTCGGGATCCACGTCCACGCCGAAGCGTCGGCCGTAATAATTAGCCTGGGCTTTGCGCAGACCAGGAATGCCTCGCGACGCTGAATAGCCATGCGCGTCGGGCTTGCGCGTCACCTCGATCAGTTTTTCGATCACGTGCGGAGGTGGCGGCAGATCGGGATTGCCCATGCCGAGATCGATGATGTCTTCGCCCGTAGCTCGCGCGGCCGCCCGCATGTTGTTCACCTCGGCGATGACATAGGGCGGCAGGCGTTTGATGCGGTAGAATTCGTCGTCGGACATGATGGGCCTCGTGCTTTCGAGGGTCTCCTTACGCCAGCCATCCCCCCAGCGAAAGCTTGGGTCTCGCCGGAACTGTGAGATGCCAGCTTTCGCTAGCAGGATGAATGGGTAGAATGGCGCCTGAGAGGATACCCATGGCCGATACCCCCACGCTCGAGGACATGCAGCACTGGACCTGGGTGATGGGCCGCGCGCAGCAGATGTTGCTGGAGGGCGGAGTAGACCTGCCCAGGCTCCCAGCGATCGATCCGGCTGCCGTGCAGACGTTGTGGCAGGACAATCTCAAACTGTGGCAGAACTCCTTCGTATCCGCCAATCCGCCCGGCGCCGATGCGCCGGTCGCCGACCGACGCTTCGCCGCGCCACAATGGCAGACCCCGATTTTCGATTTCATTCGCCAGAGCTATCTCGCGATTTCCGACCAGATTCTGCAAGGAGTCGAGGCGCTACCGGCGGCGAGCGAGAAGCAGAAGGAGCAGTTGCGCTTTGCCGCGCGCGGTTTCGTTGACGCGATGAGTCCGAGCAATTTTGCGCTGACCAACCCGCTGGTGCTCGAAAAAGCGATCGAGACCCGCGGCGAGAGCCTGCTCAGGGGGCTGCAGAACATGCTCGGCGATCTGGCCAAGGGCCAGCTGACGCATAGCGACGCCACCGCGTTTGAGATTGGGCGCAATATCGCCACCACTCCCGGCAAGGTGGTCAAGCGCACCGCGCTTTACGAGCTGATCCAATATGCGCCGACCACGCCAGAGGTGCTTGCGGCGCCGTTGCTGATCTTCCCGCCATGGATCAACCGCTTCTACATCCTTGATCTCAATCCGGCGAAGAGCTTCATTCGATGGGCAGTCGAGCAGGGTCTGTCTGTGTTCGTCGTGTCGTGGAAGTCGGCCGATGCGAGCATGAAGGACGTCGAATGGGACGATTACGTAGCCGCCCAGATCGACGCGATCGAAACCGTGCGCGCGGGGCTGAAAGTGTCCGCGGTCCATACCATCGGCTATTGCGTGGCGGGGACGACGCTCGCCGCGACGTTGGCGGTGCTCGCCGCCAAGGGCGCCGCAGATATGGTGAAGAGCGCCACCTTCTTCACCGCGCAAGTCGATTTCTCGAACGCCGGGGAGTTGACCAACTTCATCGACGATGAGCAGCTCAAGGCGCTCGAACAGCTTTCGCCTGAGGGTTTTCTCGACGGGCGCTACATGGCGGCGACGTTCAATCTGCTGCGCGGGCGAGACCTGATCTGGAACTATGTCACCAACAATTATCTGCTCGGGCAGGATTATACGCCGTTCGACCTGCTCCACTGGAATGGCGACACTACCAACCTGCCGTCGAAATGGCATCGCAGCTACCTGACCGACCTCTATCGCGACAACCTGCTGGTGGTGCCCGGCGCACTGTCGGTCGGCGGCACGCCGCTCGACCTCAGTAAGGTCGAGACCCCATGCTATGTCCAAGCCGGGCGCGAGGACCATATCGCCCCACCCGAGAGCGTATGGAAGATCACCCATCATTTCGTCGGGCCGCTTCGCTTCGTGCTGGCGGGTTCCGGGCATATTGCGGGCGTGGTCAATCCACCCGCGGCGGGCAAATATCAATATTGGACCAATCCGGCTGCCGTTGACACGTTCGTGGATTTTCTCGCCGGAGCGACTGAAACCAGAGGCAGTTGGTGGCCGGACTGGCTTGCATGGATCCGCACATCGGATGATTCTAGCGTGCCAGCAAAGGGCGCGCGGCTACCGGGGAAGGGCGCGCTGAAAGCGATCGATGATGCTCCCGGACGCTACGTAAAGGCCAGATAATCGACCCCATGGCGGTTATGTTGCGGTGCAACAAAACGCTTGCGCATTTCGGCTCATGTGATTATTTGTGCACCGCAACAAGGATTGAGGATGTCATGACTCAGGTCAGCAAACCCCGCACCAAGAGAGCCCCTGTCGTCAAGGCTGCCGCCCCTAAGGCCGTAGCTCCTGTGGCGGCTGCGCCCGAGCCTGTTGTGGCTGCGGCCTCCGTGGTCGCCGAGCCGGCTCCCGTCTCCGAAATCGCCGAAACCATTTCCCAGACTATCGAAGTTTTACCCGAAACAATCGAGGCCGTCGTCGAGGCGGTGATCCCACCTGTAACCCCCGCTCTAATCGAGGAAATTCCTATGGACACGATCAAGACCGCTTCCGCCAAAGCCCAGACGCTGTTCACCGAAATGAACGCTCGCGCTAAGAGCGCAATGGAGAAGAGCACCAAGGTGTTCGAGGAAGCGACCGAGTTCAACAAAGCGAACGTCGAAGCGGTCGTCGAATCGGCCAAGATCGCTGCCAAGGGCTTCGAGACGATGGGTCAGGACGTCGCCGAATATGGCCGCAAGTCGTTCGAGAACGCGACTGCGGCGATGAAGAGCCTCTCGTCGATCAAGTCGCCGACCGATTTCTTCAAGCTGCAGAGCGATTTCGTGCGTGGCGCGTTCGATGCGATGGTCGCCGAGAGCTCGCGCTCGACCGAGGCGATGCTGAAGCTGGCCGGCGAGGTCGCCCAGCCGATCTCGAACCGCGCCGCGGTCGCCGTCGAAAAGGTTAAGCTGGCCGCCTGAGCCACGCTTTCTGCCGTATCCAAGGGCGGCCGTCGTGAGGCGGTCGTCCTTTTTCGTATCCGCAGACGCACCGAGCGGCGTGCTGCCCCTTGCCCTCTCCCGCGGCAATGCCATATTCTTGGCTCACATGCAGCACCAGATCCTGAACCCGACCGCAATGGCCGAGCGCCGTGACGATGACGACGAGAGCGGAGGCGCCGGCCTTGGCATCGCCACCAAAACGCGCGCGAAAACCAAGCAACCTACGCCGTATCGCGTCTTGATGCTCAACGACGATTATACGCCGATGGAGTTCGTGGTGTTGGTGCTCCAGCGCTTCTTTCGGATGAGCATCGAAGAGGCCACTCAGGTGATGCTTCACGTCCACCAGCGCGGAGTGGGGGTATGTGGAGTGTTCAGTTATGAAGTCGCCGAGACTAAGGTGACCCAGGTGATGGATTTCGCCAAGGAGCACCAGCACCCATTGCAGTGTACTCTCGAAAAAGCCTGAGGCGAGAGGGTCTGAAGCGCTATCGTGCCGCGGGCAGCCAGCCTAGATCCAGCCCCGCATAGCGATCGACGAAGTTCGCGGCCTTGGCCAGCGCGCGTTCGTCCTTGAGCGTCACCCGCCCGGCTTCGCGGGCGATCAGCCCTTCTTCCTCCAGTTGGCGCAACATCCGGTTTACGTGGACCGCGGTGAGGCCGGTGGCGTCGCCGATCTCCTCCTGGGTGAGGCCCAAGACGAACGTGTCCTGCACCTCGGCATCGCGCATTCGGAGCCCGTTGCGGAGTTCGATCAGCAGCGCCGATACCCGCGACTTGGCCGACGTTCGCCCCAGCGCCGCCAGCCGGTCGGTCAACGCGACGCGCTCAATCTGGGTGCATACCAGGATTAACGCGGCGAGCCGGGGGTGATGCTCGATCAGGGCGCCCACCGTGGCGCGCTCAAACGGACACACCACGCAGTCGGTCAGTGCCGCGATCGTCTCAGGTGCGTCGTGATAGGCCAGGCTGGAGACCGCGATCAGGGCGCCCTGGAACAGGAATTCCAGGATCTGGCGGCTGCCGTCGTCCATCAAAACATAGCTCATCATCATCCCCTTTTTGAGGATGAACAGGTCGGCGGCGGGATCATTCTCGCGCTGCAGAATCGCGCCGCGCCGGATCGGACGCTCGCGGTTCTCTAGGCGCCCGAGCGCGTGGCGCTCGTTCGGGGTCAACGCTACGAGATCGCCGAGTCTTTCGGCGAAACAACCGGCAGGCACGCTAGGAAGTCCCCCTTGGCGTCCCTCAAAGCAGGGGCAGGCCGGCGGCGCATTAAAGTCGATCAACCCTGCGGCCGCCGAGCGGCGGGTTGCGCACTTTTCCGGGCACTGTAAGAACCCCGCCATGGACCGTATTCTCATCCGCGGTGGAAACCGCCTCGCCGGCACCCTTCCTATTTCCGGCGCCAAGAATGCGGCGCTGACGCTGCTGCCCTGCGCGCTGCTTACCGACGAGCCGCTGACGTTGCGCAACCTACCGCGGCTCGCCGATGTTGACGGCTTCGGGCATTTGCTCAACCAACTGGGAGTGTCGACCCTGGTCGAGGGCACGCGGCCCGAGGAGTTCGGCCGGGTCATGACGATGCGCGCAGGGCACCTTACTTCCACCGTCGCGCCCTATGACATCGTGCGGAAGATGCGGGCGTCGATCCTGGTACTCGGGCCTCTGCTCGCGCGCGCCGGCGAAGCGACTGTGTCGCTGCCCGGCGGCTGCGCGATTGGCAACCGTCCGATCGACCTCCATCTCAAGGTGCTGGAGGCGCTCGGCGCCGAAATCGAACTCGCGGCCGGTTATGTCCGGGCGAGCGCGCCCAATGGCGGGCGGCTGTCGGGCGGGCGCTACACTTTCCCGGTGGTGTCGGTCGGTGCGACCGAGAATGCGTTGATGGCGGCGGTGACGGCTAAGGGCTCGAGCGTGCTCGAGAACGCGGCGCGCGAGCCCGAGATCGTCGATCTGTGCAAATGCCTGGTGGCAATGGGCGCGAGCATTTCCGGAATCGGCACCGAGACGATCGAAATCGAAGGCCGCGACCGGCTTCACGGCGCAACCTATGCGGTGATGCCCGACCGGATTGAGGCGGGTAGCTATGCCTGTGCCGCGGCGATCACCGGCGGCGCACTCGAACTGCTCGGCGCCAATGCCGACGACATGCGCGCGACGCTGATCGCGTTGCGCGCGGCTGGCGTAACGGTTGAGGAGCGGCCCGGGTCGGTCTATGTCGAAGCGTCGGGTCCGCTCGGCCCGCTGACGCTTTCTACGGCGCCGTATCCCGGTTTTGCCACCGACATGCAGGCGCAATTCATGGCAATGCTCTGCAAGGCCGACGGCGCCAGCGTGCTGACCGAGACGATCTTCGAGAATCGCTACATGCACGTGCCCGAACTGGCCCGGATGGGGGCTGATATCCAGGTCACCGGCCGCTCGGCGGTGGTGCGCGGCGTTGACAAATTGATCGGTGCGCCAGTGATGGCGACTGATCTGCGCGCGTCGATGAGCCTGATCCTAGCAGGCCTGGCCGCTGAAGGGCAGACCGAGGTGGGCCGGGTCTACCACCTTGATCGCGGCTATGAGCGGCTTGAAGAGAAATTGAGCGCGGTCGGCGCCGATATCGAACGGGTCAGCGACGGCTGACCTGACCCACCGTTCGAAACGATCCCACCGTCTCAGCCGGCCAGCAGCAGCGCCAAGCCCGAGATCGTCGCCACCGACAGGATCGTAGACAATAAGATCGCGCGCGAGGCCAGCGCGACTTCCTGACGGTAAAGCTCGGCGGCCATGAACGGCCCGGTGCCGATCGGCAGCGCCGCGAGTAGAATTGCCGCCACCGTCCATGGACCGCGCGGTAGTAGCAGGAGTGCGAGACCGGCGGTCAAGATCGGCTGCACCGCCAGCTTGAGCACCAGCACCAGTGCCAGTTCGCCGCGCTCGGCCTTCAACTGGCGCTGGGCGAGGAACAGGCCGATCGTCACCAGCGCCACGGGAGTCGCCGCGCTGCCGAGCAGCTTGGTGAAACCCGAGACGATCCCTGGCAATGGTACCCCGGTGAGTGCCCAGGCCGCGCCAGCGATCGGCGAGGCGACCAGCGGGTTCTTCAGCACCGACCAGAGAATGCGGCCGAGTGCCCTGGCCGAAAACCCCTCGCGGTCGAGATCTATTTCGACCAGCAGGATGGTCAGCGCGAACAAAGCGCAGACCGTCAGCAGCGACGCGATCACCGCTGCGGCCAGCCCGAGCGGGCCGAGCAGGCCGTGGAGCAGCGGAATGCCGATATAGGCGGTATTGGAATAACTCGACGAGAGCGCGTCGAGCGCGCGTCGCGCAAGCGACCGGCGCTGCCCCGCCGCCCCCGGCGACAGCAGCAGCGAGAGCATGAACGTCACCGCGATCCCGCCGCTGAATACGACCACGAACGCGGGCTGGTCGAGCGCCTTCCAGTTGGCCTCAGCGACGAAATCAAACAGTAAGGCGGGCAGTGCCAGCCACACCACGAAGCCGTTGAGCAGGCCCACTGCCTCCTGCCCCAATCCGCGGAGCCGTGCGAAACCGAAACCGGCAAGGATCAGGGCAAAGATCGGAAGCACGGTAGAGAGGACGAACACGTGGCGCTCCAATGATTGTTGCGCTGCGGCATAGGAGTGGCTGGCGACGGTGTCACTTGTGGTTTTCGGACAATTGGTGCTTTCGCAAGGCTACTGCTCTGGTATATTCCGGCAGTATCATGCGAGGGGAGTGCGCCCGATGCCGATTGCTGTGGTTTCCGTGCCAGTATCCGATCTCGATCACGCGCTGACTTTCTATACTGAGATGCTCGGATTCATACTGGTTGAGGATCAGCCAATGGGGCCGGACATGCGCTGGGTGCAACTACAGCCCAAGGACGGTGGCGCCACTGTCGCGCTGACTACCTGGTTCGAGCATCTCCAACCGGGCGGCCAGCAGGGATTGATGCTCGGGGTGGCCGACGTTGATGCCGAGCATGCGCGACTGGCTGCGCTCGGCATCGAACTGGGACCGCTCGACGACCAGCCCTGGGGACGGTTCACCACGCTGGAGGACCCCGACGGCAATGGTTGGATACTCGCTACGCTGACCGATCCGGCGCAGGTGCAGTCGCGGTAGAGCAGGGGGCGCTTTCGACACGTTGATCCCGACCTGCCCGCTTCCACGGGGGGCAGGAGTGTGCGCTGCGGGCCACCGTGGTCGAGATAAGGGGCATTTACGTCACTTTTGTCACCGACCGCTCGGCGTCGGACTAGCCGCTCGCTTTCCTGCACGGCGGAATAGTGTTCGGATCATTCCTGATTAATACTTTGGTCGCGGACATCGTGATCTAAAAATGCCCGAGCCAATCAGTGTGGCCGGCTACAGCCCGATGATTGAAATTTGCCGGCCGTATCCCGGCTCGCTGCGATGGGTGGCGCGGCGATAGCTGAAGAAGCGGTCGGGATCGGCATAGGTGTCGAGCCCTAGCATCTCGATCCGGCCGACGCCGGCTGCGGCGAGGCGCGCGGCGACATAGGCTTCGAGGTCGAACCGGAAATGTCCAGGACGGCCTTCGGAGAAGAAGCGTTCGTTGGCGGGATCGTCGGTCTCGAAGCGGCGTGCAAAGGCGTCGTCGACCTCATAGCTTGCACGCGCGATGCACGGGCCGATCGCGGCGGCAATCCGCTCGCGTCGGGCGCCGAGCGCTTCCATCGCGAGGAGGGTCGAATCCGTCACCCCGCCGAGCGCGCCTTTCCAGCCGGCATGGGCCGCGCCGACCACGCCTGCCTCCCGGTCCGCGAGCAGCACCGGTGCGCAATCGGCGGTGAGGATGCCGAGTGCCAGCCCCGGACGATCGGTGACCATCGCATCGGCGCGGGGGCGCAGCGCGTCGGCGAACGGTTCGATCACGGTCACGGCATCCGCCGAATGCACCTGGTAGAGCGTCACCAATCGCGCCGCCGGGAGCACTGCCGCTGTCGCCCGCGCGCGGTTCTCGGTTACGGCGTCGGGATTGTCATCCGAGCCGATGCCGACGTTGAGCCCGGCATGGACGCCGGTCGATACCCCGCCCCGACGGCCGAGGAAGCCATGGGAAATTCCGGCGAGTGCCGCGGTGCGGATGACGTCCACGATCATAGGTCGAGCCTCCAGATACGGTCGTCGTCGATCGTGTTGCCGACCGGGAAGGCGTAGCGGCCCACCTCGTAAAGGCCGTAGCGTGTGTAAAAGCGCTGCGCGCGCAGATTGTCCGCATAGACGCTGAGCAGCAGCTGCGCGGCGCCACGGGCGCGGGCCTGCGCGATCGCCCATTCCATCAGCGCTGCGGCCACCCCCGTGCCCTGCCACGGCTGGAGCACGTAGAGTTGGTAAAGCTCGGCTGCCTCTGCAGGCGCATGGTCGGTAAAGGCGTTGGGTCCGATCTTGGCGAAGCCGGCGATGCGCTCGCCGTCGAGCGCGAGCCGAATCGCAAATGTGGAATCGCCAATCTGCGCGGGCAGGCCGGCCGATCCGAAGGCCGCGTCGAGAAAGATGGCAAGATCCTCGGGTGGATAGAGGGCGCCAAACGTCTCGGTGAATGAAGCACGCGCCATCGTGGTAAGCGGCTCGGCGTCGCCTGTTAGGGCATCGCGATAGGCGATCATATAAAGCCTGCCGGTTCGGGCCAGCCAGGTGCGGTCACTGCGAGTGCCTGGAACAATTCACCCATTTGGTCGGGGGCGATCAGTCTGTTGCGGTCGGCGGCGATCTGGTCGGCGCGTTCGGGCGCGCCGCGGGCAAGGACGGAGGCGCGAGAATCCACGCCTAGCGCGCTTAGCAGGAAGCCTTGCGCCACCGGGCCATATACCTGTGCGCCGGCGGTGAGTGCAGCGGCACCGAGCGTGCCGAAATCGACGTGGGCGGTTAGATCGTGTTCGCCGGGCGCCTCGAATGGGTTGGCAAAGCTGTGGCCCTTTACCGCTTGCAGCGTGTCGCCGATCGCTGGGCCGTTATAGCCATAATCGACGATCAGCAGCGCGCCGCCCTGGACGACGAGCCGGTGGGCGAGCGCGCGCAGGATTGCGACCGCCGCCGGAGAAGTCTCGAGGATCGATCCCAGCTCGGCGTCGTCGAGCTCGGGCGGCAGGATGCCGGGGGGTAGTTGCTTGCCGGGGATCGGCAGGAACAGCAGGTCCTGGCAGGCGACCAGCCGTTCGCGCCAACCGTCGGCGGTTTTTAGCAACTGGCGGATCGGCAGCGCGTCGAAAAACTCGTTGGCGATCACAATCAGCGGGCGGTCGTCGGGCAGGGTGGCGATCGCGTCGTGCCAAGTCGCGTCGGGAATCCGCTTGGCCTGGGCCGCGCGCAACGGCGGGCTGGTCTCGACAAAATGCACTGGGGGTATGAAGCCAGCGTTGGCCATCGCCCGGGTCGCATCTGCGGCGAGCGTGCCGCGGCCGGGGCCGAGCTCGACCCAGGCGACATCTGGTCGGCCAGCCCGGTCCCACAGATCGGCCGACCACAGGCCGATCAGCTCGCCGAACATCTGACTGATCTCGGGCGCGGTAGTGAAGTCGCCATCGGCGCCCAGCGGGTCGCAGACCGCGTAATAATGCGCGTTGGCGGCGGCGATATATTGGGCGAGCGACATCGGCCCGGCGAGCGTGATCGCTCGGGCGAGCCGTTCGGGAAGGGCGGTATCAGTCACCCTAGGCCACGCTCTCACTGCCCGCGATCGACTCTACCCGCAGCCGGCGACCCTTGGCAGTGGTTACCAGGAATGCGCCGCCGAGCAGCATCGGTACGCACAGCCACTGACCCATATGCAGTCCAGTCGCCTGCGCGAACGCCACCAGCTGTTGATCGGGCTCGCGAAAATATTCCACGAAGAAGCGGAAGGCACCATAAGCGATCAGAAAGATGCCGACCAGCTTGCCCGGATCGTAACGTGCTTTGGTGCGCCAGAAGGCGAACCACAGGACCGCAAAGAGCAGCACGCCTTCGAGCCCTGCCTCATACAATTGGCTGGGGTGGCGTGCCGGTTCGATCATGCCGAACGGCACAGTATGCGGGAAGACGATCGCCCAGGCCACGTCGGCCGGCTTGCCCCACAATTCCCCGTTCACGAAATTCGCGAGGCGCCCGAAAAAGAAGCCGAACGGCGCGACGCAGGCGACATAGTCGTGCACCCGCAGCCAGTTCAGCTTGTGCGTGCGCGCAAATAGGATGATGCCGATGCTGGTGCCGATCACCCCGCCGTGGAACGACATACCGCCGTCCCACAGCCGCAGGATCTCCATCGGATGAGTGAGCATCGTCGGCTGGTAGAACAGGACATAGCCGATCCGACCGCCGAGAATCACCCCTAGCGTCGCGTAGAACACCAGGTCGTCGGCATGGCGCCGCGCCATCGGCGCGCCCGGTTGGGCGAGCAGCTTCAGCAGATACCACCAGCCGAGCATGATCCCGGCGATATAGGCAAGTGAATACCATTTGAGGTCGAAGAAGCCCAGGCTCAGCGCCACCGGGCTGAGATGGAGGTCGGTGAAATGAAGATGCTGCTGGGCGGCGGTCATCGCGTGCGGGATCAAGGCTTTTCCTTCGGCTTTCACGCTTCCATAAAGGGGCTAAGCGCCGACACCAAGTGGCCGTGAGATTCTAGGAGAAGATGGATGCCGACCGAGCTCGATCGCCGGATGGATGCTGGACTCGCCAAGCTGACCGGCCCCGGCGGTCCGCTGTCGCTCGGCGAAGTGAACGCCTATGGCCAGACCCTGCCGATCATCGCCAGCGCACCACCCTCGCTGCCCTATTATTTCGCGCATTATTGTACCGAACACGCCGATAAGACCTTTCTCGTCGCCGGTGCAGAGCGGCTGACCTTCGCCGAGGTCTACGCCGTCGCGCAGCAGGTGGCCTCGGCGCTCGTCGGCGCGTACGGCGTGCAGCGCGGCGACCGCGTCGGGATCGCGATGCGCAATTCGCCGTCGTGGATCGCGCTCTACATGGGGATCGTGATGGCGGGCGGGATTGCTACCCTGCTCAATGGCTGGTGGCAGACCGGCGAACTCGCCGAGGCGATCGCTGATGTTGACTGTCGGCTGGTGTTCGCGGATCTAGCGCGCGCAAGGCGGCTTGCCGAGATACAGGTCGCGCATGTCGCGATCGACGACACGTTACCGTTGCGTGAGGCGCTGGCCGGGATGCTTTTGCAGGCGGGCGAGGTCGCGCTGCCCGCGATCGTCGGCAGCGATGACGCCACCATCTTGTTTACCTCGGGCTCAACCGGCCAGTCGAAGGGGGCGCTGAGCACCCACCGCTCAGTGGTGCAGGCGATCTTCAACTATCTGGCGCAGGCGCTGGTAATGCTCGGTATCTCGGTCGAGAACGGCAAGGCGCCGCCCGCGCAGCACGTCACCATCCTCACCGTGCCACTGTTCCACGTCACCGCCGAAGTCCCTGTGTTCCTGCAGAGCTTCGCAATGGGTCGCAAGCTGGTGCTGATGCCTAAATGGGATGCCGAGGAGGCGATGCGGTTGATTGAACGCGAGGCGGTTAGCTATTTTGTCGGTGTGCCGCTGATGAGCTACGAGATCCTCAACCATCCCCGCCGCGCACAATATGACCTGTCGACGGTCACCGATTTCGCCGCGGGCGGCGCGCCGCGTCCGGTCGATCATGTCCGCCGTCTACACGAGGAAATGGGGGGCGGTGCGCCCTTGCTCGGCTACGGCCTGACCGAGACCAATGCGGTGGGCTGCGGCAACTGGCGCACCAATTATCTTGCCAAGCCGCTGTCTACGGGACGCGCCTCCGCGCCTTTGGTAGAGATCGCGATCCTCGACGACACGGGCATCTCTATGGCGCCAGGGCAGCGCGGCGAGATCGGCATTCGCTCGATCTGCAATTTTTCGGGCTATTGGAACCGCCCCGAAGCGACCACGGCGGCGTTCAGTCCCGATGGCTATTTCCTGACTGGGGACATCGGCTTTCTCGATGAGGACGGCTATGTGTTCATCGTTGACCGCAAGAAGGACATCATCATCCGCGGCGGCGAGAACATTTCCTGCCAGGAAGTCGAAGCCGCGATCTACGAACATCCGCAGGTTGCCGAGACCGCGGTATTCGGCGTGCCCGACGAGCGACTGGGCGAGGTGCCGGGCGCCGTCGTCCACTGGCATGGCGACGCGACCGCAACGCTAGCCGAGCTTCGCGATTTCCTGTGCGGCCGGATCGCAGCGTTCAAGGTGCCTGACCGAATGTGGGAAGCGTCCGCGCCGCTGCCACGACTGGGGACGGAGAAGATAGACAAGGTGGCGTTGCGCGAGACCTATCGCGTTATCGCGGCGGCGGAGAACGCGACGGCGTGAAGGAGCGCACCGCGTGTCTCCCGTTCGTCTCGAGCTTGTCGAAGGGCGGCCATTCTTTCGGGCAAGTGAGAAGGAGGACGGTGCTACGCAATCAGATAGTTACGCTGCGTCGCCAACCCTAAACCATCGTACCAGTGCATGAGATGGGCTAAGCCTATCTCGGAGGTCGGCGCTGAGCCATCGTTAACGAATTTCGGGTAGCACACAGCAATGGAAGCTCGTGCGCTGAAGACCCTGCCGAGGCCGATCTGGCGTAGCCCTCTGGAAACCTGCCTCCACTGGTCGGCCGATCTCTCGAAACTATCAGCCGCGGGTTGGCTTGCGCCGATCTGGCTCATTCTGTTCCTGATCGACGGGGCTACCGGCCGCTATGTTTCACTCAACGGGCTGTATCTCCTGCCGTTGTGTGCCACCGCTTGGTGTCTTGGGACGGCGCCGGCCTTGGTATCAGGTGGGATCGCGATCGGAGCGACGCTGTGGTTGAACGGTTTCGGCGACGGTCTTTCAGCGGAAGCTTCCGCCATCGCACTACCGGTGGCTGCCTGGAACGCGGGAATGCGTATCTTCTCCGTGATCTTCATCGTCATGCTGCTGAGCGCGTTCCGTCGTGTATTCGATCGAGAAAAGGCAGACGCGCGCGTTGATTCGTTGACCAAGCTGAATAACCGGCGAGCATTTGAGATTGAATGCCGACGTTTAGCGATGTCATGTGCACGCGATGGCCGCGTCATGTTATGCGGCTTGATTGACGTAGACAGTTTCAAGTCAATTAATGATCAATATGGGCATAATGCAGGGGATGCGGTGCTTATTGTTTTGGCTGATGCACTGGCGAATGCCGTACGAACCTATGATGCGACGGCAAGACTGGGCGGCGACGAGTTCGCATTTTGCCTAGCTGTTCGCAACAACGAGGTGGCTACGCAGAAAACTCTTGATATTCATAGTCAAATATCAGCTGCTCTTGCAGCTGGGCGCTGGCCTGCATCCTGCAGCCTCGGAGCATCTACGGGCGATGGCGTAGAAGATACATTCTCGAGAGCCGACGGCCTCCTCTACGCGGCGAAAACGGCTGGGAAGAATAAATGGAGGTTTTCGTCTCTTTCGGTGAACGCGACGCATCAGATATCACCCTAAGGTACAAGCCGATCCAATTGGAGCGTTCTGACACACGTACTTCGGCACCGAATTCGAGATGCTTAGGAACGCTTTGAAGGAGTGTCTCAACATTTGACGCCATCACTGGCTCCAGGCCTGCCTGTCCGGACGCCACTGATTCAGCGTTTCACCTCTTCTGTAACTTACCCGATTGCCCGGACGTTCCTCGGCTTCCCCCGTTCGCCGACGCGGGATAGGATGGGGGATGGCTCATATCCCTTCGATCGACCGGCGGCAGATTTTGATTGGCGGGGGCGTGGGCGCCGGGCTGTTGGTCGCCTGGGGGGTATGGCCGCGTAGTTATGCGCCTAACCTTACCGCAGTGCACGGCGAGACGATCTTCGGCGCCTGGCTCAAGATTGGCGAGGACGGCCATGTCACCGTCGCCATTCCTCAAACCGAGACTGGGCAGGGCGCCTGGACCGCGCTGCCGCAAATCCTGGCCGACGAGCTCGGCGCAGACTGGCGCACGATCGCGGTCGAGCCTGCGCCGCTCAATCCGCTCTACGCCAATCCGGTGGGCGGCCAAGCGCTGTTTGAAGGACTGCTCGACGGGCTTCCGGATCGGCTGCACGGTGGCCTGACGGCGACGATTCTTACCGCTGGTTCGAGCTCGGTGCGCAATTTCGAAGAGGATCTGCGCGCCGCCGGCGCCACCGCGCGGGTGCTGCTGTGCAAGGTAGCGGCGCGGCGCTGGAAAATCGACTGGCGGGAGTGCGAGACGGCGGGCGGATTCATTCTTCACGGTCCGCAGCGTGAACGCTTCGGCCCGCTGGCGGCCGAGGCAGCGCGCGAAACCGCGCCGACCCCGTTGCCCTTCCGCATCGGCGAGACCAATCGGCTGGCGGGCCAGTCGCTACCGCGCCTCGACGCGCCGTCTAAGGTCGACGGGTCGGTCAACTTCGCCGGCGACGTGCGACTGCCAGGCATGGTGTTCGCCTCGCTGCGGCAGGGACCGGTAGGGGACAGCAAGCTGGTGCGCGCCGACCGCGCGGCGGCGGACAGGGTGCGCGGCGTGATGCAGGTGGTGACCACCGACCGCTGGGTCGCGGCGGTCGCCGACACCTGGTGGGCAGCCAACCGCGCGCTCGACGCGCTCGCACCGCGTTTTGAGACTCGCGGCGCGATCGTCGACAGCGAGTCGATCGATGCTGCGCTCGACACGGCGTTCGACGGTGCAGGCGTGCGGCTTGCATCGGCGGGCGACCTCTCCGCCGTCTTCAAGGGCGCGAAGATCGTCACCGCCAGCTACCGCGCGGGGCTCGCCGTTCATGCCGGCCTGGAGACGGCGACCGCCACCGCCAGTTTTGTCGACGGTCGGCTCGAACTGTGGTTACCGACCGAAGCGCCCGGCCTTGCGCGTGCAGCGGCGGCAGCAGTGCTCGGCATTGGAGAGAGCGCGGTGACCGTGCACGCGATGATGGCCGGTGGCGGCTTTGGCGCCCGGCTCGAGACACTGGTCGCCGAACAGGCCGCCCTGATCGCCAAGGCGACGCGCAAACCGGTGCAGCTCACTTGGTCGCGATCCGAAGAGACAATGCACGACCGCTTTCGCCCACCCGCCGCTGCGCGGATGGCGGCGCGACTGGCCCCAAACGGAACCATCATGGGTTGGCAGGCAAAGATCGCCGCCCCCGCAACAGGCCACGAACTGGCCCGACGGCTGATCCGCAGCGCGCCGCTCGACGGCGCGCTCGCGTTGCGGCGGATGGACCAATATGCGGTGGCGGGCGCATTTCCACCCTATCGGATTCCCGCTTTTGCGATCGACCATCATCCGGCCGAGATCGGTGTGCCGACCGGTCACTGGCGCTCAGGCGCGCACAGCTACACCGCCTTCTTCACCGAATGTTTCATCGACGAGCTCGCACATGTCGCAGGGACCGAGGCGCTCTCTTTCCGGATCGGAATGCTTGGCGGGGACGCGCGGCTCGCGCGCTGTCTGTCGACCGCCGCGTCGCTTGGCGGCTGGGAGGGCGGCGTGGCCGGCAGTGGGCAAGGTATCGCCTGCCACGCCTTCCGCGGCAGCTATATCGCGGTGCTGGTCGAGGCGCATTTTGACGATGGTGGCGGGATCAGCGTCGACCGAATCGTCGCCGCGGTCGACTGCGGACGGCAGGTGAACCCTGATCTCGTCAAGCAGCAGATCGAGGGCGGGCTGATCTTCGGCATGGGTGCCGCGTTGGGCGCGGCGACCGGCTTCACCGAAAATCTGGCCGATGCGCGCGGTTTTGCCGACCTCGCGCTACCGCGGCTCGCTGATATCCCCGACATCACCGTCGAGCTCATCCCGAGCGAGGCGTCGCCCGGCGGCGTCTCCGAGCTCGGCGTACCGCCAGTCGCGCCGGCCATCGCTAATGCGCTGCAGGCGGCCACCGGATCGCGCATTCGTCGGCTGCCTCTGTTACTGGATGCCGAATGAAGCCAATTGACCATCCTAATATCCCGTCGCCAAAGGTCGGCGTGCTGATCACTAATCTGGGTACACCTGATGCGCCCGACGCGGTATCGGTGCGGCGCTACCTCGCCGAATTCCTGTCAGACCGGCGGGTGGTGGAGATTTCGCCCTTACTCTGGCAGCCGATCCTACGCGGGATCGTGCTGACTACTCGACCGAAGAAATCGGCCCATGCTTACGGCCTGGTATGGAGAGAGGATGGTTCGCCGCTTGCGGCAATCACCAAGGCGCAAAGCCATGCGCTGCAGGGCGTGTTGGGGCCGGAAGTGATGGTCGACTATGCGATGCGGTATGGAAACCCGTCGATCGCTGACCGTCTCGCAGCGCTTAAAGCAGCGGGCTGCGAGCGGATCCTGGTCGCGCCGCTCTATCCGCAATATTGCGCAGCGACGACCGCGACCGCGAACGACTCGGCGTTTGCGACGTTGGCAAAGATGCGTTGGCAGCCGGCGCTGCGGACGCTGCCGCCGTATCACGACGACCCGGCCTATATCGGCGCGCTCAAGGCGTCGGTTGAGGAGGGGATCGCGGGCCTCGATTTCGTTCCCGACGCGGTCGTCGCCAGCTTCCACGGGATGCCGCAGCGTACGCTCGAGCTGGGTGATCCCTATCATTGTCACTGCCGCAAGACGGCACGGCTGCTTGGCGAAGCGCTCGGGCGCGAGTTGGTGGTGGCGTTCCAGTCGCGTTTCGGGCGCGCAAAATGGCTGCAGCCCGCAACCGACGCGACGCTCTCGGCACTACCAGGCAAAGGTATGAAGAAGATCGCGATCCTGGCCCCCGGCTTCTCCGCCGATTGCCTGGAGACGCTCGAGGAGCTCGCGATCCGTGGCCGCGACAGCTTTGTGAGCGCCGGAGGCACCCACTTCGCCTATCTGCCCTGCCTCAACCACAGTGCAGGCGGTATGGAAATGTTACGCACCCTGCTTGTGCGGGAGCTTGCGGGCTGGGTGCCGACTCCGTAGCGTCTTCCCGTAATCTTGGGAGAGATGAGCATGGCACGCGTAGCAATCGTCACCGGCGGAACCCGGGGCATCGGCGAGGCGATCAGCCTTGCCCTCAAGGACATGGGAATGCGGGTGGCCGCCACTTATGGCGGCGACGACGCCCGTGCGAAGGATTTCACCAGCCGCACCGGCATCGCCTCCTATAAGTGGGATGTCGGCGATTATGACGCGTGCCAGGCCGGCTGCGCGCAGGTGGTGGCGGAGCTCGGCCCGGTCGACGTAGTGGTCAACAACGCCGGCATCACCCGCGACGGTACGATCCTGAAGATGACCTACCAGATGTGGAAGGAAGTCATGGACACCAATCTCGGTGGTTGTTTCAATATGGCCAAGGCCGTGTTTCCGGGGATGCGCGACCGCAAATGGGGACGGATCGTCAACATCGGTTCGATCAACGGCCAAGCCGGGCAATATGGGCAGGTAAACTATGCTGCCGCCAAGTCCGGTATCCACGGCTTCACCAAGGCGCTGGCGCAGGAAGGGGCTAGGTTGGGCGTGACGGTCAATGCAATCGCGCCTGGCTACATCGACACCGACATGGTCGCGGCGGTCCCGCCCGAGGTGTTGGAAAAGATCGTCGCCAAAATCCCGGTCGGGCGGCTGGGTCAGGCGCATGAGATCGCCCGCGGCGTGGCGTTCTTGTGCTCGGAGGAGGGCGGGTTCGTAACGGGATCGACGCTGAGCATCAATGGCGGGCAGCATATGTACTGACGGGCGCGGCGGGTTGGTGCAGCCCCGTCACGCCCGGCACGGCGGGCGGGCCAGCGGCCCGATCCGCGTCGTCGCTACGCCATAGACGCCGTGTCCGTCAGCCCGTCCGGAAGGACTATTCCAGCTTCGATGCTCGGAATCGCTGCAGCATGACGGGACGCCCGTGCTCCCAATGCCCACTCGCTGAGCCACTTCTCGCGACGCCAACTCGCCATCGTAGGTTAGCCGTAAAATCTCGCGCGCGCACCGTGCGCATCGCTATTATCCCCGTCGGCATTGGTTACTCCACAAAAGGGAGCCGTCTGCAACGACCGGATGAGACCAAAAAGCATCCTCAATACGATCGCTAAGGAATACAGCGCGCGACCGTCCAGGAATCCGCAACAGGCAATGTTCAGCCGCTAAACCCTCCGGCTTAGCCGGCGCGAGATCAAGCACGCCGCCCTGCTGGCTCTGCCGCGGCCGCGGTCGTCGGCCTGCGATCCCCCAGAATAAGGCGAACCGCAAAGGATCGCCGAGCCGAGACTCTATAGCATCATCGACAACGACACCGGATCATCCCTCAGTGACAAAAGGTCATGATGGGAGTTCAGAGCAGACAGGAACTACTATGCGTCGCAAGGTCCCGAGCAACTCAGCGTTGATGGCGTTTGAAGCGGCAGCTAGGCATGGCATCTTTGCCCGCGCTGCGGACGAACTGGCTCTGACCGAAGGGGCGATCAGCCGTCAGATCGGCCGGCTGGAAGTGTTCCTTGGTGTCACTCTGTTCGAGAGGGTCGGTAATCGCGTACGGCTTTTGCCAAATGGTGAGCGATACGCGGTGCAGGTCGGTGAAGCACTCGACCGGCTGGAACGTGCCAGCCAGTATGTGATGGGGCAGCCGAGTGATGGCTCAACCGTTGATGTCGCCAACCATGCCGACATTTGTGATACGGCGCTTGATCTTTCACCCAAAGCGATTTCAGAAGAAGCACCCAATATCGCTGTGCGCCTCGCTGACAGGATGTAGCCGTTCGTCCATTTCGATAGCGGATTCGATACGCGATCCTGGCGAGTACCTGTCCAGGGTCGGAGCCCCGGATATATTGCCTGGTGCACGCGGGGCGGGTTCCGATTTATCATCCGGCACATCCTCGATTTTAACGGGTTGGACAAGCCTGACGCGTTGCGCGTCCTGCATCGACGCCAAAATGTTCGCGACCATTACCGTGGTCGGTCGTCGCAGGCGCCCGGTCTGTCGGTAGCGGTGTCGATGGTGGTCATACGGGCAACGGTGGACCGCTTGTAATCGCTTTCGCCGTTCATCTCGAAAATAGCGGCGTGGTGAGCAAGGCTGCCTATGGCGGCGACCGTCACCGCGGGCTCCGGACAATGTCGATCCGGGCAAAAGGCCGGTTGGCGATGAGGAATGTCGCTCGTAGCGGGGAACTCGAACGATGCGCTGGTTTCGATTTGGGCGTCTCGTACGCAGTTGAGCATCAGTCTTGCATGCAGATCGAGGGCCGTCGCGGATGGGGGTTTACAGAAAATCCTGTTGGTGCCGCGACTGCGCGGTTGCGGTTGCGGTTGCGGTTGCGGTTGCGGTTGCGGTTGCGGTTGCGGTTGCGGTTGGCGCGCGGCGGCCGAGGAGATCGTAATACCGAGCCTCTCGGCCAGATCGGCCCCGTCCGCCAGCGCCCGATCGGGGGCGATAAACTTCTCAAAGGTCAAGAACGACCTGGGTGGCGTGCCTGTCGAATTCCGGCAGGCAAGATGGTGCATCCGACGGTAACGAGCGAGTTGGTGACGTTTCCAACGAAGAGGGGCGGCGCAGCTTTCGCCGCACCGCCCCTCGCGTTGCTCACCTAAAGTTTAGAAGTGAGTGATCACGCCCAGCATCGGACGCATGCTGTGGAAATCGCCAAAGGTGTTCATTTCCGCACGGATGCGGAAACCAGCGTTGCCGGTGAGGCCCTTCAGGCCGATATCCTTCGGGCCGACTTCGACGCCGATGCCATAGGTAATGGCATGGTAGTCACGACCGGTTCCGGCAGTGCTCTCGCCTGCGAAATGGTCGAAACGAACCCACTGGTAGCCGACCTTACCGTAGATCAAGCCGCTGTCGCCTGCGCGCGCGCCGAAGCGGCCAGCTGCGCCATATTCCCAATCGATGTTGCCGCTGACGCCCTTGGCGACATTGCCTTCTGCGCCGACGAACACCGGACCGAGCGGCACATTGAAGCCGACCACTGCCTGGGCGAGCGCACCAGCCGGCCGGTAGTTGTTGCGAATGCTGCCGTTGGCGTTGCGAGCCTGGGGAATGCCGTGGTCGGCCCGGTTCTCAAACTGCTCCCAACCGCCCATGACGCCGACATAGGGCTCGATGCCGAATGCCTTGCTGCCGTCGGGTGCAGTAGCGCCGGTGGTCTGGGTGGTGGTGGTGGTGGTGTCGGCGGGTGCCGGCGCGGTGGCGTCCTGGGCCATAGCCGGCGCGGCGATGAATGCGGCCGCAGCAACGGCGACCAGGGAGAGCTTACGCATGGAAAATGACCTTCTAATCGTTTCATTCGTGGAAAGGCGGGTTGTGTCCGTCCCTCTCCGGCAGGGCTCCTAACCGAAAGGAAGAGAATATGTTGCGTCGCGGCGGGACATGAGCGGCGATGGTGCGGCAACTGTCGTAAATGTATCACGGTTTCTGTCGTTTTGATGAACGAGAACCGGATCTCCGCTTCCTATTTCCCGCGCAAGCGGGCTCGTTGCATAATCGTCATGCTGGCGTCAGCATTTCGAGGGCCAGGAGCGCCGCTCCCAGGCCAGCTGGATGCTGAATACGCTCGGCAGGGCAACGAGTTTCATGGGCGCGCGCATTTCGGCGGGTCTGCGCCACGTAGCGCGACTGCGTCGGTCCGATCAGCTCCGACCTATGCGGTCACTTCGCCCATTTCTTCTCGAACGCCCACACGTCCTCAAAGCCGATCAGCCCGCAGAATTCCTTGAAGTCGACCATCGTCTGGTCGGGAGTCTCGCCGAGGCCTTCGGTCTTGAGCGTGGTCAATGCGGTGCGCATCGCGGCGGCTGCGACCAGCGAGGTCATCGCCGGATACATGCCGATCGCATATCCGATGTCCTTCAATTCGGCGGCAGACAGAATCGGGGTTAGCCCGCCGCTCGACATGTTGGCGAACATCGGCGTATCGAATGCGGCGCAAGCGGTGCGCATTTCGTCGGTGCTCGTCAGCGTCTCGGCGATCACTTGGCTATAGCCATCACCGGTCTCGGCGGCGGCGGCCTCGGCAGCTTCCTTGCGCATCAGATAGAACATTCGGTCAAGCAGTGCCTGGCGGCGCGCCTCGCGCTCTTCCAACGCGGGCTGGTCGAGCACCAGCGATGCGATCCCGGCGCGCAGGTCGATGCCCTTGTCGGCGGCCACGCGCTCGATCGAATCGGCGAATAAGCTCAGAGCACCGCGCAGACGGTCTTCCATTCGAGATAATTATCGAGCGCCGCGATGCCGCTGTCGCGGCCGTAACCGGATTCCTTGACCCCGCCGATCGGCAGGCTGGGATCGTACATCGCGTGGGAATTAATCCAGACCGTGCCAGCCTGAATCGATCGCGACAGGCGGTGCGCGCTGGAGAGCGATTCTGTCCACACGCTGGCGGCCAAGCCGTAGACGCTGTCGTTGGCGGCAGCCACCACCGCGTCGAGATCGTCGTAGCGCTGGATTACCATTACGGGTCCGAAGATTTCCTCGCGCACCACGTCCATGTCGGGACGTACATCGGCGATCACGGTCGGCGTGATAAAGGTGCCGATCTCCCCTGAGCGCTCGCCGCCGGTGGTAACGCTTGCACCCTCGGCCTCGGCGCCGGTGATGAACGCGGCCACCCGCTCGGCCTGGCGGGCAGAGACCAACGGCCCCATCTGCGTCGCCGGATTGAGCCCGTGGCCCATCTGCAGCCCGGTGGCATAAGCGGTGACGCCTTCGAGCACTTCGTCATAGATGCTCGAATGGACATAGGTGCGCGATCCGGCGATGCAGACTTGCCCGCCGTTGAAGAAGATCGCGTTTGCCGCGCCCGGAATCGCTGCGGCGAGATCTGCGTCGGGGAGCACCAGCACCGGCGACTTTCCACCGAGTTCGAGCGTCACCCGCTTCAGATTCCCCTTTGAGGCGTCGAGGATCGCACGACCGGTGGCGGTAGAGCCGGTGAACGCCACCTTGTCGACGCCGCGATGCGACGCGAGCGCGGCGCCGGTCACCGCGCCGCGACCGGTGACGATGTTGAGCGCGCCGTCGGGAAGGCCCGCTTCCTGCATCAGCTCCCCCAGGCGGATTGCGGTGAGCGAGGTATCTTCGGCGGGTTTCAGCACCAGCGTACAACCCGCGGCAAGCGCCGGGGCGAGTTTCATCGCGGTCAGCACCAGCGGCGAGTTCCACGGCACGATTGCGGCAACCACACCTACGGGCTCGCGCAGCGTCCAGGCGTGGACCTGCTTGCCGGCGGGCTGGTAGGTGATCGAAGTCGGGATCGTGCGGCCCTCGATCGCCATCGCCTGCCCTGCGAAGAAGCGGAACTGCGCAACAGCCCCCGGAATCTCAGCCCAACGCGCGACGAACAGCGGCTTGCCTTGGTCGAGCGTTTCCATCTCCGACAATTCGTCGATGTTCGCCTCGATTAGGTCGGCGATCTTCCACAAGATCGCAGCGCGGGCGGCCGGTGTGGTTTGCGACCAGATTGGGAATGCGGTGCGGGCCGCGGCCACCGCGCGATCGACGTCGCTCGCGGTCGCGTCGGGGAAGCGGCCGAGTAACTGGCCGGTGGCAGGGTCGATTGAGTCGACGGTCGCGCCGCTCTCCCCGGGCAGCCATTGGCCGCCGATCAGCATCGCTTTGTCGGCGGGCGCGTCAAGCATCGCGCGGGCGCCGGCGCTGGTGGCGTGCGTGGCGGGGAAAATCGATCTCATCCGGCATCTCCCTAGCGACATCAGGCGAGCGCGGTCGTCGCGTCGTCCCGGCCGACTATACTTTGCCTTGCGCGGCGGCGCCGCGTGCGCCCAGCCTCGTAGGCCGGCTTATCCGCCCAGCGGAAAGCCGGTTAGCTGAACGCGTGCATCGCTGTTTTGGCAGACCAGCGCTCCGTATCGCCGCGGCGTGTGCCGAGCTCGGAGCCGATGCTCGCCGCGGTCGCCTTGAGTTGGTCGAGATAGCGCTCGATTGCCTGACCCTGCTTCATCGAGGCGGCAAAATAGATCATCGTCAGCGACGCCTCATAGGCGCCGTCGCGGAACACGGGCACGGCGATCGCCGAGGTCTTGCCGGGGTGCGGTTGTGCGTGCCCCAGCCTTGCGCGGCATAGCCGTCGCTGCGGATCCTCTGCAGGCCTTCGTCGCTGTCCTGAAGGAACGGCGCAGCAGCGTCCTCCTCGCCGGCGAGCGTGACCAGCGGAGCATGCCGTCCACCTCCCCGGGCGCCATCTGCGCCACGCACACCCGACCGGCCGCCGTCGAGCGCATTGCCGCCCGGCATCAGATGGATGTCGGCCTTGGTGATATAGGCTGGTGCCTCAAAATCGGGATCGACCGTGACCGAGCCGAGTGGCTCTGCGATATCGGCGAGCGCGATCAGCTAATCGGCCTGTCGCTCGACACTTTCGCCGACAGCGGCCCACAAATGTCGCTGTGATTCACGCTTGAGCCCGATCCAGGTCTTGAAGCTTTCGACGCCGAGCATCCGGTCGCGTAGATCCTCGACCGGGGCGTTCCAGCTGTCGGCAGGAAGCCTCATCTTCAGCGCGATCGCGCGCTGGCTCGGCTCAAGGGCGCCGCCGACGAACATCTTGAGATCCTTGACGAACAACTGCTCGACCAGTTCGTCGTGGTTCGGTTGGGCGAGCGTCGGATGCCCGGCGTCGGGAGCTTCGCTCATTCCGGTCATGCGCTCTGCTCCTGCTGCGTCAGTGCGGAAAGTTCGGCTTCGCCCGCTTCATGGAGCGGGCGGAAGACAGCGCATAAGGAAATTGAAGTTTCGGGACCTCCAGCGTGCGCAGCGCCCCCGCCGCAATCTCAGTATCGACCAGGAAGTGAGGGACGATCCCGATCAGTGACCAATCCAGGATCGCGCGCTTGAGCAAATACATCGAGGAACAGTTCAGCCGCTGCGTTGGAATTGGCAGGTTACGGCGGAAGAAGGCGCTTTCGAAGCGATAGCTGACCGACATCTGGTGCGGGATAACCCAATCATGCGCGCTCAACGCGGGCAGCGTCAGCTCATTCACGAACACCGGATGGTCGGTGCGGGCGACCGGGAACATCGTCTCCTCGCTCAGCTCCTCGAACACGACGTCGGCATGGTCGCTGCGCCGTCCGCTCATATAATTGGGGACGAAGCACAGCGCGATCGTCATCTCACGACGGCGGACCTGCTCGAGCAATTCCTCAATTGTGCCGCTACGCACGACGATGTTGAGCTTGTCGGGCCGGGCGGTGATTTCCGCTAGCGCGTCGGGCAGGCCGCGGTGCAACAGGGTGGGCGAGACGCCGAGCACCAGTTGTTCGACCGTGTCGATCGCGGCGGTCTCGAACAGCGACTCGGCGCGGCCGACCTCGTTCAGGATGGACAACGCGTGCGGTAGCAGCCGGCGTCCTTCCTCGCTCACCACCGTGCCGCGGGTGGTGCGCTCGAACAGTTTCACGCCCAGGACGTCTCAAGCTGAGCGATGCTCCGCTACAGGCTCGATTGGCTTGTGTGAAGCTTGCGCGCGGCAGAAGCGAAACCGCCGGTTTCCGCGACATTTACGAAATGTTCGAGGGCGCGCAAGTCGATGGTCATGCGCCAGACGCATAGGCATATGGTGGAAAAGTGTATAGACCGGTCACGGTTCTGTCCTCAAATACGGGGGATGGTCCAACCCCTTAATGTCCTTTTAGCAGCTGTTTTTCACTGTGGATAATGCGGTAAACGGTGCGCGCGTGCGGCGCGGTTATGTCGACGGACGCTATGGCCAGCTCCATTATCGCCAAGCAGTGCCGGCCCGCCCGTCGGCGCGTCCGCTAATCTTGTTGCACCAGAATCCCTCGTCGTCGCTCGAATATGTACGGTTGATTGAGGAGATGGCAACCGACCGTCGCGTGGTCGCCTTCGACACCCCTGGCTACGGCATGTCGGACAGCCCGCCGGTCCCCCTTTCCGTCACAGACTATGCCGCCTGCTTCGCCGAGGGCGCGCGGGCCTTGGAGCTGCTAGAAGGTGAGGGCTGCGATGTATTTGGGGTTCATACCGGATCGCTGCTGGCGCTCGAACTCGCGCTTGCCGAGCCGCAGCATGTCGCTCACGTCATCGTGTCGGGGATCCCGATGCGCTCCGTGGAGGAGCGCGCGGCGCTGCTCGATCAGGCTCGTGCGGTCGTGCCGATCGACGAAGACGGGCGTGGGATCTTCGACGTTGCCGCTAAGCTCTGGGACTTCATCGTTGCGCAGCGGCTGCCGGGCGTATCCTTGCGCCGCGCCGCGCAGACCTGGGTCGATAAGCTCGCGCCGCTCGACCGTCGCTCTTGGGCCTATCAGGGCGTGTGGGGCTATGACTATGCGCGGCTGCCGGGGGTGTGTCAGCCGGTGCTGCTGCTCCAGCCGCAAGAGGCTATCGCACAGGTCTCGCGCGATGCCACCGCGCTGCTGCCGAATGCGGAGATCGTCGATCTTCACGGTTTCACCCGTGACCTGTTCGATCTGCCCGCCGCGGTGACCCGCCTGGGGGCGGAGATGCGGCGTTTTTTCGATACACCCGTCTAGGAATTTTGTTCTGGCCACTTTGTTAGGCAATGACGAACCGCTGGTGACGGCGCTGGTGTCGCACTCGGTGCTCCGCCCCGACTTCATCGCCTCCGAAATCGAGCGCCGCTATCCGATGGCGGGCACGGTGAACGCCTTCCTGCTCTATCGCGGCATGAACGACGTGTACCTCGTCCAGGATGACAAGACGCGCTACGCTGCACGCGTCTGGCGCAAGACGTATCGCGACGTCGACGAGGTTGCCTACGAGCTTGAGTTTTGAATTATTTGCGTGTGCAGAAGCTCGCGGCGTCGACCGGCGTGCACACCAAGAACGGCGACCTCTACTTCAAGGTCGATGCCCCTGAGGGCGAGCGCGCGATCGCATTATACGATTGGGCGCCGGGGGAAAAATTTGGCAACATGCTGGATATCCCCACCACCGAGCGGATCGGCGCGACCTTTGCACAGATGCACCAGCATGGGCTCGACTGGAACGCCGGCAAGCCGTTCGACACCGCCAACATCACCCGTTTTGAGGTCAGCGTGCCTGCGCTGCTCAAGTTCGTCTACGACCGTCCCGACGACCTGCGCGACTATGCGATGATCGCTGAGCGGCTCAAGCAGCGGCTGATCGACATTGCGGCGCTCGATATCCCAATGGGCGTTTGCCACTGTGACTTCCATCCGAGCAACGTCCATGTTTCGGAGGACGGTCGGATCACCTTGCTGGACTTCGATGGTCTCGGCACCGATTATTTCATGCAGGATGTGAAGAACTACGTTTGGGGCAACCTATTCTACGGTTTCTCGGACAGCTGCGGCGACGCCTTCGAGCGCGGGTACCAGACCGTCCGCCCGTTCACTAAGGACGAGATCGAGCATGGTGAGCTGTTCCTGCTCGCCAAGGCGTTCCGCTTGGTATCGGGCGTGGCCGAAAGCTCGTCCGCGGTGGGGCGCGGAACGCTGCGCTTTCGCGGACTCGACTGGCTCGGTGATTATATCAAAACCCGCGCCCGTCCGCTCGGTTTGCTGTAAGCACTGATGACCCCAGCCACGTTCCAGAGGGAAGACTATCCGTCGGCGCTGCGGGCGTGGGCAACGGTATTACTGTTGTTTATCGCCTCGATCGCCTCGGTGATGGACCGCGGGCTGCTCTATATCGTTGTCGATGGGGTAAAGGCTGACCTGGACATTTCTGATGTGCAGGTCAGCTTGCTGGAGGGTCTTGCCTTTGGGCTGTTCTATGCGGTGATGGGGGTATGGCTGGGCGTCGTTGCCGACCGGACCTCGCGCCGCGCGCTGATCATGGTCGGCATCACGATCTGGAGTTTTGCAACGCTCGGTGCCGGGCTTGCCGGATCGTTCGGTGCGCTCTTTGCCGCGCGGCTGTTGGTCGGCCTGGGCGAGGCGGCGCTGGCGCCCGCGGCGATCTCGCTGATTGCTGACCTGTTCCCGGCGGGTAAACGCGGACGGGCGGTCGGCTTCTATTTGATGGGTCAGTCGGTCGCGACCGGCATCTCGATCCTGATTGCCGGTGGACTGCTGAGCGCTGCCGCGCGGGGTTATTTCGCGGCGTGGCCGAGGATCGCCACGCTGTCGCCGTGGCGGGCCGTGTTTGTGCTATGCGGCTTTTCCGGCATCGCCGTGGCGCTCGCCTTCCTCGCTCCCCGTGAGCCGGTGCGCCGCGGAGCGGCGGTGGAAAAGAGCAAGCTGGGCGTTCAAGTCTCGACCACGCTCTGCCATTTCTGGGCTGAGCGTGCCAAGTTCGTCGCGGTGTACCTGGGATTCGCCGTTTTTTTCCTCGGTACCTATGGTGCGCTCGCCTGGCAGGGGGTGATGATCTCCCGCAAGTTCGGGATCACGCCGGCGGCGGTGTCGCCAGTGCTGGGGCCAATGTCGATCGGCTTCGGGCTGACGGGGCCGATGCTCGCAGGCTGGCCGGTCGACCGGATCGTCAAGCGCTCGGGCAATGCCGGAATCCTCAAGCTGCTCGCCGTCTTGCCATTCTTCGCTATCCCCTCCGCCTGCGCGGTGCCTGCGCCCACGCTATTCGTCGTCTGTCTGCTGACAGCGACGCTTGGCGGGGTGACTGCGATGGTTGGGGCCGCCACCCTGTCCTACCTGCAGACCGAGGCGCCGGCCGAGATGCGCGGCATGGCGGTGTCGATCACCGGGCTGATGAACACGGTCGTCGGCGCCGCGCTCGGTCCGGTGTTGGTGGCGATGCTCAGCGAATATCTGTTCGGCGACCCCGACATGGTCGGCTACGCCATCCTGTGCGTCGCGCCGCCTGCGTATCTCGTCGCCGCGGCGCTGTTCTGGCGCGCCGCGACCGCTAATTCCGGAGTATCGCGATGACCGATCCCAAATCTGGCTCGACCAAGATGAGCCGCTGTTCGAAGCCTTGCGCGCTGGCGGTCCGATGAATTTCCCATGCGCCTACGAAGTGATGAAACGGTTCGGGCTCGACGGAATTGTTGCCGGCGATCCGCTCAACGTGTTTCACATGCTCGGATATTATCCACAGATCGGTCTTACTCGAGTCGGTCAGCCGCCGACGACCTTCGCCATCCTCGCGCGCGATTCCCGAGAGGCGCCGGCGATCGTTACTTCGCACTTCATCTATTATTACACCTTTGCAGATGGTGGCCCGCGCGCCGTGTTACAGAGCTATCTGTCCGCGATGCTGGGGACACCGGCTCGGAAACGCTACTCGACGGTTTCAAAGGCATGATCGCCGATCGGGGGGTCGAGCCGCAGTCCGCGGTCGAGTATCGCCGCGACGCGCTGACCGCCAGCGCGCTCGCTGTCGAGCCGATCCAAGAACATGCCGGCGGTGCGCTGGTCCGCGCGCTCAAGGCAATGGGGTTGTGGAGCGGCAAGATCGCGTTCGATCACGCGGTGATCCGCGAAGTGGCCGAGCGTCACGGGTGCCCGGGCATGCTGATACCGGGCGATAATGTGCTACGCTGGATTCGGATCAAGAAGTCGCCGCTGGAGCTTGATCTGATGCGACGCGGGGCAGGGGCCAATGCCGCCGCGGTCAATGCGGTGGTCTCACACCTGCGCGCCGGTGCCAGCTATTCCGAGACGCGACGTGCCTATGCGATCGAAAGCGCACGCGCGGCAACCGCGCGGTGTTTATGACGATCGACCGAGTCTCCTCCGAGCTGCCGACTATGGACCGAATCCACGACGGTCAGACACTGTTTCTCGATGGCGTGGGTCATGTTCAAAACTATCATGGCGACTACGCGCGCACCGTGTTCGTCGGCGAGCCCTCCGCCGCCGCCCGCCGCGGCGGCGCCGCCGTCACGCTTGGCTGGCAGGCGATCTGCGAGCAACTCCGCCCAGGCCTCGCCTTTTCCGAAATAGCCGAGATCGGCCAGAGCCGCGCTGCGCCAGGCCGGGGTCGCCGACATCGTAGGTTTCGGCCCGCACAGTGTCGGATTGATGCATTCGGACGAGCCGGGCGCGAGACCGGCGGCTTTTATGTCAAGGATGAACTGTTCCTCGAAAAGGACATGGTGCTCAGCGTGGATTGCCCGGTAATGGAGACCGGCATCGGCGGCTCGGTTCATATCGAGGATCTGGTGGTCATCACCGCCGACGGGGTCGAACCGATTCATGCGGTCGGTGACCACGTACTCACAGTCTGAAGGACATCCATGTTTCTTTCCGCATGCCTTGATCTGCTACCGGAGGAGTCGGGCGCGCCCGGCTTTGCCCACTATTCCTCCAGGGCAAAGGCCGCCGAGGACGCCGGCCTTGATGTCTTGATCCTCGGCCGTGAGACAGCGGGCGGGATCGCGCCAGGCCGGCTCGAAGCGTTGGTCACGATGCCGTGGATCGCCGGCGTCGCGCGCCGTGCGGCGGTGGTTGGCGTGCTGCCGGCGCTGCATAGCGTACCGTTCCACGTCGCGCGTGCGCTCTCCGCGATCGACTTCCTCAGCGACGGTCGTACCGGCTGGATGCCTGCCGTACCCGGCGGCGACCGTTTCGACCACGCTTATGGCCCAGCCTACACACTCCCGGCCGGTGAGACTGTAGCGAAATACGACGATTTCATCCGTGCCACCCAGGCGTTGTGGGACAGCTGGGACGATGACGCGTTGGTGCTCGACAAGGACCGCGGCGAGTATCTGGACAGCACCAAGGTGCGCCGCGTGGCCTATGAAGGCCCCTATTTCTCGACCATGGGCCCGCTTAACGCCGCGCGCCCGCCGCAAGGCCACCCGCTGCTGTTTCGCGAGGGAATTTCCGCCGCGACTACGCCCGCTGACGTGAGACTGGCCGCTGCTGACGAGACTGCGAGCGGTGCCGTGTTCGTGAAGACCGATCTTGCCGGCTTGACCGGCACGCTCAAGGGCGAGCCCTCAGCGCTGGGCATCCACCTCACCGGCAACCCGTCCGCTGCCGACATCGCTGCGGCCCGCGCCATAATGCCCGCCGCGTCGGCCGTGTCCGGCACATTGCGCGACCGGCTCGGCTTGGCGCGTCCGATCAATCCCTTCACCAAGGCAGCTCTCTGATGGCGAATCCCAATGGCCGCCTCCATCTCTGGGCCTTCCTCCAGGGCATCGGCTTCCACCCCGGTGGTTGGCGCCATGCCGCTGCCACTCCCTCGGCCGTGTTCCAGCGCGACTATTATGAGCGCACCGCCCGCACCGCTGAAAAGGGCTGCTTCGACGCGATCGTGTTCGGCGACCAGCTGCAGGGCCGCGACGCGGCGGGCCGCACGCCTGGGCGGCTCGCGATCCCGACGCTTGATCCCTTCACTTTGCTGTCGGTGATGGCCGGCGCGACCAACAACATCGGCCTCGTCGCGACCGTTTCCACCACGTACAATGAACCGGGCGAAGTCGCGGCTAAATTCGCCGCGCTCGATTATCTCAGCCAGGGTCGCGCCGGCTGGAACATCGTCACTACCGCCCACCCCAATTCGGCGCCCAATTTCGGCGAGGCCGAGTTGCTCCAAAAGTCACTGCGCTACCAGCGGGCGCAGGCATTTCTCGATGCGGCCGAGCTGTTCTGGCGCGCATCGTGCGGCGGACCAGTCGATCGGCAAGCGATGCACAACGCCTGGTTCCAGTTCGACGGCACGCTCGATTTCCCCTGTCCGCCGCAGGGCCGCCCGGTGATCGTGCAGGCAGGGCAATCCCCCGACGGCCGCGACTTTGCCGCCCGCAGTGCCGAGGCAATCTTCTGCCCCGCACCGTCAATCGAGGCGGGTCGCGAGTTTCGCGACGACATCCGCACGCGGGTGAAGGCGGCGGGTCGCGATCCGGACGGAGTCAAGATCATGCCGGGCCTCGCAATCGTGCTCGGCGACACCGAGGAAGCCGCCGAGCGCACCCACGCGCAGCTGCTCGAACTAGCCGATGATGGGCTGTGCATCGAATATCTGAGCGAATCGATCGGCTACGACCTAACCGTCCACAATCCGAACGTGCTCATACCGCTCGACGAAATCCTCGCCACCTGCGAATTCCCCAAGGGCGATATCACCCGGATGCTGACGCCGGCGGTCGAGAAGGGGCAGACGATCGCGGAACTCTCCCGCGGCTATGTGAAGAAGCCGCGTGGCCACGGCATCTTCTGCGGGACGCCCGAGCAAATGGCCAACCACATGGAGACTTGGATCAACGCCGGAGCCTGCGACGGATTCACGCTGCAACCCGGTTTCATGCCGCTCGAGCTTGACCTGTTCTGCGCCGAGGTCGTGCCATTGCTTCAGCAGCGGGATCTGCTGCGTAAGGAATATCAAGGCACGATGCTGCGCGATCACCTTGGGCTGGGAGCGCTCGCATGATCGAGCGCGCGTTCGTCACGATCGCAGAGGGGCAGGTCCATCTGCGGCAGCTGGCGGACCCGAAATCCATTCGGCCGCCGCTGTTCCTGCTCCACGCCTCACCCTCGTCGTCGCGCTGGATGCAGGGATTGATGACCGAGCTGGCGGGGCAGGGGCGCACCGTGATCGCGCCGGATACACTTGGTAACGGCGACTCCCCGGTCCCATTTGGTGCGCAGCCCGACATCGCCTATTTTGCCGACAGCGTGGTACGACTTGCCGATGCGATGGGGATTGACCGGTTCGATGTCTACGGGACGCATACCGGCGCGCGGATCGCCTGCGAACTGGCGGCGGCATATCCCATGCGCGTGCGCGCCGCGATCTTCGACGGCATCAAGGAATATGACGAGAACACCCGCGAGAAGATCCTCGCGCACTACGCGCCGCACGTCGAGCCCGACGAACATGGCGCGTATCTGGTGTGGGCATTCCACTTCGTACGCGACCAGTCGCTATACTTCCCGCACTTTGACAAGATCCCAGCGAACCGCTTGCCCAATGATCCGCCGCCGCCGCGAATTCTGCACGATGCCGTGATCGACGTGCTGAAGGCGCTCGACACCTATCCGCTGCCCTATTTTGCGGCCTTCCGGTATCGCTCGCTGAGCCGGATGCCACTGATCGAAGGACCGGTGCTGCTGCTCCGGTCGGACAAGGAACTCGCGGTGCTCAACGCCGCGATCGACGAAGCGGTCGCCCAACTTCGGCACCCGACGGTGGTTGCTGTGCCCTCCGATCCGCGTGCGAAAGCCGCTGCGATCACCGCCTTCCTCAACGCCGCCGAATGATGGGAACCCTCTCCATGACGACCCGGATCGATCCTGCCGCGCGGCTGCCGCTGTCGGTATGCCTGGGGTTCGGGGTGGGGACGATCGGCGTGTCGATCATGCTCAACGCGGTCACCGCCTATTTCCCGGCGCTGATGACGACAGTGCTCGGCAAGTCGCCCGAGATCGCCGGCTATCTGATGATGCTTTCGAAGCTCTACGACGCGTTTGCCGATATCCTCGTCGGCTCGGTCAGTGATCGCACCCGCAGCCGCTGGGGGCGCCGCCGCCCATATTTGCTGGTCGGCGCGCTCGTCTCGGCTGCGTCCTTCCTGATGATTTTCGCGCCGCCGGTGATGAGCGACACGATGGTGTCTATCTACATGATGGCGGCATTGGTGCTTTATTCGACCGGCTACTCGCTCTTCAACGTGCCGTACATGGCGATGCCGTCGGAGATGACGTCGTCCAAATACGAGCGCTCGCGGCTACTGTCGTTCCGCACCGTCTTCGTTTCGATCGGCCAGCTGGTAGCGATCGCGGGCACCGCGAGCATCATCACCTGGGGCGGCGGCGGATCGCGCGGATACATGGTGATGGGACTCGTCATGGCGCTGGTGATTTTCACTGCGATGGCCGCGTCATTCTTCGGCACAGCCAAAGCCGCGCAGGTCGCGCCCAAGAAGGATGCGGTGCATCTCGACGGCAGCCAGTTCCGGCTGCTGCTGCGCAACCGTCCGTTCATGATGCTGGCCGGCGCGAAGGTATTCCAGTTCCTATCGTTCGCGAGCCTGGGCACGACGAGCCTGCTGTTCATGCTCAACGTGCTCAAGATCGGTTATGCGGGCCAGATCAAGTTCGCGATCGTCAGCAACATCATCGTCGCGTTGTCGATGCCGGCTTGGCTCGCGCTCGAGCGACGCTTTGGCAAGCGCAATTCCTATCTCCTCGGCGTCGCTATCATGTCAGCCGCCTCGTTGAGCTGGTTAGCGGCGGATGCGACAATCACGGATGTCGGGATTATCGCGCGTGCGATCGCCGCCGGCTTCGGCTCGGCAGGCATGATTCTGCTGTCGATTTCGATGCTGACCGACACTATGGCCTATGACCGCGATCTGACCGGACGCCACCGTGAGGGACTGCTATCGAGCGTCATCGCGGTGATTGAGAAGACTGCGTTCGCAATCGGCGTTGGTGCGGTCGGTCTGCTGCTCAAATATGCGAATTACATCCCAACCAAAAATGGTGCGCTCATCGATCAGCCGCAGTCCGCGGTGACATCGCTTTACATCGCTTTCGCAGTGCTGCCGGTGGTGCTGTTCTGCTTCAACGTGGGCTTTATGTTGTTCTACCCGCTCGGCAGGAAATACGAAGGTACGCACGATGCGGCTTAATGTCTCGCTCGCAGCGATCGTGCTCGCGGCAGCTACCCCAGCGCTCGCGGAGCCTGTGGTCACGCGCGTCAGCCTTGCCAACTGCGCCACGACTTCCAGAAGCCCGGCGACCGCTACGTCACGATCAAGGGCGTCGAGGTGCGATACCGCGACGGGGGTAAGGGACGCGTGATGCTGTTGCTCCACGGCTCGCGCAGTACGCTCAACGCGTGGGAGGGGTGGCGGCGGCGCTGCTCCGCGACGGCTACCGCGTGATCCGCTACGATCAACCGCCCGCGGTTCTGTCGGGCGGAGTATCTGATGAGGCCGCGCGCGCGGTCGGGCCCCCGAGGCGCTGACTGCAGGGCTGCTCGATGCGCTGCACGTCGACAAAGCGACCGTGGTCGGCGTGTCGAGCGGCGGAACACTCGGCTATTATTTCGCGGCAACCTACCCTGATCGGGTCGACGCCCTGGTGTTGTCGAACACCCCGTCGGATTCGGTCGCGCGCTTCATGGTCAAGAACTCGCCCGGGCTCGACGCGGCACTCGCCGAATTCAAGCGCACCGGCGTGGAGGGGCGCGACTTTGGAAGGAATATCTCACCTTCCTCTACGGCGATACGCGCCGGCTGAACCCCGCCACGATCGGTTATTATTACCGCATCAATTTGCGTGTGAACGAGCCCAACCGCTACCGCCTCAACGCGCTGACCGCGGATCAGGACGCAACCATGGCGCACCTGAAAAGCCCTCCCTGGGCCAGTGCGAGACCGTGCCCAATCGCGCTCACCGCCAGCGACGACGCCTGCAGCGTGCCCACCGTTGCCTTCGCCAGCGATGTCACACGCTTCGCGTGCAGGTCTTCGCCAAAAAGTTCGTCGACAAAGGAATGGACCGCTTCGGAAGAAAACGCCGTCTTGCCGTTCATACTCTGCTCTCCGTTCGATACGAAAATGCAGAATCAGTTTTCTCGTCCTACGTCATCCCAAAAATGAGGGGATGCCTGAGGCCTGAGCTACAAGTCGGGCGTTTGGTCGGATGCAGCCAACATCGTCAAGACTCCAGACATGCACACGGTGAATCTACGCGTTGGCCTCAGCCAGGGACGGACCTCGATCGAGGCATTCGTCACCAACCTGTTCAACACCACCGCCTACACCACGATCGGCGACACTTCAGTGTTGGTCAGCAACTTCCGCTACAGCACCTACAGTTCCGGGCTGATCGTGGGGTTGCCCGACCTGCGCACCGTCGGCGTACAGATGAAATATGAGTTCTAACCGTCAGCCCTCCCCGCGCGGCGGGGGAGGGGCTGACGACCCATGTTCTACAACGCTCTTACCAGCCGGACCGCCCGCGCGATCCAAGGCGGCTCGGCGACTACCTGCTGGCGCGCGCCCGGACCGGTGGGAAGCAGTTGGAGTTTGCCATCCTCGCGTCCGATCAGCCGGCCGAACAGGAATCGCCCGGCCGGGCGCGGCACCAGTACGTCACGGTTGAGTGCGGCTGGGAATGCGTCTGGTCCCATCATCTCGCACCACAATTCGTCGCCAGCGCGATAGTCGCCCGCGCTGCCAGTGACGGTGATCGCTACCAGCCCGGGTGCGGCGACCGGCGCGGCGATGCTCGCCAAGTGCCGCGGTGCATGGGCTCCGCCGGCGTCTAGCCAGGCGGCGACCGGGATCGTAACCCTGTCCGGCAAGGTCACTAGGTCCGAGGCGGCCACGCCCAGCGCGACAGCGATGCGGTTGAGCCAGCCGACCGAGACGGTTCGGGCGCCGGTCTCAAGCCGGCCGATGGTCTGCGCGGTGGTTGGCGGCACGCACACACGTGCGACCTCTTCGAGCGTCATCCCGCGCGCGCGGCGGACCTCACGGATGGCGGTGATCATTGGGTTACCTAACCTATATGGTTTTCATCTGTTCTATAAACGGGCGTTTTGGCAAGCCCGGCCCGGGTGTTCGAAGGCGTGGAAGATGCGGGAAGCAGCAGCTGAAAAAAAGCTGCTCGCGGCACAATGGCGCCAAGGTTGGCCGGCGTGCGCCGGGCGGCCGGTGCTGAAGGTCGCTCGGCTGACCGATCATTATCGGCTAGATGAATCTTTCGGCGCAAGTACGAGCGTACTGCGATCACTTTGATGAATTCTCGTTTGTGGCAAGCTCAGTAAAGCACCACTTTATTCCTCTCGGGGGTTGAAAGTAGAGCGGCCTTCGGTCGAGCCTTACCTTTCGGGATGCTCGAGCTGCCACGCGATGCTGCCCCAGAGTTGATCGGTGTGGCGCGCTACCGCATCGCGCACGGCGCCGGCCGCTGCCGTCGGCACCGGGAGCTGGGCGACTGCGGCGACATTTTCGCGGCGCAGGCGCTCCACCTCGGCGACCGCATTGGGATCGGACCGCAGCAGCGAGAGCCACACGCCCTCGACCGCCAGTCGTAGCGCGATGGTCTGCGCCTGAAGATCGGAAATTTCGTCCATGTCGGCCCTTCGCGCAAGCGGCGCCCTAGCGTCGCGAGCGGCGATTGCCCTGTCAAGGCGGATGCCTGCGGTGTGTGCGCTTGCGCAGCCGGGCGACGCTCTCTAGCGCGCGGGGTAGTCCGTTGCTGCACGAGCTTGCCCATGCGTCTGTTGCTGTCGATCCTCGCGTTGGTGATGCTGGTGGGGGCCGGGCCGGGTGACGCCCCGGCGCCCGGACTGATCCGTGTGCGCCTCGTGACCACGTTCGGTCCGATCGTGCTGGCGCTCGACGCGCACCATGCGCCGCAGACCACCGCCAATTTCCTCGCCTATGTCGATGACCAGCGGCTCGACGGCACCCACTTCTACCGCGCAGCGCGGCGTAAGACCGATCCGAAATTCGGCTTCATTCAGGGCGGCACCCAGACCGACGCGCGCCGCGTGCTGCCGACATTCCCGTTCGAATCCACCGCCAAAACCGGACTCCACCATCTCGACGCGACGATCTCGATGGCGCACGGTACCAGCTTGAAATCGGCGGGGGGCAATTTCGTGCTAACCGTTGGTGCGGTGCCGAGCATGGATGCCAAGCCCGGCTACCTCGGCTATGCTGCCTTCGGCCATGTCGTGGCGGGAATGGACGTGGTGCGCCGGATCCTCGCGATGCCGACCGGTGGCGGCTATGACGCGATGAAGGACCAGATGCTGTTCGATCCGGTCAAGCTGATCCGCGCCGAGCGGCTCGACGGCGTGGCTAAGCCGACCGGTCGGCCCCGACCGTGGTTGCTGTTTGCACGCTAAACCCGCTGGCTGTCTGGAGTTTAAACGTTATGTAGCTTGGCTATATAACGAGGGGGTTCGGGCATGACAGGATTGGGGGGGGCGGCCGTGTGGCTGCTCGGGGCGGCGGCGTGGATGCCGATGATGGCGCACGCACAGGAGGTGCCGGCGCCGGGCATGAGCGACGCAGGCTTGCCCGATGTGATCGTCACGGCGCGGCGCCGCGCCGAGGATGCGCAGAAAATCCCCGGATCGCTGTCGGTGGTCGGCGGGCAATTGCTCGACCGCAGCTACACGGTCAACACCCAGCAATTGAGCGTGCTGGTGCCCAGCCTCAACTACAGTTCAGCCAATCCGCGCAACACTGCCTTCACCATCCGCGGTCTCGGCAGCAGCGTCGTCGCAGTTAGCCAGGCGAACGACGGACTCGAGCCGGGGGTCGGCTATTATGTCGACCAAGTCTATCACGCGCGCCCGGCGACCGCGGCGTTCGATCTGAGCGATATCGACCAGATCGAGGTTTTGCGCGGGCCCCAGGGCACGCTGTTCGGCAAGAACACCACGGCGGGAGCGATCAATATCACCAGCCGGCTGCCGACCTTCAGTCCCGAAGCTTTGGAAGAGGTCTCGGTTGGCAGCTATAACTACGTGCAGGCCAAGGCGTCTGCCTCCGGGCCGATCACTGATACGCTGGCGGCGCGGATCTCGGCGGTCAGCACACGGCGCGACGGGGTGATCCGCAACGTCCGCACAGGGCAGGATGAGAATACGATTGGTAATCAGGCGCTACGCGGACAATTGCTGTACAAACCGACCGATGCGCTGCAGGTACGGCTAATCGCCGACTGGACCAATTTCCAGAGCCGTTGCTGCACCCAGGTCTATGTAGCAGTCGCGCCGACGCTGAAGGCGACCGCCCGGCAATATGCCGCGCTGGCAGCGGGCGTGCCGGGGGGCGCTTATACCCCGCCGAGCCTCAACCCCTATGACCGGGTGACCGACATCGACGCCAAGCTCGGCGTTGACACCAACGAAGGCGGCGTTTCGGCGATCGCCGACTACAACGTCGGGCCAGTTACGCTCACCTCGGTCAGCGCCTGGCGCTTCTGGAACTGGGACGCCGCCAACGACCGCGACTATACCGGCATCCAGATCCAGACCGAACAGCACATCCCTTCGCGGCAGGACCAATATAGCCAGGAGCTGCGCGTCGCCTCCAACGGCGATCATGCCTTGAGCTATGTCGGCGGCCTGTATTTCTTCCGCCAGCGGGTGATTGGGCGGCCGATCTCAATCTACGGGTCACAGGCGACTTATTGGCTGCTCGGCGGCCCATCGACCGCGTTGCCCGCCAATCTGCTCAATGGCTACGGCACCGACGGGCGCACCGATTTTCAATCGAACAGCTATGCTGCGTTCGGCGAGGTCAATTGGCGACTGCTGCCGGGGCTGATCGCGACCGGCGGCTTACGCTACACGCACGAGGACAAGAAGGGCTATTACAATACCTTCGTGTTCGGCGGCCCAGCTAACCTCACGGCGGCGCAAATCACCAGCCAGCGCTCGATCCTGAGCGGGCAAGATTATTCGGCGCAGGTCCATGACGGCGCGCTCACTGGCCGCGCCAACATCTCCTACGCGCCGACCGAGGGCATGCTCGGCTATGTGAGTTTCGCACGCGGCGCGAAATCAGGAGGCATCAACATGTCTGGCCTGCCACTTAATTCGGCCGGCACGCCGGCGCTCAACACCGCGGTGATCCGCCCTGAGCAGAACACCAATTACGAAGTCGGCCTGAAGACCAGGCTGTTTGACCGCCGCCTGATCCTCAACGTGGACGGCTATTACACCCGGGTGACCGACTTCCAGGCGAACGTCACCGATACCGGCGCGGCGGCGGCGCTGCGGACCTATCTGGCGAACATCCCGCGGGTGACGGTGAAGGGCTTCGAGGCGGATGCGACCGCGGCGGTGACCCACAACGTGTCGCTGCGCGCGGCGGTCGCTTATGCCGACGGGAAATATGCCTCCTATCCTAACGGGCCGTGCCCGATAGAGAAGATCGGCAGCGCCACGACGGTGTGTAATTTGAGCGGCCTTGCGCTGACGGGCTTGCCGAAATGGTCGGTCTCGCTGGGGGCGGATGCGGCGCAGCCGGTAGAGGCGCTCGGTGGCAGCCTGTTCTTGCACGTCGATTCGAGCAGCCGCAGCAAGGTGCTGGGCGACCCAACCGGCTCGGTTTATACGGTGATCCGGGGCTATACGCTGGTAAATGGCAGCATCGGCTTCCGGGCTGCCAAGGGTTGGGAGGTGGCAGTGTTCGCGCGCAATCTGTTCAACAAGGATTATATCCAGAACCTGACCATCCAGGCGGGCAATTCGGGACTGATTGTCGGCACGCCAAGCGATCCGCGCACGATCGGGGTGTCACTGCGCGCGCGGCAGTGACATAAGCCGGTATGACCCCGGAAAACCTTCACGCCTCGATCACGCTCCGCAGGACCGACGCGGGGCGGGTCGGTGCCGAGCGGATCGCGCTGCTGCGGGAGATCCGCACGACAGGCTCGATTAGCGCTGCTGCCCGGGCAGTCGGCCTCAGCTACAAAGGCGCGTGGGACGCGGTGCAGGTGCTCAACAATCTGTTCGAGCGGCCGCTGGTACAGCCCTCGGTCGGCGGGCGCGAGGGTGGGGCGAGCCTAGTCACTGCGGCCGGCGATGCAGTGATCGAAGCGTTCGGAATCGTCGAATCTGAACTCGCCGCCTCTATGGCACGGCTTGAAGCGAGCCTGTCCTTGGCGCAAGGCACCGCGCTCAAGCCGTTGCTTTGGGGTCTGGCGATGAAGACGAGTGCACGAAATGCGTTAGCCGGAACCGTTGTCCGGGTGCTGCCGGGCGCAGTCACTTCCGAAGTGGTGCTCAATATCGCCGAGGGCGTCGAGATCGTGGCGACGATTACCAAAGCTAGTGTCGAGCATCTCGGGCTCGCGCCAGGCTCGGCGGCGATCGCGCTGATCAAGTCCAGTTTTGTTATCCTCGCGCGCGGCGACGCGAATGTGAAGACCTCCGCGCGCAACAGCCTCTCCGGGGTAGTGATCGCGCGCGAAGACGGGCCCGTGAGTAGCGAGATCACGCTCGAGCTGCAGGTCGGCAAGACACTGACCGCGACTCTGACCCGGGAAAGTGCCGAAGCGCTCGAGCTGACGGTCGGCGCGGCGGCGCTCGCGCTGATCAAGGCCAGTCATGTGATCCTGGCGGTGGAATAACCCCCTATCCCTCGAAAGCTGAAATTCTCGGTGGCTGACGCAGGAAAGGACGCGCTCGAGGATGTAAGCGTTTGCCGGGGTAGCAGCCTTGGACGAAGTCCCGTTTGCCCGCAGGGATGGGAAGGGTGTTGGCGGAAGCTCCCGCCCCCGCTACATCGCCGGCCATGCGCTTCACCATCACTAAATGCCACGGGTCGGGAAATGACTTCCCGCTGATCGACGCTCGCCGGATCGTGCTCGACGACGCACAATGGGCGGTGGTCGCGCGTGCGCTCGCCGACCGCGCCGGGCCGGTTGGAGGTGATGGACTCTTGCTGCTAACCGAGGGTGATAAAAGTCACGAGTTTGGGATGCGGATGATCAACTCGGATGGCAGCGAGTCCGAGCAGTGCCTCAATGGGTTGCGTTGTGTGGCGCGCGCGGGATTCGCGGCGCTCGAAACCGAGCGCGCGTGCGTGCATCTCAAGACCAGCAGCGCGACCGCAGTGCGCGACGCCGATCTGGCGCCGGGGGTTTTTACCGTGCGCGAGACGGCGGGACCGGCGGATCTAAACATTTCACACTGGCCATTCGCGATCGGAGTGCACGAGAATGTCGAGCGGGTTATCCCACTGCTCGGTTCGACCCGCAAGTTTACTGCAGTGGCGATGCCCAATCCGCACCTGGTGGCGTTCGTCGACAGCGTCGACGACGCCGAACTGAGCACGCTCGGAGCGCTGTGCGAGGCCGCGCCGCCATTCCTACCCAACCGGGCCAACGTATCGTTCGTCGAAGTGCGCGGTCCCGACCTGTTCGTCCGCACCTTTGAGCGCGGCGTGGGCCTGACCAACAGTTGTGGCAGCGCGATGGCCGCCTCCACCTTCGCGGCCTGCCTGACCGAAAGGATCGCCTTCGGGGTGCCCGCGACGGTGTTCAACAAGGGCGGTCGGGTGCGCGCGCAGGCCGAGGCCGACGGGATGGTCAGCCTGTCGGGCAATGCAACCTTCGAATGGGAGGGCGCGGTGACTATCGATTTCCCGGGTAAGTGCGCGCTAGACTTGGAGATCACACGGCGGTTTCCAGAGGATATTGCTGCGTGGGAGGCGATGCTCGCCTGATGCGATGCGTGCTTGCTGAACGCAGTTAACGCACCGATAACTCCCTGAGGTTAGGGCAGGGCGATGGACGCCGTGACCTCTACCCCGCGCGAAACCGCCGCTTGCGAGCGCGTGGCCCGCGCGGTTATCTTCATCCTCTGGGCTGCGCTCGCCGGCTATCTCGCCTGGCACCATGTGTTTTGGCGCGACGAGGTCCGCGCGCTCTCGCTCGCGCTAGCGGGGGATGGCTGGGGGGCAATGCTGCGCGGCATCCACGGCGAGGGACATCCGGCTCTCTGGTATATCCTGCTGCGTGCGGCGCACGACGTGATCCCGGTCAAGCAGGTGCTGCCGGCCGTGGCGGCGCTGATCGGCATCAGTGCCGCGGCGTTGCTCGCCGCCCGGGCACCGTTCCGGCCGTGGCTGATCGCACTAATCCTCGCCGGCGCCTTCTGCCTGTTCGAATATACGGTCAGCGCGCGCAATTATGGGTTGTCGATGCTGGTGCTGTTCGCAATTGCCGATCGGCTTGCGCGGAGAAGGGACTCGAGCGTGGTGCTCGGGCTGCTGCTCGCAGTGCTGTGCAACACCAACGTGCATTCGGTGTTCCTGGCCGGCGGCGTCCTACTGTTTTGTGGAATCGAACTGGTGGGCGAGGACGGCTGGCGCTGGAGCCCACGGTGGCGCGGCTTTGCGGTTTCGGCGGGACTGGCGGCGGTAGGCGCGGGGCTGTGCTTCGCCACTGTCTATCCGCCGGTCAACGATGCCGCGGCGATGGCTTATGGCGGTGGCATCCCGACTGCGATGATCGCGGCGGTGCTGATGGCGCCGGCTGCGTCGTTTGCGGATCTACTGCCTGCGGAGTTCGGCCACGGACCGCTGTCGGCGGCGGCGCTGGCGATAATGGTGCTCGGTAGCCCGTTGGGGTTGATCCGTGCGCCGGGCGCATGGTTGTCGTCGCTGGCGCTGCTGGCGGTGATGGCCCTGTTCCTCGGTCTGGTCTATCCCGGCGGCTATCGGCATCAGGCACTGTATGTCGTCTATCTGATTACGATGTATTGGCTGGCGAGGTCCGGGAGGGGTGGGGCCTGGCCTGTGCAGTGGCATGCGGCCCTGGTGCAACCCGAGCGGGTCGGCCGTGCGCTGTTTGCCTGCCTGTTGGCGATGCAGTTGCTCAACAGCGTGCCGCATTTGGTAGCGGCGACGCGAGGACCGCCGGAAAGCCGCGTACGGGATCTGGCCGCGGTGCTGCGCGCCCGGCATCTCGATCGCGCGATCCTGGTCTCTGATCCCGACGTGATGCTGGAGGCTGTGCCCTATTATGCGGACAACCCGACATATTTGCTGCGCGGTGTACGCTTTGGACAAGTGGTGCCATTTTCCAGCGCCGCGCGCGGGGGACTGTCGCTGGGGAAGATGCTGGCTCGGATGCGGGCGCTGCACGCCCACACCGGCCGGCCGGTGGTGGCGCTGCTTCAGCTGGCACTGGTGCGCGGTGCGCCGGTGGTGCGGAGCGAGGGATATCTTGGGACCTTTTCAACCACGCCTGGCATGGTTCGATCGTTTGAAGCGGCAACCACGCGGATCGCCGCCTTCGGTCCGGCGGTGAGCGACGAGAGCTACGAGGTGTACCTACTGCGTTGACGCCTCGGCGCTGCTGAAAGGACGCCGAATGCCCCGCTCGTGCGTTGACTGCGCACCGGCCGCCAAGAGACCGGGGGTAGGAGAGAACAGCGATGGGACGTTTCGACGAAACCGAGTTGCTGACCCAAATCGCGCTGCCCTGGGCGACGCCACCCTCGGGGTTGGGCGCGCAGCTGTGCGGCTGGTGCGACTGCGACATCTACCGCCCCGCATCGCCTTGTTCGGTGCGGCTGGTGCCGGGGCTGTCGGAGATGAAGACCCGTCCGGGGTTCGGGGACCGCTGCAAATGGGAGGCGCAGACCCGGGAAGCGCGGGCGCCCGGGCCAGGATGACGCGTCACTGGCCATAGCGACCCATTATTGGCCCGCCCTTGAACCGGGCCGCCCCGAATTGGAAGTCGTGAGAGATCTGATCTTGGAGATTTCGATGTCGATCGAAGGATTTGTGAGTGGCCTGGACGGGAAAACGCCGGGATGTTCGGCGGCGATCCAGAGGCGAAGGCATGGTCGGTGAAGTCGATCCGGAACGCCGGTCTGCACATCATGGTCGGTCGCGCCTTCCAGGACATGGCTGCGCATTGGTCGACCTTGTCCGACATGTTCGCACCGCCGATGAATCAGACATCAGCGCAGCAGTCAGCCGAGCGTTGCAGAGCCTAAGATTGATGCGGCCGCTAAGGCTGCAGGACAGTCACATATTCGAGATCGTCCACTAAAAAAATCAGGTATAAATGATATTATATTTTATAGATAATAGTTATAGAGATTTACAATAGATTTTGTGTAAAACTACAATTATAGCTACCGAGCATTGATGTCTACCGAGGTTTTTTCGAAATCGGTTCGAGCTTTTTATCATTATTAGTCGTTCCAAACGGATCCAGGCCACCTTGAAGGCAGGCATTTTTTGCAGCGACCGTGGCGGAAAGTTTTCAAAATGAACGGGTGTGCGGGGCTGGAAAGCGATGAGAGTGCCATGAGCCCCTGTAGTTGGTGGAAGCCATCGGTGCGAGAAAACGCGGTCCTCGCGGATTCTCACTAAACTGCAGCCCGGACGACTTTGTTATAAACTCCGACCATCAAGTAAATATTTACGCCGACAACGAGCTATTCGTGAATAGTGGAGTGGTCGAACTGCGAAAAATCACGTGCTCGAATTTGGGCAATAAACGCCGCTGTCTCGCGATTGACGAGATCGGGGCGATCGACCTGCAGATAGTGGTCGCTGCCCTTGGCGATGATTCGTCGGCCGCAGTCTGAGAGCGCCTTTGTTTCTTCCTGCATGGCATTCCAGACGAGCGCATTAGCCTTGGCTACGGCGAGAGGCCAGTTCGACGGTGTGGCCTTGGGGTCGCGCGACAGCACTAGGATCGGGAGCGTGCGCAGTGGCGCAGCATGGAGCGTCTGGGCTCCGGACACGTGCTCCGCATCGAGTTCGTTTGCCATCGCGTCGATCTGCGAGGGGATACACGAATCCGCCTTGATCCATGCGGCGTATCGCTCGAACCCCGGCAGAATCGACGTGCAATCTCCCTTCAGCCGATACCAGCCGAACAGCACGCGCGCCTTCACCAACGGCAGGTCACGACGTTGCGCGCCCTGAATCGCGATAAGTGCGCGAGGAAGGCGATCGTCCTGCAACGGCGTCGCGCCATCGACAAAGATGAGTCCTGCGAGATCGCGTGGATAACGCGCAGAATACGCACGAAGATAGAGACCTGAAATCGAATGTCCCATCAGCACAAATGGACGCGCAAGGCCCGCCGCAGCTAAAAGGTCGTGCAATTCTCCCGCGATGGCATTGGCGTTCTGCTGCCCCGGCCGAGCGTCGCTCCATCCAAATCCCGCACGGTCGTACGAGCAAACCATGGTGACTTTCGACACTTCAGGCTGAACTTTCGCCCAGATCAACGAATCGTCACCCAGGCCGGCATCCAGTACCACCGCCGGTGTGCCATGGCCCGTGCAATAAAGGTGCATCGCGTATCCGCCGACGTCGTAAATCCTGCCGGGAACGCCGGCCGCCGCACGATAGTGACGCACGGCGAGCGCATTATAGACAGCGCCGGCCGTCAAGGCGGCGGCTGCCACCGCCAGAAGCGTAAGTGCCGTATATCCGGCGAGTCGTGCCCGTTTCATTGTTAGATCCAATCGATATCTGCCAAGCTGCCCGACGTCAGATCGGCGATGCCGTGATCGCGGGCCTATCAGCCAACATATTGGATAGGAAAGACAATATGTCCGGTGCGACGTGCTCCGCCATTTCGGTATGCGGATAATGTCCGGCGCCCTCGACTATCAAACTCTGGGCATCCAGTGCGGAGGCGAGCCAGTTGGCTTCCGCGGTCGCATCTGGGAAGTCGGGGTCGAGCGCGCCCATCACAATAAGCGCAGGTACGCGGCTGTGCGGTATGAGCGCTGCGGTATCCGCTTTGGACAGGCGCAGCATCGCGCGGAGTGCATCCATGCGCTCGGGTTGCCGAAGGTTGGCGGTGATGGCGGCCTTAACTTGAGCATGGTCCGCCGGCTTGCGCGTCGGGAACAAGGTGTTCCAGTAGGTTGTCCAGAACCAGACGCGCCACGGGCCGGCAAAGCCGACGGCCAGCGCGAATTTTGCGATTGTCGGCACTTTCAGGTCCCGTACGATCGGCCCCAGCAGAACCACGCTGTTGACCTGCGCTGGCGCGTCGTGCGCCGCCCACAATGCGGATCCCGCGGTGAACGAGGTGCCGAGGATGACCGCAGGGCCGGCCGAGAGATGCTGGATCAAGGCCAGTGCGTCACGCCCAACCGCGTGCGCGGAATAGTCGCTCCACCGGGCCGACGTCTCTCCGTGGCCGCGTACGTCCATCGTGACAACGCGATAACCTGCTTGAACGAGCGCGGGGCGCAACAGCCGATACTCGGACCTGAGATCGCCCATGCTCGGAATCGCAAGGATTAGCGGGCCGTCACCACCCGTGTCGTCATACGCGATATGCCCTCCAGCGACCGCAAGGTAGTGGGTGTCCGGCGCGGTTGAAATTGCCGCTTGCTCGCGAGTTGCAGCTATAGTGGCGATAACCGGGGCGGGGGGCGTGACGTTCGTGATCATCGGAACTCTCCATGCTTAGGCAATGTCGATGTTCTAAGGCAGCGCGATATCAGCGAAAATTGCCTAACGATGTACATTGGGCATACAGGAATGCATGGCAAAGCAAGCACCAGATTGGCATCTGTTTCGCGCATTTCTGGCGGTCGTGCAGGAAGGAAGTCTGTCGAGCGCCGCCCGCGTACTGGGAACGACGCAGCCCACGGTCGGTCGGCAAGTAGCCGCGCTTGAGGCCGCGCTCGCAGTCAAGCTCTTCACCCGCTCGCTTGATGGCTTGGCGCCGACGGACGCTGGCTTGCGTCTGATTCCCTCGGTGGAGACGATGGCCTCTGCCGCCGAGACAGCGGAACGTGCCGCATCCGGCGAAGGCGATGAGGCCCGCGGAACCGTTCGTATCACTGCCAGCGAAATGATCGGATGCGAGGTACTGCCGTCGATCCTCGCCAATTTCCATGATCTCCATCCCAAAATTTCGGTGGAGCTTGCTTTGTCCAACCGCAATGAAGACGTATTGCGGGGCGAGGCCGATATCGCCGTTCGGATGGTTCGGCCCACCCAAAGCGCGCTGATCGCCAAACGCGTCGGACGCATCGACGTCGGGTTATATGGCCACCAACGCTATTTGAACGCACGTGCGATGCCGCAGATGCTCAAGGATCTGCAAGATCACGTGTTGATCGGATACGACCGCGACCAGGTATCCGCGCGGTTCGTCGAGAAGATCGGCGCGTCTTTCACACGCGACAGGTTCGCATTTCGCTCGGACAGCGATCTTGCGCTGCTCGCAGCCCTGCGGGCCGGTTTCGGTATCGGCCCATGTCAACTGGGACTTGCCAGGCGAGACCACAATCTCATTCCCGTATTGCATGATGATTTTTTGTTTTCCATGGAGGTCTGGGTCGCGATCCATCCCGACTTGCGCGGCGATCGTCGGGTCCGGCTTTTGTTCGATCACGTGGCAACGGAACTCGCGCGCTACGCCGAGGGCAGCTGCCACGAGGCGTAACCTCGCCTAGCCTACAAATCAGGCGTCATTCTAGCGCATCGGTGTTTCGTTAAAAGGCCGTGTGGATTTATTGCGAAATATGCAAATGTCCGATAATAATATTTCATATCATAAGGATATAATTTATTGTTTCGATTTGTTAAATTCAAAGCGCGAAATGCGTCGGTCGTGAATTAGGCGGCTTCGAAGGTGACTTGCGAGGAAGCTACGCACTGTAGCGCCGTGTCGATCGGGTGCGCGCCTCTATTGGCCTATGAAGCGCGCCTACGAAACCAACTGTCACGTCAAAGACACCTACTCAGACGAGAATCGAAATACCGCGGCAAGATCATCAATGCAGATCGGTGCAGGCGGGCGATCCAGGGGCCATTCCATACTGCGGCGTAGCCAGATCGATCGCATCGTCGCCCCTTCGGCTTCAAGAACATCGGCCTCGGGATTATCGCCTACAAAAGACGCAATCACTCGGCCGGACATCCAGCCGAGACGCTGCCCGTTGGAAGAGGCGGGCATCTGGCTTTCGCAAATTCTCGGCTTGAGAAATGAGAATGCATCAACCGCGTCGCGAATACCGATGGCGTCCACCGTGCGATTCTGAAAGTCAGTCCAACCATTGCTGACGATGCCCAGCCTAATCCCGTTGCGACGAAGAATCGGCAGTAGATGCAAGGCTGCGTCCATCGGGCGGGCATGCTCGCGGAACCGATTTCCATAATCGCCCACCGCAGAAAGTTCAGCAATTCCGAAATCCTCTAGAAGGCGTGGGTAAAGGGCGGCCTTTGAAAGTGAGCCATGCGCATCGAGTTGTACGAACCGCTTAACGAAGGTCTCTCGCCCAACCCTGCCGAGAATGATCGCTGATGCTGAGCGACTAAAAAGCTTTGCAGCGATCTAGTGCGGTCGTGCAGTGTGTCATCCAGGTCGAAGAGAACGGCGGAGATCATCCACCATCAATAGCACGTCTACGCTTTTTACGTCGGCTTCGCCGCAGATCGCCACCAAACCGGTAGGATTGCTCGCGCCTAATCCCGCTCCCATTCCCGCGTTTCAGAAACCAGCTGGCGTCTCGCGCGTTGGGCAAGTCTGAACCGGAGAATTTCCATGAAGACGTTCCTGACCCGCGCCGTTCTGGCACTCGCGCTTTGTGCCCCGACGGCGATGCCCGTGGCCGCGACCGCGCAAACCAACAGCCAGCGCGATCGCGACGCCACCTATCGTGGCCGCGACGGCCGCACCGAATATCGCTGCAAGCGCAGCAGCGGCACCACCGGCGCAGTTGCTGGCGGGGTCGGCGGCGCGGTCGCCGGCAACGTGCTGGGCGGCGGCGTGCTCGGCACGGTGGCGGGCGGCGTCGGCGGCGCGCTGCTCGGCAAGCACCTCGACAAGAAGCACGACGCAGCACAGAATCGCAAGAACGGCTGCTGATCGCCTAGGAGCCGTCCACGAATTGCGATTTGAAGTGGACTGGAGGATGGACATTTGATCCAATCGGCGGATGAGCAAGCGCGTTCTGCCGTGGAATGTCGATCAGGTATCCCTTTTTCCACCGTCGGTACTCGACTACGTGCCACTTTCACATCCGGCCCATTTTGTGCGGGATTTGGTTCGCGATGATCTGGATTTGGAGGCGATCTACGCATCCTATGAAGATGCCCGCGGCGCGCCTGCGTTCCACCCCGCGATAATGACGGCACTGCTGTTGTACGCCTACAAGCAGGGCATCTATTCCTCGCGTCGG
>Ga0233335_1000008_pt1 | contig 138929 bp, 146 predicted proteins | sample GEONDECOMP222_FD_180695 | JGI IMG/M metagenome (GOLD analysis project Ga0233335, IMG submission 180695) | Leaf litter microbial communities from Shasta-Trinity National Forest, California, United States - GEON-DECOMP-222 | ecosystem: Environmental > Terrestrial > Plant litter > Unclassified... | reverse complement strand
GGTCGCGCCGGCAAATCCGACCAGTACCGCCGCCGCCACGGTCGCGCCGATGCTGGCCTTGGGGTCGACCAATGCGAGATTGGCGACTGCAGCCATCACTAGCACGCCGGCCAGTAGCAACCACGACACGCGCTGCCCGAGCCGGTGCAACCCGGGGACACGCACCCCGTCGACCAGCCACGCCCACAAGGGCTTGAGATTGTAGACTAGGAAGCCGAGCGTGAAGGCGGTGACGGTCTTCTTGTCGATCCCGTCCTGCGCGAGCCGGCTGGTGAGCGTCGCGCCGATCAGCGCATTGGGAAAACCCGACGAGACGCCGAGGAAGAAGGCCGCGACTGGCTCCTTCTCGATGTACGGCCTGAGGCCATGCCACCACGTCGCCGTCTTCGCCGCACTCACCATCCGCTATCACTCCACGCGCTGTTCACGGACGAGCCTAGGGGGTGCCGGGACGAATGGGAACCGGGCTTTCTTCCCACCAGCGCACGCCGGAGTCTTGTACGGCTCCTGCGATGTACTGCCGGCTTTGGATGCCAGCTTACGCTGGTATGACACGCTCTATTACGCTGTTACGCTGCCTCCAGAAATAGCGAGAACCCTACCGGTAGCCGTTTGGGCCGCTTGCCGCCGTCGAGCACCGCCTCGATCGTCGCGATCGCCGCCACCAAGGTGCGCAGCGCATAGGGCTTGGCCAGGCAGCCGGCGGCATATTCCTTTGCCTCGCTAGGGCACGATCCGGTGACGAACATCACGCAGATCCCCGCCGCATAGGCGGCGCGCGCAACGTCGATCCCGCTGCCATCCGATAAGCTGATGTCGACCAGCATCAGATCGATGGCCATCCCCGCCGCAATTAGCCCGGTCGCCGCGGCGACGGTGTCTACTGTGCCAACGATCTCGAATCCTTCCTCTCCCAGGAAATGTTCGGTGTCGAACGCCACCAGCGGCTCGTCCTCCACGATCAGCAGCCGCGTGATTCGACGTTTCTTCCGACCGAACAACATCCCCTGACGCCCGTTCCTGCACTGATACCGCGCGATAAATCCGCGCCGTTACTCGTTACGCCTACGCCCATTAACGCGGGCCTGTCGAAAGGGTCGCAATTATTTTGGGGGTTTGCATGGAATAGATGTATCTGCGGCCCATGTCCCAGACCAAAAACGACGATCAACGGATCGCCAAGCTGCTCGCCCGTGCCGGCGTCGCCTCTCGCCGCGAGATCGAACGCATGATTGCGGACGGCCGCATCGCGCTCAACGGCAAGGTACTCGACACCCCCGCGACCATCCTCAAGTCGCTCGACGGGGTGACCGTCGACGGGCTCGCCGTGGCCGAGCCCGAACCCGCGCGCCTGTTCCTCTATCACAAGCCGCCTGGCCTCCTCGTCACCGAACACGATCCCGCTGGACGTCCGACCATCTACGATCGGTTACCCGAAGATTTGCCACGGCTGGTGCCGGTCGGGCGGCTCGATCTGAATACCGAGGGGCTGTTGCTGCTCACCACCGACGGCGAATTAAAGCGCCAACTTGAGCTGCCTGCCACCGGGGTCGAGCGTAGTTATCGCGCCCGCGCTTATGGCCCGATCACCCAGGAACAGCTTGAGGAGCTGATCCACGGTATTGAGATTGAGGGCATCCGCTACGGCAAGATCGACGCTAATCTCGAACGCCGCACCGGTGCCAACACCTGGATCGAAATGACGCTGACCGAGGGCAAAAACCGCGAGGTGCGCCGCGTGCTCGAGCATCTCGGGCTACAGGTTTCGCGTCTGATCCGCACCCGCTACGGCCCGTTCCTGCTCGGTGACCTGACCCCCGGTCAGATCGGCGAAGTGAAGGGACATGACGTTGCCGCCTTCCGCAAGGACCCGACCCGCAACCCGCCGCCCGAGAAGCAGCAGGATCGCAAGGGCGAAGAACCGAGCGAGCGCCCCCGCCGCGACAGCGCCCCGCGCCGCGATTCTACCCCCACCCGCCCACCTCGCCCCGCGCCACGCCCAAGTCCGGTCGAGATCCGGCGTGACGCCGCGCCGCGCCGGATGGAGCCGCGCGCCGATCCGCGTAGCGAGACCTCGCCGACGCCTTGGGCCAAGGAGGAGCGTGCTCGCGCGGCTCCTAACCGGGCAGCTGTGTCGGGCCGCGGCCCTGCGCCGATCGCGCCGAAGCGCTGGTACAAAGCCCCCGAGTCGACCGGCGCGCCTACCGCACGCCCAGCGCGCGACGATCGCCCGGCCCGCACCGGCGAGCGCCCCGCCCGCAGCTTCGGTGACCGTCCAGAGCGTGGCGTTGCGCCCGGCACACGGCCGCAGCGCGAGGCGCGTCCGGCGCGCGACGATCGCGGTCCGCCTCGCCCGCCGCGCGACGGCAAGCCGACCAGCGTGGCCAAGCCGGCCCGCGCCGCGCGTGCCGAAGCGCATCGCAGCACCCGCGAAGACCGTCCCGGCGACATCGCCGATCGGCCGCGCGGAAAGCCGATCCGTACCGCCGGGCCGGCCGGCGGCCGCGGCAAGCCGAGCAAGCCCGGCAAGCCCACCCGTCCCACCAAGACCCGGAAGTAAGCCATGCGCATTATCGCCGGAGAATGGCGCGGCCGCCCGCTGGTCGCGCCTAAGGGAGAAGCGACCCGCCCCACCGCCGACCGGACTCGCGAGGCGCTGTTCTCGATGCTGCTGAGCCGGGTCGACAGCTTCCAGGGACTAACCGTGGCGGACCTATTCGCCGGCTCCGGCGCGCTCGGACTGGAGGCACTGAGCCGCGGCGCGGCCTCGTGCCTGTTCGTCGAGCAGGACAAGGCCGCACTCGATTCGCTGAAGGCTAATGCCGCCAAGTTCGGGGTGCGGCCCGATATCCGCGCGCAATCCGTGCTGGCGCTGGCGCCGGCGACTAAGCCGCTCGACATCATCATGATGGACCCGCCGTATGGCACTGGCGCAGGCGCGGTGGCGCTCGACAGGCTGGCGCGGCTGGGCTGGACCGGCCCAGGCACCTGGATCAGCATTGAGACCGCCAAGGACGAGTTGCCGGACGTGGCCGGGTTCGAGGTGGATGCCACGCGGTTGTACGGCAAGGCGCGGATCACCTTGCTGCGGCAGAGGGTGGCAGAATAACCGTCAGCCAAAAGACCGAAATGTCCGTTACGCGATCCGGGACGATCGTGTCGGCCCCTCACAGAACCCTGCACAGTTCTGATCAGACCAAGTTATGCGGAATAAGGCAATATTTTCATTATCGCACTGATCCTGCTCCATCCCGCTGGAATGACGCCCGCCCTTATTCGCGCGCGCGCAGAACCAATAGCGCGACCAGACTGATCCCCGATGCCACGGCCAGGTACAGCCCGACCCAGATCAACCCACCGAACTGGGCGAGCGCCTGCGCCGCGACAGGAGTAACCGCCCCGCCGAGGATGCCGGCCAGGTTGAACGCCATCGACACGCCGGTATAACGCACCCGCGCCGGGAACAGCCCCGGCAGCCACGCCCCAAGCGGCCCATAGACAAACCCCATCACGAACAGCGCGACGCTAAGCCCCACGAAGATCGTCACCAGAGATCCCGATTGCAACGCGGGCGCCAACAGCAGTCCGACCAGGATTGCGCCGACGGTCCCGCCGATCAGGACCCGCCCCGCGCCGATCCGGTCGGACATCAGCCCCGACAGGGCGATACCGACGGCCATGAACAGGATCGCAAAAATCTGCATCGACAAGAACACCTGCCGGTCGATGTGCAGGGTAGTGGTGGCATAGCCGAGTGCAAAAGCGGTCGCGATATAATAGACCGCGAAACATGCCACCGCGCCGAGCGTGCCGCCCAGCGTCGCCCGCCAGTGATCACGCATCAATTCAGCGAACGGCACCTCCGGCGGCGGCCCGTCGGCGAGCACGCGCGCGAAATCGGGGGTTTCGGTGATCTTGAGCCGCACCCACAGCCCCAGCCCAACCAGCACCACGCTCAGCAGGAACGGCAGCCGCCAGCCCCAGGCGAGGAATTGTTCGGGGGACAAGGTCGCGCCGATCGCCAGGAACAGTCCGTTGGCGAGGATGAAGCCGACCGGTGCGCCGAGCTGCGGCACCATGCCGTAACGGCCGCGCCAGCCCTTGGGTGCATTCTCCACCGCGAGCAGCGCCGCTCCGCCCCATTCGCCGCCCAGCCCGAAGCCCTGGCCAAAGCGCAACACGCACAGCAGCACCGGCGCAATCCGGCCCGCGCTGGCATAGGTCGGCAGGAAGGCGATCAACATCGTCGATCCGCCCATCAGCATCAGTGAGGCGACCAGAGTCGACTTGCGCCCGATCCGATCGCCGTAATGACCGAATGCCCAAGCGCCGAGCGGCCGCGCCACGAATGCGACGCCGAGACTTGCATAAGAAGCAAGCAGCTGGATCGAGGGGGAACTCGCCGGGAAAAACAACGGACCAAACACCAGCGCCGCGGCAGTGGCATAGATGTAGAAGTCGTAGAATTCGACGGTGGTGCCTACCAGGCTTGCGAGCAGGATGCGCCGATTGGCTGTATGTAGCGTATTCATTCCAAATTCCTCGTCATCCGCGCAACCTTATTGCGTCATCCCGCGGATGCGGCGACCCATCTCCTGCCCGAGCGGCAAAAGCAACTGCCGTGGTGAAGCATCGTACGAGGCCGGCTGTTTTCCGCTTCTTGCCCCTCCCCATTTACCCGACGGCGGCGGAATTCTCATATAACTGTTGCCCTCCGCTTGCCGCATAGGATGTCACCGTTGAATGAAGTGACGTCGATGGAGATCTAAAGGCCCACCCGCTTTTGCAGCTAGCGGTTGCCCTCAACGCCTCCGTTCCCTACCTGTTCGCAGATGTCGCTTCCCGCCCCCAGCCCGCAGGACCCGCCCTATCTGAGTGGGCTCAACACGCCACAGCGCGAGGCCGTACTCACCACAGAAGGCCCAGTGCTCGTCCTCGCCGGCGCCGGTACCGGCAAGACCGCCGCGCTCACCGCGCGGCTCGCGCACCTGCTGTGGACACGCAAAGCCTATCCGAGTGAGATTCTCTCGGTCACCTTCACCAACAAGGCAGCGCGCGAAATGCGCGAACGGGTCGGCCGGATTATCGGGGACGCGGTAGAGGGGATGCCTTGGCTAGGCACCTTCCACGCAATAGGCGCCAAGATGCTGCGCCGCCACGCCGAACTCGTCGGCCTGCAAAGTAATTTCACTATCCTGGACACCGACGACCAAATGCGGCTGCTCAAGCAATTGATCACCGCCGCCGATCTCGACGAGAAACGCTGGCCCGCTAGGGCTCTCGGCGGCCTAATCGACAAATGGAAAAACAAGGGCTGGATCCCGTCGGACATCGACGCGGGCGAGTCCGAGCTTTACGCCAACGGCCGCGGGCAAGAGCTCTATGCCGCCTATCAGGCGCGTCTAATAGCGTTGAATGCGTGTGATTTCGGTGACTTGCTGCTGCATGTTCTAACAATATTGAAGCGTAATCGCGACGTACTGGCGCAGTATCAGCAGCGCTTCAAATATATCATGGTCGACGAGTATCAGGATACCAACAGCTCGCAATATCTATGGCTGCGGCTGCTTGCGCAGGAGCGCAAGAACATCTGCTGCGTCGGCGACGACGACCAATCGATTTATTCGTGGCGCGGCGCACAGGTAGAAAATATTCTCAAGTTTGAGAAGGATTTTCCCGGCGCCGTTACCGTCAGGTTGGAGCAAAATTATCGCTCGACCCCCCACATCCTCGCCGCCGCCTCGGGCGTAATTGGCAACAACAGTGGCCGGCTTGGCAAGAACTTGTGGACCGAAGAGGCCGAGGGCGAAAAGGTCAAGGTGCTCGGCGTCTGGGACGGCCCGGAGGAAGCGCGCCGCGTCGGCGAGGAGATTGAGAGCGGGCAGCGGAATGGAAAATCGCTCGACGAGTTCGCGATCCTGGTACGCGCGCAGCACCAGACCCGCGAGTTCGAGGACCGCTTCATTTCGATCGGGATGAATTATCGAATCGTTGGCGGCGCGCGCTTCTATGAGCGCATGGAGATTCGCGACGCCCTCGCCTATCTCCGCGTCATCGCTCAACCGGCCGACGACCTCGCCTTCGAACGGATTGTCAACGTCCCCAAGCGCGGTTTGGGGGACAAAGCGGTGCAGAAGGTCTATCAACTCGCGCGGGCCCAAGACGTGCCGCTGACGCATGCCGCGGCGCGAATTCTCGACACCGACGAATTAACCCCACAGGCCCGGCGTGCGCTGGGCGCCCTCGTCGGCGATATCGCGCGCTGGCGGAGCATGGCCAACGACTTACCCCACGCCGAACTGGCGCGCCAAGTACTCGACGAAAGCGGCTATACCGCGATGTGGCAGGCCGAGAAGTCCGCCGAGGCCGCCGGCCGGCTGGAGAATCTCTCCGAACTCGTCCGTGCGATGGAGGAATATGAGACGCTCGGCGCCTTCCTTGAGCATGTCAGCTTGGTGATGGACAATGAGGCCAATGCCGATGATCCTAAGGTGACGATTATGACGATCCATGCCGCCAAGGGGCTTGAATATGACACTGTCTTCCTGGTCGGCTGGGAGGAAGGTCTGTTTCCCTCACAGCGCGCGATCGACGAAGGCGGCCTGTCCAGCCTTGAGGAAGAACGCCGCCTCGCATATGTCGCGATCACAAGAGCACGACGTAAAGCCGTGATATTGCACGCGGCCAATCGCCGCATCTACGGCCAATGGACCAACAGCATCCCGAGCCGCTTCGTCGGCGAACTTCCCGATGCGCATATCGACAGCGAGAGCACCATGTCCGGCGGCGAGAGCTTGTGGCGCGCGAATTGGACCGAACGTGCCGATCCATTTGCGGATGTCGCGCGTGGTAGTGGGCGCGGTCCCGGCTGGCAGCGCGCGGCGGGAGTCACACTCGACGGCGGCGGCTTCACCAGCCGGACTTTCTCACGCGAACCATCCCGCGTGACCGAGAGCCGCGCGAGCGCGGTCAGCATCGGCAATAAGGGACGCACTGATCTGACGGTGGGGATGCGCGTGTTCCACCAAAAGTTCGGTTATGGCGCGATCGCCGAAATCGAGGGAAACAAACTCGAAATTGATTTCGAGAACGCCGGTCGCAAGCGGGTTATGGACAGTTTCGTGACCGTCGGCGGCGCGTGACCGGCTAGCCGTGCGCGGCTTTCCCGATTAGCGTCACCTCCCCATCCAAGGAACCTTTCCGATGACCGCACTCCAGGAAATCCCGCTCCAGACGATCCGCGGCGACGCCGCCACCCTCGCCGACTATGATGGCGAGGTCGCGCTGGTCGTCAATGTCGCCTCGAAATGCGGACTGACCCCGCAGTATGAAGGGCTGGAGGCCTTGCACGCGCGCTATCGCGACCGGGGGTTTACGGTGCTCGGATTCCCCGCCAATGATTTCGGCGCGCAGGAGCCGGGCACCGATGCTGAAATCGCGGATTTCTGCACCACCAATTTCGGCGTCGACTTCCCGATGTTCTCGAAAATCGTCGTCACGGGGCCGGACAAGCACCCGCTCTATGCGGCGTTGACCAACGCGCAACCCGAAGCCGCAGGCGATCCCGAGGCGTTCCGCGAGCGACTGCGCGGATTCGGGAAGGTTCCCAATCCCGCGCCGGAAATATTGTGGAACTTCGAAAAGTTCGTGATCGGGCGAGATGGCGCGGTGATCGCCCGGTTCGCGCCAACCACCGCGCCCGACGATCCGGCCCTGGTCGCCGCGATCGAAGGTGCGCTGGCCTGATGGAGGGAGGAGCGTCCGACATGATCATCGTCGCGCCAACGGGGCTCGGCCGCTATCAGGTCGAGGCGCGGATCGGTGCCTCGGCGCTGTTGGTTGACGAGCCTGCCACGCTCGGCGGGCTCGGCTCCGGCCCCAATCCCTATGATCTAATGTGCGCCGCGCTCGGCGCATGTACGACGATGACGCTCAAGCTCTATGCCGAGCGCAAAGGATGGGCGATCACTACCCTGGAGGTCGGAGTGGTCCACCGCCGCGCCGACCTCCACGGCCCAGACATTTTCGAGCGCGAGATCGTGATCGAGGGCCCGCTCGACGCCACGCAGAAAACGCGGTTGCTCGAGATCGCCGACCGCTGCCCGGTACATCTCACGCTCGAGCGCGGCTCGGCGATCACCACCACGCTGGTCCCATCCTCGGCGATTTCGCGAAACGAGGCCGGCGGCACCCTCGAGCACATGCGCGATATGGCCGAAGCCACCACCGGGTAGCGCGGCAGCGCTATTTCACCCAGGCCGCGACGTCTCCACGCAGCCGATTGGCCGATTCCTTGCGAACCGCGATCGCCGCCAGCGTCTTGGTCACGCCGCCGCGCGAGGCCTCGGGCAGGTTCTTATCGGCGAACGCCGTCACCTTAGCCGGCATCGCCGGATCGTTCGACGGCGCCGCCAAACCCACCACATAGCCTGCGCGACTGCTGGTCTCGAGGAAGCTGTTGACCAGTTCGAGATGCGCGACCGCAAAATCGAACGCCAGTTCGGGATGGCGGCGCGAGATCATGATCAGCAGCACCGCCTTCTGCGGAGCCGTGATTTCATTTCCCTCGATCAGCGCCAACGCCCGCTTGGCCAGCACCTCATCCTTTGCGGTACCGAGCAGCGAAACATAGCTGTTGCGCGCGACCGGGCTCTTCTCGGCTTTGGTGATCGCGAGCAACGCGTCCCACTCCGCCGAGGTCGCAAACGCGGAGTAGGTGGCGAGGATCGGCTGACGGATCGTCGGCGGGATCGCGGTCGGATTGGTCGCCAGCGCCTTGACATAGGCACGCGCCTTGGACGCAACTTCCGGATCGCCGGCCATACCAAGCCGCCCGATCAGCCCTTCGCGCAAATTAGTCACGGCCGCGGATTCACCCGGCTGCGCGGCAAAGCCAACCCGTTTGAGGACCGGCGAAAGCAGCGTCACCACACGCGCATTTAGCGGCGCCTCGATCGGTGTGCCGCGATAGAGGGTGGAGAGCGACGCGAGCTTGGAGGTAATCACCTGCCAGTCAATCGGGCTGGCGTCGATCGGCACCGCACGCTGCACTGCCAGATAGCGCGCGAACGGCTGATCACCGCTGAGCGCCAGCGCATAATCATCGCCGAGCGTGCCAAGTTGGTCGGCCAATGCAAGCGAAGAAAAATCCCGGACGATCGCGGCATGGCCAACGTCGTCATATTTGCTGCGCTGGTAGCTGCCCTTGTCGCGGTTCAGCACCAGCGTGCCGCAACCCTGCACGGTCACCTTGCTTGGCACAGCCCCGTAGACGATCGTGCTGGTCACGGCCCCCCCTATCACGCCAAGCGTCATCGGCACGTGCCAGCTGTGCGGCTCCTTGGATTTAGCGTCGAGCCCGAACCGGCCCTGGGTCAGTGTTGCGGTCGTTACCCCGCCCGAGCAGGTCGCGCCGGTCAGCGTGATCAGCGGTACGCCACCCTGCAACGTGAAGTCGTGCGCGATCTGCGCCACCGGCTTGCCGGCGGCCGCGCCGAGCTCGTCCCAGAGCTGGTCGGTGACGGTGTTGCCATATTTGTACTTCGCCTCGTAGCGGCGCACACCATCGCGGAACACGTCAGGCCCGAGTGTGGACTCCAGCATAGTGATCACCGCCTGACCTTTCTGATAGGTGATTGAATCGAACGCCTCACCGAGTTGGTCGACCGTCTCGACCGGGCGGATTACCGGATGGGTGGCAGCGGTCGCGTCGATCCCCAGTGCGGCCTCGCGGTCGTCGGAAACCGCAGTTTCCTTCGCCTGCCACTCGGGCTTGAGGACGGTGGTCGCCTTATTCTCCATCCACGAGGCGAAGCCCTCATTGAGCCACAGATCATCCCACCAGGCCGGCGTCACCAGATCGCCGAACCACTGATGCGCCATTTCATGCGCGACTACTGTGTAGATCCGCTGGCGGTTGCTCTCGGTGGCGCGCGCCGGATCAAACAACACCTCATTTTCGAAATAGAAGATCGCGCCCCAATTCTCCATCGCCCCGAAGAAGGTGCTCGAGCCGGGTGCCGCGATCATGTCGAGCTTGGGCAGCGGATAGGGCTGCCCAAAATAGTCGTTGTAATAAGCGAGTAGCTTCTGCGCCGACTGGAGCGCAAAGTCTCCCTGTTGCGACACGCCTTTGCGCGAAATGATGCCGATCTCGGTGTTGCCCGACATAACGGTCTTGCGCTCGACGTCGCCCATGCCGAGGAACATCAGATAGCTCGACATCAGCGGGCTCTGTCCGAAGGTGTAGAGCTGGCTGCCGTCAACGCGCTTGGTGACGCTGGCGGCGGGCATGTTGGAGAAGGCGGTCTGCCCCGCGGGGGCGATCGTGCTCAGCGTGAACTTGGCCTTGAACCCAGGCTCGTCCCACACCGGCGCGAAGCGGCGGGCGTCGGCTGCCTCGAACTGCGTCGCGAGCATCCGCGCCTTGCTGCCGTCGGTGTTCGTATAGTCAATGAAGAACATACCGGCGGCCGAGCTGTTGATCTTGCCCTTCCAGGCGAAAGTCAGAACGTGCTTGCCGACACTGGCGGCGGTCGGCAGCGCTACGGTCAACTGCTGCTTGTCGGGATCGAGCGTGAAAGCCGCCTTGGCGCCGTCGAAGGTTGCCGCGCTAATGTCGAGTTCGGCAGCATTCAGCACAATCGCCTTGGTCGATTCGCGCACCTCCACCTGCACCGACTCAGTCCCCTGGAAGGTCAGCGCCTTCGCGTCGGGAGCGATGCTGATGTCATAAGCGAGCGGCGCGGCCGACTTCGGCAATTGTCCCGCGGCTAACGCCGGCGAGGAGACCGTAGCGGCAAGCAGGAGGGAGAGCGAAAGCTTCATATCGAGAGAGCCCCAATTAGTATCATCTGAAATCGCCTTTACGCCACCGCCTGCGGAACGCAAACTGGACACGCCCTTTGCGTACGCTATGAAACTGCATGGCTTTACCCGCATTGTTCGATCGCCTTCGGCTTCCAGTCATCGGCTCGCCGCTGTTTATCATCTCCGGACCCGACCTGGTCATCGCGCAGTGCAAGGCGGGGATAGTCGGTTCTTTCCCGGCGCTGAATGCGCGACCACAGACGCAACTCGACGAGTGGCTGCACCGCATCACCGAGGAACTGGCGACGCACAACCGGGCACACCCCGAGCGCCCGGCAGCCCCATTTGCGGTCAACCAGATCGTTCACAAATCGAATGAGCGGCTTGAAGCCGATCTACTCACTTGCGCCAAATGGCAGGTGCCGCTGATCATCACCTCGCTCGGCGCGCGCGAGGAACTCAACACCGCGGTCCATGGCTGGGGCGGGATCACGCTGCACGACGTGATCGACGACCGTTTCGCACATAAGGCGATCGAGAAAGGCGCAGACGGGCTGATCGCGGTCGCGGCTGGCGCCGGCGGCCACGCCGGCCGGCTCTCGCCCTTCGCAATCATCCAGGAGATACGTGCTTGGTTCGACGGACCATTGGCCTTGTCGGGATCGATCGCCACAGGCCGCGCGGTGCTTGCCGCGCAGGCGTTGGGGGCAGACTTCGCTTATATCGGCTCGCCGTTCATCGCCACCGAAGAGGCGAACGCAGTGCCCGAATATAAAGCCGAGATCGTCGACTCGAACGCCGCCGACATCGTCTATTCCAACCTGTTCACCGGAGTGCACGGCAATTATCTGCGAGGCTCGATCGAAAAGGCCGGGATGGACCCCGACCACCTCCCAGAGGGCGACCTGAAGACGATGGACTTCGGCACCGGAAATTCGACCAAGGCCAAGGCCTGGAAAGATATCTGGGGATCAGGCCAAGGGATCGGCGCAATCCATGCGGTGCGTCCAGTCGGGGATTATGTCGATCAGCTCGAACGCGAATATCGCGCGGCGAAAGTGGCATTGGCTGCTTAGAGCGGACCGCCGTCCTCGTCCTCCGCTCGAGACGAACGAGAGAGCGTTCAGAACGTCGCTTCAAGCCGCTCCTGCATCGATCGTGCCGGGCTCCGCGCTGGGCCGGACGCCGCCTGCGATCCGTCGAGCAGCGCCACTCGCCGGAACAGCTCGATGCTCGCCGATACCAGCGACTGGGCAGCCGGCGGCAGCAGCGCGAGCACAATATCCTCGGTCACCGGCCCGGTGCCCAGCCGCCGCGCGGGGTCGAGCGCATCGCGGGGCCGTAGCTCGCCCTGGTCGACCGCGCGCTGAGTCAGGATCCATGCGATGACATGCATTAGCCGCGTCGTCACCTTGAGCGACTCGCACGAGAAAGCGACCCGCGCCATCGGCTCGAGCAGATCGCGGTCGATTCGACCCATCTCGTCGAAATAACTGCGGGCCTCGTCGGCGAGCAGCATCGCCTCGACGTACAACGTGTCGATCAATCGACGATGGATCCGTGACTCTATTTTTACCGACTGCATAGGAATCCTGATCGCATTTGCGTTCCGGTAACGAAATAGGGCTCTGCGTGCCAATTTGGGATATCTCAGGCGATGATATCGGGGATCAACTGGTCCTCGATCAGCGCGATCTCGTCGCGCAGCCGCAGCTTACGTTTCTTGAGCCGGGCGACCTGTAATTGATCGGCCGATCCATTCGCGCGCAGGGCCTCGATCGCTGCGTCGAGATCGCGGTGATCGATCCGCAACCCTTTCAACTGGGCCTCCACCTGGTTCGCCATCGCCTCGCTCATGCCGGTCCCCTTAGCGCCCCTCCTAGCAAAGATGGCAGCGGGTGCGAGCGTCAAATCGGTGGGGAATCGATCCACCGCAAAAAACGTGTGGTGCACCGTATTGCAACCATATCGGATGGAGACTTGGTGACACATTTATGTTGTATTTCTCCCCGGCCACTCGGGCCATCAGGAGGAACGCTCATGCATACCGCGCACCTTTCCGCTCTCGAGACCAAGCACGCCGTGCTCGATCGACGCATTGCCGACGAGACCCACCGGCCGCTTCCGGACACCTCGCTGCTCGCCGCTCTCAAGAAACAGAAACTGCGCTTGAAGGAAGAGATGCACTTCGCCTGACGGCATCCGGGCCGCCGTTCCTGCGGGGATGGCGGCCTATTTTACACCGGGACCAGGAGGCGAATCGAACCACCGCCCCTCCGTACTGAACTTGTCCGCACCCATGCTAGGTCGTTCGACCTACGAGCGACATACCTGACACCCACTCCGCGCCTCGCCCCTGAATAGATTCAGGATGACGAACGAATGTGTCGGCTTATCGCCCGCGCGGCGCCGGTGTAATCGGCTTTTGAAAATATTCGGATTTCTTTGCGCCCGTGCCAACCGGCTTGCGTGCCATCATCGGATCGATCTGGATATCGAACGCCACGCCAACCCTGCCCTCGGCGACCCAGGCGATCCGCCCGTTGATCCAGCCGATCCCCCGCACCTCGACCTCGATCGGCGTGCCGATGTCGATTGGCGCGGTATATTCGGCCATCAACCCACCGGCTGAGAGGTTGCGCACCCGAACCTGCAACTCCTCGGAGCGCGTGCCAAGCCGAATGTTGGCGATCAGAAACAGGCTGTCGCGCGACTCGTGCCGCTGTCGCGCGACATCGTCACTCGACAGGAAGCTGACCGGGTCGTTCGAGAATTGATCCATGCGATCGGGGTCCGATGCGAATTGCAGACGCGGAGGATGTAACCGCCAATGCTTTGCGAAAGCGTAAACGAAACGGAAAGACGCCTCGAATCTCGCCCGGACTCAATCGCTCCCGGATCCGTCCCGCGAGAGAATTCAATCCTCCCGCGACACTTTCTCCTGCCGTTCGTGGCGCTCCTGCGCCTCGACTGTCATCGTCGCGATCGGCCGCGCTTCCAACCGGGCCAGGCTGATCGGCTCGCCGGTCACCTCGCAATAGCCATATTCGCCTTCCTCGATCCGACGCAGCGCGGCGTCGATCTTGGAGATCAATTTGCGCTGGCGGTCGCGGGTGCGCAGTTCGATCGACCAGTCGGTCTCGCTCGACGCGCGGTCGGTCAGGTCCGCCTCGCGCAGCGAATCGCTCTGCAACTGAGAAAGTGTGCCCTGCGCCTCGCGCAGGATCGCTTCTTTCCAAGCGTTCAGCTTGTCGCGAAAATAATGCTGCTGGCGCGGTCCCATGAAGGGTTCGTCCGCGCTCGGACGGTAGCCATCCTCGCCATCGTTGGCGGGTGGTGGATTAATTTGGTGAAGATCATCCATACGATCGAAAGCTGTCGCCATCCCCACGTCTCCATCGCCTCGGGCCACCGATGCGAAAGAGCATCGTATGGACCGCCCCTCTTGCGAAGCGCCTATATCGATGCCTGGAGCGCTCGACAAGCGCTCTGACATCGAAGAGCCCCACAGTTTACCGCAGGTCTCCTTCGGGCGGATCGCCTAGCGAATCGCTGACCATAATCGCGCAAGTCGCGCAAGCATTAACCAGCCATATCAATCTTTTCGGATACGACCGTGGCATAACCGTCCCACTCTTGCACGTTAACCATCTTCCTGACGGCCACCCGAGTGATTTTCCCGGATCGGCAGGCTTAAAACTGGTTAACGCCATTGCGCTTAATGCTTTGTTTGGCACTTTGGAGGGATAGGCAAGTTTCGGTACCGATAGGCTCGGTGCAGGCGTTTGCCGATAACGAGAGAGTGACAATCATGTCGGTGCGGATGGCCTTAGCGAAACTTTGCGCGTGCGCCTGCGGAGGTGCGATGCTTGGCGGTGGTGCGGTCCATGTGGCCGAAAGCGCGCCAGTTAAACGGATGTATGCGCATTACGTCAAAAAGAAGGTTGTAACGCGCACCGTCCGTCGCCCCGCGCGAATCCGCAAGATCGTGACCGTAACCCGGACAATCACGCCGGGTGCGACGATCCTGACCGCGCAGGGCGCGCCAGTGCCCCTGCCCCCCGCCTATGCGCCAATGGGCGGCGAAGTGCCGTTCGTCTCCTCGGGCGGCGGTGGCGGCATGGTCGTGGTCGGCGGCAGCGGCGGCGGTTTCGGCGGCGGCGGCTTTTTCGGGGGCGGCTTCTTCGGCGGCGGCTCGTCGGGTGGATCGTCTTCGGGCGGCGTCAATATCGTGATCGACAATTCTACAAGCGGATCGAGCAGCACCAGCGGCGGCTCGACGTCGACCGGCGGGTCGTCTACCTCCAATGGAGGCTCCTCCACCTCCAACGGTGGCTCCTCCACCTCCAACGGTGGCTCCTCTACCTCCAACGGTGGCTCCTCTACCTCCAACGGCGGCTCCTCCACCTCCACGTCCAACGGGGGCTCCTCGACGTCGAACGGAGGATCATCGACCTCCACCTCCAACGGCGGCTCCTCGACATCCACTTCAAATGGCGGATCGTCGACGTCGAGTTCGACCTCCAACGGCGGTTCCTCGACCTCGACCAGCTCCTCCACTAGCGGATCGACTTCCACCAGCGGCTCCACCTCGACCAGTGGTTCCACCTCGACCAGCGGCTCCACCTCATCAAGCGGTTCGGGTTCGACCAGCTCGAGCAGCTACGGCTCGTCAAGCCATGGCGGCTGGAGTTCGAACGGTGGCTGGAGCAGCAACGGTGGCTGGAGCTCGGGCAGCAGCCACGGCGGATCGAGCGGCCCTGGCGACCACGATCACGGCGGCGGCGGCGGCGGCCCCACTCCGGTTCCGGCCCCGCCGATGATGCTACTGTTCGGCGGCGCGGCGATCGCCCTGGTCGCCCGCAAGCGCTTCGCGAAAAAGGATCGGGCCGCTCTCGCGGCCTGATCCCGGAACGCCGGTCGGCTTTGGATCCATTCGAAGGCGACTCGCGTCGGATCGGTTGTCGACGACGCTCGAAATCAACGGAAAGCAAGAGCGCTTTCGCACCAAATTATCCCGCCAAGCGCTCTATTTCCAGTCGAATGGCAGCGGCGCCTCGCGAAACGCGAAGCGATCGAGGTGGCGCGCGACCGCGCCTTTCAGTCCTTCGAGCTGCCCATCAGAACTCGCGTCCACCCGCACCTCTAAAGTGTCCGACGTAGCATCGAAGGTGACCAGCGCATCGCCGGGCCAGTCCGCGCCGCGCGCGTCTTTGGGAAACACGACGGTGCCATGCTCGGCCGTGAATTCCACCGTCAGATTATGCTGCCAGTGCTTGCAGAGCTGTTGCAGGTATCGGCTACCGCTGGTGGTCGGCACCGAGGCTATCGCATGAGTCGTCATATCCTGTTCCTTTCCGGTCCGTAAAATCGGCTCGATCCCGAGCCGAAGGCGAAGCACCTGCAAGCGGGTCATGCTCAGAGCCGTTCGATCTTCTGCGCAGCCTCATCGATCAGCCCGGCGACAGCGTGCAGCGTTTCCGCGGTCACTCCATCTGCCGACAGCCGATGCTGCAGCACCGCCTTCAAGTTGCCCATCGCCCGCCGAATCGGTGCGCCATCGGTCTGCGCGCGCACCGCACTCACCTCGGCGAGACGCGACAGCAGCTGCTCCACCAGTGTGGCGTTGTCAGCCAAATAGGCGGTACCCGCTTCGGTGATCGCGAAGCGCTTCTTCGCGCCCTCGGCCGCCTGTTCCTCGATCAATCCCATCTCGCCCAGAAGAGTGAGGTTCGGGTAGATGATCCCCGGACTCGGCGCATAGGCGCCGCCGGTCATCGCCTCGATCTCGCGGATCAAATCATAACCGTGGCGCGGCTCGGCTGCGATCAGCCGCAGCAGCACCAGTTTGAGTTCACCGCCGTCGAACATCCGCCGCCGGCCACGCCCTTCGGGCCGGCCCCGCTCGCCGTGCAGCCCCATCCTGCCGTGACCATGCTCGTGGCCACCGCGGCCGCCGCCCATCCAGGCGTCATATCCTATTCCAAAACGCATTTTAATAGTACTCCGATATATCTCACGAATCGTGATGGCCGAGATATATCTTTTGCGTATCGGATTACAAGGGGTGTCTGCCGGTGCGAACGCTCGAACAGGAATCCTTCGGTAGACTCGGCTGCGGCGCTGGCGGCGTGCCAAACAAATTTGCACCGCAACGACGTGGAAAAACTGCCGATGCGGCCTTACCGCGCCTGCGTCCCTTCCACTTCCGCCGCCCGGCCCGCTTCGGCGCCATTGGTCAAATCGGCCTGACTCCAGCCACCACCCAGCGCCTGGACAAGCGCAACGCCAGCGTTCTGACGGTCGAGCGTCGCCTGTATCAACGCCCGGCGGGCGGTGAGCGCAGTTGCCTGGGCGGTTACCACGTCTGTAAACACCACGGTTCCCGCGCGATATTGGAAGCGCAGAGAGGCTTCGGACTTATCCGCTGCCACCGAAGCCGCGCGCAAGAACGCCTCCTGGCGCGCAAGCACGGCTTGCGCGACAAGATTGTCCTGTACGTCTTGGAAGGCCGTCAGCGTCACTTGGCGATAATTGGCGACGGCAGCATCATAAGCGGCCCGCGCTTGCGCCACCTTCGCCTTGCGGGCACCGAAATCCAGCAGCGTCTGGGCCACCTGCCCGCCCATTGACCACAGAGACGCCGCCGACGAGAACAGCCCGGAAAGCGTGCTGTTGCTGAACCCGCCCGATCCCGACAGGGTTACAGTCGGGAAGAAGGCGGCACGCTCGACGCCGATCTCGGCGTTGGCGGCGGCCACCGCACGCTCGGCCGAGGCAATGTCCGGACGACGTTCGGTCAGCACGCTTGGCACCGTGGCGGGCACCTCGGGCACAATCGGCGCCCATTGCTCGCCGAGCGAGGCAAGTGCGTAGTCCGCCGGATTCTCGCCGACGAGCACCGCGATCGCGTTCTCGAACTGCGACCGGGTACGCTTTTCTCCCTCAAGATCGGACTGGGCCGAGGCGAGCTGCGATTGCGCCTGATACGTGTCGGTGCGCGCGACGATCCCGGCATTGTAGCGGTTGGTCGAGATCGTCAGCGACCGCTGATAGGCGGTGACGGTGGCAGCCAGGCTGGCGATCTGCGCGTCGGCCGCGCGCAACGACAGATAATCGGTGGCGACCTCGCCCTGCAGCACAAGCCGCGCATTGGCGAGGTCGGCGAGCCGCGCCTGCTCGGTATAGCGCGCGTTGCGGGTGGTGTTGGTGAGCTGGCCAAATAGGTCCGGGGTCCAGCTCGCGTCGCCGCTGAAGCTATAATTGGTGCTGGTACGTCCACCCGATCCGGCCGCAGAAACGGTATTGCCGGTGACCACCGTGGTGCCGCCGCCTGAATAGCTGTGCGTCACCCCTCCGGTAGCGCTTACCGTGGGAAACAACGCGGCGCGAGCCTCGCGCGTGGCTGCGCGCGCCTGGCGATAGGTGGCGGCGGCTTGGGCCAGCGTTTGGTTGTGCGCGATCGCCTTGGCAACCAGGTCGTTCAGCACCGGGTCGTTATAACCCATCCACCAGTCGGTGCGCGGTGCGCCGTCGGCCGGATTGGCAGGGCGCCAAGCCGGCGCCGTTTTCCACGTCGCTGGCGCGGCGAGCGCAGGGCGATGATAGGTCGGGGCGAGCGAGCAGCCGCCGAGCGCGATCAGGCAGACGAGAGCGGCGAAGCGGGGACGGGTCATGCGGGCAGCTCGCGGAGTTGGCGCCGGGCCGTGCGGCGTTCGCGGCGACGGGCCAGCGAATCGAGCGCGACGTAGACGACGGGCGTGGTGATGAGGGTGAGCAATTGACTGGCGATCAGTCCCCCGATGATCGCGACGCCGAGCGGACGACGAAGTTCAGCACCCTCACCGAAACCGACCGCCAGCGGCAGTGCGCCGAGTGCGGCGGCCAGCGTGGTCATCAGGATCGGGCGAAAGCGCAGCAGGCTGGCTTCGCGGGCCGCGGCTTGCGCGGTCACACCGCGGCTGCGCTGGGCGTGGATCGCGAAGTCGATGATGAGAATCGCGTTCTTCTTGACGATGCCGATCAGCAAGAAAATGCCGATCAGCGCAATGATAGAAAAATCCATGCCCATGATCATCAGCGCCAGCAGCGCGCCGACGCTCGCCGCCGGCAAGGTGGACAGTACCGTCAGCGGGTGGATCAAGCTCTCGTAGAGCATGCCGAGCACAATGTAGATCGTTACCAGCGCTGCCAGGATGAGGAGCGGCGTCGATCCTTGCTGCTGCGCAAAGGCCAGCGCGGTGCCCGCAAACGCGCCGTGGACGGTGGTGGGCATCGCGATCCGCGCCTCGGCCTGGTCGATCGCAAGCTTCGCATCCGACAAGGCTTTGCCGGGTGCGAGATCGAAGGAGACGGTCGCGGCGACTTCGGTGCCCTGATGGTTGACGCTGGCGGCGGTTGCCGCCTGGCCAAAGCTAGCGAGCGCGGTGAGCGGCACCATGTTATGGGCCGATGTAGTCAGCGCCGACCCGGTCGAGGGATTGCGCAGCGCCGGATTGCTGGAGATGGTAGTGGTTGTAACACCCGTGGCGCTCGTCGTGGTGGTGCCCGCCGACGTGGTGCTGGTGCCGGCAGCGCCAGCCGGAATCCGCACGTCCGGCATCGCCTGAGGTCCCGTGGTCGCGCTCTGCGGCCAACCGAGGATCACGCTATATTGATTGATGTCTTCGTAGATCGTCGCGACGTTGCGCTGGCCGAAGGCGTCGTAAAGCGCATTGTCAACATCGAGCGACGAGATCCCGACTCGCGTCGCAGCGTCCTTGTCGACCGTGACAAAGCTTTCCACACCATTTTCCGCGAGATCGCTGTCGACATTCTTGAGCACCGGGCTCTCGCCCATCGCTTTGGCGAGCTTCTGTGCCCAGATCTTCAGGTTTGCGGTGCTGTCGGCCATCAGCGTATATTGATAGGTGGCATTGCCCTGCCGGCCACCTGCCCGCAAATCCTGCACCGGGTTCAGGAAAAGGCGAATACCCTTGACCGGCTGGAGACGGGTCTGAAGCCGCGTGGCGACCACGCTGCTCGGCTGGTTGGGCCGCTTTTCAACCGGCTTCAGAGCGATCATGATAAAGGCGCCGCCCGAACGGCTACCGCCAGTGAAACCGACCACGCTCTGCACCGCGCGATCGGCCTTGATGATGCCGACCACCTGCTTGAGCTTGTCCTGCATCGACACGAACGACACGCTTTCGTCGGCGCGGACCCCCGCCATCAGCAAAGGCGATTCTTGGGAGGGGAAGAAACCCTTGGGCACCACCACATAGAGATAGACGGTCAGCGCAATCACGCCGACCAACAGCACCAGTACCAGCCCCTTCATCGCCAGCGCCCAGTCGAGCGCGACCGCATACCAGCGTTCGATGCGAACATAGCCGCGCTCAAGCGCGCGTGAGACGCGACCGGGCGCAGACCGCTCCTCAGGCGCCCGCAGGAACCAAGCACACAGCATTGGCGTGGTCGTCAGTGACAGCACCAAGCTGATCAGCACCGACACCGACAAGGTAACCGCAAATTCGCGAAACAGCCGTCCAACGATCCCCCCCATGAACAACAGGGGTATGAACACGGCGACCAAGCTGACCGACATTGAGAGCACGGTAAAACCGACCTCCGAGGCGCCCTTTAAGGCCGCTTCGACGCGGCCCATGCCTTCATCAAGGTGCCGTGTCGTATTCTCCAGCACTACGATTGCGTCATCTACTACGAATCCGGTCGCCACCGTGATCGCCATCAGCGAGAGATTGTTGAGGCTGAACCCGAGAAGGTACATCACGCCGAAGGTGCCGAGTAGCGACACGATCGTCGCCACCGCGGGGATCATGGTCGAGCGGAAGTCGCGCAGGAAAGCGAACACCACTACCACCACCAGCAGCAGCGCGATCAGCACGGTGATCTCGATCTCTTTGATCGAGGCACGGATTGAGCTGGTGCGGTCCATGGCCACCGCCACACTGATATCGGCCGGAATCTGGGCGCGCAGGCTGGGGAGTTCGGCGGTAATGGCGTTGGCCATTTGGATCAGGTTTGCGCCAGGCTGCTGGGTGATGTTGACGATGATCGCGCGCTTGCCGTTGAACACCCCCAGCGTACGGGTGTCGGCCACGCTGTCGGTGACCGAGGCGATGTCCTGCAGGCGCACCGCCGAATTGTTGCGCCAGGCGATCACCAACGGGCCGTAGTCGGCGGCGACGCGCCCGGCGGCGTTGGTGTAAATCTGCCATGATCGGCCGCTTGGCCCCTGCACCAACCCTTTGGGCCGGTTGGCGTTGGCGGCCTCGATCGCGGCGCGGACGTCCTCCATGGAGATGCCGTAGCTGTTCAGCCGATATGGGTTTACGTCGACCCGCACCGCCGGTAGCGATCCGCCACCGAGTTCGACGTCGCCGACCCCGGAAATCTGCAGCATCCGCTGCTGGACGATGTTCGACACCGCATCGTAGATTTGGCCCGCGGTGCGCGTATCGGAGGTCAGCGCGAGCGTGATCACCGGCTGGCTCGCCGGGTTGACCTTGCGATAGGTGGGGTTTTGCTTGAGCGTTGCAGGCAGGTCGGCGCGCGAAGCGCTGATCTCAGCCTGGACTTCGCGGGCGGCGGTGTCGATGTTCTTCGACAGATCAAATTGCAAGGTAATCCGGGTCGAGCCGAGTGAACTCTGCGAGGTCATCTCGGTGACGCCTGCTATGCTCGACAGTCGGCGTTCGAGCGGCGTAGCGATGCTCTGCGCCATCACTTCCGGGCTCGCGCCAGAAAGACTCGCTGAGACGCTTATTGTCGGAAAATCGACCTGCGGCAAGGGCGCTATCGGGAGCGAAAAGAAGCCCGCGATCCCCACCAGCGCCAGACCGATCGTGAGCAGGAGCGTCGCGATCGGTCGGCGAATGAAAGGGCCGGAGAGGTTCATGCCTGCGCCTCGGGGCCAAGCTCCGGCGCTCGGACCGCACCCCAACCTCGCTTGGCGAAATGCTGCTGGGCGCGATCGAAGAACAGATAGACGACAGGCGTGGTGAACATAGTCAATAACTGGCTAACCAGCAGCCCGCCAAAGATGGCGATGCCGAGCGGCCGTCGCAGCTCGGCCCCCTCGCCCACTCCCAGCATCAGCGGAACGGCCGAAAATAGCGCCGCGACGGTAGTCATGAGGATCGGCCGGAAGCGCAGCACCGCCGCCTGGCGGATCGCCTCCGCCGGGCTCAGTCCCTCGTCGCGTTCCGCGGCGATCGCGAAATCGATCATCATGATCGCGTTCTTCTTCACGATGCCGATCAGCAGCACGATGCCGATGATGCCGATGATATCGAGATCATGCCCCGTGATCCACAAAGCGAATAGCGCGCCGAGTGCCGCCGACGGCAGGGTCGACAGGATCGTAATCGGGTGGATGAAGCTCTCATAGAGCACTCCCAGCACAATGTAGACGCACACTACCGCCGCCAGGATCAGCCACAATTGGCTATCCAGTGAGCTTGAGAAGGCCGCCGCCGCGCCGAGGAAGGTGACGGTTATCCCGCGCTTGAGCTGGAGCGTGCCGATCGCCGTCTGAATCGCCTTGGTTGAGGTACCGAGCGACACGCCCGGCGCGGTATCGAAATTGACCGTCGCCGCCGGAAACTGGCCGACATGGGTCACCTCGAGGGCCGACAGTCCTTCGGTGATTTTGGCAACCGCATTGAGCGGCGTCGCGCCACCTGTGGCTGGCAGGTGCAGGAGTCCGAGCGACTGCGGATCGGTTACCAGCCCCGGTGCTGCTTCCAGGATCACGCGATATTGCGTGGTTTCGGTGAAGATCGTCGAAACGATCCGCTGACCGAACGCCGAATAGAGGGTGTCATCAACGCTCGACGCAGTGATGCTGAGCCGCGCGGCGCTATCGCGATCGATAGTGACGAAGGCGGCCGCCCCCATCGCTCCCGCATTGCTAGAGACGTTGGCGACCTTGGAGACCGATTGCAGAGCGGTGACGATCCGCTGTGTCTCGGCGGTGACGTCGGCGGTGTTCGATCCTTGCACGGCGAGGCGATATTGGGTCGGACCGCTCTCGGCGTCGATCGTCAGGTCCTGGGTGGGCTGGAGATAGAGCGTGACGCCGGCGATTTGGTCGACCGCGTGCTTGAGCCGGGTCATCACCGTCGCTTGGTTGGCATGGCTCGTGGTGAGGTTAATGAGCATCGTGCCGCTGTTGAGCGAGGCATTGTTCGATCCATCGACCCCGACGAAGGCCGAGAGTGACTCGACGTCCGGGTCCTTGAGCACGATCCTGGCCGCCTGCGATTGAAGCGAGGCCATCTTATCGTAGGAAACCCCGCTCGACGCTATGATCCGCGCTTGGAGCTGCCCGGTATCCTGCGTCGGAAACAGGCCCTTGGGGATTACGAGATAGATCAGCACGGTCAGCGCGAGGGTCACCACAGCGACGATCAGCGTCGCAGTGCGCCGGGCGAGCACGAAATCGAGCCCACGCTCATAACGCTTCTCGACCCAGGTGAAGGCCGCTGCCGATCTCTCGGCGACCCGGCTCGGCTTGTCGTCCTTGGGTTCTTTCAGCCAGCGCGCGGACAGCATCGGCGTCAATGTCAAGGACACCAAAGCTGAGATCAAAATTGTTACCGCCAGCGTCACCGCGAACTCGCGGAACAGCCGCCCAACGATGTCACCCATGAACAGCAAGGGGATCAGCACCGCGATCAACGACACGGTCAGCGATATGATCGTGAAGCCGATCTCGGCGGCCCCTTTAAGCGCCGCGTCGAACGGCTTCATGCCCTCTTCAATATGGCGCTGGATGTTCTCGATCATCACGATTGCGTCATCGACCACAAAGCCGGTCGCGATCGTCAGCGCCATTAGTGACAGATTATCGAGACTGTAGCTCAGCAGGTACATCACACCGAACGTTCCGATCAGCGAGATCGGCACCGCCAGCCCCGCCACCAGTGTTGCGCGCGCGGAATGCAGGAAGAAGAAGATTACCAGCACCACCAGCACCACCGCCAGCACCAGCTCGAATTCGACGTCGTGCACAGAGGCGCGAATGCCGGTGGTGCGATCGGCGAGCACGGTGGCGTGAAGTCCGGCGGGCAAGCTCTTTAGCAACTGGGGCAGCTGGGTCTTGATCGCGTCGGTAGTGCCGATCACGTTGGCGCCGGGCTGACGCTGGACGTTGAGGATGATCGCCGGCGTATCGTTGGCAAGCGCACCGAGTCGGGCGTTCTCCGCGCCCTCGGTCACCTGTGCCACGTCCGACAGCCGCACCGGCGCACCGTTTAGGAAGGTGACGATCAGATTCTTATAATCATCGACGCTCTCGAGCTGGTCGTTGGCGTTGATCTGGTAGCTGCGGCTCGGGCCGTCGAAACTGCCTTTCGCGGAATTGGCGTTGGCATTGTCGATCGCGGTGCGGACCTGCGCCAGACTCAGATTGTAGCTCGACAATTTCTGGGTATCGGCACGGATCCGCATCGCCGGCTTTTGTCCGCCGGCCAGCGTCACTTGGCCGACCCCCGTCACCTGACTGATCTTCTGCGCCAAACGCGTGTCGACGATCGACTGTACCTGGGTCAGCGTCATCGTATCGGACGTAATCGCCAGCGTCAGGATCGGCGCGTCGGCGGGATTGATCTTGGCGTAGACCGGCGGCGCGGGTAGGTCCGCGGGCAGCAGCGCCTGGCTCGCGTTGATTGCCGCCTGCACCTCCTGCTCGGCGACGTCGAGGCTCTCGCTGAGCGAGAATTGCAATGTTATCACCGACGCGCCCGACGAACTGGTCGACTCCATTCGCGTCAGTCCGGGCATCTCCCCCAGCTGGCGCTCCAACGGCGCGGTCACCGTCTGGCTCATCACGTCCGGGCTGCCGCCCGGATAAAGAGTGGTCACCTGGATCGTTGGATAATCGACCTCCGGCAGCGCCGAGAGCGATAGCGAGCGAAAGCCGACCAGCCCGGCCAGCACGATCGCAACCATGAACAAAGCGGTCGCGACCGGCCGCAGGATGAAGATGCGCGAGGGACCCATCGGAGACTCAGCTCCGCTTCTTGCTGCGCCGTCCGCCGCTGCCGGCCGCCGGCTTGTCGCCCGGCAGCGCCACCTTGCCCCCCTCGCTCAACCGATCGCCGCCGTCCGTTACGATGGTGTCGCCGAGCGCGAGGCCTTGCGTCACTTGGACCAAGTCGGCATTGGCGACCGCGGTCGTAACCTTGCGCTGGGTGACGCTTCGGTCGGGCCTGAGCAGCCATACGAAGCTGCCGTCGGGGCCCGAACGGACCCCGGACGGGGGCACCGTCACTGCATCCTTCACAGTATCGATTGTCAGCCGCACATTGACGAACTGGCTCGGATAGAGCTGGTAGCCGGCATTGGGGAAACGCGCCTTGCCCTTGATAGTGCCCGTCGTGGTATCGACCCGATTGTCGAGCGTCGAAAAGCGGCCACTGTCGAGCGTGCTGGTGCGATCGCTGTTAAGCGCCAATGCGGGAATGCTCGCCCCTTGCGCGATCCGCTTCTGAATCGCGGGGGCCTGCTGCTGCGGCACCGCAAATTCCACGTCGATCGGCTGCAAAGTGGTCACCACTGCAATGCCGTTGGTATCTCCCGCGGCGATGTAATTGCCAATATCGACTACCTTGAGGCCGACTCGGCCCGATACAGGCGAGACGATCCGGGTGAAACCGACGTTGATCTGCGCCTGCTGCACCGAACCCTGGTCGACTGCGATCGTGCCTTCGAGCTGGTGGACCAGCGCGGCCTGGGTATCGCGATCCTGGCGCGCGATCGAATCCTGTCCGAGCAGCGTGTCGTAGCGTTTCAACTGGACCCTGGCATTTTCGAGTTGCGCGCGATCCCGGATCAGCGCGCCCTGCGCCTGGAGCAGTAGCGCGCGATACGGCCGCGGATCGATGATCGCCAGCGCCTGGCCGCGCGCGACGCGCTGGCCTTCGGTGTAGAGCAATTGGGTGATCGTGCCCGAAACCTGCGGACGCACCGTAACGGTCGCCGCCGGAGTGACGGTGCCCAGCGCCTCGACCTGGATCGGCAGGTCGGCTTGCGTCGCTTTGGCCGTGCCGACGGTGGTCGGCTGGCTTCCGCCCGGCCCGCCGCCCGGTCCTCCGGGGCCCCCACCGCCCCCGCCGCGCCTTCCGCCGGGCCCGCCCTTTGCGCTATTGGAGGCGCTGTTATGCGACAGAAATACGGCTAGGCCGGCCAACGCCAGCAGGCCTACGATGCCAAGGATCCAGCTCAGCGTACGGGTGCGCCGCGGCAACCGGGATTCCGGCACTTCGTTCTGGGCCGGAACAGTAGGCGTCATGGGTTAGCTCCGCGTCTTGCTTGTGCCGCGACATCCCGCAGGCACGGTCGTCTGATGCATCGCCTGCCAAGTGACAAGCCCTTCGCGTCGACCGCAACCGCTGTACGGAGATATCGATCACTCTAACCTGAACAATGATCTTTACCCGCAGCGCTGTCGGGTGTGACTAGGCGACATCAGAAGGGCCCGAGCCAGCAGAAACGCCGGCGACGAAACGGGCCTACGGGCAGGAGACATCTCATGGCATCACAGGTCGAAGAGCAATCCGGCGCGGGCGAATGTCCGGTCGCACACGGCGGTAATGGCGCTGGTAAGCGGCCCGGCGGCCGCGGCCATGCCAATCGCGACTGGTGGCCCGAGGGCCTTCGCCTGGAGGGGCTCAACCAGCGTAACCCGCGCTCAAACCCCTTAGACGCGGGCTATGATTACGCCGAGGCCTTCAAAACGCTCGATCTCGAGGCAGTGATCGCTGATCTGCGCGCGCTGATGACCGATTCGCAAGAATGGTGGCCTGCTGACTTCGGCCATTACGGTGGGTTGTTCATCCGCCTCGCGTGGCATAGCGCGGGCACCTATCGCACCACCGACGGCCGCGGCGGCGCAGGCGGCGGGCAGCAGCGCTTCGCGCCGCTCAACAGCTGGCCCGACAATGCAAATCTCGACAAGGCCCGCCGGCTGCTATGGCCGATCAAGCAGAAATATGGCGCCAAGATCTCCTGGGCGGACCTCTATGTGTTGGTTGGCAACGTCGCGCTCGAATCGATGGGATTCGAGACCTTCGGTTTCGCCGGCGGCCGCGCCGACACTTGGGAGCCTGAGGAGCTGTTCTGGGGTCCCGAGGGCACCTGGCTGGGCGACGAGCGCTACAGCGGCGAGCGCCAGCTTCATAGCGCGCTCGGCGCAGTGCAGATGGGGCTGATCTACGTCAATCCCGAAGGGCCCAACGGGAAGCCCGATCCGCAGGGCTCGGCGCACGACATCCGCGCCACCTTCGCACGCATGGCGATGAACGACGAGGAGACGGTCGCGTTGATCGCCGGCGGCCACACCTTCGGCAAGACGCACGGCGCGGGTGATCCCTCGTTCGTGGGTCCCGAGCCCGAAGGCGCGGTAATCGAGGACCAGGGGCTAGGCTGGCGCAGCAAGCATGGCACCGGCCTCGGCGCGGATGCAATCACCGGCGGCCCCGAGGTAATTTGGAGCCAGACGCCGACTCGTTGGAGCAACCACTTCTTCGACAATCTCTTTAAGTTCGAGTGGGAACTGTCCAAGAGCCCGGCCGGCGCCTACCAATGGGAGGCGACCAATGCCGCAGCCGACATCCCCGATGCGCACGATCCCGCCAAGCAGCACCGCCCGCGGATGCTGACTTCGGATCTCGCGCTAAAGGTCGACCCCGACTATGAGAAGATTTCGCGGCGCTTTTACGAAAATCCGGACCAGTTCGCCGACGCTTTCGCTCGTGCGTGGTTCAAGCTGACCCACCGCGACATGGGGCCGATCGAGTGCTACCTCGGGCCGCTGGTGCCCAAGGAGCCGTTGATCTGGCAAGACCGGGTGCCGGCGCTCGATCATCCGCTGGTGGATGCAGGCGATATCACCCAGCTCAAAGCGACGATCCTCGCTTCGGGGCTCTCGGTGGCGCAACTGGTCGGCGCCGCATGGGCGTCCGCCTCGACCTATCGTGGGTCGGACAAGCGCGGCGGGTCCAACGGTGCGCGCGTCCGGCTCGCCCCGCAGAAGGATTGGGAAGTCAACACCCCGGCCGAGCTCAGCCAAGTGCTCTCGAAACTCGAATCGATCCAAGTTGAATTCAACTCCGCAGCTGCGGGCGGTAAGAAGGTGTCGATCGCCGACCTGATCGTGCTGGCCGGAGACGCGGCGGTGGAAAAGGCCGCCAGGGACGGCGGTGCCGAGATCGCGGTGCCGTTCACCCCGGGCCGCACCGACGCGACCATCGAGCAGACCGACGTCGAGTCGTTCGCGGTGCTCGAGCCTACCGCCGACGGCTTTCGCAACTACCGCCGCGGTGCGCAGTTCATGGCGCCTGAGGAGGCGCTGGTTGATCGGGCCCAGTTGCTGGGTCTAAGCGGGCCGGAACTGACAGTGCTGGTCGGCGGACTGCGGGTGCTTGGAGCGAATGCTCCGGGAGTCGAGGACGGCGTACTCACCGATCGGGTCGGCAGCCTGACCAACGACTTCTTCGTCAATCTACTCGATATGGGAGTCGAGTGGGAGCGGATCGACGACAATCGCTTCCAGGGCCGCAACCGCCGCACCAAGGAACCGACCTGGAGCGCCAGCCGAGTTGACCTGATCTTCGGGTCGCACTCGGAGCTGCGCGCGCTCGCAGAGGTCTATGCCTCCTCCGACGCAGGCCTCAAGTTCGTGACAGACTTCGTCGCCGCATGGAGCAAGGTGATGAACGCGGGGCGGATGGACCTGAACTGATCCGGTAGACAGGTCCTATCCTCCGGGAGCGTCTCGCGACGTCGCGAGACGGGTCCTCGCTTTCGCGGGACGGGCGTTCGATGTAAAGCCATTCGGTTACCACCGGCTCGACATCGACGCCCATCTCCAAGGAGGACGCGATGTCCAACGACACACTCTACGGCGCGATCGAAGCGGGCGGCACGAAGTTCGTCTGCGGGGTCGGTTCGGCCGAAACCGGATCGATCGAAACCGTGCGGATCGAGACCGGCACGCCCGATGTGACACTGGACGAAGTCGCCGCTTTCTTCGCGGACGTCACCGCGCGCCACGGCCCGATCGCGGCGCTCGGTATCGCCAGCTTCGGCCCGCTCGATCTCGACCCCACTTCGCCGCGCTACGGCACGATCACGACCACCCCGAAGCCCGGCTGGCAGCATGTCGACCTGCTCGGCCGGGTGTCGCGCGCGCTCGGCGTGCCAGCGTCGATCGACACCGACGTCAACGCCGCCGCCCTGGCCGAGGCGCGCGCCGGCGCCGGGGTCGGCGGACGGACAGTGGCCTATACCACGGTCGGCACCGGAATCGGGGTCGGCGTCGCACTCGATGGCGCGATCCGTCACGCCGGCGGCCATGCCGAGGCGGGCCACCTCTTACTGCGCCGCCATCGCGCGCACGCAGCATTTGCCGGCATCTGCCCGTTTCACGGTGACTGCCTGGAAGGTCTTGCGAGCGGCCCCGCGATCATCGCTGCCTGGGGCGACTCATTCGAGGCGCTTCCCGCCGACCATCCGGCCTGGGCGGTGCAGGCCGATTATCTCGGCCAGCTCTGCGCCGTGCTGGTGCTGACCGTCGCCCCGGACCGGATCGTGCTCGGCGGCGGGGTGATGGCGCAGCCGCGGCTGCTCGACGAGGCGCGGGTGCGCGCGCGCCACTGGCTGGGCGGCTATGTCGAGCGGCTGGCAACACCCTCGGCGTTCGAGGCGCTGATCCTGCCGCCGGGGTGCCGCGAGGCTCCCGGGTTGATCGGAGCCTATCTGCTGGCTGCCGACGCGGTGCGAGGCGGCTAACCCGTCCGGTCACGCAATCGCGGGCAATCGGTCAAGATGCTTGTCGAGCGTGATCGGATAATCGCGTACGCGTACGCCGGTGGCATTGTAGATCGCGTTGGCAATCGCCGCCCCCACCCCGCATAGGCCGAGCTCGCCGACCCCCTTTGCCTTCATCGGCGAGGAGATCGGATCGACTTCGTCGAGGAAAATCACTTCCTGGTGCGGGATATCGGCATGGACGGGCACTTCGTAGCTTGCCAGATCGTGGTTGACGAAAAAGCCGAAGCGGGTGTCGACAGCGAGTTCCTCCATTAAGGCGGCCCCAACCCCCATCGTCATCGCACCGATCACTTGGCTGCGCGCTGACTTGGGATTGAGTATCCGCCCCGCGGCACACACCGCCAGCATTCGTCGAATGCGAGTCTCGCCGGTATAGGCGTTGACGCCGACTTCGACGAAATGGCCGGCAAACGTCGATTGCTGATACTTTTTGGCGAGATCGCCATATTCAATTGCATCCTCAGCCGACATGCCGGCGGCCCCTGCTGCCTCGGCGAGACTGACGCTGCGATTGCCCGAGCGCACCGTGCCATCCGCAAATTCAACGTCCGCCGAATTGAAACCGAGCTTCTGCGACACGGCATCGCGCAGCTTCATACAGGCGGCATAGACGCCCGCAGTGGAATTGTTCGCGCCCCACTGACCACCCGACCCGGAAGAGACGGGGAAACTCGAATCGCCAAGCAGCACGATCACCTTCTCGAGGCTGACCCCCATCATCTCGGCTGCGGTCTGTGCGAGGATTGTATAACTGCCGGTGCCGATGTCGGTCATGTCGGTGGCAACCGTCACCGTGCCGCTCTTGTCGATGCCTACCCGCGCGCCGGACTTGGTGAGCTGATTGTTACGGAAGCCGGCCGCGACACCCATTCCGACCAGCCATTGACCGTCGCGGACCTGCGCCGGCTTCGGATTGCGCCGGTTCCAGCCGAAATGGGTGGCGCCATCACGCAGGCATTTGACGAGTTGGCGCTGCGAAAACGGCCGCCCCGGCTTTTCGGGGTCGACCTGGGTGTCGTTGATAACGCGAAATTCGATCGGATCGATCCCCAGCTTCTCGGCCGCTTCGTCCATTGCGATCTCGAGCGCCATTAGCCCAGGCGCCTCGCCCGGCGCGCGCATCGAATTGCCCTCCGGCAGGTCCAACTCGGCCAGACGCATCGCCGTCATACGATTGGCGCCCGCATAAATCAGTCGGGTCTGTGCCACTGCGGTTTCAGGTTTGCCGCCGGGCAAATTGCCTGAAAGGCTCTCGTGCGCGATCGCGGTGATCACGCCGTCCCGGGTTGCACCTATGCGGATGCGCTGGATCGTGGCCGGGCGGTGGGTCGCGTTATTGATCATCAACGGCCGCTGCAGCGTCACCTTTACCGGTCGGCCGGCTGCCCTCGCGCCGAGCGCGGCGAGCGGCGCGTCGGCGCGCACGAACAGCTTTCCGCCAAATCCGCCGCCGATATAGGGCGAGATCAGCCGGACCTTGTCCTCGGGCAAGCCAAGCGTCTTGGCGAGATCGCCTCTGCCCCAGGCGATCATCTGATTCGAGGTCCAGACAGTCAGTTGGTCGCCGTTCCAGGCCGCGGTCGATGCGAACGGCTCCATCATCGCATGGCTCTGATCGGGCGTGGTATAGGTCGCATCCACTTGTACCGGCGCCGACGCGAAGGCCGTATCGAAATCGCCGACCCGGTCGACCGGCGGCTCATCTTTGGCGGCGGGCTTCATCGGCGCGGTCGACGCCAGCGCGGCGAGATCGTAGCGGCCCTTGGCACGGGCATAATCAACGCGGATCAGATTCGCCGCTGCCCGCGCCTGCTCGAAGGTCTCGGCAACGACCAGCGCGATCGCCTGATGATAATGGGCGATGTCCGCGCCGCCGAACAGATGCGCGGTATTCATTCGGCCGAGCGCAAGCGCGGGGATGTCGAGCGTCGACACGATCGCGAGCACTCCGGGGGCCGCCCTGGCATCGACCAGGCTCATCGTGTTGATTCTGCCCTTGGCGACGCCGGCACCCAGAATATAGCCATAGGCAGCGCCCGGTACGGCATCGTGTCGCTCATAAGCGTAGGGTGCGGTACCAGTGGTCTTGAACTTGCCGTCGATGCGGTCGTGCGGCTTGCCGATGATCTTCAACTGGTCGATCGGGTTGATGCCCGCGGGCGTGTCGAACTTCATGCCGCTTTCCCCTCTGCCAGCACCGCTCCGAGCGTGCGCTCGACCAGCGACACCTTGAACGCACTGTCGTGGGTGGGCGTGGCGCCAGCGAGCAGCCGACGGGCGATCGCCTTCGACCCTTTGCGCATCTCCGCCTCGGCGGCAGCGACCCGCCAAGGCGTAGGCGCCACCCCACCGACAGCCACGCGGCCGCTGCCATCCTTCTGGATTACCGCCGCGACGGAGACGAGCGCGAAGGCATAGGAGGCACGGTCCCGAACTTTGCGGTAGATATGCGTGCCGCCGATCGGTCCGGGCAAGGTCACCCCCGTGATCAGTTCGCCGGGAGCCAGCGCCGTCTCGAGATGTGGTGTCGCGCCGGGCAGGCGGTGGAAGTCGGCGATCGGGATGGCCCGCATATGGCCTGTCGAATTCACCGTCTCAACGGTGGCATCGAGCAACCGCATCGCCACCGCCATATCCCCCGGATAGGTAGCGATGCACGCCTCGCTGACGCCGATCACACCGAGCTGGCGGCTGTAGCCGCCAATCGCCGCGCAGCCAGAACCCGGCTTGCGTTTGTTACACGCCTGATTGGTGTCGTAGAAATAAGGGCAGCGGGTGCGCTGGAGCAGATTACCCGCGGTCGTCGCCTTGTTGCGCAGCTGACCGCTCGCTCCCGCAACGATCGCGCGGGAGAGAACGCCATAGTCACGCCGGATGCGGTCGTGGCTAGCAAGATCAGTGTTGCGCACCAGCGCGCCGATCCGCACCCCGCCCTCTGGCGTTGGCTCGATCGTATCGAGCCCCAGACCATTGACGTCGATCAGATGTTGCGGCGTCTCGATCTCAAGCTTCATCAGGTCAAGCAAATTGGTGCCGCCAGCAATGAACTTGGCGTTCGGCGCGCGCACCGCCGCCGTCGCTGCCTCGGCGGGCGTCGTCGCCCGGACGTAGCTAAAGGGCTTCATGCGTGAACTCCCGCGATCTCGGTCATCGCCTCGAGGATATTCGAATAAGCGCCGCAGCGGCAGATATTGCCGCTCATCCGCTCGCGGATTTCGGCGGTGCTCACCTGCGGATGTGCGGTGAGGTCTCCGGTGACATGGCTGGGCACACCCGCTGCGATCTCGGCGAGGACCGATACCGCCGAACAGATCTGCCCTGGGGTGCAATAGCCGCATTGATAGCCGTCATGCTTGACGAAGGCCGCCTGCATCGGGTGCAGGTCGCCCGGCGTACCCAACCCCTCGATAGTGGTGACCTTGGCTCCCTCGTGCATCACTGCAAGCGTCAGGCAGCTGTTGATCCGCTTGCCGTCGACGATCACCGTGCACGCGCCGCACTGGCCGTGGTCGCAGCCCTTCTTAGTGCCAGTGAGCAGCAGATGCTCGCGTAGCGCATCAAGCAAAGTGGTGCGCGTGTCGATCTCGAGCGAACGTGTGCGCCCGTTCACCTCCAGTGCAACCTTCATGACGCTCGGGTCCGGCGATTCGGGCGAGGCCTGGGCGTGCACCGCCGGAACGACCGTGAACGCAGCCGTAGCGGCCGCCCCCCCGAGGATGCCACGTCGCGAAATGTCCGATTGACTGGGCTGATCCATGGCGGATTAATCTCTTTTTTGCTGATGACATCCGGTGCCGGGCGCTGCGACGGATGGGATGCGCCCGGCCATAGGGCGTCCGATAAAAGTTGGCTATCGCGAGCCTAACGCAGATCGCCCGTCGACGGATCCCGAATATCGACCCCGCGCCACTGCCAACGCGCTTTCTGGCAATCCTAATGGAAGCGGACTTTGGCAGTTACCGACAGCCCGGGGCGCAGAGAATCGACTTCACGCTGGCCTGGATCGAAGCGAATACGGACCGGCACGCGCTGCACGATCTTGGTGAAATTACCGGTGCCGGGCTCGAACGGCAGCATCGAAAAGCTCGATCCCGACCCCGGCGCGAAGCTTTCGACCGTACCTTTGATCTCGGCACCCGGCAGCGCATCGACCTCGACCGTCGCATGCTGTCCCGGCCGCATCCGCGCAGTCTGGGTCTCCTTGAAGTTTGCCGTCACATAAAGCGCATGCAGCGGAACCAGCGTTAGCAGCCGGGAGCCGGCCTGGACATAATCGCCGACGCGGACCTGCCGATTACCGACCACGCCATCGACCGGCGCCAGGATCTGGGCGTGGCGCCGATCCTGCTGGGCGAGATCTAGAGCCGCCTGAGCCTGGGTCACACGCGCCTGCGCAGTCTGCAAGGCCGCCAGCAAGCCTGGACGTTTAGCGTGGGTTACGCTGGCCGTCTCCTGCGAGACCGACAGCATCGCGCGCACTCGCGCCGCATCCTGTTCGGCGGTGACGGCTGCCGCTCCGAAACTGTCAGCATCACGCTGCGCGACCGCGCCGGTTGCCACCAGAGCCTCATAGCGTCGGCGGTCCGCGGTTGCCTTGCTCGACTGGGCCAGCGCCGAGCGGATCGACGTACCGGCGGCCGCAACATTGGCGGCGGCGAGACGCTCCTCGGCGGACAGGCTGACGAGCGCGGCTTGGGCCGATGCGACACCGGCTCGCGCATCCTCGAGCATCCCGCGGGCGGAGGCGACCTTTGCATCGAACTCCTCGGGATCGATCAGCGCGATCGGCTGCCCGGCTTTGACCGATTGATTGTCGGTTACATAGACCTGCGCCACGAGCCCGCGCACCTTCGGCGCCACTGAGGTCGCGTCCGCGCCGATATAGGCATCGTCGGTCGAGGCCGAGGCCGGCGCCGCGGTGATCCAGAGCGCGCCACCGATCGCCACGGCGATCGCCACTCCCGAGGCAAGGACGGTCCGACGTGACGGGCGAAATCCGTTCCTCCGAACCGGCGCCTCATCCGTGCCCACGCTGGTCGCTGCATCCATCTGAAACTGCTCCTTGCAAACATTGCATGTCGCTTATAATATTATGGTTGTCATCCTACAAGGGACAACGTGGATCGTGACCAGCACTTCAAGCCAGACGTCCCAGTCGCAGTCGCTCCCCAACCCCGCGTCGCTGCCGCTGGCGCGGAAATATCTGATTTTCGGGATCCTCGCGTTCGGCCAGTTCATGGCGCTGCTCGACATCCAGATCGTCGCGGCGTCGCTGAACGACGTGCAGGCAGGGCTGTCTGCCGGCCCCGACGAGATCAGCTGGGTGCAGACCGCCTATCTGATGGCGGAACTGGTAATGATCCCATTTTCGGCCTTTCTGGGCCAGGCGATGTCGACGCGCTGGCTGTTCGCTCTGTCCGCTGGGCTGTTCACGCTGTCGAGCGTCGCCTGCGGCCTGGCCTGGAACATCGAGTCGATGATCGCCTTTCGCGTCATCCAGGGCTTCGTCGGCGGCGCGATGGTGCCGAGCGTGTTCGCGGTCGGCTTCACCATCTTCGAGGGCAAGCAGCGGGCATTGATACCCGCGATCCTCGGTATGGTCTCGGTATTGGCGCCGACGCTCGGGCCGACGGTCGGCGGGATCATCACGGATACGATCGGCTGGCGCTGGATCTTCTTCATCAACGTCGTGCCGGGTGCGCTGGTCACCGCGCTCACCATCCTGGTGGTGAAGATCGACCGCGCCGACACCAGCATGTTCGGCCGGATCGACTGGTCGCACCTCGTCGCGATGGCGGTGGCGCTGGGCTGCCTGCAATATGTGCTCGAAGAGGGTCCGCGAAAGGACTGGTTCGGCGACCCCTATATCGTGCTGGCGAGTTGGTTCTCGGTGGTCGGCTTCGGCCTGTTCCTGGAGCGCTCGTTCTTCTCGAAGAATCCGATCGTCCGGCTCTCGCCTTTCCGCAACCGCACTTTCGCGATCGCCTGCGTATTCAACCTGGTGATCGGCTTTGGCATCTATGCCAGCACCTATCTGCTGCCGGTATTCCTCGGCCGGGTGCGAGGCTATAACAGCCTGGAGATCGGCACCACCGTCTTCATCGTCGGCGCCGGACAGCTCGTCAGCACGGTGATCGCGGCCTGGGCCTCGAACCACGTCGACCGCCGCATCCTGATGGGCATCGGCCTCGCCGGTTTCTCGTTCAGTCTATGGCTGACCTCCAGCATCGCCTCCAACTGGGGATTTAACGAATTGCTCGTTCCCCAATTGGTGCGCGGCCTGTTCGTGATGCTGTGCATCGTTCCTGCAGTGAACATGGCGCTCTCCGCCTTCCAGGGCCCGGAGCTGCGCTCTGCCTCGGGGCTGTTCAACCTGATGCGCAACCTGGGCGGAGCTATCGGCATCGCCACGGTCAACACTTGGATCGGCGATAATACGCGTATTCAGGCCGCACGCTTCGGGGAGGCGCTTGGCGCTAGCGGGCGCAACGCCCAAGAAGCGATCGCCGGCCTTGCTGAGAGGCTCTCGGCCGTGACCCCCGATCCGGACCGTGCGCTCCTGCTCGCACAAGGCGTAATCGGCCGTGTGGTCGGTCGCGAGGCGCTGACCATCGCCTTCGACGATGTCTTCCGGGTGATGGCGTGGATGTTCGTCGCCGCTCTGATCCTGGTTCCTTTCTGCAAAGTCGTGCCTGGTGCGACCGTCTCTCCTGCCGACGCTCATTGAGGAATAGACCTATGCGCTCCTTCGCACGCCTGCCGTCGATCCTGCTCGCAGCGACCGCACTCGCCGGATGCACGGTCGGCCCAACCTATCACCCGCCGGAAGCGGGCTTGACGTCGCGCTTCCTGGCGGCAGACGCGATCCTCCCCACTGGGAACACCGACTGGTGGCAAGGGTTCAATGACCCGATCCTCGTCTCGTTGATCACAAAGGCGGTCGCTGGCAACACCGATCTCGCGCAGGCCCGCGCGCGGATCGACCAGTCCCGCGCCGAGGCACGCAGCGTCAATGCCGCACTGCTGCCGACGCTCGACGGCACGGGGGGTGTCTCGACCAACAGCCAATCGCTTGAAACCCCGGTCGGCAAGGTGACGCAGATCCTCGGCCTCCCGCGCGGCTATAACGCTTATTCGGTGGGGGCACAGGCGAGCTGGGAAATCGATCTGTTCGGGGGCCTGCGCCGCGCCCGCGAGGCGGCCCGCGCCGACCTGGACGCTTCGCAAGCCAGCGCAGGCGCGGTGGCGATCGCCATCTCCGCCGAGACCGCGGACTCCTATCTGACGCTGCGGGCGCTACAGGCGCGTTTAAAAGTCGCGACCGATCTCGAGGAGAGCGAGCACCTGCTGGTCGACCTCGTCCATCAGCGGTTCGACCAAGGAGTGTCCGCCGAGCGCGAATTGAACCGAACCCGCGCCGCCCTCGATGGCATCCGCGCACAAATGTCGCCGCTGCGCGCCGGCATCCAGGCGCAGCTCAACCGGCTCGACGTCCTTGTCGGCGAACAGCCAGGCAGCAATCATGCACTACTCAGCGATGCCCGCCCGATTCCGGTTGCGCCGATGCCCTCCGGCAGTGCTGCGCCCGCCGACCTGCTGCGGCGCCGGCCCGATGTGATTGCCGCGGAACACCGCCTCGCAGCCGCCAATGCTCGAATCGGCATCGCCGTCGCAGACTATTATCCGCATGTCTCGCTCTCTGGACTGCTCGGCGCCGCCAGTCTCGGCGCCAGCAGCCTGTTTACCGGAGGCGCGGTCCAAGCCTCGGGAGGCGCGGGTGTGCGCTGGAGGCTGTTCGACTTCGGTCGAGTCGATGCCGAGGTGGCAGGCGCGCACGGCCGGCAGGCCGAAGCGCTCGCGGCGTGGCGCGGGTCCGTGCTTGTCGCCGCGGAGGATGTCGAGACCGCCCTCATCCGTCTTGCCGAGGCGCATGTCGAGCGCGCTGCGCTCACGCAGCAGGTCGCGTCACTAACCACCGCGCGCAACCAATCGCGCCAAGCCTATCGCGGCGGGGTCGTATCATTGATCGAGGTGACGGACGCCGATCGTGAATTACTAACGGCGTCCGATCGCCTGGAGACAGTGAAGGCCGACGAGGCACGCGCCGCCGTAGCCGCCTATCGCGCACTTGGCGGCGGGTGGCAGCCTGAGGTAGCGGCAACGATCGCCTCGGCCAATCATTGAGGCCCTAGAGGAAAACCGATGCGCTATGATGCCGAACATAAGGCTCGTACCCGCGAGCGGGTACTGAAGGAAGCTGCCGCAGCGATCCGCGCTGATGGCCCGGAGCGCGTGGGCGTCGCCGATGTCATGGGCCGGGCCGGGCTCACCCACGGCGGCTTCTATGCGCATTTCAAGTCCAAGGATGACCTGATCACGCAGGCAATCGGCTATATGTTCGACGAGCGCTATGCCCGCTTTCTCGATCGGGTGACCACTACCGACCCGCAGGCCGCATTGTCGCAATTCGTCGACTGGTACCTGTCCATCGACCACTGCCGCGCGCCGGAGACGGGATGCCCGCTACCCGGCCTAGTGGCGTCGCTGCCGCGGCTTCCGGGAGCCGCCCAGGAGCGGTTTGTGCTCGGTGCCCGACGATTGACGGAAGGCCTCGCCACTTTACTCGATCGATCAAAATGCGAGGATGCCGGGCGCCTTGCCCAGTCCGCAATTGCCGAGTTGATCGGCGCGCTATCGCTGGCACGCGCGACCCCGGATTGCGATCAGGCCGCGCGCGTTTTGGATGCCTCCCGGATATCTATCAAACAGCGGCTCGGCGTCGGCGGCTCAGACTAAGCAATTGGCCCGACATAATTCGAGTCGCCACTCTGGCCGATACTACCGATTGGAGCCAGGCCGCCTCGGCCGGCCGATGCCCCCCACTCCCCGAGGTGTTACCGCCCGTTGGGCAAGGGCCGGTTTCCAGAGAGCGACAATCCCGCCGCTGCGAATTGCAGACGGAGGTTGTCCAATACACGTTGTGTCACTGCCGGCAGGTCGGACGTGGGTTGCCCCCTGAGCAACCGTCGACGTTCGGTCGGCGAGGGATCGATCCGGCGCACCCGGACGGCTGCCTGCCCCGCCGCTCGAATGCCGAGCCGTTCCGCCGCTCCCCGCGACAAGTCGATGATCCGCGGTCCCGGTACGAACGGGCCGCGATCGTTAATCCGGACGACGATGCGTCGTCCAGTGGCGAGCGCGGTCACCTCGACATAAGTCGGCAGTGGCAGCGTCGTGTGCGCGCCAGTGATCCACTCGGGTCGGAAGCGTTCGCCAAGCGCGGTACGATTGCCCGATTCCCCGCCATACCAACTTGCATAGCCGAGCACGTCATAGTCCGGATCGGCAGCCGGCACGAAAGTCACGCCGCGCACCACATAGGGGCGACCGATCTTGACCGGAAAGTCGCTCGGCGCGCGAAAATTCCCGCCCGCGCAGGCAGACAGCGCGAGCAGTACACCCGAGACCACCACCGTCCGCAATGTTGCAATGCCGAGCATGGCAGGACTGTAGGCCAGTGGCTCTCCGGCCGGAAGCCCACCATTCTCTGCGCGCCGTAGCGGCGCCCCCCCCACGTGCGTTTTGCCGCATCTGCGCACATATTGTGCGCGCGCCTAACGGCTTGAAACCTTGTCACTTCTAAACCGAACGAGCGGATGCTACCGCGAGCCGATTGGGGGTAAACTGTGTCACGACGAATCCACTACGCTGTCGGTCTGCTCGCCTGCGTCGGCGCTCCTGTGCAGGCAAGCGAACCACCGGTCGCGATCAGCTATGAGGCCGCCATCCAGCGGCTCGATCGGGTATCGGGTGCGCTTAGCAGTTCGTCGCACGACGTTCACGCTGCGCAGGACACCGCCGACGCGCTGAAAACGCTCAACCGTCCGATTGTCAGCGTATCGGCGCAATATCTCGAATATCAAAAGACGCTCTCGCTCGACCTGTCCGGCGCTAAAAGCGATGCGGCGAGTGTAACCAGCAGTTTCCTCAGCGCGCTGCCCGGCAGCTTTCCCGCCGGCTATCAGGAGATCGTGTCGCAGGTCACAGGCCGTATCTCGCAGGCGTTGCCCGGCCTGCTCTCGGCGATCCCGGATACGCTCAGTTACCGCTATCGCGACGGGGTGTTCCGCCCGACCGCGACGGCAGTGATGCCGCTCTATACCGGCGGGGCGACCCGCGCGGTGCAGCGCGGCGCGCAGGCCGGCGTCGCCTTGGCCGGCGCGCAGCAAGTCGCAGCGCAGGATCTGTCGCAGATCAATCTGGTCCGGGTCTATTTCGGGCAACAGGTCGCAGCCCAGCTCTACGCCGCCGCACAGCAAACCCGCGACGGCTTCGATCGCCACCTCGCCGACGCCCGCAAGCTGGAGCAGCAGGGGGTGATCCCGCACGGGCGGGTGCTGCAGGTGGAAGTCGCCCGCGACACCGCTGAGCGGACGCTGGTCCGCGCCGAGATGGGCTATGCCACCGCCCGTGACGAACTCGCCCGGCTGCTTGAAGTCGACGGCGCCGCGCCATCCACCCCGCTGTTTGTCGATAGCCACCCGCTCTCGCCGGTCGCCACCTTCTTCGGGTCGGGCGACCGCCATCCGCAGGCGCGCGCCGCCGATGCCGCTCATGCGCTAGCCGGCGCGGGGGTCGATCTCGCCAAGTCCCGCCAGCGCCCGCAGGCCTTTGCGTTCGGCGAGTATAACTTCGATCACGGCGACGCCCTGCCGACCGAGCCCGACTGGGTGGTCGGCGTCGGAGTTCGGTACACGCTGCTGTCGAACATCGATCGACGCAAAACCGTCGATGCGGCGCGGGAGCATGAGATGGCCACCGCCGATGCGGCGCGGGAGGCGCGCAAAGCGATCGTCACCGAAACCGTGCGGGCCTATGACCTGGTTGAGACCGCACGGCGGTCGTTCCTGCTGCTCGACAGCAGCATCGCGGCAGCCGAGGAAAATCTGCGCGTGCAGGAAGTGTCGTTCCGCGAAGGCGAAGCGACCACTGCCGCCGTTATCGATGCGCATAGCGCGCTTGATCTGGCGCGCGCGCAGCGCATTTCGACCGCCTATGAATATGATCTCTCGCTGGCGGCGCTGCTTGCCGCCAGCAGTCGTCTGGGCGAATTCACCGTCTTCCTTGCCCGCGCCGACCAGCGCCTCCAGCCATGACAGAGCCCATGTCCGAGCATCCCCAAGCGAAGCGTCAGCGTCTTCTCCTGTATGTCGCCCTCGCCGCAGTGGTGATCGCCATCGCCATCGGCCTGTGGCTGGCAAGCCGCCCGGCACCCGATCAGTTGCAGGGTATGGTCGACGCCGACGAGGTCAATGTGGCGACCAAGGCACTGGCGCGGGTCGATCGGCTGCTGGCGGCGGAAGGCGATCACGTTCGGGCCGGACAGATGCTGGCCACGCTTTCCAGCCCCGAGATCGCCGGAAGCGAGCAACAGGCGGCAGGTGTGCTCGACAGCGCCCGTGCGCTTCAGTCGATCGCCCAGACCGGCGCGCGAAGCGAGGACGTGTCATCGCTGAAATCGGTGTGGCTCGCAGCGCAGGCCGCCGCCACTCTTGGCCAGGTATCCGCGCGCCGCGCCGAAACCCTTTATACCGAGGGTGTGATCGCCGCCCAGCGCCGCGACGAGGCGGTCGCTGCGCGCGACAGCAGCGCCCGCCAGGCGGATGCGGCGCACCAGCAGTATCTCAAATCGCTCGCCGGCACCCGCCCACAGGACAAGCAGGTCGCCGCCGCCCAGGTGCGCATCGCCGAGGCTGGGCTGTCGACGGCCCGCTCGCTTGGGCTGGAGACCAAGCTTGTGTCGCCGGTGTCGGGCGAGGTATCGCGCAAGCTGGTCCAGGCCGGCGAGATAGTGGGGCCGATAATCCCGGCCTATCAGGTAATCGATGTCGACCATCCCTGGGTGGCGGTCAACCTACGCGAAGACCAGTATCGCGGGATGGCGATCGGGCGTGTGGTGCGCGGCAGCGTGCCCGCGCTGGGCACGAGTGCCTCGTTCAAAGTGTATTACGTCCATCCACAGGGCGATTTCGCGACGTGGCGCGCGACCCGGCAATCCTCGGGCTATGACGTGAGGGCGTTCGAAGTGCGGCTGCGCCCGGTTCAGCCGATAGCGGGGCTACGACCGGGGATGAGCGTGCTGTTCGACTGGCCGCAATGAGCCCGTTCCGCCGTGCGCTCACCAACGAACTCGCGCATCTACGGCGAGATCGGTGGGATCTGGCGTTGCTGACCCTGATGCCGGCGACCTTGCTGACCCTGATGGCGGCAATGCTGCTGCAGGCAGTGCCGCGCAACCTACCGATCGTGGTGGTGGATCAAGACCGCAGCAGCTTCAGTCGGGCGCTGGTGCGCGACGTGGCTGCGTCGCCGACGGTGCATATCACAGAAATCGGTGACAGCATCGACGCCGCTTTCCGCACGGTGCGTCAGGAGCGCGCCTGGGCGGTGCTGAGTATCCCGCGCGGCGCAGGCGACCTGGTGCGGATGCCCGTCCCAGCAATCCAGATCTTCTACCAAGCGAGCTTTCTGTCGACCGGGTCGGTGGTGGCCAGCGCAGTGGAGGCGGCGGCGCGCGCCGCCGTCGCCCGGCAGACGACGGAGCTGCTCGCCAGCCACGGCCTACCCGGCCTCCGCGTGCCCACGCCCACCGTACAGGCGACGATCCTCTACAATGCAGCGACCAGCTTCGAATGGTACCTGCTCGTGCTGATCTGCCCGGCCGTCCTGCACCTACTGATCGGTTGCATGACCGTGGTCGCTCTGGGTCGGGAAGTGCGCGGCGGCTCGTTCACTGCCTGGACGCGGGCGAGCGGCGGCGTCGCCGGCGCGCTGGCCGGCAAGATGCTGCCCTATGTGGTGATCGTTTCCGGATGGGGCGCGGCGTGGCTGATCTGGCTGTGTGTGGTGCGCGGCTGGCGGGTCGAGGGTAGCCTGGGGGTGATCGTCGGCGCGCAGGCGCTGCTGTTCGCAGCGACCGCGGCGATCTCCGCCTTTCTGGTGGCGCTGACCAAGCAGGTGTCGACCGGCCTTTCCGCCAGTGCAATCTATGCCGGCTCCGCACTTGCTTATTCGGGAGCGACGCTGCCGCTCAACGGCGGCAGCCTGTTTGCGCGGATCTGGAGCCAAGCGCTGCCACTGACCCACTACATGGCGTTGCAGATGGACCAGTTCCTCGGCGCACCCATAGCCACTGCGCTGCCGCAACTGGGCGCGCTGAGCCTCTATGTGCTGTTGCTTGGTAGCGTCGCGGTGCTGGTACTGCGCCGGGCGGGGCGGACATGACCGAGTTTCGTGCCGGCTTCGAGACGACCCTGTTGACGATCATACGCTCGCGCGAACTGATCAGCACGCTGGTGCTCGCAGTGGTCCTCTACGGCTTTTATTATCCCGCGCCTTACACTCAGCAGAGTGCCCGCCGCCTGCCAGTGGCCGTGGTCGACAGCGAGCGCAGCGACCTAACCCGCGCGATCGTCCGCAATCTCTCCGCCACGCGCGAGGTAGCGATCGTCGCGCAAGCCCCGGATTTCCCGGCCGCCGCCGAGATGTTGCGCCATCGCCAGGTAGACGGCATCGTCCTGTTGCCGCGCGGCTTCACCCGCAATTTGCTGACCGGTGCACCGGGCGGCGGCGTGGGGGTGTGGGTCAACGGCACCTATCTGCTGCGCGCTCGCGACATTGGGTCAGCGGTTACCGCTGCGATCGGCGGCGTCGCGCAAGCCCGGCTCGGCCCGATCCTCGCGGGTCTCCACCTGCGCGCGCCCTCCCCGATCATCGTTCGCCCACTATTCAACACGCACGAGGGCTATAAGGATTATGTCTTCCCCGCCGTCGCCAGCATCATCCTGCAACAGACCCTGCTGTTCGGATCGGCGATGGTGATGGCCGAGCGCCGGGAGCGGCCCGGCTGGCGGATGCGCAACACCGGTTTCCTCGGTACCTGGGCCGCGCTCAGCATGATCGGCACGCTGGCCGCGCTCTTTTATTTCGGGCTGATCTTCTGGCTGCAGGATGTGCCGCGCGGCGGCAATGTCGAGGCGCTACTGGTGACGGCGCCGCTCTTCGCGATGGCGGTCTCCGCGCTCGGCCTACTGGTCGGTAGCCTGCTCGATACCCGCAATCGCGCGATGCAGGTGCTGGTGCCGACCTCGGTGCCGTTATTCTTCTTGACCGGATCTGCCTGGCCGCTCGAGTCCATGCCGCGCTGGGTGGCCGCGCTGGCCGAACTGTCGCCGGCCACCACTGCGGTCCATCTGTTCGTCCGGCTAAACGAGATGGGCGCCTCGCTCGCCGAAGTCTCGACGCTGACGCTTAATATGGCAGGCTTGGTGATGCTTTACGGTGGCGCCGCGCTGCTGCGGATCGGCAACGCGCGGGAAGACTAAGCAGCGACCGCTTCCGGTGGCGCCGCCGTGCCAGCCAGGTTGCGCTTGATCAGCCGACGCAGATGCAGCGCAGCCAGCACGGTGGCAACAATGCCCACCGCCAGTGTCGCGGCATGTAGCCAGCCGACCCGATGTGCGTGCATTGCCAGCCCGACGTTGCCGATCGCGCCCACTGCGACATAGCCAAACAGTGCCGGCAGCGACGCCAGAGTGCCAATCAGGAACGAGCGCTGGTCGAGCCGGGTCAGCCCCAAGCTGTAGCTGGTTGCCGCAAATGGCATCACCGGCGACATTCGCAGCAAGCACACCAGTCGCCAGCCGCCTTCGGTGAGCGCGTCGTCGAGCCGAGCCAGCTTGGCGTGCGAGCCCAGCAGGCGCTCGATCCAGGGCCTGAGCATCGAGCGGCTGAGTCGGAACGCGATCCACCCCCCGACCAACGTACCGACCGCCGCCAGTACAAAGCCGAGCCACAGACCATAGGCTACGCCCGCTGCGATCGCCATCAGCGACGCCGGGATAAAGCCGAAAATCGCCACCAGCACGGCCAGCAGAATGAAGAGGGTATATCCAAATGGGCCGAGCTGCTGCGCCGCGCCGGACAGCCGATCGATCCATATGTTCATGAACGGAAACTGGGTCGCCAGCGTCCCCGCCACGATCAGCAGCGCGAGCAGGAGGGCGGCGACCACCCGTAGCCGCCCGCTCATGCCGAAACGGAGTCCGCGCTCAGCAGCGTCGCGCCCGGCTTGAAGATCCGAGATTTCTTCAGACCCCAAGCGTTGAGCCGATAGTCGATCGCCATCCGCACGCAGCCCAGTCCATAAGTGACGCTGCGGCGAAAGTTAATGCTCGAAGCCTCGGCGAAATAGCGCGTCGGGCACGAGATTTCGCCGACCCGGAAGCCGAACCACATCGCCTGGCTCAGCATCTCGTTGTCGAACACGAAATCGTCCGAACAATTGCGCAACGGCAGTGTCTCAAGCACCTTGCGGTTCCACGCGCGATAGCCGCTATGATATTCGGAGAGTTTCTGGCGCATTACGATGTTTTGGAACAGCGTGAGACAGCGGTTGAAGAAGTATTTATAGTGCGGCATTCCGCCGACAATTGCGCCGCGGCCGAGAATACGCGACGCCAGCACGACGTCATAATGGTCCGACGCGATCATGCTCGCCATCGCCGTCACCAGCCTTGGGCTGTATTGATAGTCGGGATGCAACATCACCACGATGTCTGCGCCGCGTTCAAGAGCGGCGGCATAGCATGACTTCTGATTCGCGCCGTAGCCGCTGTTGCGGGCATGGACCATCGTATGGATGCCGAGCGAGCGGGCAACGTCGGCGGTGTCGTCCCGGCTGGCGTCGTCGGTCAGGATGACGTCATCGACCACGTCATGTGGGATTTCGGCATAGGTCTGACGCAACGTCTTGGAGGCATTATAGGCGGGCAGCACCACGGCTACACGGCGGCCATCGATCATGGATGGCCCCGGCGGAAGGAAGAAAGCATCATTGTCCAGTCGTTCTCGCTAAGGTTCCCTGCCCGCAATCCCGCTGCTACACGAGCGCGACGATGAGTCAAAGTCCCAACCCGCCTCCATCCGCCTGGACGTTACGGCTCGTGCCGTTCAGCGTGGCGACCGCCTTCTTCCTGCTGATGGCGGGACTCTATCTCGGCGGGGAGCGTCCGCTCTATTACGGGATCATACGCTTGTGGGGCGTGGATCCCTGGCCCTTCCCGTTCCTCGATACCGATACGGTGATGTCAGCGCTGCGCTGTCTGCGGATGGGGGTCGACGTGTTCCTCGCCAATCCCTGCGACAGCCTCGCGCGGGTCTACGACTATTCGCCGCTGTGGCTGGTGCTCGCGCGACTGCCAGTGACCCAAGCATGGCTGACGCCGGCAGGGCTGGCCGTGGACGTCACCTTCCTGCTGTCGCTGCTGCTGCTACCCGCGGGGCGTAGTCGGTCGGCGGCCGCGTGGATCGCGATCGGCGTGGTCTCCTCGCCGGTGCTGTTCGCGGTCGAGCGCGGCAATAACGATTTGGTGCTCTTCGTATTGGCGGTGCTCGCGGCGACGCTTGCCTGTCGATCACCCGCCCTCCGACTGGTCGGTTATGGCGCAGCGCTGCTGGCGGGGTTGCTCAAATATTATCCGATAACTCTGCTGCTGCTGGCCACCCGCGAGCGGCCGGGGCGATTCTTCGCGGTCGCGATGGGCGCGATCGTGTTCGCTGCGATCTTCGTGGCCACCATGGGCTACGACCTGTACCGCGCGCTGCACCTGATCCCGAGCGGGGCGTGGTTCGGATCGATGTTCGGCTCGCGGGTGCTGCCGGGCGGCTTTTCCAGCGCGCTGAAACTGCCGGCAGTCGTACAGACGGCGTTGCAGCTCATTCTCGTCGCGGGTGCGCTCGCCGGCGGGATCCGGCTATCGACACGACCGTGGTTTACTCGCGACCTCTCCCGGCTGACCGCCCAGGAGGAAGCCACGCTGCTCGTTGGCCTGCTGCTAATCCTCAGTTGTTTCTTCACCGCACAGAACATCAGCTACCGCGCAATCCACTTGCTGCTGGTGCTCCCGGCGCTGACCGCGCTCCGCCATTCGGGTGAGGGCCGACGATTCCACGGCGCGGCGCTGCTGGGGGTGATCATATTATTGTGGTCGGACGCTTGGCGGGTCGGTCCCGATATCGCCGGCGGGCACAGCACCCACCCGGTGCTCAAACCGCTTGGCTGGACGATCCGCGAGCTCACCTGGTGGTGGGTGGTGACCGTGCTAATCGGCTGCGCCATCGTAATCCTGCGCCGGAGCACGGTGGCCCAGGACCTGCTTCAGCGCGTCCCCTCGTACAGGAAGACGTCGTAGCTCTCGTCCCCGTCGGCGAGCAGCGGAAAACGGGCGAGTCCGCGCGTCTCTGACAGGAAGCGATGAAGCTCCTCGGCGCTCTGCAGCATGTCGCCATAAAAGCCGCGCGGATGCCAAGCCGGAGTGCCGGCGCGGAACAGCGGCTCGCTCATCGCAATCACGATTGGCCGCCCGGTCGCGGCATGGAGCCGGCGCGCCGTCTCCAGGACGCCGCTCAGCCGGATCATCCGCTTGGCGTGCCGCGAGAAGATTGTGTAGCCGCCGAAGCGGTGCTCGCGCAGAAAATAGGTCGGATTGGGCACGTAATAGCGCAGCGACTCGAGGTTGTAGTCGGGATCGCCAATCACGATCGCATCGCGCAGATCGGGCCGCGCGAGCAGCTGCGCGAGCTCAAAACTACGGCTCTCGGGCATGCCGCGCAGCCCACGTCCAACCAATTGGACACTCTGTATGTCCTGCAGCCCGAGCGCGACCAGGATCGCTGCGTTGCTAAACCGCCGCGCGCTCCGCGCTTTGCGTGGCCCGAGCGACCAATTTTGCGGCCAGCATCCGCCATGGCCCTGCGCCACCAGCCAGGCAAGCACGACGAAGAACACGATCAGCAGCGCCTGATGGCGATAGGCCCCATCGTATACGAAGGTGAACATCGCCAGCAAGCCGAGCGTCGCCGCCGCACCAGCCAGCAAAGCCGCCGGCGCGCTGCGCCAGCGCAGCAGCGCCCCCCCCAGCAGCAAGGGGATCACCGCGATGTGCAGATGCTTGCGGAGCTGGAACGGCCCGAGCGGGATCCATTCTTTGAAATGATCGCCGGCAAGCGACAGCATTTCCAGCCCTCGTAGCATCGCCACATCGATCGACCCGGGCGGGGCGATCGCCGCAGCATCGTTGAACGGCGGGTAGATCTCCAGCACGCACAGCACCACGCCGATCGTCGCCATACCGGCGCCGATCAGCCATGCCCTCCACGGCCGCGTCCAGCCGATCGGATGGTCGGCGCGCAGGTCGATTGCCCAAAACAGCAGGAAGGCCGCAGCCAGCACCACCGATGGCGCGTTGGTGTTGCACAGCAGCCCTAACAACAGGCCAAGCACCCACCCTTTGTCCCGATGCCGGGTATAGAGCGCCGCCATCGCGAACAAAACCAGCATCGAGATGCCGTAATTGCGCGCCATCACCGTATATTCGTAGAGCGCGAACCGGCCGAACAGCACCAGCGCCAGAATCGGCCAGCGGAACGGCGCGCGAAGGGCGAAGATCGCCGCCGCCGCAGCGCCGACGGCAAAGGCAGTGATCGGCATCGCCTGCGCCTTGGGCAGCACCGCATCGGCGCCGCGGAGCATCAAATACCAGAGCCCCGGATGCCCCTCCCCACGCACCCCACGCAGCATAGCGGCGACCGTGTCGCCGCTCAGCGCCAACGTCCAAGCACGCACCTCGTCGCGCCACATCACATGCCCGCTGGCCAGAAACCCGGCAACGACCAGCCAGAGCGCGAGCACGACCAGTCGCTCGGCATGCCGGTGTTTTGGGATCGGGGAAGCCGGCACGCTACAGGCCGGGTACGCACTTTCTTGGGTCACCAACTATCGTCCGTCACCGCCGGGCAAGCAGGGTAGGTGTTTCCGCCATCCAAGCCGCAGAAGGAACCCCTGCCACCCGACACGCTACATCCAGCCCGGAAGGCTAACATAAACGGTGCCCGCGGGGAACGACCGGCACGTGCGATGTCCGCTCCGCGGCGCCTGGCTCCGAATCGGGATAAGCCGGCTGAAATCGCTCAGAATAGGCCCGCGGACGGTTGCATCGACTGGACGGCGTCATCGCGCACGCTTCCGGAATACTACCTACGCCCGACCCTATTGCAAAACGATCAAGGATCAAATCTTTCGACAAGCTCGTCAAAAAACTGAAGGATTCCCTAACTGTATGAGGAGTCTACGAGACAACTCAAAATGAACACCGTATCAATAACCAAGTATAGATCAAATATAACCGAAATTGATATTTAGCCCTCGCTTATAACTGTGCTGCAACACCATCAGACCGCTGGCGAGAACAATCCCGCCGCGAGTAGCGAGTATCGACTATGCTGAGGTGGTTCGAGCAACGTGCGCCGATTCGGGTGAAATTTCTAACCTTGCTGGCACTTCATGGGATTTTGGGATCGATCGCCTCCGGTGTCGCCTATATCGCCGCGACCCATGCTGCCGGCGTTGATGCACCGCTGTTGATCGGCATCGCAGTGGCAGCGGCGCTCGGCCATATTGCGATCACCTTCATCGCCAGCCGGCTGATCTGCACGCCCTATGTCGCCACGGTGGTGCGGATGGAGGCGCTGGCGGCCGGCGATCTCACCACGCCGATCCGCTACACCGACTATCAGGATTGCGTCGGCCGCATGACCAAGGCGATGACGATCTTCCGCCATAACACCGAGGAAGCCAATTCCGCAGGCCAGCAGCGCGAGATGGCTACGCTATTGGGGCAGGGCCTCGAACGGCTCGCGCAGGGCGACCTGTGCCACCGCATCGAGACCGCCTTCCCGGCCGACTTTGAGCCGCTGCGCAACGATTATAACCGTGCGATGTCAGCGATGATGGAGGCGGTGCGCTCGGTCTCGCAAGCGGCCGAAGGGGTGAACGCTGGGGCAAGCGACATCGGCCAAGCCTCAGACGATCTATCGCGACGCACCGAGCAGCAGGCTGCCAGCCTTGAGGAGACCGCCGCGGCGATGGACGAAATCACCGCCACCGTGCGCCAAACGTCCGAGGGCGCCAACCGCGCAAACAGCGTCGTCGGCGAAGCGCGGCTCGAGGCCGAACAGAGCGGTGAGGTGGTGCGGCGCGCGGTGGCTGCGATGGGAGGAATTGAAAAATCCTCGTCGGAAATCTCCGAGATCATCACAGTGATCGACAGTATTGCTTTCCAGACCAATCTGCTCGCGCTCAACGCAGGGGTGGAAGCCGCGCGCGCAGGCGATGCCGGTCGCGGCTTCGCCGTGGTCGCCTCGGAGGTGCGCGCGCTCGCCCAACGTTCTGCAGAGGCCGCGAAAGACGTGAAGACACGGATACTGGCCAGCTCGCAGCAGGTCGACGTGGGCGTCGAATTGGTCGGCGAAACCGGCAAGGCGCTTGCCCGGATCATCACCCGAATCAGTGAGATCAGCGAATTGGTCAGCACCATCGCCACCTCGGCCGAGCAGCAGTCAACGGGCTTGCAGCAGGTCAACAAAGCAGTCGCCGAGATGGACGGGGTGACCCAGCAGAATGCAGCTCTGGTCGAGGAATCTAATGCCGCGGCGCGCAGCCTTTCGGAAGAAGCGGACGTCCTTGCGCAGCAGGTCGCGCGCTTTAAGATCGAACGGCGCGGAAAACGCTCCGAAGCCCCACCACCAGTCGTCCATCAGCTCCAGGAGCGCGCGCGCACCGGACGGCCCGCCGCGACCGCCGGACGCAGCGTGGCTGCGCGGTCGCGCGGCACAGCGGTCGCGCTGCGCGACGACGATTGGTCGGCATTCTGAGCGCTCCGATGACATCGTTCCCACTCCCGGGCCGGCTCGATACCGCCGCTGCCGCGCCTTTGCGTGCCGCCCTGCTCGAGCGGATTGAGCGCAGCGTCCCGCTGCTGTTTGATGGCTCTAGAGTCGAGCACGCCGGTCTCGCCTGCCTCCAGCTGCTCGCCAGCGCCCGCGCGACCGCCGACGCCCGCGGACTCGTATTCGGCGTCGACGCGCCCAGTCCTGAGTTGGCAGCGGCAGTCGCGCTCGCCGGCCTCGGCGATCTGCTTGAGGACCGTTGATGCGCCCCGACGAAATCCAACAGGTGTTCTTCCAAGAGTGCGAGGAGGGACTCGTGCTAATGGAGAGCAGCTATCAATTGGTGCGCAGCGGGATCACCGATCCCGACACGATCAATGGCATCTTCCGCGCAGTTCATTCGATCAAGGGTGGCGCAGGCGCACTCGGACACGAGCGACTGCATGCCTTTACCCATCACTATGAGGGTTTCCTCGACCAGTTACGGACCGGCACGCTAAAGATGGGTCCCGAGGTATTCGGCGCGATCATCGCCGCGTTCGACCTGCTGTGCGACCATGTTGCCGCCGCGCGCGACGGCACCGAACCGCCCACCGATGGCAATGTCGTCGAGCGGCTGGCAGCGACCGACAACGTGCCGATTGCGCCCGCCCCGGCGACGGTCGCCGTCGACCACGATTTCGACTCGCTCATAGCGATGCTGGAGAGTCCCATCGCCGAGCCTTGGACGGTCCGCATCCGCCCCGGTCGCGACGCGCTCGACCATGGCGCCGAACCCGTGTTGCTACTGCGCGAACTCGCATTGCTCGGCGGCCAGGCGGTGGTCGCAGATCTCGCGGACCTACCCCAGCTCGACACACTCGATCCGCACCTCGCCTATCTCGGCTGGACGTTGACCGTCCCGGGCAATGTCGACGAGGCCGAGATCCGCGCGATATTCGACTTCACCGAAGGCTATGCGCTCGACATTGCGCGCGCCCAGCCACTTGCGGAAACCGCGCCGCGGCCGGCGCCAAGCCCGCGCGCAGCCCCGGTCGCGACTTACAAAGCCGAGACTATCCGGGTCGATCTCGACAAGCTCGACCGGCTAGTCAACCTAGTCGGCGAGTTGGTGATCACTCAGGCGATGCTCGCCCAACGCCTGTCCGAGCACGGTCTGGCCAAGATTCAGGAACTCACCGAACTCGACCACCTGACCCGCGAGCTGCAGGAAGGCACGATGGCGATCCGCGCGCAGCCGATGAAGACCGTATTTAGCCGTCTGCCCCGCATTTTGCGCGAGCTCGAGACCGAGACTGGCAAGCGTGTGCGGCTCGAGATCGAGGGCGAAGACACCGAGGTCGACCGCACTGTGGTCGAGCGGATCGGCGAGCCGCTGACCCATCTCGTGCGTAACGCCGTCGACCATGGACTCGAAGACCCGGCGGACCGCCGTGCCGCGGGCAAGCCCGAGGAAGGCCTGGTTCGGATCTCGGCCGCACACCAGTCCGGCCGGATCGTGATCACGGTTGCCGACGACGGCCGCGGCATCGATCGGGCGCGGGTGCGCGCGAAAGCCATCGAGCGCGGTATTATTACTGCCGATGCGGTGCTCGCCGACGAAGAAATCGACAATCTGATCTTTGCTCCCGGCTTCTCGACCGCGGAGACGGTGTCGAGCGTCTCCGGGCGCGGCGTCGGCATGGACGTGGTGCGCAAGAACGTACAGGCGCTCGGCGGCCGGATCGCGATACAGTCGCACGCCGGCGCGGGATCGAGCTTCGCGCTCAGCCTGCCGCTGACGCTGGCGGTGCTCGACGGCATGATCGTCACGGTCGGCGACCAGAGTTTCGTCGTGCCGCTGACCCATATCGTCGAGAGCCTGCGCCCCGCCCCTGGCGAGGTCCGGCCGATCGGCGCCGGCGCCGCGCTGTTCAACATGCGCGGCATGCACATTCCGGTCCATCGTATCGCCGACCGGCTCGGCGTCGCTGGTGCCGAGGAGGATCCCGCCAAGGCGGTGCTGATCGTGGTCGAGACCGAGGAGGGCCAGGCGGTGCTGATGGTCGACGGCATCCTCGACCAGCGCCAAGTAGTGGTGAAAAGCCTGGAAGCCAATTATGAGGCGATCCACGGTGTCGTTGGCGCGACCATACTCGGTGACGGCCGGGTGGCGCTCATCCTCGACGTCGATGCGCTGTCATCGCGCTGGCGCCGCGGGCCGACGATCGGACTTGCCGCATGAGCGCTGCGCCTGCGCGACGGATGCGCTTTGCCTTCGACGCCGCCGACCACGCCGCGATCGCGAGCTTGGTCCACGAACAGATCGGGATCGTCCTGTCCCCGGCCAAGACACAGCTTGTCTACGGCCGGCTCGCGCCGCGCGTGCGCGCCGCCGGACTGGATCGGTTCGCCGATTACGTCCGCCTGATCCACAACGACGACGCGGAACGACGCCGGGCGGTGGATGCGCTGACCACCAACCACACCGCCTTCTTCCGCGAACGCCACCATTACGACCATTTCCTCGCCGACGCGTGGCCCGCGCTCGCCGGGCGTCTCGCGACCGGCGGAAGGGTGCGATTATGGTCAGCAGCCTGCTCAAGCGGCGAGGAGCCAGTATCGCTAGCGATGGCGATCCTCGGCGCGGACCGAGCTGCCGGCATACGCCTTGCACGGCGTGATTTGCGCATCCTCGCCACCGACATTTCGGATAAAGCTCTCAACCTGGCACGCACCGGCCGATACCCAGCGGCCGCCATCCAGGACGTGCCGCCAGCACTGCGCACCGCCTGGTTGCGCCGCCAGAGCGACACGGCCGCCGTACATCCAGAAGCGCTGGCGACGATTGCCTACCGCCCGCTCAACCTGCTCGAACGCTGGCCGATCCGTCGACCGTTTGATGCGATCTTTTGCCGCAACGTGATGATCTATTTTGACGAGCCCACCAAGCAACAGCTCCAGTCGCGCTTGGCCGACCAGTTGGTGGACGGCGGACTGCTCTACATCGGCCATTCCGAGCACCTCTCCACCGGGGTCGCTGAGCGGTTCGTCTCCGTAGGACGCACTGCCTTTCGAAAGCGCGGCATATGACGGTACGCGCTTTGGTAGTCGACGATTCCCCGACGATACGGGCGATGGTAACCCAAGCACTGTCGCGCGACGCCGATATCGAGGTGGTCGGCACGGCCGATACTGCGCCCGCCGCCCGCGCGATGATCAAGGCGCTCGACCCCGACGTGCTGACGCTGGACATCGAGATGCCGGGAATGAATGGGCTCGACTTCCTCGACAAGATCATGCGGCTGCGGCCAATGCCGGTGGTGATGCTGTCGTCGCAAACCCGCCGCGGCGCCGACGCGACATTGCGCGCACTCGAGCTCGGCGCATTCGAGTGCCTGTCAAAGGACGATCCGTCGCTACTGGCCGAGGTGGTGAAAGCCGCGGCGACCTCGCACCGCGGGCCGCGCGCAATGGCCTCCCCAATAGCGCCGCCCGCCGACTATCACGCGCGGCCCGACGCACTTATCGCGATCGGCGCCTCGACCGGCGGCGTCGAGGCGCTGAGCGCGCTGCTTGCCGGCTTCCCACGCGATTGTCCGCCAACGGTGATCGTCCAGCACATGCCGGCGACCTACACCGCCACTTTCGCTGCCCGGCTCGATCGGATGGTGCGACCGATCGTGACCGAAGCGCGGCACGGCGCGCCGCTGCGCGCCGGCTGCGTCTATCTCGCACCAGGCGGCGGCCAGCATCTTGAGGTAGTCGGCGCCGCCAACCGCTGTTGCCGACTGGTCGATGGCGCGCGGGTCAGCGGACACCGCCCCTCGGTCGACCGGCTATTCCATTCAGTCGCCCGAACGGCGGGCGCGGCGGCGGTGGGCGCTATCCTGACTGGCATGGGCGCCGATGGAGCCGAGGGGCTGAAGGCCATGCGCGACGTGGGCGCGATCACCCTCGGCCAGGACGAGGACAGTTCGCTTATCTATGGGATGCCCGCGGTCGCCCACCGCGTCGGCGCGCTGTCTGCTCAACTGCCGCTCTCGCGGATCGCCGCACGACTGCTGCAGGAATGCCGCGCGTGATCGTCGAGCGGCTAACCGTGATGCAGGGCGAGACCCGGGTCTGCGACGATCCCCAGGTGATGCTGACCACGGTTCTGGGCAGCTGCATCGCCGCCTGCCTCTACGACCCAGAGCGCAAGCTGGGCGGGCTGAACCATTTCCTGCTGCCCGAGCCTGGCCATGACGGCACAAATCCGCGGGAGCTGCAACGCTACGGCTCCTATGCGATGGACTATCTGGTCACCGCGATGCTTGAGCGAGGGGGAGTGCGCAAGCGGCTTCGCGCGCGCCTTTTTGGAGGTGCCTCGCTCCATCGCACGTTTCGCGACATCGGCGCGAGCAACGCCGCTTTCGCCCGTCGCTTCCTGCGAGAGGCCGATATCGCACTGGTCGGCGAGGACGTGGGCGGCAGCGAGGCACGACGTGTCGAATTCCAGCCGACGATGGGGCTGTGCCGTTGCCGGTCACTCACGGTCCCGCCTCCGGGCAATCCCGAGCTTTTCCGATGACTCCCGCTCTCACAGGAACTTGTGTGCCTAAAACGATCCTGACCGTAGACGATTCCCCGAGCATGAGGATGTTGCTGCGCGTCGCGCTCGGCGACCTCGGTTTTGCCGTCACCGCTGCCGAGGATGGAATCCAGGCACTCGACCGCCTCGACGAAGCGCTGCCCGATCTGCTGATCACCGACATCAACATGCCCCGACTTGACGGCTTCGGGCTGATCGAGCGGGTCCGTGCCCAGCCGCGCTGTCGCCATCTGCCGATTTTGGTGCTCACCACTGAGAGCACGCCCGAGAAACGCCAGCGCGCGCGCGCGGCCGGCGCAACCGGCTGGATCGTCAAGCCCTTCCACCCAGAAAGCCTCGCCGCTGCGATTCGGCGGGTACTGCATTGACCCTCAGGAGAGACCCCGTGACCCGGCAACTCATCACCTTCCAGCTCGGCGAGCAGGTGCTCGGCATCGACATTATGGCGATCCGTGAGATCCGCGCTTGGTCGCCCGCCACGCCCTTGCCCAACGTTCCCGCCCACGTGCGCGGCGTGGTCAATCTGCGCGGAGTAGTGCTGCCGGTACTCGACCTGCGCTATCGCCTTGGTTGGGGGCTGACTGACCCAACGTCCCGCCACGTGATCATCGTCGTCCGGATCGGCGCGCAGCTGCAGGGGCTAATCGTCGACGCGGTCAACGACATTGTCACGATCGAAGCGGAGGCGATGCAGCCGCTGCCCGACATGGGCGACGCGCTCGCCGCGCATTTCCTCGAAGGGCTGGCGACGATCGATCGCCGCCTAATCCTGGTCCTAGCACTCGACCGGCTGGTCGAGACGACCGCGGAGGCCGCATAATGGCGGCAACACGGGTGCTGGTGGTCGACGATTCGCTCACCATGCGGGCAATGATCTCGGGCGCACTGGAGCGCATTCCCAACGTAGAGATCGTCGGCCTGGCCAACGGCGCTGACGAGGCCCGACGGCTGACCGCCCAATTGAAGCCCGACGTCATGACGCTCGACGTCGAGATGCCGGGAATGAGCGGAATGGAATATCTGGCAGAGGTGATGGCGACCCGACCGATGCCAGTGATCATGTTCTCCTCGCGCACCGAGGCCGGTGCCGAGATCTCGATCGAAGCGCTGCGGCTTGGAGCGATCGACTGCCTGCCCAAGCCGCGCGTCGCTTCGGCGGCTGAGCTCGACAAAATCATCGCCAACCTCGCCAAACGAATCAAGGCTGCCAAGGGCAGTACGGTCGTCAAGACCGCCCCGGAGCCAGTGCCCGTGGCCTCCTTCGCCTGGAACGGGCGCCTGATCGCGATCGGTGGCGACACGTCTAGCACGAAAGCCCTGTTTGATTTGTTCGGCAGCTTCCCCGTCAACGGCCCGCCGGTGCTGGTGGTCCAGCACCTCACCGCGGGGCTGGTCGCAGCGATGGTTACTAAGCTCGACGGTAAGGTGCCGCCCAGAGTTCTGCTCGCCGCCGAAGGCATGGCGGTCGAGCCCGGCCATGTCTATTTCGCGCCGCAGGGCGATGCGCACCTGGTGCTGGACGGCTGGCCCGCGGGCAAGCTGCGGCTGCTCCGGCGCGATCTGGTAGCGGGCGAACGGCCATCGATCTCGCTGATGTTCGCCTCGATTGCGCGCGCAGCTGCAGGCGAGGCAGTGGGAATGCTGCTCGCCCCGGAAAGTGAGGACGGAGGCACCGGGCTGCGCGCGCTGCTTGCTGCCGGCAGCTACGCCGTTGCGCCGTCGGGCCGAAGCTTTACTCTGTCGCACAAGCTGATCGCCCAGCCGCTCGCGGGCGAAGACATTACGCGCACGGTGCTGAAACTGTGCAGCCTTTGAGCGGGGTCGAACCAGCGCTCGCCCGCGCGTTGGCCGACGAACTCGATGCACTCGGCATAATAGTATCGGACCTCGCCGAGGATCTCGCGGGCGATCCCGAGACGGTCCGCAGGCACATGACCAGCCTGCAGTCGGTCGACCGGCTTTCCCAGACCCAGCGTGCGATCGCCGAGCTGCTTCGGGCCGACGGCCCGCTCGCCGAGCGGTTGGCGGCGGTGCGGCTCGACAGCCTGTCGACCGCGCTGCACGCCCGACTGCTGGACTACCAGACGACGCCGAACCCGAGCCGCATGTTGAACGGGCGCAGCGGCGTCACCTGATCGCGCGCAGCGATCGTGAAGGGATTGCCAAATGCGAAGCGATTGGCACGTGCGTCGGTGACGTTGTCGATCGTCAACGTTGTCTCAAACCGGCGCCAGCGCCAGCCACCGTTCAGCCCCAGCACGCCGTAGCGCCCCTGGCTGATGTCGAGCAGGTCGCCGGTACCAAGCACCGAACGACCGAAATAGGATCCTGTCACCCCGGCATGCAGCACGCTCTCCGGGCCGATCGGCCACTCGTAGGAAACGCCGGCAGTCCCTGCGAACGGTGGGGTCTCGGGCAGGCGGCGATTGACCGGGTTTATCCCCACGCCCGAGATGCCCGAGACATCGTTCTGTGTGTAGAGCGCCGAACCGGTGACGTGCAGCCCGCGAATCGGAATCCAGTCGGCGGTCGCTTCCGCTGCGTGGATCTTCGCGTCGCCGATATTGGCGGTATAGGGAGTGCCACGGATGTTGATAAGATCCGCCTGAATCTGGGTCCAATGGGCGGTCGAAAGGCTCGCCGACAACGCCAAGCCAGTCGATCCAGAGCGTAACTTGCGAATCCCCACCTCTCCGACCAGGATCGAATCCGGAAGAAAGTCGGCTACCCGCCCGACGCCCCGCGCTACCGCGATACCGCCGGTGCGATATCCGGTCTGGAACCGCCCGAACACCGCCAGCTTCGACGCAATACGCCAAGAAAAGGCCGCGGTCGGATCAAGCCGCCGAGTCGATCGCCCGTGGACGTAATCCTCGGAGCGCGGCCGGGTCGAAGGCTGGCCGTCGGTGCGAGCAAGCGTGCCACGCAGGCCGATCGTCGCAGAAAAGGACGGCGCCACTGCCCAAGTCGCTTCGCCGAACACGGACGCGCTGCGGGTCACGTTCGTGACACCAATGATGTCGAGCTCATTGCCGGGCACGCCAAGCGAGCGCGCCTGCGAATCCTGGTCGCGCAACAGGGTTACCCCCACCACCCACGAACTGCCGCCCGGCAACGAGCGCGACAGGTGCGTCTCGTGAGTGAAAAGCGATTTGGTTTCCTCGGTGAGATATACCACCGCCGGCGTGACGACGCCCGGCACGGCAATGGCAGTGGTCGCGTCAAATTGCTCGCCGGCATTATAGCCTGCATAACCGGTCGCAGAGAGCAGTTGCAGCCCACTGTCCCAATTCTTGGTTACTACAACGCGCCCCTGCACGATTTCGTTATGAAACGGCTGCGCGAGAATTGAGGATTGCGAAAGCGTGCCTATCTTTTGCTGGGCATATTGCGAATCGCGTCCATCGATCTGTTGATCAAGCCCTCCGAGTTCCACCTGCCAGCCATCACCGGGAACAAAATCCATGGCGATCCGACCGCCGACCGTATCGGTACGGTTGATGTTGGTTAGACTACGCCCGGGATCATCGATATACCCGCCGTCGCGAACCCTATAAGCCAGCGCGCGCAGGCCGAGCACATCGGTTTTAATCGGCAGGTTGATCATGCCGCTCGCGTCGAAGCCAGGGGCTCCTTTACTGGTTACGGTCCCGCCAGCAGTTGCCGCCCCCCCCACCGCGGTGAGGTCGACGGGATTGGGGGTAAGGCGGATGATCCCACCGATCGACCCAGATCCATAGAGCGTGCCTTGCGGCCCTTCCATTACATCGATGCTTTGCATGTCGTACAGCTTCAGGCTCGGATCCGGCCCTGAATATCCGAGCTGCACGTCGCCAAAATAAATGCTTGCAGTCGATTGCGCCGCGCCGTTGAAGCTGCTGTCAGCGATGCCACGGATGAAGATCTTGTTGCGTCCGGGACCTAGCTCGGTGGTCTGAAGCACCGGGGTGGTGCGTGCGACACCGCTCATGTCCGGAGTCGCCGCCGAGGGCGCGCGACCATCGCCTGCAATAGTGATCAGGCTGCCGGGGTAGCGCAGCAAGGGCACGTGCTGCTTGCTCGCCGTCACCACGACATCGCTGGGAGCGGGTTCGGGCGCGGGGCGAAGATGAGCGGGAATGGGCGTCGACGCCGCAGGGGCTGCCCGGATGACGCGAAAGCTACGAGCGTCGACGGTGATCGCACGGTAACCGCTGCCCTTGAGCAGCCGGTCGAGTGCTGTGCGCACCGACATCGTCCCCTTCACCGCTGCGGTTCGCACCCCGCCAAGGCCGGGCTCGGTGCTGATCACATCAGCGCCCGTTTCGCGACCAAGCAGCGCGAGCGCCGCATCAAGCGTGCTCGCCGGAATCGATATACGCGCATCACTGGCCTGCGCGCCGGAGGCGACACAGACGGCCAAAGCGATCAGCCAGACTCGGCGATTAACGGGCTCCGGTCGCTCCGGGCGCAAGAATCCACTGGTCACCGCTGCGCCGCCACGTTGCTCCGATCAGCGCTGCAAGATGGGGAATGTCCTTCTCCCCTGCGCCTGTCACTGCGACCATGCCGGTAAAGGGACGCGTCGGCAAGTCGCCCTCAAGCTTCACTTGTACCCCATAGGCACGATGCAGCGAGTCGAAAACGCTGGACAACGGCTCACCTGCGAAACTCAATCGGCCGTCCCGCCAGCTGCCGACCAGATCTGGCGCGACGCTGCTGAGCGTGACGCTGTGATTGTCCTCGCGTGCGGTAAGTTTTTGACCGGGCTTAAGAAGGATCGCATCTCCCTTGGGCTCGAACATCACTGATCCTTCGGCCACCGCAACGTCGAGCTGAGGCCCGGCGCGGATGACGTCAAAAACGGTGCCGACGTCGCGCACGGTCAGCGCACCCGAGCGTAGCGTGAATGGATCCCGCGCATCGTGCCGGACGTGGAACACCGCCTCGCCCGATTCGAGGCTCGCAACCCGCATATTGGCATGGTCGAGTCCGAGGCGGGTATCGCCGCTCATTTCGATCCGGGTACCATCAGCGAGCTGCACGGTCCTGCGCTCGCCGACCTTGGTATGAAACTCATATGGTTGAGCGGAATGCGGCAACACCATCGGCAACAGCAGAGCGGCGACGCCGGCGGCAATGGCGGTGCCACCCACGTTCCATATCCAGCGACGCGGGCGCGGCGCATCGTCATTCGCCGCAAACGGGATCGCAGGGAGGTCCGGCAGCAGGCGATCGAGCGTCGCCACCCGATCATAAGCGCTCGCGTGCGCTGGGCTCGCTTCGAGCCATGCGACGAATTCCGCCCATGCGCCGCCGTCCATCTCAGCCTGGCGGATATGCCAGCCGATCGCCCGGTCGATGATCGAGAGTGCCTCTGTGGCCACGTTAAACGTCCCCTTCCCTCTCTAGACGTCGCGACCCGCCAGTTTCCTCACCGGCCGGTTCAACCGCATCCTGCAATTGGCGATAGGCACGTTGTAACAGCTTTTCGACTCCGCTGACGCTGATCCCCAATTTCTCCGCAATAGCGCGTTGTGATTGATTTTCCACGCGAAACATTCTCAGCGCTTCGCGCATTCGATCCGGCATCGCGCGCATCGCTTTCTCAACCACCGCCAATCGCTGGCGGGCGATCAGCACGCGCTCGGCATCGGGCAGTTCCTCGGCAAGAGGCTGAACATCGAGCCAGGCGGTCTCGCGCGCACCGCGGCGGCCCGCCGAAATTCGCCGGTCGGTCGCAAGGTTCGCCGCAACACGGTAGAGAAAGGCCGCGGGCTGCGCGACCGGGGCAGCGGCCAGTTGGTCGATCCGCAGCCACATGTCCTGCAGCACATCCTCGGCGTCATCACGGTTGCCGACGCGCGAAGTTAGCAGCCGCAGCAGCATCGGCCGGATTTCCAGAAATACTGCCCGCAGGCCCCCGTCGTTCATGCTCCGTCACTCATACCCGCCCAGTCAGCCCGGAAACGCCAGGCCCTGCGCGGCCGCCATCTCGGCGATCGGAAGGGTGCGCAAGGCGGCAGCTTCGCTCAGACGGGCCAGCGCGATCCCGTCCTCGGGCCGCAGTCCGCCCCCGGGGTGGCACATCACTAGATGCCGCGCGCCCGGCCGCTTCAGGAATCTGGGAAAAATCACATTGTAATCACCGGAGAAACCGTAGTGACCGGCAAAGCTGTCGTTGCATGAGAGGCCATAACCGGCCGCCGCAGCACGCAAACCGCGCGAGTGCCAGGCGCTGCCGATCGCCTTACCGAAAAAGGGCCGCGTCGCCATCGTGATCAAACCATCGGTGCAGTCACGAATCCACGCGCCCGGTGCATGGGCTGCGGTGTGGGCTAGGACGATTTCGCGGATGCCCGGCAGCGCATGACAGTGCTGGTGGCCGTCGACGAATGCCGGAGGGCGGCCATGCGCCGCACTAAAACGATCGAACTGCGCGCGGATCTCGGCGCGGATCTCGTCGAGCGGCAGGGTGTCGCGCGCCGCCATCTTTGCCAATGCATTAATCGTCGGCATTACGCCGGCTATTGCGAATCCGGGCATTGCGGTCGCCGGCGCTTCCAGCGTCAGGACAAGGTGCAGGCCGATCTCGACGTGGGGCGGCAGATCGCGCAGCAACACGCTGTCTTCTGGCCAGTTCGGCAATACAGCCATGCAACTGATCGCATTGAGGCGACTATCCTCAGCGAGTTCGGCAATGACACGACTTACCTGCGGCGAAAACGCGAAGTCATCCGCACACAGGATAAGCCGCATTCAAGATCCTTCCGATTTCCTGGAATTGGCGTTCGCGGATCCGCTCGCTGGTCAACCGACGCGCGTGGAGCCGCGATGCGAGGAACCGGTAGAAGAACCAGTCCCCTGCCCAGGGCGCGGCCGCACTGTACAGCAGCCGCTCGGCAAGCGTCCAGCGGATCGATTCCCGATCGCGCTCGCGCGACGAGGGCGCACACCAGAGCTGCTCACTATAGGCCATCCGGCCGTGCTTCATCATGCGGTGGATGATCTCGTGATCCTCAAGCACGTAGCCCCAGCGATCGCCATCAAATCCGCCCGCGCGGCGCAGCGCAGCAGTCTCGAATGCCTGGCCCGCACCGCCGGTGTGACACTGGCGCGGCAGCAGGCGCGCGGTCGAGACCATCTTTCGACCTGCGCGGGTCACCTGCTCGGGGGCCATGTCCCGGGTGGCGAAGAAGGCGCCGGCGACTACGGTGCCCTTGGTTTCGAGCAAGCGCTGGGCCTCGGCAAGATAGTCCGCCGGATACCAAGTGTCAGCGTCGCAGGTGGCGACATAGGGCGAGCGTACCGCACGCAGCCCAGTGCGCAGCGCAGCGACCTTGCCCGGAGTGCGCTCCTCGATCAGCAAATAGTCAAGCCCGAAGCGGCGGCACTCGGCGCGGGCGATCGCACCACTGTCGTCGGTGGAACCATTGTCGATGAGGATGATCTTGGCGGTCCGGCTTTGGCCGGCGAGGCTGGCGATCGTCGAGGCGAGATACGCGCGCTCGTTGAAGAACGGGACCAACACGCTCCAGTCGTGCACCGGCACCGGATCGGCATGCGCAACCTTACGATTGGCCAGGGCTTCGAGATCGAGCAACATGCGAAATTCCATGGCCTGTGTAAGGATGGCGGCAACTGCTCCGATCGCGCGATCATGGTGAGGGAGCTGCGCGCGCCTCCCTCACCATGCCGATGCGCTTCCCCCCGGAGCGGCCTCCCCATCAGTGACTAGACGGCGCCGCCCGGGCAAACCCACACCGGTTCTGCACAATTTTTTTTGCGGTGTGCAAAATGACCAGGAGCTAATTGTGGACATGGAATCCCGATAGATCCGGCTCTAGGCAGAAAGCCCGCATTTCCGCGACGAACAAGGACAACGGATGACTCCCGCCGCACGGAACGACCGCTGCTGATGCGGATCGCCCCACCCCGCTCTCCACTGGTACTTGCGCTTTTACTGCTGGCGATCGCCGTCGCGCTGAGGTTCCGCGACTTTGGCAATCCGGTGATCCATGTAGACGAGCAATATTATCTGCTGGTGGGCGATCGGATGCTGCACGGCGCTTTGCCCTATGTCGACCTGTGGGATCGCAAGCCAGTCGGGTTATTCTTGATCTTCGCCGCAATCCGGCTGCTGCCAATCGACGGCATCCTAGCCTATCAGTTGGTCGCGACGTTGTTCGCCGCGGGAACAGCGTGGGCAGTCGAGCGCGCTGCGCGCAAGCTGGGGGCTGCGCGCGCGGGCGCACTGGCGGCGGCGATCGCCTATTTAATCTGGCTGCCACTACTCAGCGGGCGCGGCGGGCAATCGCCGGTATTCTACAACCTGTTCGTCACGGGCGCCGCGCTGCTCACGCTGCGGCTACCTGAACTGGCGGCGTGTGGCCGGCGGCGCGCGATCCTGCTCAACGGCATCGCCGCTTGCGCACTGGCGGGGCTGGCGATCCAGACCAAGTACACCCCACTGGTGGAAGGTGCGTTCTTCGGCCTGGCACATCTCTGGTATTTGCGCCGCGCCGGGGGGCGCTGGCCGCTAATTCTCGCCGCCGCGCTGTTGTGGGCGGCGCTCGGCATTGCGCCGACTGCGGTAGTGATGCTTGCCTATGCGCTGCGTGGCCCAGGCGTGTTCCAGGCCTTCTGGTTCTCCAACTTTACCTCGGTCTCGCTGCGCAGAGGCTATCCGGCGATCAAAATCACGATGCGGCTGCTAGGGACCAGCGCGCAACTCTCTCCATTCATCGTCAGTGCGATCGTCGCCTGGCGGTATCGGCCCTGGACCGACGCTAAGGTACTTGCTTTCGCGTGGCTCGGCAGCGCGCTCGTCGCTTTCGCAATGATCGGCGCGTTCTTCGACCATTATGCGCTGCCGCTGGTCGCGCCACTGGCGGTGATTGCCGCGCCGGTGCTTGGCCGCCACCGCCGGGCGCTGGCGGCGACGCTCGGCATCGGGTTGGCGCTGTTCGCCAGCCGTGTGCTGACCCGACCGAGTGAGGGTCCGGGGATGCGGGCGGTGGCACGTGTGATGGAAGCCAATAGCGGTGGCCAATGCCCCTATGTCTTCGCGGGCGATTCGATTCTCTACTATCTCGCCCACGCGTGCGTCCCCACCGCATATGCCTTTCCCTCGACGCTGGCCTACGAGCCCGAGCGCGGCGCCTCCGGGATCGACGAGGCGCTTGAGGTTCGCCGGATCATGGACCGCCACCCGCCGGTAGTGGTGACACTCAGCGAGCCGCTCGCGCCGTGGAACGTGCAGAGCCTGGCGATCATGATGACAGCACTGCGCGGCTATCGCCCGGTATTCAGCGCTCCGCGCGAGGGCGGACGGACGATCGTCTACTTGCGCCGGGACCGGCCGTTTCGGCAATAACAGACTCTGACTCAGCCGGTAAAACCATCTCCCAGGTGATCGGTGGTCTCAAGCGCCTCCAGCGCGATCCCCATCACCGCGCCATCGGGGTGGCGCACCGGGCGCATCGAGAAGTTGAACCGGCGCCGTCCGCCAACAGGAAGGTCGAGTTCGGCATCCTGCCGCACTATCTCGCCCGACGCGACGCGCGGCACCGCCGCGCGGACCACGTCACCAGCACCCGGCGTACCAGCGAACCAGGGCGTTTCCCAAAATGGTTTGCCGCGCACCGCGTCGATCGACGCATCGATCGCCGCGAGCGAGGTGGCGTTGGTGTCCAACATCGTGCCGTCGAGCGCCAGCAGCCCCTGAAAACTAAAGCTGCTCTCGAAGATCGCGCGCAACCGCGCCTCCTTCTGCCGTAACTCAGCGGTACGCCGCGCGACCTGCTCTTCCAGCGTCCCATTGGCGAAGATTAGCGCATCGTTCAGGCGGCGGAAACGCTCCTCGCTCTCGCGAAACGCATGCTCGGCCAGCACGCGCTCGGTCACGTCCGAACCTGCGACGAAGATCCCGGTTACCACGCCCACCCGATCACACACCGGTTGATAGACGAAGTCTATGAAATGATCCTCGATCCGCCCGCCGGCATCGGGCAGCGAGAGTTTGAACCCTTCCCCCACGAAGGGCTTACCCGTGCGGAAGGCGTTGTCGAGGAGCTGCAGGAAACCCTGTTGCGCGGCTTCCGGCACCGCGTCGGCCACCCGCCGACCGATCAGATCACGCGCTCCGATCAGGCGCGTATACGCTCCGTTGGTCAGCGCATAGACATGTTCGGGTCCGTCGAGGATAGCGATAAAGCTCGGTGCCTGCTGGAACATATGCCGCATTCGGTCGCGTTCGGCCATCAGCCGACGTTCCGCGAGTACGCGTTCGGTCGTTTCAACGACAATCACGATCACGCCTGCCGGGCTGCCGGTATCGTCGAGTACAGGCGAGAAATCGAGATTCATCCACACCTGCTCTGGCTCGAGATCACGATAGAGCGTCAGCTCCTGATCGCGAAAGGTCAGCGTGCCCCCCGCCAGCCCGACTCGGATTGCATGGTCGTTGAGGTCGGCCGCCTCGGGCCATACTTCCCGTACCTTGCGGCCAAGCCGGTCCGGATGGCGCGGCCCGATAAGCGCGCCATAAGCGTGATTGTAGATCAGATAACCGTCCTTGCCCCACAAGGTCGCCATCGGCACCGGCGAATGCGCCATCAACCCGACGACGCTCTTCAAACTTTGTGGCCAGCCCTCGATCGGACCCAATGCAGTCGACGCCCAGTCGTGCGAGACAATCCGCCGGACGGTATCGTCGTCGGTCTGGAAGAAAGGTCCGCCGGGAGATGTCGCGCCATCCGCCAATCTTTTACTCCAAATCGATCCAGCTCAAATGGATCGGTCCACCAGTAACCAATGCGCGACACAATTCGTTGCCGCTATCGCAAGCGGCTCCGGCTCGATGCCTCTGTCAGCAGAGGCACCTTCGGCAAGGGGTCACCCGTCACGTTAACCATCTAATGACATTACATAATGGTTCGATCCAACGATCGTCGACCGGTTTCTTGTCCTTATCGGACAAAGATTTGGATAGATTATGTGCGGCTAATTTTGGATGGCGTCGCGGTCGAAAGATCGCAGCGAGCCATCTATCTCAATCAGCGCCTCGAATTCGGATGGCGTCAGCGGATCGAGGAACTCGCAACCCGCGTCGAAGTCACCGGCGCGCACAATCCGTGCGGCGCGGGCGCCCACCACTGGCAGGGTCAGCCAGATCATCGACCCAACTTTCATCGCGGAATAGCTCTGCAGGCCGACGCCATGGATCGACAAATCGGTGATCTTGCACAGGGCACGGTCGATCCCGCCGCGGCCGATGCGGGCATCCAGCGATACCGGCGCACGCGGCGAACGGCGACGGCCGTTAGCGAGAGCAGGTTCGAATTCTGCAGCAATCACTTCGGCTTCCCCAACGCAGATATCAGAGAATCGTCTTACTTCCCGTTGGCTAACGCGCCGTTAACCGGCGCGTTAGCCAACCGTATCTTATTTCTTGCCGAGCGACAGGCCGCCGAAGCGCTTGTTGAAGCGTGCGACCTGGCCACCAGTGTCGAGCATTGAGCCGCGGCCGCCGGTCCACGCCGGATGAGCGAGCGGATCGATCTCAAGCGTCATGACATCGCCTTCCTTTCCCCAAGTCGAGCGGGTCTCGTAAGTGCTGCCATCGGTCATCTTGACCGTGATCATGTGATATTCTGGGTGGATGCCGGTCTTCATGGGTACTCTCCGAGTGCGGCTGGTTTCCGACCAGCCAAAGGAAGGCGCGCCCCTACACGGCGGAGCGCGCGAAGGCAAGGTGTCAGGCGCGAGCGCTAGGCCTTTGGCGGATCGGCGATCATTGCAGTGAAGCTCGCCTCAGCGGCAAGCTGCCCGTCGACGAAGGCTTTTCCTGCGAACTTGCAGACGCTCGAGCGCTTCTGCACGAACGCCACCTCGAGCCGCAGCAACACACCGGGTTCGACCGGCTTGCGGAACTTCGCCCCGTCGATCGCCATAAAATAGACGAGCTTGCCTGAGCCGGCCAAGCCAAGCGACTCAACTGCTAGGATGCCGGCGGCTTGCGCCATCGCCTCGACGATTAATACGCCAGGCATGATCGGACGTCCCGGGAAATGCCCCTGGAAGAACTGCTCGTTGATCGTCACCGCCTTGATCGCCGCAATCGACACGTCGGGGATCAATTCCTCAACGCGATCGACCAGCAGCATCGGATAGCGATGCGGCAGCGCCGCCATCACCCGCCCGATATCGAGCGGGCCGATGGAGACGCTACCGGTCACGGGATCGCTCACCGGCCCGAAGTGGCCGGCTTGCCGCCGGCAGCAGGTGCCGCTGCCTGCGGAGCCTGCGCCTGGGCGCGCTGCGCTGCTGCCTGCTGCATCTGCTGAAGCTGCTGCTGGAGCTGCACGGTCTGGCGGCTCGGGCGCCAGCCGGCGGGCACCGTGATGCTGGTCGTCGGCAGCGCCCGGTCGATCTCGGCGGTCACGGCAGTGGTGATATCGGCCGCCGGTGCGCTGAACACTACCGATTCTGGGCTAACGACAAGACCGATCTTGCGCGAGGTCGTAACCGCTTCGAGCGCGGCGCCATATTTCATCGTAATCGACTCGAGTGCATAAGCTTGGGCCAGGATCGCCGGCGTCGTCAGCTGGGCGATCTGGGCGTTGGCCGTCTTCTGCGCGGTCTCGATACGCGCGATCTCGGGACGCTTGGCGGCCTTGGCCGCTTCAAGCTCTGCGTCGGAGACCTGGCCATCCTTGTTGGTGTCGAGCGCGGTCAACAGCGGCTCGATCTCCTTGCGAAGCGCGACATTGCGCGCGCTCGCCTGGTCGAGCTGCGGCTTGTAGGTGGCCTCGATCTGCTGGTTCGCGGCGGCGAGCGCCTTGGCGTTACCGATCGCCGAGGGCGCGTCGGCCACCGCTACCGATACGGCCTGGGCCTGGGCGGAACCCGCGACCAGGGCGACGGGTGCAATGAAGGCTGCGGCAAGCAGCGCGGTCTTTAGATTAGTCATCAGAACTGTGTCCCTACGTTGAATGTCACGAGTTTGGTATCGTCGCCCGTCTGATGCAGCAAGGCTTTGGCAAGATCGATCCGCAGCGGCCCGAACGGCGAATTCCAGTTTACGCCGATGCCGATCGACACGCGCGGCATGGGGGTATCACCGAGGAACTCCTCCTTGAACGGATCCGTAGGATTATAAAGGGTGTTCGCCGACGTTCCGATCGCCGCAGTGCCCGGTGTCGCGCAATAGCCGGTCGCACAATAGGAAATCAGGCCAGCATTAGCCGCATCGGTCGTGGGGGTGATATACTTGATATTACCGGCAGAATCCGTCTGAGGAATCGGATCGTAAATAATCTTCCCTGTCGCCGCATCGATGTGGCTTGGCGGGTTGGCGACGGTCGGCTTCGGCTTGGTGACTCCGAACACCGCGCCGAAGTCCATGAAGATCGAAGGACGCAGGCCCAGTTCGCGGGCACCGGCGCCGAGCGGAATCTCCAATTCGAGCCGGCCCTGATAATAAGCCCGGCCACCCAATGCATCGTCGGTGATCGAATTCTTATCGGTCACCAGCGTCTGGTTGCCGTTGGCATCGGTTGTGTACGGAATGCGCAGCACACGCGGGCCGACGCCGCGGATGTCGAAGCCTCGCATCTGCGGCTCGCCGAGATAGAAGCGATCGGTGATGCGGACGGCGTCAATGCCATCACCGCGACTACCCTCCAACGACTTGATATAGCCGCCCTCGAGCGACAGCGAGCCAATAAAGCCGTGGCCGACATTCCAATATTTCTGCGCTTCCATGCGCGTGCGGATATAACGCACGTCGCCGCCAAGCCCGGCAAAATCCTGGCTGCCGCTGAACTTCATGCCCTTGGTCGGACGCAGATGGCTGTTAAGGCTGTCGTAGATCAGTGAGTAGCCGACCGACGAGGTCCAGCGGTTACCGAGCGAATCGCACAGATAGCGCCCTGCCAGCAGCGGGCTACAAACGCCGTTTTCGTAATAGGTGTCTTTGTCGAGCCCGACCTGGTCGTAGGTGAGACCATAACGACCGGCGAGCGACCAATATTCAGTCAGCGGCACGCCGGCGCGAAGCTGGAAGCCGGTCGACACCTGACTGTAGGTCGTCTGCCGCGAGTCGCCGATATAGTTGAATGAGTTATAATCGCGACGGAAGATGTCCCCGCCGATCGCGATGTTCTTGTCGAATAAATAGGGCTCGGTGAAGCCCACTTCGACCGACTTGGAATAGCTCGACCAGCTGACCGAGGTACGCAGCTCCTGGCCACGGCCACGGAAGTTGCGCTGCTTGATCGAGGCTTGAATGATGAAGCTCTCAAGGCTCGAATAGCCGAGCGACAGCTGCAACTCACCGGTCGCCTTTTCTTCAAGATTTGCCTCGAGAATGATCCGGTCGGGCGTCGAGCCCGGCTTCTGCTTGATCTCGAACTTGTCTTGAAAGAAGCCGAGCGAGTTGATCCGGTCCTGCGAACGCTTCATCAGGAACGAGTTGAATGCATCGCCCTCAGCTAGGCGCATCTCGCGACGGATGACCTTGTCCTGGGTATTGGTGTTGCCGTTGATCTCGATCCGCTCGACATAAGCGCGCTTGGCCTCACCAATGTGGAAGTTCATCGCCATGGTCAGCGTCTTGGGATCGCGCTGGAAATCGGGATCAGTGGCGGTGAAGGCATAGCCAAACAGCCCGGCGGCCTCGTTGAGCTGGTCGACCGAATCCTCGACCTGCTTGGCGTTGTACCAGGCGCCTTCCTTGACCGGAATACCTTCGGCGAGCTTCTTATTATCGAAATCGCGGATGTCGCTGTCGACGGTGACCTTGCCGAACTTGTAGCGCGGCCCCTCCTCCACCACATAGGTGATGATGAAGTCCTTCTTGTCCGGGGTCAGCTCGGCCACCGCCGAGATTACGCGGAAATCGGCATAGCCATTGGTCAGGTAGAACTGCCGCAGCTTCTGCTGATCGTAAGCCAGGCGATCCTGGTCGTAGCTGGTGCCCGAGCTAAGCAGATGGCGAAGCCCGGCCACCTTGGTCGCCATTTCGGCGCGCAGCGTGCTGTCGGAGAATTTGGAATTGCCAATGATGTTGATCTGGCGGACCTTGGACTTCGATCCTTCATGAATCTCGAAGATCACGTCGACGCGATTTTGATCGAGCGCGACCATCTTCGGATCCACCGTCGCGGCGAAGCGACCCTGGCGGCGATAGAGCTCGATGATCCGCGTGACTTCCTGGCGCACCGCAGTGCGGGTGAAGATCTGGCGCGCCTGGAGTTTGACTTCTTTGGTGATCTTGTCGGTCTTGATCGCCTTATTGCCCTCGAACAGTATCCGGTTGATCACCGGATTCTCACGAATGCGCAGAACAATGTCGCCGGTCAACGCACCGTCGATAGTGACGTCGGCAAACAGGTCGCTGGCGAGCAGGTCCTTGAGCGCCTGGTCGAGCGTCTCGTTGGTGAAGGCCTGGCCAACGCGCAGCTTGGTATAGGACAGGACAGTTTCGGCCTCGATACGTTGCGATCCTTCGACGCGCAGCGTCTTGATCGTGCGTACCACCACCGGAACGGCGGGGGCAGCTGGAGCCGACGCGGCAGCGGGGGCCGCCTTGGGCGCCGGAGCCGTCTGGGCGTGCGCGGCCAGCGGCAGGCTCGACAACACGGTGCCGGCCATCAGCATGGCGCTGGCGCGTGCGCCGAACTTGGTATTGGTTGCTGTCACAGTCCCACCCCAAAAAGGAGAAATTCAATATAATAGCGCCAGGGGGTCCCCTGCCGCACCGAAGTCAGCCGATCAATCCGGCTAGGCCGCGCCACAGGCCAAACGCGCCCAGGTCGTTGAACGTCACCAGCACCATGAGCGCCAGTATAGCCGCAAGCCCGCCGCGGAAAGCCCATTCCTGCGCCTGTGCCCCCACAGGACGCCGCCGGACCGCCTCGATCGCATAAAACAGCAGATGTCCGCCATCCAGGATAGGAACTGGCAATAAGTTGATGAATCCCAGATTAATCGAAACGAGTGCGATCAGGAAGACGAAAGCCGACATCCCCATCGCCATTTGTTCGCCAGAAACCTTGGCGATCGATAGCGGCCCGCCAAGTTCCTTCACGGAACGCCGGCCGGTAATCACCTGCCCCAGCGTGTCGGTCATCATCCGGACGATCTGACCGGTTTGGCGGATCGCGACGGACGGAGCCTGAAGCGGCCCAACCCGCACGATGATCGGGGCGCTGCCGCCCACCCCCAGCACGCCGACATCAAACCCGTTGCCAAAGCGGTCTGCCTCGTGCCGGCTGCCGATCTTCGCATCGACCGAGAGGTCAACAGAACCGCGGCGATAGTCGATGCGAACACTCTCGCCGGCGCGGATTTTCACGTAACGGACCAAGTCATCGAACGTTTCGACCGAACGACCACCCATGGCTGTGATCGTGTCGCCCGGCGCAAGGCCCGCCGCGGCAGCGGCACTACCCGGCACCACCGATCCGACCACGCTCGGCGTCCGGCTGTCGCCATAAGCGAGCGCAAAGCCTGTCAGAATTAAAATGGCAATCAGGAAATTGGTGACCGGCCCGGCGGCCACCACTACCGCGCGCTGCCACAAAGGCTTGGCCTGGAACGTTTGGGCGCGCTCGGCGGCCGGAAGCGCCAGCCAATCGGCCGACGGCTGCCCCGCCGCGTTCATGTCGCCAGCGAACTTCACATAGCCGCCGAGCGGCATCCAGCCAAACTTCCAGCGGGTGCCGCGCCGGTCGGTGAAGCCCGCAACCTCGCGCCCGAAGCCGATCGAGAAGGCGTCCGCCTTGATCCCGAACGCGCGGCCCGCGAGATAATGGCCGAGCTCATGCAGGAAAACGAGCGGACCGATCACCAGCGCAAACGCTAGCACGGTCAGCAATAGCCCGGGAGTTTCGATCAAACGACGCAATCCTTCACACGCAGCCCGGCGAGTCTCCGGGCCTCGGCATCGACCGACAGAACCGCCTCCAGCGTGTCCGGCGCCGGCGGGTCATAATACTCCAGCGTATCGGCGACGATTGCGGCAATTTCGAGGAAGCCGATGTTTCCGGATAGAAATGCCTCGTTCGCGACCTCATTGGCAGCGTTCAGGATCGCCGGGCGGGCGCCGCCAGCCTCCAGCGCCGCACGCGCCAGCGCCAGTGCCGGGAAGCGCACCGGATCGGGCGCCTCGAAGTCGAGCCGCCCGATCGCGACCAGATCGAGCGGCTCCATTGGCGCCGCCATCCGGTCCGGCCACGCCAGGCAATAAGCGATCGGGGTGCGCATGTCGGGCGGCCCGAGTTGGGCCAGCACCGATCCGTCGACATAGTCGACCATCGAATGGATTACCGACTGGCGATGCAGGATGATCTCGATCCGCTCGTGCGGGATCGGGAATAGCCGCGCCGCCTCGATCAGTTCGAGCCCCTTGTTCATCATCGTCGCCGAATCGACTGAGATTTTCGCGCCCATCGACCAATTGGGATGGGTGACAGCCTGTTCTCGCGTCACGCTTCGCATCCGATCCGTCGACCAGTCTCGGAACGGCCCCCCACTTGCAGTCAGAATGATCCGGCGGACGCGTTCAGGGCGCGCTGCGTCAAAGCATTGGAAGATCGCATTATGCTCAGAATCAGCAGGGAGCAGCGTCGCCCCATATTTCCTAGCCGCCTCCAAAATCACGTCACCAGCCGAAACCAGCGGTTCCTTATTGGCGAGCGTGACCACGCCCCCCTGCCCGATTGCTGCCATCACGGGCTCCAGCCCAGCACAGCCGACGATCGCGGCCATCGTCCACTGCGCCCCCATCGCCGCTGCTTCGATCAGCGCTTGCGCGCCACCTGCGGTGGTGATGCCGGTGCCGGCTAACCGCTCCTTGAGCGCAGGCAGGCAGCGTTCGTCTGCGACAACGGCGTGACGCGCATTGGTGCGGATCGCCGCATTGGCAAGTTTGTCGACATCGCTGTTCGCGGTCAGCGCAAGCACATCGAAATGTTCGGGCTCCCGCTCGACCAGATCAAGCGTCGAACTGCCAACCGAGCCGGTTGCGCCAAGGATAGTCACGGTTTTCATCGATATAATTCCGGTAAAACAACAGCCAGGAACGCGGCAACCGGGGCGACCGGCACCAGCCCATCGAGCCGGTCCATCACGCCGCCATGACCGGGCAGGATGGTCCCGCTGTCCTTGACGCCCGCGCGTCGCTTGAGCGCGCTTTCATAGAGATCACCGGCCTGCGCCAGCACCGCAAGTGCCGGCGACGCCAACGTCAACCGCCACGGAAGTCCGTAGGCCCAGTGCATCAGCGCTCCGAACACCCCGGCGGCAACCACCCCGCCAATGAGGCCAGACCAAGTTTTGTTAGGGCTGATGCTCGGCGCGAGCTTGGGCCCGCCGATATTGCGGCCCGCAAAATAGGCGCCGATATCTGTCGCCCAGACCAGCGCCATCGCCCAAAAGGCGAATAGCAGGCCATCCGGTTGCTTGCGCAGCAACAGCAGCGAGAATACCGGCAGCCCGCAATAGATCACTCCGGCGGCAAGGTTAGGCTTGCGAGTAACAATTACTACGAAGAAGGCTGCGCCGGCCAGCATCCCAAGCGCCAAAAAATGAGGTCCCGAAGCCCACGGGCACATAATCGCAACCGGCACGAACAAACTGAATTGTGCCAACTTGTCTTGCTCAGACGCGCGCTGCAGCCCTGCCCATTCGCTGATCATCACCACTGCGCCGATCGCTGCAAGCAACCAGAACGCCATGCCCCCCAGGATCAGCGCCGCAGCCGCTACCGCGATCATGCCCAGCCCGACCACCGCGCGCAGCGGCAGATCGGATTTCTTCGCCTCGCTCACAGGCCACCGAATCGCCGCTGGCGCTGGGCGAAGGCGGCGACCGCCTTTTCCAGCGTCAATTCGTTGAAATCAGGCCAGAGCGTGTCGACGAACAACAATTCGGCATAGGCCGCCTGCCACAACAGGAAATTGGACAGCCGGATTTCGCCCGAGGTGCGGATCAACAGGTCAAGCGGCGGCAGGTCATGGGTGTAGAGCAGGCGCTCGATCGCGGCCTCGTCAATCGCCTCAGGCAGCATCTCCCCGTCGCGCACCCGCTCGGCAAGCAGCCGCGCTGCTGCCGCGATCTCGGCCTGCGCACCATAATTGAGCGCGATCGCAAGGATCGGTCCGGTGTTTACCGCGGTCCGCGCGAGCGCGTCCTCGATCATCTCGACCAGATCGGGGGCGAACTGACGATAGTCGCCGATGATCCGCATCCGCACGTTCTCGCGGACCAACTCCTCAAGGTCGGAGCGGATGAATATCCGCAATAACCCCATCAGATCGCTGACTTCCTCCTGCGGCCGCCGCCAATTCTCGGACGAGAAGGCGTAGAGCGTCAGTGCCTCTATTCCCATTGCGCGCGCCGCACGGCTGATTTTCCGTACCGCTTCCACGCCGGCGCGATGCCCGGCGACGCGGGGCAGAAAGCGCTTCTTCGCCCACCGTCCATTGCCATCCATAATGATGGCGATGTGTCGCGGCAGGATTTCGGTGCCTGGGTGAGCCAGGGGGGCGACGACCGAACTCACGCGCCGACCCTAACTTCGTTCGTCCTGAGCCTGCCGACCGACCACCCTTCTTCTGCACACGCGAAGAAAGAACGGCGCTTCGACAGGCTCAGGACGAACGGATCGGGGGCACCGAGCAAGGCCGGCACGCGCGTCACTTGCCCAAAATTTCCTTTTCCTTGGCCGCGGTTGTCGCGTCGATCTCGGCGATCGTCGCGTCAGTGATCTTCTGGACCTCCGTCTCGAGGCGCTTGCGATCGTCCTCGCCGAACACACCCTTCTTTTCGTCGATCTTCAGGCTATCCATGCCGTCGCGGCGCACGTTGCGCGCAGCGATCTTGGCGGTCTCCGCATATTTGTTTGCAAGCTTGGCGAGTTCCTTGCGGCGCTCCTCGGTCAGATCCGGGATCGGCAGACGGACGTTATTGCCGTCGACGATAGGATTGAGCCCCAGACCCGCAGAACGAATCGCTTTGTCGACTGGGCCGACATTGAGCTTATCCCAGACCTGCACCGACAGCATCCGCGGCTCGGGCGCCGAAACCGTAGCGACCTGGTTGAGCGGCATGGCAGCGCCATATACGGTCACGACGACCGGATCGAGCAGCGACGTTGAGGCACGCCCGGTACGCAGACCGCCGAGATCGCCTTTCAGGGCCTCGACAGCGCCCGCCATCCGGCGTTCAATATCGGCCTTTTCATATGCGGCCATGATCCTACTCCTGGGTTTCGGGTTCGAGATTGCAGACCGTGGTCGCGACACCTTCACCGCGCAACACGTCTGCCAGATTATGCTGTTCACGAATGTTGAACACCACGATCGGAATATTATTGTCGCGGCACAAGGCGATAGCGGCTGCGTCCATCACTTTCAAATTGTCGGCGAGCACGCGATCGAAGCTGAGCGTATCGTAGCGTTTGGCACTCTTCACCTTCTTCGGGTCCGCATTGTAGACGCCATCGACGCTGGTGCCCTTGAACAACGCATCGCACCCCATCTCCGCTGCGCGGAGCGCTGCAGCAGTGTCGGTGGTGAAATATGGATTACCAGTGCCCGCGGCGAAGATCACAACCCGCCCCTTTTCCATGTGCCGCTCGGCGCGGCGGCGGATGAATGGCTCGCAGATGCTCGCCATCGGAATCGCGGATTGCACGCGCGTCTCGATGCCGATCTTCTCGAGCGAATTCTGTACCGCGAGCGCGTTCATCACGGTCGCGAGCATCCCCATATAATCGGCGTTGGTGCGGTCGAAGCCGCCTTCGGCTGCGGCGAGGCCGCGGAAGATGTTGCCGCCGCCGACGACGACGCAGACTTCATGGCCAGCAGCCTTGGCGGCAGCGATCTCGCCGGCGACGCGGTTGACGGTAGCGGGGTCGATCCCAAAATGGCCGGAGCCCATCAGGACCTCGCCCGACAGTTTGAGCAGGATGCGCTTGTAGCGGGGTGTGGTCATGGGGCCTGACATGCGGGGGTGGGGCGGCGCGGACCTTAGTGGTCGCGCGAGGGGATGCCAAGCGTCCTTGCCCGCACCTTGTCATTCTGGCGCAGGCCGAAATCCAAAGTCTGGAACGGGACGCCTTGGACTGCGGGTCCAGGGACCTTAGATCGGGTCGAAGTGGGTAATCACACCTTTTCTCCCCGTTCGCCCTGAGCTTGTCGAACGGCCGTCCATCCTTCACTCTTAGAAAGAAGAACGATGCTTCGCCAAGTGCAGCACGAACGGGTTGGAGACACTCACATCAGGGTAAAGGATGGAGGGCAGCCAGGCCGCCCTCGCCCTTATTTCGTGCCAGCAGCCGCAGCGACTTCCGCTGCGAAATCGCTGACTTCCTTCTCAATACCCTCGCCGAGCTGGAAGCGGACGTAGTCAACCAGCACGATCGACTTGCCGGCTTCCTTGGCGGCCTTGGCGACGACGTCGGCAATCACGGTCTTGTTGTCCATCACGAAGATCTGCGACAGCAGCGCATTCTCCTTGGCGAACTTCTTCACGGCACCCTCGACCATCTTGGCGATGATCTCGGCAGGCTTGCCCGATTCGGCGGCCTTTTCGGTTGCGATGCCGCGCTCACGCTCCAGAACCTCTTGGTCAAGGCCAGACTCATCGAGCGCCAGCGGGAAGGCCGCTGCAATGTGCATCGCAATCTGCTTGCCGAGCGGCTCGAGCACATCCGCGCCGGCGTCTGACTCGAGGCCGACCAGCACGCCGATTTTGCCGAGGCCGGAAGCCGCCGCATTGTGGATATACGGAACCACGAGGCCCGACTTCACTTCGACGATCTTCGCGCGGCGCAACGCCTGGTTCTCGCCGATCGTCGCGATGTTGTTGGTCAGCGTCTCTTCGACGGTCTTCTCCCCGAGCGACGCGGCCTTAATGACCTCCAAGTCATCGCCGAGTGCGAGCGCGACCGCGGTCACGTCACGGACGAAGGTCTGGAACTGCTCGTTCTTGGCGACGAAATCGGTCTCGGAATTGACTTCGACGGCGGCACCACGGTTGCCGTTGACTTCGACGCCGACTAGGCCCTCGGCCGCGGTGCGGCTGGACTTCTTGGCCGCAGCCGCCAGGCCCTTGGCGCGCAACCAGTCGGTCGCGGCGTTCATGTCGCCGTTCGCCTCGGTCAGCGCCTTCTTGCAATCCATCATGCCCGCGCCGCTCGTCTCGCGCAGGTCCTTGACCATTGCCGCAGTGATATCAGCCATGTCACAGCTCCTCTAATATCGTGAATATGGATACGGGCGGGGTAGAGCTAATGCCCTACCCCGCCCGGATTTCAGTAATGCGACGCGGTTAGGCGTCGATCTGGCGCTCGCCTTCGACGGCCGTTTCCGGCGTGGTCGACGCAGCAACCGCTTCCGGATCGATCGCGGCGGGCGCCGGTGCGGCAGCCGCTGGCTCGCTCAGCACGGGCTCGGCAGGCGGGTTGACCGCTGCGCCGAAGTCCGCCCCGCTGCGGAACTGAGCTTCCTGGCCGCCACGGGTCGCAGCGATCGCGATCGCTTCGCAATACAGGCGGATGGCGCGTGCCGCGTCATCATTCGCAGGAACCGGGAAGGCGATGCCGTCCGGCGACACGTTCGAATCGAGGATCGCAACCACGGGAATACCCAAGGTGTTGGCTTCCTTGATCGCCAGCTCTTCCTTGTTCGCATCGATCACGAACATTACGTCCGGGATACCGCCCATGTCGCGAATACCGCCGAGGCTGAGCTCGAGCTTGTCGCGCTCACGGGTGAGTTGAAGGACTTCCTTCTTGGTCAGGCCGACGGTGTCACCGGAGAGTTGCTCTTCGAGCGTCTTGAGGCGCTTGATCGACCCCGAGATGGTTTTCCAGTTGGTGAGCATCCCGCCCAGCCAGCGATGGTTGACGAAATGCTGACCCGACCGCCGGGCAGCCTCTGCGACCGGCTCCTGCGCCTGGCGCTTGGTGCCGACGAACAGGACCTTACCGCCGCCGGCCACCGACGAGCTGACGAACTCGAGCGCGCGTGCGAACAGCGGCACGGTCTGCGAAAGATCGAGGATGTGGACGCCGTTGCGATCGCCGAAGATATAGGGTTTCATCTTCGGGTTCCAGCGGTGGGTCTGGTGGCCGAAGTGCGCGCCAGTCTCAATGAGCTGGTGCATGGTGACGACGGGTGCCGCCATAGGATAATTCCTTCCGGTTGAGCCTCTGGGAAGCGGATGACGCTGGCGGACATGCCAGACGCACCGGGCTATGATGCTTCCCATGTGGGGTTGTAGAGTGGCCGCCATTACCCGCACTCCCGGTGAAAATCAACTGTTGACCCAGGAACGTTAAAGGAACATTAAGAGATCACACAGGGGGCGTGGAACCGAATTTGTGGAACAGAGTTTCCAGCAGATTAAAACTACGCGGGAAAAGCAGGGAGACGCATGGTGTTGACGGTTTTTGCTACGCTGATTTTTACCGGCGCGTTCACCGCGTCCATTTATGCGATCTTCTCGACCCTGCTTCCGGCACTGCCGCGGATCGGCGAGGTTTTGCGTGGCGCCGAATTGGCACCAGCCCTGCCGATCACTGAGCCGCGCCGCTCGCGTGTCACCGTGCGGGTATCGCGCTCGGCGCTGTCGGAGTGGCGCGCAGCCGCCTGACCCGGGCATAGCTGCGCACGCTGAACGGGATCGTCAGGAGATAGACGATACAGATCGCGCTCAGTGTCTGCCACGGCGCGGAAACCAGTGCGCCGCAGACCACGACCACCACAGCGATTGCCTCGAACCGCACCGTGCGGCGCAGTTTAAGCGACGACCAACTGTAGGTGGCGACGCTCGACACCATCAACAAGGCGATCAGTGCAGCCCAGGGTGCGACCAGCCAAGGTGATCGGAACACCGGCTCCTCGGTGCAGAACCACAGGAACATCGGCAACATCGCCAGCCCCGCGCCGCTCGGCGCGGGAATACCGGTGAGGAAGCCCGCCGATTTGTGCGGCTGCTCGCTGACGTCGATTGCGGCGTTGAAGCGCGCAAGGCGCAGCGCGCAGAACACGGCGAGCACCAGCGCGCACGGCCACCCGATTCGCGGCATCTGCATCAACGACCACAGATAGAGGATTAGCGCGGGAGCGACGCCGAACGAGATTGCGTCGGACAGCGAATCAAGCTCCGCCCCGAACCGGGTGGCACCGCGCAGCATCCGCGCGATCCGTCCATCGATACCATCGAGTACGCCGGCCAGCACGATCATTCCTACAGCCTGCTGCCACTCCCCACCAATGGCGAAGCGGATGCCGGTGAGGCCGGAGCATAACGCGAGCGCAGTGACCGCATTAGGAACGATCGCACGAAGCGGCAGGCCGTTGGCCATGCCGCGCCGAGGCAAAGGACGTCTCATTTTAATCCCATCGCACCAGACGTCACTGAGAAATCCCGACTGCGCGCGCGGTGCCGAAGCGCCCGATGATCGTCTCGCCCGCCACGCTGCGCTGCCCCAAGATCACTTGCGGCGTCGCGCCGGCGGGCAAGTATACGTCCACCCGGCTACCGAATCGGATCAGGCCGATACGCTGACCGACCGCGACTATGTCTCCCGGCTTGACGAACGGCACGATCCGACGCGCCACCAATCCGGCGATCTGGGTGAAGCCGATCCGGCGGCCGTCATGCCCCTCGACCAGCAGATGCTGGCGCTCATTCTCTTCGCTGGCTTTATCGAGATCAGCGTTGAGGAACTTGCCGGAAATATAGACGACGTTCTTGATCGTGCCGGCGATCGGGGTACGATTGATGTGCACGTCGAACACCGACATGAAGATCGACACTCGCACCATCGGCGTGTCGCCAAGGCCGTCCGGTCCGGCCATCTCGCGCGGCACCGGTACAGTCTCGATCAACGTGATAAGGCCGTCTGCCGGCGCAACGATCAGGTCGTCGCCGATCGGCGTGACGCGGATCGGATCGCGGAAGAAGGTCGCTACCCAGATCGTGACGCCGACCAGCGGCCAAGTGATGAACGACCAGACGAACCAGGAGAGGAAGGTGATCGCGCCCGCGATCAGCACATATTTGCGCCCCTCAGGGTGCACGTCGGCGAAGCGCCATTTGATGGTCGGGTTGGCGGCGATCGGCGCGCCCGGCGGAGTTTCAAGTGAAGCCATGCGCTTTGTCTAACCCGATAGCGTCGGAGGCACAATGTCCGCTCAGGAGCCCGCCCCGCGCGGTGAACCGCACACGGTTGATCCGGCGCGCGACTGCTTCTAGACGCGTCGCCAATTCCTCCCTCCTTTAGAAAGCGACCCGCACATGGCGAAGATCAAGGTAAAGACCCCGCTCGTCGAGATCGACGGCGACGAGATGACCCGGATCATCTGGCAGTGGATCCGCGAGCGCTTGATCCTCCCCTATCTCGACATCGACCTGAAATATTACGATCTTTCGGTCGAGAAGCGCGACGAGACCGACGATCAGATCACGATCGATTCGGCCCATGCGATCCAAAAGTATGGCGTCGGCGTAAAGTGCGCGACGATCACCCCGGACGAGGCCCGCGTCGAGGAGTTTAACCTCAAGTCGATGTGGCGTTCGCCCAACGGCACCATCCGCAACATCCTGGGTGGCGTCGTGTTCCGCGAGCCGATCGTGATCAGCAATGTTCCCCGCCTGATCCCGGGCTGGACCGACCCGATCGTTGTCGGCCGACATGCCTATGGCGACCAGTATCGCGCAACCGACTTCCTCGTCCCCGGCCCCGGCAAGCTCACCATGGTGTGGGAAGGCAAGGACGGCCAGAAGATCGAGAAGGAAGTTTTCGACTACCCGTCGGCCGGCGTCGCGATGGGCATGTACAATCTTGATGATTCGATCCGCGATTTCGCCCGCGCTTCGATGAACTATGCGCTCGACCGCGGCTGGCCGCTGTATCTGTCTACCAAGAATACGATTCTCAAGGCCTATGACGGCCGCTTCAAGGATCTCTTCGCCGAAGTGTTCGCAGCCGAGTTCAAAGACAAATATGCCGCTGCCGGCATCGTCTATGAGCATCGCCTGATCGACGACATGGTCGCCAGCGCGCTCAAGTGGAGCGGCAAGTTCGTCTGGGCCTGCAAGAACTATGACGGCGACGTGCAGTCGGACCAGGTCGCACAGGGCTTTGGCTCGCTGGGCCTGATGACCTCGGTGCTAATGAGCCCGGACGGCAAGACGATCGAGGCTGAAGCCGCGCATGGCACGGTCACGCGACATTACCGCATGCACCAGCAGGGCAAGCAGACCTCAACCAACCCGATCGCATCGATCTTCGCCTGGACCGGTGGCCTCAAGTTCCGCGGCAAGTTCGATGATACCCCGGACGTCGTCGCGTTCGCCGAGACGCTCGAGCGCGTCTGCGTCGAGACCGTCGAACAGGGCGGCATGACCAAGGACCTTGCGATCCTGATCGGCCCCGACCAGCCGTGGATGACCACCGAGCAGTTCTTCGAGCAGGTTCGCGTAAACCTCGAGAAGGCGATGGGCGCCGAGGCGGCCTGATCTACCTCCCCCACCGTGCTGGTCGCAGCATGGTGGGGGAGGCTCTAACCTATATTTCGGGCAGTCGCCCGAGGTCGGAAAAAATTAGAACGTTTGAGCTCCTAGCTGCGCCTCAAGAAACAGATAATTTATTTCTATCAATAATATAGCTGGAACATTCCGGGGCTGATATCCTTGAATTGTCGGATCGCCGCACGAGCCGGTCTAAAAGCCGGATGCGTTAGGTTTGCCCGGTGCGTTTAGAGCGAGTCGAGAAACGACCACGAGCGCTGCGCAGGGTTCCTCCGCTTTGTTCGAGACGAACGGGAGACAGTCCGTTCGAACCGACAGCGTCGTGTACTGGAATCGGAAAACTTAGCCCGGGACGGGTAGGACAGCGGTATCCGCCCCTGCCCTCCCAGCAACCTTACACCTTCTTCACCTGGCTCATCAGCGCATCGCGCGCCGCTTCGGCCAGTTGCTGCACCGAAAACGGCTTGGGTAGGAATGCCACATTGTCGAGGTCGATTGACCGACGCAATTGTTCCTCCGCATAGCCGGACATGAACAGGATCGGCAGATCGGGATAGCGTTCGCGTACGTGGCGCACCATCGTCGGCCCGTCCATCAATGGCATCACCACGTCGCTAACCAGCAAGTCCGGCTTGTCCGAAGTCGCGAGCAGTTCGAGCGCCGCCTCGCCATTCTCCGCAGTCAGCACGGTATAGCCTTGACGTGTCAGCGCGCGTTCCGCCACCGCACGGACCATATCCTCATCCTCGACCAGCAGGATCGTGCCACTGCCCCAGGTCTCGCTGGGCCTGTCGGGCTTGACCACCGCGGGCGCCGCGCGGGTCGGCGCCTCAGCGGTGTGGACCGGCAGATAGATGGTGAAAGTCGCCCCCTGCCCCGGCCGGCTGTCGGCGAAGATATACCCCCCCGACTGTTTCACAATGCCGTAGACGGTGGACAGCCCCAGGCCAGTGCCCTTTCCGACTTCTTTGGTGGTGAAGAACGGCTCGAAGATCTTTCCGAGCAGTTCCGACGGGATGCCGGTGCCGGTATCTGAGATCGAGAAAGCGGTGTAATCGGCAACCGGCAATATGTCCGAACCCATCGCACGGACTTCCGAAGCACGTATCGTCATCGTCTGAATGGTGAGCGTACCGCCACCGCTTGGATTCTTCGACAGCATCGCATCGCGCGCGTTGACCGCGAGATTGACCACGACCTGTTCGAGCTGTCCTGGATCGGCGCGCACCGGCCCCAAATTGCGGCCATGCTTGATCTCGAGCTTCACCGTCTCACCCAGCAAGCGTTTCAACAGGTTCGAGACCTCCGAGATCACGTCCGGTAGCTGCAGGACTTGCGGCCGGAGCGTCTGCTGGCGCGAGAAGGCGAGCAATTGTCGGGTCAGTGCTGCCGCGCGGTTGGAGTTTGCCTTGACCTGCTGAATGTCATCATAATCGCTGTCGCCGGGCGAATGGCGCATCAGCATAAGGTCGCAGTGCCCAATAATCGCGGTCAGGATGTTATTAAAATCGTGCGCCACACCGCCTGCAAGTTGGCCGACCGCCTGCATCTTGGTCGCCTGCTCGGCCTGACGCTTGAGTTTAGATTCTTCACTATTGTCCTTGAGGCTGAGGAGCACCGCGGCCTCGCCCAGTCCGCGCGCACCGGCGATGGTCAGCGCGACCGGCTCGTCGGGATGGTCCTTCAGCCGCACCGCCATATCGGCGGAGTGGGTAGCGCCGCCTGCGAAGCGACGGATCGCGTCGGCCACGGCAGCCTTATCCTCACGCACCACCAAATCGCCTGGATAAAGCGGCGGCGCGCCCGAATCGATCTGCGCAGCCCGCATAAACGCGTCGTTCATGTGTAAGAAGCGCCCGTCACGATCGACCAGCGCCATGCCGAAGGGCATCAGCGAGACGAGACTGCGGACATGCGCCGACGGACTAGAGCCGATCGCCGGCCGGCTGCCTTCCTCGTCGAGCAGCGCGACCAGCATCGGCGCGTCGTCGCCTTGCAGAAACGGGATCTGCAGCACCCGCAATGGCACGCCTTGTAGTCCCTCGCGCTCGAAACGCACCATGCCGTGACTGTCGGTGATCAGGAAGCGGGCAAAGTCGCGAGTTTCAACCAGGGCTTCCTCATGCCCCATCGCGCGCACTCGGAACGGGCGGTTGGCGGTGCGGATCCTGCCCTCGGGGTCGAGCATCACCGCCATGATCCCGGCTTCGGCGAGCCTGTCGCCGGTATCGCCGGCAATCAGTTTCTGGGTGATGGTGGCGACGTCGATCCCGGCGCCGCTGCGGAAACGCCAGACGAGCATGTCCTCGCTTTGCCCCGCCCGCGCGACGTCGACCACCAAGGCGCCGCCGCGACTGACGATCGGCGGCGTGGTCGCCGTGCCGTCGCGCCAGGCGGCGCGGCCGGCGACCGACAGCGCGGCCACGCCGGACTCGTCGACCGGTAGGCCCGGTGGGGTGGAAAGTCCGTCGAATAGTTCCTGGTAGCGATCATTGGCGCAGATCAGCCGCCCTGCACGATCGGTGACCGCCACCGCGTCGGGGCTGGCGCCGGCGAGCGCGCGTGCGACCGTCCAGTCGACCTCGGCGATCGCGGCGTCCGCCGCCGGGAACAATTTGCGCGCGACGACGATCGCGCCAAGTAGCACCAACGCGGCGGCGAAAAAAGCACCGGCCACCTCGACACTGTGCAGCGCGCCGAGCGCGACGAGGGCAGCGAGCAGGCCGGATAGGCCGGCGAGGATCGCCGCGCCACGGGCGCCGCCGGAGGAGTTTTGAGCGGAGATTGTAGCCATTTCCCGGCCCTTGTTGGTCGGGGTGGCGGAGGCGTCAAGCGATCAATGCAGCAGGCACGTGCAGGCTGGCCCCTCAGCCGCGTCCGTGCCGTGTCCGCCACTTGTACCCCATTCGCCAGCGCCATAAAAAAGCGGTGGCGACATAGCCTGCGGCCGAGGCGATGGTGGCGATCACCACCAGGCCGACGATCGTCGCCGGCCCGCCCTGCGACACCAGCCAGTGCAGCCAGCCAGCATGCTCATGAACATTCGTAGCGATCGGCGCGCCCGGTACGACCTGATCAAGCCGCAATACCCAGTGGCCGACCTTGTATGCAGCGGCAAGCAGCGGCACGAAGGTGATTGGATTGTTGATCAGGGTGGTGCCCACCGCCGTCGGCACATTGGCCCGAAGCGGGAGTGCGAGCACCGCTGCCAGCGCCATATGCGCGAAGGGAAACAAAATGCCGGCCATGATGCCTAGCGCGACCCCGCGCGGCACCGAACGGCGTGTAAACCGCCATAACGACGGAACTAGGATACGATGCGCCACTGGCCGCAGGAAACGATTCGCCTCGATCGAGGCGTGGGTCGGCAGATGACTGCGCCCCCACGCAACCACTCGCGGGATTACTCCCGCCGATTCGGCACGCTCAGCCACGATCACGCATCAATCTCCCCTGTTCGCGCTTCCAGTCGCGCTCCTTGATCGATTCGCGCTTGTCGTGGTCCTGCTTGCCCTTAGCCAAAGCCAGTTCCACCTTCGCGCGCCCCTGCCCGTTGAAATAGATCGACAATGGTACCAGCGTCATCCCCTGCCGCGCCACCGCACCATGCAGCTTGTTTATTTCGCGTTCATGAAGGAGCAATTTACGCGGCCGCTTGGGCTCGTGATTATAGCGATTGCCCTGTGCGAATTCCGGAACGTTGGAATTGACCAGCCAGACCCCATTCTCCTTCACCTCAGCATAGGATTCGGCGATCGAGCCTTCGCCGAAGCGTAGGGATTTCACCTCGGTACCGGTCAGTGCGATCCCCGCCTCGTAGACGGTGTCTATATAATAATCGAATTTCGCGCGCCGGTTCTCGGCGACGATCTTGACCTTGTCGAAGGCGATGGGTTTGGGGCGGGCCATGCAAGGGACATAGGCGCTTCGTCGCGGCGGCGAAAGCGGCGCTCTCGTGGAAATTACGGAGGGACGACTTTACCCGATGTGCGGGCCCGATATCGTTCAAGCCAAGTTATATCGCAGCTCGCTTCGACAGGTAACTCCAGTGCTTACCCCCCATTTTTCCGTTACCACCGATCCTGCGCTCCACCTGCTACGGGTGATCATGGGCGGCTTCTTTGGGATCAACGACGTCGCGCGTCTGGCAGAGGCCCACCGCATCGCGCGGCTGCAGTTGCGCTGCGCGCCCAACCAGCATCTGACGCTGGTCGACGTCTCCGATTGCAAGCTGCAGGCGCAAGAGGTGGTCAGCGCCTTCCAGAAGATGATCGGCGATCCACGCTACGCCTCGCGGCGGCTGGCGTTCGTGACCGGCAGTTCGCTTGCGCGGATGCAGGTGCGACGAATCCTCACGCGCCCAGGAACGGGATTGTTCGACGATGTGGCCCAGGCCGAGGCGTGGCTGTTGGAGGGCAATTTACAACTAGACGAGGCCGGATAGTCGAACAGGCCATTTTAGACTGGGGCCCCAAACGCAATCAGACGTCAGGGAGCGCGAGAGACTCCAGGCGCTGAGGTGGCGAAGCGCCAATCGTCCCTCACACCAGCCCGGCGTGCTGCAGGGCAGCATCAACCAAAGCCCGACTCGCCTCGCTCGGCCAAGTCATCGGCAGGCGCAGTCCCTTGGGAAAGCTCGGCCGCACCCGGCTCAGCGCGTATTTGATCGGCCCCGGCGAGGCATCGCTGAATAAGGCGTCGTGAAGCGGGAACAGCCGGTCCTGATACTCCAGCGCCTTGGCATAATCACCCACCGCACACGCCGCCTGAAATTCAGCGCATAGCTTCGGCGCGACGTTGGCGGTAACAGAGATGCAGCCTTTGCCGCCCATCGCGTGCTGTGCGAGTGCCATGTCGTCATTTCCCGAGAGCTGGCAGAAGTCGGGGCCGCAGGCGAGTCGCTGCTCGGACACCCGCGCGATCTCGCCGGTCGCATCCTTCAAGCCGATCACAACGTCCGGAAAGGCAGCGACGACCCGCGCCATTGTTGCAACGTGGATGTCGGTAACGGTCCGGGCCGGCACATTGTACAGCACGATGGGCAGGCCTCCGTCGCGCGCGAGCACCTCGAAGTGACGAAACACGCCCTCCTGGTTGGGTCGGTTGTAATAAGGCGGCACCAGCAGCGCGGCGGCGGCGCCGTGCTCCTTGGCGGCACGGACATGCTCGAGCGCCACCACCGTGTCGTTCGAGCCGCAGCCGGCGATCACCGGCACGCGGCCCGCCGCCTGCTCGACGCAGACCGCAACCACATGGTTGTGCTCGGCGATCGACATGGTCGCGGCCTCACCGGTAGTGCCGCACGGCACCAGCGCGGACGAGCCCTGCTCGATCTGCCAGTCGACGAACGCGCGGAAGACAGGCTCGTCGAATGCGCCATCGTCGCCAAAGGGCGTGACGAGCGCTGGGATCGATCCGGAAAACATGGTTTTTTTTGCTCCTGAGCCACGCGAATGCGCGATTCTTCACCAATTTTGTGGCGGACAAATAGGGACGGATCGCCTATCCTGTCCACATGCTTGGTTTGTTGATCCGCAGTGCTGCGTTGATGGCCGGGGCCTCTGGCCTCACCCTGCCGCTCGACGGTGCTCAGGTCGAGTTTGAAGCGGTGCGTGCAAAAATCGAAGCGATCGCACCACAACCGGCGGTCCAACCTTCGACGACGACCGCGCTTTCCTCGGCGGTGGCGCAGTGGAAGTTGCTGCGCGACACTTCGCAGGCGAGCTTCTACGACTATGCGAGCTTTCTGCTCGCCCACCCCGGCTGGCCCGGCGAGACCGGCCTGCGGCGCGCAGCGGAAAATTCGCTCAACGCCAGCCAGTGGTCGCCGGGGCTGGCCGTGAGCTATTTCCGGCGCTTCCCGCCGCTCACCGCGAGCGCGGGCGTGCGTCAGGCGGAGGCGCTGACCGCAAGCGGCCTCACTGCCGAAGCGCGCGAGGCGGCCCGTAGAGCGTGGCTCAAGGGATCGCTTTCGACGATCGATGAGGCCAAATTGATGACCGGCTTTGCCGGGGTGTTTACCCAGGCCGATCATGACGCGCGGATGGACATGCTGCTATGGCAGGGGGCGACCGCCTCGGCCGCGCGGCAGATTCTACTGACCAGCCCCGCGCGGCGGCCAGTGTTCGCCGCGCGGCTAGCAATGCGGACCGACTCCCCGGACGCCGCTCAACAGATTGCCGCCACCGAAGCCCTGGCCGGCGGCGAGCCCGGCTTCCTCGCCGATCGCGCGCGCTGGCTGCGCAACGCGGGCGCCTGGCCGAGCGCACGCGCGCTGCTCGGTAATCCGCACGCTTTCGCCAGCCAACCCGCAAATGTCGAGCAATGGTATGAAGTGCTGTTCGACGCGGCTAAGGGCGCCGCCGCCGACGGGAATCTGCTGCTAGCCTACAATATTGCGCACCAGGTCGATGATGCCTATCCGCCCGGCACCGATGTCGGCCTGCGCCCCTATGGCGAACGCGACGACTATACCAACTTGACTTGGCTCGCCGGCCAGGCCGCGATGAAGCTCGGCCGGTCCGGTGACGCGATCGGCATGTTCGACCGCTATTCGCGCGGCTCGCGTAGCCCGACGGTGCGCTCCAAGGGGCTCTATTGGGCCGGCCGCGCAGCGCAAGCAGCCGGGCGGGCGCAGGAAGGTAACGCTTATCTCCTTCAAGCGACCGGCTACCGCGATCAATTCTACGGCCAGCTCGCGCTCGAACGGCTCGGGCGGCCGCTGGTAGGACCGGGCCAGATGGTGGCGCGACCAGTGGATGCTGCGGAGCGCGCCGCCTTTTACAGCAGCGAGACGGTGCGCGCGGCGCAATATCTCGGCGCGATCGGCGCCCGCGACGACCAGACGGCCTTCGTTCGCGAAATTGCGATCGACGCCACCAGCGATGCCGACCATGTGCTCGTCGCCGAGCTGTCCCGCTCGCTGAGCCGGCCCGATCTGGGGGTAATGATCGGCCGCAGCGCGATGCAGAACGGCTTCACCGACTATGCCGCAACTGGATTCCCGACCGTGTCGGTGCCCGCCAGCCAGGCCGATTACTGGACGATGGTCCATGCCATCGCGCGGCAGGAAAGCCAGTTCGATCGCGCAGCGGTGAGCCACGCCGGCGCGCGCGGGCTGATGCAGCTTATGCCGGGCACGGCGCGTGATACCGCAAGTAAGATGGGGCTGAGCTATGACACCTCGGCGCTGACCAGCAATACAGACTATAACATCCAGCTCGGCTCGACCTACTTCCAGCATTTGTACGAGCTGTATGCTAGCTATCCGCTGGCGGTGGCTGCGTATAATGCCGGGCCCGGCAATGTGAATAAGTGGATCCGGCTCAACGGCGACCCGCGGATGCCTGGCACCGACATGGTCGATTGGATCGAAGCGATCCCGTTTTACGAGACCAAAAACTACGTCCAGCGGGTGCTGGAAAATGCTGTGGTATATGATTTAATGAACCCGGCGCGGGCGCGCTCAAAGGGGCCCGCGAACATCAGCTGGTATCTAGGTAAATCCCGGCCGGGCTGAGACGGACCGTTATGCAGCGCCTGCTGACATGTCGTGCGGGTCCAGCTTGACCTGACCGCCAAGACCCTCGCATGCGCCGGGGTGACGGTTTAAACCGAGCGCGATAGGAAGGTCGTGATGGACCACCCGAATTACATCACTCCCGCGGGCCTCGCTGTTCTCCGCGCCGAATATCACGCACTGCTGTCCGACGAACGCCCTAAGCTGGTTGAGGTGATCTCCTGGGCGGCTGGCAATGGCGACCGATCCGAAAACGGAGATTATATCTACGGTCGCAAGCGCCTGCGCGAAATCGACCGCCGCTTGGGCTGGCTCGCCAAGCGGATGAAGGCAGCCAAGGTGATAGACCCCGCGCTTCAGGAAAATCCCGACAAAGTCTGGTTTGGCGCGACCGTTACCATCGCCGATGAGAAGGACGCCGAGCGTATCCTCACCTTGGTAGGCGACGATGAGACCGATGCGACCGCCGGCAAGATCGGCTGGAGCGCGCCAATCGCCCGCGCCCTACGCGGCGCGGCGGTGGGAGATGTGCGCCGGGTAACTCTGCCCTCAGGCGAGCGGGAATACGAGGTGGTCGCAATCGCCTATCCCAGCTAGCGTCCCGTTCTGTTCGTTTCGAGCGCAGTCGAGAACCATCCGAGGTGTCCGGCCTCGTGTCTCGACCGCGCTCGAAACGGACGGGAATTTATTTGCCCTCTACAAAGGAAACCGCGCCGATGAGCGACGACACTTCCAACCGCAACGTCGCCCTGCTGATCGACGCCGACAATGCCTCGCACCTCACCCTCGATCCGGTGCTGACGGTGTTGGCCGAACTCGGCACGGTCAACGTGCGCCGCGTCTACGGCAACTGGTCCAAGCCTGGGCTCAAGGGTTGGCAGGAGATGAGCCTGAAGCACGGCATTGAGCCGCAGCAACAATTCGACCTGACCAAGGGCAAGAACGCGACAGACATGAAGATGACGATCGACGCGATGGACCTGTTGTTCCGCGGACGGATCGATGGCTTCGGATTGATGTCCTCGGACAGCGACTTCATGCCGCTAGCCACCCGCATCCGCCAGGATGGTATCCCGGTCTACGGCTTCGGCACCTCGCGTACCCCGCAAGGCTTCCGCCAAGCGTGCACCCGGTTCATCGACGTCGGCCAACTCGACGAGACCTCGGCCCCGCTCTCCCCGTCGCCGCCACCCGTCGCCGGCGAGATCCAGGCCCCCGCGCCCGTGCGGGCACCCATCGCCCCTAAGGCCAAGCAACCGATCGACGCCGACGTAATCAAGTTGCTTATCGACGCTTACAATGCAGTGAAGCGGGATGAGAAAGGCTATGCGAGCTTGGCCGAGGTCGGCCAGTTAGCAGGCAACCGATCGAGCTTCGACGCGCGCAACTATGGCTTCAGCCGATTGTCCGACCTGATCAAAACCGTCCCCAATTTCCAGGCCGAACGCCGTGAGGACGGACGGATGTTCCTAAAGCGGCTGCGATAGGGGACGTTTGCGGCGCCAGATCCTCGTGATAGGGTGGTGGTATGAACGTTCGGGCCGCATTCGGGCCGCATCAGCGAGCCTCATCGCGTGACTTTAGGATGGAAGACTTCCTCCGTCCGCTGCGGATCGGCACCTGCGTCAGCTTGGGCAAGACCGAACAGATCCGAGCCGAATTCGTAGGTCCTCCGCTTCAAGAAAGTGGCGGGGCGGAATTCTACGCGTCTGCGCCGATCAAGCCTCACGCAACGGTTTCTCTCGCCTCTCGAGCGGGCCCGGCATTTCATGGCCCCGTTAAGACGGAGCTTGTCGATGGGACGGTCCACGCGATGAATCCGCGGCCCGGCCTCCACGACAATTGCAACAATGAGTTCGCTTACCGTTTGCTTGTCCCGCGGAGGCGTCGGAGATCAGGCAAGATGTCGACCGAGTCACGCATGGCGATCCGACTCCGCAGCGAGCCCCGGCCCGACGTCATCCTGACCACCGAATCGCGCGCTGGCGGCAACTCTCGTCGCCTCTGTGGCACTGTCGCGCAGGTGGCGACGAATATCTTGCGCTTAGACCCTGGATGGCGGGTCGGCGTCTATGCCGCGTCGGTCGCGGCGGCATTCAAGGCCGCCAATGTCAGCAAGAAGGTGATCTACCAACTGCGGGCGCCTATGGGTGACGGATATGCCAAGCCGCACGAGGGGGCCTTTGGGAAACGGATCGCTGCAGTGACGGTCGCGGGGCTGGCGGTCGAGATAAATGGGACTTTGAGGGGAACGTCATCGGTCTTCGAGCAATATGGCTGAGAGTTTAGCGACGATGAGGAACGAGCGCTTTCCAGAGGATGCGGCAGCTGTGCTGAGTATCTGGCGCGAATATATCATCAGCCCGAGCGTGAGCCTGGAATATCAAGATTATGAGACTGAATTCGCCGATTTACCGGGGAAATATGCTCTTCCTGAGTGTCGGCGATCCTCGCCAAGGGGCTCGGAGAGGTTCAAGGCTGCATCGCGTTTCGCAAAATAACGCGGAAATCTGCGAGATGAAACGGCTGTTTGTGCGCCCGCACGCGAGAGGGCTCGGCCTCGGCTATCGATTGATCGGACGATTGATCGAAGAAGCAGCGGAGGTCGGTTACAGCGAAATGAGGTTGGATGTGCTGGTCGAATTCAAGAAAGCCCGGAAAATCTACAAGCAAATGGGATTCGCTCCCGCCGAACCCATATCTTCAATCCGTTGCCCGGAGCATCCTTCCTAGGACTCAAACTCCGATAGCCAATCTCGCCGTCACCCCGGACCAAATCCGCGGTGACGGCAGAAATTAGCGCGTCAGCTTTTTATACGCCAACCGCGTCGGCCGATCCGCCGCATCGCCAAGACGACGCCGCTTATCTTCTTCATAACTCTCGAAGTTCCCCTCGAACCACTCGACATGGCTGTCGCCCTCAAACGCCAGGATGTGCGTAGCGAGACGATCAAGGAAAAAGCGGTCATGGCTGATCACCACCGCGCAGCCCGCGAAGCTCTCCAGCGCCTCCTCAAGAGCACGCAGCGTCTCGACGTCGAGATCGTTGGTCGGCTCGTCGAGCAGGAGGACATTGCCCCCCTCCTTGAGCATCTTGGCGAGGTGGACGCGGTTGCGCTCGCCGCCTGAAAGTTGTCCAACTTTCTTCTGTTGGTCCTGGCCCTTGAAGTTAAATGCGCCAACATAGGCGCGCGTGCCGAGCTCCTGCTTGCCGAAGCGGAACACTTCAAGTTTGTCGGAAATCTCTTCCCACACGTTCTTGTTGGGATCGAGATCATCGCGGCTCTGGTCGACATAGCCCAGTTTCACCGTCTGCCCGACTTCAATCGTGCCCGAATCCGGGGTTTCCTGGCCGGTGATCAGCTTGAACAGGGTGGACTTGCCCGCGCCGTTCGGCCCGATCACGCCGACGATACCGCCAGGTGGCAACACGAAATCGAGCCCGTCGAACAGGAGCTTGTCGCCGTAGGACTTGGTCAATCCCTTGGCCTCGATCACCTTGCCGCCAAGCCGATCGGGTAGCTGAATCAGAATCTGCGCTTTGCCGATGCTGCGGTTCTCCTGCTTCTCCATCAGTTCGTCGAACGCGCGAATACGGGCCTTGGACTTGGTCTGGCGGGCCTTGGGAGTCTGACGCATCCAGGCGAGCTCGTCCTGGATCGCCTTCTGCTTGCCTTGCTCTTCGCGCTCCTCTTGGCTCAAGCGCTGCGACTTCTTCTCAAGATAGCCGGAGTAATTGCTCTCATAGGTATAATAACGCCCACGATCGAGTTCGAGCACCCAATTGACGACGTTGTCGAGGAAATAGCGGTCATGCGTGACGAGGATGACGTTGCCGGTATATTCCTTGAGATAATTCTCCAACCACTGCACGCTTTCGGCGTCGAGATGGTTGGTGGGCTCGTCGAGCAGCAGTATGTCGGGCTTTTCGAGCAGCAATTTGCAGAGCGCCACGCGGCGCTTCTCGCCGCCCGAGAGATTGTCGACGGAGGCATCGCCCGGCGGGCAGCGCAGCGCCTCCATGGCCTGCTCGAGTTGGCTGTCGAGGCTCCAGCCGTCGGCCGCGTCGATCTTGCTCTGCAGCTCGCCCATTTCTTCGAGCAACTTGTCAAAATCGGTATCGTCCTTGGGATCACCCATCTCGGCCGAGATCGCGTTGAAGCGCTCAACCATGGCCGCGATTGGTCCGGCGCCGTCGCGCACGTTGCCGATCACATCCTTGGTCGGGTCGAGCTGCGGCTCCTGCGGCAGATAGCCGACCTTGATGCCCTCAGCGGCCCAAGCCTCGCCAGTATAGTCTTTGTCGATCCCGCCCATGATCTTCATCAGCGTGGACTTGCCCGAACCGTTCGGGCCGATGATCGCGATCTTGGCGTCGGGCAGGAACTGGAGCGAGATGTTGTTGAGCACCGGCTTGGGGGCGCCGGGGAAGGTCTTAGTCAGACCCTTCATGACGTAGGAATACTGCACGGCCATGGACCGACGGGCTCCGTCTCTAGAATGCGGGAAATGCAGGCAGGCATGTAGGGGCTTAGCCGGCGATTGGCAAACAGATCGCGCGTGCCTAGTCTTCCCTCATGCACCACCGCCTCCCGCTCGCCGCGCTTCTGGCCTCCGCCCTCACCTTTCCCGCCACCGCCCAGCGTACGCTGGTGCCGCCAGTCGTGACAATCGATCCTGCGGTGGCCAAACTACGAGATACCACGCTCGCCTCCGATACCGTCGCGTGGAACATCGTCGAAGGGATCACCACCGAGGTCGGTCCGCGTCCCGACGGCAGCGACGCGGAAGGCCGCGCGCGCACTTGGGCGGTGGCGAAACTCAAGAGCCTCGGCTTCCAGAATGTACGCATCGAAACCTACCCCTTCTCGACCTGGCAGCGCGGACTGGAGACTGCGGAAGTCGTTTCTCCCTACCCGCAGCCCTTGCACCTGACCGCACTCGGCAATTCCGGCGCCACCCCGGCGGCGGGCCTCACCCTGCCGGTCGCCTATTTCGCCAGCTTCGCCGACCTGGTCGCCGCGCCCGCGGGGAGTCTTAAGGGTACGATTGCCTTCGTCTCCAACACGATGCAGGCCAATCAAGACGGCTCGGGCTATGGCAGCGCGGGCAAGGCGCGGTTTGTGGGACCAAGCGTCGCCTCACAGAAAGGGGCGAGCGCGATCGTGATCCGCTCGGTTGGCACCGATCACGGTCGCGGACCGCATGCCGGAGTCACTGAATTCGTCGACGGCGCCCGGCCGATTCCCGCTGCGGCCCTCTCGGTGGCAGACGCCGACAATCTCGAGCGGATGGTCAAGCTTGGCCAACCGGTGACGCTGCATCTCGTGCTGACGCCGAAACAGGTCGGAATGCGGGAGTCCGGCAATGTGATCGCCGAGGTGCCTGGCACCGATCCGGCTGCGGGCGTCATTCTGATCGGCGGGCACCTCGACAGCTGGGATCTCGGCACCGGAGCGATCGATGACGGCTCGGGAATCGCGATCACCGCGGCCGCGGCCAAGGCGCTTCTCGACGCCGGTCCCCACCGCCGCACAATCCGGGTCGTCTGGTTCGGCGATGAGGAGATGGGTGGGTTCGGTGGGCTGGCCTATGCCAAGGAGCACGGCGGCGACCACCACGTACTCGCCGCCGAATCGGATTTCGGTGCAGACCGCGTGTGGCGGTTCCAGGCCACACTGCCAGACAGCGCCAAAGCAGTTGGGCAGCGGCTGGGGGCGGCGCTCGCCCCGCTCGGTGTGGTCGCAGGGACGGCCAGGGCCAGCGGCGGCGAGGACGTCGAGCCCATCCTCAAGGCCGGCGCGGCGGGGATTGACCTGAACCAGGACGGCACTCGCTATTTCGACTGGCATCACACCCCCGAGGATACGCTGGACCGGATCGACCCCGTGCAATTGCGGCAAAATGTGGCAGCGTGGACCGCGATGCTCGCGGTCGTAGCCGATGCGCCTGAGGAGATCGGCCCGGTAACCGCTGACAAATGACGCTTTCCTGCCACATTCCCACCATGCCGGAGGACGAACGGCATTGACGCGTGGCTGACGTGGGGTATGAAGGTCACTTCGCGTACGGCATTCGGGTCGGCCGCGAACATTGCCAATTTTTGGGGAGCCCCTGAATGAAGAAGATCGCCTTTGTTCTCGCTGCCGCCGGCCTGATGTCGGTGGCCGCATGCCACAAGTCGCCGGAAGCAGCCGTCGAAAATAACGGCGATATCGTCGCCGCGAACGTCGACGCCATCGCCGACAACATCAGCGACATCGCCGACAACACGTCGAACGGCGCCGCGGCTGCGGTGCTGGACAACACGGCTGACACGCTTCACGGCATCGCCGACAACGCCCATTGATGAATGGGCCTTTGGCCCAAGACATCGATTAAGCGCGAGAGGGCGTCCCGCAAGGGGCGCCCTTTTCATTTAAACTCGATTTCGTTTGAGCGATGGCTCGCGTCGATCCCGACTTCCGAGTCGATGCTCCACCAACCCCAAAACGCTACCGCCCTGCCGACGAACACTCCATTTATGATTTTGTTACAAAAACATAGCTCGTAATGAGAGTACATGAAACATCACAGCGACCTTAGCCGCGCTGTCCAGCGCATCCGATGCCTGTTCGGTCTGCATCATCGCAGTCACCGGGCCACCGATTACGGATCGGCCATGACCGTTAGCGTCTGCCGCGGTTGTAGCGCCCCGATGGTAAAGGATTTCAGCGGCTGGAGGCTCCAGGACTGATCCGGCCCGCGGATTGTCCCAGTACTCCGATCCGGGGCCTGCACTTGCGCAGGCTCAATCCATCTTATGGCAATGGGTGGTAACGCTCCGAATAGGGGCTGGGCTGCCTCTATTGGATCGGGACGACGTGCGCGGCGCAGCGTAACCAGCGTGAGGCAAGCGGCGATGACGATGCTCGGTGAGCAGACTGGGAAACGCAGCGGCAGCGTCTAGAAGCTCAGTGCTATCCCTCGAGGCGACGGGCATCAAACCCCATGCTGAAGACGGTTTATGCATGGCACGTCTTCGCGCAGCCGCCGCCGCGTAAGTATCCGCTGGGAGCACAGGGCGGCACGACGTTCTTACTTTTCCGAACACTTCCTGAGAGGCCCGGGATATATTTTATCCCACGCTCACCGGTATCCCCGGCACGTACTTGGATGTACGGATCGTCAGCGAAGTTTTGACGCTGGTGACGTTGGGGGCGGTGGTCAGCCGGGTGGTGAGGATGTCCTGGAAGCTCTTGAGATCGGTCGCGACGATTTTCAGAATGAAGTCGATTTCGCCGTTAAGCATATGGCATTCGCGCACCTCTGGGATCGCCGCAACATGCTCTTCGAAGGCGTGGAGGTCGCTCTCTGCCTGGCTACGCAGGCTGACCAACGCGAACACCGTGATCGGATAGCCGAGCGTCGCGGCGTCCAATTCGGCATGATAGCCGCGGATCGCGCCGCCCTCCTCGAGCGCACGCACCCGACGCAGGCAAGGGGGGGCGGTTAATCCGACGCGGTCGGCCAGCTCGACGTTGGTCATCCGCCCGTCGTCCTGGAGCAGTCCCAGGATCTGACGATCGATACGGTCGAAGGGCATTGACGTGTCGCTCCTGCAGCCACGGCGACCTTTTCGTGCCGTAAACCCGCGACCATCAATAAGATAATTGCTGACGAACGCAATTGTCCCACATTGCGACGTATCAAAATGAACGGTTCCGCCCGCGAGTCTGACGGGTTAAGGAATCCTTGACGCCGGCTTCTCCGGCGCGCCCCCGGGGACCACTCTTTGCGCTTCGACGACGCTCTCGACACGGTACTTTCGACGGAAATGTCGACGCCGCTCGGCGTGCAGGCGGTGTGGCGCCAGCTCGTCGACCTAATCGGTCGCAAACGCGCACCCGCGACTGAGGCCGCTATCGAACGGTTGATAGCGATCCGCGGCGAGGTGCCGTCGCCGGTTCGTGCGGCCACCGCGCGCATGCTCGAATTCGCCCAGCCGCCGGCAAGTCTGGTGCGTTTTTTCGCCGACGACGATTTGGCCATCGCTGCCCCTGTATTGCGTGCCGCGCTACTTGCGCCCGACGAGTGGATCGCCATGCTACCGGCGATGCCGTCGACCTCGCGCTCGCTGCTCCGTAACCGACGAGATCTGTCACCCGAAGTGCGCCGTGCGCTAGAGAGTTTCGGATCGGTCGATTTCGTGCTGTCGGGCGCGGTTGCCACGATGGAAGAAGCCGAGCTTGCGGCCCCCGATCCTGTCGAAGCATCGTCCGCCTTCATCTGGCATGCAGAGGAATCCGCCCCTGAACCCGCTGCCGATCCGTTCGTGCTCCCGCGTGAACAATCGTTCGTCTCGCTTGCCGAAGCCGCGCGAACAATTCCGATCGTCGCCGAGGCGATGCGACTCGCCCGCGCTGACGCTCCCAAGGCGCTGATCACCGCTGAGTCCGCCGGCCCATTCGAGATTTCGGACTTAGTCGCGCGGATCGACGCCTTTCACCGCGCGCGTAGCGATCAACCCGCGCTGCCGTTCGTCGAAGCCGATCTGCATGCCGCGCCGGTCGGGGCGTTTCGCTTCGAGACCGATGCACAAGGCGTGGTGCGCTGGGTCGGCGGCGTCGCACGCGAGCCGCTGATCGGGCTGTCGCTCGACCTGTCTACGGCGCCTGCGGGCGTGCGGACCGACGGGATTGCGGGCGGCGCATTCCGCCGCCGGGCGCCGTTTACCGACGCTCGGCTGACGGTCGACGGACAGTCCGACGCTGCCGGCACCTGGCGGATCTCGGCGGTGCCCGCCTTCGACCCCGCGAGCGGCCGCTTCACCGGCTATCGCGGTAGCGCACGTCGTCCGCGCGTCGATGAGCAGGCCGAACCGATTCGCCGCGCGCCGCAGCCGGTCGCCGATTCGTTGCGCCAGCTGGTTCATGAACTGCGCACCCCGACCAACGCTATCGTTGGCTTTGCGGAGATGATCGAGCGCCAGATGCTCGGGCCGGTACCACAGCCATATCGCGAGCAAGCGGCCGTGATCCGCAGCCAGACCCGTGACCTGATTGGCGCGATTGACGACATCGACATCGCCGCGCGGATCGATGCCGGGGCGCTCGACATCCGTAACGCCCACGTCGTGCTCTCGCCGATCCTTACCCGCATCGCCGACGACCTGCGTCCGCTCGCCGAATTACGTCGCGCAACACTAAGCGTGGACGCCTCTGCGAATTTAGCGCTGGAAGGCGATGACCGTGCGATCGAGCGGCTGCTGTCGCGACTGCTGGCGACCGTGCTGTCAGCGACTGCTCCAGGTGAGGCGATTGCGATCCGTGCCGGTGAGGACGGGCGCGGGACTGTGAGCTTGCGCATCGATCGGCCGCGTGGCCTGCCGATCGATCTCGATGCAGCCGATGCAGAGACCGAAGCGGCCGCACCTGGCGGGCCACTGCTCGGGACAGGCTTCGCACTTCGGCTCGCGCATAATCTGGCGCGTGAGCTCGGCGGCGGACTCGACCTGGGGCCAACGCGCTTGACTTTACGACTTCCCGCCGCTGTGGATCGTCCCGTGGAGCAAGCGACCAACCTCTGAGCGTGGGCTATCGCGTCCCACCTCCTGCGCCCGCTGACCGGGTCGCCTGGCCGGAGGATTTCGGGCAGCGTTTCGTCGTCTTTGTCGATACCGAGGAAGAGTTCGACTGGTCGCGGCCGATCTCAGCTTCCAACCGCGCCACCACCGCCGTCACCGCTATTCCGGACGCGCACCGTCGCTTCGCCGATAACGGCGTGCCGCTGACCTTCCTAGTTGACCATCCGATCGCGACCGACCCCAGGGCGATCGACATTCTGCGCAGGGTGCTGGAGGACGGGGTGGCCGCGATCGGCACTCAGCTGCACAGCTGGGTCAGCCCGCCGTTCGACGAAGAGGTCAGTCCGCCGACCAGCTTCGCGGGCAATTTGCCGCGCGTGCTGGAGGCCGCCAAGCTCGCTATCCTGACCCGCACGATCATCGACGCGTTCGGCGCGGCGCCGCGAGTCTATCGCGCGGGGCGTTATGGAATCGGTCCCAACAGCCTCGCGCTGCTGGCCGCGCAGGGTTACGCGATCGATAGCTCAATGCGCTCGGGTTATGACTATTCGGCTGAAGGTGGGCCCGATTTCGAGAAAATTGGCAATCACGCCTTCCGCTGCGGACCGCAGAAGGCGCTGATCGAGCTTCCCCTCACCACCGTTCATACCGGGCGGGCGAGGCGTGGTGGGGAGGCATTGTACCGGGCGCTGGGACGGATTCCCAAGGGCCGAGGCCTGTTCGCGCGCACTGGGCTGCTCGCGCGGGTGGCGCTTACGCCCGAAGACATGCCGTTGGCAGATGCGATCGAGGCAATCCGGATCGCTGCGGGCGAGGGTTTGGCGGTGCTCAATTTCAGTTTCCATTCGCCGTCGCTGGTGCCGGGTAACACCCCCTATGTCCGCGACGCAGGCGATCTGAGGGAGTTCCAACGCTGGTGGGAGACAGTGATTGCCGAACTCGGGCGACTTGGCGTCAAGGCGGCGTCGCTTGACGAGTTACTCCGCGCGTTGACCCCAGGCCCCAGCATCCGCTAACGCACCGGCAGGTGGGGCCTGTAGCTCAACGGTTAGAGCTGGCCGCTCATAACGGCTAGGTTGGGGGTTCGAGTCCCTCCGGGCCCACCATCCCAATCGAAAACTCGCCATTATCCGTCGCTTTCTGGCGCTTCCGCCCCGGTTAGACATTTGTGGTTAGACAATTCCCAAGCCACCAGGACCGCCATCGTGTCTCGCGCGAGGCGCTCTTGGTCGACACCCTTGGTGTACAGGGACACCTCCGAATCGGCGCTGTGGCCGGTGACCGACTTGATCCCCTGGTTGCCCGCACCCGACAGCGCCATGCGCTCCGAGATCGTCTTGCGCAGACCGTGCGCGGTCCGCTCAGGCAAACCGGCCTCGTCGCACCATTTGCGCATCCGGTTGCCAAAGCCATCCTTGCTGAAGGCTTTGCCGTAACTGGTGGTGATCAGCGTCTCGTGATCGTTCGCAGGCATGGCAGCGATAGCCTTGGCCAGCGCCGGCGCGATCGGGATCACCAGCGTCTTGCCGGTCTTCTCGTTCAGGAGCTTGAACGCATCACCTTGGATATGCCTGGGCCCGAGGGTCAGCGCATCGCCGCGGCGGTTGCCGGTCCAGAGCATGATTTCGAGCGCCAGGCGGGCCATGGAGCCGAGGCCGTGGTGCGCCTGGTACTTGGTGACGTCCGATTCGCTCCACGCCTTCCAGCCGGCATCCTTGCGCACTTTGACCGGCGTGGTGTGGTCAACCGGGTTGTCGCTCCGCATCCGACACTTCACGGCAAATGCGAACAGGCGCTTGAGCTGCTTACGGAGGTTGCGCGCGGCGGCCGGGTGAGTCGCGGATTTCTTGGCGATGATCGCGTCGATGTGCTCGAACTGGATCCTATCGACGGACTTCTTGCCGTGCGTCTCGCGGAAGGCCTCGAGGATGCCGTAGTTCTTCTTACGGGTGGTCAGCGCGCCGCCTGTGTACTCCTGCCCTTTGTAATAGCGGACGATCAGGTCATCGATCGAGCCGGGTGCGGTCCGGTCCACAGCGACTGATACCCGCTTCTCAAGGCAGTCCCGGTACTCGATGCGAAACTCTTCGGTGCCGAACTCAGCATGGATATAGCGCGACTCGAAGCCCTGCCGCCGGAACCGCAGATGGTATTTGCCGTGCCGGTCCTTGAACTCGGTCACCCATTTAGGAAGGAGGCGACGGCGACGACGTGTCAACGCAGCACCTCGTCCCACTCGTTCGGGCCCCGCGCCGGCGCGGTGCGCTCGCTCAGGATGACGATCTTGCCATTGGGGTCGATCTCAATTCGGCCGATTCGCATGCCGGCCGCCTGGGCACCACGGACCGCGCGCGTTAGGTCGACCTGTTTGAAGCGCGCTGCGTGCGTCATTCGCCCTTCTCCAATGCTTTGATGGCGGCCGCCTCGCGCTCCTCTTCGCGCTTGACGACAGCCTGCTGGTGCCGCTTGCGCTCCGCCTCCTGGATATCCTTGCGGTACTGATCGACCGCCCGCATCGCCGGCGGGCAGGTCTCCCGCAGTTCGGCGGTTTGGTTGGTCATGATTCCGCCTTTCCGGTGGCGGCGCGGCGGAGGTTGCTCTCCGCCCAATTACGCATGCGCTGCCAGCGCTTTTCCGGGGTGTCGTTCCACGAACCTTCGTCGTTCATCCACTCGATCTCGCGGACGAGCTGATGAGCAATCCCGAAGGTAGCCGCAATCTGCTCGGGGTCTTCAGGATCAAGCCGGCTCATATCGACGCCCCGACGCACGCCGACGCTACCGATCGCGCAAACATTGCCGCCGTCTTCCAGCACATCGGCCACGAGGCGCTTCTCCGGCATGGCATCGAGCGCTTCGACTAGCTCGATCAGGAACGCCTGCCCTCGGCTGCCGCGGATCGCGCTCGCCACCTGCCCCCGCCAACGGATTAACGACCACTGATCGAAATCCCCGTCGTCGCTATACCCTGCCCTGCTCACTTCGCACCCTCCCCGCCCACACCATCGGCGTTCATCGTCGCCAGAAGGCGCTCCAAGGCCCCGTAGAGGTCGACCATCTCGCGACGGAGCCACGCGTCATTGGTCTCTTGCTGGTGGGGCAGCAGAAGCGGATTGACGCTCTGCAAACCCCAGCGTTGCGTTTTACCAGCAGCCGCGAGAAACTCGCCGCATTCTTCGATCGCGTGGGATAACTGCTTGTCGAAGCCATCTTGCAGGAAACGGGCGTCGCTCACGATTGCACCTCACCATCGGCGGGCTTTTCGGGGGTGGCGGAAAGCATCGCGTTCCACACGTTGGAAGCCATGGCCCGCTCATCCTCGCTACCGAAGTCGACCTTCTCGGCGGCGGCGTACATCGCCTCGGTCGGCTCGCACGGCACCAGCACCATATTCCTGGCGTCAGGAAAATGGTCCGCCGGCACTTCCGACTTTGTAGCGGATAGAGCCGGCGCAACATGGAACTCGATCACGTCGCGGACAGTCTCCCAGTCTGACAGCGGGGCGACCTCCTTCTTGCCTGCGGGTCCATAGATGGCAAAACCCATGCCACCGCCTTCCGCGTTCAGCAGTTCGCCAAGCCAAAGCGTCTTGCCGGATCCTAGTCCGACGAGAATGCCGACATCGGCACCCCCGTCTTCTTCGCTGCTGCACCACACGACCTGACCTATTTCAGGGTCCGGAGTCGTGGATTGCAACTCCCGCATATTTCGCGGTAGTTCACCCTCGCGCCCGCATATTCCGCAAGAAATGACGAAATCTGGCGCTCGCTCATCTGGGAACGGGCGCTGGCATTGTGGACAGTCGTCCGCATCCCGCATCCCGGATCGCTCCGGCACGATTGGGGTGGAGAGGGCTGCTTCAAGTGCCGCGCACTTCGCGTTGAAAGCATCGCAATCCCATTGGTTGGGATAGTTCAATTCGCCGATCGCGATTATGGTGCCGCCCCACTGGTAAAACCGATGCTGCGTTATTGTGGTGCCGTCCGGATCGCCTTCGCTGTGAAAGCTGAACGGGTCCGCGTCATCGCCTTTCAAAGCCTCTAGCCGGTCACCCGCAGCGGAAGGCGAAGGGGTGGCGAACTGAATACGGTGGCGAGCGAGCATCTGCAGAGAGCCGTCAGTATCCGGCAGGGTGTCGGCTTGGTGCCGCGCATATTCGACCGGGTGCGCTGCCGAGATCAGGCCGCCATATAGCGCCTCGCGATCAACCGGCAGGATTGGGACGGGCGTAAATGGGTTCGGGAGAATGGTGCCCTTCATGCTACGTCTCCCGCGCCGATTTGCGTGACCTGTCCGAGCATCCAGTGGTGCAGCGCCATATCGAAGTCGGTGTGGCCTAGGCGCGCATTCCAGCCGTCGATGAACGCACGCGTCACTTCATCGTCAGCCGGTGACGCTATTTCCCGCCCCTCCTTACCCCCGCTAGAAGGCTGCTGGGCGAGGGCGAGCATGGCGCGGATGATCGGCGCGCAGTCGCCTTCGTCCCAGTTGCCATGCTGGTTGAGGATTTCGCGGGCGCGTTGTTCGGTCGGTTGCGTCATCAGTAATCACCAACCGAGGTGACGACGGCGTCCTCGTCGATGATGATCTTCGTGCCGCATGCGACATAGGCGCGCAGCTTCTGTTCCAGCCCGTGGGCGCGACCGATCCAATTTTTGCCGGTCTCGCGCTCGCTGGTCCGCGCCGATGAGATTTTGCCATCCTCGCTGACGAGAATGCTGTGCTTGCACTTGTACTTATCGCGCCGCTCCCGGTGCTCGTCCTCGTCGAGGTAGATCCAAGTTGAACGGTATTCGGTATGCTCCACTATCACCGTGATGACGGGGCCGTACGCCTCCTCGCTATGCTCCTGACGCATCAAGTCGGCGATCTCCGACAGCTTCACCTCTTTCGGCGCAAGCTTCAGCAGCTCTTCCATGTCTTCTGCAAGGCGACCAGCGATTAGCGGGGCGACTGTCGCCTCGATCTGCGCCTTTAGCATTTGGGTGACCATCGACCCGTATGACGGCAAGTCGAGGCGCTCGACCTTGAGGGCGTCCTCGACAGCTTTTTCGATCAGCTTGCCGGTGTCGCTATACGATCGAAGTGCGCGGTCGACGCTTTCGACGATCAGCTTCTCGACGCGAGAATTGACCTCTTTCTCTATGAATTCCGGTTTCATCTTAGCGGTCACCGCCGCACTAATGAGGTTGCCCAGTTCCATTAGGGGTTCATCCTTTTGAGGGAGCGACCAACGGCCGCCATCGACCTCCGCTCAGAATTGGTCAGCTGGTCGTCGGCCTCGACAACGGCAGCTGGGGAGCATGTCACCAGGGGATTAGTGACCGAGGCAGCGGGAAAGGGTCGACGCCCGTCGGCATCGAGGTGGATGCGGCGCCAGTGGCCGCGCGAGAAACGCCATTGGGCGACCTCTTCGCCGCGTAGGACCGAAGCGATCCGCGAGCGCTGAGGAAGCGCGGTCAGTGCGATCGCAGCGACGGCCGAGCAACCGGCGGCGGCAAAAATGAGATATTGCCACATGGTCAATACATCCTCTTTTTGGGGTGCTTGCCGATCCAGCCATTGGAGAAAATGAGCTTGGCATCGCCGCAGGGCGACAGAACCTTGACCTTGCCGTCGGCACGGTGGCCGAGGATTGGGCATTCGAACTCGAAAACAGGCGGATAGGTGTAGAGCGGGGTCCAGAACTCGTTGTCGTTCGACGTGCGCCGCACCTTCATCGCCTCGACATCGTCGGGCTTGATTCCGAGGTGGGCCAAGCCGAGTTCCTGCTCGACCGTGAAGCGCCGGCCCTCGATGATTTTGCCGTACCAAGGGTAGGACTTCGACGGGCTGATATGCAGCACCTTGGGCTGACGACCGATGATGTCGTAGGCCGGGGCGGCATGGACGGGTGCCGCGGTCATGCTGGATCTGCCCACAGGTTACGGTGCGGGCTTTTGGCGGCGTACACCTTAGCCGCCTCGACCAGGTTGACCTTGTACGTTGCCTCCCAAGTCGCGGTGCCGAGGCTGTGCAGCTGCCGATGCGCACCACTGCAGAGCGGTACGACGTGCTTGTCATGGCACTTTAAGCCTATGCCGCCATCGGCTGCAGCGTCAGCGTGCGCCGCCTCCATCTGGCCGATACAGACGTGCGCCAGCTTGCCCTGCAGCAGACAGGGGCGCGTGCGGACCCATTGACGGTGCTGCGGAAATTCCCGTGTCTTAGCGGCGCGGCGGCTGTTCTTCGCGCGAGGGCGCGTGTCGATGTGCATCATATTTCTGCCGCCAGGTTGCGAGCGTCGGTCAGCACGCGGTCAAAGGAGATCGCCTCGGACTCACAAAACTGAATGAGGTCAGCGATCAGCATCTCGACCGCGTGACGGTCGCCGTTGATCTCAAACCGCCGCGTGTCGTGGTAGGCGTTGATTGCTGCGCCGATATCGTCGGCCCGCTCCGAGGCGGTCATGCGTCTTCCGACCGGTCTACGGCATCATCGGACTCGGCGGCGATCTCAGCGGCAAGCTTGGTCAGCGCGGCGGCGAGCGGCAGCCCGACGCACTGGGCATCCGGCAGCGCGTCCAGCTGCGGCATATACCGGCTCGGGATGCTGTCGAGCAGCTTCGCAGCCGTATTGATGTGCTGAGATGCCACGCCGATCGCGTCAGACGCCTCGCGCGCATCGCGATAGTGAGAAGCGGTGATCGTCATCACGAACGACCGACAGGACGGTAAGCGACAGTGTCGAAGTCACCGAGACCCTCAGCGATCCACTCGAAGTTCCAAGCCTCCGACGGGCCGGTCTCATGCCCGCTATGATACCGGACCTGGACAATCGCCATCTTGGAAACCGGCATTTTACCGCCAGTCCACTCGATCCAATCTGATGCTGCCTTCGCCACTTTTCGTCTCCATCAGGGCGGGTGCCCTTCGATGGAAAGAATGTGCATCTATTGCACAGTTAGGTCAAGCGGCAATGTGCATACCCTGCACTTTAATCGTCAGGGTATTCCGGATCTGGCCAGAAATCCTGCTCTTGATTCGCCGTTGATCGGCGTTCGACAGCTTCCCGAAGCTCCGGCAACACCGGATCGGCACCATCGAACGCGGCGCGGACATAGGCCCCGAACTCCGTATCGACTTGGAAAACCACCCTCACCTCGCGCCTGTCGCGGATCATGCTACCGATCCACGGCGCACGTTCCGCCGTCAGGTACCCGAGCTGGATATCGCTCGGGCCGTACACAGCGACGGCGTTTTCATCCTTGAGGTTTTTGGGTTCGAGGCGCAGCTCGATCGGCGTGCCTGGGCGGCATAGGCTAATGCCGAAGCGACGCGTCGGGCCTTTGGCGTTTGGGAATTGCGCGCCGACGACGGCGAGTGTGAGGTGGCGCAAGATACGCCAGCCTACTGAGCTACAGCGTTGAGAGGCTCGTCTGTTTCAACAGCATAACCGCAGTACCGCCCTGGGATCGAATGGTGCGATAGCCATCGGCGCTCCGCGGCAACGACCAGTACGTCCTCATTCTTCCGATGGGCAACGAGGACAGTACCCTTCCAACTCGGGAGTGACAGCTCCGAGGCAAGCCTACGCGCGGCAGATTTCGGCGGCACATTCGTCATCACACATTCAGCCCGGATACCAGCTCGACACCTAGCTTTTCCAACACAACCTGTAACGGAACGACGTAAGAATGGCCACGCACTTCGTTCCCGGCGAAAATCAGACCTACGGCATGCCGCACCCCGGCATCGTCGTAAGCCACCACGAGAGACCCGCTGTCGCCCGCTTTAGAAAAGGGTTGTCCGTTCTCACCCTCCACCATGATTATGTCGTTGAAAAATACCGTTTTTGAGACACCGTATTCCTTGATGTTGTAGCCAACGCCCATGGGAGCCGCGACGACACCGACGATTTTTCCGGTCGTGAACCCAGTCGTTCGTCCGACCTTTTCAACACGCCATCCGCCTTGAGCCTCTACGACACTTGTGGGCGTGTCGAAGCTGTCACCCTGCATTGACGACACCTGTTCGGCCGACTCGAGGTCAAATATCGCGGCATCCACATTGTTCCCGACGTCAATATTCTCGGGGATACCTTCGGAAATTGGCAAGAGGCGGGCATGGCGCCCGATCGTGAAAGGTGAAATATTTTCTTCGGTCGCATCCAATGGCCCAGGGCATAAGATTGGTAGGCCGGGAGCTGCGAGGTTGCACGCCCCCGACACATGATTGTTGGTCAGTCCGTACAGCTTGCCGTCCGGCCCACGAACGATAGCACCGAGCGTTCCCGCCCCCATGCAATTGACGGGATGAATTGATGATCCACAACAAATACGACCATCATGAAGCGTGTATGGCGAAAAAGCATCAGGTGGCGGCGCGTTTCCACGCACTTGAGCGGTCCCGCCAACTGAATATTCTACTCTCACGCCAGCGGTAAATTGGAAGGGCATCATTTTACGCTCGGCGTTGGTAAGCCTAGCATGAGTAAAAACGATAACTTTCTTCTCTGCTTCATTATACGCAACAAGATTGACCGCGCGCTTACGCAGGACGGCTTTCACAGATTGCGATTCGAACATCTGCTGCGGTTGAAGATCTAATTGCAGGTCCTCTTCAACCGTGTCATCAATCGGCCCTTTGGATAAGAGGCGATTTTGCTTTGCCCAAACAAGGAAAGATACGGCAGAATCATGTGCACTTGCAGATGCAACTGGGTTTGCATCAAGCAAAGGAAGTCGATCTTGAGACAATGCGCCGTTATCTTGCATTCACAAATCCCTCGCAAACCAGATGACCCTGCCCTCGATCCGCAGATCCTCGGCAGGCACCTCGAAATTATCTTCACCGGTATTGTCGGAGATGATCAGCACCCGATCCTTCCCGGCTGGCCGGAGCCGTTTAATGCCGTGCGATCCCGCATAATCGATCCAATAAATCCCGCTGATCCGGGTTAGCGCTCGCTCGTTAATATCCACCATCACTGTATCGCCGGTCCTGAGCGTGGGCTCCATGCTGTCGCCGATACCCTTGACCAGGCGAAGGCGATCGGACGGGGTGCGGGTGATCGCCTGGATCAGCCCCAGACCCATTTTGATTGGCGTCGTCTCAACGAAGTCCTCGATCAATGTCCCGGGCCCCATCGACAGCGAAAGGTCTAACGACGTTATCTCGACGACATCGTCATCGTTAGCCGGGGCAGGCAGTTGGCGCCGCGTGGGGTCTAGGCTTTCGAGATCATCAGCTCGAAGCACACCAATCCGGAAGAGCATATCGATCCGCGTGACCTTGAACAGCGCCGCCAGCTGGTCGGCACGGTCGAGCGAAAAACTACCCGCGCCGTTGATCACCTTGTTAATCACCGAGCGGTCTTTCGCGGCCGCCTCAGCGATTTGCGCATCCTTGAGCTTGAGCTCAGCCTTTCGGTCACGGAACCACTGATAATCCATCGGGAAGGTGTGCACGCGACGCACAGGAATGTCGTGCGCAAAGGATGCACATATTCCTGTTGACGTTTGTGCATCTATTGCACAATATGGATCTATGAGCACCGAGCTAGACGCCTATCTCAAGGCCCGAAACATTCCGGACAGCGAGTTCGCTCCGCTGATCGGACGTGACCGATCCATGGTCAGCAAACTTCGTCATGGCCGGTTGCGCCCGACGTTGGATTTGGCTGACGCGATCGAGCGGGCAACGTCTGGCGTCGTGCCTATCCGCTCCTGGCTGCTTCCTACTCCGTCCGCACAGCAGGAGGCAGCATAGATGCGCCTCCTCCTTCCCATCGTCGCGCTCATTGTCATCGTCGCGGAAATTCGCTCGCTGAATAGCCAGATCGCCGCGCTCACGCTTCGCCCCACCACCTGTTCGACAGGAGCGCTCTGATGCCCGGTCACGGCTCCCGCCTCACCACGCCGCCGCTCCGATTCATGGAGCCCGGCGACGTGTTCACCCCAGCGCAGGAAAATCGCATCCGCGAAATCGTGCGCAGCTTCTTCCACCCTGTAGTTTGCGCCCGCTGCGATCTCCGCGCCGAAGCGCCGCAGGTTTCCAGCTGCACCCGTTCCGATTGCCCATTGTCCGCAAGGGAAGCCGCATGATCAATTTTCTCATTAGCGTCGCGATCGGCACGGCATTCGGCGCGCTGGGGATGGCCTGGTTCTCCGTAGGGCCGCCTGATTCGGCCGCTGTGCTTGATGCTGATCATGATGGTGTATCTGTCCCATGAGCGCCCCGCAGTTCCACGGCCGCTACAAGACTGTTCCCGCGTCTTTGATGCTGGAAACGCTCGGTAATAGTCTCTCAACCATCAAAGCTGAGGACGGCGCGACCGATTGCGACCTGGGTGCAGTGCTCGGCAAGAGCGACGATCGCGCTGCAGCCTACCGCGCCGGCGCCAGCGACATGGGTGTCGTCTCCTTCCTCCGTGGCATGCGCGAATGGGACGGCCGCTTCGTCAATGGCGTGATGGCGCTGGTCGGCATGAAGGCCGTTCCGCTCGACGCGGGCGCCGGCAGCGACCGGGCAAGCTTCACGGCAATCGCCGCCCTTCTCGCTGAGCTCGCCTCCGCACTGGAGGATGACGGCATCGTTGATGACAGGGAACTAGCGGGAATGGGCCGAGTGATCGAAGCCGCCGGCCAGCACGTCGACAGATTACGCGAACGTCTGCGGGTCCGCGCGGTCGCTTAGGATGAGGTTCTAACACCGGCTAGCCGGTCAGGAGAAGTAACCATGATAGTCCGTAAGGGCGGTGGAGCGGTTGAGGCCGTTTCCCCGATCGAAGATTTGCGCGCCGCGAAGATCGGTCATCCGGTCGGCGACTTCCTGTTGTTTCGGAACCGTCGGTACGTGTTCCTGCCTGTGGTGCAGGCAGCATAGTGGGCAAGCGTAGCAACTTTGTGAGGGTGGAGCGCGACTTCTACCCGACGCCGCGCGAAGCTGTCGTTCCGTTGCTGCGCCACCTCGCGCCGGCCACGCGCTTCGTCGAGCCGTGTGCTGGCAATGGCGCGCTGATCGATATCCTCACCGCTGAAGGCCACGTCTGCGCGCGGGCTTGGGATCTCGAACCGCAGCGCTCGGACATCGATCGGCGCGACGCGCTGACGCGACTGGTCGGAAACATCGATTGCTTCATCACCAATCCGCCTTGGGACAGGGAAATCCTTCACCGGTTGATCCCGCACCTTTCCAGCCAACACCCGACATGGCTGTTGTTTGATGCCGACTGGATTCACACCCGTCAGTCGCGGCCCTTCCTCCCACTCCTGCACCGCATCGTCTCGGTCGGCCGCGTGAAGTGGATCCCGGACTCGAAGATGTCTGGGAAGGACAATTGCGCCTGGCACCTTTTCAATATGCCCTCGGTCCCCGCGGCTGAGTTCTACGGAAGGACCGCAGCATGATCTCCCGCACCCCCTGGACTGCCGAGGAAATCGAGCAGGTCCGCCAGTTCATCGCATCGGGAAAGACCACGATCGACGCATCTGAGGTCCTTGGACGCTCGCGCAAGGCGATCATGGACGTCGCCATCAGAAACGATCTTGGATGCTGGCAAGCGCATGGCGGGAAACCGAGGGTGGAAAGGCAGTTGCCCGACGACTTCGCGCAGCTCGCGACAAACATGACCAACGATGAGTTGGCCGCTCACTATCGCACGCGCAAAGAGAACATCACGCTCTGGCGCAAGCTGACCGGCGTCTTTGCCGTCCGCGTTCCACCGCCGCCGCGCCAACACCCTACCCTGCCCGCTGGCTTCGCACTCGATGCGCCCGGTCTGACCATGAAACAGGCCAAGGAGCGGTACAATCGCGGCGAGACCACGCTGAACCGGTGGGCGATCGAAGCGGACATCTGCTTCCGCACGCCACGCCTTGCCAAGACGATCATGGGACCGAAAGGCGCGGTCGACCGCACTCAGCGCGACATGACCCGGGCCGGCCAGGCCGCCGATTACCTCCGCCGTCTCTCGTCGGTGTTCCGCTGCGATGCCAACGGGCGAGCAAAGACGAACGGCAAATTCTGGCGGCGCGGCAGTGCGACCCTGACCGACGCAGACCTGATTGAGCGCGCCGAGGACCGCGGATGGAATCCGCATGCGTGGAAGGCGCTCTCCGCACCGATTCCCACCACCACCACTGAAGGAGCAAGAGCATGACCAATACGAAAATTCAGCTGGGCGACCGCGCAGTTCACGCGATCACCGGCTTCACCGGCATCGTCGTCGCACGCGTCGAATACCTGACGGGCTGCAATCAGCTTTGCCTTCAGCCGCAGGGGCTCACCGACAAGGGCGACACCTTCGGAAGCAGCTATTTCGACGAGCCGTATGTCGACTTGGTCGCCGCTGGCGTCGTCGCGAACCGCACGCCCGACCGCACCGATGGCGCTTCGTCGCCCCCGGGTCGCAGCGGCGACGCCCGCGCGCCACGCTGATCACAACCACCAAGGAAGGAGCAAGAGCATGAGTGACATCATCGCCGCGGATCAATTACGCCTTTTGATCGAGCGGATTGAACGCCTGGAAGAGGAGAAGAAGGCGCTCTCCGACGATATCAAGGATGTCTACCTTGAGGCCAAGGGCACCGGGTTCGACACCAAAACGATAAAGTCGGTCATCAAACTTCGGAAAATGACACTTGAGAGTCGTCGCGAAGCCGATGCCTTGCTTGATACCTACAAGGCTGCACTCGGCATGCTCGACGGTACGCCGCTCGGCCACTGGGCACTTGAGCGCCTGAAGCCGAAGAAGCCGGCACCCGAAGCACCTAGTGTCGAAGAAGGCGATGCCCCGCAGATTGATCCCGCGGAAGAAGTGGCCGCCGAACCTGCGCCGCCAGAAGTTACGGTGAATGAAGCCCGCGCTGCCGGCCAGATCGCCGCTCGCGCCGGCAAGCCGGTGACCGCGAATCCGTTCCCAGCCTTCGATTCGCGCCGTGCTGCATGGGACGAGGCTTGGTGCGCTGAGCTCGGCAGTGACGGGATGGACATCCCCGATGCGCTGCGCCCGACGCCAAAGCCTAAAAAGGGTGATGGGGAATGAAGGGCGACCCTTTCGCCATCGAGGAGGCTGAGGGCGAGATGTCGCCGGAGGAGCGGGCGCGCGCGGCGAAGAAGGAAATGCTCGAGCGCTACGGCAAATACGGTGAGCTAGTCTTTCCTGCTGATGCGACCGCGCCAATCCTTACCCGTCCGGTGCGCGGCGCGCTTCAACAGTGGATGCTTGAGATGAGCTCCGCCGACGAACTGAAGTCGGTCGGTCTCAAGCCGCGGTCCCGCGCTCTGTTGAGCGGGCCGCCTGGCTGCGGAAAGACGACCCTCGCCCATCACGTCGCGGCGCGAGTAGGTCTTCCGATGCTGGTCGTCCAATCGTCGGACATCATCAGCAAATGGGTGGCGCAGACCGGGGAGCAGATCGGAAAGCTCTTCCGAGAGGCGCGCCGCGACAAGGGTGGTGTCGCCATCTTTTTCGATGAATTCGACTCAATGGCTCACAAGCGGAAGGGCGGCGATACGAGCGCTTCTACTGAGCAGAACAACATCGTGATCGCGCTGCTTCAGGAAATTGACCGGTTCGACGGCATGCTTTTCGCGGCGACTAATCAGGCGAAAGAGATCGACCCTGCGATCTGGCGTCGGTTCCAAATGCAGATTGAGATCGGCTTCCCCGGCGAGATGGAGCGGTTCGCCATCGTGAAGATGTACCTCGCTCCTTTCTTGGCGGATGACGAAACCGTAACCGCGATCTCAGACGCATTCAGTGGCGCCTCGCCAGCGCTGATCCGAGAGGGATGCGAAAGCATAAAACGGTCTTTGGTGCTTGGCCCCAAACTTAGCCTGCCGGTCGACCTGCCCGCGATCATGAGCCGCTTTGCCGCCAGTGCTGCGGCTGCGGAAGGCATGCCGATCCCATCCCTCTGGGACGATCCAATCCCTCACATGGAGCACCTCGGCGCAGCGCCTTGGCCTCCGAAAAGGAAAGCATAATGTGGCTCACCCATATCCTCGGGCTCCGCCCAAAGCAGCGGGTCGCCCTCGATCCTGTCGACCCTCTCACCACTTGGTGGGAGGAAAGAGAGAGCGCGTTGGCAGAACGCCGTGCTGGCCGACCCGATCGCCATGCCCGCGCCATTGAAGGTGCAGCGACCAAACGGCGGGCATACGTCGAGCGTGATCCGCTGGTGTTGGAGCGTGGCCGCGCGTGAGTGGATATGCGCGCCTGCACCGTAGTCTGCTCGGCCACCCTGCATTCCGCAACGATGCGGAGGCCATGACATTCGCGTGGATGATCCTGCGCGCGTCATGGAAGCCGGCGCGCGTCCGCTACAAAGGAAAGGCGATCACGCTTACACGTGGCCAGCTCGCAACCTCTGTTCGCGACCTCGCCGACGCCATGGATCGGGACAAGGCGTGGATCGAACGCCTCTTCAAACGCCTCCGATCCGAGACAATGATTGAGACACATGTTGAGACAGGCGTGACGGTTATAACTATCTGTAACTACGCGGAATATCAGGCCGAGACAGAAATCGGTGAGACAGCGCCCCAGACACCAATTGAGACGCCGGCAAGACAGACGCAAGACACAGAACAAGAAGATAAAGAACTTAAGAAAGAACCTAACGGTTCTAATACACAAACGCGGAAGCGGGCGGCGATCTTCGTTTGCCCTGAGGGTGTCGATCCACAGCACTGGGCAGACTTCCTCGCCAACCGGAAGCGCAAAGGTCTGGCGAGCACGCTCACAGCGTACGAGGGCCAGCTGGAAGCGTTGTCCAAACTCTCGGACGACGAGTGGCCGCCAGGCCGGTTGGTCCATCTCGCTGCTGGCAAAGGCTGGGGCTCAATCAACGATCCTCGTGAATCCGGAAATCAACGCAATGGCAAACGACCTCACCACGACCGACAACAGCGATCGACCGACCAATATCGCGACCCGCTCCTTGAGCGTTACGCTCGCGGCGACCATTCCGGATTGGGTTGACCTGGGCTTGCTGTCAGCGATCGTCCGCCACGGTTACGGCCTACCCATCCCCGCAGGCTGGGGCGCAGCACTTCGGGAATCAGCTGCCGCGCACCAGGTCGCGCTGGCGGCCAGCACCGGCGAAGAACGGCAAGCTATACTGATGGCGCTGCGCTCCGCGACGATCATCCGCAACGAGCACGTCGACGAGGCTGACGCGACGCTGAAGATGTTACGTGTTCACCTCGAGGATGTGCCGATCGATATCCTCAAGGAAGCAATCCGGGCTTATTGCAACGCACCGGGCAAGCGGTTCTTCCCACGGTCAGCCGGCGAACTGCGCGAGTTTACGCAGGTAGCACTCTACCAGCGGCAGTCACGTGTGCTCCACCTCCGCAAGCTGGCTGACGAAGCCGATCGCGCCGATGTCGAGCGCGAGCGCCTCGCTGAAGGGCCTGTGACCCACGAGGAAACGCAGGCGATTATCGCCAAGGCCAAGCTGTCGAAGCGGATGGCCGACCTGATCATGCCGGGACAGCGCGAGGCCGCGTGACGCGAGGAAAGGTTTCTATTATGTTCTGGGATCGGTTGAGGGGTTGGATGATGGGGCGGACAGCAGCGAAGCGGAGCACGAAGATCAGGCGAAGGCCGCCAACGGCGGAAGAGCTTGTTGCGGCCAAGGCTCTGGCAATCGGCCTGCCCGCTCACCAGTTGGCGCGCGGCAATTTCGAATTGACGGACGTTCCACTCCGCGAGGTCGGTGCGCGCGTCGTTACCCAGGCAACCCTTATCAACCGCGGCGGCACGCCTGTGGCGCGCTGGAAGGCGGCCAAGCTGTTGAGCGAGAGCCAGGTCGCGGCGATCGATCACTGCGAACGCCTGTGGTCGATGCTGGGCGGCAAGGCGATGGTGATGGATCTGGCGAAGATCCCCGGTGCGGGCAGTGGCGATGGTTGGTCCGAGCAGGAAGCGCTCGACGACCTGCGCCGCATCAAGGGGTATGTGCCTGCCAAATGGTGGTGCGTGTTTGAGAATGTCTGCCGCTTCGATGAGCCCGCAGGTTCGGCAGGATCATCGCTCACGGCCTACCGCAACGATCAGGTGGCAGCGGCGCGCACCACCGTGCAGTTCGTCGCTGACATCATCGCCATGAAGGAGCGTCTCACGAACGCTTGACGCTTGCCACCCCGCAACGTATCAGGAACGTCAGTTGTTAGAGCCGCGCCCGCAAGGGTAGCGGCTCTTGCTGTATCTGGACCAGGGAGGCCGTCATGTGACCGCGCCTAATCCTCGCTCCCGCCCTGCCCCAGCATCACGCGGCGACTATCTCCGCGCTCTCGCCTACGAACTCCTCACTCTTGCTGATGCGGTCGATCAGCCATCACGCAGCATCACACGTTCGAACATGCTCATCGCTGAGGCTGAGCGCATCGCCAAGGCTATATGGCGTGTCTTCCGTGGTGGTTGATAGCCGAGCTGGAGGTTGCGTCGGTCAGGAACTGCCAAGCTGGTGAGTAAGTGCAGCGACGATCGGAGTTCCATCTCTCACCATCGTGACCATGCCGTATAGCTTGATAGCCGTCCCGACGCGGTCGGTGGCGTCGTGAACCACGCCCGCGACGCCCCATAATTTTGAGAACAGGCCGCCGACCAGCTTAAGGGCAGCCTCTGTGATTGGGGTTGTGTCGGCGGTATGTTGGCCTCGATCCAGCGCGAGGTAGGCGCCGATAGTCGAACGAAGTGCGTCAGCGCTGTAATTCCAGCCAAGCCAACCAACCCGTGCCAACCTGAGGCGATATACGACCAAGCCGTCTATCAAGGCGCGGCGAAGAATGTCCTGCTCTTCAAGTTGATGATCCGTCAGCCAACTGATCAACTGATCAATGTCTGCAACCAGATCAGCAATTTCTTCCGAGGAAAGCTTGGGATATGAACTTACCCGCGCCACGGTCGGCGAAAGCATTGCAATCGGTGGCGTATGCTCTCGTAGTAGTTGACGGGTGCTCCCGGCATTGTTCCAAGGGGTGCTCAGAATTGGGCCGCTTAGGGCTTGTCTAACGCCATTCGTATGAATTTGGGCACGCTCAATCATCGCTTCGCTAGGACGCTCGGCTTTCAAGGCGTCTAGCACCCGTTCCGCCTGCTCAACCAAGCAGAAGATGATCTGAAAATACTCCTTGGACCAGGCTTCGACGCCGAACGCATTGGCTAGAGCATGTTCACCGGAGTGGTTTGAGTTGGCGCGGATGAGCCGCTCGCAAGCGTCAACCAGCTCCTCAGCTGGATCGGTGAGAGTCGCCATTATTAAAGGTGCCTTATGAAGTTGTCCGATTCGCTCGCCATCGAAGTGTTGCGTCTAGAGCGGCTTGCCGTCCACCAGCGCTTATCGGTCGTGCAGATGCCAAGCACGAAGATCGCGCTAAACGGCATCGATTTGGGCATCGGTAAGCTGCAGCAAGAAGCACGGAAGGCGCTAGCAGAGGCATGCGAGCGTACCTTGGGGGCTATCGACGGTGAGCTTCGCGGCCTTGGCGTCGAGATCGCCATCTGATTGCCAAGACCAGAGGGTCACGACGACGATGTGGCGCATCTTCCATGGTGATTGAGCGGCTACGCGGTCGCGCTGGCCAGGTTCAGCGCAAGCGACGCCTCGCCGATGAGCCTCTGTGCAGGCGCTGCGCTGAGCGCGGGCTGGTGACAGCGTCCAACGTGCCCGACCATATCAAGCCGCTCGCACATGGCGGCACAGACGACGACAGCAACATCCGGTGCCTGTGCAAGCCGTGCCATGTCGAGGTCACTGCGGAGCAGTTCGACCAGCGCAAGGTCGGCGCGGTCGATGCCGACGGGTGGCCTCTGCCCGCCTGACCGGGGGGGGCGTCCACAATCGGGGCGAGCTGATCCCGGGACACCGCATGGTCCGAAAATTCGCACATTTGCAGATTAACATTCCGATGTTGCCAATGTGCAAGAGGCGCTGGGCGCGAGGCAGGTCGATATGGCGACGCGCGGCGCGAAGCCTAAGCCGGCCAAACTGCGGCTGGTGGACGGCACCCACAACGTAACCCGGCACGGCAAAACAGCGAAAGCCGAGAAGGCTGTCGAGGAAGCGACGACCGCCTTCGGGAAACTGGTCAAGCCATCCTGGGTGCGCGGCATCGCCGCTGTTGCGTGGAAGCAATATATCGAACCGGCCGCTTGGCTCGATGCATCGCGCGAGCCGGCGGCGATCGCATTCTGCGAACTCTGGAAGGAGTTTCGGGAGTCGCCTGCCCGGTTCCCCTCCGCAAAGCACGGTCAGATGCGCGCCTACATGAGCGAGCTCGGCCTGACCGACGAACGGAATCGCGGCGATGGTGGCGAGCAGGAAACGAAAGACGAGTTCTTCGGAGACTGACCGTGCCACCCTTTACGCAATGGATGTCACCAGCGGCCGCATGGTTGCTGGTCCGCATGTTCGGAACGCCTGTCGCCGCCATCTCGACGACCTCAAGGTCGGCGCTGCGCGCGGATTGAACTTCGACCGTGACGCCGCGAGCCGCGCGATCCGCTTCTTCGAAGAGAAGCTGAAACTCAGCGAGGGGCAATTCGAAGGTCGCCCTTTCCTGCTGGCGCCCAGCCAGGCCTTCAAGATCGGCTCGATATTCGGCTGGAAAAAGGCCGACGGTTACCGCCGCTTCCGCCGAGCCTACATCGAAGAGGGCAAGGGTAACGGGAAAAGCCCGGTAGCAGGCGGGATCGGACTCTACGGCATGACCGCCGACGGGGAGTCCGGCGCGCAGATCTATGCGGCGGGCGCCACAAAGGACCAAGCCGGGATCCTGTTTCGCGACGCCATCAACATGGTCGACAAGTCACCGGATCTGAACCGGCGACTAAAACGGAGCGGCGGACCAGGGCGCGAGTACAACCTCGCGCACCTTCGGTCCGGATCGTTCTTCCGACCAATTAGCCGGGAAGCGAAGAAGACTGGCTCGGGCCCACGCCCTCACATCGCGCTTTGCGATGAGGTTCACGAACACCCGGACCGCGGCGTCATGGAAATGCTCGAGCGCGGCTTCAAATTCCGGCTGCAGCCCTTGCTGTTCATGATCACGAACAGCGGCTCGAACCGAAATTCGATCGCCTGGGAAGAGCATGAGCACGCGGTGAAGGTCGCGGCCGGCAATCGCGAGGCGAAGGACGACGACGCTTTCTACATCGGCGAGCCGATCGACGACACGACGTTCTCGTATGTTTGTGGCTTGGATCCTGAGGATGACCCTCTCACCGATCCATCCTGCTGGCCGAAGGCAAACCCGCTACTCGGCGTCACGATCAAGGAGGACTACCTCGCCGGTGTCGTGAAGCAAGCGAAGGACATGCCGGGCAAGCTGAACGGCATCCTGCGGTTACACTTCTGCGTTTGGACTGACGCCGAGACGGCCTGGATCAGCCGCAAGCTGCTCGAACCCGCCCTCGCCATATTCGACCCAAAGGAGCACGCGGGCAAGCGCGCCGGGATGGGCGTCGATCTGTCGATGACGCAGGATCTCAGCGCACTCGCGGTCGCGGTGCACACGGGCGAAGTCGACATTGAGGAAGAGCAGAACGGCGAAATCGTAGTCGTTCGGAAGCCGACCTTCGACGCTTGGATCGAGGCTTGGACGCCTGGAGACACGGTGCAATCCCGCCAGATGTTGGACAAGGCACCTTACGAGACCTGGATCCAGGCGGGCCACCTGCAGGCGCCGCGTGGCAAGGTCATCAGTTACAGCCATATCGCCGCGTCGATCGTCAGGCAGGCAGCTCCACTGAATGTCGTTGCCCTTGGCTACGACAGATACGCCTACCAAGCCACGTTGGCGCCGGAACTGGCGGATCTCGGCTGCACGATCGAACAGGTCGAGCATCCCCAAGGCGGCAAGCGCAAGGGCAAGCCAACGCAGGCCATGATCGATGCGGCCAAGGATGCGAAGCGCGAACCCGAAGGGCTGTGGATGCCCGCCTCGGTCAAGCTGGTTGAGCAGATGCTGCTCGAGGGTCGCCTCCGGCTGCTGAATAACCCGGTGCTGGTTTCGGCGATGATGTCCGCAGTCGTCGAGACCGACCCGTGGGGCAATTACTGGCTCTCGAAAGAGAGGGCCGCGAACAAGATCGATGCCGCCATCGCGCTGTGCATGGCTGTCGGGGTGCTGATGTCGATGCCGACACAGCGGCGCGAAAAATTCCAAATGCTCATTCTCTGAGGAGTCCGTTCGATGCAGAACAGGGCCTATTCCGTGCTGTCGATCAAAGCGATCGACGACGCCACGCGTGTCATCCGCGGCATCGCCACGACCCCGACCGTCGATCGGGTTGGCGACATCATCGAGCCGCTCGGCATGAAGTTCACCAACCCTATGCCGTTTCTTTGGCAGCACATGGCGGACAAGCCGATTGGGACCGTCAAGTTCGACACCCCAACCGCCACGGGCATCGGCTTCGAGGCTACCATCGCGGATCCCGAGACGGTGGAGTCCGAAACTCTGAAAGACCGGCTGCGCGAAGCCTGGGACTCGATGAAATTGGGCTTGGTCCGCGCCGTCAGCGTCGGATTTCGTCCGATCGAATACTCCTACATGGAGGAGGGCGGCGTTCGCTTTATCGAGAGCGAGTGCTTCGAGCTTTCCGCGGTGACGATCCCGGCAAACAGCGACGCGGTCATCAACGAAATCAAGTCGATCGATGCCGCGCTTCGCAAAGCCGCCGGCGTGAGCGAACCCGAAATTCCAGCCAACCCCACTGTCACCGCCGCGTCAGGCAAGGGTGTCCGTGTCGTGAAGCTGGCGGACCCTGCCCGCGATCGGGCTCCACCCTTCGTCATCAACTCGATCAAACGGATCATGTCGGCGAAGTAATTTCTCTTGGCCGCCGCGCCCAGCGCGTGCCGCCCGATCAGGACATCAAAAATGGATATCGCTGCACAGATCGCCGCCTTTGAGGCGAAGCGCGCCTCTTCGTTCGGGCGCATGAATGAGATCATGACCAAGGCCGCTACCGACGGAACCACCCTCGACCAGGCTGAGCAGGAGGAATATGACGGCCTTGAGGCTGACATCGAGCAGATCGATGGGCACATCAAGCGCCTCAAGACCTTGCAGAAGTCGCTGATCGTGGCCGCCGTCCCCGCCGCCGGCGGCTCGAGCGGTGAAGGCACCGCCGCTCGCGGTGGCACCCGCATCGAGGTGAAGGGCGCCAACCTCCCGAAGGGCACGACTTTCGCGCGGTATGCGATGGCTCTCGCACGTTCCAAGGGCAACCTGATGCAGGCAGCGGAGATCTCGAAGAGCTGGAACGACAGCCCGGAACTCGCAACGATCTTCAAGGCTGCCGTTGCTGCAGGCACCACGACCGACACTGCGTGGGCAAAACCACTGGTCGAATACCAGAACATGACCTCTGAGTTCGCCGAACTGCTCCGCCCGGCAACGATCCTTGGCCGTATCCCCGGCCTTCGTAAGGTGCCTTTCAACATCAAAATCCCGCGTCAGACCGGCGGGTCGACTGTTGGTTGGGTCGGCGAAGGCAAGCCTAAGCCTGTCGGCGCCCTCGCCTTCGACCAGATCTCGCTTGGGATGGCCAAGACTGCGGGCATCATCGTCATCACCGACGAACTGGCCCGCTCGTCTTCGCCCGCAGCTGAAGAGGTTGTGCGTCAGGATCTCGTGGACCAGACTGCGCAGTTCCTGGATCTGTCGTTCGTTGATCCTGCGGCCGCCGCTGTCGCTGGCGTCTCGCCGGCATCGATCACTAACGGCGTAACCCCGGTTATTGCCAGCGGCACCGATGCGGACTCGTTCCGTGCCGATGCTCAGGCGCTGATGGCGAAGTTCATCGCCGCGAACATGTCACTTGCCGGTGCGGTCTGGATCATGACTGAGACGCAGGCGCTCGGCCTCTCGCTGCTGCTCAATCCGCTCGGTCAGGCTGAATTCCCCGGCATGAACGCGGTCGGTGGCGGAACGCTGCTGGGCCTGCCAGTCATCACCTCCGAGAATATCCCGGTGCAGGCGGCAGTCACCGGCCCTCCGGCGATTACCGCCGGCTCGCGCATCATCCTTGCCAAGGCCAGCGAGATCCTGCTCGCCGACGATGGCGAGACGATGCTCGACGTCAGCACCGAAGCTTCGTTGCAGATGGACAGCGCGCCCGATGCGCCGGCGACCGCGACGACTGTGATGGTCTCCCTCTGGCAGATGAACATGGTGGGCATCCGTGCCGAGCGGTACATCAACTGGGGCAAGCGCCGCGCTGGCGCCGTCCAGTTCATCACCGGCACCGCTTACAAGTAAGCGAAGATCGGGGCGACCTTTTGGCCGCCCCTTTTCCTCTCATGGGAGATGGAAAATGAAGCACCAAGCCTATTATAATCGGGCGCTAACCTCGCGCGATCCGCGCTACGCCCGCATTTTCGAAAAGCTGGGTTACAGCACCGCCAACCTAGTCGCAGAAGGCGGCACGACTGACATCCAGGCGCTCCGCGATCTCTACGAGCAGGCCTTGGGCAAAAAGCCCTTCAACGGATGGGACGCCGCCACCCTCAACGCGAAGATCGCAGAGAAGCGCGCGGAAGGCTGATGCGCGCGTTCGGCCTCACCATCACCCGCGAAAAAGCGGCTCAGGGGCAACTATCCCCTCCGTCCGGTCGCGGCGGTTGGTGGCCGATCATCCGAGAAGCGTTCACGGGCGCATGGCAACAGAACGTCGAAGTGAAGCTTGATTGTGTGTTGAGCTTTCATGCCGTCTTTGCATGCCAGAGCCTTATCGCATCCGACATCGCCAAGCTTCGCGTCAAACTGGTCGCACAGGACGCGAACGGCATCTGGAGCGAGGTGAAAAATCCCGCATATTCGCCGGTGCTGCGCAAGCCGAACGGTTTTCAGAACCGCATCCAGTTCTTCGAATCCTGGGTGCTCAGTAAGCTTCAGTCCGGCAACACCTACGTGCTCAAGCAACGCGTCGGCCGCAGTGTGTCGAAGAAGCTCTATGTGCTCGACCCGGGCCGGGTAAAGCCGTTGGTCGCGCCTGATGGAAGTGTCTTCTATGAATTGAAGACGGACCATCTATCCGAACTTCCGACCGAGGTTGTCGTACCGGCCAGCGAAATCATCCACGACCGGTTCAACTGCTTTTTTCACCCGCTCGTCGGTCTGTCGCCCGTTTTTGCCAACGGCCTCGCGGCGACGCAGGGCCTATCGATCCAGAACAACTCAGCTCGGTTCTTCGGAAACAATTCTCAGCCTGGTGGCATCCTCACCGCTCCCGGAGCTATATCTGACGAGACGGCAGGCCGTCTGAAGTCGAGCTGGGAAGAGAATTTCAGCGGTAAGAATGTCGGCCGCGTGGCTGTGCTCGGCGATGGTCTGAAATATGAGGCAATGGCTGTCAAAGCCGTAGACGCGCAGCTGATCGAGCAGCTGAAATGGACCGCGGAGGTGGTTTGCTCGACCTACCACGTCCCACCGTACAAGATCGGCATCGGCCAGGCTCCCGTCGCAATCACGAACGTGCAGGCGCTCAACATCGAATATTACAGCCAATGCCTTCAGGTATTGATCGAATCGATTGAGGTCTGCCTCGACGAGGGGCTTGGCACCGGTGACACACTCGGCACCGAGTTCGACGTCGACAATCTGCTCCGCATGGACAGCGTGACGCAGATGGAGGTCCTCGACGCCGGCAAGAATCTCATGACGCCGGATGAGGCGCGCGCGAAGATTGGGCTAGGGCCCGTCACTGGCGGCAATGCCGTTTATCGCCAGCAGCAGGACTTCAGCCTTGCAGCGCTCGCCAAGCGGGATGCGACCGATAATCCTTTCGCGACCACTAAGCCGGCGGCAGATCCGGCTCCGGCGAATGACAACGCCGACGAGCAGGCGCAGCAAGCTCGGGCTGTGGTGGCACTGTTTGAGAAAGACCTTCGGGAGGCCCTGAATGCTTGACACGAAGGCTCTAGCCGAAGCGACTGCGCTCATTGTGCGCGATCACGTCGCGCGGGCGACGGCGCCGTTGATCGAGCGTATCGCCGCACTCGAGGCTCGTCCTACCCAGGTCGACCCTGCTCTCGTCGAGCGCGCGGTTGCAGCGGCAATAGCAAAGCTGCCTCCCGCCCGCGACGGCGTCGATGTTGATCGTGATCAGCTTGCCCTCGATATCAGCGCTGCGGTAGAGTCTGCGATCGCCCAGATCCCTGTGCCGCAGGACGGCAAAAGCGTAACAATCGATGAAGTTCGTCGGCTCGTAGATCATGCGGTGGCGGAAGCTGTTTCCGACCTGCCCGTGCCGCGTGACGGTCGCGATGCGGACCCTGTGGAGATCAAGGCTGCTGTCGCGCGCGCTGTAGGTGATCTGCCTGTCCCGCGTGACGGCGTAAGCGTCAGCGTTGAAGACGTAACCCCAACGATCAATGCGGCAGTCGAGCGCGCCATCCGGTCCCTCCCCGTGGCGAAAGACGGCGTCGGCCTGGCCGGTGCGCTCATAGACCGCCACGGCGCGCTCATCGTTACGCTGACCGACGGCACGACCCGGAATCTCGGCGGTGTGGTCGGCAATGATGCTGATATGCCCGTCATCTTGCGCGCGATCGACGATAAGGTCGCGGCGCTTCCGCCGCCCGTGGACGGCGTTAACGGATTTGGATTCGACGATCTCTCGGTCGAGCAGAATGGGGAGCGCAGCTTTGTTTTGCGCTTCACTCAGGGCGAACGGACCAAGGAGTTTTCCTTCGACGTGCCCGTCGTAATCGATCGCGGCGTCTACAAGGACAGTGCGACCTATCAGGCTGGCGACGGTGTCACCTGGGCCGGCAGTTACTGGATTGCGCAGCGCTCGACCGAAACCAAGCCAGATGGACCGGATAGCGGTTGGCGATTGGCCGTCAAACGTGGTCGTGATGGGAAGGACAAGGCTTGATGGTCGCCTTCATCTCACTTCTGCAGGCAAAAGCCGACCTCAGGATCGACGGCGACGAGCAGGACCTCGATATTCAGATGAAGGTGGAGGCCGCCTCTGAAATTGTGCTGGATTACATCAAGCGACCAACTGCTGATTGGACGGACTCCACAGCACCGGCACTGATCAAGGCGGCGACAATCTTGGTGCTGCGCTCCTTGTTCAACGACGACGAGGCGGATCCGCTGAGCGATGCTGTTATCAGGATCCTATTTCGCTATCGCGACCCGGCGCTGGCATGAACCCGCGCAAGAAGCGCGAGCGCGTCACGATCCAGCAACCGGTCAAGGGAAGCGACGGCGCCGGCGGCTCGCCGCTTACATGGGAGGATTGTGGTGCGCTGGTATGGGCGTCCGTCATCCCACTCAACGGCGGCGAAGCCTTCAAGCAGGGCATGCTCAATGCCACCCAGTTCTATCGGGTCACGATCAGCTTTCGAGATTGGGTCACGCCGCGCCATCGCCTGATGTGGAAAGGCACCCCGCTAAACATCCGTACCTGCGGTGATCTCAACAATAGGAGGGATGATTTGGTGATGACGGCAGAGAGCGGCGCGCCGGAGCTATGAGACGGCGATCCAGCGTTAAGGGTGTCGCCAGCTTCAAGCGGTTGCTGAAGCGGTTGCCCGACAGCGCGAATAAGCGGGTTATTGCTCTGCTCTACACCGCCGGGCCGCCGGCCGCGAACACGATGCGGTCGCTGGTCCCCGTTCTCGCGACACCAAGGCCTGACCGGACACCCGGCGCGGCGCGCAACTCGATTTCTTGGAAGGTGACGCCGAAGTCCCTCAACCTGAAGGTTGGCCAGCTCACCAGGCGCGATTTCGTCTTCTACGCCCATATCCTCGACGTGGGTCGAGGGTCGAAGGACGTTCGGATCAAGCGCGGGCCGCGCGCCGGCCACGCGATGCATATTCGTGCTCTCCGGCCGCTCTATATCGTCCGGCAGACCAAAGCGCAGTTCCGGATCGAGACCCTTCCGGCCTACCGCACCCTGCTGACCAGCATACTCACCGACGCAGCGAATGGAGCGGGTGATGACTGATTTGACGGGCGCGACACAGAAGGCGATCTTTCAAGCGCTCAGCAGTGTTGTTGGCCTCCCTCCGGTGGTCAGCGAGGTCCCCGTCAACAATGATGGACAGGCTACCTATCCGTTTACGCTCCTCGGCGAGGATCAAGTGACACCCCTCGGCGCTAAAGGCGAGCAGATCGAGCAGCACGACTTTGCGGTTCATATTTGCATGCAGTCGACAACGAAGATCGTTGTGAAGGTGATGCAGGAGATGGTGCGCGCTCGCTTGGTCGACGGCGCGCTGATCGCTGACGACCGGGCCATATTTTCTCGGCCGGAGCTGACGAGCGCCAGCGCGCCGCTACTCGAAGACGGCGCGACCTATGTCGGCACCCAAATATTTTTCATCATCGCTCAGCCGGCGAGTTGATCAACCGGCCTGCGGGCCGCTCATGGAGAACGTGAAATGGCAAAGATGCTCGGCGACAACATGCGCCTGTTTATCAAGACGGGGGATGCCACCTACGTGCAGCCGCTCGGCCAGGGCAACCTGACGATCAACCGCAGCGGTAGCTCGATCGACACCTCGGACAAAAACACGGGTCGCTATGGCACCTCCGCTCCAGGGCAGAAGACGCTGACAATCACGCAGGCGATCCAGCCCAACCTTCCCGATGCGGCTTATACGGCCATGAAGCTGGCGGATTCGACCAGCGTGATCACGAACTACGAGGTTCGCGACATCACCGTTACCGACCCCGTCGCCGCGACGCTGTTCGCGTGCGACATGTACACCGATTTCGGCAACACCGATGCGGCGCAGAAGGGTGTGGTCGGCACGTCCGTCACTCTCAACGCCGCCGCTGCGCCGACCGTGGATCTGATCTAATGCGGGCGACTAGCGAGGCCCGGGGCGAGTTCGATATCGAGCTTGGCGGCGAAACTTACGGGATGCGCCCCTCCCATGAGGCGATCGAGGCGTTCGAGCGCGGCATCAACATGTCGAAGGTAGAGGCCGCCGATGCCGCCGGCCGGGCCTCGCTTAAGTCGTGGGAGACCGCGATTATCGTCACGGAGTGCATCCGTGCATGGGGTCGTGCCGTCGGCCATGACGAAGCGCCGTTGTTTAAGGCACCTCGAGTTCAGGAGTTGCTGGCAGCCGAGAATACACTCGTCCTGCTCAAGCGGCTGGAGCTGATGCTTTACCTCGCGGTGACCGGCGGGCTCACCCCCTCGGGGGAAATGAAGGCTCCGCCGAAGACGAAGACGCTGGCGGCATCAGCGGAGCCCGAAAACTCGCTGGCATCGCCGACGCCACCCTCGGGTGGTCAACCGACCGGTGGGGTCAAGCGACGCCGGTAGAGTTCTGGCACGCCTTTGAAGCGTGGCGGAAGGTCAATTGTCCCGATTGATGGCAGCTTCAGCAAACGCAGTTGAAGCGGATCGTGAAGGTGCTACGGTTTCGGGATGAGATACCTCGGAACCATCGTCGCGCTCTCCATCTCCGTGCCGGCCAGCGCCGCAGACCAGTTCGACTTAGTATGCTCCGGTAAAATTCACTACCTTGCCGCGCGCGACAAATTCGAGAAAAACGACGTTTTTTCTATGGAATTGCGGGTGGACCTAAAGGCAAAGCAATACTGCTACGAAACCTGCCCATCGGTGATTCCGATTTTTAATGCCGACGGACAGAACATCGAGTTCGAAGAAAGTTATGAGAACGACCCGGTATACGGGACTAAGGGGCACAGAGTCAGCCGAGTGACCGGCGAATACTCGACTTATAACTTCCCGGCCGGCGGCGGACTATCTTCTGACTGGAAGGGCTCCTGCGAAGTCGCGCCGTTCAAGGGCTTCCCTTCGCCGCAAACGAAGTTCTGAGACCGATTTCCACGAGCCGCCGAATCGCTTCAGCGCGTGATGGAATGTCGCTTTCGCATCGACGCCAATCATCGAGCACCATCAACCACTCGGGCGAAACTCGCATTTGGAAAGGCTTGCTTTTCTCATCGGGCATGTATGCTTTGTAAATACATGCTTGACCGAGTGCAATAGTGCATGTAATTACAAATGCAGAACGGCGCAGGGTGATCAGACCCTGCGCCGCTCCTAACCGCAATCGACCGGAGATCGATCATGGCTACCGCTGCCGATATCATGCCTTTGGGCGTGCAAGTACCCTCGCGTCGTGGATTTCTTGGCTTTTTCGCCGCTGCGAGTGTGGCTGCTACGGCTGGCGGCCTCGCGATCGCCAGTGCACCTGCACCCATGGATTGGCGCTCGAAGCCGGTCGAGCGCTGGACGCAGGCGGATTTCATTGCAGAAGCTGAGTTCGAATTGGCCGGGCACACGCAGAAGGCAAAGGACGTCTTCCGGGTCGGCATGACGCACCATGAGGATCAGCTTTACCGCGCCCATCTGCAGTTCAAGGCTTGGTGGGAGCTTGAATTGATGGATCGGCAAGAGGGGCTTTGAGTGCCCAAGCCCGGAATAATTTCGGGAGTGGTTTACCGGCCCCTTTTGTTCCCTAGAATGGTCCCCGGCGACGAAAGCTTGCTTCCGCCCCCATCGAGGCCCTTGCGGCCGAAAAGAGTTTGTGTAGGATTGGGTTTCGGCTGCTGGGTGTGGGGGATCACAGTTCCCCAGCAGTCAATCTCAATTCCAGTGCTGATCTGCTTCCCGCGAAGGGATGGCTCCGCCGTGATCGGCGTAGGGCCGCAGAGAATTTCGACAGCGTCCCCGCTGCGTGCTGGAATCGCCGCCGTTGATCGGTCCGGTTCATTTTCATGCAAAAGTGATGGATGCTGCGATCCGACTTCCGCCGTGGCCAATGGTCATGGAAATTCGGTGCAGGGATCTCCAGCGCCGTGGACGACCGGAAGGGCAATAGCCCTTGGAAGCAGAACCCTTCCGGTCGCTCTCCCTCAGCGTTGAGCGGAGGCTGTGACGACCGCTCATAACCACTGTGGAAGGACATGCTTCAATCATGCCCGATTCAGACGATACCGCGAATTTCTCGAACCTCCAACTTTCGTCCGATGCGGCGCCGACTATGTCGACCCGCGAGATCGCCGACTTGACCGGCAAGGATCATCGCCACGTCCTACGGGATGCGGAGGCCATGCTCGGCGCCCTCGACCTGAACGTCGAGGGGTATGTCCAGTTCTGGACACACCCCCAGAACGGTCAGACCTACCGCGAGCTCATGCTCCCCAAGGACCTGACGATCACATTGATCTCAGGGTACGACGTGAAAACCCGCCACAAGATCGTTGTTCGGTGGCAGGATCTGGAGGCAGCCGCCGGCCAAGCGTTCCGAATCCCCTCGTCACTCCCGGAAGCTTTACGCCTAGCTGCTGATAGCGCCGAGAGAGCAGGTAAGGCCGAAGCGGCGCTCACGCTCGCGGCGCCCAAGGCTGCCGCGCTGGACTTACTTTCCGCGAGTACGGGCAGCGTGACCTTTACCCAAGCCGCAAAGCTTCTCAGTGTGAAGCAGGCGGACATGACGTCTTGGATGAATTCCAACGGCTGGGTTTATCGACAGAACGGCAGCTGGGTCGCGTACAAGCAACACATTGAAAATGGACGCCTGGAATATAAAGAGGCGAATTACACCGACCAGAAAACAGGCATGGCGGCCCGTCGGCCATATTGCCATATCACGCCGAAGGGCTTGACGAAACTGGCGCTGGTATTCGGCGTTCCTTTGGACAAAGCGGCGTGAACGTCGTCAGCATATTTGAAAACTATGACCGCAGGGAATCTGATCGTCTTCAGGCGCTGCATGTTGACCGCCTTGAGTTAGACGAACTGTCGGCCGATCTTGGGTCGGCCGATGAATGGCTTTTTTCCGCGATGGGGCACCTCAAAGTAGCTGGTTGCGATGACCCTTCCGCGAAGACCGTTACGGTATCGCGAGCAGCGCTCAGCCTTCTCCTGTGGAAGGTCGAAGAACTGGTCTACGACGGGACGGCGTGGTTTCCGGGTATAGATCTCGAATGAGCGAAGGGCGCCCCTATTGGGGTGCCCTCACCTCCTGCCGAACATGATCGGCCACTGAGCAACCGAAATTCTAGAACAAAGGGCGTCCTCGCGGGCGCCCTTTAACTATGGGAGATGCCGTATGGCCGATAGCAGCGAAACCCGCGCGCTCCTGCTCCAAATCAATGCCACGACCGAGCTTCTCCGCAGCGAGCTTTCCGCGGCAGAAAAAGCGACGGCCGATTTTCAGGCCGGCGTCGAGGGTCATCTCGGCAAGGTCGATGAACGCTTCGACCTGCTCGGCAAGAGTGTAGAGAAGCTGGAGGCACCGCTTGAGCGACTAAAGGGTCTCGGCGAGAGCGCTATCGGCCTCCTTCTCGGCGAAAGCTTGATTGAGACTGGAAAGAAGGCGCTCGAGTTTGCCGGTAACGTCCAGTTCGTGTCTGAGCAGGTCGGGACATCGACCGACTTCCTCCAGAAATATCGCTACGCCGCTGGCCAGTTCGGCGTAGCCACTGCGGCGGCTGACGAAGGGCTTGGCAAATTCGCGCGGAGTGTTGGGCAGGCCGGAAACGGTAACAAGTCGTTGATCGAGTTGTTTGATAGGCTCGGGGTCAAGGTTCTTGATTCCAACAGCAAAGTACGGTCCGTCGAGGGCGTTTATCTCGACACGGCTGACGCGATTAAGAAGCTCGACAACCCCGCCCAGAAAGCGGCTGACACCATGGCGCTGCTCGGCAAGCAGTCGCTCGGCCTCGTCCCGCTCCTTAGTGCAGGATCCGACGGATTTAACGCCCTTGCGTCGGCGGCCGAGCAGTTGGGTATCGTTCTCAGTCCAGAGCTGATCGAACACAGCGAACAGGTGAATCATAAACTGGCGGCGCTCAAGCAGGTCGTCGACGCTCAGATGGCATCCGCCATTGCGCAAAATGCGACCGCTATCGAGAGTCTTGCGACCTCTATGGTGGCTGCGTCGGGCGCAGTTGCTAAATTTCTGTCGGGGCACCCGGAGCGGGCGCTTGGCATCCTTGGCGCCATGGCCGGTTCACGCCTGGGCTATGTGGGCGCACTTGTCGGGGGCGTCGCGGGCTACGTTTACGGCGAGCAACTCGGTCAGCAGGAGGAAGACTCTAATACCGACCCGGCTTTTCGGAAGCAGAAACTTCTTGAGGCTCGCAAGCGATACGACCGCGACAAATCTGCACCCGTTTATACTGGTCGAGCTGTAACTCTCCGAGATGGGAATACACAGGGAAGTCAGACGGACATCCCTGCCGCAATTGCGGAGATGCAGCGTCAGATAGGGCTTACGCAAGCCGCGCTGGCCGCACCGCATAGTTCCGAGGGTCACGGACTTGGAAGCGGAGGTGTCGGCAGCACCAACGATAATGGCGATGGCCTCAAAAACCTTCAGACCGAAGTCGCTGACCTCGAAAAGCAGAAGGTCGGCGCCTCTGGTGCTGTGCTCGCCGCGTACAACGACGAGATCGCCAACAAGAAACGCCAGATTTCCTTCATCAAGCAGGGTGCCACTGCTGAGATGGCGACCGCCCTGGCTGGCAAGGAGGGCGCCGCACAGCGGAAATCTGAAAGCGAGGCACGCGCTGCCGCAGCGAAAGCTGAAGCTGAGCGCCTCAAGAAGCTCACCGAGGACGCGGCCTTTCAAGGCGAAATCCGTACCGCCGACGCAGCACTCGCGAAAGCGAAGGAGGCTCTGTCCGATACCGCTGAGGGTCAACTCGCTATCGATATCCAGTCGCTGCGAGATGCTGAGAAAACCCGTGAGGTGCAGCTCGACCTGCAGGTTGCTGCTGGCAAACGCACGGGCGCGCAGCGCGCCCAGCTGGAAACAACCTATCGCGAAACCGAAACCGACGAGGAGATTCTGGCCAAACGGAAGGAGGTTGCCCGCTTGGCTGATGAAGCCCTGGCCCGCGAAAATCTCAGCCTGCAGGGCAAGATCAACCTCGCGAGTTTGGATGATCAGCTCGCGCTGACTAGGAAAGAGCGCCTGAAGCTCGAGCTACAACTGCTGGACTATCAGGAGAAGCAGGCGATCGCCGCGCAGAACGACATCATCGCCAAATCGCAGCCCAATTCGGAAGCCGCGAAGAACGCGCATACCACGATTGATCAGATCAACGCCCAGCATCCCGCCAATGTCGCGCTGGTCGAGCGCAAGAACGAAACGCCCCTCGCCTCCTATCGAGACCAGCTGAAAAGCGCCGTCGGCGATACGAATGACGCGCTGCAAGGTGTCGGCGTCGATGCGTTCAAAAGCTTGGAGGATGGCTTTGCAGGCGTCATCAGCGGCACCAAGAGCGTTGGCGCGGCCTTTAAGGATATGGCGTCGAGCATTGTCGCTGACCTCGCGAAGATCCTGATCGAGAAAACGATCCTTTCAGCGATCAGTGGCGGGAGCATCTTTGGCATTCACTTCGCCGATGGTGGTCAGGCGGTTCAGCATAAGGCCGGAGGCGGCCCGATCTACGGCGCCGGTGGACCGCGGGAGGACAAGATCCCCGCGATGCTGTCGAATGGCGAATACGTCATCAACGCAGCGGCCTATGCGGAGCATCCGGAACTCGTCGAAGCGATCAACCATCGTCGTCTCCCGCGATTTGCCGACGGCGGACTGGTTTCGCCCTCGATGTCGCTCCAGTCTCCCCAGATACCGCGGATGCCGAGTTTTGGGGCGATGAGTCGCCAAGATCGCGTGCACGTCACCGCTGACGTGAATGTGAAGCCATCGCCGCTGTTCGTCACTGAGATCCAGCAAAACACGGTGCGGACGGTGGGTGCGATGGCTGAGCCAATCATGGCCGGCGCCCAGGAGCGCACCATCCGCAAGATCAACCGTCCATCGCTCCCCGGAGGCTACGGCTGATGCTCATCCCTATGCCCGCGGCGCCGATCGCCGCGAACATCGAATGGACGCTTGATCAGCCGGGCCAGGTCAACCGGAGCGAGTTCACCGGTCGGCGCAAGGTCACTATCCTTGCCGCCGCGCCGCGCTGGTCGGCTAAAGTCACGATGCCACCGATCCTGGGCGAAGCTGCCGCCCTCACGTGGCGCGCCTTCGCCGTCGATCTCGACGGTGTCGCGAACAGCTTCAGGCTCGTTATCGTCGAGGGGCCGCAGTTGCCCGGCATCACACCCCACGTCGTCGGCGGCGGGCAGTTCGGGCACTCCCTCGCTACGGGTGGATGGGGCGCGGCGGGCCCGAAACTCAAGCGCGGGCAGTTCGTCACGATCAACGACCAGCCGCTGATGCTTACCGCCGACATCATCGCCGATGGCGCCGGGAACGCTACGATCAGCTTCAAGGCCTATATCCGGGTCTCGCCGGTCGACGGGCTCCAGATCGAGGCAAACGAGCCTTACGCGCTGGTATCGATGACCGATTCCAAGGCCGGTTGGACGGTCGGCATCGGGCAAAAATACGCCTTCACCTTCGACGTCGAGGAGTCCTTCTGATGGATTCATTTCCCGACATCGATGCGCAGGCCGCGCTCGCTGCTCAGGTCCGCCGCCCGGCGACATTCGCCTGGCTCGATATCCTTGGTGAGCCGATCCGCGTCACCACCGCGCCCTATTCGATCACCTTCGTCGATACCGGTGACGAGGATCTCGACGGATTCACCTTCGACGCGATCGATCCGACCTTTGTGTCGGTGAGTGCGGTAAAAGCCAAGGAAGGCGGCACCGACACGGTGACCGTCCAATTGTCCGGCCTCGCCGGCATCGATGACGAGCTGATGACCCAGATCGGCAACAAGGCGAACTGGATGGGCCGCGACGCCCGGCTTTGGAAGGCGATGCTGGATCCGCAGGACTTCTACCGGATCGGGGCGGTCTGGACGTTCTACACCGGATACATGTCCGTGCCGCGGATCACCGGCGACCGGAATACGCAGTTCATCAGCCTCGATATTGAAAGCTATCTCGGCTTTTTCACGGCTGCTTCGAACCGCAGCTATCTCGATCAGCAGAGCTACGACCCGGGCGACCTCTCAGCCCAGCTCGCGATCGCGATCGCCAACGGCGCCGGCCAACCCTCTTCCTGATCGGGTGACCATGCAGAGATTTCCCGATTGGGATATGCGGCTTGCCGCGTATCTCGAACCACTCCGGCTGCGCCCTTTCGAATGGGGCGACCACGACTGTTGCTTGTTCTGCGCCGGTGCGGTTGAGGCAATGACCGGCGTCGATGTGATGGGCGAGTTCCGCGGCCGGTACAGCACCGCTCTCGGCTCTGCCCGCGCGCTGAAGAAGATCGGCGCGGGTACGCTCGAGGATACGCTCGGCACGAAGTTCGCCCGGGTGGCCTTCCCGCTGGCGCACCGCGGCGACCTGGTCATGTCGAGCGGCCTCCTCGGCATCTGCTTCGGCAGCTATCTGATCGCCGTTGGCGCCGAGGTCGCGGCTGGTGTCACCACCCGGGAGGGTTTGATCCGCATCGAGCGCGCGCGCTGGGTCGATCCCATCGCCTGGCGCGTACCCTACGAGGCGTAGCGGATGGCCAAGGCCCTAAAAATCGTCGGTGCCGTCGTCATCGGTGTCGGCCTGATCGTGGCAACTGCGGGCGTGGCAACCTTCGGGATCGCCGGTGCGCTGTCGACGACACTCGCTGGCGCAGTCTCTGCAAGTACGTTGTTGGCCGCAGGGGCGCTGATCACCGCGGCGAGTTCAGCGCTGACCAAATCGCCAAGCGTCCCGTCGTCGCAAATCGACCGACTGACTGCCAGCATTGTGCCGCGCGCACCGCGCACCACCGTGCTCAGCGAGACCGCGATGGCGACCGACATCCGGTACCAGGAATGGTTTGGGAACGAGCAAGAATATTGCGGCGTGATCATCGCCGTCGCGAGCCACAAGGTGCAGAGCGTCGATTCCATCTGGATCAACGACAAACTGGCCTGGGCCGCGAACAGCGGGATTCAGCCGGATTACGTCGGCTATTTCTACGTTCAGTATATTTGCCTTGAGGGCACGCCGGACAACACGACGATCATCTCGACGCCGAACGCCGGGATCTGGAACACCAGCCACCGCCTGACCGGCTGCGCCTATGTGCAGATCCAGTTCCGCGTCACTGGCGTGAACAGCAAGGCGAGCAGTCCGTTTTCAAGCGGCATCCCAAGCCGGATGACGATCATCGGCAAGGGCGCGATGCTGTACGATCCGCGGCGGGACAGCACCGTGCCCGGCGGCTCCGGCCCGATGCGGATCGATGATCAGTCGACCTGGCGCTATGTCGCCGACGACGGCGCGGTGATCGGCCGTAACACCGCCTTGCACATCCTTCGGATCCTGATCGGCTGGAAGATCCGGAACCCGGTGACCGGAACATGGAAGCTGGCGACCGGCTCCGGCGTCCCGGCGCGCCGCATCGACCTGCAGTCCTTCATCGTCGCCGCTAACCTGTGCGACGAGCTCGTCAACCGGTCGGCAGGCGGGACTGAGCCGCGGTACGAGACCTTCGCGGTCGTGTCGGAGGCTGACGAGCCAAAGACCACCCTGGATATGCTGTGCGCCGCCTGCAGCGGCCGTTTCCGTGACACGGGCGGTAAGCTCGCCTTCGTGATCATGCACAACGACCTGGCGGACGCTGCGACCGACGATGGCCTGAACGATGACGACGTGATGGGTGCGTTTACGTGGAACCCGGATCCGTCGCTCGAGCAGACGCCAAACCTCGCGATGGGCAGCTATACCGACCCGTCGGATGCCTCGCTCTATCAGCTGATCCCCTATCCGGACGTCAAGATCGACAGCCTCGACGGCATCGACCGGATTCTGAAAATGGACGTAGCCGCGATCGAGAGCCCGAGTCAGGGGCAGCGGGTCGTCAAGCAGGCGCTCCAGCGCAAGCAGTATGACCGCAGCTTCACCGCGCCCTTCGATATCCGGGCTTGGAAATACCCAGTCGGGCGTCTGGTGCCGTTCACCTTCGCCGCGCTCGGCTTCCAGCGCCGCCTGTTTCGAGTCTCCGAGCAGGAGCCCGGCGGAGAGACCGGCCTCTGCAACATGACGCTGCAGGAGGAGAACGCCCAGATCTACGCTTGGGACGCCGACGATTCCGCGCCGGTGCTGGCGGCCGAGGTGATCAAGTACGACAGCGCCAACAACCCGCTGATCCTGGCGATCGGCGAGGCCGCCACCAGCGCGCTATGGACCAACGTCGTCGACAACGATCCGGTGGGACATCCGCGGCCGGAGGACGGCGCCACCGTCGGCGCGCCCGGCACCTCCCCAGTCGGGGACAGTAATGCCGCCCAGGTTGTGTCCGATATCAGCTCGAACGCGCTCGGCCTCATCTCGCAAGCACTTCGGCAGGATCAGGCACAGACGATCCTGGAGGCTGCTGCCTATGTCGCCGGCCAGCCCGTCAGCGTCCAGTTTACGAACTTCGTCAACGCGCAGACGAGCTACAACACCGCGCTCCAGACAACCGTCGCGCTGATCGGCGCGAAGACGGCGGATGGCAGCGCCTTCGAGTTCAATCTGGCCAGCGTGCAGGTCGGTGGCGGCATAACGCTGGCGGAGAACCTGACCCAGTTGGGCGCCGCGACCGCCGCGGTGAATGCATCCCTGACCGAGGTGAAGTCCGCTGTCCTGAATGCCGATGGGACGGCCAAGGTCAAATATGCCCTGAGCCTAGACTTGAACGGGAAGATCACCGGGTTCGAGAACACGATCACCGGCGAGGGCAGCAGCTTCAACATCCTTGCGAACCATTTCTCAGTTGTCGATCCGACTGACGGCACGACCCAATATACCGTTTTCGATATCACCGGCGGCCTGGTGCGGATGCATAACGTAGAGGTCGACCTGCTGAAGGTGAACACGGCAGTGGTGCCGGTTCTTGCCAGCGCCTCGGCAGCTGTTGGCGGCTCGGGGGCGGGCAATTGGACCACAGTCCTGTCGGCGACACTTACACTTCCTGCCGCCGGTTGGGTCGAGGCGATTGGCGCTGCCAACCAGGGCTTCACGAGCGTGCCGCTTTCGTGGGGTTTCAGGCTGGTAATTAACGGCACCGTCGCCTGGGCTCCCAACGGCTCCTACCCCGGGGACTCCGTGCCGATCGTCGGGACCGCTTATTGCGATGCAGGCGTCGTCACAGCCCAAATCCAGTGGGCAGGCGCAAACGGAATGCAGCTTGGCGCGCGATTCTTGTCCCTCAAGGGCCTCACCAACACTCAGTAAGGATTCTCGCATGATCGCAGTAATATACGACCCTGCCGATGGCCGGATCGTCCAAACAGTCCAAGGAGCGCCGGCGACGATCGCCGCAGATCCGCGGCCGCACATCGTCGTGACCGCATGGGCTGCCGATTACGATGTCACGCATCGGGTCGTCGGTGGTGCGGTCGTCGCGATCGAGGGCGCAGCATGAGCGATCCAACGCTTGCCGACCTGGCTGACGATATCCAAGCGCTGGTCGGCCGGCGCGGCCTGATCATCACGCAGGAGCAGAACTGGTGGTCTGGCACGCCAACCGGCGGGCCGAACGGCGATGGTCTCTACCCGCGGCAGGACAGCGCGGGGAATATCACGCTTCACCCATGCCCGGAGAAAATTGCGGCCGATGTTGCTGCCGTTGGTCCGCTGCACTTCGGCGCGATCGGCGACGGCCTGTCTCATCCTGCCTCGACGGTCTTTGCGACGCTCGCAGACTGTCAGCTTGTCTACCCCTTCGCTGTCAGCCTTGCGCAAGAGATAGACTGGCTCGGGCACCAGAAGATGATCAACATCTTCGGCAAGTATTTTCAGAGCGATCGTCGCACATACAAGATGAGCAACGCGGACGCGGCGAGCCATACGCCGCTCACGTGGATCGCCGGGCTGTGCACCTATGATGCCGGCTATTCCCTATTCGACTGGAGCGAGAGCCGCGCGAAGGTGAACGCGACGCACTTGATCCCAAATTATTCGTTTCAGAATGCGGACGGCTGGGCAAATGCGGACGGCTACAACGCTAACCAGATCGTGCTGGCGACATTCGGCGAAGGGTACGCATCTTGCGTCGACAATATCGACGGCAGTAACCCCCTGCAGCAGGGTCCCTATTACGAGTTTTACCATCCAGTCACGATCCCGGCTGGGCGCTGGCGGGTGATATGGACGGCCGAAATGGTGCAGGGCGAGAGCTACGACCACGGCAATGGCAGTACCCCGTACTGCTTTGTACATATGACGGGCGGCGGCATATCAACGACGTCTTCAGCCAACCCCAGGCCAGATTTGACGAACCCGAAGACGACATGGGTGCCGTTCGGGGGACAATTCGATTTCTCGGTTTCGGCCGAAACGGCCTCGCAAATTCGGATCCACGCCGGCGGGTGGGCGACCTACCGCTTTCTGTCGTTTGACCTGATCCCCTGGCCTGACGACTATGCAATTCTCAACACGCGCGATGGTGCGCCGGACCACTATCTGATCCCGCAGCGTTTCAAGCACGCCTATTTGGCCGGGCCCGGCACAGCGTCCAATTTTCACGGCGCGGTCTGGAAATCGTTCGAGAACCTCGACGGAGATTGTCAGGATTGGGAAGAGGTAGACGTCCGCAACTTTGCGCGTGGCGTTGAGTGGTCGGACGGCGCCTATTTGCTCAACTATTATTCCTGCCGGATACTATTCAACGCCACCGCTGCTTATTTCGGGACGGGCGCGCAAAATGCCGGTGAGAACATTCGTTTTTATGCCGGGTCGCTCTCGGGCAACACATATGGTTTCGATAATCTTGGTGGCGCTGAGATCACTCTCTTCGGTACGCCGCCCGATTACGGCGGCGCATTCTGCAAAAACAATGCGGGGACTATCCGCTGCATAGGGCTTCGCCACGAGCAAAATCATAACCCCGGGGTGCCCATCTGGCACTGCGTCAATGGCGGTCGGGTGATCTATTCCGCCAGCTTTGTGCTGTTGGCTGGCAATGTGGGCACTGCGGATACCCCGCCCGCACTCCTCGACGGGTCGACTACCAGTCTCGAATTTCATGCGACCGCTGTCTACAATGCTTCTTCGGCCGCGGGCGTGGTGGCCACTGGTGCGGGTCGCGTTGTCTTTATGGGGCACGTCAACTCCGGCTCCCCAAACAATGGCCTGTCGCTCATCACCGAAGCGCCAAATCAAGACATCTTCGGCGGCGCAGGCCTATTTTCCCCGCAGGGATTTCCCTCTGCCCTCTCGGTCGACAAGAGCGGGATTGGCCTGGAAGGCGGGGTGTTCTGTCGCGGCGATCGGACCGTAACCGACCAGTGGACCAGCCAAGATTTGGCAGTCGATATCTCGACCAACTACGCCAAAATCGGCACCCGGTCTTTGCGTATCCGCAAGCTTGGACCAGCTGACAACACATTGGATGCGGAGCTGCACATACTTGCTCCGCTGTCGGGCATCGGAAGCTTGCTCGGCCGCCAGTTCCTTTTGTTTCCGAACCCTATCGCCGGGTGGACCGAGACCAGTGGGCCGCCGCTTTACTACCGTACATTTTGGGTGAGAAAGATCGGCAACGATGCCTACGGGCGCCCGATCTACAGCACCTCTCAGGTCTTTAAGGGCGAGGTCGACATCATTGTCCCGCCCGCCGGCAGCACGGATTGGATAGAGCGCGGTTTCAACACTAGTTTTGACCCGCCTCAAACTGACGAGACACTGCAAGCTGGCGACCGATCACCGGCTTGGGCATCGCACTTGCTGATCCTGTTCGGGCTTCAAAGCGTGCCCGAGATGGAAATCTATCTGGACGACCTTCGAGCCAACTTCATCGGCTGATCGGCGCCGATGGCCATCGTCGCGCCGTCCCGGACCCCACTTCCCTCTATCATTTTGTAATAGGAGCGTACCTATGTCCGCATTCAACAAATTCGACGTTTTCTCGCTGAACGTGCTCAGCGCGCTCGAGAATTTCACCGCCCATAGCTACAAGGTGATGCTCACCGACGTCGCTCCGGTTCGTACCAACACGATCAAGTCGAACATCACCGAAATCGCGGCGGGCAATGGCTATACGGCTGGTGGCGGCGTCAGCGCGGTGAGCCTTGCCGACGCCGCCGGCGTGACGACGGCCAGTGCCGGGCCAGTCACATTCACAGCCTCAGGCGGATCGATCGCCACATGGCGCTATGCGGTCATTTATAACGCGACCACGAACAACCTCGTCGGCTGGTACGACTACGGCGCCGAAGTCATCATCACGGCGACCAACAGCGGCGGCGCGTCGTTCGCGACCGGCCTGCTGACGCTGGGTTGATGAGCTGGGCGGGCAGATTAGCGCCCGCTCTATCGCTTTATAGCGAGGGATAGACCGTGGCTGATTTCATTACTGCGCCATTTGCGGTCTCTGTCGACACCGCGATCCAAGCATACACGCTCCCGGTGGGCGGC